>Ga0208820_1000002_pt1 | contig 391364 bp, 346 predicted proteins | sample June2015DPH_16_5_FD_184713 | JGI IMG/M metagenome (GOLD analysis project Ga0208820, IMG submission 184713) | Peatland microbial communities from SPRUCE experiment site at the Marcell Experimental Forest, Minnesota, USA - June2015DPH_16_40... | ecosystem: Environmental > Terrestrial > Soil >...
GGGCTAGTTTTCGCCATAAGAATTTTCGGAAAGGTTTTACGATTTTGTAGAGGGGATAGACTGTAAAGAATAGACGAACACCATATTTATCACCGATTATTTTTAACGCCTGATGCCTCTCGATATTTCCCCTCCTGCAATCTTTCCATACTTGATAGGCATCGTCATAATTCTTCCAGCTAATACTTCGCGCCAGGAATCCTCTTAATCTAAAGGCAAAGGCAGCTGTGCGGCTGGAAAGCTCCGGTCTATCCAACTCAGTCCGGAGCTTTGAGGTATTCCTCACAGGCAACCTTCCATCACCTTTCGCCATGCTTCAACCCAATTTTCTCTGCTGAACGATTCGCTTACGGCCCTCTGCGGGACCTGTCCTATTTCGCCACCGTTTGACGCGGTCCGCTATGCCTCACGAAATCCTGATGCGGCTCTCAGACATCGACGCTCCTGGAAGATTTATATAATCTATCTATCAGGATCTCAAGACTCTTCTCCCAGGGGGGCGGCGCTATTCCGAAACTCATCCCTATCTTTGCACAATCGAGCGCGGAATATCTCGGCCTCGCCGCAACGGTCGGGTAGGAACTGCTCGGCACGGGCGACACCCTGGCAATCCCGGATGATTGCCTTCGCCGCGCCTCATCCAAAATGGCCAGGGCAAAGTGATACCAGGTAGTTATGCCTTCTCCGCAGAAATGATAGGTCCCCCAGGGGACATCTTCCGGACCTGAGAGGGCCCGCTCCCCAATCCGCAGCAGGCATCCCGCAAGGTCAAAAGACCACGTTGGACATCCGTACTGGTCGGAGACAACTTTCAATTCTTCCCGCTCTGTGCCGAGCTTGAGCATCGTCTTTACAAAATTCCGGCCCCTTGAACCGTAAAGCCATGAGGTCCGCACTATTAAGTGGTGGGCAAGCCGGGACCGCACAGCCTGTTCTCCCTCCCACTTGCTCAGGCCGTAGACGTTTATGGGATCGGCGCCATCTTCTTCTTTGTAGGGCCGGTCGGATTTACCATTGAAAATATAGTCGGTGGAAATATGGATGAGCGGTATTCCCAGCCTTTCGCACTCACCGGCAAGATTGGCCGGCCCATCCCGGTTAACCGCAAATGCGGCCTCACGTTCCGATTCGGCTTTATCTACAGCGGTATAGGCCGCGCAGTTTATCAGAAGGCCGGGCGAACCGATTCCGCCCAAGACCGAACGAACGCTTTGCCTTTTCGTTATATTGATCAGAGGGATGCCCAGGGGTGCAACTTTATGACCGGCGCTTTTCAACGACTCCACGACCTCACAGCCAAGCATCCCGCCGCTTCCAACGACTACTACATCACAATTTTTGATATGATCGCGAGTCATCCTCAAATATCCTGAACGGGCAAATCCGCCTCACGAAGAAAACTGCCTTTCGCATCTCTCTCAGAAATGGTCTGCTCGCCAGCGAGAGGCCAGTCTATAGCCAGGTCGGGATCGTCCCACCTTATACATCTTTCATGCTCTGGAGCATAAAAATCGCCGGCTTTATAGAGCATTTCGGCTATCTCTGAAAGAGCCAGAAAACCATGGCCAAAACCGGGAGGGATGTAGACTTGCACCTTGTTTGCAGCCGAAAGAGTCAAACCGAACCAGCGGCCAAACGTTGGTGAAGACCTTCTAAGGTCCACCGACACATCGAATACTTCTCCGCTCAAGACACGAACCAGCTTAGCCTGGGAATTCCTTACCTGGTAGTGAATGCCTCTTAGAGTACCGCGGCGGGACTGTGAGTGATTGTCCTGCACAAATGAGACATCGATGCCAAGACCGGCAAGCGTCTTCTTGTTGTAGCTTTCGAAAAAAAATCCCCTATCGTCGACAAAGATATGCGGCTCCAGGACGATGATTCCAGGGATATACACGGAAGACGCTCTCATTTTTTGCCCTCAAATCAGTAACCCAAAAGAATTTATCTTTTTACCATCATCTCATCAAAAATCAAAGGCCGGCAAGGTCATCAATACGACCGTTCATCGGGTGACCCCCGGCACGTATGTCCCTGCGATTTCAAAACCGCGATGTTGCGCCACAACCGGGAAAAGCCGCTCTATCGCGTGCAGAATCGTACCATCATAAGCAACGGGCTCGAACGGATAGTCGCTCCAGGCAAAATCGATCTCAAGCAGGGGTGCGATAGCATCCGTCCGTGCCCAGAACATTGTGCCCATAGGGAAAAAGAGTTCCTGCGTAAGTTCCGCGACAATCCCCATACGCTCCAGGAGGGCAATGGCATGGGGCCGGTTAAGAGTCCATCCAAGTGTGTTGGGATCACAGGGAAAGACGAGCCCCAATTTCGGATTGCGAGCAAATCGACCGAGAATCACGTCCATCATGGCATGTTTTCCGCCCAGCAGGTTCTCTATGCAAAATGATCGCCAGTCCGCACCCACCTTTGTCGAACCTCCCTCCTTGAGTCGTCCGGGCAGCGACAAGCTTTTTTTCGCATGCAGGTGGCCGATAATGTCATAGTCTTTGACCAGACGGCGCCCCAGCAGAGTAAGGAGTGGTCCGACATCCCGGCCTCTGTTGGGCACTACAGTGATGTCCTTGATGGATATACCAAGCCCGGCGGCCGTCTCAGTCACCTCGCGCTGTCCCTCGTCACTCGACACGGTAACGAAAATATCCGTGCGGGTTTGGTTTGCCGCGATCGGTCGAAAAAGCTCCGGCGTCAGATCGGTGTAGTGAATGTGAAGATGCAGCGCGGCTCGTTGATCCGGGACCGGGGCCGAAGGCGAAGGCCCGGGTGTTATAATATCGAGCAGCCAGGGCCCTTTGGGCCCCCCACTGCGAATAAAATGGACGAGTGGATTGACAAATGGAGGCTCATTCAGCTCAGGGTGCGCACTGCGGTATATTCCAGGGTGAAAACCCGGAAAGGGGCAACGTGTACCCCCAAAGCCGGCGCTCTCGCGGACAAAGGACTTGATGCAGGTTTTTCTTGGCGCCCGGGAGCCGGGAGGGGCAGCGTACTCCATTGTGAAAATGTCGCTCCGGTTGATAGCCGTAGCATCTTCTTCCTCCTGCCTCATGATGAGGGCGGCCCTTTCGGCCATCTTCTCAAGACGTTCGACGTAGCGGTCCATATCGAAGGTAGAGAGCGCCAAATCGCGGATAGCAGTCTTTGTAGCCTGGAGATAAGAACCGTCATTGCACAATCGTTCAATTATCCGGGCTGCCGAAGTTGCATCACCACACGGCGCAACCAGCCCCTTGAGATCGACATGATTTGACAGCATATCGGCCACGCCCGAACAGTTACTGAAGCAGATCACCGGCAGGCCGGTCAGCATGGCATCGATGGCGACGTTGGGAAACGGATCGAGCCGGGAGCTAAGCAGGAAAATGTCCGCCATAGCATACACAGGTTCAAGGGAGTTCACCTCCCCCAAGAATGCCATAGTATCCTGGAGGCCGCTGCAGTTGACCTGCGCGGCGAGGTAGCGTGAATGGAGAGGCTGGTCTGAGTTCTCTGGACCGACCCACACGAAACGGAAGCGGCGTGAGGACGAGCGGCGTTGCAGAGCGGCCGCTACCGAGATGAACAGATCGACGCCCTTGCGTTCATCGATAAGACCGCAACCAATGACGACGACCGCATCGTCGCCGGGTCCGAGCGGCCTCATCACTGAGGCCATGCGCTCTTGCTCATCATTGGCAGGTTCGCCGTCCAACCACTCAGTCGGGATTCGACAAGGACCCTGAGTAATGATGTTAGCAGGACGCCCGGCCAGCGGCGGAAAAACCTTGACTGCGTCTTCCCAAACCAGACGGGCCGGGAAAACCATCTGACCGGCAGATTCTGCAACAATCTTCCAGTCCACCCCCCTACAAATAGAGGCGAACTCGTGCACAAGCAGGACGGAAGGAACTCCAACTTCAGACAGTGGGATAATCGCCTCGCGCGACTCGATACTGTTGACGACGGCAAACGCGGGCGCAAACTCGCGGCAGGCAGCGAGTATAGGGCCGTGGACGAAATGCGTGTCCCGCATCCGGGCTTCAAAGGGTCCGATTGTCGCAGACGAGCGGTTTCTGAACGCATTCTCCAGGCTGCCAGGTCCTAGAAGAATGGAGATGACGTTGTAGCGCGCCGCCAACTTTTCCAGCAGATTGAAGGCAAGTATGGGTGCTCCGGTCTGGGACGCCTCATGGGAAACGAGAAGTATCGTCTTTCTTGACGGGTCGAAGATCCGTATCGAAGGGCGGCGGGCTAGTTTTCGCCATAAGAATTTTCGGAAAGGTTTTACGATTTTGTAGAGGGGATAGACTGTAAAGAATAGACGAACACCATATTTATCACCGATTATTTTTAACGCCTGATGCCTCTCGATATTGCCCCTCCTGCAATCTTTCCATACTTGATAGGCATCGTCATAATTCTTCCAGCTAATACTTCGCGCCAGGAATCTTCTTAATCTAAAGGCAAAGGCAGCCGTGCGGCTGGAAAGCTCCGGTCCATGCAACTCTGTCCGGAGCATTGCGGAATTCCTCACAGGCAACCTTCCATCACCTTTCGCCATGCTTCAACCCAATTTTCTCTGTTGAACGATTCGCTTACGGCCCTCTGCGGGACCTGTCCTATTTCGCCACCGTTTGACGCGGTCCGCTATGGCTAACGAAATCCTAATGCGGCTCTCAGACATCGACGCTCCCGGAAGATTTATATAATCTATCTATCAGGATCTCAAGACTCTTCTCCCAGGGGGGCGGCGCTATTCCGAAACTCATCCCTATCTTTGCACAATCGAGCGCGGAATATCTTGGCCTCGCCGCAACGGTCGGGTAGGAACTGCTCGGCACGGGCGACACCCTGGCAATCCGGGAAGATTCCACTCGCCTCGCCTCATCCAGAATGGCCAGGGCAAAGTGATACCAGGTAGTTATGCCTTCTCCGCAGAAATGATCGGTCCCCCAGGGGACCTCTTTCGGACCTGAGAGGGCCCGCTCCCCTATCCGTAGCAGGCATCCCGCAAGGTCAAAAGACCACGTTGGACATCCGTACTGGTCGGATACAACTTTCAACTCTTCCCGCTCTGTGCCGAGCTTGAGCATAGTCTTTACAAAATTCCGGCCCCTTGAACCGTAAAGCCATGAGGTCTGCACTATTAAGTGGTGAGCAAGCCGGGACCGCACAGCCTGTTCTCCCTCCCACTTGCTCAGGCCGTCGACGTTCATGGGGTCGGCGCCATCTTCTTCTTTGTAGGGACGGTCGGATTTACCATTGAAAACATAGTCCGTGGAAATATGGATGAGCGGTATTTCCAGCCTTTCGCACTCGCCGGCAAGATTGGCAGGCCCATCCCGGTTAACTGCAAATGCGGCCTCAGGTTCCGATTCGGCTTTATCTACAGCGGTATAGGCCGCGCAGTTTATCAGAAGGCCGGGCGAACTGATTCCGCCCAAGACCGAATGAACGCTTTTCCTTTTCGTTATATCGATCAGAGGGATGTCCAGGGCTGCAACTTTGAAACGGGCGCTTTTCAACGACTCGACGACCTCACAGCCAAGCATCCCGCCGCTTCCAACGACTACTACATTACAATTTTTGATATGATCGCGAGTCATCCTCAAATATCCTGAACGGGTAAACCCGCCTCACGAAGAAAACTGCCTTTCGCGTCTCTCTCAGAAATGGTCCGCTCTCCATCGAGAGGCCAATCTATAGCCAGGTCGGGATCGTCCCACCTTATACATCTTTCATGCTCCGGAGCATAAAAATCGTCGGCTTTATAAAGCATTTCAGCTCTATCGGAAAGAGCTAGAAAACCATGGCCAAAACCGGGAGGGATGTAGACTTGCAGCTTGTTTGCAGCCGAAAGAGTCAAACCGAACCAGCGGCCAAACGTTGGTGAAGCCCTTCTCGGGTCCACCGACACATCGAATACCTCTCCGCTCAAGACACGAACCAGCTTGGCATGGGAATTCCTTACCTGGTAGTGAATGCCTCTGAGAGTACCGCGGCGGGACTGTGAGTGATTGTCCTGCACAAATGAGACATCGATGCCAAGACCGGCAAGCGTCTTCTTGTTGTAGCTTTCGAAAAAAAATCCTCTATCGTCGACAAAGATATGCGGCTCCAGGACAATGATTCCCGGGATATACGCCGAAGACGCTCTCACTTTTTACCCTCCAGTCAGTAACTCAAAAAGATTTGCCCTTTTACCATCATCTCCTCAATAATGACAGCCCGGCAAAAGCCTTCTGTACGATCTACGGAAAGATGGTGGGCATTGAATGAACTTTTTCGGGTGAAATCCGGTACCGAAAGGGCTCTGCGGGACATGTTGGCGGTCTACACATTTATGTAGAATCATTTTAACCAGTGCTGAGGAAACCGGGCAGAATAACGCGCCCCTTTTTTCTGCTTCAAATTGCAGCCAGTCAAGCAAGGCTTCTCGTCGGACGTCTTGGACTATCATTAAAGATTTAGGCCTGGATAGTGCGCAAGACTGAAATACTTATGCTACGATTCACCCAACCACATGATATTATAACGCAAATTAATAATCCTTTCCCACGTTACTATTCCATCCCATTCGCCTGAGCCCCAGCCAACACTATGGGGTGGGCTCGAACCCATCAACTGCCGGGAATGAGTGTGTCCTTGAAGCTGTCGAAATGGTCTGATAAGTTTTTTCACTTGCCTGTTCGCTTGGTAAATCGTAAAATATTGCGAGTTTTGGCATTGCTCTGGAAGTTTTTGTGCCGGAATCCGATCCGCAAGATGCGGTTCGGCATCTATTGAGTGCCATGTAGACACATTATTGGGGTTAAGGCACAACAGATTTTCCGGATATGCGGGCAGTGCAGTTTTCGAGTCTCCAAATTAATTGCGAAGAGGAGAGCGACATTTTTGATCTTCCATCTATTCGCATGCTGCTTGAGATCGACTGTCGGATTGGCTGCAGGTGGATTTTACACTTCCGAATATTCTAGGAAATCCCATAGTTAGGCCATGCGAGGCGACTGTGCCGGTAGTTGTTTCAAAAATTGCGCAGTTTGTTGTATACTGCCTATATTCTTAAAATTGGACTTTATGACCGTAGTGACAATTGATAAGATAGCAAGAAATTATTTAATCACTTGGCCAAAAGGCATGCAATATATGAAACGACTGATGCTACCTAACGTGCTAGAGACATTCGGAATTGACTGCCGCAGAACTATGGATTCCTTAAAGGCTTTCCCTTCCTATCTTCGCGATCTCTATAGACTAAAAAGCCAGAAATCGTCTTCAGTAAAAGAATTCCCATTGGGTACACTTTATCCATGCCTTCACGACCGATCTGCAGAATGCGGTTCAGCTAAAGGACACTACTTTCACCAGGATTTACTAATAGCTAGAAGAATCTATCTGAATAATCCAATTACTCACGTTGATGTTGGATCACGAGTTGATGGGTTTGTTGCTCATGTCGCTTCATTTCGTAACATTGATGTACTTGATATTCGTCAACAATCCAGCGCAATACCACATATTACATTCATACAAGCAGATCTTATGAAACCTATACACTACACCCTTGTCGACTACTCTGATTCTTTGTCATGCCTGCATGCATTGGAACACTTTGGCTTGGGAAGGTATGGAGATCCAGTAACTTATGATGGATATATTCTTGGATTAAACAACTTGCACAGTATTTTGAAGACAAATGGAAAGTTTTACTTCTCCGTCCCTATTGGCCCGCAAAGAATAGAATTTAATGCCCATAGAGTTTTCTCGGTTGGTTATCTGCTGGAATATATTGATGGTAAATACCATATAGATCAGTTCTCGTTTGTTGATGACATGGGAGATTTACACGAAAATGTGCCAATAACGCACATCGACGTAAAGCGTAATTTCGACTGCGTATATGGATGCGGCATTTTTGAAATGACAAAACTGTAAATAATAACTACTAACAAGGCGCTGCACCGCGATTAAGACACTAGGCCGCGTTGTTTCGCCTGCAATATCTAGACAAACGAACCTACTCTCCGGTTATGAAAGAAGCACAACGTTGCATCGTGAGGCAATTTACAGAGACGCTGCAATAACCGCGATTTATGCAGCAGTAGGAGAGGCACATGTTTCAATTGATAAAACAGATTATCCGGCAGATCCTCCCTGCTATATATTGCAGAAGTTGGGGGGGAAAGAGACGCCCGGTTGAAGAACTTGCCTGCTGGGAAAAAAACGGTAAACCTTCCCCACCCCCACATATAGTCAAGCAGCGAACGCTCCAAAATTATTCAAAGGTGTTCGGCCTGAAGATTTTGGTTGAGACGGGGACTTGCTATGGAGATATGGTTGAAGCTATGAGGGAGGTTTTCGACCGTCTATACTCTATTGAACTAAGCAAGGAACTATATGAGAAAGCAAAAGAGCGATTCATAAAAGCAAGAAATATAGAATTAATCTATGGCGATAGTGGTCGCGAACTTGGGAGCCTAATGAGCAAACTGGATCAACCCGCCCTATTCTGGCTTGACGGCCATTATTCAGGGGGAGTAACAGCCAAGGGAGATAAGGACACTCCTATCTACGAGGAATTGGACCACATTCTGCATTCTCCAGATAGAGGTCATGTAATCATTATTGACGACGCACGACTCTTCGGAAACGACCCAGGCTACCCAAGCATCCAAGAGCTGACTGATTTCATTACATCAATAAATCCCAACCTGGACATTCTTGTTCAGCATGACATTATACGGATAACGCCGCTTTTGCGGGGATGGGTAAATTACTTGAAAGTAGCTTTTTGCTCGCGGATTATTTGAACACCCAGCAGTTTAGACACTTTTGATACTAAGACCAAATTTATGTCTCTTACTACAGGGGCTCCATCGAGAATTGTAAGCCTGTCGATGGTGAAAAATGAGCAGGATATAATAGAGCCTTTCATCCGTCATAATATCGCTTCATATTGACTAACTCACATCTTGAAGCACAGAAGGTAATCACGACCTACAATGGTCGCGCCGAGATTGAAAACCGGATAAAAGAGGGGAAGAACACCCACAGATGGGATAAGACGAGTTGCCATCGGTTCGCAGCCAATCAGGCAAGGCTTTTCATAGGATGCCTTGCCTATAATCTACTCCACATGGTTCGGGATGCGGCATCCTGGGGCGAGAGCGTCAAGCCATCCATAGATTCGATAATCAGGCGGCTTGTAAAGGTTGGGGCCAGAGTGGTCTACCATGCCCGAAGGTGGTATGTCCATGTTGCGTCGGCTTTCCCATTAGACCGGTATTATGGCATTCTATTCTCCTGAGCCCCTCAACTCGAACAGGCGGGAAGCAGGTTATACAAAACTCCGGCCCAAAATGCGGTTGGGATGCTTTGCACTGAAGTTGGTGCATTATTCCGGTTGACATTCCAAAGCCGCTGATTTAGCGTCCGCAAATTCATGTCTATTCTAGGAATAAAGAATATGCAGTTCTTCAAATTCATTGAGGCCTTTAGTAGTTCGCGCCGAATGATTACACGACTGCTTTCCTCGGGGCTGCAAACTGAGCAAGTCATGCCGATGGATCACTCCAAGCGATTTGCCCTGACCTCCCTTTGGTCCTTCGCCCCGTTCTTGCTTCTTGCGCCTGGTATAGCCTGGATTTGGCTGGACCACGGCTCCTGGCAGTGGGACCAAGCCTGGTACGCCAATTGTAGCTCGAGGCTGTATATCCTCCTTAAAAGCCATGGGAAAGGCTGGCTTAAAGCCATGCTCACAATTGACGGCGGCCATGCCCCCGGACTGATCTGGTCCGGTCAGTTTTTCGTGGGCCTCCATCCGCTTTTCGGAGGCATAGAGCGCGCTTTGCTCTTTGGTAACCTGCTTTTTCAGGCCGCCACAGTGTGGATTGTTTACGATATGTGCCGCCGCCTGGCTGATGGGCGTAAAATCGTGGGCGCCGCCTGCGCTTTGCTCGTTGCTGCCGCTCCGCTCTTTGTCGGAATCGGCCATGGCTATTTTGTGGAAAACCTCCAGCTTTTGACCGTGGCCTGGCTGTGGCGCCTGGCTGTAATCTCGCCTGAAATCTCACGGCCGGATTTGACAATCACCGTGGCCCTGGCCTTTGTGTTGGGGATGGCCGCCAAAGTATCGACCCCCCTTTTCGCGGGACCGCCGCTTTTACTTGCTGCCCTTGGAACATCGGGCGTCCTCCTCCCCCGGCCTGCCATGCCCAGGCACTACAAACGTCTCACGCGCGCCTTCCTTTTGACCGCAATGGTTTTAATCTCATATTTGACATGCGCCTGGTACATGCGTAATTTCAAATACTTGCTGGCCTATCTGAAGCTGCCCTTGACGACTGCCTTTTGGGGATCTTTCGATCCCTTCACGACGAAGGTTTGGCGATGGTTGGGTTTTTTGCGAATCTTTTTTCTACCCCGCTTTATGCTCTATGCCTCTCTAAGCGCAATAGTGATTGCATTTCTGCAGGTTTGGAGGACCAGACACTTTGAAAGGTACCGCGAGTCCATTGCATTGGGCGGGATCGCTTCCGTGGCGTTGATGCTCACTATATATTCAATGGCCCCAAACGAGGATTACCGCTTGGCCCTGCCGGTGTTGCCGGCCGTCGTTGTCATCCTTGCATGGGCGCTCCATAAGGTCCCTCGCCCGCTTGTCCTCATCTTCTGCCTGGTCGCCATGGGAAGCGGATTTGCAGTGCAGGGTAGGGCCCTTGGGATCATACCCCGCTCTTTGAATGACCCTGTTTACCTGCAACCGCTAAGCGCAGATTTGACCCTATCCAGTGAACTGACCGCTTTGATCAGGATCACCGCCGCCCCTGAGACTGATAATCGTATGCAGATTTGCGCCGTGCAATACAGTTGGCTCAATTGCAACCTTCTTTCTTTCCATGCTGCCAGGGAAAAGGTTTTGAACGGCGGTTTCATGCCTTCTTACACCACTGACGGAGTGTGGTATGGCGAAGCGGATCTGGACAAAGCACTGAAAACGATCAATACAATTAATCCCAGATTTATCATCAGCGTTCGAGAGGACTTGCAGCCCGCCCCAGACTTCGTGAATCTCGTTAACCTTTCTTTTCTCGCTCATCTTCGTGCCGACCATCGCTATAAGCAGGTGGAATTTCCCTCCCGGCTGGGCATAATAGTTTTCAAGCGTGTCGACGATCTCACGGGCGGCTGATGTTATCGATCGACTCTTCCCGTCACGCGCAAACACTACCGTTAAGACGCTCGAACGAAGTGTGGTTGATCTTTATCAAATTCCAAGGCCACCCGCTCTATTATGGCAGGTCCGTCCTGAGAATCTGCAGGGCCGGTTCAAACCAGCGCCATTGCGATTTGACGAGAGTTTTCGTTTGACAGGAAAAGAAACTCTGTCCTAGACTACGCCAAATTCCGGACGACAGAAGCTCGATCTTTCTCGAAATCCGCGCCGTTCGGGCCGCCGTTTGCATCCTTGGGGTCGAGCATCATGATCGAGGCAATACGACCTATGCATCCCAGGGATACCCCGGTACGCATTGGAATCGTCATCCACAAAGTAATTACAGCGTATGGCGTTAGATAAGTTCGAAGGATGCGCGACCCTTTTACCATGTACAATGTCTTCCGCACCGATTGCCTGTATGGTATTGATTTCAAGTGCAACCGGTTCGACTTCGGCCATGAATTAGTGCCCAAACTGGTTCGCAAGGGATATACTACTCTCGACGTGCCCGTGAACTACCGGGCCCGCTCCTTCGAGGTGGGCAAAAAGGTGGGGATTTTCAGAGATGCTCTAAGCCGGCTGTGGGTGGATTTCAAACTCAGGCTTTTGCCCATGTCCCATTGGCGCAGGAAGTAGCCCTATGAAGTATCTATTGTCGTTTGCAGGAATTGGCGTGAGTGGTTTGTGCTTCTGGCTGGCCATCCGTCATGTGCCGTTTGACCACCTGACGGCGACACTCTCGGGTGCTCGCTATTCCTGGTTGTTGCTGGCCTTGTTCTTTCAGTTGCTGGCGGTGATCGCACGCGCCAAACTTTGGGCAGCCCTTCTGGGCTACAAGGCCAGCACAAAGGATACCTTCTGGTCCGAGAGCATAGGGTATCTTTTTACGAACATTTTGCCCCTCAGAATGGGCGACCCGGCCAGAATCTTCGTCTTGTCCCGGCGCAGTCAGCTGCCGATCGTCCAGGTGGCCGCATCGGCCGGCATGGAGCGCGTATTTGATCTTGGAACGATTACTCTGGCCCTTGTGGCCCTCATTCCCTTTATGAACGTTCCCATGCAGGCGGCAAGGGCGGGAGAGATCTTTGGATTGCTTGTGGTGCTGGTCCTCCTTTCCTTGATACTGCTGTTGCGGTTTCGAAGCCGGGGTGAGCGGCTCATCCTTTCACTGTCCAAACGGTTGCCCGCCTCGTTGGCTGAAAGATTGCTGACTTCTTGGCGCCACCTCGTTGACGGCATTGCAGTTTTCGCAAACGGCAGGATCGTACTTTGCGCCATTTTATGGTCGTTGGCGACATGGGGCTTGTCGGTAGTGATGTATTGGTGCGTTTTGAAAGGTTTCAGGGCTGACGCCACCTTTGTTGAAGCCACCTTCCTGCTCGTTGCAATATGTCTTGCTGTTACAATTCCTTCCAGCCCCGGGGGCCTCGGGGTCGTGCAGTGGGTTGGCCAGCAGGCGCTCGTTCTGCCCTTCGCGGCGAAATACGATCTTACAAGCGCTTTGGCAATAATTCTGACGGCTCACATCTTGTATTACATTACTACTTGCCTTCTTGGAGTTGCCGGCTTATCCCTTTTCGGGCTATCCCTCCGCAACATTCGTTTTCGAATCGAGCAAGAGCCGCCGCTTTTACCCAAACTATCTGAAAGCAAGTCGTAGGTTCAGGAACTGAAAATGCGCTATTTCGTCACCGGCTGTGCCGGTTTTATTGGCAGCAATCCGACCGGCACTCGCCCATGCAGTTGGAGCGAGACCTTCAGACTTATGAAGCGTTTCAGCTATCCGAGTTCTCCAGGCGGGCAAAACCTTAGTGTACCAAGGCAATATTGGCGTATTAGCTTTTTTTGAGGTACTCACATAACTTGGAAAGTATCAGGTTCTAACAAGATGGAATTGTCTATCGTTATTCCGTGTCTTAATGAAAAAGACACCATAGGCTTGGTAGTCCAAAAAGCTATGACGAGTCTCCAAAAACTGGGATTACAGGGGGAGGTCCTCGTGTCGGATAATGGCTCTAATGACGGATCAGTGCAAATAGCTAACAACCTTGGGGCTAGAGTTGTTCCATGCTCCCGCAAGGGTTATGGCAACGCACTCAAGTCTGGGCTTAGCAGCGCTGCCGGGAAATATTTGATAATGGGAGACGCAGACGATTCTTACAATTTTGCAGAAATTGATGATTTTATAAAATATCTGCAAAAAGATAACGATATAGTGATCGGGACAAGATTGAGAGGAAAAATCGAAAAAGGAGCCATGCCATTTCTCCATCGATATCTTGGTACTCCGGTCTTAACATTCATCATTAATATGTTATTTGGGACCAAAATCTCCGACTGTAATTGCGGAATGAGGGGGGTAAGAAAAGATGCTTTTGAAAAATTGAATCTGGAATCATCCGGAATGGAATTCGCCTCGGAAATGATAATAAAAGCGGGCATATTAAAACTAAAGATCAAGGAAATACCGATATCTTTCTACAGAGACAAAAGAAACAGGTCACCTCATCTTAATACTTGGAGAGATGGATGGCGACACCTTAAATTCATATTGCTTTACGCTCCAAACCTGATCTTTATGTGGCCAGCCTTCATATTTTTTGTTTTGGGATCACTCTTGATGATGTTGCAGATTAATGGCCCTTTTATATTGGGACCAATATATATGGGCCTCCATGTAATGATCTTGGGACTGTCTTTAAGTGTTTTTGGAGCTTATATCTTTCAGATGGGAGCGGTAATTAAATTATTTTCACGCCAGAGCCCTTTCTATAGAGATGACATTCTGATGAAGTGGTTGGACAGAATAACGGTGGAAAAAGGCCTTATCTTTGGCGGGATGATAATGGCAGTTGGTTTAGCACTCGATCTTGGAGTTGTAATGAAATGGGCAGAGAATGGGTTTCATAATATATTTGTTCCTCAAGCAGTTGTATTGGGGCTTTATTTTATATTGACAGGTATGTCACTGGTGTTCTTTTCCTTTCTTAAAACAATAATGGGAAAGGAAGGCTAGTGAGATGAAAAAGAAAGAAACTATTCTTGATATTCTTATCCGGAATTGGAGAATTAGGCAGGCAGAACAATACATAATAAATCGAGGAGTTGTCTGTGATTTAGGCTGTGGAAGAGAGGGCTTTTTTCTCACTAAGATATCCGGGAGAATAAATAGGGGCATTGGTTTTGATATGGAAGTGGAAGACATGGAAAGGGGCAATATCTCTCTCATACAGGCTAACCTGGATAAAGGGGTTCCTCTAGACGATTCCTCTGTTGATTGCGTTACAAGTCTTGCAGTGATCGAACATGTGAATTGCTATGAGAGTTTTGCCAGGGAAATTCGCAGAATATTGAAGCCGGGAGGTCGATGCGTATTGACTACACCTGCGCCAAGGACGAGATCAATTTGGGAGTTTCTGATGAAGCGGGGGCTTATCGCTCAAACTGAAGATATTCACGAACATAAGAAATATTTTTCTGAAGCGGAACTGGTGGCCTTATTCGAAGGGGTTGGATTTTTACAAGTGAAATTTAGAAAATTCGAGTTTGGCTTTAATAATTTGATCGTGGCAAAAAAATGAATCTTCGTGTAGTACACGTTTTATTCAAACGGAGGGGAGTGATACCGAATAGTGAAGTTGTCGTTGATGCTGAGATCCGTTCTTATAAGTTTCATTTTGACTGTGGTGTTTTCGTATCCTTACGCCCGACATACAGTCCAAAAATACGATTCCTATTACCTCGAGGTGGTCCTGCAATCGTTTACTGAAGGAAACGCCCAACTCTTCTTTGACAAGGGCGAAGGGATTAGACAAGCTGATTCAACTCGAATCCCGGTATCAAAACGCGATGCACCGCAACTTCTCCGCTTCCGTTTAAGACCCGGGAGTTACCGGGGGCTGAGTTTTTTCCCCTTCGACTACCAGCGGTTGTGGCTTGTTCCCGTAGATCGGGAGGCGTCCATGACAGTCCGTGCTGTTCAGATCGTGGACCCCGCCGGGAACATGGTAAAATCTTTCAACACTTCAGATATTTCCGCTGTACAGCAGATAGACGCCATAAAGGTTGATGGCGATAAGATCGTTTTAAAGACCACTTCCGGAGCAAATGATCCAATCATCGCCATGCGGTTGGATGGACCCTTGCGGTTGCCTCCGATAATATCGATGACGATAAGATTGACTGCAAAACCTGTGATTTGGCATGCCGCCTCCCTCATGCTTGTCTGTTTCCTGCTCGTTATGGCCTTATATACAATCCTGGATCGTTGGCCGGTCAGATGGGCTCCCCTGCTTGGTAAGGTCTGTAACCGGGCGCTCCTTAACCCGGTAAGCGCTATCCTTGTCGTTGCCTGCCTGGGGGGTGTTCTCAGTTGTTACCCCGTGGTGTTCTTCGGAAAAAGCTTCATCTCGCCCAACAACGGCGGGACGGCCCTCCTGTACAACCGTGCGCCCTTTGTTCCCGGATATACCGGCACATCAATCGGAAACACGGAAGGCTCGGACGTTGGCGCAATGATGTGGCAGAATTGGGTCTACTCAGTCATCGAATCGCGGTCGATCTGCAAGGATTTTGAACTCCCCCTGTGGAATCGTTACAATTCTTTTGGCGTGTCCCTTTTGGGGCAAAACCTGTCCATGTTAGGCGATCCTCTCCATCTCATCCCGCTCGCTTGCGGCGGCGCTGCATGGGCCTGGGACATCAAGTATGTTTTGGCAAAGGTCGGTTTCTCTCTGGCAATAGGACTGATTGTGTTTGCTGCGACACAGCATCTTCCCGCCTCGGCTGTCTTAGCCTTCGTGTCCGCATTTATAGGTTTTTTTGCCTACAGGTTCAATCATCCAGCTTTTTTTAGCCTGTGCTACGCCCCGTGGGTCTTGTACTGTTGGCTGAAAATTATCGAGTCGGATAGAGTAAGACGTATGTTGCCATGGCTGTGCGGGTTGGTCCTGGCGAACTGGTCGTTAATAAATAGCGGGACCGTCAAAGAACCATATATGCTTCTTCTGGGGATGAACCTTTGCGGCGGTCTCATCCTTTTCTTGTCCGACCTGGATATCAGGGTCAAGTTCACAAAGTTTTGTCACATTTTAGCATCGGGCCTTGCCTTTATTATGATCAGCGCCCCAGTTTGGATAACATTTTACGACACCCTAAAATCGTCGTTCACCGCCTCCGATATAACGGGAGCCTGGCAGATACAGCCATGGTTATTCATTGGCTTTTTTGATGATATTTTCTACCGGCAATTGATGCGCGGGTACCCAAGCTTCGAGCCTGGCGCCAATTTTGTCGTGTTGTTGGGCTTGTTATGGTCCCTTGCCAATCTGAAAGTTATTGCAAAAAACCGCACCTTCCTTGCGGTAGGATTGAGTTCTCTGGTTCCATTGTCTTTGGCTTTCGGCGTCGTACCGAGTGGTTGGATCGAGCGAGTCCCCTTCCTTGGGAATATTATCCACGTTGACGACGTTTTTTCCAGTCTTTTGATCGTACACGTGCTTGTGCTGGCGGGGTTCGGCATAAAATTGTTCTTCGATCGCATCGGCGATGATGAATGGCAGCCGGACTACGGGATCGTCCTGGTTCTTCTCTTCGCGCTTCTGGGGACGTATCTCGGCGCCACTCAAGCGGTTCATAATAGTTCCTTCTTATTCCTGCCGCCTGGAAAACAAATCTCAAAATCTCTCTATTTTTACATTTACGTTCCACTACTGCTGATTGCCTTCATCTCTCTTCCACTAATCATACGAAATGCTTACAAGAAAAACAGAATAACCGCAGCCGGCATCCGCATGATTATTCTGTGTCTTACGCTTATGTTATGGAGACATGGCATGCAGTTCAGCATACAACCCGCCTTCGATGAGTACGTTATGAATCCTCAGCGCCGGGTGGATCTCCTCGCCAAATCCGAGGCGGTCGAAGCCATTCGGCAGAGGATGAAAGAACCGTTTAGAATGGCCGGGATCGAGGGCGTCCTGTTTCCCGGCTATTCTGGAGCCATTGGCGTCGAGGGGATCAACGGCCCTGACCCACTAGTAACTCGTTATTACAGGGACCTTCATGAGTACTCCGGTAAGACGGTGTTTGGTTGGGAACTGCTCTGTGATTGGGCGACAGTGCCGGAGCTGGTACCGCTCTATAGCATGTACAACGTCAAATACTTCCTGGCGATGCCTTCTGCGGGCGGTCCGCCAATGTCCTCATTCAACAAGGCGGCCGCACTCGACCTGAATGTCTACGAAAACCCAAAAGCATGGCCGCGCGCTTTCTTCACCCCGAAAGTCCGGACCTATGAGACCCTCCGGGGATTTGTTTCCATGGTGAATGAAGGAGATGGGAGCCCCTTCGCAGCAGTGCAAAGACCGGACCTGGATTCCAGACCGGAACTGGCCGCGCTTCTATTGCCTGAAAATGGCGAGAATGCAATCCCGGCCCTCAATTACGAGTTGACGAACAACACGACAGCATTTGAAATCGATGCTCCCGGCAAGGGACTCGCCGTTCTCACGGAAACTTACATGGATGGAGATTTTCAAGTCACGCTCAATGGAAATAAAGTCCCATACTTTCGAGTAAATCATGCTTTTAAGGGGGTGATTATCCCGGAAGCCGGAAAATATAGGATCTCCTTTTCCTATTGGCCCAAGCATCTCACCCTTTCCCTGGCAATGTCAGGGCTTGGTTTTATAGTGCTCACTTCATGGGTTGTGTACTTTGCACGACGTGGGTCTCCTCACCTATAAGCGGCCTTGCAGATAATCGACGTACCGGACCGGCTCATCAACATGTAGTCACACATTTTTCCCACTGCTTTCATTCCATCGCTCCTTAGTCCTGAATCGCATTTGAGCCTTGGGAATTTGAAGTTGTCCTTATTCACTTTGGGAACTGGTATAGAATTCTATCTGATTTTTTCAGAATCTCGTTTACAATCGTCCGGCATCTTCGCATTGTTCAGCTTCTACTCCCGGAGAGCACATCATGCGTGAAAAACACAAGATCCTGATTGTTGACGACGAGGCCCCCTTTCGCGCAGCATTGCGCCGACTCCTGGGAAAAACTCATACCATTGTGGAAGCCGATACAGGAGCAGCCGGGCTGATGCTTGCCGAGCGAGAAGGTCCCGACCTCGTTTTGCTAGATATAGGACTCCCCGACGGAAGCGGCCTCGATTTGCTGCCTCGTTTCAAGGAAATGCGTCCTTGCCCGACCGTGGTCATGATAACGGCATACGAGCGGGTAAAAGACGTAGTTATGGCAATAAAGCATGGCGCCTTCGACTACCTGGTCAAACCCGTCGACCTCGATGAATTTGAATTGACAATCCAGAACGCTCTCGAACACGCGGGGCTAAAAAATGAAGTCAACCGCCTCCGGCAGGAAGTCCAGAGGCTCCGGGGAGTAGATCGGTTGATAGGCAATGATCCAATATTTCTGGAAGCCCAGATACTCGCCATAAAGAGCGCGCAGAGCCGTGACGCGGGTGTTTTGATACAGGGCGAGAGCGGGGCCGGAAAGGAGCTTTTTGCCAAGCTCATTCATACCAGAAGCCCGAGGGCTCCATATCCATTCATGGCTCTCAACTGTGCTGCTTTTTCTACTGAAATCATAGAGAGCGAGCTTTTCGGGTATGAAAAGGGAGCTTTTACGGGCGCCAAATCAGAAGGCAAAGAAGGCTTGCTTCAGGTTGCCGATGGCGGGACCGTCTTTTTGGACGAAATAGTGGATCTTCACCCTGAGATCCAGGCCAAATTGCTTCGGGTGATGGAAGAAGGGGAATTTTTCGCCGTGGGGGGGACCCGGCAAAAGAAGGTGGACATCCGGATTGTCTCCGCCTGCAACCAGGACCTCTGGCATGTGGCCGAGCAGGGCGGCTTCCGCAAAGATCTTTACTTCAGGCTGGCAACGATAAAGATCAACCTGCCCCCTTTGCGCGAACGGCGTGAGGATATCCTTCTGCTTGCACGTATATTTATGGAAGAGTTCAACGACAAATACGGGAAGAAATTCCGAGGCTTCAATCCCAAGGCCCAACACCTTCTGATGAATCATTCGTGGCCCGGCAATGTACGCGAACTTCGCAACACCATCGAACGGGTCGTCCTGCTTGAAAATGACGACATGATCGTGGGACGCCATCTTCACTTTCTAGACCCGGACAGGATCGAGCAGGGCGCCGTTCAATCGGAGAAATTTACCATAGTCCTGCCCGATGGAGGCGTTGGTCTCGATGAGATAGAAAAGCAGGTCATCCTGCAGGCATTCGAAAGATGCGGCGCCAATAAATCCAAAACGGCGCGATTCCTCCAACTCCCCCGCCACATACTTCTCTATCGCCTTAAAAAATATGGAATAGAAGTTTGAAGCAAATAAGGCGCGGCCTCTTGTTCTCCAGCCACTACCTGGCTTGAACAAAATGCTCCAATATCTTCCTGTGGTGGACAATATTCTACATATTACAAGCAAGCTGTTGAAGTAATTGCCTTTTTAAAGCAGCTCCAGCATCTGAGGTGAGCAATAACCTGAAAAGGTGTAGAATATTATCCAAATAAGACCCTGCCTCCGATCAAACAGTCCCCCTTGCAGGTGCATGCTGTTGGCCGTGATCCTTATGATTCGCTATCCTGGCATGCTGCTTGCTTTGACTAAGATACCGGAGGCGAAAGTGCGTGTTGAAAATCTTGTGCTCCTTGTCGAAGACGACGCTTCATTAAGACGCTCTTTGGAAAAATTCCTGGATCGGGCCGGATATGCCTTTCATAGCTGCTCAACTGCCTCTCAAGCATTGGCTTTTGCTCAGAAAGCGACTCCTCATGTTGTGATTCTTGAATATCATCTTCCCGATGCGAATGGTCACTCTCTTATCGAAAAGCTCAATCTCGTTGCTCCCGAGGCCGTTGCAATTGTTCTATCCGAATACGATTTCCAAGCTGTAGCTGATTATCTGGATCGAGTGAAAATCCAAACGTTCTTGAAGAAACCCTTTGATCTCGTTGATTTTGAAGCTGCTCTGTGCTCTGCCTGCGATATAGCCACCAGAAATCCAGGAATGGTCAACGGCTGCAGGAAGTGAAACTCGAAGGCATGTCTGGCTCCAAATTTGCTCGGGGAACTCTCAGAAAGCGAAGTGGACACTAACTCTGAATCACGCTGAAGCTCAAATTTCCAGGTGAAGTGGGACGCTGAAAAAGAAAGCTCAAGTTCATCTTACCAGGCTCAGGTTCATGTTGCTCTGAAATTATTTCCAAGCTGAATTCAAACGGATGCTGAAATTCATGTGACCAAGTTGATTCCAAATCCTCGATCTCTAATCCCGTAGGTGGTGGAAAGTCCTCCTCTGTCTTAATCGGTTCTGTGAGTCTCCTCTGTTCCAAGGCCATAAGGAAACCCCTTATGGCCTTTCACTTTTTGTACCCGCCCCTTAAGAAGCAATCGCCGGTTGGATCCCCAAATCCCCAGTTTCACATCTTCTCCCATATTGGTGTTTATCCGGGAATCTCCGCTCAGTACTTGCCTTTTTGAACAAACCTATGCGATATTGCCCAAGTCGTTGACTTATCCCAAAACAGGAGTCTGAAATGGAACAACGAAAGCTGAAAATTATTGAAAAAATGGAAGAAAAAAAGATGAGCGTTGCAACGGTTGCTGACACCATTTCCTTTAATCCCATGATACTTGGACTCTATCTTATAAAGGACGCCTATCCTATGCCCACAAGGCTCCTCGAAAAGCTGGAAGGTGCTCTGGCGGCCTGATTTTCCGATTCCATTGGAGTCAAACCATGAGCATAAAGATGCCTTTGAAGTTTGTTGGAAGCTACAAAGTCATCACCCGCCAGGGCGGGGCGGAGAAGCAGGAGGTTTGCCAAAAGCTTACCATGGCGCCCCTGGCGCCCCACGAGCAAGGGGCCGCGGGCAAAGAGAATTCACCCACGCACCGAATAACATTCTTTTGCTTTGGTTGCAGGAGAGTCCTGGAAGGCAAGATAAAGGAGAACCTGGAAGACAGAGTCGTTTTTCAGGTCGATGAGCGTGAATATGAGTTCCGTCCGTCTGTCTAGAAAGGACGTTGCGGTTCTGCGCTTCGTTTAGCCCACCACCCTAGAGATCTTTTCATGGTTAAGGGTGTCCCAAAAGAACGTGAGTTACTGCGGTGATCGCGAACTGGTGCAAATCGCCTCGCAGTGGCGCAATACGCCTCATCCTTTTAACATACCGATATCTATTAATATTTTTTCAAAACAAGAGGCCCCGGATAATTACTGGCGCAATATGCGCCTTTTTTATTCTGCCCAGCGCATGGCATTATTCGTCGCACCTTGATGTCATATATTAAAAATATCCATCATTTCAATCAGTTGCATAATTCCACTAAAATAAATGACCCTTTGGCTTGAATCCTGCTCTATCACAATGCAAACACAATTGCATGAGTTCGGTGAGGGAAGTTTTTTCATGGCCGTTTCCACCATAGCTGGAGCAGAAGGAGAGTAATTATGGACACCAAAGACCGTAAGAAAACAATGCAACCCGTTATCTTTGCGATGGGAAACGACCAGTGCGTATGGGGTCGGGCGGGGGTGATAAAACCAACCAAGTGCGTAAATGCATTCGACTGTCTGGGCTGCACCCTCGATCAGCGTGTCGTTAGCAATTTTGATGAGCAGCGTAAAGCCAGCGGCCAGTCAGACAAAAGGCCGCCGAGAATGCTGATGATGATGAGCAAGGGCAAGTGCCGCCACATGCTGAGCGGCCGTATTCCTTACGGTTCCTGCTCGTATGCCTATGATTGCGTGAGGTGTCCATTCGACCAGATGATCGAGGACACGAGCTACCTGCCCAATCTAAGGCGCCCGGAAGTGGAAAAGGCGTCCGGCTTCGACGTTGCGCGAAATTACTACTATCACCACGGCCATACCTGGGCTCGAGTCGAATACGGCGGGCGGGTGCGCGTGGGCCTCGACGATTTCGGTCTCAGGCTTCTGGGACCTCAGGACGAGATACAGATGCCCAGTCTCGGGTCCACCGTGGGTCAAAGTCGTCCGGCCGCTGTGTTGAAGCGTTCCGGTAAGGAAGCTGCGAGCCTTTGCCCGGTGGATGGACAGGTAGTGGCAACCAATCATAACCTTATGAAAAGAGCGACCACGGCAAATGATGCGCCATATGCTGAAGGGTGGCTTATGGTAATCCAGCCCAAGTCCCTGCGCAATAATCTCAAAAATCTGTTTTTCGACTCTGAGGGCATGGCCTGGATCGACGATGAGGCCTCGCGTCTGGGCGGCCTGTTGTCGGGCATTACCGGTTATCCAACGATGCCAACCGGTGGTGAGGCGCTCAAGGATATATATGGAACGGTTCCGGAGATCGGATGGGACCGGCTGGTGCGTGAATTCATGCAATGATCCGAAGAGTTATGAGTTATAAGTTTTGAGTTAACTCAAGGGCTGATCCCATGAAGGGGTCAGCCCTTTGAGTTATGAGTCACCAGTTTTGAATTACTCAAAACTAACGACTAACCATTCAAAGCTCTTCAGGTCCGGCCGAAGATATTCTTGAGGCTTCTGGAGATTTCATACTTGCACGAATTGCAGAATCTGGAAGGCAGACCATCGAGTTTCTCGATGTTGCTCACGAAAGTCATCAGGCAATCCGGAGTCCGGCAATGCCCGATGCCCAGCAGATGCCCGGTTTCATGAAGGCCGATCTTGGCGGCTCGCAGATATGTGCGTGCCGAATCTTTATCCACAAGCCGATGAAGAGAGATTACGGCAGCCTTGCCGCCAAGCTGAGATTCGCCGAATACGAATTTAAGAATCGGTGTGCACAGGTCGCACTTAACGATTCCCAGCTTGAATCGTGCTCCATCATCGATTGACTCGAGCGCCTTGATTATTTGTCCCGCCGCATATTGGCTTCGCAGGGGAAGGTAGGCATACTCGGGCTCCGGGTGTGACGGCAAGCTGGCAGCATTGAGGCCGATCAATGTCTGCAGGTTTGCCGCAACGACCGAAACGGCCAGCGCATCCACCCATCCGATGGGAATAATATCTATGTGACTTTTCTCGGACGTTCCGCGTCGGTCGCGCGTCAATTGCGGTTACCTCTATTGGGGATAAACGACCCCTGGTGATTCCTGCGGCTCCTTCGGCAGCGGGGGCCCGGAGTTTCGCATCAGCAGCGGCCAAGTTGATACCGCTTCATTTTCCGCATCAGTGTGCTCCGGTCAATTCCCAGCCGCTTGGACGCCCGGAGGATATTGCCGTTACAGGATTCCAGGGTGGCTTTTATCTGGTTGATTTCAAGTTCGTGAAGCGTCATCGACCCCAGTGAAGCTACATCGGCGCGCGGATTCACGAAGGTCAGTTCTTCGGCCCCGATCATCCTGCCCCTCGAAATAACCACGGCCCGTTCCACCACGTTTCGAAGCTCCCGGATATTGCCGGGCCAATGGTACGAAGTCAAAAGATCCAGCGCCTTCTGCGTAAAACCACCCAGGGATTTTCCGGTTTCTTCGTTGTAGCGCTTGAGAAAGTGATCGGCGAGTACTGGGATGTCATCCAATCTCTCGCGCAAGGGCGGGACGTCTATGGTGATCACGTTGATGCGATAGTAGAAGTCGTCCCTGAATTGATTTTCTTTTATCAGAGAAAGCAGGTCTCGGTGGGTGGCGCTGATGAGCCGAAAATCCGACTCAATGGGCTGGCTGCCTCCTAACCTGAGGAAACTTTTCTCTTCCAGCGCCCGAAGAAGGCTCACCTGCATTTTAGGGGAAATCTCGCCGACTTCATCAAGCAAAAGCGTGCCGTTGTGAGCCATCTCCAGGCGTCCGCGCCTGGCTTTAACAGCACCGGTAAAAGCCCCTCTCTCGTGGCCGAACAATTCGCTTTCCAGCAGGGATTCGGACAACGAGCCGCAATTAACTGCCAGGAATGGACCACAGGACCGATCGCTTCTAAAATGAATGGCCTTGGCGACCATGTCCTTACCCACCCCAGTTTCTCCGGTAATCAAAATGGGTGCGGACGAAGGGGCAACTTCCTCGATCTTCGCGAAAATGGCCCGCATAGCGTTGGAGTGGGCGATAAAGACATCGAAAAAGCCATCGTGACGTTCGCTCAACAGTTCCTTGAGGGCAATGTTTTCCTCGCGGAGTGCCTTATTGGCAAGAATGCGCTCCATAAACAACGACAGCTCATCAGGATCAAAAGGCTTGCAGAAATAGTCCGTGGCCCCCCGCTTCATGGCATCGACGGCCGTTTGCACGGTTCCGTGAGCAGTCATCATGACCACTACGGCATTGGGCTGGAGTTCCTTCAGTCGAGAAAGAAAGCCTATTCCATCCATGCCCGGCATTTTGATGTCCACCAGATAGATGTCGGCGGGAAAAACCTCGACAAGTTTCAGCGCCGCCTCGCCGGACAATGCCGTTTCCACCTGATAGCCGTCCCTGACAAACCAAGCCTGGAGAGACTCGCAGATCATCTCTTCGTCGTCCACAATCATGATGCGTGTCGAAAATTTCATACCGAGGCTTCTCCTCCCTCCCTCGAAGTGCTCGATTCATCAGCCAGGGGCAGGTCCTGCTTCAACGCGGTGGAAACCTTGCCCGGAGCATGCCCTACATCCCAGCCTTCCACCGGGTTCCGAGGCAGCTTAATTCTGAACGTCGTGCCTTTGCCGGGCTCACTTTCGACCTCCACGTCTCCATGATGTTCGCGTATGATGCCGTAGACCATGGGCAATCCGAGGCCGCTGCCTTTCCCATCGGTTTTGGTAGAGTAAAAGGGTTCGAAAATCCGCGGCAGTACTTCAGGATCAATGCCACACCCTGTGTCGGCTACCGCCAGGTGGATTAGATCGGCGCTCTCGTCGATTTCGCCGGAGATGGTTAAGGTCCCTCCGTGCGGCATTGCGTCAATAGCGTTGAATATCAGGTTCAAAAGACACTGTTGAATCTGAGCGTAATCTCCGCAAGCGGTGAAAGGACCCGACGGGAAATGGACATTGCATCGGATATTGGCAAGCTCGAGCTGATGCTCGGTCAGGAGCAGAATTGTATCGACCAGTTCACGAATCTCTATAACCTTTGCTTCCACGCTTTTTGGCCGGGCGAAGGTCAGCAGGTTCTTGACAATAGCCCCGCAGCGCATCGCTTCCCGAAAAGAAAGGTCCATATATCGCGCCACACTCGACATCTCAACTTCGGACGGCCCGCCCTGCCCGGTCTTGGACTGCAGAATGCTCTGGACAAGCCTGTTGAAGGTCACGATGCTCGTGATCGGGTTGTTGATCTCGTGGCAAACCGAAGCAACGAGCCGCCCCAGAGAGCTGAGCCGATCTTCCTGAGCCAAACGGGCAAAATCTCTTTTGAGCGCCATGGTACGCTCTTCGATCTTCTTGCCCAAATCCTTAGTAATGTCCCGGACTGTCAGCACGAACTGGGATACATCCCCACGCCGGTCGAAAATTGGGTATGCGGTAGCCTGGCGATACTGTAAAATATTGTTCACATCGACAAGTTCATATATCGCACGGGCCGGCTTGCCGGTCCGCAGGGCTTCTTGAGCGACACAGAACGCTGAAGGAAACTTGCACGGACTTGACGCCCGAAACAGCACCTTGAAACAATGTTTGCCAATGATCGCGTCCTTGTTTGCACTGCCGGTGATCAGGATCGATTGGTTGCAGTCTGTAATGACAAATTTCCTGTTGATGACAAGAACACCATCCGGCGAGGCCTCCAGCAAGGCGGAGGCCAGCGGATTCTCGGCATAGCCCTTTGCCATTTCAATCAACCGCATGGAAGCCTGCCGGTCGAGTAAACCCACGGTGGGCCGTTTCTGCCTGATAAAGTCTGATAAAATGCGCTCGTCGCCGGTGCACTCCAGGATCAGGTCCAGGCTCTCTATTTTAAGGAGATCCAGAGGGTCGTCGAATACTTTTATCCCCGATTCTTTCACGTCTTCGTGGCCCAAGACAGATTTTTCAGCATCAACGACAGCGACCGCCACCAATCGCAGGCCCGAGGCTTGGATGGCGGACAGATTCTGCATAATAGTCTGCAAACAGGACTCGCTGACTACCATGCCTACGTTGAATTTTAGGATATGGGAGGAAGTAGGAGAACTCATGACGCATGCCCTTCTATTATGGAGCCCATTGGGTTCGCAGGTCAAAAAACCTGGCGCCCTCCTTTGAGTCGATCAGACCCACGGAAGCCTGAAGCGCGACGAGTATGGACTTGATGGAGAGCCCTACTATGATGATATAGATATTTTTCAGACAGGTCAATACTCGGCAGACAACTCAGCAGGCAACCCGCCAGTTGATTGAAGGTGGATTCCGGGCTGTCCTTACACAAATGCTTGGCCACCACATTGCATCGCCCGCAAATGGTTATCTACCATTTCATGCGCATCGCCAGGCTCGATATGATCCGCTCGGACCAAACCCCAACCTGGTAAGAACGCGGCAGGCTAAACTTGATCGTGACCGGCGATCCACGCATGATCGCACGGACGCTTTCGGCGCTCTGGGTTGCCCAAAAATGCACAATGCGTGCGGACAATCACTGCCGCCATAGTGGAGACCTGCGTTTTAAAAAGTCCCTTCAGACCAAACAAATCACGTAGTTACAATATATTAGCTAGTCGTGATCTGTCCTGGCGGAAATTACCTAGTGTGTGAAATGTTTTACTTGACATTTCCCAACGCCTACTTTTTAATGGATGGCAAAGGAAGAAAGCCTCCGCTCTTTCAAAAACTATCTCTGTGCGTATCAACCTGAAGATGAAGAGATCAGGTGCAATCATTGTTCGCGTTCGCAGAGGTGCTTAGACCTCTGATGTGAATTGCCCCGGGCTTTGCGTGAAAAGCCGACGGGGCGGCGATCTAGCCGGATGAGGCCCTTGTTGCCTGGTTCACATTTCCCATTCTATTCAAACGCTGTTTCAGATTTCCAAGATTGACCAAATTCACAAGGAGATAGGGTTATGACTGATGGAATGATGGCGATCGCCATCTTGCTACCGGTAGTGGCTGGCTTGCTCATCCTCGCAATTCACAATTATTTTGCGCGAGGGGTCGTTGTTGTTGCAACGGCTGTTGTGCTCATCGCAAACAGCCTTCTATTCGCCGCAAAAGGGCCCCTGACCTATACTCCCCCTGCAGGCTTCGATTGGGGCACGCTCATTTCGGTCCTGGACTATGCCATTCTTGTCCTCTACCTTGTTCTGGGCCTTAAATTACGCAACCGTCTGGTCCTGATTTTCTCCGCGACCCAGATTATACCGATTGTCTACTTTGAATTTTTTATGAAGGCCCATGTGGACTTGAGACCGGCTTTCGTGGTCGATCATCTGGCCATAGTGATGACTTTGATCATTTCCATAATCGGTTCTCTTATCTGTGTCTACGCCATCAGGTACATGCGTGACCATGAGCAGCATGCTCATGTCGATAAGTCGAGGCAGTCCAGGTTTCTGTTCTGGCTTGTTTTGTTCCTGGGAGCCATGAACGGCCTGGTCTTCGCCAACAACCTTTTCTGGCTCTACTTTTTCTGGGAAGTCACCACACTGTGTTCCTTCATGTTGATTTCGCATGACAAGACACAGATAGCCCTGGAAAATGCCGCACGGGCCCTTTGGATGAATTCCACCGGTGGAACGGCGTTCATCCTGGCCATCATTTATCTTTATGCGACTCAAGGGGGTGCTTCGGCCCTTTCGGTTCAAAACATCATTGGAGGAGGCATGCATAGTGCGGCCATGCTCCTGCCGGTAGCTCTTCTTTGCTTCACCGGGTGCACCAAGGCTGCGCAAATGCCTTTCCAATCCTGGCTTCTTGGAGCAATGGTTGCGCCCACGCCGGTTTCAGCACTGCTCCATTCCAGCACCATGGTTAAAGCAGGGGTGTATCTGGTGCTCAGGCTTGCCCCCGCTTATGCCGGAACTCTGGTGAGCACCGCCATAGCGATAGTCGGGGCGTTCACCTTTTTCGGCACCTCTGCGCTTGCAATCAGCCAGACAACAGGCAAGCGGGTCCTCGCCTACTCGACCATCGCCAACCTGGGCCTGATCATAGCCTGTGCCGGCATAAACACACCGTTGTCAATAGCCGCAGCGATTCTGCTCATTATTTTCCACGCCATTTCCAAAGGTATGCTGTTCCTCTGCGCCGGGACGATCGAGCACCAGATCTGGAGCCGCGAGATCGAAGACATGGAGGGCCTCGCCTCCAAAGCCCCCCTTGTCACCCTCATTACCGCAGTGGGGATGCTGTCCATGTTCCTGCCTCCCTTCGGAATGGTGCTTGGTAAATGGATCGCCCTCGAAGCGGCCTACAAGGTTCCCCTGGCGGCAGTTTTGTTTGTACTGGCAAGCGCTTTGACCATCGTTTTCTGGACAAAGTGGCTGGGAAGGCTTCTGCAAGTCGTACCCAAATTGGGATGGCCGCTCGAAAAGCTTTCCCCCAGCTATTCGGTTCCCTTGTGGACTTTATTTGTAGGTATTTTTGTCGTCGGTTTCGGGATCGGGCCTATTTATCAGTACTTCATCGCATCAGCCACCAGCGACGTCATCGCCGGTAACAGCATGATCGGTTCGGGCTGGGCTAACATCGTGCTGACAGGCTCTTCAGCAGTGCAGACAGGGGCTGCGGTCCGGGGATCTTTCCCCGTGTGGGCCCTCTACCTGGTATTGGGTGTTGCCTTGTTCCTGCCCATGTTGTTCTTCGGATTGAAGCCCACCCAGTTGCGGCAGGTCTATCTTTGCGGCGAACAAACAGGCGGCACCGATACGGATGAATGGTGCGCTGAATGCGATATTAAGACCAAATTCATACTGGGCGGCTACTACTTCCAGGCAACACTCGGAGAAAAAACCTTGAATCCCTGGGTAAATTCAGTAGCCATTTTTCTTCTGGCCATCATGATTGCATGCGGGGTGATCTCGAAATGAATCAGCTCATATTAGTCATCGCAACAATAGTTCTTGCTCCCATTGTCGGCGGCCTGCTTTTCGGGATCGACAGAAGGATTACTGCAAGGTTGCAGGGTCGATTCGGTCCCCCTATTTTGCAGCCTTTCTATGATATCTTAAAGCTCTTGGGCAAAGATAGCATAGCGGTGAGCAAAATGCAGTTCGTGTGGATTTACGCGTATCTGGTTTTGATGATCGCGAGCCTGCTCTGTCTCGTTCTGCAGTCCGATTTTCTCGTGCTTGTCTTCCTGCTGGGATTTGCCGGTGTTGCACTGGTTCTGGGCGGGTTCAGCACCAAGTCTCCTTACTCCCATTTCGGGGCCAACAGGGAGCTGCTTCAGATATTGGCCTACGAACCCGTGCTCCTGCTTCTCGCAATAGCGATTTATGCGCAAAACGGGACCTTTCTCATAAGCGAGATCGTTGCCCACGAGCAACCTCTGCTCCTGCCTTTGTGGCCTTTGTTCATCGCGGTCCTGTATGTCTTGACCATAAAGATGCGCAAATCCCCGTTTGATATTTCCACCTCGCATCACGCACACCAGGAGATAGTAAAGGGAATTACCACCGAATATTCAGGTCCTTTTTTGGCTCTCTATCATCTGGCGGAATGGTATGAAATCGTGCTGGTGCTGGGCGTAGTAGTTCTGTTTTGGGCTAATCCCCTTTGGATAGGCCTATTGATAGCGTTTGCCGCGTTCCTGCTCGAACTCGTAGTCGATAACATTGCGGCCAGAATGACAGCGCGGTGGATGGTGCGTCTTAGTTGGTCGGTTGGATTGACTCTCGGAATCCTCAATGTTGCTTATCTCTATATCATAAAGGGGGTATTTTAAGACAAATGGGTTTGATAAAAAAATCTCGCGCGAAATCACCATGGATCATGCACTTCGATAACAGCTCCTGTAATGGCTGTGACATCGAGGTGCTCGCTTGTCTGACTCCTCTCTATGACGTGGAACGCTTCGGCATTGTCAACATGGGCAACCCAAAGCATGCCGATGTCCTGCTGATCACCGGACCCGTGAACATGCGTACGGCGCGCGTGCTCAAGAATCTCTATGAGCAGGTCGCCAACCCTAAAATGGTTATTGCCGTTGGGACCTGTGCCTCTTCAGGAGGAGTGTTCCATAACTGCTATAACGTCCTTGGCGGCGTTGATAAAGTAATACCTGTAGATGTTTACATTCCGGGCTGTGCAGCCCGTCCGGAAGCAATTATCGATGGAGTTGTGATGGCGCTCCAGAGCCTTACCGAGCAGCGCCATCTTTGGGTGACATGCCCTCATTGTCAAACAGAACACGAGGTAACGGACCAGCGATGGAGAATCTAATCAAAATAGACAAGAGCGCAATAGTGAGCGAAGGCAGGGAATTGCTTGCTGCCGGAGCCAAGTTTGTTACTGCCGTATGTAATGATCTGGACGCAGAGATGGAGGTGACTTATTTCTTCAGCTCAAACAGGGGCACGGAAATGAAGGGCCTGCGGTGTACGGTTGCCAAAGGTGAAGAAGTCCCCAGTTTGACGGGGGAAACTCTTGCCGTGGTGCTGATTGAAAATGAACTGCAGGAACTCTTCGGCCTGAAGGTCAAAGGCATCGCCATCGATTACGGCGGACACATGCTTTTAGCACACGACAGTCCCACCACGCCTATGTTGAAAGAAAAGAAGGCTGAGCCGAAAGGAGAGAAGAACTAATGGCTACGCGTACTGTAGTCCCCTTTGGCCCCCAGCATCCGGTGCTTCCCGAACCCATACAGTTGCGACTTACCTATGAAGATGAGAAGGTGGTGGAGGTTACCCCGGTTATCGGCTACGGCCATCGAGGCATAGAGAAGGCTTGCGAATTAAATGAATATAGCAAAAATATTTACCTCTGCGAGCGCGTTTGCGGGATCTGCAGCTATCAACACAGCGCAACCGTGGTTGAGGTAATGGAAAGGTTGTGGCCGATCGACCTGACCCCCAGGATCAATTACCTGCGCACCATCTGGTCTGAAATGGCCCGTACCCACAGCCACCTCCTCTGGCTTGGATTGCTGGCCGATGCGTTCGGTTTCGAAAGCATGTTCATGCAGTTCTGGCGCATAAGGGAAAAAGTGCTCGATCTTCTTGAACATACTACCGGGCACAGGGTTATCCAGTCTGTCAACATCGTTGGCGGCGTGCGGCGGGATATCGATGAACTGCAAAAAAGAATGATTGCCAATGTTCTTGCGGAGGTCCGCAAAGAAAGCCAATCCTTGATAAAGGCGCTTATACAAGACTACACGGTCAAAAAGAGAACTGTTGGGGTAGGGGTTCTCACCAAAGAGCAGGCCGTTTCACTTGGCTGCGTAGGTCCAACGCTCAGGGCAAGCGGGGTGTCCGAAGATGTCCGCTTGACCAAATACCATGCATACGGGGAATTGAATTTCGAACCTATAGTGGAAAGCTCCGGGGACTGTTATGCCCGTGCGGCGGTCCGAGCCAGGGAACTCTTCCAGTCAATCGATCTGCAGTTGGAGGCCCTGTCAAAATTGCCGGAAGGTGAAATAGCTGTAAAGGTAAAAGGCAATCCTCCGCCAAATGAAGCGGTCATGCGCACGGAAGCCCCACGGGGAGAGCTCTTTTACTATGCGAAAGGAAACGGCACACGCAAATTGGAACGCATGAAGATACGCACGCCGACCTATGCCAACCTTCCAGCGGTCTTGGTCTTGTTGCCGGGTTGCCAGTTGGCTGATGTGCCGGTTAATGTCCTCTCCATTGATCCATGCATCTCTTGTACGGAGAGATAAGAAACCAAAAGGAGCATATGAACCAATGCCTGTGATGCTACCTACCGTCCTGAGGAATTTGTTGGATGGTCCGGCAACGAGGCTCTACCCTATGCAGGTGCGAGAGCCTTTCCAAAACGCCAGAGGCCACGTTGTCTTTAATGATGAGAAGTGTACGCTTTGTAGTGTGTGCGCTCTCCGGTGTCCCGCCGATGCGATTGATATCGATAAGGAAAGCAGGACGCTGAGCTTTCATCCCGCTCGCTGCATAGTGTGCGAAGTCTGTGTCCTCGGCTGTCCCAGCGATGCAATCACCTTGATTTCCAAATGGCGTACACCTTTTTCCAGAAAGCCGGTGGAGGTTCATGAGGCACGAGGGAAAAAGCCTCGTACGCCAATGTAAAAAAGCCAAAAGGACCGTTGCGTTTCCTCCTGGAACCGCTGCACTTTCCGTCCGGGGGGTTTTTCGCTTTGAACCGCTGCTTTGTAGATTTGCTTTGAGGCCTTGCTGCCCGCCACCCTTTAGTAATAAAAAGGGCAGCAAGGCCAGTTTCGTTGATTGGGGGAGATTTTTGAACCTGTAAAAACCATGCTTACGCCGCCCTATTCCTCGTAGCTGTAGACTGCGCTGCAAAAAATTAAATCGTTTTCTGACTGAAAATAGGCCAATTTGGGGAGAATCTTATTTCTTCTGGGGTGGTACCATTTATATTTGACCCACCCGCTGCCTTTAGCTTTGGCATCCTCCACAATCTCTTTGTTAAACGTCTTGCCGTCGGAATCCTTAACGCCAAGAAAATCCAGTCCAACGAATTTGTCGTTGACCCCGTGCGCGAGCATTATACCGGCAGGGCTCAAAACAAAAACATAAAGATCGCCCTGAACAAACATTCCGTTGGAATTGGAAAACTCAGCCAAAGCAACATCTTTGCCAACCAACCTGTAAAAGTCTATGGCCTGTTCCACCCAGTATTTCGCATACTCCTCGGGTCTCTCGTACATTTAATTCTCCTTTGATAAAGGATGCTAACTTTGGTCTGCGGATGAATCAGAGCCCGTATCGATGCTGGTTTAGTCCCGGCGGCTATTCATCCGTTGCAGGCACAATCGATCCGACTTATTTAAAGCTTTATTTCACATGGCCGGCCCTTTGTCAAGGGTATCAAGTGAATACACTCATTTACACGGGAGCAAAAAACCCTTAAACAGGTAATTGATCGATACACAAATACCAAAAAGGCGGCAATTGATGGCTATAATAGCAATCGTTGGAAGAACGAACGTCGGCAAATCCACTCTTTTCAACAGGATAAGCAAAAGCAGCAAAGCCCTGGTCGATGACTTGCCGGGAGTCACCAGGGACAGGAATTATGCCCGGGGAGTGTGGGACGAAAAAAGCTTCACCCTTGTTGATACGGGGGGGTTCATCATCAAGGACGATTGCCTTTTCGACCAGAGCACACGCGAGCAAATCTTCCACGCCCTGCAGGAAGCCGACATGCTTCTTTTTGTGGCAGACGGCAAAACGGGGCTGCATCCGGAGGACTCCGCCCTTCTTAACCTGCTGCGCCGTACCTCAAAGCCCATTTTCTTTGCGGTAAACAAAATAGACGGCCCGGAGCAGCAGGGTCCTTTGGCCGATTTTTACGCCCTCGGGGTCCAGGACATCTACCCAATCAGCGCGGCACACGGGTTTGGGGTCGGTGAGCTTGTCTCCGATATGGTCAAGCTTATCCCTGAACCCGACAGCCTGGAAGCCGGTGAAGAAGCTGAGGTTTCGGAAATTCGTATATCCATTCTAGGCCGACCCAATGTAGGGAAATCGACCCTGGTGAACCGAATTCTCGGCACCCCGCGCGTCATTGTCAGCCCAATTCCCGGAACTACGCGAGACGCGGTTGATACGCTCTTTGAGCGCGACGCCCGCAAATACCTGTTAATAGATACGGCGGGCATAAGGAAAAAGGGGAAAACGAAGGAAAAACTTGAGAAGTTAAGCATAATCAAGGCGCTTCAAAGCATTGACAAAAGCCATATCTGCGTTCTGTTGATCGACGCCTCCGAAGGCGTGGCCGACCAGGACCTCCACATTGCGGGCTATATCCAGGAACGCTATAGGGCGTGCATCGTCGGGGTAAACAAATGGGACGCCTTTGACTCAAACCCCAAGACACGCAAAAATTTTCTGGAAGATTTGAAGTGGCGTTTCCGCTTCATGCCCTTCGCTCCGATCCTGACTTTTTCGGCCCTTACCGGCAAAGGCACGCAAAAAGTCCTCCCAACGGTCCACGAGGTTTTCGGGCAATACAACAGCCGAATTACAACCGGCATCCTCAACAGAGCGCTCCAGGAAGCTGTCAGCGCACATGAGCCTCCGATAGTACGCGGCCGCAGGCTCAAGTTTTTTTACGGAACACAGGCCGGGACCCGCCCCCCAATGTTCGTTCTGTTTTGCAACTACCCCAACAGCATCCACTTTTCCTACGAGCGATTCTTGCTAAACAGGTTCAGAGAAAGCTTCGGGCTGGATAAAACACCATTGCGGCTCGTATTTCGAGGCAGGACACAAAGGGACAAAAAAGAATAGCATGGAGCAAGAAGCGAGGAGCAAGAAGAATGGAGCTAAAGCTTCACGCTTCCTGCTGCCCGCTTCACGCTTCATGCAAACTGCTATATTTTCCAGCAAACACTGACTGTTGTTCCGATTTTCCGAATGGATTCAATCTCAAATTCTCCCCCGGACAGCTCTGCTCGCTCACGCATGGATCTAAGGCCGAATTTGGCGTCCTGTCCCTTTGAGGCGGCTGCGGCCCGATCGAACCCCACCCCGTCATCTCTGACGTGCAATACAATACATCCATCTTCGAGTGAAAGACCCAGACATATTTTCCGGGCCCGGCTATGCTTGGCCGAATTGTTCATCGCCTCCTGGATGATTCGAAATATGATGATTTTCAGGTTTTCCGGGACCTGAGACTCTTCAAGCCTGATATCTTTTTCAACCGGGATACCGGTGTAAATGCACTCAAACCCTCTGCAAAACCACCCTATAGTGGCTATTATTCCAAAATCGTCGAGCAACGAGGGCCGAAGGTCCGTCATGATGCGCCTGGACTCATCAATGGCCTGCTCCATTGCCCTTGACAGAGTCATGAAACTTTCCCGGACCTCAGGATTCTCAGTGAGCCTCGCCGCAGCGTTCTCCACGCAAAACTTGACGGCGCTGAGCGATGAGCCGATGCTGTCGTGTATCTCCCTTGCGATTCTCTTTCGCTCGTCTTCCTGGGCGCGAAGTAGCTGTGAAGCAAGAACTTTCAGCTCTTCCCTGGATTCTCTCAGCTCCATAAGGGTTTGTGCAAGCTCTTGAGTCCTTTGCTGAACGCGCAATTCCAGATTGTCACGGGCGATCCTTAGTTCTTCCTGGATACGCTTCAATTCGCTTATATCTCTCCAGGCGGCCACCGCGCCTGTTACATTCTCTAAACTATCCCTAATGGGACCCGCGCTAACGAGTACGGGAATGTTGTCTTCAGAGAGCACCTTAATAGAGTGCTCCTGGTCTGAGACGACCTTTCCAAGCAGAGCGGCGTCCCTTATCGGCTCCAGCAAACCGGAGATCTCAGGCCACAGGTCCGCCACGGACAAATCCAGATCGGTGAGCGACTGGGTGCGTTTTTGTTCCGCACCGGCGAGGCCGACCATGTCAACAGCGTACCTGCTTAGCGCCTGCACCTGCAGACCCGGCGAATCGACAAGGACTATGCCCACCGGAATGTGTTCGAGCAGGGCTTCCAGGATCGCCTGGCGCCCTTCGGCCTCGCGAGCCCGCCTCTCTGCGTCTGCCCGCGCTTCCGCGTGCTGAATGGTTCTTTGCCTGACAAGCTCCTCGAGGTTGCTCTTGTGCTGCTTTAGCTCTTCTTGGATCCGCTTGCTCATTATGGCGTAACGGATGGAACGTTCCAGGATGGGGGCCGTAAATTCGCCCTTCGCCAGGAAATCGGATGCACCCGCTTCCATGGCCTTCAGATCGATCTCATAGTTCCCGTACGCCGTAAGGAAGATGATAGGCGCCTTGCAGCCGCCCTCAACGGCTTTCTCCAAAAGACCAAGACCCGTATGGGCTCCGATAAAATAATCAAGAAGAAATACGTCGTACTCTCCCGTGCAAATTGCCTCCAGCCCCGCTTCATATGTATTGACCCAGGCAACTTTGAATTTAGTATTCTCCGCCTCGGCAAGCATATCGGCAATTAAGAGAAAATCCTCTTGGTCATCATCGATCAGCAGAACGCTAACCTGATCTGTCATCCCGGCTCCTGCGTCAAAAGTTTTCCACTTCTTATATACGAATCGCTCCTGGATTACAATCCTTGCATGGCCCCTGCTTAAATTCCCCTGCCCCAATCAAAGCTTAGTGCAGGCCCACATGGAGCCACCTGCCTCCATTTGTGCATAAGTACAAGTAAGACACGCTACTTAAACCCGTAAAACTCATGAAAATGGTGTACGGGTCCATGTCCCCGGCCAAGGGGCAGTCCCCCTGCAATGGCTCCCGCGACGTAGGTTTTTGCCCCTCCGACAGCATCCTCCACTGTTGACCCCTTCGCTAGAAATGCCGCTATGGCCGAAGCGAACGTACAGCCCGTACCATGAGTATGGGGTGTACGATACCGGGGTCCGAGGTATTCACGAAAATTTCGGCCGTCGTAGAGCAGGTCAACCGGGTTTCCCTGCAGGTGGCCTCCTTTAATGACCACATATTTAGGCCCCAACTGCCTTAGTTTCACGGCAGCGCGCTTCATATCCTCAGCACATACGACCCGCATGCCCGTCAGCGTCTCCGCCTCATGCAGATTCGGCGTGATTACCAATGCTATCGGGAAAAGTTGGGACACCAGGACCTCGATCGCATCTGCCTTCAAAAGCCTGTCTCCGCTCTTTGCAACCATTACCGGATCGACAACCACATTTTGGAGATCGAGGTCCTTCAGATCGAAGCAGACCCTCGATATGATCGCAGCACTGGAAAGCATACCCGTTTTCACGGCATCAGCTCCGATGTCCAAAATAACTGAGCGAATCTGCGATGAGACGAAATCAGCGTCTATTTCGATAATTCCGTCTACTCCAAGCGTGTTTTGAGATGTCAGGGCCGCTATGGCGCTCATGGCGTAAACACCCAAGGCCGAAAATGTCTTCAAGTCGGCCTGAATGCCGGCGCCCCCGCCCGAATCAGATCCCGCTATAGTGAGCGCTCTGGGTATTTTCATCTTTAAGAGACTCTATGGTTTCAACCAAAATGGTCCCACCCTTTCACCGACTGGACAATCCGCTTTCCATCGGCAAGCAGGACCCATACCTCACCGGTTTCGCCTGTTATTCTCCCTATTTGCGTGCATGACGTCCCGGTCTTATCAAGCAACATTTTTTTAAGACCCCGAACAGCCTGCGGGCTGGAGGTGAACATGAGTTCATAGTCTTCGCCCCCCGAAAGGACCCATTCCAGCCAATCCGCACCAGCCCTTTGGGCCACTTCCAAAATCGCAGGGCTAACCGGAAGGCTTGCAGCCTCGATTTCTGCTCCCTTTCCGCTGGATTTGCAAACATGATAAAGATCGCCAATAATTCCGTCACTTACGTCTATCATGGATGTGACCTGGCCGGAACGAGCAAGAAGTTGTCCCTCGGCCAGACGCGGCTGAGGGCACAGATGTCTTTCCAGAAGCTTCTGCCTGCACGCAGAACTCACAGCGAGGTCCGGCCGCAGGATCAGTTCCAGACCAGCCCTGGACTCTCCGGGGGAGCCGGTTAACAATATAGCGTCCCCGGCACGGGCCGTGCTCCTAAGTGTGAGCCGCTCAGGAGCGACCAACCCAAGGAGTGTGAAATCCACTACGATGATAGATTCCATGCGGCTCAAATTCCCACCCGTAATAAATGCGCCCGCCAGTGCCGCCTGCTCTCGCATACCGCGATACAACTCTTCAACATATCCGACTTCGGTGCTCCCGGGAATCGCAAGCGAGACGAGCGCCCAGCGCGGATCGCCTCCCATTGCGGCTATATCGCTCACATTTATCGCCGCCGCTTTGCGCCCCAACTGATACGGGGTTGTGGCCTCGCGGGTGAAATGCACACCCTCAACCTGAATATCGCAGGTCGCGAGCAGGTATTCCGGCCCGGAGGCATCGAGTACGGCCACATCGTCCCCAATTCCTCTGACCACCCCGGCCGCGTGCTCCGCAAGCATGCCCGATATACGGCCGAGCAGCCCGAACTCTCCGATTTCCCTTACCAGCACCTTATTTCTCCCGTACTTTCTTATAAGTTTTCACCCTTATAAATATACTGCATAATAAGGGAGTGCCCTATTCTTTTTTGGACGGACCCACTTATGGAATGCATTAGAAATCACAATGCACAGATACGGTAAGCTCACCTGCCCGTTCATCCGGGACCGCCATAATTTGGAATCGCGGTTATTGACTCAGGTCGTCTCTCGCGATTATATTAAACGGCCAAAATCTATCCGTCGGCCCTTGCACTGACGCAAAGCATAGTATTATTCACCCACGGATGGCAGATCGCCCTGTGGGTAATTTTTTGATGAGGAGAACGAAATGAAAAAAGCTGGGTTAATAGCTTCAGCACTGTTAATTTTTGTACTTTTAGGCGCCTATGGCTTTTACTTTTCCTCCGCTGCCGACAAGACATCCGAGAAAGCCGCCGGAAATGATGATGCCGCCACTAAACAAAATGAAGCAAACAATGCCGCAATAGTCAATGGGAAGGCCATCCCGATGTCAGATTATCAGGCGGATATCGACCGGCTTCACCGGCAGATATCCATGACCGGCCGCCAGCCTGACGCAAAAGAAATGCAGGCATTAGAGCAAAGAATTCTTGATGACCTCATCGCCCGCGCACTCCTCAAGCAGGAAACACTGAAGAAAGGAATCAAGGTCGATGATGCCGAGGTGAATGATCAACTGGATGCTGTGAAGAAGGGTACTACACCTGAAAATTTCGCTAACTCGCTTAAGCAGATGAATTTGACCGAACCACAGTTGAAAGATTACTTCGCCTCTCGACACGCCATTAAGAAATTGCTGGACAATGAGTTGGGATCGAAGATAGTGGTGACCCCCCAGGAAGTGAAGGCTTTCTATGATGGCAACCCCGACATATTTAAAACTCCCGAAATGGTCCGGGCAAGCCACATCCTCGTAAAAGTGGAAGAAGGAGCCTCTGGCGAAGACAAGGCGAAAGCGCTGGAAAAGATCAAGACCATTCAGAAACGCCTCCAGAGTGGCGAGGATTTCGCCAAGGTGGCTCAGGAGGTCTCCGATTGTCCGAGCAAGGATGATGGCGGCGACCTGAACTTTTTCCACAAGGGCCAGATGGTGCCCGCATTCGAAAAGGCCGCTTTTTCGCTGAAACCGGGGGAGACCAGCGATATCGTGGAAACTGAGTTCGGCTATCACATAATAAAGTTGACAGATAAGAAAGAACCGGGAACGATGACCTTTGATGAAGTCAAGCCAAGGATCGAACAACAACTGAAGAACGAAAAAATGTCCCAGGAATACCATAAATATGTAGAAGCGTTAAAATCCAAAGCCAAAATAGAGATCTTTGTAAAATAATGGAAATCAGGTTCACCAGCGCGGAGCGTAAGCAGATGAAGACCCTGGGCATCACTACGGCCAGGGTATTGGAGCAGATTGACATATTCAGACGCTCCGATTTTTTCGTCCGCCTCAAAAGACCGTGCACACTTGGTGACGGCGTTCGAAAAATCGACGATGCCGATTTAGGGCAATATATCCATCTGCACTCCTTGGCTGCCGGGCAGGGTCGGTTCATGAAATTCGTTCCTGCGTCCGGGGCGGCCACCCGGATGTTCCAGTCTCTGCTCCAGATTTTCTATCTTCCCCAATATCTGGAAAGCGATGAGCTGCAAAAGAGAATGGACCAGGGTGTTTCGATCGCGTGCGACTTCAAGCGTTTTGTCGATAACCTCGACAGGTTCCCTTTCGCACACAGCTTGAAAGAGGCCATGGCGTGCGAGGAATATATCTTCGATGAAATAGTCCGCAAGGGCCATTTCAGATTTCTGCTCGAATATCTCCTAACCGCAAAAGGTCTCAACTACAGCAATCTTCCCAAAGCCTTACTCCTGTTTCACTCCTACCCCGAAGGACACAGGACGGCCTTCGAGGAGCAGCTTGCCGAGTCGGTAAGATACCTTGGGGCCAACAGCGGCAAGTGCAGCCTGCACTTCACCATATCCGAGGAACACGAGACAGGCTTTCAAGCTCTCAGGGAAGACGTTTGCCGCCGCTATGCGGATCGTTACTGCACCAGCTTTGATGTTTCCTTTTCCTTCCAGAAATCCTCGACGAATACTCTAGCCGTGGATATGGAGGGATTTCCTTTCCGCGACAGGCTCGGCCGGCTTCATTTCAGACCGGCCGGACACGGCGCTCTGATCGAGAACTTAAATGAGCTCAATGCCGATCTTATCTACATAAAAAACGTGGACAACGTCGTTCCCGACAGACTCAAAGAGACGGTTTGCTTCTGGAAGAAGGTGCTGGGCGGCCATCTGGTCTCAATTCAGGACTCAATTCATTCGCTCTTGCGCCGAATGCACGGCCCGGAGTCTAGCCAGGCGACCCGGGAGGCTGCCGGTTTTGCAGCGCGCGAACTTCTTTTAAGCTTTCCAGCAGGTTTTGAAACCTGGCCAGAAGACAGGAAGCGCTCTTTTCTCTTCAATATTTTGAACAGGCCCATTCGAGTCTGCGGCGTGGTCCCAAACGCCGGCGAACCTGGAGGAGCACCCTTCTGGGTCGAGGATGAAAATGGAAACCTGTCAGTTCAGATAGTCGAAAAGGCTCAGGTGGATTTAAATTCTGCGGAACAGAGCGCCGTATGGAATTCAGCCACCCATTTCAACCCGGTCGATATCGTTTGCAGCGTGCGGGACTTTGAAGGAAAACCTTACGATCTGAGAAAATTCGTCGATCCCAGGACGGTTATAATTACCAGGAAATCAATAGAGGGAACAGACATACATGCCCTCGAGCTTCCCGGACTCTGGAACGGCACCATGGCCCACTGGATAACCATATTCGTAGAAGTCCCTGCAGCCACCTTCAACCCTGTCAAATCAATCTTCGATCTTCTGCGGCCCGAGCATCAGCCGGATGTACCACACCGCAGCAGTCTGAGATCCGAGGGCTAGCAGGGTTGCTCTCAGACTCACAGTGGCTCGCAGAGCCTGTTTTATCAATTCAGGACCTTTTTGAAAAAATCGATCCAGCATTGATCGAAAGCCACCGGGATTGAGCATTTTATAAATATTCCTGGCAGCCCTGGAAGGAAACGGAATATGCTCAAATACCTGCTCTGATATTATTATATCGAACTTTTCGGGAAACACATCGCGGCAAATATCAAAATCAGGATAAGATGTTGAAATATAGCTGTTGAAACTAAAATTTTCCCATTTGTTGCCTGAAATCTCAAGAGCTTTATATTTACTAAACTCAAGCTTGGAAACCATTGCAGAAGTGCCTTGGTCCATGCATATCCGGCACCACTGAATGGCCGGATGAAATACATCATGCGGCTTTTCTCTGTCATAATCTGTAATCGTACGTTCCAAAGCTCTGCCGGAGCGCAAACTGATGTGGTTTTTCAACTGCGTTTCACTTGTCTCCACACTCTCCATCATTTTGGGGGGGGCATAAACACGATGACCCCTTCGGAACCATGTTTTTCCCAATAGTGGCCGGTTTCCGAATGGGGATTGCTCAGCTTATGTGTGTAGGGATCTTCGTCAACCTGAAACCCGATCCGGATCAATTCGACGTCCGGCCCTAAACTGTCAAAAATCGCCTTATCTACAAAGGTATTGGCTACAAAGTTATTGCATGGTTCCACATACCGAAGGCTAAAATCGTGAAAAGCGACTGCGTGCGGGACTTTTGTGAGTCTATAGATGGACCTGATGTCCTCTAGAACTGCCTCATAGCGGTGATCGCCATCTATCACCGCGAGCAGCGGTCTCTTATCGAAAGGGGTCGAATCAGCGAATTCGGCAAAATTTCCATGATAAAAGGTGGTATGTGTTTGAAGATTAAATTTTTGGAGAAGCTCCTGAGTATGGGAAATCCACTGGCGATCTATATCGATCGTATAGAGATGAGATCCAGTCACCTTTGCAGCGAATGCAAGCTGAGCAGTCAACCCCCCCTTGTAACAACCCACCTCGATTATTGATCCACCTTTATAGCTGTTTTCGAAAATAAATCGTGCTAGAGCATCCTGGTATTCAATGCTAGTGGATGACTTGGAACCTGCCTTAAGCAAAGTGGCCCTCATCTTCTCAAGCAATGCAAAACATTGATCCGAGAGCTTTGTCATTTTATAAACCTTTTCATGTCTGTCTTGCTGTATTTCTAACAAATCCGCTTTAGCTCTATTGAAGAATTCCTCTTCGTCTTGCATGAAACTTTGCAGACCGTTGGTATATGCTTCAATGGCCTCATTAAAGCGATTCTATTCTTTCTTCGAATGACTGCATTTATCCCGCCTCTAATTACGTCTTTGCGCCATAATATCAGATAGTTGGAACAAATACATTATAATCGTCAGTCATGCTCACGCATAATCCAGGTCAAAAGGCTTATGGTTGTTTCTCACGAGTGCCCATACGGGTTATAGGCAGCTCGAGATCACCTTAGGGTCGCATCCCAAGGATGAACTTACCCCACCGGTTGAAGTTTGCATCGATACATTTCCGCCTTTCCCGCTGCCTTTTGACAGGGATCCTGACAGCCTGTCGATCAGGATCATTAATTGCCCCGCCGTGGACAGGTCTCCGATCTTTATGGCAGCTTCATGGGCGGTGAGCAAAACGGTGACGGCCGTATCGGGCTGTCCGAGTTCGATCAGAAGCATGCCGATTTCCGCCAGCGATTCCATCTTCGCCTTTGAACTAGAGCAGTTGCGTGCCTGGAGCAGACTCTGCTGGAGTGTGGCTATCGCCTGCCAGCGTTGTCCCAGGTCTTTGAGGAGGCGCGATTTTGTAATCAGATCCCTAAAGGCAATGGTTTCCTGATAGTAAGTCGTGATAGTCTTGATCTCCATGTCCTTTGCTCTTTGGCAACGTTCCGAATCGCGGGCAAATGCCTGGGCAAAGGGGGCAAGGTGCCGCAAAGGCTCGGGCATCAGGGCACTGTAAAGCCGTGCGATCCGCTGCCGGCCGGCATAATTTTCCGAGGCCCCGAACGTCCCGTCACCATTTGTGCGTTGCCAATAGAGGGCCTGGGGAACCACCTCAATACGAAAACCCAACAGGGCGGCCTTGGCGAAAAACTCCCAGTCCTCGCACCCATCGATGTATTCTTCGGTACAGCCCCATAATTCGGGGAGGACGTCTTTTCGAACCAGATAACTCGCCCCGCCAAACCAGTTCTTGACAACAGATGGAACCAGCGCCCCTCCAAGCGGTACCCATCTCTCGCGCGCTTCGTTTTCTCCGGACGGTTCTTCTCCCTCAAAAAGGTCACAGCCACAGGTAATTATGTCGCCTTTATCCATCAGGGCAGCCTTCACAAACACCGTCACCTCGTCTGGTTTTGCGATATTGTCGTCTTGCATGAACAACAGGTATTCTCCCGTGGCATGACTTGCAGCAACATTCCGGGCAGCTCCAAGGCAACGGGATTCCTGGCGAACCATGCGCCAGCCACGCCTTTCAAACAGGGGTTCCATATCATTCAGACAGGCCAGGGTATCGGGTTCAGTGCTGCCGTTATCGATCAGGACCACTTCGAATTTGGGATAATTCTGGGCTTGCAGAGAAGCGACAGTTTGGGCCAAGTACCGCGATCTGTCGGAACTGACCAGACAGACGGAAACCATAGGGGCCGGATCTGCAAGTGCGGGCAGTCTTTCCGCACGGGCAAGATCGAGGCCTTGCCCCTCATGCCAGCACATCCACGCCCGGATATTCTCATCCATATCGATTGCCGGTCTGGCTGTCGGAATGCCTTTTTCAAGGACAGTCTTGAATTTGGCCGCCAGTGATTCCGCGTCATATGGAAAGCAGACCTCCTCCAAATCCCGCTCGTCAATGAGTTCGGGGATTCCGCCGGAACTGCAGGCAATGAAGCGGATGCCCAAAGAAAGACATTCGTAGACGGTATTTGGCGAATTATCGACCGGGCTTGCTATAACCGCCATCACGCCTTCCTGCTGCAGGTATTGCAAAGCTTCAGGCTGATTGAGATTATCCACCACCTTGCAGGGCCACGGCCAGATCTTACTACGCTGCGAAATGTACTCCGCGCTGCCCTGTCCAAGAACCATCGAGTGTCTTCCCAGGAAGGTGATCTCAATTCCCTCGATTCCTTCCCGTGCGAGCCGGTCAAGCGCATCGCAAAAAAGGGTGATGCCCTTTCTGGTCTCGAGTCTTCCGAAGAAAACGAATCTGTTTACCGTTCCTGGGTTCGCTTTTTCGGTGTGAACGGCATGACCGGGGAGTGTCGGCATTATGTAGGGTTGCACATAGGTATTTTTGGCAAGTTTCCAGCCCTGCTCAAGCATCCAGTTCAGAAGGTATTGGCTCGGACTCCATAGAACGTCGGCAAGGACAGTCGATTCCCTTTCCATGAAATCCAGTTCCATATCGCACGAGATGTTCGGGGGCTCCTCGTTGGCGGAGCGGTACCACGCTGTCGGCCCGTGAGTCCCAACGCATAGAAGCGTGCGCGAAAGCCCAAGGCCCTGTCTTTTTGCCAGTAGCGAATAGTACGCAGCCCCTTCAAGCTCCGGAAAATGAACGATGTCGAAGTCGCGGTCGTTGAGCCAGCAGTAGGTCCTGTAGGAGATCGACTGGTGGTGGGGAATCGACAGGTTGATTTGAAAGGCCGGCAGAGGCTCGAGCCGGATGCCTTGCTGCCAATAGTGAGAGATCCAGTAATCCAGCGAATGTGTCTCGCAGTACTCCCCGCGCGAGTAGAGAAAGACGACATGATGTCCTGCCCGGGCAAGTGCTTTGCCCAGTTCGGTGTAGGCGGTGCCGATGCCCCCGCACCTGTGGGGTCCAACGAATTCCGGGCTGACTATGCAAATCCGAAGCGGCCGGATGACAGTCTCCTGTGCCGATTGCTGCTGGGGCATGGGGGGAAAGAAGGCTCGCTCACGCTCGGGCTGGGACAGAGGGACCCGCAAATCAGCGAGTCGCTGGAGGCACACAACTTCTCTAGTTCGCGACCGCAGATCCTTCTCGGTTTGTTCCAGTTCTGTTCTCGTGTTTTGAAGATCGCTGCGGGTCTCTGCGAGATCTCTTTCAGTGTCGCGCAGAAACTCGCTCCAAAGACGTGGAAGTTCAGTTAGGTCGTCGAAAGCGCCGGTCATCCGGTAGATTTCTTCGGGAATGATCCCTGTAACCGCAGCCTCTGCTAAGAGTGAGTAAAGGCACTCCGCCAGGGGCTTGGAGGGTTCGAACTGGTCCGCATAGTGGTTGAGATCAGTTCGTACGACGGACTGGAGGGCATTCTCAAGCTTTTCGATGCCCACTTCCCAGTGAGGATCAAGGGCGGCAATCACGGATTTTGCCTGCTCCATCCCGTCATGGAACCACCGGTCGTAATCAACGACCACCCTGAGTTTGCCCTCGGTGAATGCAAGAGCGTCAAGGTTTGTCTTCAGCCACAGGGCCTGACTATGCGAATAGGAAATGCCGTTGCGTTTTCGCAGTGAAGCGCTCACAGCACTGGGGTGACGCACCGAAAGCATAAAAACGGGCTCAACGTCCAACTCTTCGAAGATTTCATTCCACATCGGCAGCAAAACGGCGGTTCGTGGATCCTTGAACCCCCACATCCGCTCAGTGCGCGCAATCTGCGAGCCGACGAAATCCCTGATCTCGTCTTTGATTGAAATTACTTCGGGCTTTTGCAGCCATCCCTCGGGTAACGAGAGTGTCAGGCGGTTCATGTCCCGCGCGGATTCCAACGCTTGCAGGAGGCGTTCATGTCTTTTTAAAATACCGTTATTTTCCCAGTAGCCGGCTTCGTTCCACTCGTCCGGCTCCATAAGGTCGGTCCCCAAATCTACGCCGATCTCGTTTAGCATATTTGCCAAAAGAGAAGTGCCGCACCTGTGCATTCCCAAAATTACAGCCACACGATTTTTACTTTCAGACCTTACGGGCTGTCGCATCGAACAAATCCTATCCTGAGTTTATAATTAATGTCTATCTGCCGTTTTGCGGTCTACCGCGCAGCTTATCGATCAAGATCCCGATCTGTTCTAGCATGGTGAGGTTGCGAAGCTCCTTGGCGGTTTTTTGCGCATCAAACAAAACGGCAACGGCGGCATCGGGTTGACCGAGTTCGACCTGGAGATTGCCGATTTCCAGGAGCGATTCCAGTCTAGCTGTGAGATTGGGTGAGTTGCGGGCCTGGCGCCAAACCTGCTGAAGCAGCGCTGCCGCCTTTCCGGCCTGTCCCAGGTCCTTCAGGGCTCTTGACCGGGTTGTCCCATCCTTAACGGCGATGACTTCCCGATAATGATCGGCGATACCGCGAAGTTCGTTGTCCTTTCCGGTTCGGAGCTGTTGGGCAAAGCGGCCCAGTCCCTGGGCAAAAGGAACCAGATGACGCAAATATTCGGGCATCAGGGCCGTATAGGGCCGGGTGACCCGATGGTAGCAGGCATGATCGCCGTTGCCGTCGCCTGATGTTCGATTCCAATAGAGGGCCTGGGGAATGACATCAAGCTTAAAACCCGACAGGACGGCCCTGGCAAAAAACTCCCAGTCCTCGCACCCGGGCGTATACTCTTCAGCGAAGCCTCTCAAGGTGTTAAAGACTTCTTTTCGGACCAACGCATTGACACGACCGAACCAGTTTCTTGACAGCGAAGGGATTAAGGCACTGCCGAGCGGCACCCATCTCTCCGGAGTTCGATTGTTCCCAGGGGGATCATCTCCCGCGAACCTGTCGCAGCAGCAAGTCAGGATGTCAGCCCCGCCATTCAGGGCAGCCTTCACGAATACAGTCAACTCATGGGGTTTTGCGACATCGTCGGAGTCCATAAAAAGAAGATACTCTCCCCTTGCATGGCTTGCCGCCGCATTCCAGACATCACCCTGGCAGCGGGCTTGCCGGCGGACCACACGCCAACCCCGTTTTGCAAACAGGGGCTCCAGTTCATCCAGACAAGCCAGGGCCTCCGGCTCGGTACTGTTGTCATCTACGAGGATCACCTCAAAATTGGGGTAATACTGCCCTTCAAGGGAGGCAACCGCCTGCAAGAGGCGATTGGGCCTGTTGCTATGAGCCAGACAGACGGAAACCATGGGGGACGAATCGGCATGTTCGGGCAACTTTTCCTGCTGCGCAAGCTTGAAGCCGTGTCTCTCATGCCAGCCCACCCAGGCCTGAGTGTTCCGGCTCATGTCAATTGCCGGCCTCGCAACCATAAGGCCTCCTTTGAGGACCTCTTTATACTTTGCCGCCAGCGCGTCTGCGTCGTATGGAAAACTGACATCATCCAGGTCCCGCTCGTCGATCAGTTCGGGGATTCCCCCGGACCGGCAGGCAATGAAGGGGATGCCCAGAGCCAGACATTCGTAGACGGTATTGGGCGAGTTGTCTACCGGGCTGGCCATCACCGCCATTACACCCTCCCGCTGCAGGTATTGCAGAGCGTCAGGCTGGTTGAGATTGTCCACCACCCGGCAGGGCCACGGCCATTTTTCGCTGCGGCGAGAGATGTACTCCGCACTTCCTTCTCCATATACTATCGCGTGTCTGCCCAGGAAGGTGATCTCGAGGTCCTCGATTTTCTCTTTTGTGAGCCGATCGAGTGCGTCGCAGAAAAGAGACACCCCCTTTCGGGTCTCTAACCTGCCGAAGAATACGAACTTATTTACCGGGCGCGGGCCCAGGTCGTCTGTTCGGATCGAATGCCCCGGCGGGGGCGGCATTATGAGCGGTTGGACATAGGCGCTTTCGGGGAATTTCCAACCCTGCTCCAGCAGCCAGTTCAGAAGGTACTGGCTCGGACTCCATACTACATCGGCCAGGGCCGCTGATTGCCTTTCCATGAAATCCAGTTCGATGTCCCACATAATCCCGGGGTCTTCCTGGTTGGCGAAGCGGCACCATAGGGACGGACTGTGGGTCCCCACGCACATCAGTGTGCGCGAAAACCCAAGACCCTGTTTCTTGGCGAGAAGCGAATAGTAACCCACCCCGGAGAGTTCCGGGAAATGAATGATGTCGAAATTACGGTCCTTCAGCCAATAGTAGACATCATAGGGAATCGCCTGGTGCTCGGGGATCGATACCTTGAGAGGACACGCCCGGATGGGCTCGAACCGGATCCCCTGGTCCCGGTAGTGTTCTATCCAGTACTCGACGGTTCGGATCTCGCAGTAATCCCGGCGCGAGAACAGGAAGGTCACATGATGGCCGGCTCCGGCGAGCACCTTCCCAAGCTCGGTGTAAAAAGTGCCGATGCCCCCGCACCTGAAAGGACCTACGAATTCAGGACTCACTATGCAAATGCGAAGAGGCCTGCCTTCCGTCCCCTCTGCCGGCTCTTCCTGCGGCAGGGCCGGAAAGATAACTCTCTCATGTTCGGACGGAATAAAAGAGCGCGACCCGTCCAGCGTCCGCAGTCCCTGAAGCAATTCCGTTTGGACCCGCAGCTCATTTTTTCTGTCCTGCAGGTCTTTTCGCGTATCCTCCAGTTTAGACTTCGCATTCTCCAGATCTTTTTGCGTTTCCTCGAGGTCCCTTTCACTTTCGGACAGAAAATCTGCCCAAAGACTGGAAAGTTCAGGTTCCCGGTCCAAGAGGCCGGTACTGCTTTTGTTGCTTCTCTCAGTCCTTATGCACTCATGCATTAAATAGGTCCTCTCATGGATGGTTTGCTTGACATAGCAGGGAACTCGAGCGAGAGAAATGAATAGCCCGGGCACCTGAAGATCAATTTTCGTGCCATATTCCAAAACGCAGTTAGAGGTCAAAGTCGTGCAGCGAACAGCAAATGAAACCATTCCACTTTTTGGCTGCCGGATCAAAAATTCCGCTCTCATCCAAGCTCTCAGGCGACCAGATGTGGCAAAGTTAAAGCCCCGCCCCAAGGGCGAGACAAGAGATACTGATGCCGCAAGATTGTTTGGCCCGGGACATGAATTTATCGTCACGAAGAGGGAGTGGTGTAGAGAGCAACGAAGAAAAACAGGCGTTAATCATAGGGGTCTATGTCAAAATAATAACGCGATGCAGATTCTCTGCTTACGATGTCAGCAAGGAAAACAGCTTCTCCAGACTTTCAAGCTCATCCATCCCGCCGCGGGGATGGTGCAAGGGGCATCGAGAATTTCCTTGCATCCACGCCATGGACACTTTTCACACCTGCACAATGCGCTCAGATGGCTCCACGAGTGTATTATGGGCTGCCGACCGTCAAAAAGCTCACGCGATAGCCTGGCACAAAAAGTGCTTAATAGTTCTGCTAGGTCCCTCTACTTAGAAGGAAAATGGGTTTGTACTGCAATAAGCCAAAGACAGGGTTGCAATCTCCTCGAATTTCAGTGCTGCTGTGCAGCTATAATCGTCCCGATAAAGTTAAACTATGTCTCAACGCCTTGGAAAATCAAACCCTGCCTGCTGAGCAATTCGAGGTCATATGTGTCAACGATGGGTCCCAGGATGAGGAAACCCGAAGGGTCATGTTAGGGGCTCTGGAGCGTCTGCCGGGAGCTTATGAGGAACATTCGTTCAATAAAGGTTTGGCTGCTGCGAGAAATACGGCGATCAGAATGGCAAGAGGAGATTACTTTTTATTCATTAACGATGACACCATCGCCGACCCGGACCTTTTGGAACAACATCTCAAGACCCAGTTATCCAATGCGGCCGCCAGAATGGCAGTCCTTGGCAGCTTCGACTTCTCGCCTGAACTCTTAGAGCGTAGTGCTGTTCTGCGGGCTTTCACCGAAACAGCTCTAATTTTTGCTTATGCGGAGTTGAGCGCAGGCCAAAGCTATAATTACATGAAATTCTGGACATGCAATGTGAGTGTTCCCAGAGATGCCTGGCAGAGGGCGGGAGATTTTGACGAGGCATTCAGTTACTACGGAGCAGAAGATACCGAGTGGGGATACCGCCTGGAAAAAAACGGCTATCGCGTTCTTTACGCGCCATGGGCGAGAGCCCGCCACGAGCATGATATGTCTTCCGTGAGCGGCTTCTGCCTGAGACAACAGCAAGTTGCTTCCAACTTCCTATTACTCTTTCGTGCTCATCCAGAGACCATATGGCCATCACTGTTGACCTGCTGCCGCTCAATGCTCAGCACAAACCTGGCCGCACTGGAATCGGAACATGAAAAGGTACTGAAGCAAGCCGAGCACATTGCCGGACAGGACCTTACGAAAATAAGCTCTGTCAGTGATCAGGAATACCTGGTCTCTTCACTCAAACCTCTCCTGCAGTGGCTCCACAAATATCATTGGAGCTTAGGTTTCCTTAAGGGGCTCGAGGCCCTAAACATCGAATCATTTCAACAGATTCCAAATCTTGGTCGCAATCCTGAATCGCCTGACAATGTGAAGGATGAAAGCCGCACCCTTCAAGGGAAGACATATTTTGCCATGTCAAATGATCGACAAAAACATTCATCTCCGATAATGTCCGTGGTAATACCAACCTACAATCGCGCGCAAACCCTGCAAAAATGCCTAAGGGCACTGGCTGTCCAGGAGTTGCCTTGCGGCACTTTCGAGATCGTTGTCGTTGATGACGGATCATCGGACAACACTCCCGAAATCGTACAACAGGCACGGTCTCCTTTTGAGATTCATTATGTCAGGCAGGAGAACAGTGGCCCTGCTGCCGCCAGGAATCGCGGAATCGACAATGCCCGGGGCGAGCTAATACTGATTCTGAACGATGATGCTATTGTTTGCAAAGATCTTGTGGCGGGGCACTATCTTGTTCATAGGAAAAAGTGCGAGTGTAAGCAGTTGGCGGTTCTGGGCACCCGAGAATACCGCATCCAAGACAAACTGCGAGTACTTAATTTTCTCTACGATCAGGTGCCTTTAAGCATGAGGGTTTATGGACTCCAGGAAGGCTTCTTGCCGGCCCCCTATTTCGTTACTTTCAATGTCAGCTTTCTGAAAAGCGATTTTGTAGCAGTCGGCGGTTTCGATGAAGATTTTCGCTCCGCGATCGGGGAGGATAGCGAGTTCGGCACACGCTGGCAGAACACGGGAGGCAGTATATTGTTCTCGCCGGACCTAAGAGCATACCATGATCACGACGTCACCGTGGATGGTTTGAAGGGCATGATAATTCGAGAAGCCTTCAACGGCCTGATTCTATTTCACAAGCACAGGACCTTGTGGAGGCCAAAGGGTACTGAAATCCTTCTTAAATCAACATCCGAGATGCGCAGCTTCACTGAGGAAGTTGGTACATCGATGCGGTTGCTGGAATCCATCATGCGGGAGTACGAAAACCAGCCTATTTGGGAATTGGAAGGAGGCGAGTCTCAGGGTGTGAGGATAGACAGCATTACTGATTTTGTTATTGCGGTGCGGAAGATGTACCCTCAGTTCTACTCATATGTAACGATGAGCCACTATCTGACCGATTCGAATGCAAGAGCCATGGTCAAGCGATGGATAGGTCCCGATGAAATAATCTATCTTACTCAGCATCCAAACCCTACACCCGCCATGCATCGAAGGTAGCTGACTAACTTTCAGGATACGGTTCGCCCTCTGCACCTGACCCGTTTTCCCCGAGATGTTTGTATTCGATCAGATCGTTCCTGTATTCCACGCCGTATATGAACAGCATTATCATGGCGAAACTGAGGATGAGCGGTCCATAGAGGACGCCTTTCAACCCAAAATACTGAACTCCGCCAAGTATGGCCAGGAAGATATAGAAGGGGGGCATCTTGGATTTGCCCTTCATAAGAAAGGGACGGATGAAATTCTCGATGATTCCGCTCAGCGTTATAGACCAGACCGCTAGAAAAACGGCTGATTTGACCTGGCCCAGCAAAACGAGATAAAGCGCGAGGGGGACCCAGATGAGATAAGTACCTACAAGCGGAATAAGGGACGCAAAAGCGGTCATGGTTCCCCAGAAAAGTCCCGGGAAATGCAGTATCTCAAAGGCGATTCCTCCCACCAGTCCCTGGCAGATCGCAGTGAGAAATGTGCCCAGGAGCACAGATTTGGCAACCACCCTGATGCCGTTGATAATCCGGTCTTCCTGCTCTGCCCTGAGAGGCAGGTAGGACCGGATGCTGCTCACCATTTCCCCGCCGTCCCGCACCAGGTAGAAGCCGATGAAAATCATCACGAAAAAGTGCACAACCAAACTCGCAACATTGCCCAGTATGGAAGCGACTTTGCCCAGCAGAAACTGCCCCATGTCCCTGCTCAGATAGAGCAGATCGTTGGCGATATCCGTCTTGCTTGCCTCAATAAAAGGAAACCGCTCCTGTAGTTTGGCCAGATACTCGCTGATCCGGGGGTCCTGGACAAGCTGCTGTAATTTGCCGGCCCGGACCCATTCGTTGGTCCTGTTTACCGTATCAAGTCCCTGCGCCACCAGGGTAGAAGTAAAAACAAAAACTGGAATTGCTATCGCGAAGGTTATTATTAGAGCGATTATCAGGGCTGCCAGGTTTTTTCGCCCATTGAGGCGCCGATTGAGGTTGACTTGCAGAGGATTGAAAATGGAGGCCAGGATAATCGCCAGGATTAGGGTATCTATGAATGGCAAGAGAATCAGGTACCCCAGGTATAAAGAGACAGCGAGCACGACGAGCAGAAATGCCCTGTAGCCCTTTATTCGCCCGGCCGTTTGTTGTTCCTTGTCAGTATCCGCCATATCGATCGGCTCCATGCGCATTCACCACAGCATCTCATGTCCCGGAGGGACATTAGTTACTGTCCATCCGGAAACTCCGGAGCGAATTCCACGCCCCGCGAGGTTTCTGTTCGAAAAGGAGGCATTTTTCGTACTGGCAAGGAAATCGAGGGGTTGCGCGGAGGCGTACTTGGGTACCGCCTCGCGGAGCGTCGAGATCGACGATCAATCCCCCCGAAGCCTCTGCGGCCACCGCCGAAGGCAGTGGCCAAGTCGGCCGGCGGTCCGACCGCCCCAGGACGGAAAAGGACCCTTTCCGGATGGAAACTAGTTACTGCGGTGCACTGTTGAGGCCTTTCGGCTCGATTGGACCGCACGGGCGTTGTCCCCCAGTTCGCGATACAGATCAGATTCGAGCAAGAAGACTTCCTTCAGTTTCGCAGGTTGTTTCTGATAGAGTAGTTCGGCCTTCTTTGCGAATTCAAGGGCCTTGCGCTTTTCCCCCTTTTGTTTCCATGCCCTGGCAAGCACAATGAAAGCTTCACCGTTGCGGGCGTCTATCCTGACGGCCTTTTCGAGTGTCCGGATTGCGGCGTCCGGTTTTCCCCTCTCCAATTGCCCCCTGGCTTGACTGACAAGTTGCATCGAGGCCTGGCGCTGAGGCGATCTTGACGCTTCCTGTTTTTTCAATTTCTCCGGATGCTGCTTATTTGCGGCCGTTGGTGCCCGTTGGGCCTCTGATTTCTTTTGAGCCAGAGGCGGAGCAGGCGGAGGCAAGGCTGGAGACTGTTGATGCATAACCTCAGGAGCCTGCGCTCCGGGTGGGATCTCTTGGACGACAGGCGCAGCGGGCGGCGGCGCTGAGTAAGAGAGTGACCCTGGAGGGCAACTGTATTCGGGGGGGATATGGACTTGTTTTCGCTCGCACCCGCAAAAGGCAACGGCCGTTAACAGTATAACCAACATGCCCCGACAACAGCGCCTACGGCTGCGGCCCAGCCGCTGAGCCGCGGGCGGCGCCTCAGTTTTTGAAGTCTTTGTGTAACCACGCATAGATTAAGTTCGCCTTTTCAGCAATGTATTGCCCGGATTCCTTCTTCACCATTCTATTATCTGTTATGAATAGTGCAATAACCATTCGGCCTGACCTCGGATAAAAAATCCTCCAGCTTGCGTTCTTTGCACTGGGAAGTCGCCAGTTGACCGGAATCCTGGCAAATCATTTCCTCAACTATTCCGGGCGGCGCATCGAACTCTTGAGGCTGAATCCACGGTCGCATCAGGTTCATAAACCGCGCCCAGATAATCGCCGCACCCTGCGCCCCGGTAAGACCAGTCGGGCTGTTGTCGTCATATCCCACCCAGACAAGGGCCAACAGGTCCGTCGTATATCCAACGAACCAGGAATCACGGAACTCGCTTGTCGTGCCAGTCTCACCTGCACACCTGAAGTCAATCCCCAATCGTTTGAGCCCTTTGGCCGTACCTCTTTCTATCACACCCTCGAGAAGGCTGGTTATGAGAAAGGCTTTTGCAGGAGAGGTCACGGAAGAAAAGTCGATATGCCTCCGCTCGAGAACGTCTCCATTCTCTGCCACGATCTCCTTGAGGCTTAGCAGAAAAGGCTTTTGCCCGTCATTGCCCAGAACCGCATACGCCCTGGCGAGTTCCATTGGGGTCAGATCGAAGGAACCCAACGCAAGCGACGCTAGATCTTCGGGCGGCGATTGTATACCGAAACTCCTGAGTGTCCCGATTATTTCATTCAGGCCGGTTTCTACCGCAAGGTTTACCGTTGCGGCATTGAGCGACTGTTCGAGAGCTTCGCGGAAAGCGACTTTGCCCCGATACCTGCCGTCGTAGTTTCTTGGGGTCCATGAGACGCCATTAAGTTCGTAGGCCACGGGCAGATCGAAAAGCCAGTCGCTGAGTTTAAAGCGATCGAGCGCAGCAAGATAAATGAACGGTTCGAGAGCGGACCCTGGTTGGCAGCGTCCCTTGAGGGCCCTGTTGAAGCTGCTCTCAGCATAGTCTCTTCCCCCGACCAAAGCATAGATTTCCCCCGTTTTGGGCTGCAGGACGATCAAAACCGCCTGGAGCCGCCGAGGGGGTTTGGATTCATCGGAAACTGATCCCTTGCCGCTCTCACTCTCAATTTCAACAAGGCCATCCCGAATCGCGGTTTCGGCCGCAGCGGCCATTTCGGGCTGAAGGGTCGTATAGATAGCCAATCCTTCCGAGGCGAGCATCTCCGGGGCGTAAAGCTCCTGGGCCTGCATTCGCACATAGTCCACAAAATACGGGGCTATGCGGGCACAAGTGGATGCGGGCGCGACCCTTAAGACTTCCAGAAGCGCTGAGTCATATTCGGAGAGCGAAATTTTGCGAAGCGCGAGCATCCGCTTCAATACCAGGTTTCTGCGCTCCAGGGCAGCCTGACGGTTTACAAGCGGTGAATAGCTGTTGGGCCCTCTTATCATCCCCGCAAGAGTGGCGGCCTCCGAAAGTGTCAGGTCCTCAATGTTGCGCCCGAGGTAATATGCGGAGGCTTCGCCAATTCCGTGGATAGCAACACTGCCTATCTGTCCCATGTAGATTTCATTCAGATACATCTCCATTATCTCATTCTTTTTGTAAAGGGCTTCCAAGATAAGAGACATGGAAAATTCAACGAGTTTTCTACGAAAATTGCGTTCGGATTCCAAGAAATAGTTTTTTACGAGCTGCTGGGTAATCGTGGAGCCGCCCTGAACGACTCGGCCCGCTCTGAAATCGGCGAGCATCGCCCGAAGTATTCCGAAAAAATCAACCCCGCTGTGTTCGTAAAAGCGGTGGTCCTCGATCGCTACCACAGCATCTATCAAATGCTTCGGGACCTGCCGGATATCGATAAGCATCCTGCTTTCGCCTCCGGGCCCATGGAGGCGCGCTATTTCCAGCGGCTCGAGCTCAAGGAACGAGATCTCTTCTTTCGGACTGCGTATAACAACGATCCTGTTTTGCTCAAAATCGAATTCTACGAGCTGTGACGGCAGAAATAGGCCGGGAAACTGGAAATCCCTCAGGTGCGCAACCAAAGAGTTGCCCGAAGATTTAAACTCGCCGGCGAGCACTGGTTCTTTTGAGGCCTCTTTATAGCGGCGCTCCTCGAGCATGTGCCTCATCTGGGCAAGCGAAAGCGCCTGCCCGCGATAGATGGGCACACTTGAGGAAAAAACCCGCGACGGCACGCTCCACCGTCTCGAAGAAAAACGGTTCTTGATTTCGTTGTAAAGATAATATGAGAAGCTTGCAGCAAACAAAGCGGAAAAAACAACGAACAGGGAAAGACCCCACAGTATGTATCTGCGCGCCTTCGGTTTCTTAAGAAAAAGATTCATGTGGAGAATCTCGGTTTTCTATCGAACCTGACAATGCATTCCACGTGCGGCGTATGAGGAAAAAGATCGATTGGCTGCACCACTTTTATGTCGTATGCCCCAAGAAGAAGGACCGCATCCCTGGCCAGGCTTGCCGGGTTGCATGAGACGGCGATTATTCGGCCCGGCAGGATCTCAAGCAGGGCTTGAGTCACTTTCGGATGCATCCCCGCCCTGGGAGGATCCACTATCACAACGTCCGGATGTCCCATCTGCGAAGCCTTGCCGATCACGTCCTTCAAATCGCCCGCCAAAAAGCGACAGTTGTCGATAGCATTGATCCGGCAATTCTCGTGTGCATCATGTACGGCATCTTCGACAAGTTCGATTCCAATAACGCTTCTTACACGCGAGGCGAGATATAGCCCGATGCTACCCGTTCCGCAATAGAGATCCCAGACCTTCTCGGTTCCCACGAAGCCGGCAAGCCGGCCGACCGTCTCGTAGAGTTTCTGCGCCCCCAGGGTATTCGTCTGAAAAAAGGAGTGAGCGGATACCTGGAAACGAAGCTCGCCAAGCCTTTCTTCTATGAACCCTGGACCGAACAGTATGCGGCTCGAATCTCCAATAGCGACCTGAGACTTTTTATCATTTATGGAATGTATAAGAGTCGTAACTCGTGGGAATCTCGACCTGAGATGATCTGAAAGCCTGTCCACACTGTTGTCTGCCCGTGGGTCTCCCGAAGTGATGAGATGGATTAGGACCTGACCCGTACTCCTTGCCTCCCTTATGACCAGAAAACGCCAAAAGCCTTCGTGAGTGCGAATGCTGTAGGCCTCAAGGCCACTTTTCACAGCCCATTGGCGGATTTCCCGCAGGATGGCGGAGGCCTCAAGTGACTGGAGAAAGCAGGTATCAATATTGAATACCTTGTCGAAAAGCCCTCTTATGTGGAGGCCGAGTGCGAAAAGGGCCTCCCGTCCGAATTCCCAGTCAAGTTCTTCGGCAAGAAGCCAACGCCTCTGCGAAAAGGTAAATTCCATTTTATTTCTATAGTGCAGCTCTTCGGGGGAGGCAATAATCGGCTCAACTTCCGTTTCGCCTGCCCCGGCAATATGCTGGAGGCACTCTACAACGTGGGCCCTTTTCCAGAAAAGCTGAGCCTCATAGGAGATATCCTGCCAGTGGCACCCTCCGCAAATCCCGAAATGCGGGCAAACAGGCAGCCCGTAATCGGGCGATTGGGTCAGCGTCTCGATTACCCTTGCCTCGGCGTAATTCCTCTTCTTCCTCGTTATGACGGCCTTCACAGTCTGCCCGGGAACGGCCCGGTCGATGAAAACCACAAACCCGCCCACTTTGGCTACTGCTTTGCCCCCGAATGCGAGCTTATCAACCCGAAGCTCGATCTCCGTTCCTTTGATTATCTTTTCCACTATTCTCCCGATGGAAACGAATCACTTCTCTGCACGATTATGGGCATGTCCGGACTCAAAGCTTTACATTTCGCTAAAGCTCCACCTCGGTAACGACAGGCAAGGTCAAATGATACTTGTTGCAAGCGTCAAGGGCATAATTATATGCTTCTCTTTCAGCTCAGGCAACCCGACCTTGACCCACCGCACAAATTTGGGATATTCTTTCTGAACTACAATATTAGCAAAAGGAGCGCCGAGGCGTGATTGCCATACTCGACTACAAAGCGGGGAACCTGACCAGCGTGAAGCGGGCACTGGATTATCTTGGATTTCCATGCCGGATCACCAACTCCCATGATGAAATCCGTAAGGCGGATAAGGTGGTCTTCCCCGGGGTCGGGGCCGCCGGGAAATCCATGGAAAGCTTGAGGGAGCTTGGGCTTGATAAGCTGCTTCGGGAACTCTTCGGCGCTGGAGTACCCATCCTGGGCATTTGCGTTGGTCTCCAGGTGCTTTTTGATATCAGCCAGGAGAACCAAACCACTTGCCTTGGAATTCTTCCGGGTGAAGTGCGAAGGTTCCCCGACAATATATCGTCCGAAGCAGGTGATTTTCTGAAGATTCCGCATATGGGTTGGAATTCGGTTAGATTTGTTAGAAATCACCCCGTTTTTAACGATATTGCTGCAGAAAGTGAGTTTTATTTCGTTCACAGCTACTATCCGCAACCTGCCAACGAGGACCTATCTGCCGGGATGACCGAATATGGAATAACTTTCACATCCGCCGTGGCCTTGCGAAATCTTGTCGCCGTTCAGTTCCATCCCGAAAAAAGCGGCAAGCCCGGGTTGCGCCTCCTTGACAATTTCTGCCGCTGGGACGGCGTTTCATAAGACGGGGGCTTCCATGCTCAGCAAACGCATTATACCTTGCCTCGACGTTCGGGACGGGAGGACCACCAAGGGGATCAAATTCAGGGACAATATAGATATAGGCGACCCGGTGCAGATGGGCCGTTACTATTACGAGCAGGGCGCCGATGAGATAGTGTTCTATGACATCACTGCATCGAGCGAACGCCGCCCTATTATGCTCGATGTAGTACGGCGGGTGGCGGAGACCATTTTTATCCCGTTTTCGGTCGGAGGCGGGATTCGCACTCTCGAGGACATGCGCGCCGTATTGCTTGCCGGGGCAGAAAAAGTCAGCGTAAACTCCTCCGCCGTGCTCGATCCGGACATCATCCGGCAGGGGGCGCAAGCCTTCGGCAATCAGTGTATTGTTCTCGGAATGGACGTAAAGAAGGTCGGGATCTCAGAGCAGACTCCCTCTGGTTACGAAATCGTCATAAACGGCGGCCGGACCTCCATGGGAATAGATGCGCTGTGGTGGGCCAGGGAGGCTGAAAGACTAGGCGCAGGCGAGATTTGCCTGAACTCGATAGACGCGGACGGCACTCAGACCGGATATGAACTCGAACTGACCAGACTGATTTCCACCAATGTTCGCATTCCCGTGATCGCATCCGGGGGCGCCGGAGAACCTTGCCACCTGCTGGACGTGCTCAATCAGGGCTGCGCCGACGCGGCGCTGATCGCCTCGATGGTTCACTACGGCACCTATACCATTGAACAGATAAAGGGTTTTCTATTACAAAATGGGGTCAGAGTGCGCCGTTGCTGGTAATGAAATGCAAAAACGGCCAATGAACCGGAGGAGCTTCCATGGATAAACCCTTTGTCGCTGAGAACGCTCGAGAGCTTGAAAGACTGCATTCTCTTGTCGAACGCTTGTCCGACAATGAGCTAAATCACCCTTTGGGCAATGATTGGACCGTTTCAGTTGCCCTGGCTCATCTCGCCTTTTGGGACCAAAGGTCACTGGTTCTGATGCGTAAATGGAAATTGACCGGCGTCGAGCCATCACCGATCGATGTCGATGTCACCAACGATTCGCTGCAGCCCACATGGCTCGCATTAAACCCGAGGGTTGCCGCAAACTTGGCGGTTTCGGCTGCTGAAGCAATAGACAACGAACTTGCAAAATGTTCCCCCGACCTCATTTCCGAAATTGAAAGCATGGGAGATGAGTTTCGGCTCTACCGATCCATACATCGTAAGTTGCATCTTGACCAGATAGAAGAGACCCTCAAAAAGGGGGGAATCGTATAGACTGAATATGCCCGTTGAGCTCGAAAACGAAACCGGGGAAGCGGAACGGTCCGCTTCCCCGTGAGGCTATCGCACTAATTGCTCAAGGGCGCTTCTAATCGGCGCCTTTTGTTCATCTCTTCTTCACACTGGAAAGAACCGCGGCGAAAGCATCTTTAGCGATCGCACCCATTTCTCCCAGGTTTTCCACCACTGTTATTCCGGCTTCGCGCATGGCCTTAATCTTGCCCTGCGCCGTCCCGCTCGATCCGCTGATGATTGCGCCTGCATGGCCCATACGCCGCCCCGGAGGGGCTGTCAGCCCTGCGATGAAGCCGATTACAGGCTTGGTCACGTTTTTCTTTATGAAGTCAGCGGCCTCTTCCTCGGCCGATCCCCCGATCTCACCCACCATTATGATGGCGCGGGTTTCCGGGTCAGACTGGAAGGCCGAAAGACAGTCGATGAAATTGGTGCCGTTTACAGGGTCTCCGCCAATGCCTATTACGGTGCTCTGGCCCATTCCAAATTGTTGAATCTGGTGTACCGCTTCATAGGTGAGGGTCCCAGAGCGCGATACGATCCCAACGTTGCCGACCGAGTGAATGTGGCCCGGTTGAATGCCGATTTTGCACTGGCCCGGAGTAATTATGCCTGGGCAGTTGGGGCCGATCAGCCGGCTGTTGCTCGTCTTCAGGTAGTTCTTGACTTTGAGCATATCCATGACCGGGATGCCTTCGGTGATCGCCACCAACAGCGGCAAACCCGCGTCGATCGACTCCATTATGGCGTCAGCACAAAAAGCCGGCGGCACAAAAACCATCGCGGCGTTGGCGCCCGTTTCCTTCACGGCTTTTGCCACTGTATTGAAAACGGGTATGCCTTCAACGCTCTGGCCACCTTTGCCCGGGGTTACCCCGGCGACCACGTTGGTTCCGTAATTCTTGCAATTAAGCGTATGGAACTGGCCTTCGCGCCCGGTAATACCCTGAACCAGAAGCCTTGTATTCCGATCCACCCAAATGCTCATGATATCCTCCTATCCCTTCGCAATCGCTGCAATTTTTTGGGCGGCGTCTGAAACGTCTTTTGCCGTTATTAGATTGAGCCCGGATTCATTCAGGATTCTCCGGCCCTCGTCAACATTTGTCCCTTCCATCCGAATGACGACCGGGACCTTAATTCCCACTTTCTTTGCCGCTTCGACAACACCATTCGCCAGCCTGTCGCAACGCAGGATGCCGCCGAAAATATTTATGAGCACGCCCTTGACCGTCGGGTCCGCCAGAATGATCCGAAACCCGTTTTCCACCTGCTCGGCGCTCGCACCGCCGCCCACATCGAGAAAGTTGGCCGGCGCCGCCCCAGCCTGCTGAATGAGGTCCATCGTGGCCATGGCCAGGCCTGCGCCGTTTACCATGTTACCGATATTGCCCCCCGGCATCTTGATGTAATTAAGATCGTACTTGGAGGCTTCAACCTCGGAGGGGTCTTCTTCGTCCAAGTCCCGGTATTCCACAATGTCCTTATGCCGATATAAGGCGTTGTCGTCAAAATTGATCTTGCCGTCCAGAGCTATAACCCTGCCGTCTTTGGTCAGGATCAGGGGGTTGATCTCAACCAGTGAACAGTCGTAGTCCACGCAAAGCTTGTAGAGCTTGGAGACCATGGCGTTAAACTGCTTTACCAGGTCCCCGGTCAGGTTCAACCCGAAAGCCAGTTCGTTAGCATGATATCCCTTCATGCCAAGGAGCGGGTCTATATAGACCTTGATAATCTTCTCGGGAGTCTTGGAGGCTACTTCCTCAATGTCCATGCCGCCGGCCTCGCTGGCCATGAAGACGATCTTCGCGGTCCCTCTGTCCGGGAGCACGCTCAGGTAGAGTTCTTTTTCAATTGGAAGACCTTCTTCGACCAGGAGTTTCTTTACCACCTTACCCTCAGGACCCGTCTGGTGGGTTACAAGGGTCATCCCAAGAATGCTGGAGGCGAGTTGTTTAATTTCAGCCGCGTTTTTGGCGAGCTTAACACCCCCGCCTTTGCCGCGCCCGCCGGCGTGGATTTGGGCTTTCACCACAACAGGGAAACTCCCCAGTTCCGCCCCAATCCGCTCGGCTTCCTCAATGCTGAAGGCCGCTTTCCCCCGGGGGATAGGGACTCCAAACTTTTGAAACAGTTCTTTGGCTTGATACTCATGAATTTTCATTTTTCTCCTCGCTGTACAGGAACAACTTCATGATGTGCAGACCGCGTCTCACCAACGAGAGCCCTAGTCTAACCTCTGCTGAGGATCGATCTATTACTAAATGAAAGTTCTCACAATGTCAAACATTTGTTTATCGGTCTTGTGCCTGAATCGTTGCTTGCAAAAAAGATTTGGCCAGGCATATAATAGTTTGAATGAACTCCTCACCCCGCTGAGTCAATTGCGCCCACAGGCTCCCATGCGCAAACTTGGCTGGGTTTTCACAAACCCTGCTCCCCTGCCCTGCTTTTCGACAAATCAAACGTGTGTACGCAGAGTTCAAAACTGTGCTAACAACGATGGAAATGGCGATGTTCGATGTGATAAACTGCATCTTAAGTCAGAATATTTGCCGCTATCTAAAAAGAGAATGCCCTTTTGTTTTTTTAATTATTTGAAAGGAAACCGGACCGCAGATGGAATACGAACCGGTAATAGGACTCGAAATTCACGCTCAACTCCAGACCGCGAGCAAGATTTTCTGCGGGTGTTCAACAAGATTCGGCGGCAGTCCCAACACCCACACCTGCCCGGTGTGCCTTGGGATGCCGGGGTCGCTCCCCGTGCTCAACCGCCAAGTCGTCGAATACACGGTCAGAATGGCGTTAGCCACTCACTGCTCAATTGCGCCGCTCGCCCAGTTTGCCCGGAAAAACTACTTCTATCCGGACCTTCCCAAAGGGTACCAGATTTCACAGTACGAGCTTCCCCTTGCCCGCGATGGCTGGGTGGAAATCGAGAGTTCCCTGGGTCCAAGGCGAATCAGGATACACCGGATTCACATGGAAGAAGACGCCGGCAAGCTCACTCATGACGAACACCACCTGCTCAGCTATGTGGATTTAAACAGGACGGGCGTCCCCCTTATCGAGATCGTGAGTGAACCGGACATAGCTACCCCTGAAGAAGCGGCGTCCTACCTCAAGACCCTTCGTGAGATTTTACGCTACCTCGAGATCTGCGACGGCAACATGGAAGAAGCCAGCATGAGGTGCGACGCAAATATCTCTCTTCGGCCCGCCGGAACGAGCGGTCTTGGGACCAAGGTCGAACTCAAGAACATGAACTCGTTTAAAAACGTGCAAAAAGCCCTGGAATTCGAGATCCGGAGACAGAAAGTCATGATCGATCGCGGGCAACCACTCGTTCAGGAAACCAGGCTCTGGGATGCCGGGCACAATGTGACCATGAGTATGCGCGGCAAGGAACAGGCCCATGACTATCGCTATTTTCCGGACCCCGACCTGGTTCCGGTGGTGGTGAGCGAGGCTTGGGTCAAAGAGGTTCGCGACAGTCTGCCCGAACTCCCCGAGGCGAAGCGGGATCGATTCATCAATGATTACGGACTTCCGCCCTATGACGCGAAGGTGCTCACATCATCGAAATCCCTTGCAAACTACTTTGAAGCGGCGCTCAAAAAATTTGCGCGCCCCAAGGCGCTTAGCAACTGGATAATGTCCGAGCTTTTGCGCGAGCTTCACCGCGATAATCGGGAAATCGAAGACTGCCCGGTATCTCCGGAGAACCTGGCAGAGCTTTTGGACCTGCTCGATTCCGGGGTGCTCAGCGGCAAAATAGCAAAAGCAGTCTTCGAGCAGATGTACGCAAGCGGCGGGTCCGCCCGGTATATCGTTGATGAAAAAGGGCTGGCGCAGGTAAGCGATGAGTTGGAAATCGAGTCAGCAATCGATCAGGTCCTGTCGGAAAACCCGAAGGAAGTTGAGCAGTTTCGTGCCGGCAAGGACAAACTCTTCGGCTTCTTCGTAGGTCAGGTCATGAGGAAGACAAAAGGAAAGGCAAATCCGCAGCTCGCTAATGAAATTCTCAGGAAAAAACTCCTGAGCTAAGGTATAAGAGAAAAATTCTTCAGGAGACTTTAATGCCCGAGCAATGGTTACCGCCAATCCACTGGGATCGTGACGCCGTGGCGATACTCGATCAGAGGATATTGCCCCACCAGGAAAAGTTCCTGCGCTGCACCACCCCGGAACAGGTGATAGCCGCGATAAAGACAATGGCCATTCGGGGAGCTCCCGCTGTGGGAGTTGCCGGAGCGCTTGCCCTAGCCCTTGGGGCCAAGTCTATCCAGACCGTCGATCCAAAAGAATTCAGGCGAAAATTCTCCAAGATGTGCCATAAAGTGAGAGAAGCGCGCCCGACGGGGGCAAACCTTGACTGGGCGGTCAAGAGATTGTACTCGGTTGTGGTGGAAAACCCTAAAGCGGCCATTGTCGAACTTCAGCGACTCATTGTGCAAGAGGCCAACGCCATCCTGACCGAGGATGTTGTCTCAAACCGGCAGATCGGAAGGTGGGGACGCGAAGTTGTGCCCAAGGGGGCGAGAATTCTCACTTATTGCAATGCCGGCGCGCTTGCTACCGCAGATTACGGAACTGCCGTGGGGGTAATCCGGGCGGCTTTCGAGATCGACCCCACAATCAGCGTGCTTTCATGCGAAACCAGGCCGTTCCTCCAGGGCGCCAGGCTCACCGCGTTCGAACTCAAACGGGCGGGTATCCCCGTTACTCTCATTACTGACAATGCTGTCGGAAGCTTGATGAGCCAGGGCAGGATCGATCTTGCAGTGGTGGGCGCGGACAGGATCGCCGCCAACGGCGATACTGCAAACAAGATCGGCACCTACATGGTCGCGGTGCTTGCCAGGACCCACGATGTCCCCTTCTATGTAGCCGCTCCCCGTTCGACCATAGATCCGGGGCTGCCTGACGGAAGCGGAATCCCCATTGAGCACAGGGACCCCAAGGAAGTCACTCACTTCTTCGGAAAACGCATAGCCCCTGATGGCGTCAGCGCTCTCAACCCTGCATTCGATGTCACACCGAACAAGTATATTTCCGCAATAATCACCGAAGTAGGCGTGTTGAGAAAGCCCTTTCCCAAAACAATAAGAAAGGCTTTGCAGACCTGATCTTACACTTCGCCAATGATTCTCAATCCGAACGGTACATGTAATCCCGAACCATCGGCAGGCTGTTATTCAGACCATTTGAAAAAAGTATCTGGTACAGCCGGGTGCCGTTGTATTTGAATCCCGCTGCTGAAGCGTTGAGATATAGCCACCACATCCGTACGAACCTCTCGTCGAACATCTCACGTATCTTGCCGATGTTCCTTTCGAAATTGGCTATCCAGAAGTCCAGAGTCCTGGCGTAATGCATCCGCAGCCCCTCGATCTCCAGAACGCTCAGCCCGGCCCGGCCCATCTCGCGGACTGTTTCCGACAGACTCGGGAGATAGCCGCCTGGAAATATATAGCGCTGCGTCCACGCGTCAGTGGCTGAATCGACTTCTTTTGCGATCGTATGCAGCAGGCCGACCCCGCCGTGTTTCAGAAGTCCGGCAACCTTTCTCATATAGACAGGAATGAATCTTTTCCCAACGTGCTCGAACATTCCTATGGACACGAACTTGTCGAATTTACCGGTAAGCTGTCGGTAATCCTCCAACCTTACCTCGATCTGCTCACCGAGCCCCAGCTCTTCTATCCTCTGAGATCCATATCGGCTCTGGTTGCTTGAAAGCGTAACCCCGACTCCCCTTATGCCGTATTTGCTCGCACTACGCAGGAGCATCCCGCACCAACCGCATCCGATGTCAACCAGCGTATCTGCCGGACTTAGCATGAGTTTGCGGGCGATATGATCGTACTTGTTACGTTGTGCCTCATCGAGTGAATCATCCTCATTTTTGAAATAGCCGCAGGAATATGCGAGGCTCTCGTCCAGGAAAAAAGAGTAAAATTCCGGGGTGAGATCATAGTGATATGCTATATTGCCACGCGCCCTTCCAACCGTATCCAATTTCTTCAGGTAAAAAGCAAAAAACCGCATCTTTTGCCAGAGTGAGAAGGCTTGTTCGTCGAATTGCACTATGAGTCCCAGCCTCAGCAGTTCCTGGAGATCGCCCTCGACCTCCAGGTCGCCATCGACGTATGCTTCGCCAAACCCGAGAAACCCCTTGCTGAACATCTGCCCTAAAACTTTTGGAGACTTGATTAGCATAGTCGTTTTCGGCTTGCCGCCATATTGTAGGACTTCTCCATCCCATAGTTCGAAAGAAAAAGCGGCATTAGGGTCTGTCCTGTTTATTGAGGCCGCGAGTTCCCTGATCGCTTTTTTCATTTGCAGACCTCCCGGCGGGTAAATCCATTGAAGGATTAACTGGGGCAGCTTGGATCGAGAAAGTTATATTTTTGGGGCAACATTGCCCTAAGTCAATATGCAAATTAAAAAATACGCATCAAATGGGATATACTTATGCAATTTGGTTGAATTTATTTTCAGAACTTGGAAAGTAGCGAAGGAAAACTTCTTCACGCTAAAATCGGGGATAACCGAATGATCTGGACCGAAGAGGCAGAACAGGCAACACGAAGAGTCCCTTTCTTTGTTCGCGGAAAGGTGCGGCGTGAGGCCGAAAAAGAAGCTTCTGAGCAGGATTCGAATCGGGTGTTGCTGAAGCATGTCCAGGATTGCCGGCGGAAATTTCTTTCCGGAAAACCCGTTGAGTCCAAAGGGTTCCAAATAGAGACATGCTTTGGCGCAGACGGCTGTAAAAACTGCGCGATTGAAAGCGAACCATTGATCGCTGAACTCGAAAAGATGCTTTTGAGCCGAAAGATCGCGGGTTTTCTCAAAGAGAGAGTGGGCAGCCCTTTGAAGATTCACCACGAATTCCGCATCTGCGTTTCCGACTGTCCGAATGCATGTTCGCGTCCTCAAATCGTCGATATCGGCATCATCGGAGCGTTGCGCCCACGGGTTTCGGCTGAAGCCTGCACCGGCTGCGGGGCTTGTTCATCCTCCTGCATTGAAAACGCCCTCAAGATGGAGCCCAAAACGGATACCCCGGCAATGGACGCCGGCAAATGCGTAATGTGCGGAAAATGCGTGAGCGCATGCCCATCGGGCGCCATAGTGGAATCTAAGAAGGGCTGGCGCATCATGGTGGGCGGCAAACTTGGCCGTCATCCGCAACTGGGAAAAGAGTTGGTGGGGATTTACTCGAAACAGGAGGTCCTGGCCATAATTGAGCGCTGCCTGAATATCTGGTTCACTCACAACATCGGAGGCGAACGGTTAGGGGCGATTCTCAACCGGATTGGCCACGATCTGATCGGTGGTCCTGAAGATTAGGACCGCCTCGTTATGAGTTGACATTTCAGCCGGGGCCCCACAGTTTCTCTGCTCTTGCACTCGGCCTAGTAGGTCCGTTGTATTAAAGTAATTGGAGTTTTCACAACTACTGAGCCACCTTTTTGGTCAGTTAGCGTTATTTCGACACCGGCCCCGCTTTCGACCGGCAGATAGGGCCCATCGGCAGCAAGCAGTTCAACCTTCCTGACCTCACCCGGCTTAAGCTCACCATTCCAGTATACATTATATTGCTCGATTACCGACTTTCTGGCTTCATCATCAAGAGAACGCCAGGATTCCGGATTGTCAATAGTTTCGGGAAGAACGCGGAAATTCGGCAGCACGTGGAAGGTAGCCGGGTAGGACTGTCCTTTTCTGTCGATGATTACGGCCCTAAAAGAGAGCTTGTTGCTGCCCCCTGATGAATTGTCCAGGTTCAACTGGACTTTAGCATGAAGCGGGGAACCCCGATCCGGCCCCGGATCGCTGACAATCGGCATCCAGTCGCGCCAAAAGTAAGCTTTTAAGACCGTGATCTTGCAGGCGCCGATCTCGAAGACTGCATTATCAGCAGAATACGAATCCGGGTCATCACCGCCGGCGTTCGATAATTTGACAGGTGCAGGCAAAGTAGTTTGGGAATGAGCAAGGGTATTGATTCCAATAAGCAAAGCCGCCATAACAAACAAACTGGTAAACGCCCTCTTCATCATCTTTCCTCTCTTTGATTTGGATCACTTATTCTTTTCATGATTCCTTGCTCTTTATAGACAAATGCCGGGCAAAAAGGTTCCAACTTCTTGGGGGAAAGACGGAAATAATGGCGCAACCTGTTCCAGTTCGTTCTGGATCATTTTATGCGTATCTACGGTATCCAGGCCTTTTCATGGACACGCTTTCAGGCCGGGTGTGCCCAATATTTTTCATTCTCTTGCTTCTTCTGCCTTATTTTGGATAGAGTACATCAATTTAGCATGAGAATTTACTCTTTCAATGCTAATGTCGGAGAGTAGCGGATGCCGGCAACGCCTATTGATACCAACGCCTGAAACTCCATCTGCGATGGACTTTCAATCAGCTTTCGCGCCAGCGGTAACCGGCAGGAATCTTCTCACTGATATTTTTAACAGTCAGTTCCGCTGGGTCCTGGGACGGAGTCCGATCCCAAAACCGTGCTTCGGCACCTATTGGCAGCCATTTCTGCACTATTCCGGCTGCTCTCGACAGATGCTAATTGAAAGATTCAATCCGTGCCCGATGATAGTGTAGTGCTCGTCAACCTGACTCCTGAAGAAATTCGGCATATTCAGGAGTTGCTTTCCCATTTTGATCTTGAAATAGGATCCATAGCGGTTCCGTCAATAGGAGATGCAGAACGATACTTCAACCGGAAAGACCTTCTTCTGGTGATTCTTCGCGTGAGCGAGCATCAGAAAAGACCGGATCAAGACGTCCATCTCGTTAGACGTTTGATTGGCCGATCCATACCTCTATTAGTCCTCGTTTCTCCAGATCAAGCCACAAAAGCCAGAGAATACCTCCGCGCCGGCGCGGATGAATATTGGATACTGCCGCTGGATTTGACAGCTTTTCCTCCTCGCCTTGAAGTATTGCTCGAATGGGGGCAGTCTGCGTTGAGTGACGAGTTTACTCGACGCCAGGAAGTAAGTATGTCCAATCCGGATAGAACTTCATCCTTTTACCGTGTGTATTACGCCGTCCGAAATTTCTTTACGCCTGCCGGTTTCAAAAAGACGACGTCGCCGGAACTTATGGCTCTCATAGCCAATAAATGGAAGAAGGTACGCAGACTTGGTTTCGGAACCCAAGCAGAGGTTTGGCTGGTCCAAGAAGAGCGCGGAGATACGCTGGCGGTCGCCAAGGTCCCTCATTCCCGTCAAATGAACACCAGGTTCTTACGAGTGGCCGCTATCCTGAGGCGGATGGCGGGCCATCGCAACGCGGTACAACTAAGAGAGGTCGTTAAGGATGATGGGAGAGTAATCATCATTCAAGAGTATGTAGAAGGTTCTACCCTGCACGATCTCTTGAATCAAGGGATGGACAGCGTCACAAAAGAGAAAGTCTTTTTAGAACTGCTGGAGGTGGTTGCTCACGCTCACGACCAGAACATCATGCATAGAGACATCAAGCCCGAAAACGTTATTATTACACCTGCGGGAGTTTCCAAACTCCTGGATTTCGGCGCGGGTAAAGATCTTTCTCGTTGGAGCACGAGCGGTACAACCATCGGTACGCGTCCCTTCATGGCGCCCGAACAGATCATGGGGAAGAGCCGCCTGGCAAGTGATGTATGGTCCCTGGGGGTAATTCTTTATCTCTTTTCGACGGGATTACTTCCCTTCTATGATGACAACCAAAAGACCCTCATGGATCTAATTCTTGAATGCAATCCTCAATCTCCACGGAATCTGGAACCGGAATTGCCACTGCAACTGGAATCCATCATTCTCAAATGCTTACAAAAAGATCCGAATCAACGTTATCCGAATGCAGTGATACTGCGAAATGAACTGATCAGAGCTTTTCCCGGCTTCGGAGAGGGAAAGGTCCTGCCGCAGTCCTGATTCATCTGATATGTTCACTATTCAATCTGCTCCACCAGCTTCGAAAGTTCGCTGCATAGAAGTTTTATTTTCTCGTAGATGTGCCTTCCGTTTTCGTGGGTGCTTGCATGGAGCCCAGCTTTGCTCGACGCTTCCAATGCAGCCGCGACCGCATCCTCTGGAAGCTTCCCGGCAAGATAGCCTCCTTCGAGCAAAGCAATGAAGTGCTCGGCGACCTGGTCTGGACTGTAGGTTGCTCTATTCGGCCGGTACCATTTATAGACCCAATTGCACATGCCCAGTATGGCGTTTGCCTGGAGTCTTGGGTCTGTCGGTCTAAAAATGCCGATTGCGATGCCATCTTTGATGATGTCTTCGATGATCTGAGAGTATTTTCTCTTTTCCAGCCGAATCTTCTGAAAATCTTCCTTGGGAAGCTGGTTTTCTTCGGCAAAGAACACAGAGAAAAGAACAGCATTCTTGATAGTGATATTCTTGATATGGTTCCGGAGAATGAGCCTTAACTTTTCGTCCGGCGGCACATCCATGGCCGAGATCTCGTGGATTCTCTCAAAAATCTTCTCGAAAGCCTGAGCGTAGACTATGGAGAGCAACTGCTCTTTGCTCGATACGTAGTGATAGAGAGCGGTTTTGCTCAGCCCCAGCTCTCTGGCCAAACCATCCAATGTGGCGGATTTGAACCCTTTCTTATGGAACAGCCCGGCCGCTGTATCGATGAGCTTTTGAAACCGCACACTTCGATCCAGCCCTTTAAAACCGATCCTGTCTTTCATTGGATTCTCCACTGCTCGACGACCTCTTGATTCCTGGCACGAAGGCGAAATATCCTCTTTTTCACACAAATCGATTGACAAAAAAAGCGAGATTTTACTATATGGTACTGTACAGATGGTAAGATATACCGTCTGGACGGTAACATGATCGGCCAAAAACTGCAACTGTGCAGAGGCTGGATTATTTCTCCGGACCGGCGGGCGAAACGGAGGATGAGTATGTTGCAGAAAACTTCAGGTGTGGGAAAACTTTCCAAGAAGGCGAGTTGGATTAATAAATGTTACCCGTTTCAAATGGAGAGGAAGAGCCGGTTCAGCACTTTATCCGGCATTCCCGTTCAGCCGGTCTACACCGATGAAGACCTCGACGGGCTTGATTATGCAAAAGACCTGGGCTATCCCGGCGAAGCTCCTTTTACTAGAGGCGTTCACCCGACCATGTACCGGGGACGGCTATGGACCATGCGCCAACTCGCCGGCTTTGGCCCTCCGGAAGAAACCAACAAACGTTACAAACTCCTCCTTGCACAGGGGGCTACCGGTATAAACGGCGTCTTCGATTACCCCACTTTGCGGGGGTTCAATTCCGACCACCCTGAGGCACAAGCCGACGCTGGACGTGGCGGGGTCGCAATCGACAGCCTCGAAGACATGATGATTCTCTTTGATGGCATTCCCATTGATGATGTCAGCGTCTCTTTGGTGACGTGTCAGCCAGTCGGTACGGTGCCCGTGCTGGCCATGTATCTCGCTCAGGCTGAAAAGCGCAACATCTCTTTCGAGAAACTTGCCGGTACGACCCAGAACGATTTCCTTATGGAGACGGCCGTAACCATAGGCTGGAACATCCTCCCACCTCGATACTCTTTCAAACTGAGTTGCGATGTCATCGAATACTGTGTCAAGCATGTTCCAAGGTGGAATCCCATAAGCATTGCCGGCTATAACTATCGGGAGGCCGGGGCGAACGCCGTCCAGGAACTCGGCCTGTGTTTGGCGCACGGCATAGCATGCGTTGAGGAGCTTCTTTCGCGAGGCATGGCTGTAGACGATTTTGCACCGCGTATTTCCTTCTTTCTCAACTCCCATAACGATTTTTTCGAGGAAATCGCCAAGTTCAGGGCAGCACGAAAGCTTTGGTGCGAAATCATGACCGAGCGTTTCGGCGCCAGGGACCCACGCTCGCAAAAATTTCGTTTCCATGTTCAGACGGCAGGCTCGGCGCTCACGGCTCAGCAACCACTCAACAACATTACTCGCGCAGCCTATCACGCCCTGGCGGCGGTCCTGGGGGGAGCCCAGTCCGTGCACATCGACGGATACGACGAAGCGCTTTGCACCCCCACCGAGACTTCGGCGCTCATCGCCCTTCGCACTCAACAGGTCCTTCAGCATGAGACAAACGTAACCTGCACGGTAGACCCGCTGGGAGGGTCCTATTTCGTGGAAAATCTGACGCACGAAATGGGGCGACGAGTAACTGACTACATTGCAAAAATCGAAAGCATGGGCGGTCTTGTTGAATCGGCCAGTAAAGGTTGGGTTCACGACGAGATCGCCGATTCCGCCGTCCAATATCAGAAAGCCGTTGAGAGCGGGGAGATGCTGGTAGTGGGCGTCAATTGCCATACCTTGGAAGATCAACCGGTAGAAATCTTTGCTCAACCGGAAACGCTAAACCGGCAGAAGGCCAAGCTCGGCGAGTTGAGAAAACGGCGAGACCAAGCGGCAGTCCAGACGGCTCTGGGGACGATCCGTGAGGCGTGCAGGAGAATGGATAACGTCATGCCCTCCGTCATCGAAGCCGCCAAGTCCTGGGTTACCGAAGGGGAAATCGCTGAAGTCTTCAGGCAGGAATGGGGCTGCTGGGACCCCCCTTTGCGGCTCTGAAAACCGTTCCGAAGACCGGCAGGCCATAGGGCGGCCCCATACACAAACCCCATGAACTTAGACGGGAATGCACGATCAAGCTAGAGGAGGTTCACGTGGGAGCGGGTCACAAACGCATATTGATTGCAAAAGTCGGCATGGATGCTCACTGGCGTGGAGCCATCGTCATCGCACGATCTCTGCGCGATGCGGGCTTTGAGGTCGTCTTTGCCGGGAATCTGTCTCCAGCAGGCATTGTGGCCACTGCCATACAGGAGGCTGTCGATTACATTGGAATCAGCAGTCTGTCAGGAAACCACATGATAACCGTGCCCCCGATTCTCGATTCGCTTCGCAGCAAAAACGCCGGTGATATTACAGTCGTTGTGGGAGGCATCGTCCCACCGGACGACGCAAAGGAATTGAAACGTCTAGGGGTCCTCGAAGTCTTCGGCCCGGGCCGAAGCATACAGTCTATTGTTGATTTCCTTGGGCAGTCTCACAAAGCATGGTAACCGATTCGGAGTAATAGATGCCGTATTCGAGCAGAATACGATCACTGCAAGAGAAGATTGGCGAACGGAGTCTGGCGGGCGCCATATTGTTTTACTCAAGAGACGTTTACTATTATTCCGGAACGGCTCAACCAGCCTACCTGGTTGTGCTGCCTGATGATTACAGGCTCTTTGTCCGCAGGGGATATGAAATTGCCCGGATGGAGTCAGGATATGAAACAGAACGCATCGTCAAAGAACCATCTCTTGAGGTGGTCGTTCAACAAATGTTTCCCGGACGGGGACATCGTGCGAAGGTGGGCACGGAGATAGATGTCCTGACAGTGCTCCAGGCCCGCAAGATGAATCAGGCCCTTGGTATGCGGGAACTGGTGGATATCTCCGGCGAGATACTTGAACAGCGCACGGTGAAGGATGCCCAAGAGCTGGAAAGTATAAAGAGGGCCTGCTCTGCTGTCCATGCGGGCCACATTGCAGCGGTCTCCAGTCTCCGCGCCGGCATGAGCGAGCTCGAACTGGCCGCCGCCGTAGAGAATGCGCAACGTCTGGCCGGGCACGAGGGTTGTTTCTTTATGCGGACGCCAGACTTTGTTATGAGCAGGGGGCCTTTGGCTTCAGGGTTTAATCTGCGTCATACAAGCGGCACTCTTTTTACTCTCTCGGGCACAGGGTTAAGCCCGGCCATACCAACAGGCGCATCCCGGCGGATCATCGAAGCCGGGGACATGGTGCTGGTGGACATACCGGTGTGTGTCGAGGGTTATCACGCCGATCAAAGCCGCACCTATGCTGTCGGGCATGCTCAGCAAAGAGCGTTGGATTTGTTTCAGCGCTTGCGCTCGGTGGCGGACTGCCTGATCTCCAATCTGCATCCCGGTATGACCTGCGCAGAGGCGTTCAATCTGGCTACGGCCGAGGCAAAAACATCCGGGATTGGCGATTCCTTTATGAACTTCGACTCGGGAGTCAAAGCATTTTTCGTCGGCCATGGCATTGGGCTCGAACTCAATGAGCCTCCCTTGCTTGCCCGCAACAGCCAGGCAGTCCTGAAGGCCGGCATGGTCCTGGCGATTGAAATGCATCTGATGGAGCCCGAAGGTCTTGCCCTCAAGCTCGAAGACACCGTGTTCATCACTCCGAATACAGTTGAAATATTGACCTCAAGCCCTCGAAAACTTATCGCAGTTGGTCCGTAAATCAAGGCTTTGGCCTGCCGATCATATCAAAGCCCTCAATCAGCTTGTCATACCCCTTGAGAGCACTGATGAATTCCATCGTGCCTTGAAACACGATCCAACTGATAACAACGATTCCTATTGTGAGTCCGATCTTCCATGCCCTCGACGTTTGCGGACGCAACCAGATAAAGGGCAAGGCCAGAGGCCCGACACTACAGACTGCGAAGAAAATAAAGCCTTTCCCGAAATACCATCGAATCTTCTTTTCTGCAAAGTCCGGGTGGTTGGATAAATCCGTAAACTCACCGCAGTGTTCGCACAGTACCGCGTCGTCTTGAATTTCTCCAAAGCAGAAGGGACACTTTTTCATTATCATCTCTCTTGGTAGAACGATCCTATCAAATGGTTAGAATGAATGCAGTATAATTTTCAGGCAGGCTCGCGCATAATCCAGCTTTACAAAGGAAACCAGGTAGCACCGCAACCCATTTGACCTTCCGTGCTGATAGACCAGAAGCGGTCCCCTTGACATGCCGCTTGCGTTTTTGATTCAGGTATGGGAAAGGTTCTATGGCCTTCAATGTGTTCCGTGCGGTCTTCAGGGCTCCATAAGAACCCAAAATGTCCTTCGAGATCCGTCGGTGGTCCGGTTGACCCGTTATTCGGAGGTAAGTCCTGGGGAAAGCGCAAAATGGAGATGACCTTGCCAAGAAAATCGATTTGGGGTCTGTCGATCCGCTTTGTCATGCTCATGGGATTTCTCTGGATGGGCATTGGTGCGCCATCAGCCGCCGCCTTCGATCCAAGGGACATGCTCACGCTGCTCGATGAAATGGATTCAAGCTACTCCAGGGTGAACGATTATGTGGCGGTCTTTCATAAACAGGAACGGATAGACGGAAAGCTCAATGAGGGGGAAACTGCACTATTAAAGTTTCAAAAGCCCTTCAAAGTCTATATGAAGTTTACCGGCGGCCCCTCCACGGGAACCGAGGTCCTCTATGCGGAAGGCAGTTACGAGAATAAGCTGCTTGTGAGGCAAGGAGGGATTTGGGGGGTTATGACACTTTCGCTGGACCCCAGGGGTTCGCTGGCAATGTCCCGGAATCGGCACCCCATCACGGAAGTCGGCTTTGGGTTTTTACTCGCTGAATTCAGGCGTAATATCGAACCGGCTATCCGGTCCGGAGAACTCGAAATTATGGGGCTAAGCGATGAGACCTGCAATGGGAGACCTGCGACCGTGGTTGAAGCCAGATGCTTGTCGCATGAAGCTAGAAAATACTATTGCGCCCGATTTATTATGCACGTCGATAAAGAACTGCTCCTTCCCGTCAGGGATGTTTTCTATGATGGAAACGACGAAATGTTCGAAGACTATGTTTTCACGGATGTGAAACTCAACGTAGGGCTTACAGCCACGGACTTTTCTAAACAGAATAAATCGTATCGGTTCTGACCTGATCACGTTTTAACTCGCTTTGGAGCAAGGAATTTTTCCAATTCCGGCGGGGAGAAAAGGGAACGCCCGGTAGGACACTAGCTGCATATTACTGTATTGATGAATTGGAAATACACTCTCGACCTGATTTTCAAAAGGGAAAAATCTGCTACTTATGTAACCGTGAAGATTCTCCTCACTTCTTAAGTTTTGGTTTTTTGCCCCTAATCATTTGCCCCGGAAGCCAGGACCCACCCTCCTGGCTTTCTCTTCTTTGCCCCCTGTTTCTTGCGTCACTTGGCCCCTCGATGCTATCCTACCCCTTGCGGTGATCGATCAAAGCCTCCAACTGCAGGGTAATCTCGCTAACCACTCCGGCCCAGTCTCCAGGGGTTTTTTGGCGGAAAATCCGCGCGGTGGGATACCAGGGGGAGTCACTGCGCTCCAGAAGCCAGCGCCACTCGCCGGAATGTCTTAGCATAATCCACACAGGCTTCCCCAGTGCTCCCGCGAGGTGAACAACCGCCGAATCGACGCCGATCACCATGTCAAGGTTTTCAATCAAGGCAGCCGTGTCTGCGAAATCCGATAGTTTTTCACCCAACCAGGCAATCTTCGGCACGGACTCGATCACCCTCCTGTCCTGGTCGGGGATTTCCTTTTGAAGACTCACAATCTCAACGTCAAGGCGCGTGAGGGGAGCAAAGACTTCCAATCCCATGTCGCGAGTGCGGTTGACGGGTTCGTGCCTGCGGCCCGCCCAGACAAGACCAATCCTCAGTCTCCTGCGCGGTCCGAGTTGATTTCGCCAGTTTTCAACCTGATCGGCTTTTGCACTCAAATATGGAACATCCGAGGGGATTGATTCCAGAGTAGTGCCAAATGCCAGGGGCAGGCTCATCAATGGACAATTGAAATTATGTGGAGGCAATGCGTCCCCGAAGGTGATAATAGATACGGGGCAGACGAGTGTCTGAGCCAAGGAGCGCAACAGGGGCGGCACACGAAGAATCGTCAGCCCCGCAGTTTGTGCTACTAACGGCACATAGCGCAAAAACTGAATCGTGTCCCCAAGTCCTTGCTCAGCCCATAGCAGAATAGTTTTGCCGGCCAGACTCTGTTCCCCGAGCCATAAGGGCTCGGATGATCTCAATTTGGAAAATTTTAGTTGAGGGTTTTCCCACCTCGATTCATACTCCAGGAAACCCCTTTTAAAATCCCCCATTGCCAACCTGCAATGACTTTGTTCCATCTTTGCTTCAGCTAAGTCGGGTTTGTATGCCAATGCCTGACGATAGCTTTCCAGGGCTTCATCCATGCGGGCAAGCTGTTGCAGGACATTGGCCCGGTTAAAGAACAGGGACCCATTGCGCGGCGCCAGTTCCAGGGCGCGATTATAACTTTCAAGGGCGTCTTCAGGTCTATTAAGGCATAATAACGAATTCCCACGCTTGTTTAAAACGTCTACAACATTGCTTACGTATATTTCCAAAGCCAGGTTATAGTTATACACAGCATGGTCATAGCGGTGCATACGCTGTAGAATTTCGCCTCGCTTGAGAAGCACTTCCGCATTTGCCGGGGTCTCTTCAAGAATTCGGTCATAGTTTGCCAAGGCATGGCTTAGACAGTTATCGCGCAACTCTCGTACTTGCGAGTTACTAATATGCTTCAAAAAAAGATCAAAACATTCGATCGATTCTTCATATCGGGCTAATTCGAACAGAACAATTCCTTTTTCCACGAGCACCGGGAAAAACTTGGGATCAATGCTGATTGCTTCTTCGAGACGCCCCAGAGCTTCTTCATGACGTCTCTCCTGGCGAAGAGAAATGCTCGCGGCTATCAGGTCCATTATTTTTTGAGCATGAGGATGATTCGGCATTGCTTGCATTGTGTTTGCCATGGCCGTTTTCATTATCTCGTTTTGCTTACAGGTCTGCCCGTGTCCTCCGGTTGCCCGCCGGCCCGGTCCCCTGCAGTGGCGCTGCTCAGAACGGCGCAGGCCGGTTTGCCGCCTGCTCGACCCCTTCTTGAGGCAGATTTCCAGAAAGTCCCCTGATGTGTTCGAACTCCTGCCGGACGAAGAGCGCGAGAGGTATGGCCAAAATCAGGCCGGGAATGCCCAGCAGCACCTCACAAAAAATCAGCGCGCCCAGAGAAACGGCTATCGGCAGATGCACGATTCCGCCGATTATTTTGGAATTTAGAATGTACTCCAGTTTGTGAACGCCAACAAGCAGGACCAGGCAGATTAACGTTCCCACCATTCCTGTCGCTACGAACGCATTTATCGTAAGAACGCTGTTGGACATCAGATTTCCCACCACAGGGAAAAGTCCGCAGAAAAGAACCACAAAAATCATCAGGAATGGATGACGAAGATGCAGTCCGAAAATCACAACAGATGAGATGAGGGTGTTGATGAGAGCGATAAGCACCTGCCCTCCCATGACCCGTCTGAAATAGACGTAGAATATCCTCAATCTCATCTGCATAAACTTGAACAAAAAGGTCATAAGGCTGTCTGGATTGCGGGTGAATGCCTGTTCGACCTTCTCGGATTCGGAATAGAAAAACAGGTTTATTGCCAGCGCAAAGACGAACTGAATGAACCCTTTATAAAGTGGGGTCAGGCTGGTCGCCAGGAACTGCAAAATGGTTGTGCTTGCCTTTAGGATCGAGCCCCTCAATTCATCGACGTCGACATATGCCTGCAGGTTCCACTTTTGGCTTGCCTCTTTGAGCTCTTTTACAATCTGAACCTGGAGCTGATTTGAGAGCTCCGGAATATGCTTCAGCATCATCGGAACGACTCTATAAGTAATCATTATGATGGCTGCAATGACAAGGATGTACAGGACCGAAAAGAGCACGGCCTTTGGCACGAAAGGGCAAATCCGGTGGACGTCTCCGGTCATGAAATCAGATATGAAGAACAGGAAGAGAAAAGATATTGCGAAAACCAGCAGGTGAGAAACAGTGAAGACCACCGCAAGACCGATCAATAAAACGTAGCCGATGAGATAAGGATGATTTTCAAGTAAAGTATTGCGCTGGTTTTCCCACTTCCCTTCCAGACCGGACTGATTGCGGATGCGCTCGACCGTTTCGTCCAGTTCGTGCATTACGCATTCATCCTTTTTCATCCCATATGCCCCTTTGCCGCTGGATTCGATAAATTATCGAAAATATAGTTCATCACACTTCACATCGGCAACAACTTTCAAATGGGTTCGCCACCATTGAAAGCACACTGACATTATGTTTTCAAAAATACTTTAAGTTTGATTTTGTTTGACAATCCAGGTCTGAGCAGATATTAATTCAAGGTCAACTTCAAAGAGATTTGAGAAGATTATGCCAAACAGCTTTTTCTGCTTCACCCTCTTTTTTGGCGGGTTCTCATTTTAAGAGCCTGCCCGTGGGAGAAAAGTGGAAGCTATCTGATTTAGAATATAATAGCCATGGGCGGGCGAAGAAGACGCCGGGGCCATGGTTTGCATTTTTTCGGGGCTGTGGATTCCGCCGATCCACAGCCTTTTTTGTTACCCGCTTTAAGTGTATTCTCAGTAACCGGAGGAGTTCGGGGAATGGTTTATAACATTGAATTCGAAACACTGCCAAGGGAAGCGCTCGAGGCCATTCAACTCCGTCGCCTAAAAGAAACGGTGGAAAGGGTTTACGCCATGGTCCCGTTCTACCGCCGCAAATTCGATGAAGCCAATGTATCCCCCTCGGGCATAAAGAGGCTGGAAGATTTGAAGCGTCTTCCATTTACAACCAAACAGGACCTGCGGGACAATTACCCTTACGGTATGTTCGCAGTCCCGATGGATAACGTGGTCCGCATTCACGCTTCCTCCGGGACTACCGGCAAACCGACGGTCGTGGGTTACACGGCACGGGATATTCAGACATGGTCCGAACTTATGGCTCGATCGCTGGCGGCAGGGGGCGTAACTCGAGGCGACATTATACACAACGCATACGGCTACGGCCTGTTCACGGGCGGACTCGGAGTACACTACGGGGCTGAAAAGCTGGGCGCATCGGTGATCCCGATATCCGGGGGAAATACCAAGCGCCAGATACTTATCATGAAGGATTTCGCTCCCACGATCCTGACATGCACGCCTTCCTACGCCCTTCATCTGGCAGAAGCCGCAGCGGAAACAGGTGTGGACTTTGGCTCTCTTAGATTCAAATCGGGTATTTTCGGCGCCGAACCCTGGTCGGAACAGATGCGGACCGAAATTGAGGCAAAACTCCACCTGAACGCCATGGACATATATGGTTTAAGCGAGGTGATCGGACCGGGGGTCTCCATCGAATGCCTGGAAGCCAGGAACGGGCTGCACATCTTTGAGGATCATTTCATACCCGAGATAATCGATCCCGAAAGCGGACAAACACTACCCAACGGTGAACAGGGTGAACTGGTATTTACATCGATCACCAAAGAGGCTTTCCCAATCATCCGATACCGAACGCGCGATATCACCTCGCTCAACCGTGAACCCTGTATTTGCGGCCGTACTCATGTGCGCATGCGAAAGGTGAGCGGCCGCACCGACGACATGCTAATCATACGCGGAGTCAACGTTTTCCCCTCTCAGATCGAGAGTGTGCTCATGGAAACAAGAGAGGTCGAACCTCACTATCAGCTCGTAGTCGATCGCGTGGATAACCTCGACACCCTTACCGTAATGGTCGAGGTGGGAGAGTCCTTCTTTTCGGACGAGGTCCGCGTTCTACAGGATATTGAAAAGAAGATCTCCAAGAACATAAAGGAGTTTTTTGGTGTGTCGGCCAAGGTGAAACTAGTGGAACCAAAGACAATAGCCCGAAGCGAGGGCAAGGCCCAGCGGGTAATAGACAATCGGAAAATTTAGCTTGCGTCCATCCGTAAACTCCAGATGGAACACTAGCGGTTTCCCATTCGAAAAGGAGGATATCCATGGACCATGTGGAACAGATTTCCGTTTTTCTGGAAAACAAGGCTGGGCGGCTCGAGGAGGTAACCAGCATCCTGGCCGAAGCCAATATCAACATTCGGGCGCTCTCACTGGCGGATACTTCCGACTTCGGCATTTTGCGCCTGATAGTAAACGATAACAACAAGGCAAAAGAAGAGCTCAAGAAGGCCGGCTTTGCAGTGGCCAAGACCGAGGTAGTCGCAGTCGAGGTTTCCGACCAGCCTGGCGGGCTTCATCACATCCTGCGTATTCTGAAAAAGGCCAACGTCAACGTTGAATACATGTACGCTTTTGTCCAGCAAAACGGCGCCCACGCAGTGCTCATATTCCGCTTCGACAATCTCGGTGAGGCGCTTAGGATTCTGAAGGATAATGATGTACGGGTCATAAAGGGCGAAACTCTCTACGCAATGTAGCGCAGGATATCCTTCCGCTCCATATGACCCCGGTGAGTGCGGTGTAAACCGAGTTTTAAAAAAGAGCTTGTATCAGGCCCCCAACGAGCATTGGGTGGGCTCCCGATTGCACGCGGTGCAACGCTCCCTTGGTTCACCTCGGGGGAGTTTGGCGCAGATTTCGTCAGGGACATCGATGCTAAACGACGACATAAGCTTCTCCACGCCGCCCTGGCACTTCGGACATGTAATTGGCTCACCTGCACCCAAAACCAATTTTTCAAAGGTGTTGCCACAATCTGTGCATCTATATTCATAAAGAGGCATTGTTTCTCTTCCTGACCTTTCTGGATTCTTAAAAAAACTCTCAGGCAGTCATCTCAGAGCAAACCCCCTCGCATAAGGTTCATGCCGCCTAAACAGGGGATCAATCCTTGAAATCCTACGGAGTATCTCTATACTATTAAACATAGTAGCTATAAGGCGAGCTTTCAACAATCCTTGCAAAGTCCCTTCACAAATCTTACAAGACATCTAAGGAACCGATTAGGGTGTGACAGCAATTGGAGGCGAAAGGTCGCTGGGGACAATTGAAAAAGATTTTAACCAGACCAAAACAATCACCGACAAAAGATGGACTCAGAATAGCGCTGATCTATGCAGCCATTGGAGCGCTGTGGATCATTTCCTTCGATCTGGCGGTGGATTTGATTTTCGACCAGTCCAGGGCGGCCCTCGTGGCTCAAACAGTCATAGGTTGGGTTCTCGTCGGCGCCTCTGCGCTGCTCATTTATCTGCTCATCAACAGGACCATCTTATCGACAAAAGAGTCCGAAAAGGCACTCACCGATGGTCAGAAGGTCCTGTCCACGCTCTTTAAGAACCTTCCGGGAATGCTTTACCGCTGCGGGGGCGAGGGCTGCCCGCTCGATTTTGTCAGCCCGGGGGCCGTCGAGTTGACAGGATATTCCATTTCCGAATTGAGTAAAAAGCGAAAGCTCACCGACCTGATTCTGGAGGAAGATCGCGAGATGGTCAGGTCCAACACAGAGGACGCTTTGGCCAACGGGCGGCCCTTCAAGCTGGTCTACCGGATCCAGACCGTCGACGGCCGGATTAAATGGGTGTGGGAGCAGGGCCTTGGCGTTTACTCGCAAGACGGCCAGTTAATCGCAAGAGAAGGCTTTGTTGCGGATATCTCCGGGCGCAAACGCATTGAAGAAGCACTGCAAAGGTCGGAGGAACTCTACAAAACCCTTATGGAAGGTACCTCAGACGCTATCTTTATGGTGGACGGGAACCGTGATATAGTTTCGGTCAATCATACTTTTCTGGATCTTTTCGGTTTCTCGAGAGAAGAAATCATCGGGCAATCCGTCAGAGTATTACACCCTTCTGATGAAAGCTTCGTCGACTTCGGAAAACTGGCTCTTTCCGACTTGGAGCATGGGCCTCTAAGAGTTGAGTGGGAGCTCAAGAAAAAAGACGGAACAGTTTTCCCGGTGGATGGGACCTTTTCGGTAATCGCGAGGCCTGAGGTCGCAACCGGAGGGCATGTAGGAATCATCAGGGATATAACCGAACGCAAAAAAGCGGATAAGGAACTCCGGGAATACCGGGAACACCTCGAAGAAATGGTGTATGAGCGCACACGTGAACTCAAGGAGGCGCAAGCTGCGCTCGTGCAAAGAGAAAAGCTCAAGACTCTGGGCGCCACAGCGGCAGAAGTCGCTCACGAGATCAGAAATCCCCTTGTTTCAATAGGCGGCTTCGCTCGGCGGCTGCAGAAAAAATATCCCGAATCTCCTGAGACCGAGATCATTTTACAGGAAACCGAACGGCTCGAATCCATGCTCAGCCGGCTGCGCAATTATCTGCTCCCGGTGGACATGAAGCCACAGGAATGCCTCGTTAATTCGATTCTTGCCGATTCGGTCGCGCTGCTCGCTGCGGAACTGAAAAAACACAAAGTGAAAATCCATTTGGATCTTTGTCCCGATCTGCCTACGGCGCACGTTGACCCGGCCATCCTCACCCAGGTCTTTACAGCAATAATTCGAAACGCCGTGACAATGATGGACTTGGAAAAAGAGATGACCGCTAAGACCTATTATGGCGAGCACAGCATCTATGTGGACATGATCAGCCAGGTTGCGGAGAAAAAACTATGGGACCCCGAGCTTATGCTTCTCCCACTGGAAGAGGATGGCGAGATGACCGGCATTTCCTCTACGTTTAAGCTTCTTAAGGAAATGGGCGGCGCGCTCTCTTTCTCCAAATTCGCCTCGAGGGCCAAATTTACGGTTGCGCTAGTTAAATGCCGTGAAGCCGCGCACGGCGAAGCAGTTCAGGGGCAGCAACCTGGCTGATTCGGGTGGCCAAAGAAGCAGCAGAATAACCGGGAGTACGCCTCGATTCCTGGTGGTAAATGGTGGATGGTGATTACCTAAAATGGCGTCTCATATCGAGATAGGAGCTTCAACATGGATTTCCGGATACCGGTCGCATTCGAAGAAAATCTTAAACATTATAAGAAGTTCCTCTCTGAACACCTCACCCCTGACCTTACTAAATGGTACGCCGATAAGCAGGTTCCCCGGGACTTTTTCAGGCAACTTGGTGCCCGTGATTGGTTGGGGCTGGAACCCGAAGGCAACGGTTACCGCGAGCACGAGACGCTCAAAGAGGCCCTTATCCAAGAGCATCTCGGGATTGTATCGCCTGGAGTGGGGGTGGCCGTCCTGGCCCACGTCTCACTCGGCGCAAAGGGAATAACTCTTTTCGGGAGCCCGCATCAGAAAAAGCTCTACCTTCCTCAGGCCGCTCGAGGCGAAACCCTGATTTGTCTTGGCAATACCGAGCCGAGCGCGGGAAGTGACGTGGCGGGAATAGCTTCAACGGCGAAAAAAGTGGACGGAGGCTGGACGCTGAGCGGCATCAAATCTTACGTAACCAACGGCTATATAAGCGATCTTGCCCTCATTACGGCGGTCTCGGACCCGGACGCGCCCCGAAACAGCCGGATTTCTATGTTCCTCGTTGACCTGTCCTCCAAAGGAATTACCCGCTCCAAGCTGCACAAGGAAGTCTGGGTCCCCTCGGACCTCACGCGCATTCAGCTCACCGACGTTTTCGTGCCGGAGGCCAACCTGATCGGCAAGCGCGGGCGCGGACTTCAACAGGTGCTCGAGATATTCACCAACAGCCGCATCACTATCAGCGCCCTAACTCTGGGTACGGCCGAAGGGGCGTTCAGAAGCGGCATAGAGCATGCAAAAAAGAGGCGGATTTTCGGTCAGCGAGTGATCGATTTCCAGGCGAAATCATTTGAAGCCGCCGATTTTTACAGCAAAATCGAAGCCGTCCGGTTAATCCTCTGGAAAACATGCTGGGAAAAAGACCAGGAGCTCGATTTCAGGCTGGGGGCTTCGATCGCTAAATATCTTTCGGTCGACCTGGCAAGGGCTGTGGGAACATGGGCGGCAGACTTGTTCGGGGCGGCCTCGGTTATCTTCGAGCACCCCATCCACAAATACCCTATGGACGCATGGGCCTCCTCTCTGGGTGAAGGTACTCAGGACGTCCAGAAACTCATCATCTTCAGGGAATTTATGAAGTCCAGCGGCGATTGATGCCGCATACCTAAACCGGATGCCCGATGCCTGAGCCTGATCCCGGGTCATGTGTTGGGAATATGTTGTAATACATTATAATCAGTCTATCTTCAGAGCAAAATTGAAAGGAAACGCATGAAGATGAAAAAATGGGCATTGTGCCTGGGTATCATGGCCCTGTTTGCCGGATTATGCGCACCCTCAGCCAACGCCGATCTATACTGGGAAACCGAAAACGTTTTCACCAATGTTCCAGGCCAGCCTGACGGGACCTCAATTTTGAAATATTATTTCACCCCCAGCGCCTTGCGAGTGCAATTGGGTGATACCAAGGTCTTCATCGTGGACTACAATGCCATGCAGCTCTACTCGCTCGACATCAAAGCGAAAACCTTTACTGAGCTGAATTTAAGTGAACTGCCGGGGCTTCATGGTGTGGCCCCTGCCGATAACAAGAAAATGGCCGAAATAATGGGGGCCGTGATGGGAACCCAGGTTACTCCTACAGATGAATCGAAAACCATCGCAGGCTACAAGTGCCGCAAGTATAATGTGCGTATTGCGGTGATGAACGTAGAATACTGGGTTTCAAAAGATGTGCGGGGCTACCGGGAACTAAAGGCCCTTGGGGGTAAAGTGGGAACCATCGCGGAGCGCAATCCAATGCTCGGATGGTGGTTGACGCAGATAGATATCGCCGGCATGGTCGAAAAGCTTGAAGGTTTCCCCGTTTACACCGTCATCCATGTGATGGGCGGAACTGTCACAAGCACTCTCAAAAAGACCGAGCAGAAGCCCCTGGACCCAGCGCTGTTCACTGTCCCCAAAGACTATGCCATGAAAAAGAGCAGGTGAGCCCTAAAGCGCCCCGGTTCTTACTTGGAAGAGGCCCTCCTGCTCGGTCGCCTGTTGAATCTTCGGTGGGGTCTTGGCCGCAGGAAATCCACTCTGATATATTCATGCTTGTTTACGAATGAAATGAACACCCGGTCTATGTTAAGCTCTTTTTGCACTACGGCCCTTATCAGGGCTGGGTCGGAGTATTTGCTTATTCCGTGTTTGCGATAATCGTCGGTTTTAATGTAAAGGGACATTGGGCAATATCTCCGCTAGCCGAAATTGGGGGCTTCGCAGTTTCACTGGATAACTTAAAGTATACAACATTTCACACTCTCTTGTCAGCTTTTTGCAAATGGAAAATCAGAATTCGCTCAAAAATGACAGCGCTAAGCTCCAGGGGCTGGTTGAACGGATCACGTTCACCTGCGAAGAGACTGGCTACAGCGTGATTAAGCTCCGGGCCCCCGGATATAGGGACCTGGTCACTGCTGTTGGCAACTTTGTCTCCCTGTGCCCCGGCGAGACCCTTATTATGGAAGGGACCTGGGGCGCTCATGCCCGTTTCGGCAGACAGTTTCGAGTCGATCGCTATGAGACAACCTCGCCATCAACGGCTGAGGGAATAAGGAAATATCTGGGATCGGGCCTTATACGCGGAATCGGGCCCAAGATGGCAGAACGCATAGTCGAGCGTTTTGCCGAAAAAACCCTGGATATTATCGAAGGCCAAATAGAACGTCTCCTGGAGATCGACGGGATCGGCAAATACCGTGTAGGGCAAATACAAAAGGCATGGGAGGAGCAAAAAGAAATCCGCACGTTAATGATCTTCCTGCGCTCAAACGGGACGAGCGTGGCCCTCGCATCCCGTATTTTTAAGAATTACGGGCAGCAGTCTGTCGATATCGTAAGGGAAAACCCCTATCGTCTGGCAATGGACATTGCTGGAGTGGGTTTTCTCACTGCGGACAAACTCGCCGGGAACCTCGGATTTGCCGCCGACTCCCCGTTGAGGGCCGAAGCGGGCATCCTTTTCGTTCTGCATGAGTCTGCCGAAGAGGGACACGTCTGCATGCCCTTTTTTTTGCTGATGGAACTGTGCCGCAACAGACTTCGGATTGAAACGCAGATCCTGGAAGAAGCCTTGTCCCGGCTGAAAGCGGACATGCGTATAAAGGAGGAAAAACTTGCACCTGAAGCCTCCGGGCAGTTCGGAGACGAACGGGCGATATATCTGAGCCCCTTGCACGCCTCTGAAGTCGGCACGGCCGCACGATTTGCCGCCATCCATCGTTACAGGAGGCTGCAACCCAGGATAGATTCACAAGAAGCTCTCAATTGGGTCCGCGGCCGCCTGAATTTCTCGCTCGCTCCTCTTCAGGAAGAAGCGGTCAAGCTGGCCCTCCGCGAAAAAGTTATCGTAATAACGGGAGGACCGGGTACCGGCAAGACCACGCTGGTCCGGGCAATTCTTGCCATATATGGACGCACCGGGGCGCGCGTAAGCCTGGCGGCGCCAACCGGCCGAGCTGCAAAGAGGCTCTCGGAGACCACAGGGCATCCCGCCGCGACTATTCACAGGCTGCTGGAATTCAGTCCCCGCATGGGCGGCTTTCAGCGAAATGAACAAAAACCTCTTCCCGCCGACCTCGTAATTGTGGACGAGATTTCCATGATGGACATAGTAATTGCCAACCACTTGCTCAAGGCCGTCCCCTCTCAGGCGGTCCTGATCCTGGTGGGCGATGCCGACCAGCTTCCGTCCGTAGGCCCCGGAAAGGTGCTTGGCGATATTATCGAATCGGGCAGGTTCCCGGTAATCCGTTTGACAGAGATATTTCGGCAGGCCAGCCAAAGCCGGATCATCACAAACGCACACCTCATCCGGCAGGGGACCTTCCCCGACCTGCAGGCCGACAACGGCCCAAAACAGGACTTCTACTTCATAAATAGAGAAGACCCCCAAGAAGCGGTGAACACGATAGTCCAACTCTGCACTGAAAGAATTCCGCGCCGCTTCGGGCTCGATCCCATCGAAGATGTCCAGGTGCTGAGTCCCATGCACCGAGGAGAGGCCGGATCGCAAAACCTTAATTTCGCGCTCCAGAATGCCCTCAATCCCAGTGGAATAACGCTGGAGTCAGCGGGCCGCACTTTGCGCGTAAACGATAAAGTGATGCAAATAAGGAACAACTACGACAAGGACGTGTTCAACGGAGACATTGGCCGCATCCGAAGGATCGACCATGAAGACGGGCAAATCCGGGTTGAATTCGACGGCCGGAGCGTAAAATACGATTTTTCCGAATTAGAGGAACTCATTCACGCCTACGCCATAAGCATTCACAAGTCGCAGGGGAGCGAATACCCGGCGGTGGTCTTCCCACTGCTCACCCAACACTTCATGATGCTCCAGCGCAACCTGCTCTATACCGCAGTAACCAGGGCAAGGAAACTGGTTGTGATAGTGGGCTCGAAGAAAGCACTCGCGATCGCGGTCAAAAATAACCGTATCCAGTCGCGGTTCACCTTGCTCAAGGAAAGGCTTTCCTCTCAAGTCCGTAGTTGACTGGCGTCCGTACAGATATTCTTGTGTTTCCTTCGCAGAATTGATAAGTAAATCACCGCCGGGTCTGCAATGTAGTGTATCGGCTCGATTTATTTTCGGCAGGCCGGCCGTTATGTCAACCCTTGCAAAGGTCACTTCATGAAAATAGCTGTCATCGGGACGGGTTACGTTGGACTGGTAAGTGGGGCCTGCTTTGCCGAATTCGGCCATGAGGTCACCTGCATAGATTATGATGAATCGAAAATTTTGAGGCTCGCAGAAGGGCAAATCCCCATTTATGAACCGGGCCTGGAAGCGATAATAAAAAAGAATTCACAGGCGGGCCGCCTAATTTTCTCAACCCAATACGACCCAGGCATTCCCGAGGCGGAAGTCGTATTCATTTCGGTGGGAACCCCGGCTTCGCGGCGCGGCGACGGTTATGCCGATCTGTCATATGTCTATGAAGCCGCACGCCAGTTGGCTTCGCATCTTCGCGACTACACGGTCGTGGTGAACAAGAGTACCGTCCCGGTGGGTACCGCCGCGCAGGTCAAAAGGATTATCTCCGAAACCAATCCTTTGGCCGCTTTCGACGTCGCCAGCAACCCCGAGTTCCTTCGGGAGGGGGCCGCTCTAAACGATTTCATGCGTCCCGACCGGGTCGTTCTGGGAATCGATTCAAAAAGGGCCGAAGAGGTGCTTCAAGCAGTCTACAGGCCTCTCTATTTGATCGAAACCCCCTTTGTCATAACCACAGTCGAGACGGCGGAGCTTATAAAATACGCGGCTAACGCCTTCCTGGCCACCAAGGTCAGCTTCATAAACGAGATCGCCAACCTTTGCGAGGAAATCGGCGGCAACGTCCAGGACGTAGCCAGGGGCATGGGTCTTGACGGCAGGATAGGGAAAAAATTTCTTCACGCTGGACCCGGCTATGGAGGCTCGTGCTTTCCGAAAGACACCCAGGCACTGCTCAGAATAGCCCAGGAAAATGGGGTGGCTTTCCGAATTGTCGAGGCGGTAGTCGAAGTTAATGCCGCCCAAAAGGCGCGCATGACTCGAAAAATCCGCCAGGCGCTTGGCGGACATGAGGGCGGAAAAACTGTCGCTGTCCTTGGCCTCGCATTCAAACCTGAAACAGACGACGTGAGGGAAGCTCCGGCAATTACCGTTATCTCTAAGCTGATTGAACACGGCGCATTGGTTCGCGCTCATGACCCCCAGGCAATGGAGGAGGCAGCTAAATTACTGCCAAGCGTACAATTTTGCCAAACTCCTTATGAAGCATGCCAAGGTGCTGATGCCGTGGTGTTGATGACGGAATGGAACGAATACCGTGCGCTCGATCTGCTTCGCATTAAAAGCGCTCTTAAAAGCCCTGTGTTCGTCGATCTTCGCAACGTCTACAGGCCGGCCGCGATGCAGCAGCTTGGATTCAGCTACCACAGCGTAGGAAGAGGCCGATGAATGGCCGCAAGACTCAAGTTTAAATGCGCTTTGGCCCTGTTCTGTTTGTCTGCAAACCTTTTTCCGGCAATCAGCCTGCAGGGGACCTCACCGGGAACGGACCGGGTTTTGTGCCTGGAATCCGCAATAGCGCGGCAAGCGGAAACGGCGCCCCTACCCTCCGGCAAACGTCACTTTGCTCCTCTGTTTAAGGTTAGAATCCTCAATAGGTATCCGCACGATCCCTGCGCATTTACTCAAGGGCTGATATTCGCCAACGGCTTCCTCTACGAAAGCACTGGTTTGAACGGCAAGTCCAGTCTGCGGCAGGTGGAACTGCAAACCGGCCGTGTACTGAAAAAATACGACCTGCCGTCCCAGTACTTCGCCGAAGGGCTGGCTCTGTGGCATGGGTCTCTTATCCAACTCACATGGACCTCAGGAAAAGGGTTCGTATATAACATGCACAGTTTTGCAGTCGAACGGGAATTCAGCTATTCCGGGGAGGGCTGGGGGCTGACCAATGACGAAAAAAGTCTGGTAATGAGCAACGGCACCGAAGAGCTTATATTTCTGGATCCCTCAACACTGGCCCGGCAACGTTCGTTGCGCGTGCTGGACAACGGCGAGCCGGTCCGCCTCTTAAACGAACTGGAATACATAAAAGGTAAAATCTTTGCCAACATCTGGATGGAAGATTTCATAGCGATGATATCCCCACGAACCGGTGAGGTAACCGGGTGGATAGACATGTCGGCTTTGCGTGGGGAATTGCCGCCTGCAAGCGGCGCCGAGGCCCTGAACGGCATCGCCTTCGATGCGGAAAAAGGCAGAATCTTCGTTACCGGCAAGCTTTGGCCGCTTCTCTTTGAAATCGAAGTCATAAAGCAGTAACTAACCCTACAGATGGCGGACCTATTTCCTTTTGAGAACGAAAACCTGTTTCACAGGCAATGCTCCGAGCACCTCGTGCACGTTGGCAAGCTGAGAGGGCTCCGATTCCAGATCTTCCCAGGAACCCAAAAGGACGCATTCTCCGCCTTCCCCTACCAGGATGGGCACGGTCTTTTTCGACGGCTTCTTGCCTTCGAAAACCATGTTGCCCGGCTCCTCGGGCCGAACCAGTCTGCACTCGACGCTGAAGGAATCGACCGCCTGGTAAAGGGTCGAAGCCGTGTATGCATCTGAGGAAAAAGGCTCGATCCTGCCGTTGTCCAGAAGAAAGACGCTGTTACCGTTTTTTTGTTCGGGTGTTTCCACGGTTTCCTCTTTGCTGTTCCTTTCAAAAAAGGAAAGCTGGCTCTTGATAACTTCGGCGTTGTCCTTGCGTTTCATCACAAAACTCTCCTTGAATCTTCCGGAATTCCTTAATAACTCGAAGGCCTGGCTTATTTCACCTTCAGGGGTGCGCCCGCGCACTTCATAGCAGTCCAACCTGCACAGCACGCATCGGAATGCAGGGATCCTGCACTCGTCATTTTTGCACCAGACGTATTGGGTCATTGAATTCGCTCTGTGTGGGGATAGCTCAGACACTTTATTCTAACCGATTCGGTATCCGAATAATACTTAAATGAAAGCCCGGGGAACAGATTTTTGAGCTCAAAAAAATGAAATAAAATTAGCTTGATCGGAGGCTTCTTCTGTATGAGAATAACGCATTATCGGTCCGGAAACACCCGATGACTTTGCAGTCATTGCAAATTCTGATGCTTTATGGAGAGACTATGACACAAACTGCAAAAACCGGCCCGAGAAGACTCGGGCCCTTTTTTGTCCTGTTTCTAGCGCTGATTGTTGCCTCATGCGCCTCTACGGGTAGCCAGGACAAGAAACTCGTGACTTCGCTGAAGCTCTCAGTCGATGCCTTCAACGACGCCTTCAGAAGTGAGGAGTATACGGAGGCGGCCGCTTTCGTGCCTGCGGACAAAAAAGAATACTTCTGGGCAGAGGTGGACAGATTTAAAGGTAAAATCAGGATTACAGACTACAATTTAAGGGAAGTCCAACACACAGATAAAAGCACTTCGGCCAACCCAATCATGTACTTCCAGTTCTATCGCCTCGACTCGGCCGCCCTGCAGACCGTCACCTTCACCCAGAAATGGTACTTCGACCAAAAGGACAAACATTGGAAGGTAAGCGATAGCGGGTTTGGAGCAATTACCAAGACCAGGGCAGGATTCTAACCCCTTCACTTAAATGAAAAGGGCCCGGAACTGTTGGAAGACTCCGGGCCCTGGCTAAAGCATACTAAAAACCGGTTAACCGCCGTACGTGCCGGTTGAGTCAAAGATCACAGCAGATCGAGTTCCGAGGCGTCCGGAGTTTCCCTGTATGTGCCGCAACAGATGATCATGTTGTCGACTTTTTCGAAATAGAGAGTCTTGGGCATAGTCTTTTTGGTGATAGGATCGGACCATTTATACTCTGTCCAGCCCAAACCTTTTTCCTTGGCCGTGTTGACGATGTCACTTATAAACTTCTTGCCGGTCATGTCTTTGACGTTCATGAAATTCTTGCCGACGAACAATTGGTTCATTCCGTGCGCCAGCATGTTTGCCTCCATGTCCAGAACAAAAATATACTGCTGATTCTGAACAAACTGTCCCCGCGGGTTTGTAAACTCGGCCATAGCAATTTCTTTGCCGGTGGCATTGTAAAACGCTTTGGCTCTCGCTACCCAGTCCTCGGCTTTTTTTGGCTGATGTGCAGTCATGTTTCGCTCCTCGAGATGTTAGGGGTCGGTTGAAGAACAGGCGTGACAAAAAGAGCGATACTACTTTGGCACAGTTTCGTTAGAATTTCATCTCAAAACTGCTCCTGGAGGCCGGCAAATGATCAAGGCAGGTCATGGTTTCCCGGGCGTTGAGCCGGCGGAGGTGTTGTGCAACTGCCATAACGATCGATTCCCCGGCTCTAGAACTCCGCATGCCCCGGTGTTCTAGGGAAGGGAATAACCTCGCGGATGTTCGGGATACCGGTAACGAATTGGACCAGGCGCTCAAATCCCAGGCCGAACCCGGAGTGAGGGACGGACCCGAATTCCCTGAGTTCGATGTACCATCGGTAGTCGTCGAAAGGAATCCCTTTAAGTCGCATCTGTTCTAGCAGCATTTCGAGCCGTTCTTCCCTTTGGGACCCGCCAATTATCTCGCCTGTTCCGGGAACCAGTATGTCCATGGCGGCCACGGTTTCCCCGTCGTCGTTGACGCGCATGTAAAAAGGCTTGAGCGATCTGGGAAAGTTGACAATTCCCACCGGCTTATTAAAAACCTTCTCAGTTAGATGGCGCTCGTGCTCGGCCTGAAGATCCTGCCCCCACTCAACGGGAAAAGTGAATTGCTCTGCAGATTTTTTGAGGATATCGACCGCTTCGGTATAGGTGATCACTTCGAAAGCGGATTCGGCAACGGTTTGAAGACGGCCCATCAATTCCGGCTCGATGAAGCGGGCAAAAAACTCCAGTTCCTCCCCGCAGTCGTTGAGGGCCACTGTTGCCAGTTTCTTCATCAAGGCCTGTGCCATATCCATGTCGTCCTCAAGGTCGTAGAAAGCCATTTCCGGCTCCACCATCCAGAACTCGGCAAGATGTCGGCTGGTATTGGAATTCTCCGCTCTGAAGGTGGGACCGAAGGTGTATACTCTCCCCAGGGCCAGAGCATAAATTTCGGCCTGAAGCTGACCGCTCACGGTGAGGAAGGCAGGCCTTGCGAAGAAGTCGTTCCGATATGGGTCCTCGCTCACCGTATCGCCGGGGTGGGCCGGATCGAGCGTAGTTACGCGGAAAATTTCTCCGGCTCCTTCACAGTTGCTTGCGGTAATTATCGGAGTATGGACATAGTAAAAACCAAGATCCTGGAAGAATTGGTGAATTGCGTAGCTCAGTCTGCTTCGAACTCTTGCCGCCGCCCCTATCGTGTTGGTCCTGGGCCGAAGGTGCGCGATCTGCCGCAGATACTCGAAAGAGTGCCTCTTTTTCTGAAGAGGATAGAGTGCCGGGTCCGCCCAGCCATACAGATGGATTCGTTCGGCCCGCAACTCGATGCTTTGCCCTTTCCCCGGAGACGCCGACACGGTCCCTTCGGCCAGAATAGCGCTCCCGGTGGTGATTTTACTAAGCAGCTCGCTGTAATCCCGGCCGTCGAGTTCGGCTATCACCTGGAGGCTTTTCAGGCAGGAACCGTCGCTCAGCTCAATGAAACAGATACCGGCCTTCGAGTCGCGCTTCGTCCTGACCCAGCCCTGTACAAGGGCCCTTTGGCCCACGTATCTATGTTCATCCCTGAACAGGTCGGCAATGCGTACGCCTTTTTCCATCTTCGTATCCTGAAGTGATGTTTTGAGCGAAACGGTTTGGATATTCCAGCGTTTTCGCTCCAATTATAATGGTTTTTGTTCCGCTTTATGATAGCCTAAAAACCGGATTGCGTGAAACCTAATCAACATGGAGCCAGTGTATGCGTCTAGATTCAAAAAGATCGGTATTTGTCATTTTTGTGGTGATCGCGGCCCTCGCGGGATGCGCGGACAAGGGTAAGGTTCAGACCGCCACGCCGATGACCAGCGGGGGGAGCATGATAACGATTGAAGCCGACAGTCATAAGTTCTCGCCCAATAAAATCCAGGTCGAAAAAACGGGCCTGTTGGGTATCGAGATTCGGAATGTCTCCGGCTCTCAAATAAACTTCACGTTGAAGGACCTTCACGGGAAAATCCTCAAAAGCGTTGACCCTAATCCCGGCGGAAGCGTCATAGTTAATGTGGAATTGCCTGAACAGGGAGTCTACACATTCTACAGCAACAAGGCTCTTCGTTCCACTCTTGGAATGCATGGACAAATAGTCGTCGGGCGGTAGAACGTCGGTAGTCGATCCCGGAGATGCAAGAACGGATATCGGAAGTCGCATCCTGAAGGCCTCCCGTCTTTGAAGGGACCCGTTTTCCCTTCGCTGCCCCGGACCTCACATCCACCATCTCGGTTTGACACCCGAGATAGCGCGTGCTTATATTCATGAGAGGAAGAAGAGAGTGATCTCGGACCTGTAAGCTTCAAAAATTAGTGAGGGATAGAGCCCCGGCGGCTTCAATCAACCGAAAGGTCACACCTTATGATGTGCGACCGGATTTTGGGGTTGCCAACTCTTTGCGCCGGGATTATATAAACGAGGATAATAATCGGATATTTGAAAGCTCAGGCTGTCCGGCCGGTTGAAAATGCCCGTTCCCAAACGGTCAATTCCATGGACTCGGACGGCCTCTGTTTTTGTAGTTCCTGTCCCGGAAAGTTATGTCATAGAGGAGAGATTGCTGATGGCTCGGGTAACAGTAGAGGATTGTCTGGCTAATGTGGACAGCCGCTTTACACTGGTGCACCTTGCGGTCCGGCGCGTTTTGCAGTTGCGACACGGCGCGCTGCCCACGCTCGAAAACCTCAAGGCTAACAAGGAAGTTGTTCTGGCGTTGCGGGAGATTGCGGCAGGGACAATAACTCTGGACAACGTACGCCAGATTGATGAGTCCAGGCCTCTTCCCGTAGAGGCGACGGTGCAGGATGCGGACGTGGCGAGAGCGGACATCCAGGAGATCCTTGACGAAGTCGTTTCCTATGGCACTTCTATCGAATATGAAACTTCGGATCGGTATTTAGAGGAAGATCAGCCGCCGGAGAGTCCCCAGGCAGAGTAGTGCGAATCTGAACGGGTAGTGTCCAATTCGAAAATGTACGATTTCGCCCGCGAGGAGATCAAAACAGGCAGCATGCAAACGGCCGGGGCCGAAGAATTTCAAACAGGGCTTCCCCGTGCCCGGCGGCTGGCTTCGCAATGTTGTCCCAGGCCGGTTTACGCTTGACACAGGTGGATATCGTGTTTACGTGTTAAGTACCTGCCGAATAAATTATTCCCTGTAAATAACCGCAAGGACATCAGGAGGAAACCGGTCTAGATGGGGAAAACAGATTACTACGAGATTTTGGGAGTGTCGCGGCAATCGAGCGAAGAACAGATCAAGAAATCTTACCGGCAGCTTGCGCTAAAATTCCATCCTGACCGGAACCCGGGCGATAAGCAGGCCGAGGAAAAATTCAAGGAAGCCGCCGAGGCTTACGAGGTTTTGCACGATCCTCAAAAGAAGCGCCTCTATGACGCATACGGTCACGAAGGCTTGCAGGGGACGGGCTTCAGTGGGTTTAGAGGTTTTGAAGATATTTTCAGCTCGTTTGGCGACATTTTCCAGGATTTCTTCTCATTCGGCGGCTTCGGCGGTCAGACCCGCCAGCGAACAGCAGCCAGACCGGGTGACGATCTGCTAGTTACTCTTAATCTGAGTTTTGAAGAGGCTGTCTCCGGTACACAAAAAGAAGTCCAAATAGAAACCTTCGCGGGGTGCTCCCTCTGCAAAGGCAGCGGGGCTGAACCCGGGACCAGGGAAACAACCTGCCCCGCTTGCCAGGGTTCTGGACAAGTGGTCCAGTCACAAGGGTTTTTCCGGATCAGTACCAGTTGCGCCCGGTGCCAGGGTACCGGAAATGTGCTGGTCTCTCCCTGCAGGCAATGCCAGGGCCAGGGGCGGATCAGGCAAAAGAAACTCGTCCAGGTGAAAGTGCCCGCGGGAGTTGATTCGGGTACACGGCTCAGGCTCAGGGAAGAAGGTGAAAGCGGATATCGCGGCGGCCCTGGAGGCGACCTTTACGTAAGGCTCGAAGTTACCCCTCATCCGCACATCGAGCGCGACGGCGACAATCTTTACTGCAAAATCTCCATCTCCTTTTTGCAGGCAATCCTCGGAGACACGGTCGAGATGCCCACCCTGGATGGGACAAAATCCCTGCAGATTGCTCCCGGGACCCAGCCCGGGGCGGTAGTTCGTTTCACTGGCGAAGGGGTCTCAAAATTAAGGGGATACGGTCGAGGGGACCTTTTTGTAGAGGTCGAGGTAAGAATCCCAAAACATCTTACGCCCCGCCAGGAAGAACTGTTGAAGGAGTTCATCGAGTTGGAGAACGAGAAAGACCGGAACAAGGGTAAGAAGTGGCCTTGGAGCCGGCGCAAAGAGCCCGAGGCAGACGCGATGTCGGGCAGGAGGGGTTAAGGAGTTCGAACGTTATGCCTGCGGCCGCTCCAAAGCAGTTTGAAGAATTCAGGGCTTCAGCCCTTTATTGTCCGAGGTGCAAGAGAGCTATGCCGGTTCACAGCCGGCTTTTGCTCATGCTCCCGAACGGCGAGTTGCATGAGTATTTATGCCAGGCATGCGCAACCTCCCTTGGAACCAGAACGGTCCGGGACGGCCGACAGAACCAGATTATCATTCCGTGAATCCTTGATACCGCAACCAACCTTGGGTATAAAACCACAATTAGATACGACAGGCGCGAATTTGGAACCATGGATTCAGGAGCGCAGCTATGAGGAGCTGATATGATCGAAGCAGAGGGACTGACAAAATTTTATGGTCCCATTGGGGCCATAAGGAATGTTTCGTTTCAAATCGACAAGGGTGAAGTGGTCGGCTTCCTTGGGCCCAATGGGGCCGGAAAATCTACTACCATCCGCATTCTGACCTGCTTTATGCCCCCATCATCCGGGAGCGCCAGGGTGGAGGGCCTCGATGTTATCGAGAAATCCCTGCAGATCAGGCAAAAGATCGGCTATCTGCCTGAAAGCGTTCCTCTTTACAAAGACCTCACGGTGCGCCGGTTTCTTCGCTTCGCGGCGAGTTCCAAAGGCGTTGAGGCAAAAAGAATGAACGCAGAAGTCAGCCGTGTCATTTCAGCGTGCGGACTCGAAAAGAATGGTGACAGGATTATCCAGAACCTCTCAAAGGGTTTTCGGCAGCGGGTCGGACTCGCTCAGGCGCTTTTAAACGACCCGTCGGTGCTGATTCTCGACGAGCCCACAATCGGCCTCGATCCTGCCCACATAATCGAAATAAGGCGCCTTATACAAGATTTGCGCGGAGACCGGACCATTCTTTTGAGCAGCCACATTCTGCCTGAAGTTGCCCAGCTTTGCCAGCGGGTGATCATAATCAACAAAGGAGAGATTGTGGCTACCGACAGTCCGGCCAACCTTACCAGCCAGCTTCAGAAAACGATAAAGATCGAGCTGGAACTGAGCGGCCCGATCCAGGAGTTTGCGCAGGCAATCGAAAATATGACCGGCGTGGAGAAAGTCTCGCTGGTGAGCAATGGAACAAGCAGGTTTGTCATAGAGACCGACCCGTCCAAAGACATACGCCCGGAGATTGCAGCCATGGCGGTGCAGAAGGGATGCGGCCTGCTCGAGTTGAAAAAGATGCAACTCAGCCTTGAAGACATTTTCATGCAGCTTGTTACTGAAGAGCCATCCGAGGAGGGAGCCGAATCATGAAAGGTTTTTGGCCCGTTTTTAGAAAAGAGCTTTACCAGATGTTCATGTCCCCTATTTTTTACGTGGTGGCCTTCATTTTCCTCCTGATTTCAGGTGTTTTTTTCAACTTCATTTTGACGCAGGTCGTTCAGGTCAGCTTCCAGGTGGCCCAACACCCCGAACTCGCCAAAGAGATGAGCATGATGGAGTTGTTCTTGCGCTCTTTTTTGTGGAACCTCAGCATTGTTACGCTCTTTATCGCTCCTCTTTTAACAATGAGGCTGTACGCGGAAGAACGCAAAAGCGGCACAATCGAACTGCTGTTCACCTATCCTGTGACCGATGCAGCGGCCGTCGCCGGTAAATTTGCCGCCTGTTTGACCACCTTTACCGTTTTGATCGCAGCGACCCTTCCGGGCGTTATCGCAGTGACGCTGGTTGCAGGACCGGCCTGGAAGCTCATTTTTTGCGGATACGCAGGACTGTTTCTGATGGGATGCTCTTTTCTGTCTCTTGGCATTTTCGCCTCGACCCTTACTCGAAACCAGATCGTCTCGGCCATTATTACATTCGGTGTCCTGCTCGTACTCTGGTTCATAGGTGAAGCCACAACAACAGTAAACCCGGTGGTGGGAAGCATTCTGGAATATGTTTCGATTTCAAAACATTTCGAGGGACTGTCCAAAGGCTTGATCGATTCCCGAGACATTCTTTTCTATTTTGTTTTTTCGGCCTTTTTCCTTTTTCTTACGCTTAGGCAGATGAGTTCTTACCGCTGGAGAGGTTAGCCATGAAGAAATGGGCTTATGGTGTAAATACAATAGTGTCGACTATTATTTTCTTTGCCATCCTGGTTCTGCTCGTTCTTATAGCCGAACAGAAACCATTGCGGCTGGACCTTACTCAAACCCGGTCTTTCAGCCTTTCCGGACAGACCCTGAATATCCTCAACGAAATAGACAAGCCCATAGCGGTCAAAGTCTTCATTTCGGCCAGCGGTCCCGGGGCTCAAAACAAGGATAAGATAAAGGACATTCTGGATACGTACTGCTACCATAACAAGCACATCAAATACGAGTTTGTGGACCCTGACAGCCAACCGGAAATAACACGGCGATACGAAGTGAAGACTTACGGGACCATCGTCTTGGAAGGATATGACAAAAAACAGGTCGTTCAGACCGCAGATGAAGAAAACATCACCAATGCGCTGCTGAAACTAACCCGCAAAGAGCAAAAGAAGATTTACTTCCTCGCGGGCCATGGTGAGCATTCCCTTGTCGCCGATACTGCCGACAGCTTTTCCAACGCCAAGTCCGCCCTCGAAAAAAACCTTTACGTGACCGCCGATCTCAACCTGCTTCAGCAGGAAGATGTGCCTGCGGACGCCGCTGCGGTCATAATCGCCGGACCTCGAAAGCCGATTCCCCAAAGGGAACAGGGGATAATAAAAAACTACCTGGCCAGGGGCGGCAAAGTCATGCTGATGATCGATCCGCTCACACAAACCGGAATGAAAGATTTTCTTGAAGGCTACGGGATCCAAATCACCGATGACGTGGTAATCGACCGCCTCAGCCGTTTATTCGGTGCAAGCGAGCGCGTGCCTGTCGTAATGGAATACGGGCCGCACAAAATTACCGATAATTTCAGCGAGTTTACTTTCTACCCGGACGCCAGGTCCGTGGTTCCATCCGACAAGCCGCCCCAGGGAATCCAAGTGCAGGTGCTCGCCTCCACTTCCCCCAACGCCTGGGCGGAGCGTAACCTGGAAATGCTAAAAGAGGGCAAGGCCGCATTTGACAAAGATAAGGACCTGCCGGGTCCGGTCCCCCTGGTGGTGCTCGCTGACATTGCAGGACACAAGCAACAGGCTGAGGCCGGGCAAAAAGAAGACAACAGCCCCACGGCAAAGGACGGCGTACTTGTCGTTTCAGGCAACTCCCTGTTTGCCTCCAACTCCTACTTTAACGAGTATGGAAATGGGGACTTTTTTCTTAACACGGTCAGCTTTCTTGCCGACGAAACAAACCTGATCACGATCGACAGGCCAAACGCCAACAAACCCCTGCTGCTTACCAGTAGTCAGGCGACAAGCATCTTCTGGATCGTTCTTGTAATAGTTCCGTTTTTGGTCCTGATTTCTGGGATCGCCGCCCACAGGGTCAGGAGGTCCCAGAGATGAAATGGCGGACTACTGCGGTATACTTCCTCGTTCTACTGCTGATCGGCGGGATATATCTGCTGCTGCACACAAAAAAAAAGCACGCGGCCCTGGAGGAAAACGCATCCAGGCGCGTTTTTACCTTCGACGCCGGAGCGGTTAAAGAAATTGAAATCAAGTCCGGAGAGACTCAAGCGATTCGCCTTGAAAAGGAGGAGAAGTGGAGAATCTCCGAGCCAATCGCCTCGGATATCGATAGCGGGGAATTCACCGGATTCTTTTCGGCGCTTCAGCACATAGAGCAGGAACGCAAAATAGGCAAACCGTCCGATAATCCGGATGCTTTCGGGCTCGATAAGCCCTCTCTAACGATCCGCCTGCTGGCAGGCAGCGACTGGCTCGAACTTCGGATCGGAGGGAAAAATCCCGCTGAAACCTCGCGATACGCAACGGCGGGGGAAAGCGGCGACGTTTTCATGATGTCAGGTTCAACCTATGCCGCTCTGAACAAGGGCCTTAAAGATCTCCGCAGGAAGGACCTGTTCACATGGCAGCCCGACCAGGTTCACGCCGTTGATGTGAAATGGCTGGGCGGGGATGAATTCAGCTTCGAACGGCAGGGCGGGGCAAAGCAGTGGAAATTTGCCGCCCAGCCCGACCTCGAAATCAAAGCCGCGAAGGTCCAAAACCTGCTCGACGAACTCCATTGGCTGCGGGCTGTGGATTTCGTTGAAAAAGACGCCATGCCTTCCTCAGCCCAGGTCGAGATCACGGTGCATCTCAAGGATGGGCAAACATCCGAACTGAAGATCGCTGATGCAGGCCAGGCAAAAAAACAGGCAATTGCCTACTCCTCGGAAATCGAAGGCCCGGTACTGGTTCCCTCCCATATCCTTGAGGCGATCCCGCACTCGGTCGTCTCGCTCGCCGACCGTTCTCTTATCTCGGCGGAACCTGCGGACATAAGAGAGATTGCATGGAAAACGGACAGCGGGGCCGGAAACCTGGTCTGGATGAATGAGAACACCTGGGGGGAAAAGGAAGGCTCGGCGCCTCCCAGGGCCGTTGAAAAACCCTGGGCGGTCAGGAGTTTCCTGGCCTTCATCGACGGTGTCGAATACATCGAAGCCGTGGAACCCGGCTCCAATCCGCCCGAAGGTGCCCCCAATTCTGTCCGGTTCGTGGACGTCTTTGGAAAAAAAAGCTCGCTTACCTGGAACGCACTTAACTCCGGAAATACGGACCCTGTAACTGTCTGGATACAAAGAGACGGTGCCTCTCGTGAGGTGAAGATAAAACACGAGGCCGCCCAAAGGCTGAACGAGTCACTGGCCCAAATGAGTGCAAGCGCAAAACCCTCGAAAACGAATTGAGATTGAGGATAAATTAAGATGTGAGCCTTTGAAATTTGAAACAGCGTCCGGATACTAAGCGGCGGCCGGAAACGGTAACTGCACCGGCTACGATCTTGATAGGTGGGATTAACAACGGTCGGGTCGAACGGGGGGCCAAGGCTACAACTCGCTGCTTATAAGGGTAATTCCCCAGAAATAGGCATTCCTTATGTTTGGAATGCCTATTTTGGCTTTGAAATTATTATTGTTTTCTGCTTTCTGTGAGTTCTGCGATTTGCTTGGTTTCCTTATCGTAAATGTTGCCGATGTTCCGCCAAGTCATTGGGAAAAAGTGGACAACGCTCTCGCTTCCGGATCAAGCGGTTATCTTTATAAGCTGGAGGTTTTTCCATGTATTTTCCGAGTACCAGATATCGACGAACTCCCGGATCGAATGTCCCTCCCTTTTGAGCATCTCTTCAGCAACCGGACCCCGAAGCAGATTCTTTATGCTTTTGAAAGCGGCGCTATCTTTTCGTGCTAGGTCTTTGGCCACCTTAAGAGCTTCATGCGTCAGATCTTCCTCGGACGCTACACAATCGATCAGCCCCAGTTTCAGAGCTTCTTCAGCGCTGTACATCTTCCCGGAATAAAGAACCTGCTCGGAGTTTGCGCCGCCGACGCGATGTTTCAGCATAGCAGTATTTCCCGCAAAAACCGATGAGCCGAAATTTACCTCGTTCAAAGAGATCTTTGCCTTCCCTGTAACCATCAACCTGTGGTCACACGCCGTTGCAATCATGCAGCCCCCGGCTATGGCATGGCCGTTGATGGCGGCTATGACGGGCTTGGGAAAAAGGAAAATGTAGGCGTAAAGGCTGGTGAATCCTTCGAGGTATCTTGTGAAGGCTTCCCTCGAATAGCTCAGGAACTCGGGTATATCGAAGCCAAAGCTGAAGAACTTGCCTTCTCCCGTAAGGATAACGGCCCTCAGCGATTTGTCGGCCTCGATGGCCTTGAGCCGCTCGTGCAGTTCATCCACCACCGCATCATTAAGCGCGTTTACTTTTCCCCTGCGCATAGTTAGGGTCGCAATCTCCTGATCTCTGCCCAAAGTTACAAAGCTCATAGCCTCCTCCTCGTCGTTGAATGAACGGCATTGGGCGCCCTGCAATTGCGCTTGAATCATTAAGAGCACAAATGGAGGTGGAAAAAATCGCCCATTTGGGGGATGGTTGAATTTATTTCGTTTAGACCAGTCTAAGGCGTGCTGCGGCGGTGGCGGCTTCCGTTCTGTCGTTTACTCCGAGTTTATTGAAAATATTGATTATATGACTCTTAACAGTGTGAGGACTCAACGAGAGAATTCTGGAAATTTCGATGTTGCTGAAACCCTCTGAGACAAGCTTCAGTACTGCGAGTTGCCTCTTGGTCAGCCCAACCGGGCCTCTTTGAACGGGGGCAGCTTTGGCGGATTCCGCTTTCAGCCATTCGCTTAACCGCCTTTCCAGGACGTCGGCGTATTTGCGATGGCGGTCGATCTCCAGTTTCTTTTCGGTAATATCGAACCCTAGGGTCAGTACGTACTCCACCACGCCGTGGTGGTCACAAATGGGATAAGCTCTTATTTCCGCCCACCTGGGTTTTCGGTCAGGGAGCCGCTCAAACCTCTCTCTTTGCAAAATACAAGGAGTGCCACAAACGAAAACAGAGTGCACCGGACACTTAGTGCAAGGCGTAGTTCGCATCTGATAAAAAGAATAACAGTATCGGCCGGCCCTGCTGCCTGCGGGCGGTATGCAGTTATGCCAGACAATTCTATAATCCCTATCGATTACATTGCAGTGAAAATCGATGGACTGAAAGATGGTGTTGTAGATGGTTTGGGCAAGGCTCTCGAAGCGATGTGACCCGTCATTCTCGATCATCTGGCTTCCTGATCAAGATGAAATCATCTTCGTTCTTTGCCGCTGCTAAGGCCTGCTTTACACCGAATAATGCCTAAACCATGGGGTTCCAGGGATTCCATGTGATCGGTGCGAAGGCGCCCGGGCAAGCAGTCAGCGGCCTATTCGCTAATCGGGTCTTCGGTGTAGAAGTCTTGCCCACTCTCCCCGGCCAGAGCCTCAAGACCAGCAATCCACCCACTGACCCGATCCTCACCGTAAGTTTTCTTCCACGCCTGAACGATCAGAGCTACGGGAATGTCGGAGTAGGTCCCCAGATCCTCAAGGTATTCCATGAATTTTTGATTGTCCTGATTGTAGGCATGAAAAACTGAATCTTCCAGACCATTGAATTCGAGCGGCGGGACCCTGTGCCTGTGGCATAGTTCCTTGTTAAAGGCCGGTGTTGCCTTGACCCATTTACCTTCCAGGTAGAATTCAACAAATCCGTGGTAAACGAACAGGTCGGACCCGAGGAATTCGAGGAACTGCTTGGTAGCCAGATGGTTTCGTACATTGGCAAAGCCAACCCTGGAAGGGATTCCGCATGCTCGTCCGAGGGCGCAAAGCAAAGAGGCCTTGGGAATGCAGAAGCTTTTCCCGTGAGCCATGACGTAGCTGGCCCGGTAGTGTTCCGGACGATAGAAGGGACAATAAGGATCGTAACGAATTCCATCACGCACCGCGAGATAAAGCCGAACGGCTTTTTCCACGGCATTTTTACCGCTTCCCGCCACCTCATGTGCATAATTGCGAACGACTGCGTTGTCGCTGTCTATGATCGAAGTAGGTCTCAGAAAATCTTGCATGTAAGGCAGCCCGCCCATCTTCCTCTTTGTCAACGATCCCGGCTGCCGTGTAGAGCAGAGGCATACCAATCGCGCCGGGTTTTTTCCTGCCAACGAATCTCGAAGAACATCTGGGGTTCGTCCAACACCCTGAAACCTTCCAGGGTACATTCAGGGCCATGGAACCTTCACATATACTAATCAAAAAGGCAAGTGGAAGATCGCTATCGAAGAGTATGGCTGATAGTGCCTGATGTTCGGACCACGCACCCATCAGCAGATAATAGTTGAGGCAAAAGGGGGCTTGGGGAATCAAAGGACCATTTGGAAACAACTGCACCTATTAAGGGTTATGCGCCTTACGAATTCTTTCCATGAGATCTACAATATGCTGGTAGCGTTTCAATCCGGAAAGCCACTCACCCGGAATGGCCTCAAAGCCGAGGTGAGCCCCCAGAATCATTCCCACCACCATTCCCCGTGCGGCGGAATCTCCTCCTGCCATGACGTTTTCCACGAGGGCCTCTCTAAGATTTCCTTCATGTTTGCCGAGAAGATACACAACGGATGGGAAGGCACGCTCGACATCACAACTTTGCCCAAACTTGAGAATGGCGCCCCGCGTGTCGCTTCGACCACTTTCGATGCCTTCAGCCGCCCATTGCCCGAGAACGGATCCCCTGAAGTGGTCCTCCCTCACCTCCCGTATGGCAGATAGGGGTGTTTCACCCTCAAGCACCCTCCAGATGACCCTGGCAAAAAAGTCGGAAGCATCGATTACCGAACGGTTGTCGTGTGTCATTGCCGTTTGAGTTTTAGCGTTTGAAAGGAGTTCTTCGAGATCGTTGCGGTAGAGGTAGACCAGTGGGGCAATGCGAGCAGCGCCAGCCAGGTCGGAAGAAGAGGACCCGGATTCTTTGGGGTTTTTCCCGGAAGCGAAGTTAGCAAGGGTCGATTTGGTCGCCTTATCGACATAGCCGTTGTATGCTTCAAAGAGTTTTTTCCATCTTCGGGCAAAATCATCGATGTCAAAGCCCGAAGATGAGGCAATGGATTCCAGGAGCACAAGTGTTTGGTCTCCATAGTGTGTGAACTCGCCCAAATCCTTTGTGGCATGATAGGAGTTCGCAAGGGGTTTCAGCAGGCCCTCAACTCTTCCAAACTTGCGATCAATTTCGCCGACATCGTAAACCCAATGTGCTCCCAGGGCCAGTGAATCGGCTGCAAAGGAAGCCAGAACCATCGCTTCAGCTTTGTCTTGCATAGTCTTTCCTCGAACTTGGTAGAGAGCCTCTGTCCGGAATATAAGAGCAATTAAATGGGTGTAAACCTCTATTGCCGGCGTATACTAGCGTCCATACGGAAACTCCGGAGCGAATTCCACGCCCCGCGAGGTTTCTGTTCGAAAAGGAGGCATTTTTCATACTGGCTAGGAATTCGAGAGGTTGCGCGGAGGCGTACCTGGGTACCGCCTCGCGGGTGGGTGGGCTGTCGAGAACTTGGATGTGCCACCGCAAGAATCTCGACGCTCCGCGAGGCGTGGCGGTCCCGGTTCCCAAGCCCCAGGACGGAAAAGGACCCTTTCCGGATGGAAACCGGACTATGTGTTCGTCGACTGGCGCGTCCGTCATAACACTGTGGCTGCGCTTTCATGTAAGGCGCGCTTGACTTAGGTCTCAGCGAACTTTAGTTTTTTACCGAAACCTGATCAGAATCGACTTTCATCGCAGCATCTCATGTCCCGTTGGGACACCCTAAGCGATGAAAAGAGGTGTGGGGTGGGTTAAGCGGAGCGCAGCCCACAAGACCTTTTCGAAGCAGATTTATTCACCCATATTCCGAGAGTATTAGTGACAGGCGCACTCGTCTTCGAGCCCATTGCCCGGTTTTCCCCGTCCGAAAAACCGACTCCAGCCGCTCGGACATGCCTGCCTCCAATGCCTTTGCGGAAAGCGGAGCAAAGGCGGCATTCTCCAGTGTTGAGAATGGGATGGAACTCATGGACTACCTCTCAGAGCATTCCCGCTTTAAAGGGCATGCCTGGTCTATGGACGGCAGGAGAAGCTTATGACTAAACGCATCATCAGAATTCTTGTTTTCGCAGTTTTTCTCCCATTTCTTTTTGCAACCTGCATTACAGTGATTGCTACAGCCGCCCAGGAAGAGACCCTGCTGGGAGCCGTAGTGAAGCACGGAAACGGTTTTGTGATCGAATCTGACGATGGAGATTATATCGTTAAAGGGATGGACGTGTCGAAATTCGCCGGCAAGCTGGTCGAGGTTACTGGAATCATAACCGAGAGCGACAAAGGTGAGGTAATCGAAGTAAAATCGATTCAAGAGCTCGAGGAAACCGAACCGGAATAAGTAAGAGGCGGGACGCCTTTTGATTCAATATGAAATACCCCTCGCCTCGCGAGGCATGGTAGACTGCCCTGGCTCCAACCTGTACTACAAGCCGGCTTATTATCCGGAAAGCATCATCCAGGCGGCTGGAAAGTGTCCTGCGTTCAAAGGAGAGCATCTGTGCAACATAAATCCACTCAACCGAACACCCCGGGCGATTTGTGCCGTCGAAACTTCCTCCAGCTTCTTAGCTTGGGAACCGTCGGCCTGGGCTTTGGCGTCTCCATCTTTACACGCGGGTATGCCATGGCTGAGGAAACAGACAAGGAGATGGCCCATCAACTGCTCATGCAGGGCACCAAGGACTTCAAAGGGGTCCGGATTTCCGAAATCACCCCTAATGACATGTTCTATCAAACCACCTACGCTGGTGTGGCCGATCTCTCCCTGGATACCTGGCAGCTTAGGATCGAAGGATTGGTTGACAAGCCAATGACCCTCAAGCAGGACGACCGGATGAAGTTGATGGATAAGACGGAAGCCGTAACACTTTCCTGCATCGGCAATCGGGTGGGGGGTGATTCTATTGGGAATGCAGTCTGGGAGGGAGTGACGCTGAAAAAGGTTTTGGAACATGCAGGTCCAAAATCGGGAATCAGGAAAGTGGTCTTCTCCGGAGGGGAAGGCTACACGGATAGCATTCCTTTCGATCTTGCCATGGACGGGACTGTTTTCCTTGCGTACCGGATGAATGGGGTTCCCCTGCCGCGGGAGCATGGCTTCCCGCTTCGCGCTGTTGTTCCGGGGATCTATGGAATGAAGAATGTAAAGTGGCTGCAGAAGGTCGAACTGGTAGACCACGACTACAAGGGGTATTGGGAAGCCAAAGGATGGTCGGATACCGCAGAGATCCTGACGCTGTCACAGATCCTTATGCCCATGACCGGTCAGGAAATGGAGGCCGGAACTCATGTGATAGGGGGATTTGCCTATGCCGGCCGGCGAGGAGTCGCCAAGGTGGAACTCTCTCTCGATGGCGGGAAAACCTGGAACCCGGTGGAACTGAAGCCCCCCCTGTCCAAGTTCGCCTGGGTGATTTGGCGTTATGAATGGAAGGCGAATGAGAAGGGCAACTTCAGTCTCCAGGTTCGGGCTACAGACAAAAAAGGGAAGGTCCAGGAATCAGGCAGCTTGCTTGGCCGCTCCTATCCTGACGGGGCCAAAGGCATCCATGAGATTAAGATCAGCATCACCTGATCCCAGTGAGTCAGGAAAGTATGACGGTACTAACCCTCGAAAACCTGATCGCAAGGCAAAAGAACCTTCAAAATGTTCTCGATAACATGATGGAGGGCATAATTGCCCATGACCTCAATCGGCGAATCCTGTTTTTTAACCGGGCGGCCGAAAAGATCACCGGGTATTCTCGCGAAGAGGTACTCGGACGGGATTGCCACCTGGTATTCGGATCTCCTTTCTGCGGGAACAAATGTTCCTTTTGCGGACAGCCCCCTGAGCCGCTTGGACACCACACTTATACGATAAATGCCGCTACCCGGTCGGGCGATACGCGCCGGATCGAAATGTCGGTGACAGGCATGTACGATGAAGAGGACGCCTTTGTCGGCGTTCTCGCAGCTTTCCACGATCTGACCGAGATCATCAGTCTTAAGCTTCGGCTTGGTGAGCTTGCGGGTTTTTCAGGCATTGTCGGCAGGGACAGCAGGATGCTCGACGTATACGAGCAGATCAGAAACCTTGCCGCAACGGATTATCCCGTGCACATAACCGGCGAGACCGGGACTGGAAAAGAGCTGGTAGCCGCTGCTATTCACAATCAAAGCGCGAGGGCGGGCGGGCCTTTCGTGCCGGTAAACTGCGGGGCACTCCCTGAAGGGCTGCTGGAGAGCGAGCTTTTCGGCCATGTGAAAGGCGCATTTTCAGGGGCGATTCGGGACAAGAAAGGCCGATTCGAGCTGGCTCATTCAGGGACCCTTTTCCTTGATGAGGTCTCAGAGATCCCCAGGCACATGCAGGTTAAGCTTCTGCGCGTACTCCAGGAGGGTAGCTTCGAGCGGGTTGGCGCCGAGAAGACGATTTCCGTAGACGTCCGAATAATCAGCGCGACCAACAGGGACCTCAGACGGGAGATGCAACGGCGGAATTTCCGCCAAGACCTCTATTACCGTCTGAACGTCGTCCCGATCCGCATCCCACCCCTTCGCGAGCGCAGAAACGACATTCCTCTGCTTGCGTTGCATTTCCTGAAGCTTGCCGCCGTACATGGCCGAAAGACCCCCAGGCTTTCCGAAGAGGCCCTGTCGCTTATGATGGATTATAATTGGCCGGGAAACGTGCGTGAGTTGCAAAACGCGATCCACTTCGCCCTGGTCAAATCACGCGGAACCACTATCGAAGCCGAACACCTTCCACTCGAAATCCGGCAGATGACCTGCACGGCTTTCAAGCCCGGGCCGAAGCCCCTGCTTACCGCCGAAGCCGTTGCATCGGCCGTTGAAAAAGCCGGCGGAAACAGGTCCAAAGCGGCGAAGCTACTCGGAATAGGCCGCGCCACCCTTTACCGGTTTCTAGACAAACAACTCTAAAAATTTAGGGATCAAGGGATTTTGGGGATTAAGGGATTTTGGGAATTCCTCAATTCCTCAATTCCTCAATCCCTGGTTTCGGTCTTTTCTCCCACCGGGCTTTTGCAGCTCTTAAGGCGATTAGCTGCCGTTCTTTGGGCGTCAGCTTCTCCGCCCTGGCCTTCCCACCTTTAAGACCTCCACGCCGACCGAGTTCAACGGCCAAGGGGTCTTTCTGCGGTTCTGTGGATTCTTGTGGCTTGCCTTCGAACGTGGCTTGATCCACAATGAAGGCGGCGAGTTGGTTTATGTCTCTTGGGGGCTTTGATTTTTTCATGCTCTGAGCATACCAGAGCGGTCAAACATGTCAAGAGAGATTAAAAATCAAAATGACCCACTACCCAATCCCTTAAAACGTGTCTCATGATACAATACTGTCTCATGCTGTATCTTGAGACACTCGCGCCACCCCGCCATCAGCTTATTTCCTTGTGCCTGATCCATTCTCTTTAAGAGCCCCTTTCACCGGCTGTCTCAAAAGTGTCTCATTTTTAATACAGACCCCAGCCGGGCAAAATTCCCATACCGCATACTCTATTGAAATCACACACTATTTGTTAATTATTCGCACGCTCCCGCGCTTGGCGCGCTTGTTGCCATTAAGAGGACTCAAACCCGGCTTTCGAGGGATAACGATGAAGACATGCAATGAACTACTTGGAAGGACACTCCAGTTGACCGACATGATGGTCGAACTGGCCGATCTGGGTGACGGCGCCAGGATAGATGTTGGCTGCGGGGTCCTCTACGGACTCCTGAGGGACGCGGCATACAAGATCAGAAAAGTCGCCGGGCAGGAGAAGGAAGACCATATCAGCAGAGGCCTGTGGCCGGAAGAAACGAAGGCCCTCAAGGGAAAAGCTGCCAGGGTGTTCCTGGAGGCCGTGAAGAAAACCTAAACGAAGCTTAATTATTTTCATCCGGCAGCACCGGAGCGAATTCCACGCCCCGCGAGGTTTCTGTTCGAAAAGGAACCATTTTTCGTCCTGACAAGGAAATCTAGCAGGGGTTGTGCGGAGGTGTACAACCGTACCGCCTCGCGGGTGGGTGGACGGGCTGTCGAGATCGGCGATCGAACCCCCCAAAGCCTCTGCGGCCACCGCCGAAGGCAGTGGCCAACTCGGCAGGCGGTCCCGGTTCCCAAGCCCTAGGACGGAAAAGGACTCTTTTAGGACAAGAAATCCGGACGGAAACTAAGGAGATCAAAATGCAATCCAATACCACCACTCAAACAGAAATGAATTTGATGCAGGCCTTTGCAGGCGAATCGCAGGCGAACCGTAAGTATCTGGCCTTTGCAATGCAGGCGGAAAAGGAAGGATACCCCCAGGCTGCGAAGCTTTTCAGGGCTGCCGCCGAGGCCGAAACCATTCATGCCCTCGCGCATCTCCGGGCTTCGGGGAAGATCGGGACCACTGAGGAAAACCTCAAGGCGGCCATTGCGGGTGAGACATTTGAATTCACGGATATGTACCCTCCAATGATCAGAACAGCGGACGAAGAAGGGCAAGCCTCGGCCCTAAGAAGCTTCACGTACGCAAATGCCGTGGAGATGCAGCATGCGGCGCTTTAGCAGCAGGTTCTCGATCAGATGGAGGCCACCAAAGAGACTGATTATTACGTCTGTTCGGTTTGCGGGTACACCTGCTCAGATGAGGCACCCGGCGCCTGCCCGCTTTGCGGTTCCGCAAGGAGCCATTTCTCGAAGACGGATTAGTGTCCTGAATCAAAGATACGCAACATGACCAACGCCTATAGAAGGACATCCTGATGCATGTCACCCCGGCGCAGGCCGTGGTCCAGAACTGGATGAAATTATTGAAAATATCTGGATTCCGGCTTTCGCCGGAATGACGAACTGTTAGTACAGGACTTATGCGACGAATTACTAAATCAGGACACGGGCAGGAAACTGCGTTCCCACTGCCTCCTTTGAGCGCAAAAACAAGCGTTGGAAACATTGCACATCACATAGTGGATGACCATTTTGAGCCTGACGTCTATCGGCGGCGCATCATAGAATTCTCACATCAAAAGGAGGCAGCTTATGGATACCCTTATGCTATCCAGACTCCAGTTTGCGGCGGCGACATTCTTCCATTTCCTGTTCGTGCCGCTTACGCTCGGGCTTTCCGTTCTGCTGGCGGTAATGGAGACTGCCTACGTCCGGACCGGAAACGAAGAGTACAGAAACATGGCCCGCTTCTGGGGCAAGATTTTCCTGATCAATTTCGCCATCGGGGTAGTTACCGGCATAACGCTGGAGTTCCAGTTCGGGACAAACTGGTCACGCTACTCGGAGTACGTTGGCGATATTTTCGGTTCGCTCCTGGCAATTGAAGCGACAGTGGCTTTCTTCTTGGAATCCACTTTTATCGCGGTATGGGCCTTCGGATGGAAGCGGCTCTCACCGAAGGCGCACGCGGCAACCATCTGGCTGGTGGCGCTGTCCTCGAACCTTTCGGCGCTATGGATTTTGATCGCCAACTCGTGGATGCAGCACCCGGTGGGCTTCGTCATTCGAAACGGCCGGGCAGAGCTGGACGATCTCATTGCCGTTATTACGCAGCCCTTTGCCTGGCATACTATTGTCCACACTGTCTCAGCCGCCTATATCCTTTCAGCCTTTTTCGTGATGGGCGTCAGCGCCTGGCATTTATTACGTAAGCAGCACATTTCTTTTTTTAAGAAATCGTTTCGGCTGGCCGTTTCACTCGCCCTGATTTTTACGATCGTTGAAGTTGTGCAGGGCCATATGCACGGCGGTGAGGTCGCTAAAATACAGCCCACAAAGCTTGCGGCCATGGAGTCGCTCTGGGAGACAAAAAAATCGGCCCCGCAGTACTTCCTCGTTATTCCCGATCCGGATCACGAACGCAATCTGGTCCAATTCGGCGCGATTCCCGGCGCTTTGAGCATGCTGGCATACCATCATTTCTCTGCGGAAGTGAAGGGTCTGAAAGCTTTTGCGCCCTCCGAAAGGCCTCCGGTTACCATCGCCTTTGTCTCCTTCCGCCTGATGATGATGCTCGGGTTCTTTTTCCTTGCAATGGCAATCATCGGCTGGCTCAGGCGCAACACTGTCGAGGAGCGGCCCAAGCTGCTCAAGGTGTTCCTCTATTCCATTCCCCTGCCCTATCTGGCCAGCGAGTTTGGTTGGATGCTAGCCGAAGTGGGGAGGCAGCCATGGGTGGTATACGGGATGATGAAGACCTCGAATGCTGTATCTCCGATTGCCCCATCCCAGGTGGCGATCTCTTTTGGGGCGTTCGTGCTTGTCTACACTTTCCTGGGAATTGTGGCCTTCTACCTGATGTGGAGCCATGCGAGAAAAGGGCCGGTAGATGAAACGGCCCTGCTCGAAGCAGACGATGAGGAGGTGGGATATGCTTGAGACAATCTGGTTTGCTCTCTGGGCAATTCTTTGGGCCGTTTATTTCGTCCTGGACGGCTTCGATCTCGGGGTCGGAGCCTTGGCCCCGTTCATTGCGAAGAACGAAGGCGAGAAACGCACCGTTTACAACAGCATGGCGCCATACTGGAACGGCAACGAGGTTTGGCTGATAACCGCAGGCGGGGTTACTTTCGCCGCATTCCCGAAAACTTACGCAGTAATGTTCAGCAGCCTCTATTCGGCCCTTCTGCTGATTCTCTTTTGCCTCATAGTGCGCGGCGTCGCAATGGAGTTCAGGTCCAAGTTTGCTTCAGGGGGCTGGAAAAGCTTCTGGGACATCCTCCTGTGGATAGGAAACTTCGGTCCGGCCTTGCTGTTCGGCGTGGCTTTCGCCAATCTGTTTCGCGGTATTTTGATTGATAAAGCCGGCATTTATCATGGGTCTCTTTTTTCGCTGCTCAACCCCTACGGGCTCGCGGGAGGGGTTCTCTTCACCCTGATCTTCACGGTGCACGGGTCACTTTGGCTCGCGATCAAGTCCGACGGACCGCTCAAACAACGCGCCGGACGCCTTGCGAACAATCTCTGGTATGCTCTTGCCGTTGCGGCAGTGATCTTCCTGGGGGCCACTTATATCTCAACGGGTCTTTATGACAATTACATTAAAGTCCCGGGCTTGTTCGTTATTCCGCTTGCGGCTGTAAGCGCGCTCATAGGTATACTTCTCTTTATCCGGCAGGGCCAATGGCTGAAAGCCTGGTTCTGCTCGGCGGTCTTCATTGTCATGGTTACGCTTTTCGGAGTCGCTGGAATGTACCCCAATCTGCTCATATCAAGCATCGATCCGGCATTCAGCCTGACCGCATTCAACTCGTCATCGAGTCCCCTGACGTTGAAAATCATGCTCGGTGTGGCCCTGGTGTTCGTGCCCATTGTAATTGCCTACCAGATATGGGTGTACAGGTTTTTCGCGATGAGCGGCGAGAGGGCCGCATCGGCATTGCGAAAATCGGCGCCGTAAACAAAAACGGTTTGAAAAATCAGTGGGTGGTCAGAACATGGGGGCGGGATATCAATTTAACAACAGCAAATTTAAAGGCGGAGCCAAACAGACTCCGCCTTGCAATTTTGCTCAAAAAACACAAACCGTGAGACCGCATTATGCATCATTCACTGCACAGCACCGATTTCCGGGCGGCCACGGAAAACAGCTGGCACCCTGGACAAGGACCACGGCGCTGACGCAACGTTCGGCGCCATCCAGGACGAATGCAGCCTGATTTTTACCTGTAGTCGTTATTAACCCGGGGGTTAGTACGAACGTCTGCCCCCGCCTGACCGGCCGCCTGAACCACGGTCGCTGCCGCCGCGGCCCTTCTTTCCGTGCGTTCCGCTCCGGCCGCCTTTACTGTCGTAGATATCAAGGTCTTTGACGTCAAATGTACTACTTGTCCGATCTCTGTTGTAGCCGCCGCCCGTCGAGCCGCCCCCTGAGCCATAACCTGACCCGGTTCTGTTACCGTTCGAATAACCGCCCCCGCTACGCTCACGGCTTGGACCTGCCCCAGGTTCCCGGGGTCTTGCTTCGTTGACCTTAAGAGCGAAGCCGTTTATCTCTTTGCCGTTCAAGGCGGCGATTGCAGCCGTCGCCTGATCCTGGTTCGGCATAGTAACGAAAGCAAAGCCTCGCGATTTGAAAGTCTCGTGGTCCACAATGATTTTAACAGAACCTACCTCGCCAAATGCCTCAAACTCCTTTTGCAATTCCTCTTCTGTTGTCTTAAATGAGAGGCTCCCCACAAAGATGTTCATGTTCTTCCTTTTCAAATGAATGCCATTTCAGCGACATCCTATAGATCCTGTTCGACCTCAATGGTGAACGGATACTTGCCGGATAGCCGCAATAAGGCATTACGGGTTTGGTGTGACGGCAATCGAGGGCGAATTAAATCGTCTTCGAAATTATATATTATACTCCCCTTTTGCCATACTTTAAATACTATAGCTACTGAAATTAACGAATTAATGCGGGCGCCGAAGCTGCACTACGTGCTGTTTGAGCAGCGAAGCACGGCAAAATCCGGCCAAGACCCCATGGAATCAATTAAATCGAGATCGTTAGACCACACCTTACGCCGCTCATTTTGCCTCCCTGATAATCGCGCGCAGAGCTTGAGCCTGCGACTCGATACTTTCGACAAGGCGGAACTGGACCAGCGCTCTTCGCAGGTTCTGCCGGGAATCACCCGCCTTGAAATAAACATTCCCCTCCAGGTAGTCGCAAAAAAACCTCATTCCCAGCTCGTAGGCCAGAAGGCGGATAGAATCGTAGATGAACTCACGGTCGTATTCAGTGAGAAAGCCTTTAGCCACAGAATAATAGCCCCTTAGCAGCGCCTGGCAGAGTTCCGGTTCGAAACGGACTTCATCGGGCTTGCCGGGGTCTTCTCCAAGCGGATTGCAGCATGAACGCAGGCAGTCGCCGATATCATAATGAACCAGGCCGGGCTTCACGGTATCAAGGTCCACGATGCTCACGGCCAGCCCTGTCCCGGTATCGATCATTACATTGCTCACTTTAGGGTCGCCGTGAATTATCCGCAGCGCCAATCTTCCGTCCGCTTTGGCTTTTTCGAGAATTGGCGCGAACTCTTTGCGCCTGTCTATGAAATCCATGCAATAAGCCAAATCGGGGGATGCAACCACGCACCATTTTTCAAGCACCGCCAGATAGCGCCCCAAATAGATCGGGGTGATGTGAAAGCCTTCCAGCGTGTCCTTTAGCCTGTTAGCAGGCAGATCGCTCACAAGTACATGGAAATACCCTAAAGCAAACCCGACCTCGGCTGCATGATCGAGGTCGATAACCGAATCGAATGATTCCGAGTTCTCTATGAAGCTGATCGCGCGCCAGAAGTGACCGCCAGGGTCTATCCAGTGGTCTTCGCCATATCTTGTCAGCAGGAGGCGCACCATTTCCCAGCGCCGGCCCGGAGTCGGATTTCGCTTCAGGCGCTCTGAAACGTGCTCGGAGAAGACACGAAGGTTTTGCATTATTAATTCAGGCCTGCTAAATACACGTTGGTTTATGCGCTGAAGAATGAAATATTTTTCTCTATTCGAACCGGTGGACACAAGATACGTATCGTTTATGTTTCCGGCCCCATATTTGCTGATTTCGGCAATTTGCTCTGCTGAATCAAACTGCTCGGCCGCTGTCCTGACATAATCCGGAGCCCTGCCGCTTGTACTCAGCTTTTTTGTCATTAGATTTCTCCAACCCGATTCAGGTGCAGCCGTATACTCTTTTTAAGAAGTTCAATGTTTAACATTAATCCAAAGGAGTGGAAAATGGCTTATTCGAAGTACGCATTTTTGCTGGTCCTCATCTCTTGCTGCTCGATAATATTGCAAAGCTTTGCGGCGGCAGCCGGCCCCGAAAAAACCGCGCAGCCCGCAAATCCGGTCGTCTTGATGAAGACTGCCCTGGGCACGATCAAGATCGAGCTCTGGCCGGGCAAAGCCCCTGAAACAGTGAAAAACTTCCTGCAGTATGTGGATGAAGGATTCTACGACGGCACCATTTTCCACCGGATTATAAACAATTTCATGATCCAGGGAGGCGGGTTTACGCAGGACATGAGACAGAAGCCGACCCATGCCCCCATCAGGAATGAAGCTGCCGCAGAGCTTAAGAACGACCGGGGGACTATTGCGATGGCGCGAACAGGCGTCGTTGACAGCGCGACTGCACAATTCTTCATAAATGTCGTGGACAATATGTCGCTTAACCACAGGGACAATTCGTCCGCCGGTTTTGGCTATGCGGTTTTCGGCAAGGTTATTGACGGCATGGACGTCGTGGACCAGATCAAGGGTGTTGCGACTTCAAATCAGGATGTGCCCGTAAAAACCGTAGTTATTGAGAGCATCAAACTGGGAAAATAGCCGGCGCCGGCAGATCCCCGGTTGCTTAAATAGAATCCGAGCATGGCTGGATCTATGGCTGAAGGCGTTGTTGATCTTTACTTGATCCGGCCATACTCTCGTACTCACCGGGAGAAATTTTGGGAAGCCGCCGGACGAAAGCGATCACGGCTGCTATTTCGTCTTTCTTGTAGCTCGATCCGAAAGCGGGCATTCCGGTTAGTTTGAGGCCATTTTCCACAATCCAGTACAGTTGCGCGTTTTCCCATTCGTTCTGTACAGAGCCCGAAAGCAGGTTTGCCGGGCCGGGGTAAAGGCCCTGAGCAAAGGGACGAGCCGAAATCCCCGGGGCCCCGTGGCAATAAAAGCAAGCTTCGTTATATAAGGCCGCCCCTTTCGGCGCAAGCGATGGGTACGCCAAGGGAGGTGTTATGACGTCCCGGCTGTGGACGATGATCGACCGGTCGCGCAAAACCTCAATGGCTTCAGACGTGATGTCCCAGTGCGGCACACGGGCGGAGACATTAAAGAACCCGAACCAGACCAATGCGGCCCCGGCCCCGGCGGCCAAAACCAGAAAGACAATAATGGTGACAAGGGCCTTCATGAGGTCGCCTTTCGGACCTTGAGGTAATAGTTGACCGGGGTGTGTGGTACCTTTTTACCGCAGAGGCACTGAGAACGCAGAGAAAACCAAAATTCAACAAGATCAACAGGGGCCTCAGGACACATTACTCCCGGAGGCAAAGGACCCTACTTATTCATAGTGTTTTTTAAACGGGGCGGGAAGTTCAAATTCCAATTATAGAAACCTGAAAACTCCCGCCCCCTTTACATCTCTACGTTTTTCCCAGCTTCTTTACTTCCTGTTCGTCGATCATGAACCCGTGCTCCGGTCCGGGGAAAATGCCCTGCTCCACCTCTTCCCTGTATTTGACCAGGGCTTCTATAATCACATCGTCAAGCTTTGCATATCTTTTTACGAACCGAGGTATGAACCTGTCGAAAAGCCCCAACACATCATGAATAACGAGCACCTGCCCATCGCAGGACGGCCCCGCCCCGATGCCGATAGTGGGTATTTGCACGGCCTCGGTGATCATCTCGGCGATTGAGGAAGGAATGGCCTCGAGGACTATGCTGAAGCATCCGGCCTCAGCCAGTGCCTGCGCGTCTTCGATCAGCACCCTGGCGGCTTCGGCGGATTTTCCCTGTACCTTGAAACCTCCGAACTGCGCTGCGCTCTGGGGCGTTAGACCAAGATGGCCCTGCACCGGAATCCCGGCTTCCACCATTGCCCTGACCTGCGGGATGACCCTTGCTCCCCCTTCCAGCTTTACAGCGCTAGCCCTGCCTTCCTTCATAAAACGGCCGGCATTTATCAGGGCCTGTTCCACGCTCGCCTGGTAAGACATGAAAGGCATATCGCCGATTACTAAGGCCCGGTTTGCACCCCTGCTGACCGCCAGGGTGTGATGCAGCATTTCGGTCATTCCGACTGAAAGCGTGTCCTGCTGGCCCAAAACGACCATCGCAAGCGAGTCGCCGACAAGCAGCATATCGACTCCGCTCTTCTCCGCCCATAACGCGGTAGGGTAGTCGTATGCGGTAATCTCGGTTAGTTTACGCTTGCCTTTGGCAGCCATGATCTCGGGAACGGTCACTTTTTTGCTCATTTGGCTCTCTCCTTTTTACTCGAGCGGCATAGCGCCTGCCCGGTTGGTTGATGCCTTAAAACTCCGGCCAAAGGCCGAACCAATCCCCCCAAGATTGATGGGGTTATACACCATACTGAGCTTCGAGCACCTTCATCAGCAATGTGAGCGTCCGGTTGACCGGGGTCGGAATTCCCGCTTCCTTGCCGAAGCGCACCACTGCACCGTTTATTGCATCTATCTCGGTCTTCTTTTTCTTATCAACGTCCTGACCCATCGACGAGCGGTTTCGGCCGGTAGCCCTGGCGACCGTAATTACCCGTTGGACCATGTCCATGCCTATAGGAAAACCTTTCGACCCGGCCACCATTATGGCTTCCTCGACTGCTGAGCGGCACAGTTCACCCGCCTCCTGCATCTCCGCTATAAAGCCGTTTCGTATTCCGGTCAGGCCTGTGATCGCGTTTATCCCGACGTTTATGACGAGCTTTTCCCAGATGAGCCTCTCAACCTCCTCGCTCGGTTCCGCTGGCAGTCCGGCTTCCCGGAATAAATCTACTGTCCGTCTGACCCTTTCGGATGTTGGCCCCTCAGGTTCGCCCATATAGGTGGGCCCGTTGCCTCCGTGACGAATTAAGCCGGGTCCCAGCAGAGTCGATCCCTGAGCCGTGCTGCCGGCAAGGACGGCCTCTTTCCCCGTGATTTCGGCAATCTGCTCCCAGTTTCCTATTCCGTTCTGGAGGGTTAAGAAAACAGTGGAGGCCGAACAGATCCCATGAACGAGAGATACGGCCCTTTGGGTCGCATATGTCTTTACCAGGACAAGCGCTAGATCAGGGTTGCGCGGGAGTTTGTCGACCTCGAAATAGGTCGTAAGCCGATAGTTGCGTACGGTTCCGTCAAGTTCCTCGATATCGAGTCCGCCCTGCCGGATAGCCTCCATGTGCTCGCGGTTTGTGCTGAAAAGCGAAATGGATGCGTGCGTCTTCGAGAGCCGTGCACCGATCAAACTGCCAAGCGCTCCCGCGCCGACGATAAGAACGTTCATTGTCTCCCCCGCTGCTCAACCCTTGAGCTGATAGATCATACCGGCCGATTACGACTATTATACGCAGCCCGTAAAAATATAAAGCGAAAAAGGAGAAATTATCGCAACTTAAGAGTGGCAAGAGAAATGAGAGCAAGAATGCCTGCAACGATCCAAAGACGTATCACGACCTTGGTTTCGGCCAGCCCCTTGTGCTGCAGGTTATGGTGCAGAGGGGCGCGGAAAAAAAGCCGGCGGCCGATCCACTTTACGCCTATTTTGTCCTGCACCTGGCTGCTGATGGCTTCCGCGATGAACAGGGCGCCCAACAGTGGGAAAAGCATCTCCTGTTTCAACAGGACCGACATCACTGCCATTGTGCCTCCGATGGCAAGCGAACCCGTGTCTCCCATAAAGATCTGGGCAGGGTAGGCATTATACCACAAAAACCCCAGCCCGGCGCCTACGAATGCCGCCCCGAAGATCCCCAGCTCGCCCGCCCCGCGCAAAAACGGGTAGTACAGATAACTCGAGTATATCCGGTTGCCCTCAACGTAGGCGAAGATGCCCAAAACGGCCACCACGAAAATCGAGGGCATAATGGCGAGACCATCGAGACCGTCTGTTATGTTAACGGCATTGCAAACAAAGATAACGAACAGGAATATGAAAAGGCCGTAGAGCCATGGTCCGATGTCGGTGAGCGGGTATTTGTAAAATGGAACGCACACTTTTGTGGCAAGCGCGCTTCCAAGGGGCGCGTAAGGCCCGACGCAAATCCAGGCGAAAACCAGGCTGAAAAGCCCCTGCAGAAAAAGCTTGCTGCGTTCTGAAAGTCCCCTGTCCCCGCTTTTCGACCGCACCTTTGAGACGTCGTCCCAAAGGCCGAGCAGTCCGAACCAGACCATCCCAGCAATGGAGCAGAGCATGAAGGGGCTGCGCCAGTTGCCCCAGATAGCCATCGAAACGAGAACGGCCCCGATTATGAGGACTCCGCCCATTGTAGGAGTGCCGCTCTTGTCGAATGCTGAACGAACTCCGGTTTCGCGAACCTGTTCCAGAAAACAGCGCCTGTGGATAAATAGAATAAAATGCCTGCTGAAAAGGAAAATGAGTATGACTGCCGTTAGCGCAGACATTATGGCCCTGAAGCTGATGTAGTTCACCAGCCGGCAGAATGAAAAACTCTCGGAAAGAGGGAGCAGAAAATTGCAGATTTCGTAAATCATTGGATTTTCCTGGAAACATGGTCTGATAAAGCGGCCGGACCGGGCAAATGGCGCCTGGAATTGTTCTCTTCTGCGCACTTCCGGACTGCCGCGTATGTTTCCTTTATCTCGAAATGCGGTTTGAAATCCGTGGAGGTCAGGATGAAACACGAGGTCTTGGAAAGCAGCTCCTCAGAGGCTTCCACCACCCCCCGTTCGAACATTCTCTTCAGTGCGCACAAGGCCGCGTTGCGTACCTGCCAGTAGTGCGATTCATTCATGGAGAAGAGCACCTCTGCAACTTTCCGATCTGTTCCTATCTCGCCCAGGGCCCTGGCTGCCTCGATTACAACCTCGAAACAATTATCTTCAAGGCGCCTGGCAATCCCGTTTATCCATCCGTTTTTTCCCACCAAAAATGGGCCGAAATGAGCGGCGCTGCGGCAAGCCTGAACTCGTACTTCGAAATAAGGGTCCTCAAGGGCGGCAAGCAAATGTTTTTCAACATCAGGGTCGAAGTGGTCCATAACTTGAAGTGCTTGGACGATGTTTCTGCGGATAAACCCGACTTGCTCGAAATCTCCTCCGAAAAGTTTTTTTATTTTGCTTACCGGGGTCCTGTCGGAGAGCATTGTAAGCAGCGTCGGAATTTTTTCCCTGTACTTCGTAAGACCTATCAGTTTGATACCCAAGTTGCGGTCCTGCCAGCCTTTGCGGCTCAGCAGCCCAGCCGCCCTGTGTCGGTAATAGGCAAGGTCGTCCGGGTCGTCCACCACCGAAGCGGGGTCGAAATCGCGCCCTGAATGCCTATACGCAGCGGAGAGCATTTGCAGGAGCCGGGCGTTTCCCGCCAAGTCTCTGAAAGCTGCCGCCTGAAGGCCGTTGCCATCCATAAAGCGCATATCTCCATAGATTGCGCTCAATATCCGCTCGGTGGCATTTCGCCTCATAAAATCCCTGCTCTTCTCACCCATCAATCCCAGCAGCGCCGGGTTTTCAAGCAGAGACAAAATCTTTTGCGCCAGAACCCGCCCATCGAGCTTCTCCAGCAGTTCTCCGTTCTCCATAACCGTGTCTTCGAACAGCACCTCGGCGGCCCCGGCGCTTTTCATGGCTCGGGCGTTCATCACCTGGTGATCGCCCGGCAGATTGACTTTCGGGACCAGTAGAGCGGGTTTTCCAATGCGTGAAATTTCGTTTAGGCTTCCCGCACCGCTTCTGCAAACGATGAGCGAACTTACAGAATAAATATCGCCAATATTGTGAAAATAGTCCTGCCGGTAATATAATTCCCCCAGCAAAGCCCTTTGTTCCGGGGATAGAGTTTCTTCTATCCGCCGTTCGGTGTCCGCCGCCGCATCGTATCCAACAGAACTGGCCAGACCGCTGCCGTGTATTATGAACAGCCGGTCCCTGTGCTCGAGAAGGAAAGGAAGCGCATCGACTATTGCACGATTTATCGTCCGCGCTCCCTGGGACCCTCCAAAAGCGAATATCACATCCCGGCCCTGCGGAATTTCGAAGGAAAGCCCTTTTCTGGCCTGCTCGGGTGGGATGGCAACGATCGAGTGGCGTATAGGATAGCCTGCAACCGTTGCGTTCGGGAAAAAACTAAGGGTCTGGGGAAACGTAAGCAGCACCTTGTCAGCCCATCTTCCCATTAAGGCGTTCAATTGGCCGGGAATGCTGTTCTGCTCGTGCAGCAAAATTTGCACGCGAGCAATTTTGAGTTTTTTCAATACAATGGCAGCGATAACGACGGGCGCGCTCACATAGCCCCCGGTAGCAATTACCCACTTTGGAGCAAACTCAATGAGAATAATGATGGATTGAACGATTCCCTGGCCTAACTTAAAGAGAAACCGCAAGGCTCGAAAAGACGGACGAATGCCCGGATATCCCTCGGACGAGACAAACCGAAGCTCATATCCAGCTTTGTTAACGATTACGCTTTCAGCTTTATTTTTTACACCGATGTAAAGAAAGCGCGTTTCAGGCTCACGCGATTTTATGCCCTCTGCGATGGCCAGCGCCGGGTTGACATGGCCGCCCGTTCCACCGCCGGTTAGCACAATACGGGGACCAGCGCCTTCCAGCCTTTTCCACCTGCGAGAGGCTGCAAAAGCGCCTGTAAGGATAACAAATATTAGCGAAAACCCAATCAGTATGTACACTTATCGATTCTTCTCGAACTCTGAGGCATTTCGGATGTCAATCTTCACACTACACGCAGCGTGGATATTAGTCTTTTTTGGTTTCCCTGTTTCCGCTCTCCGATTTCCGTTCAATCACCCGTCGAATATCTTTCCAGGCTATTTTGCCCGCCCTTATCAGCGCGGCCGGTTGAACGCTAACATCTACTATAGCCGAAGGCAAACCGCCAGGCAAATTCCCCGCATCCAGTAACGCCTCAACCGATAGGATCAACTCAGCAGAGATACCGCCGGGGCTTCTTGGAGGAGGCTCTCCCGCCTTGTTTGCGCTGGTTGAAACGATAAGTCCTCCAGAGGCCTGGGCCAGCAGCGTGGCAACTGGATGAGATGAGATGCGGATGGCGATTTTGCCGGTTTTTGCGTGCAGGACGGCAGACAGAGACGCAACGGCGGGAATGACCATACTCAATGGACCGGGCCAGAACATGCGCGCCAGCGCCTCGGCCGATTCGGGCCACTCGGATGCGGCGCCCAATACGGCCTGAAGGTCCGACGCTATAAGAGGCAACGGTTTCCCAAGGTCCCTGCCTTTTATTTCAAAAACCCTCTCCACTGCTTCTGCATTCCCCGGTATCGCTCCCAGCGCATAAAATGTCTCGGTTGGGTATAGAACAAGCCCCCCCGACCTTAAGATGCAGGTTGCATCGTAAATCGCCTCAGCACTTATTTTCGCAGGGTCGATTTTAAAGATTCTCGATTCAGACTCCGTTGCGGCAGACATTTTCCAAGCCGCCTCTCGCTTGCCAGTCTTCTATCCGGGCTCAAAAAAAATCCCTCACCTGTAACCATACACTAACTAAAGCCGGATTTCTATCGGATGCCTCAGAGGGTGGTTGCTCGCTTCGGCTCAAAATCCGCATTTGGAATCCGGAAATCCGGGAGATAATTTATTACCGGATGACCGATGGGGTTCAATTGACATAGTTAGGCGAATGGTTATTTTGCGCCCTAATGGAGAACAGTTTCAAACAAAGAAGGGTTCTCATAAAAAGGAGGTTCGTCATGGCGCGTAAAACAATCAGGAACAACGAGCATGAACAGAAAACGGAACGGGAATTGACCCCGGATGAAATCGCCGACCTTCTTACGGGAGGATGCGACAATCAGGGGATGTCCTGACAGTCTTTTCAATCCGGCAATCTTTGCTTTTCTCAGATAAAATACCAGGCTTCACCGGCTTAGGATTTCTGACAAAGACCCCGCGCAAGTGCGGGGTCTTTGCTTTTTTAAGACCCGGCCGGACTGATTGAATGCCAAGGTTTTCCGGGTAATTTAGAATATTTAGCTTTGCTCGCCCCCTCCTGTTGTGCTAATTCGTTAATCCAAAACAGAGAGTATTATCAAGGATGCCGGTCGGCCATGGAAGAAACAATCAAGTATAATGCAGAGCTGGTCATAAAACAGATGAAAGACCAGTATGGAGTTACGCTATCTTATGATGAAAAATCGGTCGCGTGGCTCGATGACTACATTGCAGGGATCCGCGCCACTCTTTCCAGGGACATCAGGGACAAGTTGAAAGATGTTCTCGGCTCGTTTTTCGGTTAGTGCATCCGGCAGCGCTACGGAGGCGTTTGGAAGCAGACCGAGTACGGATGGGCCATCTCATTCGACGACAAGAACGCCGTTTTCCCTTTCTCTAAAATAAGCAAACACTTCGATGACGAGGGCGAATCGATCCTGGGTCTCTACACTTCCATTCCGGTTGTCTTCAAGGAAGTGCTGAAAGGCGAACCCTCCGCACCTTCAGACAAGAGCACTGAGATGACTGCTGAGGAGGCTCTGGACATTGCTTCTCTGCTCGATTCGCTGCAGACCCATGAGTATCTTTCCCGAAAATATCGCGTCAAGGGGGATGAGTGGTATGAGATGGGCAACAACCGCTTTTCGATGGAGTACCACAATCTCGCCGCAGAAGAGGACAGAAGAATCCGGGCGATACTGATCGAGTTGGAAAGCAAGCTGGGACCGGCTGGAAGCATACTTTCCCCCGGCTCGGAAGGGATCGAAGACAGAAGAGTGAAGGCTGAACCACTCCCCAGTCCCTGGGGTGAGGAGGAGGACCGTGATTTTGACAGCGCCTGTTTTTATGCGCGCTACCCGAGGTGGACCCGGTTAATACCCGGACTTTGCAGTGCCTACGAAAAATGGAAAGACGATCCGAGGTTTTTGGCGGAAGCCCCCAATTTTAGACCTGTAAACCCTTCCTGGAAACCATGACAAATAAGAACTCCCAACCGTTGCGGTTTTTTCTCTTGCTTTTAATGTGAGCTTTTTCCCTTTTCTTGCATAGTGGCTATGCCCAGAGGGGCGCGATGGCTTCCATGGCGGCGGCTATCTTTTCGACAAGGGCTTCCGGCTCGCCGGTAACATAGTCGAAGACCCTCATCGCAGTCAAACCTGCGGGCGAAAGAATGGCGATATGGTAGTCGCTGCCCGCACCCAGGTCGTCCATATACTCGGGCATGGAGTCGGCTTCGAGCAGCATGGCAACACAGGGTCCATTCAGGAGGCCCCGCAGCTTCTCGTTTTTGGGCATGGCCTTGAATATCTCCCGAAGAAACGGCCAGCGTGTCCCGTCGTGATCTATAACGAACGCAAGAACAGGGCGAGTCCGCTCATTCAAAAGGTCGACCGTAGCGTCGTAGCTTCGCCATAGGATGCCGTCCTCGGGAAACTCGGATTCGGACATAAGCGGGTCGCTCGGGGGCAGGGTCATCTTTTGCTCCTCGCCAAGAGGGGGCTATACCGGCTACGGCAATTTGCGCCGTAAGCGGCGTATACCGGAGCACGTGCAGCCAGCCGCCGGCGAACTGCCGGCGGCGGACCACTTCACCAGTAACTACCCATAAACACAAAATGTTTCAATCGGGGCGATAGGATTTGAACCTACGACCCCCTGCTCCCAAGGCAGGTGCGCTACCAGGCTGCGCTACGCCCCGATAAGGCTATCCTCCTTATCATGAGCAAGATCTAAAAGCAAGAGTAGCTGGGCCTCAGAGTAGCTGCACCTCAGAGCAGGTGGATCGCAGACTGTTGAGTTTTTCCATCTTTCTGAAGTATTATTATGACCTACGATGCAATAAACCGACACTTCAAGTGGGGAGTCAAACCTTAATGGAAGAAACGATCAGAACGCTTGGCATTCTCAAGGCAAGACATTTCAGCGCCAGACTCGATTCAGTGAGACTCCGGACCGGCAAGGTGACGGAGCGAATCAAGATAGACCATCCGGAAGCCGCCGCAATTCTGGCGTTTGCGGACAGGGACCACCTCCTTATGGTCCGTCAATGGCGGTATGCGATCGGCGGCGAAACTCTCGAGATACCGGCGGGCAAGATGGACCCCGGCGAATCAGCGGAAGTGTGCGCCGGCCGGGAACTCACGGAGGAGACCGGGCAAAGGGCATCGCGGCTGATCGAAATCTTTAGCTATTATCCTGCTATCGGGTATGCCAACGAAATGATTCGAATTTTTATGGCTTCGGGCCTGGAGCGGACTTCGGACAGGCAGGACCAGGACGAAATATCCGGGGTGGAATTTGTAAAACTCGACCAGGTTCATGATATGATTATGTCAGGCAGGATTCGTGACGGCAAAACGGTCATTGGCGTATCTATTTTCCGGGCCAAAATGGAACGAGGAGAAATCCCGGATAATTTTTTTCTGTGATCTGCGATGAAGCCCAAGGCACCTATAACACGAAACGGCTATCGAAGGCTCATAAGAGAGCTTTCCCACCTCAGGAGAATCGTGCGTCCGGAGGTTCTCGATGAATTGCGCGAGGCCAGGGGTTATGGCGTAAAAATTGAGAACCAGCAGTATCTGTCGGCGCGCGAACGGCATGCTATCCTCCAAAAAAAGATAAACGATCTGGAAGAAAAGCTTGCCGGTTGTGAAATAGTCGTTGGCCGCAAGTTCTTTTTCAAACAGGTCGGTTTCGGGACCGTAATAACCATCGAAAACCTGTTGTCCGGTGAGATCAACCGGTTCGAAATAGTTGGACCGTGGGAGTCCGACGTATCCGGCGGCAAGCTTTCCGTAGATTCGCCGGTCGGCAAGGGCGTAATGGGGCATCGCGAGGGCGACGAGGTCCTCGTCTACACGCCTTCCGGTACCCGTTCATACCGGATTCTTTCAATCGAAATCTGAAACCGGACACCGGCTTCGCCCCATATCGTTCTCAGTTCAAGCAGGACGATTGACACAGGAAGTCTATTCTTGGATGGTGCTGCATTTTGCTACTCTCCCTCAGCAGGGTGATAAAAAAAGGCCTGCTGGTGGGAAAAGTACCTTGAAAGGACGGGTGATTTCGTCATTCCGGCGAAGGCCGGAATCCAGAACTTTTTTGAACTATTTGATTTTTAAGGCAAAACACTGGACCCCGGCCTTCGCCGGGGTGACGGCTCAACGGATTTTTTACTGTAAAGCAGGAATTTCAATCATTTTTCAGCACCCGGCTAATAGCGCGCAGAGGATAAGGTGACGCATTTGACTATCAAACGGTTGATAGGCTTTTCAGTTATATATTGCACGTTCGGCCTGCTTTTTTCTTTCTGCCTTCATGGAACAGGGCACGCAGTTTCTGCGCAGTCCATCACGCAAATCCCTGCCGGCGAGAGCGCCATAGACACAACAGAGTCTCGCTTAACCGCGTACGGTGACCCTTCTGCCCGGGTTTTCGGGGTCCTGGCGCTGATCGTATGCTGTGCAGCCATCGGACGCTTTGCTGCGAGGAAACTGAACCAATCACCGGTTCTGGGCGAATTGGCCGCAGGGATAATAGTTGGCGCCATTGTTTATCAGCTCGGCAGCCCGACGGTAATTATCATCCGGCATTCGGAGCTGATTCAGCAGACATATGAAAGGGCCCTGAGTGAAGGCAAAGACTGGGAGAGCACAGTTCGATCCACGATGGGGCAGGCGGGCCTGCCCAAAGAGATTGCCCAAAGAGTCGAGCGGGTACTCCTGAGAAGTGATTTCCCCTCGTACCTTTTGCTGGCCAAATCGATCCAGCTCTTCGCAAGCTTTGGAGTCGCAATGCTCCTGTTCATGGTGGGGTTGGAGGTCAGCCTGAAAGAATTAAAGGCAATTGGAGCCAGCGCGTCCGCTGTTGCCCTGACAGGAGTAGGTCTAACTTTCAGTCTGACTTGTATCACGACATTTCTTCTGCTGCCAAAAACCGCCGGATTAATGCCTTCATTATTTGTAGGCGCCGCCCTGTGCGCTTCCAGTGTCGGGATTGCAGCCAGAATTTTCAGGGATATGAAGCGGACCGAGATGAAGGAAGCCAGGATTGTGCTTGGTGCGGCCATCATGGATGATGTCCTGGGGCTCATAGTGCTCGCAATGGTTATGGCGGTTGCGACTGGTGGCGCCATTGGAATCGGGCATCTGTCCTGGACCCTTCTGAAAACGGCTCTATTTCTTGGAGCAGTGGTAGTTTGCGGGACCGGGTTTATCGAAAGAACGGTTCAATTCCTCGCAAAGTTGGATCTGGGCAACATAAAGCTACTATACCCTTTTGTACTCCTGATGCTCCTGGCCTGGCTCGCTGACAGAATTGGATTGGCCGCCATCATCGGGGCTTTCGCGGCGGGGGTGATCATTAAGGAGGAGTCCTTTTCGGGCATTGGCCCCGGACTGGACCCTTGCCAGAACGTAGAGTCGATCCTGGCGCCCTTTGAGGGGATTCTTGCTCCGATCTTCTTCGTCCTGGTCGGGTTACAGGTAAACCTCACTACGCTTGCAAACGCTAAGACCATGCTGACCGGACTGATAATTACCGCCGTTGCGGTAGCCGGTAAGCTGGCGTCCTCACTGGCCGTGAGGAACGGAGCCGGCAGGCTGATCGTCGGCGTAGGCATGCTTCCAAGAGTCGAGGTCGCGCTGATCGTCGCCAGCATGGGAAAATCGCTTGAGGTACTTGATGACGCTCTGTTTTCGGTCATTATCGTCGTGGTGTTGCTGACGGTTCTAATGACTCCTCCCCTGCTGAAATGGTCGATCGAGAGGAAACGGAATTAATTTCAACGAACATTGTGCAGTGTGAAAAAACCTATGCGGCTTCTGGTCGTGGAAGATGAAAAAAAGGTTTCGGGCTTTATCAAGAAGGGCCTGCAGGAAGAAGGCTATGCGGTCGATGTCGCCTTCGACGGGAAAACCGGCCTTCAAATGGCCATGGACCGGGTTCACGATCTGATCGTGCTCGATATTCATCTGCCGGGAATGGATGGCCTGAGCCTTCTGCACCGGTTGCGCACGGCAAAAGTGTCAACCCCGGTGCTGCTGCTCACTGTAAGAGCAAATATCGAAGACAAGGTCCTGGGTCTGGATTCCGGCGCTGACGATTATCTGACCAAACCGTTCGCATTTCAGGAGCTCGTCGCCAGAATTAGGGCGCTTCTAAGACGGCAAACAGAGGCGGAACTTCCGGTGCTCCGGTTTGCCGATCTCATTCTGGACCCCGCTCGCCGCGTGGTCCTGCGAGGCGGCAAGAAGATTGACCTGACCGCAAAAGAGTATGCTCTCCTTGATTATTTCATCCGAAATCCCGGGCGAGTACTCACCAGGACCATGATAGTAGAGCATGTGTGGGACTACAACTTCGACTCGATGACCAACATCATCGACGTGTACGTGAACTACCTTCGCAGGAAGATCGACTCGGATCGCGAGCATAAGCTCATTCACACGGTTCGTGGAGTGGGCTATGTGCTAAAAGAGGAGTAATCCTTGTATATCAAGTCCATCCGCACACGTCTCACAATTTGGTACACATGCCTTTTGACCGTTACTCTGCTGATTGTGGGAGGGGCGGCATTCGTACTTTTATCGTACAGCCTCTCCCACGAGATGGACAGCGCACTCGACAGTGTCGCCAGAGCATTGATGGAACGGGATCAAAGCAGGGCCGCGACTTTTCCGCCCTCCGAAATCGATCAGGCTTTCCGCCGTTTTTTCGGCTTTTCGCCATGGGACCATTATTTTCAGATGCGCGATCCATCCGGCAACCGTGATGAACACCGGTCTTTGCTTTCCACGGGCAAGCTGCCTCTAAGCGGCACGGCGCTCAATAATGCAATGCGGGGTCTATCTACTTTTGAGACAGTGGAAGGTCTCGGAGAGTATCCAGTGCGGATACTGACCATGCCCGTAATGGAATCCAACCGGGTGATTAACATGATCCAGGTTGGAATGTCCCTGAAGAGTATCGATGAAACCTATCTTCGGTTTCTCTTGACCATGGCGGGGGTGCTCCCCCTGGGCCTGGCGCTGGCGGCATCCGGCGGATGGCTTCTTGCTCATCGGGCATTAAAGCCCGTGGACAGGATGACGGCCGCTGCCCGCCGGATAAGCGCCGAGCACCTCAGCCAACGCGTGGAGGAGACAGGAACAGGCGATGAACTGGACAACCTGGCCATAACCCTGAACCAGATGCTCACCCGTCTTGATGATGCATTCAGCCAGGTCCGCCGGTTCAGCGCCGATGCCTCTCATGAACTTCAGACTCCCCTCACCATTTTGAAAGGTGAACTGGAGGTCGTGCTGCGTTCGAAAAGAACAGCGGAGGAATACCGCGAAACCCTTGAGAGCGCCCTGGAAGAGGTCGACAGGACCGCTCACCTGGTGGAAGGGCTCCTGCTTTTGGCTCGCGCCGAAGCGGGCGTACTGAGAATGGACCGGCAGGAGGTAGACCTGGGGCAAGTGCTCGAAGAGGTTTACCTCCGATTAAAGCCGCTGGCAGACTCCCGCGGCATAGAACTTCGGCTAGGTGCAATAGAACCGCTCAGCGTTGAGGGAGATCGCGAACGGTTGGAGCGCATGACATCCAACCTCGTTGACAATGCCATAAAATACACCGGGGCTGAAGGCCGTGTCACCCTTGGGCTGCAGCACGACGGCAAATGCGCATCCATTCTCGTTTCAGATACTGGAAGAGGGATCGCCGTTGAAGAGCAGAAGCAAATTTTTCAAGCCTTTTACCGCACTTCGGAAGCCCGCTCCCTGGCAGAACGGGGAACCGGCCTCGGGCTATCCATCGCACAATCTATTGCTGCCGCTCACGGCGGCACTATCGAGGTAGAAAGCGCCCCCGGCCGGGGGAGCAGTTTCAGAGTTACGATCCCTATCACCTCCTAGAGCACGAGTCCAAAGGTTAAGGTGCAGGGCTGTCCGGTACACTATTGCCCCAAACTTGACTCTTTCGAAACTGGCAAGCTGTTAAGATTGCCCTACGCCGCTCCCGGGTTCTTTTCTTATCCTGGCGAGACGGCTGTGACTATAGGGTCCGCTCTCGGGGAGAGAAGAGCAATCCTAGAGAGTGGAAAGAATCGCAGCCGAGTCACACTAAAGAAATCCCCAACATTAGAATCTTCTAATCCGCATTTAATCTCTTCTTAACTTTGCCTGTTTATATTCATAGCCGAGTCTCGATTAGAAGGCTTTCCCCTGCTGGAGCAAGTCATACAACTGCCTTTGTGCGGCATTAAGGAGAAACGGCAATGTTTGAGAGGATCGGTAACTCGTTTAACAAACGCTTTGGGATAAAAACAATCATGGGAGTAGGCCTGGCATGTGCTTTGGCCGGCCTTTCGGCATCCGGAATGTTCGACGGAATTGGCCGGGCTGCACCCGAGCCTAGCGTCACTCACTCCCAGACCGGCGCAGAGCAGCCTGTGATCAGCAGCCCTTTTACTGCTCTGGCCGAGAAGTGCACCCCCTCGGTTGTAAATGTCAAGGTAACCAAAGTTGAGAAAACCGGCTTTGGAGAGATGCAAATACCGTGGGCGCCGTTTGGGGATTTTTTCAATCACCCCCGGCTCCCGCAAGATCAAACCGTTCAGGGGGCAGGATCGGGCGTAATCATTTCAAAGGACGGCTACATTCTTACCAACAACCATGTAGTGGAAGGCGCTAAGGAACTGACTGTCACCCTGGCTGACAAGGGAGAATTCAAGGCGCAAATCGTAGGAGAAGACCCTAAGACAGACCTCGCGATAGTTAAGATTGACGCAGGGGAAAATCTGCCGGCGGCAAACATCGGCGACTCCGATCAAATCAAAGTGGGCGATTGGGTGCTCGCCATTGGAAATCCTTTCGGACTGGGCGACACCGTCACCTCAGGGATTGTCAGCGGCAAAGGCCGTGTGATCGGCGCCGGCCCGTATGATGATTTTATTCAGACCGATGCGTCAATCAATCCCGGCAACTCGGGCGGCCCGCTTTTCAACATGAAAGGAGAAGTAATCGGAATCAACACCGCCATCATCTCTCAGGGTCAGGGAATAGGATTCGCAATACCTGTCAACACGGCAAAGCCCCTTATCCCTGAGTTGGAGGCAAATGGGGAGGTTACCCGCGGTTATCTGGGGGCAAACATTCAGTCGATTACCCCTGAGCTGTCCAAAGCCCTTAAAATGGAACAGAGCAAGGGCGCCCTGGTTGCCGAGGTTGTGCCGGGCGGACCGGCTGAAAAGGCAGGAATCAAGGCCGGTGACGTAATCGTCTCATTCGATGGCAAACCCGTACATGACAGCCATGATTTGCCCGCAATGGTCGCTGCGACGACGATTGGCAGGCAGGTCCCCATCACCGTTATCCGGAACGGCAAAGAGATCAGGATCGCCGCCGTCATTGCAAAGCTTGAGTCCGGCGGATCAAAACTCGCGGAGAGCAAACTGCCTGCCCAGGGGAAATGGGGTCTTCAACTTCAGGACCTAAATGCTGAGACAGCGCGGCAACTTGGATTCAAGGCCGACCATGGTGTCGTGGTCGCCGGCGTGCAGCCTGCAAGCCCAGCCTATCGAGCATCCATCAAACCGGGTGATGTGATCCTGGAAGTAAACCGCCAGGAGGTGAAATCGGTGAACGATCTAAAAGAGAAAATCGCCGGAGCCGAGGACGGCGACTCTTTGCTCCTTCTGGTAAAGAGCGCACAGGGCAGCCGCTATGTCGTCCTGAAAGGATGATAGGAAGGAAGCTGGGAGCGGGGAGCGGGGAGCAGGGAGCAGGAATGAATACTGCCGGGAGTGCGGCAACAAAGATTCTTGCTCCCTGCTTCCTGCTTCTTGCTTCTTGCTCCTTGCTTCCTGCTTCAAACCTCGAGCACGAAGCCCACAGACCCGAAGGCGAATTTGTCGCCAAATTCGGATACCAACCGCGCAATCGGGGCCTGGCCGGTGCAGTGGCTGACCGCAAGCATCCGGATGTCGAATTCTTTAAGTGCCCGAATGGTCGGGTCGAACTGCGGCTCAGGGGAAAGACCAAGATGTGTGCCGCCAAGAACTGCGTATATGCGGTTTTCTCCCGTCCGGTCTACCGCATGATTGAGAATATTCACGATTCCGGCGTGCGCACACCCGAGCACAACCACCAAACCTCGCGTAGTTTTCAAAACCACCGAAAAATCATCGAGGAAGGGATCCTGGGTAAAACCGCCGTCGCGAGAGACGACTAATTTGGGAGATCCCAGTTCGAAGAGGGTTTTCCTGGGCACTTCGCCTGTTACGAAAACATTCGGCACAACTTCCGTGAAATCCCGGCGCCATTCGAATTGAGCACCTCGGGTTGTAAGATATGACCGAGGCCAAGGCATGCCGATGGATAAGGGTTTCTCCTCTCCGCCGCCCGCCGGGATGAGCCGAAACCTTTCATTGAAAATATCCGGGTGAGCAACAATTGGGCAGGCCCCTTTTATTCCCAGGAAGGCGAGAAGCCCCCCCACATGGTCCAGGTGGCCGTGACTCAGTACAACCTTTGAAACATGCCCCAGGTCTTTTTTAAGCTGGAGGGAGTTGTGAGTGATGGCGAAACCTCGCCCGGTATCGAAAAGAATGTTTTGCCCCGGAGTTTCTATAAATGCTGAGAATCCATTCTCTCCAAGAAAGCCCATGCCATGGACTGTGTTCTCACAAAGAACCGTGATTCTGCATTCCATTGTTTCGTCTCCAGTATCTCGGGTTATTTTATTGGCTAACACTTATTTCATGCGGACATTTGGAATTATTCCGAGCTTTCCTATGGAAATATCATGCAAAGGTATCAGGATGTCGGCCATCTTGCTGATTTTCAGGGCGCTTTCGAATGCTGCAATTGCATCGGTGTGAACTCCCGAGGCCACGATGGGCGCATTGGCGGGAAAGTTCAAAGCGTTGCAGCAAAATCCTGTGATAATTGCCTTCCCGCCGGAGGTGTGGACGGCGACTGACTGGCCTCCCGGCGTATGACCGGGCGTGAAGATAAGGTCTATTCCATCCCTCAAGCTTACATCCCCTTCCACCAGTTCAACATGCAAACCGTCCAGGAGGTCTGGATAGTAGCGATGGTCTATGGGGTGGGGATTCAGGAAAAAATCGTATTCGGCTTTTTGCACGACGATCTTGGCCTGCGGGCATTTTTGATCGTTCTCGCAGTGATCATTGTGCAAATGAGTGTGAATGATGAGGTCTATGTCCTCAGGCCTCAGTCCATGGTCTTCTAGGGCCTCTTCAAATTCCTGGATCTTCAAACCATGTTCCCGGCCTACATGCTCGGGCACGACAAACTGCTCGAGCCCCGTATCAACCAGAATAACCTCTTCAGCCCCCTTTATCAGGAAAGCATAAATGGGTATCCAGATGCGCTTGCCGTAACCGCGAAGGTAGGTCATGATCCCCTGATCGGTCTCGTTGGCCCCGATCACCAGCGGGTAAATAACGTACTCTTGCATCTCGGTGACCTCCTGTTTTGCCTCGTAGCCTGAAGCGAGAATGAATACTCCCTGGGCTGGGGCAACGTTGATTCCTGCTCCCTGCTCCTCGCTTCTTGCTTCTTGCTGCCTGCTCCTCGCTCCCTGCTTCCCAAGTGTCAATGAGCGCATCCACCGTCGGTGTGCCCTGAACAGGTGAGTCTGGAGTCGAACTCCGGCAGTGTTTCTTTCATGAAGCACTGGACATTTTGTCCTACGGTTTCCAGTGTCACACGGAAAACCCTGATGCCCTGAGCCTGCAAGTTCATCAAAGCCCCCATCCCGATGCCCCCGACCGCAATCGCGTCAATTCGTCGCCCGCCCAGAGCCTTAAGAGGCTGACACATACCATGAGCGTGGTGGAGGTCTCCGTTCTTGATCTCTTCAATGGTGTTTACATCCGTATCCACGATGACAAAGCCCGGGGCTGACCCGAAATGTTCGTACACCCTGCTCTCAAGTCCCTGCAACGTTTCTACGGGAAAACAGACTTTCATGCTTAATCTCCTTATCCGTTCACTGTAAAAAAATCATTCTTCGATGGATGAAAATTTCACCCTTTACTCTTCACTATTCACTATTCACTATTCACTATTCTTTATACGGCATCTTCCGCCTGCTTTTTCTGCTCCGCACTGTTGGCCGGAACGCAACAGATTGCTGCTTTTGCAGGCGGGGCATTCCGAAGGTCGTCCCGTCCCATAAGAAACATCCCATGCGTTGAGACATTGCCGGCACTCGAAAGTCCGTGTTTCAGCCATCTCAACTTGACCCCCTTCTATGCGGACTGCAAGACCTCCAGCCAAAACTTTCGCCACTTTACCCCTTGCCGATTCGAGGATTCTTCCGAAAGTCTGGCGCGAAACCCTCATCTTTTCAGACGCCTGTTCGTGATGCAGTTGCTCGAGATCGGCCAGCCGGATGGCTTCAAACTCATCAATAAACAGAACGACTTCTTGAAGCGATGAAACGGGAACTCCGACAGGCTTGAAAATCTTGCAGTTCGGGTGTCCATGAATTCTGCGGCAACATTTGGGCCGGGGCATCTGCTCTGATCTCCTCGCATATTATGAGCATATGCTCATTATTTTTCAACGGGAAAATCAGTTTTAACGTCCACCTGAGTGTTATTCCTGGCTATGTGGTCACCATTAAAGGAGATGTCAGAGGATTAAGCGAAGTCCCTACGATCTATTATCACCTGGATGCACCGAAAGATCGGTTTGTTGCCAGCCACCGCCTAAAGCCTTATACAGGCCGATCAGGTTTACCATCACTTGAGTTTCGCTCATGGCCAGGCTGTTTTCAACATCCCTCAATTGCCTTTCCGCATCGAGAACGGTCATAAAATCCTTGATTCCCCGCTCGAACCGCTCCCTGGCCAATTCCACTGCCCGCGCCTGCGACTCGACCGACATCGCAAGCCGCTCCCTTTCTACCTGATGTTCGGCGTAGCCCACAAGAGAGGTCTCAACCTCTTGCATAGCCGTGAGAACCGCCTGCCGATACCGCGCCAACGCCTCATCCCGTCTGGCTTCGGTAGCGGCGATGTTGGATCGTATCCTGCCCCCCTGAAAGACCGGCCACGAGACGGCCGGCCCCACCGACCAGGCAAAGCTGTTGGCGCGAAAGAGATCCACGAATTTCGCGGTTTGTGGTTCTGCATATCCTGTGAGATAAAAGCGCGGGTAGAGGTCCGCCGTCGATGCGCCGATGTCTGAAGTGGAGGCGCGAAGATCGTTTTCCGCCCGCCTGAGGTCGGGCCTTCGCAGCAGGAGGTCCGAAGGCAGCCCCACGGGTACGATGTCAGGAGGATTGGGGATGGGGGACGTCGTAAGAAGATCGTCCAGGAGAGCATTTGGGGGTTGCCCCGTGAGGACCGCCAGCCGGTAGGCGCTTCCACGAATCGAGGCCTGCAGGGGCGGAATGCTCCCCAGTGTGCGCTCGAGCTGTGCCTTAGCCTGCTCCACCTCGAGGTCGGAGGTTATTTTTGCGTCCTGCCTGATCTTTACAAGAGAGAGCGTTTTCTCCTGAATGTCGCTGTTTTTTTCCGCTATAGCCAACTGGCGTTGTGAACCACGCAGTTCCATGTAATTTCGGCCGGTTTCGGCTATCACCGAGATCATTACATCCCGATAGTTCTCGATGCTCGACTGGGCGCGAGCCGAAGCGGCCTGTACCTCCCGACGCCTTCCTCCGAATATGTCTATTTCCCAACTGGCGTCAAAACCAACCTGGTAAAAGTCTTGCTCAAAGTTTATCTGGCCTAACAAATTCTTGGGTAACTGGCTGATGATGCCTGCGGTGCTGCTCGTCACCGATCGGTTGTAAAGGGCGCTGCCATCAACCTGCGGCAGTAGACTTGCCACCGCAACTCCACGGAGCGCCCTCGCCTCGCGAACCCTGGCCACAGCCTCCTTTATGTTCTGATTCCCGGATATTGCCAGTTCAATGTATTTTACGAGCAGTGGATCGTTGAGGCCCCGCCACCAGCGAACATCCTCCGGCTGCTTTTCTACAGCGCCTTGTGCCGCCTGCCAGCCGTTCTGCTGCGGGACAGGCGGACGGCTGTAATCAGGTCCAACCATGCAGCCGTAACTCAGCGCAACTATAATGAGCGGCCAAACACACCTCGTAATGCTCGCCGGAATATCCCTCATGCGCTGCCTCTCCGCTCGATATCGCGCGCCACGGCCCGAAGGCCCGCAACGGTAAAACGCCAGATATGGTGCGCCATCCCGTCAATACCTTCGCCCCTCAGATCGAGTTCGGGATAGAGCACTTCTATAAAGCGCCTGTTCTGAAAGACAAAGATAAATTGACCAACCGTGCTCAAGGTCCCACGGACTACCGCCTCGTGGTCCACTGGCAGATTCATCAACCTTGAGATAACAGTGCGAAACAGCCTGGCGGTGGGGCGGATTTGAAGCTCAACCAGTTCAGCGAGCGCATCAGTGTGGGACGCCATCTCACGCATAATCACCCTGACGACCCATCCGGCCGGCGAGGGGTCGAGCACCGAATGAAGAAGACCGGTGAAAAACCCCTCCAGCGTCTCTTCTGTCGCATGTATGTCTTCTGCCACTGCCTTGAGTGCGCCGAAGTTCACGAGGCGGCGGTGGGCCTCCCGCAATACTTCCACGTAGAGGGACCGCTTCCCTCCAAAATAGTAATTGACTGCGGCGGAGTTGACCCTGGCAAAATCGCAAATCTCCCGCGACGTGGCATGTTCGAAACCCTTCTCAGAGAATACGAGACCGGCAGCCTCGAGCAGGCGGCTGCGGGTCCCATGGTCCGAGGCCATGAGAATTTCCATACTGCTCTGGTCTGTGACATTCTCATTCATGGCTGAAAGATATATCACCGATAAAATGTAATTGTCAAATGTAAATTTTAATTTTAATTTTTAGTTTGACACCTCTCAGCTCTTGCCGCTATATTGTTTGACCGGAGGAAACCAGACAATGAAAAAGACCATTATGCTCATCTTGCTTGCCGCAGTAATAGGGGTGGCCGCCATCTACCTGTGGCTCCACCACTCCGCCGGGACCTCCCCGGACCAACTCGTGTTGTATGGAAACCTGGACCTCCGTCAGGTAAACCTCGCGTTCAACGGGAACGAAAGGATAGAAACCGTCCTTGTGCACGAAGGGGACCGGGTGGAGAAGGGGCAGGTCGTGGGCACGATGGAAATGGAGAGGCTCAAGGCAAGTGCAGCGCTGGCCGAAGCCAGGGTTGACGCACAGCGGCATGTGGTCGAGCGGTTCGAAAACGGGACGCGGCCCGAGGAAATCGATCAGGCCCGTGCAAACGTGAATTCTGCTAAGGCCGACCTCACGAACACCCGCCTCAACTATGAGAGGTTGAAAAAATCTGCCGGCGGCGGCGCCACAAGCCAGCAGGACCTTGATGCAGCCCAAGCGGCTTTCGAGGTCGCCGAAGCGAAGCTTCGCGTAAATCAGAAAGCGCTGGACCTTGCGGTGATCGGTCCGAGGAAAGAGGACATTGCGGAAGCGCACGCTACACTTCTAGCCAGCAAAGCCGACCTTGCAGTGTCGAAGCAGAACCTTGTCTACGCTACTCTTGTCAGCCCTACAAAAGGGGTGGTACAGAACCGGATACTGGAACCTGGAGAAATGGCTTCGCCGCAAAGAGCGGTACTGGCCATTGCCATTACCGATCCCAAGTGGGTCCGCGTCTATGCGGGAGAGCCGGACCTTGGAAAAATCCGCTTGGGAATGACAGCCACGGTGACTACCGACAGTTTCCCCGGCAAAAAATACGATGGCTGGGTGGGATTCATCTCCCCGGTTGCCTCTTTTACCCCCAAGACGGTCGAAACGGCCGATCTGCGCACATCGCTCGTCTACGAAGTCCGCGTCTTCGTAGAGGACCCAACCGACGAACTGCGGCTGGGGATGCCCGCCACTGTGGGAATCCGCCTGACCGGGGAAGATTCGCATAATGTTGGAGGCTCGACTGAAAACAGGGGCGGCTGATGCCGGACCACGATCGTGAAACGGACGTACTCAGCTGCGAGGGATTAACCAAGGAGTTCGTACATGGTGCGAATGAAAAGGTCAAAGCCCTGGACGGCGTGACGCTTCGTGTGGCCCGTGGCGCAGTCACAGGCCTGATTGGTCCCGATGGCGCCGGCAAGACTACCCTTATACGCCTTGCGGCGGGTCTTTTCGCCCCTGAGGCGGGATCGATTCGCGTGCTTGGCATCGACGTCACTACCGATCCCCAGGCCGTACAGTCAAGGGTCGGCTACATGCCGCAGAAGTTTGGGCTTTATGAAGACCTGACAGTCCAGGAGAATCTGAACCTCTACGCGGACCTGCACGGCATCACGCCGGAAACCAGGTCCGAGCGCTATCCTCAGTTAATGCAGATGACCGGCCTCGGCCCCTTCACTCGCCGGCTTGCCGGGCAACTTTCCGGTGGGATGAAACAGAAGCTCGGCCTGGCCTGCACCCTTGTCAGCACCCCCGATCTGCTTCTCCTCGATGAACCGACGGTGGGGGTAGATCCCCTGTCACGGCGGGAACTCTGGGAAATAGTGTATAGCCTGGTGAGGGACCTGGGTTTGACGGTACTGCTCAGCACCTCCTACCTCGAGGAGGCAGAGCGGTGCGATATGGCGGTGCTGCTGCTGCGAGGCAGGGTCCTGGCGTCGGGGCCCCCTTCCCAGATCAGCTCCCTGGCTAGTGGCAGATCCTTTAGAATCGATACTCCCGAATCCTTGAAACCCCGCCAGTTGCAGGCCACCCTGGCGAGTGCGGCGGGTATCGTTGACGCAACCCTTGAGGGCAAGCGCGTACGGGTTGTCACATCAAGCGATCATGGCCCTGAGAGCGCACTCTTTGCGGGGCTGACCGTCAACCCGGTTACCCCGCGCTTCGAAGACGGGTTCATGATTCTTGTGCGCCGTGCCGCTGAGCACACCCTTGAGGCCGCCTTCGCGCCGTTTGGGTCTTCCAGCCCACCTGAAGACCTCATGAGCGAAGAAGTCGTTGTCGAGGTCCATGATCTGACGAGGAAATTCGGGACCTTCACCGCTGTTGACAACGCCACCTTCAAGGTCCACAGGGGTGAAATATTTGGGCTCCTCGGCCCTAATGGAGCAGGTAAGAGCACCACGTTCCGCATGCTCTGCGGTTTGCTCCCTGCAAGCAGCGGGACCTTGAGCGTGGCCGGGCTGGACCTGCTGCACGCCCGCGCATCGGCAAGACAGCGCATCGGCTATGTTGCCCAGAAGTTTTCCCTCTACGGACAGCTCACCGTCATGGAAAACCTCAAATTTTTCACCGGCGCTTACGGGCTTCGGGGCTCGCACAGATCGCAACGCATAGACTGGGCGCTCGAGCAGTTTGACTTGGGATCGCAATCCGGCATGGCCAGCGGTCAGCTGCCTGGCGGCTACAAGCAGCGGTTGGCAATGGCCTGCGCGCTGATGCACGAGCCCGAAATCCTCTTCCTTGACGAACCCACATCGGGTGTGGACCCGTTGGCGCGCCGGGAGTTCTGGCGCCGGATCAACACTCTCGCCGATCACGGGGTCACCGTGATAGTCACGACCCATTTTTTGGAGGAGGCCGAATACTGCGACCATATGGTTATCATGGTGGACGGGGAGATCCTGGCGACGGGAACGCCGGCTGATGTTCGCGGCCGGGCTCGGCCCTCGCCAGGCAGGGAACCGAGCATTGAGGACGCCTTTATCGCCATTGTCGAAGACCACCGCTTGAGTGCAGTGACTTAGGGAGCATGTGATGAAAACCACCATTGCCGACGAACCGGGAACGCGTTCCTCGAAGATGAGCCCACGCCGCATCCGCGCGCTGCTTGGCAAGGAATTCGTCCAGATAATCCGCGATCCCAGCAGCATCGCTATAGCTCTCGTCTTGCCCGTGTTTCTCATCCTGCTCATCGGATATGGTTTGTCACTGGACGCCAAGGAGGTCCCGGTGGCGGTGGTCCTGGAGAACCCTACCCCGGACTCGACCAGTGTGGCCGGAGCGTTCAAGCTGTCCGACTACTTCAAAGTAACCGAGGTTACTTCCATGCAGGAGGCCGTGAGACTGATGCAGGCCCAGAAGGTTGACGGCATCCTGCGCCTGTCGCAGGATTTCGACAGGCAACTGGCGTCGGACGGCGCCTCTGTCCAGTTGATCGTCAGGGGTGTCGACGCCAACCGTGCCCGCTTCATCCAGGGTTATGCCCACGGCGCACTCGAACAGTGGACTAATCAAAGAGCGATCAGTCAGGCCGCCCAATCCGTGGGATCGGCCCGGCTCCAATCCAGGATGTGGTTCAATCAGGCTGTGGACAGCCATTATTTTCTGGTGCCCGGATTGGTCGTACTCATTATGACGCTCACCGGAGCACTGCTCACGGCCCTTGTTATGGCCCGCGAATGGGAACAGGGTACTCTGGAGGCGCTTTTTGTGACTCCGGTCCGCACGGGCGAGATTCTGATCGGCAAGACCCTGCCCTATTTCCTGCTGGGAATGGGCGGTCTGCTTCTGACTGCGTCAGCCGGGCGTTTCCTGTTCCATGTCCCGCTCAAAGGCTCGACGCTCATTTTGGCAGCGGTCTCCGCGCTCTACCTGCTGGTGGCCCTGGGATTCGGATTGCTCATATCTTCGACAACCCGAAATCAGTTCGTCGCGGGCCAGATTACGATAATCGCGACGTTCCTGCCTGCGGTTTTCCTCTCCGGCTTCATCTTCGATCTTACCAGCGTTCCCAGGGCGGTTCGAATCATCAGCTATCTGCTCCCGGCAAGGTACTACGTGTCGCTTCTGCAAACAATCTTTCTGGCAGGAAACGTGTGGAGCGTTATCATCCCTAACTCTGCCGTTATGCTGCTAATGTTCCTGATTCTGTTTGCGCTCACTCTGCGCAAGACCAAAAAGAGGCTGAACTAAACGATGGAATCGTTACGAAGGATTCTGGCGCTGATCCGAAAGGAACTTCTGGCCATTTTGAAGGACCCCAGAAGCCGATTTACCGTGCTTGGGCCACCCGTGATCCAGGCCATGATTTTCGGCTATGCCGCGACGTACGATCTGAACCAGGTTCGCTACGCCGTGTATGACCAGGACCACAGCGAAGCCTCGAGGCAGTTTCTGGCCGGCCTGGATGGCTCCGGCACTTTCAGGCGCGTCGCCAACCTGCGGGACCAACGGGAGATCGGACAGTTGATCGACAGCAAAAGTGTTCTCATCGTGGTGCAGATAGGGCAGGATTTCGAGCGCCGCTTGCTATTAGGTCAACCGGCCGACGTGCAAGTCATAGCCGATGGGCGCAATTCCAACACTGCGGGGACCGCGCTGAACTATATCGGCACCATTACCGACACATTCAACGCAAGTTGGCGGCTGACTCACGGGGGTCCTTCGCCGCCCGTGCAAACCGTACCTAGGGCATGGTACAATCCGAACCTGGAGACCCGATGGTACATGGTCCCAGGCATGATCGGGATGCTTACACTGGTTCAAATGATCATCATAACCGCCATGTCTGTGGCGCGCGAACGGGAACAGGGGACATTCGACCAACTGTTGGTAACTCCGTTCCGGCCCATCGAGATCATGATCGGTAAATCTGTCCCAAGCATTCTCATTGGCCTGGTACAGGTGACAATGGTCCTGACGCTGGCCCTTTTCTGGTTCAAAATTCCGTTCCAGGGGTCGCTGTTCACCCTCTATTTTGGGGCCCTCCTTTTCCTCTTGGCGGCTGTGGGCATCGGCCTGATGGTCTCCTCGGTTGCGGCCACCATGCAGCAGGCGCTGATGGGCAGCTTTCTCACCATCATGCCCTTCGCCATGCTCTCGGGCTTGAACACACCGATCAGCAACATGCCGCGCGATATACAATATATTACGCTGTTAAACCCGCTGCGCTATATCATATCGATTATCCATCGGGTGTTCCTTGAGGCCGCCTCTTTCCGGGGGATCTTCCCGGACCTGTGGCCGCTCGCCGTGATTGCCTTATGTTCCCAGGCAATGGCCGTGTGGATGTTTCGCCGCCGCCTGACATGACACTGGCGTCAATGATCCTGAGGACAGCAACACCCGTTCGGAGCCGCTCAATTGCCGGGCGACTATCGCCCTTATCTTTACCGGCGTTCACATTCTCCCCACAGGCCGGCATTTATTTCGTCCCCACCCGAGCATATCTTTTATCTATATACCCGTGTGCCGGGAAATGGACACTAGATGCCGGATGCGACAACGCCGAGCGAGGAGCGCTTATCCAATAACAGCAACGAAGGACAAGCCTGATGCCGCATGATAAGGAGGGGAAACTGACCCGATTGAATCCCCAGATCGCAATCACCAATCTTGAACCTGAGAAAAGAGTCGGCCTCGTGGTCGTTCTCACCGGGTATGGAAAAGGCAAGACTTCCTCGGCCCTTGGCATGGTCATCCGCGCCTGCGGGCACGGCATGAAGGTCTGCATGCTCCAGTTCATGAAGGGCGATATATTCACCGGGGAATGGGAAGCCGTAAAGAAAATGGACTGCGACGTGGAACTGGTCGCTACGGGCATGGGGTTTTGCGGAATCCAGGGAAACCCTTATTCGCACGCCCGGCACCGCGAAGCTGCCCAACGCGCTCTCCTGGTGGCAAAAGAACGGATCACTTCAGGAAAATATGACCTGATCGTCCTCGATGAGATCAATAACGCCGTCCATCTTAAGCTGGTGGACCTGGAACAGGTTATAGATCTGCTTCGCTGCAAGCCCCCCCTGCTGCATCTCGTTCTGACAGGCCGCGACGCAGCCCCGGAGGTCGTATCGCTGGCCGATACGGTGAGCGAAGTCAGGGAAATCGCCCATTCCTACCGCAAAGGCATAGAGCCACAGCCAGGCGTGGATTTTTGATAATTAAGGTCGCTTTTCTGTTCACTCTTCACTGTTCACTCTTCACTGCTTCTTAGGGTATCCCACGCACTGGTCCAGGATGATCTTTTGATCCGGCCTCAGCTTCAATTCTTTCGCCAGCGCGTCTCTGTCTATGAGCGCTCGCACGACCGTCGCGAGGCCCTCGGAGGCGCAGAACAGATAGACATTTTCGCTTATGAGGCCGGTGTCGGCCCCTACTAGAAGTTGCTTGTCAAGTGAGCCCGCGTCGACCTTGGAGTAATCCGCCACGTAAATGAGGACGACTGGAGCGTCTTTTACATATGGTTGTTCACCCGTTATCGCCCTGATGTCCCCGGTCGCGATCGTGTCCAGGACGTTTTTCTTCGCATCATAGAGATAGACTCCATCAGCGGTTGCCACATAAATGTCTGTTTCCTGCCAGTTCTTTGCCGAGGGAGCGGTTCGCCTGCCATCCGGACGGTTTATTCCAAAAGCGGCCCATAGAAGGTTGGACAGGGTTTGCATCGAGAGCTTTTCACTGCTCCACGTCCGTGCCGACATCCTGTCATTTAACGCCGACATCAGGGGTTTTCCGCCCTCCTTTTTAGGATTGGGAAGCTGAATGGACGAAGGATCTGCCGAGTAGCTCAAAAAAGAACCGGTGAGCATAAAGACAAGCAGGACGCCGACAAAAAATACCGACCTGATTTGCATGTAAACCTCCGATATAAGTAAATAGAAGCTACTCTTTCTGCAAGCATTCTAACAAAGGTACACCATATGACTTGTCTGAACAAGTGACTTGCTGTTCCTCACTGCAAACTGCCGGCCTACTTCGGGTACTTGCCGGATTTATCAATTTTATTGAGCAGCTCTTCGAGGCTCGTGTGTTCTTCGATCACATAATGTCCACTGTCTTCGCTCGAGGCTTTGCTATCCAGGTTCGCAACAGCAGTGGTTTCGATGGTTTCGTCACTTTCCTCCATGGCTGAAGGGGAATGTTTAAGTACACCCCGGTGGGCGTCCTGATCGATAATAGGAGAAAAATAAGGCGCCTCCTGCACCGTTTCGGGAGTGGGCTTGAAAATATCAGACGGGGAAGAGAAAGATGTGAGCATGTCGATATAATCTTTTGTATACCCCTCTGTGGTAAACATTCCGTCGCTCTTTCCAGTCTGCATCGCGCTCTCGAGCTGGGCGAGCTTGTTTTCACGTATTATATTGCGTACGGCAGAGGTCCCCTTCATTATGGATAGCAGTGGGACCCTGAAACCAGCCCCATGATGGAATTCGAGCCGCTGGACCAAAAGCCATGTCAAGGTCGCGGCAACCTGAGTCCGGACTGCCTCCTGCGCTTCGTGCGGAAAGGAGTTGAAAATCCGGTAGAGCGCGTCTTCAGAGTTGCTCGCGTGAAGAGAAGCTATGACGAGATGGCCCGATTCTGCGGCGTTCAGGGCAAGCCTCATCGTCTCCTTCTCCCGCAGTTCGCCGACAACTATGACATCGGGGTCTTCTCTTAATACGTCGATCAGCCCCTGCTCAAACGATGGCATATGTGTACCGAGTTCGCGCTGTTGTATAAAGGACTTCTTCGAGCTGAACCGGTACTCGATGGGGTCTTCAAGTGTTACTACATGAACCGTCTTCTCCCGGTTGATTTCATCTACCACTGCCGCAATCGTAGTCGACTTTCCCGAGCCCGTGGGGCCGCAAATGAGCACCAACCCGGCTCGCACCCCGGCTATCTGCTGTATCGACGGGTGAAGATTAAGGCCGGTAATACTGGGTATCGTGCCGGGCAAGATCCTGATTGCGATGCTGAGTCCGCGGATAGTGTTGAAGACGTTTATGCGGAGCCGTACGTGGCTGACCGATAGCGCAAGATCGACCGACGATCTGCCCTTAAGTATCTTTAGCTGCCTGGGAGTCAGTATCCCCTCCACGAGACGGTCGACCTCCTCGTGAGACCATTTGCTGCTTCTATGAAAATTAACAAATCCATGTTTCCGAAAGACAATAAGGTGGCCGCCGGTTATGTGCACATCGGAGTACCCTTCGCCTACACAGGTGAGTATCAGGTTCTTGAATCTTTCCATGAGGCTGCTCCAGTCGGTAGGTTAACAGTGAACACTTAAAACTTAATTGTTCACCGCTCGCCAACAATTATTACCACTATAACCGGTGATGTCAAAAATCCGGATCATCCGGCAAATGAGTACCTATGCTCTGGATTTTCCTGCCCCGAAGGGGCTGTATAATATAGCCCACGATCTCTACGCTCCGCGAGGTGCCCCCTGGGGTTGTGACATCAACAACAACCAATTTTTACCCTGTAGGGGTTTCATAGCCAATCCCTTGCTGTTTAAACGCGCCGTGATTTCATCCTAAATATTCTTTTTATGTAACCCTTTCGGGGTATTACAAATAATTTGTGCTCCTATTCTCCCCAAGGTGGCGCTCCGCTTACTCTGGGCTACCCTATGCAGCCCTTTCAGGGCACAAAGTCAAAAGGCCCCCATAGGGCGAGTTCACAATAGACAGATACTGTCCTTTCTCGTCTAGCAGGTACTCGTTTGCCGGATGGTCCAAAAATCCTATCTAGTGCCCATCCGCAAACCCCGGAGCGAATTCCACGCCCCGCGAGGTTTCTGTTCGAAGAGGAGGCATTTTTCGTACTGGCAAGGAAATCGAGGGGTTGCGCGGAGGCGTACTTGGGTACCGCCTCGCGGAGCGTCGAAATCCTGCATTCGCCGCCGCCGTAGGCAGCGGCGAATCTGGGCGGCGGTCCCACCGCCCCAGGACGGAAAAGGACCCTTTCCGGATGGAAACTATCTAAGCTTTCCTCCGGGTCCCCGTTCACCGCTGGAGTTCCTTTTATGATTGGCCAGTTCAACGGAGAAGTCCAGGATTTGTGAACTTTCTCGATATGCGTCTGAGCAGAAATCCCCAAGATGCCTAGCACTTAGCTCGAAATCCTGGATAAACCCCTTAAGGTCTCCCGAATGATAGAATTGTTCATAAACTTTGAGGCCATCCTTCAAAGCGGAAAGAATTTCTTCGGTATTGGGATTCATCTGGGTGATGGCAGCATAGAGTTCCGGACTTTGCGCGAAAATCCTTCCGACGAGGTTCATTTCAATGCGGTAGCTCGGGCTTGTATAATTCATAGTTTCCCCTATGTCTGCATCGAGCTTTCTCAAGGTCCTTCCGATGAGCATGGTCGTAAGGTGGAAAAGCACTTGGATGATGCCCATCATCCTGTCGTGTTCTTCCGGACTGCATTCCTTGACCCGGATGCCACTTGAGGTAAAAAGCGCGCGCAGCCTCCGCCACTGCGCCTGGCCGATGCGAACGGGACAGGCGGCCAGGGTCTGGCCGTTAAAGCTCGATATTCGGCCTCCAAACATCGGGTGAAGCCCGACGACGCTGGCGGGGGATTGAAGCATCTCTTTTACGGGGGCGGTCTTTAGGCTGGTCAGGTCCATCAGGAGCTGACCCGGTCGAGTATGCGGAACGAGTCTCCTGATTATCTCGACAGTCTGGTGAAGCGGCACGGCAAAAATGACTATATCGGATTCGCCTACAGCCTGCTCGGGCGTAAGCGGCGTACCCAAGTCTGCAATATTGACGTGAAATCCATGCGAGCTGAAAAACTTTGAAAAAAGCCGGCCCATTTCACCCTGCCCGCCGATTATCCCGATTACGGAACGCTTATTCCACCGGCGGCTCGAGCTGGTTGGGCCGCAAAAGTGAGGGCCACTCATACTTTGTTCACCCATTAACCTGTACGTTTGTGTTCTTTCATATAAACCGGCCGATCGCTTCGGCCACCCTGCGGCACTCCTCGATCATGGAAAGAAAAACCTCCGGGCGAAGAGATTGAGGACCGTCGCTCATTGCTTCCTCAGGACGCACGTGCACCTCGACGAGGAGCCCGTCGGCTCCGGCCGCGACGGCAGCCCTCGAAACGGCGGGCACAAGGTCTGCCCTCCCCACCGCGTGACTGGGGTCAACGATTACCGGGAGGTGTGTAAGTTGCTTCAGAAGCGGTACTGCGCTGATATCGAGGGTATTTCGGGTTTCGGTTTCGAAGGTCCGGATTCCCCTTTCGCACAGAATTACCTTCTCGTTGCCTTGCGCCATGATGTATTCGGCCGACATGAGGAATTCCTTTATCGTCGCGCAAAGGCCGCGTTTCAGGATGACTGGTTTATCGATGTTGCCAACCTCTGTGAGAAGCCTGAAATTTTGCATGTTGCGAGTACCGATCTGTACGATGTCTGCATACTTGCAGACCAGCACGGTGTCTCTTGGATCCATAAGTTCGGTAACTACCTTCATACCGGTTTTTTCGCGCACTCCGGCAAGGAATTTCAGCCCCTTTTCGCCCCAACCCTGGAACGCGTAGGGTGAGGTGCGTGGTTTGAAAGCGCCGCCGCGCAAAAAATGAACCCCGGCAGGCTCGATCTGCTCGGCTATTTCTTCGAGAACTTCACGGCTCTCGACAGCACAGGGCCCTGCGATAATCTGGATCTGAGGGCCGCCGATCACAAGGCCGTCTATATCCACCACGCTGTTTTCAGGCTTGAATTCCCTGCCTACAAGCTTGTACGGTTTCAAGATGGGGAGAACCTTCTCCACTCCCGGAAAGGTCTCCATGGGGATCTCCGCTATAACCCGTTCATCTCCAATCGCACCCACAATGGTCCTGTGCTCGCCTTTCGAGATATGCACCCGGAGGTTTATGTCCTCGAGGCGCCGGACTATTTTTAGAAGGTCTTCTTCCCGGTGATCGGGCCGCATTACGATGATCATGACGATTTCCCCCCATATTTTTGCAATTTCGCAACAATCGCATACAAAAAAAGCCGTGAGCACTCAAGGCGCTCACGGCTTCAAAACAAACGGATTCAGTTCTCAGGACCCGAGCATACCTTAAGCGTTCCCTTCGCTGGGGTAATAATAGTCGTAATAATAAGATATAGTGAACATATTCTCTCCTATGCGGTGCAGAATAGACTTCATTGCAACCGCTTTGTCAAGATAAATTCCACACAAATTCCAGGTCGGGAAACCTTCGAAAATCGGACCTTTTCGCCGAAGCGCCATTGCGTAAGGATCTACACGTATTCCAGTTTCCGCATCAGCAAGGATTCATATCCCGTCTCCAGCTCGCCGCAGCCAAAAACCCTTTCTCCATCCCGTGTCTTTGCCCGAACGCAGACCTCCCCCACCTTCCCGTGGATTCCTGTTGAATCCCCGGAAAAGTACACAATCAGGTCCGGTATGCCGTCATCATTTATATCCCTCACACTGCGGGCATAAATCTTGGGGTCGGTGATATCGTCAACAGGCCCGACTCTGCCAGGCACGATTCTCACCGAAGAAGGATCCACCCGCCCGGGATCGAAATCGAAACCGTCCCGTTCTTTTGTAGCGCTTAAAATTGCAACCGGAATTGTTCTGCCTTCCAGGTAGTTATCACTGACCGAGCCAATGAGCACGTTAACATCGTTGCGGCGAAAGATCTTCATCCGGGGATATATACCAAACCACAGCAAGCCGGCGCCCGCGGCGATTCCGAAAATGGGAAGAATACTCAGGCCGCACGCAATAAAGAAAACCCCCATGGTCCAAAGCAGGACAGTACGTATTAAAACCTTCCACTGTTCTTTTTTAATTTTGTCCATTATCTTCTTTTGCAGTTAAAAAACAGCATTCACGAAGATAATCTAAGGAGGGAAAGGGAATATTGTCAATCGAGGCAGGCAAGCATACCCTGTTCGCCCTGCCAGGCTGAAAAGAAGAGGAAAATTCATTTCAGTCCTTTGACCCGTCGTTTTGATCCTTGGCCCGGGCACTGGCTATTCGAGTTTTCGCAGAAAATTATGGAGGATATCCTCAGCGCGGTAACCTTTAAGGCGTGCGATATTAACCAGTCGAGCAAGGAGGAGGCCCAGATCGTCCTCAGAGTCGAACCGGTCGGACTCGATCTTGCCCGCCAGCTCTGTACTTTCCCTGGCAAATTCATGCCCCTGTTTCCTGAGATCGTTCCAAATTGCGTCTTCTTTCTGCGAGAGGCGCGCAAAGATTCTATTTGCGCGAATAAGGGCCGGAAGCGACTCCGGGACGGGTTCGGCTTGCATTTTGCCGCTTGCAAGCTTCTCCCCGACTTTTATCTTTTCCCAGTTATCTTTTACCTCCTCGGCCGAGCTCACGCTCGTTTCACCGAAAACATGCGGATGCCTGCGAATCATTTTTTCGCTGATTCTGCGGCAAACCTCTTCCAGGCTGAAATCTCCCCGTTGCTCGTATAAATAAACGAGGAAAAACACCATGAACAGGACGTCCCCGAGTTCTTCGGCCACATCGTCCACTTTTTTCGCCCGCACTGCCGCAGCGGCTTCGTGGGATTCTTCAACAAGGTAGGTCTGGATTGTTTCAGGGGTCTGCTTCCGGTCCCAGGGGCAACCTGTTTCACTTCGTAGACGCTCGATAATCCGGAGGATTTCCTCTATCGCGTTCCAGCGGTCAGTTTTTGTTTCTTTCACCTTTTTCCTTTGAATCAGTAGCGTGTCCAAAGAAGAAGTCCATCATGGTCGATTTCCCTTCGACGAGATCATGGGCCTCCTTCTGCTTTCTGGCAAGATCTTCTTGAACCTTTAAGGGCGCTAATTTGAAGAGAAACTCGGAGACCTCCATGACTCTGGGCGCAAGCATTGACTGTGCGATGAACGGCGAGTTGCCATGGAAGGAAAACAACGTCAAAAAAGAGATCGTCACAATCGCGAAAAGGAGTGCCTTGCCGAATCCGATCATCGCGCCCCAGAGCCGGTCAAAAAATCCGAGCCCGGCGCTGCGTAGGACTCTAACAATCCAGGAGCCCGCCACCGCAATACTGAACCAGGTTAACAGAAACAGCAGGATGAAGCTGATCGGCCCGGTGGCGGTAACGGAAATAGAAGGAAACTGCTTGGTTAGAAAAGAGCCCACGGACAGGTAGTGGTGCGAGGCCACAAGAAAACCTGTAAAAATGCCGGCTACCCCGATTATCTGGGAGATGGCGCCGCGCATAAGGCCCCTGAGCACCCAGAAAGCTCCTGCGCAGATAAGGATCCAGTCGAGAATGTTCATAGTTGGCCACCATCGGGATGCAGTACAGGCCACCGCATAGTGGGGAGCAACAAACAGGAAGCAGAGTCCGGCATCCGTTCCCAGCTTCCTGTTTGCCGATCTCCCTTTCTATCCTGGCAGCATTCTTGGGCGGTTGCAATAGTAAATGCCCGTTTTTATAATGTGGCTGTTGTCACAGGGAAAATTGCGTGATAATAATGATGGTTACTGTTTAACATGGTAACCGAATATTCTTTGGTAGAGGTAAAATCATTTTGGCTCAGGCAGTCTACGACCGCAAAAACCAACCTCAAAGAGCCTCTATACAGGTTATTTTAGACGATAACAGATTGCTTCAGTTGCTCGCAGGAGAACAAAACGCAAATCTGAAGATAATCGAAAGAAATCTCGATGTCCAGGTTCACTTGCGGGGCAATCAGCTTACCGTTGCCGGGGCTCAATCCGATGTGGAAATTAGCGAACGCCTTCTCAATGAACTGGCCGACCTGATCCAGGACGGTTACCCGCTCTACGAAAGCGATATCCTGTTTGCGATTCAGATCTTAAGTGATAATATCAACCGCCGTTTAAAAGATATTTTTCTCGATCAGGTTTTTATAGCCTCCAATAAAAAGGCTATAAGCCCGAAGAGCATAAAGCAGAAAGAATACATAGAAGCTATTCGCAGCTATGATATCGCGTTCGGGGTAGGTCCGGCCGGGACCGGCAAGACATACCTTGCGATGGCGATGGCGGTTGCCGCAATGTCAAAGGACCTTGTCCGGCGCATAGTGCTTGTCCGCCCCGCTGTTGAAGCCGGCGAAAAACTCGGGTTTCTTCCGGGCGATCTTGCCGAGAAAGTGAACCCTTACCTGCGGCCGCTCTATGACGCTCTGCACGACATGATGGACTTCGAGCGCGCAAATAATTTAATCCAGAGGGGTGTAATCGAGGTGGCGCCCCTTGCCTTCATGCGGGGCCGCACGTTAAACGATTCTTTCGTTATTTTGGACGAAGCGCAAAATACGACCACCGAGCAGATGAAAATGTTTTTAACTAGGCTTGGTCTTGGTTCCAAAGCGGTCATAACCGGCGATATAACCCAAATAGATCTGCCCGAGAACAAACCTTCGGGGCTGGTGGAAGCAATCCAACTACTCGATGGAGTTCAGGGGATTCGAATGGTATATTTCACAAAATGTGACGTGGTCAGGCACAAACTCGTACAGGACATAATCGACGCCTACGAGAGAGCCGAAAAACGAAAAGGCCCGACCGCCTCCAGGGACGCCGAGAGAAGCTGAATATGGACAGGGAGAAGCGGGAGTCCGAAAAGGCAAAGAGCAAACCCAGGTTGAAACTCCTGGCTAGCCTGATTTCCTGTAACCTTCGAGACCTTCATTGCCCGAAATGGATGCTGCTGGCGGGCTTGAGTCTTGTCATAGCTACCCTGGTGAGTCCTTCATTTATAGTTGAGAATCCTCACTACCGGCTTGGCGAAATTGCGGATCGCAATATAAAGGCGCAACATGATTTTTTGATAGAAGATGAAGAGGCGACGGCAAAGAAACGTGAAGAGATGATACGCCAGTCGCCTCTTGTCTATGATTTTGACCAGAGGATCACCAGGAATCTTATCGATAAACTCGAAGGATCGTTCAAGGTGATGCGCGAGGCTCAGGCCAGCCTCGAATCGGAACCCCTCCCTGCCGCTTCAAGCCGCAAATCACTTAAACCAATAGATCGGCCATCCGGCCGATACGTGACGGACCCTGGTAAGGGCTCCGTTGTCCCCACTGATGCGGACCGGCTCCAGGGCAAGAAAAAAGATTTCGAGGAGTTTCTTGGCTGCACTGTAAAAGGTGACATCTTTAAGTGTCTCGTCGAGCAGCAGTTTAGCCTGGAAGTTCAGGAGAAGATTCAAAATCTTGTAAAGACTACAATGGACCACGGCATTGTTGCCAGCAAGGCATGGGCTCACGACGAGCAAAGCGGAAACCTTCTGATCCGCAAATTGGACACGGGTGAAGAGGTCCTGATCCCCACGCCGTTTCCCTATCCGGATATCGAAGAAGCCCGCAAGATGATCGTAATGAGGGCCCTGGAACCAGGCCGGGACGTCAGGGAACTGATGCTGATATCTTCGGTTGTATCCTCCCTTCTACAGCCCAATCTCACGTTCAATCTGGAAGCCTCCGAAAAAAAACGTGAGGAAGCATACGCTTCGGTTAAACCTGTTTTTATTAGAATTGCTCGAAACGAAATGCTGGTACGTGAGGGGCAAAGCATCGGCCGTGAGGAGATGCTCAAGCTTATGCACCATCTCCGGAACTCATCCGCCAGGTCCTGGTTTTTTATCTTCCTGGCGATTTTCACATTCAGCATGGTCTGCATCGGTGTTGTGCTGCATGTTGCAAAGCAGAGCCTTCCTCATATACGGATGGACTTGCACGACTGCCTGTTTCTGGGCATACTTCTGGTCTTCCTGCTGATGCTGTCCAGGGCGGGGCTTTGGATTGGAGACAGCATAGGCGACAGCTCCGGAATAATTTCCACAAAGACCTTTGTCTATGCTGTTCCCTTGAGCGCCGGGGCGATGATAGCCTGCATCTTTTTCGGGGTTACCGTTTCGCTCATTTTCTCGCTGGTGCTCACGCTCTTTTCCGGAATGATTTTCGGCAAAGAGTTCGCAATGTTCTTTTATTTTATAATCGGCGCCTTCGTTGCAGCTCATGGCGTTTCGCAGTGCGGAAACCGGATGGTCTCCATAAAGACCGGGTTGCTCGTGGGCTCTACTAACGTCATTCTGATCGTTCTAAGCGCCTTTCTCCAGGACCAATGGGTATTCTTGAAGGTCCTCACCGACTCATTTTTTGGGCTGATCGGAGGTATTTTCGCTGGAATTCTCTCAATCGGTCTGACCCCCCTTGCCGAGATGCTCTTCGGCTACACGACCGATATCAAGCTGCTCGAACTGGCCACAATGGATCAGCCGCTCTTGCGGGAGCTTATGGTAGAGGCGCCCGGGACTTACCATCACAGCGTCATAGTGGGCAACATGGTCGAAGCCTCGGCAAAGTCGATCGGGGCAAATTCTCTTTTGGCCAAAGTGGCGGCCTATTACCATGACATCGGCAAAATAAAAAAGCCTCTCTACTTTATCGAGAACCAGTTCGAGTGCGAAAATCGCCATGAGAAGCTCGCCCCGTCCATGAGCAGCCTCATTCTGATTGCCCACGTCAAGGACGGGATAGAACTTGCCAAGCAGCACCATCTGGGCAAGGAAATCATCAACATTATCAGCCAGCACCACGGAAAGAGCTTCATTTCCTTTTTCTACAACAAGGCAGTTGAAGCGCGTGAAAAAGCCCAGAGCGCAAAGGCTTCACCCCTTCCTCCGATTAATGCTGACGACTTCCGCTATCCCGGTCCCAAACCCCAGACCAAAGAAGCCGGGCTGGTATTGCTGGCAGACGTCGTCGAAGCGGCCTGCCGCTCCCTTACCGAACCCACTCCCGCCAGGATTCAGGGTCTTGTAAACAGGCTGATAAACGCCATATTCAGTGATGGGCAGCTTGACGAATGCGAGCTTACCCTCAAGGACATCCACCAGATAGCCAAACACTTCAACCAGATACTGGCGACGATACATCACAAGCGAATTGAATATCCGGTTACAAACGGAAAGGCAAAAACGGATGGCCCTGATCCAAGTCGCGAACCAAAGCAGGATAAAGATAAATCCGGGCTCAATAGAGAACGCGGCAAAACGGATCTTAAACGCCTTGGGATACACTGAATCGGAACTGAGCGTCCTGATCGTCGATGACGGCGAAATGGCCGGACTTAACCAGCAATACCGCCAGATCGGCCATACTACTGACGTGCTCTCCTTTCCGATGCTCGAGGGCGAATTCAGCGACATCGCCCCCGAAATGTTGGGAGACGTAGTCATTTCAGCAGAGACCGCCAAAGCCATGAGCGCTGAGACTGGAGCAGCGCTCGAATCGGTGCTGGACCTGCTTGTCGTTCATGGCATTTTACACCTGCTCGGCTTTGACCATGAGGCGGGGCCGGCCGGAGCCAATGAGATGAAACTGAAAACCGAAGAACTCCTTGCGATGCTTGGCCATTGCAGCGAGCAATTCGAGTGGTTCTTCGATACGGATGAGTGATCCGAATAGTCCCTGCCGCTGAGACGCCGAAGACGCAAAGAAAACTCAAACTCGACGCTCCGCGAGGTCAATTAAGAGGAGCAAAATTGGCACGACTCGCCATCAATGTAGACCATGTAGCCACACTTAGACAAGCCCGCCTCGCTCCCGAGCCGGACCCGGTTGCCGCCGCAATGTTTGCCGAGCTTGCGGGAGCTCACGGGATAGTGGTTCACCTCAGGGAAGACCGCCGCCATATCCAGGACAGGGATGTCGCCATCCTGCGAAAGACCATCAAAACTAAAATGAACCTGGAGATGTCTGCAACAAAGGAGATGGTCGAAATCGCCCAGAAAATAAAACCCGACGTGGTGACCCTTGTCCCTGAAAAGCGCCAGGAATTGACGACCGAAGGAGGGCTCGACGTCGTCCTTTTCGAAACCCCTCTGGCGCACGCTATACAGACACTTCACGGTAGAGGTATTGCCGTCAGCCTTTTTATAGAACCTGATCCCAAACACATCAAAGCGGCCCAACGGCTTGAAGCCGATTACGTTGAACTCCATACGGGAGCTTTTGTGGAAGCCCAATCTTTTGCGAACCGCCAGGAGCAGTATGAAAAGCTCATTACTGCAGCAAGGCTGGCAAAGAAACTGCAAATAGGAGTGCATGCCGGACACGGGGTCGATTACCAGAATATTCTCTGGCTTAGGAACATAGCGGAAATAGAGGAGTTCAGCATCGGCCACTCGATAATCGCACGGGCTGTGTTGGTCGGTATGGACCGGGCCGTTCGCGAAATGCTCCAACTGCTGGGCTGACCATGCCGATTTACGGTGTAGGCATTGACCTGGTGCTGGTGGACCGGCTCGAAAAGCTGCTTGAACGCTGGGGCGAGCGGTTTGAAACGCGTGTGTTCACCGAATTCGAAAGGCAATTCTGTTCGGAGAGAAAAAAGCGCGCAGCTTGCCTGGCATTGCGGTTTGCTGCAAAAGAGGCTTTCGTAAAAGCCCTCGGGCGGGGGATGAGAAAGCCCGTGCTCTGGCAGGATATCGAAATCAGACATGACACGCTGGGCAAACCGGAGATTTTCCTGACCCCGCGCGCTCTCCAATATTGCAGGGACAAAGGCGTCGGGTCCTGGAGCCTCAGCCTCACGGACGATGGGCAATACGGAGCGGCGGTGGTGGTTATAGAGACCTCGCAAGATTTTCCAGGTTAGTTGCTACTAGACACCAGGGCAGATATAGATCCGAAAAGCGTTTGCGACCAAGGCTGGGATTATGGGCTCCGGAATGGCCGGGGTAATTACGGCTGGAACTCGGAGACGCTAAACACCGTCCGGCCCCCGACTGTGTAAGATGCCCAGGGCCGGATACCTTCCAATTGAAAGCGGCAATGGGAAAAGTTTACCGACTGAAATGAACGCTGGATTTGGAGCCGGGGTCAGGCAAGACCCAGGACATCATCGCAGGAGGGCACAATGCAGTATGATCTTACAGAAGAACAGGTGTTGCTACAGACAACGGTGAGGCGCCTTGCAAAGGAGAAAGTGAGCCCGGGGGCCGCCGGCCGCGATGAATCAGAAGAATTCGACTGGGGTATGGTGGAACTTCTCCGCGAGAATGGCCTCTTTGGAACTGACTTCCCCGAAATCCACGGAGGCTCCGACGCCGGAATGCTGGCTCTTTGCATGGCGATAGAAGAACTGTCCAAAGCAGACGCAGCTTGCGGCCTGCTTCTTGCTGACCAGGAACTCGGCTCCCTGCCAATACTGCTTGCAGCAAACGAGTCGCAAAAACAAAAGTATTTGCCTCAACTGGCCGAGGGAAAGCATCTTGCTGCTTTTGCCCTGACCGAACCGGCTGCAGGCTCCGATGTCGCCCAGCTACGCTGCCGCGCAAGAAAAGACGGTAATTCCTATGTTCTCAACGGGACCAAAACCTTCATCACCAATGGCGGAGTAGCTGACATAATAACCGTTTATGCAGTGATCGATCCCGAGAAACCCACCCATAAAAATGCCGGGGTCTTTATTGTCGAAAAAGGGACCCCAGGGTTTTCGATTGGCCGCAAAGAACCGAAAATGGGTATCCGCTGGTCGAACACGGTTGAACTGATTTTCGATGAGTGCAGGGTGCCGGGGGAAAACCTTCTTGCAGGAGAAGGACAGGGATTTCAGATTATGATGAAGACACTGGATTTTTCCAGGCCGGCGGTGGCTGCACAAGCCCTGGGCATTTCAGCCGGCGCCCTTGAATATGCGGTAGCATATGCAAAAGAGCGTCAGGCGTTTGGGAAACCTATTATCGAACATCAGGGCATTGCGTTCAAGCTGGCGGACATGGCAATGCGCACCGAGGCGGCAAGGCATTTGCTCTACAAAACCTGCGCCCTTTTCCAGGAACAGCCTAAGGACCTGAGCCGGCTCAGCACCGAACTTATTCGCATGAGTTCCATGTCCAAGTGTGTATGCTCCGATGTGGCCATGTGGGTGACTACCGAGGCGGTGCAGGTGCTGGGCGGCTATGGGTACAGCAGGGAATTCCCAGTGGAAAGGATGATGCGCGACGCCAAAATTACCCAGATTTACGAGGGGACCAATGAGATTCAACGCATGGTCATAGCAAGGACCCTGTAGCGCTGAAGTTAAACGCGGCGGCGGCACGAAACGGCACAGGGCCACACGAGGGAGTTCAAGCCGGCCACTGATGTCGTGCAGCAAGCGCTCAGGCGCACAAATGACCTGGATGCCGCTCTCATATGTAAACGGGAGCGGCATTGCATTAACTACGATTGTGGACCGCGACTGAAAAGGTCCACCTTTGTCGCGATTCTATCCACCCCGGATTTCACCACCATCTTCATCAGTCCTGGTGTGGTGATTTTTCCCCTGGCTTTTCCCAGCCTGATGGAAGCATCGATAATATCCTTTGGCGTCACGGGTTGTTCGGATTGAGGTTTTCGTACCAAAGTAAGCGAATGGGTAGGGCAGGTGGAAACACATAGTCCGCAGCCGATGCAGCGATCGACATCGAGCCGCACCTTGCCGGCTTCGAGCTTCAGGGCCTCCATCTGGCAGCGGTCCACGCAGACGCCGCAGGTTTTGCAGTTTTCAGGGTTATACGCTGCAAAAAAAGGGCTGGATGCCATTGCGGCCGGCCTGGCCTGACGCTTGAAATTTTTCAGGACCTGACAACAGCAGCCGCAGCACAGACAAATCCAGAGAATATCTTTGGCGTTGGCGGGCTGCATGACCAGGCCGGCCTTATCGGCCCATTTGAGAATATCCAGGGTCTCCTGCAGGTCGATCTCCCTGCCCACACCATTGCGTTTAAGATAATCCACCGCCATGCCGAATCCTAAACAACTCTCCTCACGCTTGCCACATCCCTTTCCCATCATGGTATTTTCGCGGCGGCAGATGCAGGGGCCGACGGAAAATTTCTTCTGGGCCCGGACCAGTTCTTCAGCCATCTCGTACGGCAGCACTTTTAGTTCCGCAGTTACACTGCGGCCAACAGGAATGATGCGCATTTGAGGGAACTTCCAGGCCTGTTCCGTAAGGGCCGGCAGATATTCATTCATGTCCCTTATCAGCCCTTCGTCCAGATCGTTCACATGGTACTCCCAGATCCCGACAACATACTGAACCGCCAGGTACCTTATGGGACCTGTTCCCCGTTGCAGCCTCAAAATAAGTCCCTTTTGCGCCATCTCCTCCAGACGCTTGGCGGCCCCATCCCAAGGCATCCCGGCCCTGCGCGCAACGACACGCGGTTCTTCGGGAAGCAGTGTAAGATAAAGGGCAAGCTTTGCTTCCTCCGGGGTAAAGAGCCTCCTCAGGATGCGCATTTCCACTCCGCTCTCAGTGGGTGGAAAGCCGCCGGGAAGGTTGTCCAAATGCTTGGCCAGTCTCTTGTAGATTTCCTGTTCCATAGGGTCCACCGTTTCCAAAAGGGATGGCCGTATTATAAATTATCGTGCGGGAATCATCAAACACGGCAAGTTGCAGGAAGTGATTCAGAAGATAATCGAAATCACTACCGGATGAGCGCAATTACCCGGTCATGTTCGATAAGATGGCTGCAACTGCCGGACGGTCGGCGGGGCCTTTGCCGATGTGATGCATTCTGACTATGCCGGAAGGATCGATGAGCACGTTCCCACCCCGCTGGCTCACATCTCCTGCCGACTTTTTGGGGAAGCGCCCGCGCGCCATCTCCTTCAAATAGGCCCGCCACGTGGCGGGTCCCCAGATTTCCCAAAAGCTCGCGTTCAGCATCCCGTATGCGTTGTATACTCTTCGGGTATCATCGACCAGAAGGGGCCAGCGGAGTCCGGTATCCTCTGCGTACATGCGGGCCAGATAGCCGGCCTCGAAAGTAACCACCACAACGCGAATATTCCTGTCCTCAAGTTCCCTCTCGTTCTGCTGCAACTGCAGCAGATGGCCCTGGCAGGGCAATCAACCCAGGTGCCGATGGAAAACCATTAGCAGCCATGCCCCCCGGTAATCCTCGATACGATGCACCCTGCCGCTGAAATCCGAAAGCTCGAATGGCACGGCAGGCCGGCCAACCAGGGTTTGAAACAATCCCTTTTCGCTCTGATTTACGGGCAATGCCATCCTCCTTGAACGTGGTTTCCGGAAGCCGACGGCTGAATCCCATCCAATGCAGCTTACTCCCTCGGGTTCGACCGATCTTGTGAACCCTCGGTCATATTGTCGCTTTGATCATTTTTCCTTAAGAGCGCCTCCAGGATCGTGTCAAGTTTCTCGTTCAAGTGACCAACCTCTACGCCGTTCCTATGTGCCATAACAATAATCTTAACCGACACCAGGAACACTCCGGTTTCCAGAAAGAGATCGTGGGTCAGCCCTTTTATAAAGAGTGAGGCCACAAACAGCCCAAGAGTAATGAGCGCTATGATAAACGATCCGATGTCTATGTGCCTGTTCATAATTCTGTTCCATCTATTTGCTTGGGACACCCAAAGAACCCACCCAATTATCCAATATTCCTATGAAACACGCAAGGAGTCACCACTCTCATCCTGCCGGCCGAACAGTCAGGGGCCGGAGGATATATACTTTTTCTTCAATTTTGAAGCGGCCCCGGCAAGTTTCCGATCCAGGCTCCATAGCGGGACATCTGTCAGGAGGGCCGAAGCAAGCAAATGCATATCGATGTAGCCCAGACCCTTTCCCATGAGGCTGTGAGTTTCTATCAACTCCAACACTTCCTGATGCTCCGAATGGATCGCCATGGGCAACGCATGCAGAAGAGAAAGTATTTCAGACCGGTTCTTGAGATTCCCACACGCAAGTTCTCCTATGATGAAATAATGGCCGGCAACACGGCCTTCGTTCAACAGCGCTTCAAGCCCGATGTTCCCATCCCGCAGATGCGCCACCCACACTGAAGTGTCAACAAGGACCATTTTATTTGTCCCCCGCTCTTCTGCGAACTGTCTTCTCCAATTGTTTTTCGGTTCCGCCCAATTTGGCAAGCCTTCTGCTGCCTTCCCTCGCTATGAGCGCTTCGAGGCCTAACCTGACGAGAGAAGTTTTTTCCTTAACGCCGGTCAGCTTTGCCGCCTTGTCGAGCAATTCATCTTCGATGTTCAGAGTTGTTCTCATGAAAACACCTCCTCAGACGATATGTACTATTATGATGTATTAATATGTATATATTGTATGGATTTGTCAAGAATGAGCAGAAGCGTCAATTTAGGGATTTGGGAATTCGTGGCTGTAAGGCGTCAAACAGTTATTTGACCGGATGAATCTGAAACTCTCGATGTGATCTCAAGGCACAACCATTTTCGGACAAATTGCTGAACTCGTGATACTACGCCGCGTTTTTCATACGGAGGTAATCAGGTTCTTTTGCCTACGTCGGCATTGACAGCCTCCAATCATCTGCGCTCGGCGGAAATCAGAAAAGATATCTTGCCAATTCCTTCATAGCCTTCGCAATATCCTCAATCGCCTCGTGCATTCCTTCACCGTAAGATCCGCTCTCCGGTGTTCCTTCCTTCTTGATCTTGTCCTGAACCTCAAACTTGAGTTTTTTTAATCTTTGAGCATGTTCTTCAAGTTGGGCTCGGCGCCTTTCCTCCATGTCTTTGACGATTTCAGGATCAATTTTCTGCAGCAGTTCATCGGCCTCAGCCATTATCCGTTCGATCTCTTCTTGTTTGAAAGTCTTTCCCATGATGTTGCCTTTCTGCCGCATTACCGGCTCTCGTTTCCCGAAATATAGGATCGGAACCTCAACTGTTTTTGCCTGCCACTCTTAAACCGTGGTTCCCTCCAAGATCCATTTGCTGTAATGCCTTGTTTACACAAGAGAGGAGCCCTTCCTGTCTTAGCGGTTTAGTGAGGTAATCGATAGCCCGCATGCGAGAACTTGCCTTAATCGTCTCCGCAGTAGGATATGCCGTCATAATGACCACGCGGGTTTTGAGGTTTCTCCGCATTACCTCCTGCAGGATATCCATCCCCCATCCATCATCGAGAATGATATCTGCAAGTATCAGGTCGAATTGCGTTTCATCCATTCTTGCCAGAGCTTCCCCATAACCTTTGGCAGTGATTACGTTATGCCCTTCGGCTGCAAGGAATCTGTGAAAGCTGAACCTGATGCTTTCTTCATCATCGATTACGAGTATATTTGCGTTCATTCATTACCCTTATGCGAGGCTCTCTTACTTAAGATAAGACTCGTCAGTACTCGCTTCTTGTTTGGAAACATCAACCGCCGCCGCTCACCTGTCAGACACGTGGCAGACAGATGACAAAAGTGCAAAATAACATCCGTCGCGCGTTCCAAATTATCAATATCTATGCCATCTGTGCCGAAGAAGCAGATGAGGCATTGCATTCAATATTATGATGTTATAACGCACACTTACGGCCGAGCGGCCAGTGTTACGGTCCTAGCCGGCAAGAAAATGCGGTGTTGCATGCAACGTAAGCGTTGCATGATTTCTGTGTCGCGTGCAACGCTTCAACATCGGGGGCATCTTCAGTGAGGTTGTATCTCTCGATTTTTCGCCGGAGTGTCACGCGACCTGCGCTCGGCAACCAGGCAGTTCTTGCTTTGTTCCTGGAGGTCATGGGATGTCCGGATTTCCGTACATTGCCTGGCCGGGGATACTTGAGAAAAAGTCACGAGACGTCAGTGGATATCGCTCAGTCGTTTCCTTGCATTTCGCGGCAACACTTCTGTTGCGTTGCATGCAACACTATTTCTACTCAAGTCCACAACCACCAACGGGGTTCATCTTTGCGTAGGTGCCTATAAACATTGGTCAAAAGTAAAACTAGACGCTTCTCAATCCATCGGGCATAGAACTTGCTCAATGATTATGCAGCATAGCTCACTGCCACTTTATCCTGCTCCTCCATCGTAGTCCCGCATTGGATAAGGGACGACAGCCAAGAGTTTAGATGGTGGGACTCGCTTGATTCCGAAAAGGAATGTGAAATGAAGAAACGTTTTCTCACGAGCCTTAAGCTCCTGATTTGTTTTTTGTGCGCGTTACCGTGCTATACCGTTTACGGTTCTCAAGACCAGCCGTTTCTTGCAGGATCACAGCTTGCCAAGTTCACCCTGCCGGCGCCGGACTCGCAACAAACATCGAGTTATCTAGGCCTGAAAACGATGGACCCTTACACCATCTCCCAGATAGACGCAAAACTTGTTTTTATCGAGATTCTAAGTGCCTTATGCCCTCACTGCCAAGCGAATGCACCTATGGTCAACAGGCTCTACCAGGAGATCCGGAAAGACCCTGCTTTGGCCAGGGACGTGAAGATCATCGGGATATGCTGCGGAGACCACAAAACGCAAATAGCTGCTTTCAAAAAGAACTTCAATGTGCCGTTTCCGTTAGTTCCTGACGAGAATTTGGCAATTACCCGAGCCCTGGGAGTGAAGCAAACGCCGACCATGGTCCTGGTAACGCACAGCGGCAAGGTGCTTGCTAGCCACGGCGGGGTGATCGAGGATTTCGACGGGTTGTTAAAAGAACTGAGAGAAAACCACAAGACACAGTAGAGTGCAATGAACGAGAACGATAACAAAGTAAACATCCTCATGAAAAGCCCCGTCTTCCGGGACTTGCCCAAGGATGCACTGAACGCGATCACCGGGGCGGTTCAAGATCTGGTAGTTCCACAGCATGCTATCGTCTATAGGCAGGGCGATCCTGGGGATAGCCTCTACATTATCAGTTCAGGCAGAGTGAGGATCTTTGGAAGAAATGAAAAAGGAGTGGAGATTGACCTTTCCATACAGGGGCCGGGAGATACGTTTGGCGAAATGGCGCTCCTCACGGGCGAGCCGATGTCTGCCGACGTAGAGGTCCTGGAAGAGGCTCACTTGCTGATCCTCTCAAAAGATCAGTTTGACCGTATATTGAGGGACTTTCCCGACATCTCCAAAGTGTTCGTGAAAGAGATGAAGCGCTGGCTTCTCAGGGATGACGAGCGCCTTGACAAGGAAGCCTGTAAAGCCTACAAAGCCTCCCGGATGTCCTGGGTTGATTTTTGTCTGGTCATCGTAGTCATTATTGTTCTTGCGGTGGTTTTCAACACCACCAATCCCAACGGGATACCTCTTTTCCCTGAATTTCCTGACAGACGCTCCATTCCTATGCTCAGTCCTTCTGCTGCAATGGAAGAGATTCAGCACGGGAAAACTCTCATTTTAGATGCCATGCCGGCCAACTTTTATCAACAGCGCCATATCGGGGGAGCTGTCAACATCCCTTTGGGACTTTTCGACATTGTTTACCTGATGGCCTTCGGCGAAGAAGACAAGGAAAAGAAGATCGTCGTGTACGGTGAAACGATCAGCAGACACTATGACCTTGAGGTTGCCGATAAACTGCTTCTCCGTGGTTACAGGAATGTAAGGGTCCTGGATGGGGGCTTGACGGCCTGGGAGGGCAGAGGGTATCCGGTGGTGGAGGAGATGGCAAAGAAATGATCTGGTCATGTGTTAGACGAGTCGCTACGAGCAAGTACACGGCTTTTGTGCTCAGGATGTACGTTGGCTGTTTCTTCCTCTACGCGAGTACGAGCAAGATCCCATACCCGGCCCAGTTCGCCGAAGCGACGGCGAACTACCGGCTCGTGCCTTACTGGTTCCTTAATTTGGGGGCAGTGCTTTTGCCGTGGGCCGAGTTTGTCTGCGGCCTATTCCTCATCATCGGGTTCATGTCGAGAGCTTCCGCAATCCTCATTGGATTCATGCTTATCCTGTTCAATATCATGGTCCTGACCAACATGTACTGGGGTGCGCCCATAACTTGCGGGTGCTACGATACGGTGGGTGAACCCCTTGGCTGGAAAAAAATCTCTGAAAATGTCCTCATGCTGATCTTCACCATCCAGATCTTTTATTTCGACCGACTCTTCATATTCCGCAGGGGGGGACTCTCAGATCCTGCAAAAATCAGGGTTACTGCTGCTGCTTCGCGATAGATTGCGCCATGCCGATGGAATCACTTTGGAATGCTATCCAGCAACTTCCTGATATTGAAATGTTGCATGTGACATAAAGCAATGCAACATTCCCGTTGCATGCAACACTTATTTTCCTCTATTCCACAATCTTCTATGGGTCTCACCCCGCCATAAGCATCTATATTTATAAGTTAAATTCTAAGTCTGCCGCCTCTCGATTTGCCGGGCATGGAACTTGCCTACAGATACTCCGGCATGGCCCTTGGGGCTAGTACTTACTTGTATAAGTGCGTGTAAATGATTCAAGTCCGTCACCCCGGCGAAAGCCGGGGTCCAGAAGATTTCTTGAGATGGAAAATACATCTGGATTCCGGCCTGCGCCGGAATGACGAGATTAGGGTGTTCCGTAGAATCAAGCACGCCAATTTATGCAAGTAAGTACTAGCATCCCGGTTCCCTTCAGTTACCCGAATCCGGCAGGGAGAATAATATGCCTTTGATCAATTTGGTTATTATTTTGGTTGTTATCGGAGTGATCCTTTGGCTGGTTAACAACTACATACCGATGGATCGGAAAATCAAGAGAATTTTAAATGTAGTCTCGTGGTGATTGCCGTGATCATATGGCTACTGAGTGTCTTCGGGCTCATAGGTTCGCTTTCGGCACTTCGTGTCGGCCGATGAAACGGCAACGCTCGGTAGGTCTGTGATCTTGCAGACCCATGACTGAGGGAAAAGCGTAAGGAAGTCTACGAGAGGCGATTTGGCCATTCCCGTTCACCAGGCCCCCCTAAAAAAAGGGGGGAGAGCTGACCCCATCCGTCATGGGGGGATTTTTATGGGCCTGCAAGGTTTGTCCTGAAGAAGTTATTAGGGTGGTGGTAGAACCCAGAATAATGCCAATCGAGATCCATTGGTGGATGGATTTCCTTGAGCTGGGAACGAGCAATTGACAAAAGATTATATCTAATTATCTTCCATGAGAATTAATTTAACGGAAAGGAGTATGCAATGACGCTTGATCTCCATCAGTTTTCGGCTGTTTCAGTACCACTGGTATCTTTAGTTGCCGGCCTGTTAGTTTTAATCATGCCCAGGCTCTTGAATTATGTTGTGGCGTTCTACTTGATCATTACAGGTATCTTGGGTTTGCTCCATAAGTAATTCACCCCATAGGGATTGGCTGATTCCTGTCGGGTGAGTAAAATCAAGTATTTCGAGTTGCTATATTCCTTTGGATCCTGCCCACGGTCTTGCATCCAGTAAGGCAGAGGCGATTGCCTCTGCCTCTGTCCCAATCGTGCCAAGAGATCCCCGGCGCCATTAAACGTATCAGAATCTTTCTCTCGACCACCATCGGCCACCGGGCCTTGCCCCCAACAGACCAAGGATGCCGGTTACAATCAGGTAGACCGCTACAATTGTAGCCAACATACCGGGTTCAATCAGGATCAATAGCCCGGCAACTAAAGCAACGGCCGGCCCGAGGTAAGAATGGTATGGTAACATTTGCGTATCCTTTCATTTCCGACTGTTTAGCAATCCCCGCAGTCTTGCTGCAAAGCGAGGCCGCCACCCTATGTTAGACATTAAATTGCGGTGGAAAAGCTATGAATCGGGCATAAAAGCCGGGGCCTTTGTGGCCCCGGACAGTCCGGTTCATACAATCAGTTTACTGCAAGAATTCCCAAGAATCAAGGAATGCTCCCACACCCTCTACTTCGGTTATTGCCGACTACTTACATGCATTGAGACATTCCTGTTCCTGTTCCCGAGCCCACTTCTCGCATTTATTGTGGTTGGGGTGATTCGGCTCGTTGCACTCCCTCAAACTTAAATTATAATGCTCACGGCAACGACTGACACAATGCTCTGGCGGCGCCTCTGTCGTGGATCTCACGGTGGTGCTCGAGGAACTCTCTGAGGAGCGATGCTCCTGCACTGGCGGCTGCACCTCTACCGTAGTACTCGAAGAACTCTCGGAGGAACGATGCTCCTCAGTTGCCTGCGCCATTAGAAGACCGGTTGGGTTATCTATGGGGCCGGCGTTGAGATTAGCAGATGGTAACATGAGTATTAGTGCCAGGGAACCAATAACGAGTAACATAGACGAATAAGTCGCCTTGATCATTTTATTTCTCCTTCTTGGGTTTTTGTAAGTTTCACGGCCGATGCGATAGTCCAACAATAGTTTTAGGTAAGGAAGTTTAGTGTTTCCGTTTGCCGCAGCATGCCCCACCGCAAAAAAGTATTGTGCACTCTTTTGCGATACTCTCATTTGGTGCCATATCCCTCCTGTCTCTTACCGTATAAATACTCCGGTCAGTTCGATCCTGCCTTCAACTAACGCACTATGCAGTAAAATGCTTTGGCAAAATCTATGCCCGGTGTACCCAGAGCTGTAACATTTTCCTTTTAACTAATGAATGCCGACACTTACTGCAGGCCCAGTACCGTCCAACGTCGTGGACTTGAATAGAAAAACTGTTGCATGCAACATAAGCGTTGTCGTCACATTCAGGAAAGCGGTTGAGGCGATATCCTCTGATGTCTCAAAAGCCTTATAGGTCACAACGAAAGATGAAAATCGCACAGATCGAAAGTGCAAGCCGCAGGTAGTGAGAGCGAACTTCTTTCCCCTTTACGCCTTGCGCTCTCACGAAGAGTTTTCCGTTTCGGAAGATACTCCCCGGCACTGAAGTGTTGCATGTGGCATTGAAATAATGCAGCGCTTCTGTAGCATGCAACACTTTTTCCATTCAAACTACAATTTCCCATCGCACCGGCCACACCCGTAAGTATCCGTAAAAACAATAAAACATTAAAAGCAACAGCTCTTGAGCTGCAGGGCATAAACTTTGCTAAAATGTGAATAGATTCAAATGAACCAATCGGACGTATGTGGCGGTCGAATCAAAAAGTGGGAGAACGTGCTTTCCGCCTTGTCCATTTTGGCGAGTCTACTTGATTGGAGGATACACCATGAAGTCGAGCACAAAAGATAAAATCCAGGGTGTGGCAGAAGAGATCGAAGGAACCGTCAAAAAAGGCGCCGGTCGTCTTTCAGGCGACCGCGGCCTCGAAGAAGAGGGAAAGAAGGACCAATTGAAGGGCGCGGTGCGGAAGAAGGTTGGCGAAGTAAAGAAGATCTTCAATAAATAGCCTCCGGCTTCCTCTTGTCGTTCTCGAACAGGCGGGCTGGTTGGTTGGCCTTTCATTACGCACAAGTCGATAGAGAGTGATCTGTTCGTCCGATGAACACCCTTTCGGAGGCATGCGGTGGATGTCTTTGTCGTTTGCGACGGACGGACGGATTGTAAAAAATTTCGCAAGCTGGAACAAAATTAGTGGATGATGCTATGAAACAAGAAATGAAAGAACTTCAAGAACTTAAAGGGATAGGAAAAGTCCTGTCGCAGCGATTAGTCAAAGCAAGTTATAGCACTATTGCCAGGGTTGCCGCTGCGGAAGAATCCGGTTTAAAGAGAATTTCCGGCATGAACCCGCAAAAGGTACGCTCGATAGTAACTCAAGCCAGGGAGATGACGGCTGCATCTGAGAAAAGCCGGCCCAAGAATTGGAAGAACGCAAGCCGCGCGCAGATGGATGGGACAAGGTTCTAGTGAAAAACTCAATAGTCAGCCGATCTGTTCCAATACTGGAAGGACATTGTCATGGCCAGCGGTAGCCCATCATAGGGCTCAGGTCCCGGAAGCCGTGTTCTCTCCGCGATGAAGATCTGGTTCCAATTGGTTCCGTACTGTGGATGCCATAGTGAAAAAAGTCAGGGATCTGTTGCTTGCCCCTTCTGAAACAATGTTGCCTCCCTCTGAATGAGTGATTAAGCCATGGCTCTGTCTCTAAGAAAGACCAGGGGCGCGATGAGAACCACAGGAACGGGAGAAAACAGCCGGAGTTTGATAAACATTACCTCCTTGGAATATTTGAAGCTGTTCATTGCCCTGCCGGATCATTTCAGTTCGACAGGAATCGGGATGATGTTGAAGTCGAAGTCGGAGCCTGTTTTGCTTCGATAATGTGAGATGGCGGGGACAGGTAAGGCCAATGAGGAGATGAGAATGGAGAGGGCGATGAGAATGTTTGCCACCTTCATCACGACAATGTTTTTCAGCACAGGATTGAAGTCAAAAACCCGGCCAATCTTGTCTCCCACAGTGGAGAAGAACTAATGGATGTCCAATGGATCACCTCATTTTTGTGACGCGAAATTGTTCCTATTCCGGCTCATGTGGTTGGAATTATTGAATGAGTTTGGGTTTGGATGTCGAGGTTGTGAACATGTCCGACACAAATATCGAAAACCAACTTCGCATCGCCAACACCGTGGAGGCGCTGCAAGAATCCGAGAAACGCTACCGGCGGCTCTTTGAATCAGCCAGGGATGGTATCTTGATTCTCGATGCCGATACGGGCAAGGTGGTTGATGTCAATCCTTTCCTGTTGCAGTTACTCGGTTATTCTTACGACGCAATATGCGGGCAACATATCTGGGAACTCGGTGTATTCAAGGACATTGCCGCATCCAAGGACGCTTTCAAGGCGCTGCAAGATAAGGAATACATCCGTTACGATGATCTGCCGCTGGAAACCCTCGATGGGCGACCCATCGCCGTGGAGTTTGTCAGCAATATATACCTGGTGGATAATACCAAAGTCATCCAATGCAACATCCGCGACATCACCGAGCGCAAGCGGGGAGCTGCACTCCTTGAATCGGAACAACGTGTTCGGCGGTTGAACGAGCACATTCTAAACATGGTGATGGTCCTGTCTCATGACATCAGGGGGCCGCTTGTCGCCATTGCCTCTATCTTGAAGCTCATGCTTCGAGGCGTATACGGGAAGCTGGATCAAAACCCGGCAAACACCGTGCAGGATCTTTTGTCCCGTTGCGCCCGCCTGCTGGGGACTGCGGAGGATTACCTCGGGAAAGCCTCCATTGTCGGGGGCACCATGGAAATGAAACGTGAAGTGCTGGACCTGAGGCAGGATATCATTGATGCCGTGCTAGACGAACTCGCAGACGATATCACCATGCGTGAGATTGTCATCGACAATCGTCTGGGGGCCATTCCCTCCGGTTCCATTACCATCAGCGCCAACAAGACCTGGCTGAAGGCCGTCTACAGAAACCTTTTCAGCAATGCCGTCAAGTACGGTGGGGGCAAGGGGTCTACCATCTCTTTTGGTTTTGAACAACGCGAATCGCATTATCGTCTGAACGTCTACAACAGCGGCAGACCGATTTCTGAAGAAGATCGCGAGAAGATATTCGACAGGTTTGAGCGAATCGAACCATCGGAAGGTTCGACTCCGGATGGTGTAGGCCTTGGTTTGAGCCTTTGCAGGGAAATCATCCTCGAACACGGCGGTGAGATATGGTACGAGGCCCGTCCGGACGGGTCTAACTTCGTGTTCACTATATCCAAGGAAGATGAGTGTGAGGCTTAGACTGCGAGGGATTGTGGGAGGCTGGGATGTGTATAAGTCTCTGATCAGAACTTAGTGTTTAAACTACGAAGCAAGCCTAAAACCCTTACCCACATAGGAACCCGTGGAAGCGCAGATCTGCGTCGAACCCGCATGATTGCCTCCATTGATAGTGCTGAAGGTTTGCTATACAACCCTCGTAGTTTTGAAGCCTGACCCCGCTCTCGGAAAAATGAACTCTCATTAGGTGAAATGTGTAAAAACCTATAAACTGGAATCAAAAATGCGAAGCGGAGTGATGGTCAATGATAGCCAAGAGTGTTGCAAAAGATTTTCCTGTTGTTTGCGTGGGCGGGTCAGCTGGAGGCCTCGACGCCTATACCCGGTTACTAACCCATCTGCCAGCCGATATGGGTGTTGCTATCGTCATAGTTAATCACATGAGAACCGTAGCCACCCTGCTCCCCAAGATTCTGCCGCGCTACACAGAGATGCCGGTTGAACTGATCACCGAAAAATTACTCATCCAACCCAACTGTGTGTTCATCATCCCGGAAAACCGTGATTTGCACGTTCTTGATGGAGAGTTCCGTCTAAAACCGATATCAAAGCCTAAGGGATGGCCCGACGTGATTACGGTTTTTTTGCGTTCCCTTACGGAACACTGGGACGGCAAACTTATCGCGGTCATTGTCTCTGGCTATGATGGCGATGGGGCGGCAGCGCTGTGCGGCATAAGAGAGATGGGTGGCATTACAATAGCGCAGAAGCTCGACACCGCCGGACAGCCAGATATGCCTGAGAGCGCAATAGCAAGCGGGTGTATAGATTTTGTTCTTTCACCCGAGGATATCGCTCAAGAAATTGTGCGAATTGCCCACGCGGTGTCAAGGGCGGAGTGAATGGGACAAGTCAGTGCCTCGCCCCTTCTTTATCAAGTGGGGTTCCCTGTGTTAGCGCAGATGTCGAGGCATCTCACTGCCCGTTAGGGGGATTTTTCTTAAGTCAATGGCATTGAGTCCGCGGCTTCCGTTTGCATTTTCGCTCCAAAGGAATAATGACACAGGAGATGATCATACTTAGTGTATGGCTGGTCCGTTACTTCTTATCTGGTTACCTCCTGGAATGTGCCATGCTAAACTGTAAAGATTCAGAGAGGATTTCGGGGAAGCTGCAGTGCAAATTCGACCAAATCAGAAAGTTGTGCCCGGAAGATCGGTAGCGATTTCTTATCACCTCATCCCCATGGCTGACTGAGGCAGAGGCGTCGGCGTTCCTTCAGCGCAAGAGGCCGAGCATGAGTCGCATGGGACAAACGAAAAGGAGGATGCATAATGGGGATGATTTTACTTATCGTTTTGGTGATCCTATTGTTCGGCGGAGGGGGTGGCTATTATGGCTATAACCGATATGGAGGACGCGGGCTTGGCGGCGTTCTTGGTCTGGTGCTCATCATTATCCTCGTGCTGTGGCTGTTAGGGGGTGTCCATGGTATGAACCTTAACCACCCCTGATCTGTCCGCCGTCAGCGCCTATGAGACACATTCGGCGGATTGGGGAAGCCAAGATCTCCGGCTCATCGCAGCCTTTGAAAGCAGCGAGGATGAGACAGAATTCAGTGCCTGTGAGAGAACCGGCCGAACAAGTCGTGAAGTATATCCGCCGGGCTGCCTGGCGGCATTCCTCAGCCGAAGAGAAGATCCGTATCGTGCCGGAGGGTCCTCGCGACGAGGAGTTTATCGCTGTCATCACGCAGCACATCTCCGACAAGCATTTTCAGATGGTCCCTTACTACGGATGGTGTTCCAGTCATAGTAATTGAGGCATATTAGAAGACACTGACGGCTAAGCGCAGGTGGCTGGGAACAGGACCGGCGCCCGGGAACCGGTCCTGGCGGGGATGTTTGATCCCGATAGCCTCGTTCTGTTGAACAGATCACTATCGACTATAGGCTAAATTTCGATCATGCTTTTCTGGAGCAGGCCGATGTCTGCGATTTGCGCTTCGAGGTAAACCTTCAGCTTCTTTTTGAGATGACTTTCGATCTGACGCACGCGCTCGCGGCTGATACCGAACTTATTTCCGATTCCATGGAGCGTCACTGGATCTTCGGCCAGGAGCCTCTTTTCGAATATGACGGCCTCCTTGCCTTTGAGACGGCCTTTGAAAAGCATCAGCTTGTCATGCAGGATAGCCTTGGCTTCCTGGCCGGCGATCTGCTCGTCAACGGGCAGGTAGCCCGAAGGCAGAAAAGATTTGTACGTGTCCTCGGAGTTTTCCTTCAGGGGGCTGTCGAGCGAGATCTCCCCACTCTTAAGCCTCTGCTCCATTTCGATGATCTCCGACTCCTTTACATCGAGCCGGTGGCTAAGCAGCTTGTGGGAAGCCTCTATGCCATGGGCTTCCAGTCTTTCGTGTTCCTTGCGCAGGTTGAAAAAAAGTTTCCGCTGGGCCGGGGTCGTTCCGATTTTGACGAGCTTCCAGTTGTCCATTATAAATTTCATTATGTAGGCCTTGATCCAAAACGATGCATAGTAGGAAAATTTGTATCCCCTGTAAGGATCGAATTTCTTTGCCGCCTTCATCAGTCCGACGTTGCCCTCCTGGATTAGATCCATCAGGTTCTGCATCCAGTATCGCTGAAAACCCATGGCAATAGTGACCACAAGTCTGAGATTTGCGGTAATGAGCTTGCAGGCGGCCTCCATATCGCCCTTTTCGCGATATCGTATCGCCAGGTCCCTTTCATCCTCTCTGCTGAGAAGCCGATAGCGTTTGATCTCGTCGAGGTATAAACCGAACGGATCGAAGGAAACCCGCCGGCGCCCGTCCTGAATGTTTGTCGACCTTGGCTCTTCGTAGCCTTTCGGGACATCAGCCGAAGTTTCCCGCCCAACGGTCGAAACCTTCTTAAGTTTGGGGTTTTTGAACATGGTTCAGTCATTCCTTGCCGTACTGACAGGTGATAATTCGTAATACTTGCCGGGCAGTTCCCAGCTTCGTGGAAGTATTGAACTACATTTTATTAGTATTGATATAACCGCACCCCCAAAACAGGGTGGAAAAGGGAAGCGGTTCTTTCGTTGCCATCCTTGAATCCGTTCCAGATCATTCTTTTTGTCACTGAGACACTATGTGCAACTCATTGTTTACCTTGACAACACCGTTTACGCCCCGGACTTTCTGCTCTACCATCGCTTTCTCTTCACTGTTATGCACCTTACCGGCGAGGGTAACCACACCTTGAGTCGTACTCACTTCAATGTCGGTCAGTGTCCCCAGCCGAACATCTGTTGCCAACTCCGCCTTCACCGTACTGGTAAGGATAGTATCATCCACCACGTTCCCCACTGACTCAGCGGCATAGGAAGCTACAGACAAGCCCACTAATAAGGCAAAGCTAAGAAACAACACTATGGACATGAGAGTTTTATTCATGTGGATCTCCTTAACTGTTTAAGAATTGGTCACAATATTAATGAGCTTCCCCTTGACCGCAATATCTGATGGTCAAGGGGTGTCATTACATGACATATTTATCTTCGACCGCCGCCGCCATGACCACCGCCGCCATGGCCACCGCCGCCATGACCGCCGCCGCCATAATAACCACCGCCACCATCTCCAATGTCGACGGGGAAGGCGAGGTCGATGCCCGGCGAATCATACTCATCCGGGGTATAGACGACCACTGGAGGCGCATAGACGCGATACCCTTCGTGCCTATGTCGGGCGAACGCTTGCGCGATGGATATACCGCCGATCATTGAGGCGAAAACGAGCGCCATCAGGACCTTGACGGCTGTCGAACTAAACTTTCCGGCTCGCGTGTTTGAAGTTCTCATAGTTACCTTCCATTCTTATAATGATTCCCTACCAAAAAATAAGGTTTGCTCTCCTGACATTGTGGCACAGCCGCGATCATTCGCCCTTTGCCTTTGCCTTTGCCTTCGTGCGCCCGTGATGGCGGAATAATGTATCGGCAGCCTTCTTCTGAGCGTCCGACATGCTTGCATAGAGAGGCTCGAAAGCAGGGATGAATTTCCTGATGCCATCTGCATGCGCCTCGACAATTTCGCCATAGGACTTGAGATCGTCGATAGCGGTCATGGTGTTTGCTTCTTCTGACCTTGCCTTGATCAGCGCCTCCATCGTTTTCGCATTGTCCCTCATCACCTGGGTGACGTCATTCCATAGCTCTTTCTGTGCCGGGGTGATCTTGAGCTTGGTATGAAGCTCTTTGATGCGCGCTTCAACACGCTCGGTTTTTGAGGCCTTACCGGCGGTCGCCATGCCTGGCTCGGATGATGCCGCGCGCGAAATACCTGGACTTGCTAGAACCACAAAGGCGAAAACCACCAACGCAACAGCGAGTGCAGTTGGATAAATAATTCTTTTCATGATTTGTCTCCTATAAGGTTAGAAACACCACGATATGAGAGGTTTCCCTCTTTCAGAAGCAATCCGACACTCCCCGGCCCTTTTTCACAATCGCCACCCACTGATCACCTGTAATGACCGGTGATCGGTAGGCAATGCCCGGGATGACGATCAGATATGCTTTAGAATAGTCAAAATCTGTGCCGTAAGGGCGAAGGTTATCACTTATTCCATATTGTGCAGGTATATTGTACACTTACGTATGGCTTGGCAGTGTACCGGCCGATAGCCGGCCAGAAAATAAGTGTTGCATGAAACAGAAGCGTTGCATGATTTTTGTTTCACGTGCAACGCTTCAACACCGGGGGTATCTTCAGTGAGGTTGTATCTCTTGATTTTGGGGATATCGCTTCAAAGGATTGGCTTACTCTTGCATGAATGGGGTGTAAAGCCGGGGCCAATGGCCCCGGCCGGTCCCATTCAAGCAATCTCTTTGCTGCAAGGATTCGTAAGAATCAAGGAATACCCCCACCAGCCTTACTCCATCTTACATCTCTACCTCGGATATTCGTGGTAACATTTATCAAGACATTCCTTTTCACGTTCCCGAGCCCATTCTTCGCAGCGCTTGTGGTGTTCGTGGCCCGGCTCGCTGCACTCTCTCAAACGTTGCTCATAGTGTTCACGACAATGATGGACGCAATAATGCTCGTCCGCTGCCTGCGCCTCTGTCGTGAAACTCGTGGCGTTCGTGGAACTCGTTACAGAACGCTCCACCACTGTCTGCGCCATGAGATGACCTGATGGCAACATGAGCATTAGTGCCAGGAAACCAATAACCACTAGCATTGTCGAATAAACCGTCTTGATCATTTTATTCCTCCTTAAAAAGTTTAGTGTGTACTGTTGCCGGGCCCAATGCCCCATCGCAAAGGAGCGGAGTGCATTCCTTTGCGGCACCCTCACTCCTGCCGGATACGGCCCACTAACATGAGCAAGACCACGTAAGGACAACGTTTGATCGTTAGACAACGAGTGGGATGACGATCTGATATGCTTTGAAATAATCAAAATCTGTGCCGTAAGGGCGAAGGATATCACTTATTCCATATTGTGCTGGCATACTGGAAACTTACATCCGGGGTGGCAGTATACCGGCCGATAGCCGGCGAGAAAATGTGTGTTGCATGCAACAGAAGCGTTGCATGATTTCTGTGTTGCATGTAACACACTGGCGTAAATACGACAGCAGTCGATTGGCCGTCCATTATTTAGTCATGTAAGCTATTAAGCTATTTACATTAAATTCTAGAATGATTATTATGATAGAGTTAAATAAATACAATAATAATGATCGCTCACGTTTGCCCTATACAGTGATGAAAGGCCATAGTTATCGTAATGAAAACACCGAAGATAGTTTTTTGCTCTTTAGGTATCCTGCTGTTCATTTGTTTTATCGCTAACGCAGGAGAACTATGCAGTCAAGGGGAAAACTCTGAGAAGGTCATCGCATATTTGATAGACCAGGTAGCGAGATCGAATTTAACATTCACCAGGAATGGAACGGAATATTCGAGCCAAGAGGCCGCCGACCATATCAGGAATAAGTACGAACATTTCAAAGCCCGGATAGAATCCCCTGAGGATTTCATCAATGTCTGCGCGTCAAAGAGCCTTGAGTCGGGCAAACCTTATCTTGTATCGACGGCACAAGGGAAGATCTCGGTGGAAAAATGGCTTGGTGCAATACTCATAGCGCATAGGGAAAAATAGAAGCTTTTTTAGCAGCCGCTCCACCAGTTTTTACCGGACCTGACTACCTTATAGCAAGTGTTTGAGCAGATTGGCAGACCATTCCTTCAGGTGATTGTCGGGTGACCGTTTTTTCCACTCCTTCAGACTTATCTGATTAGACTCTTCCAAATCTCTTTCAAACATTGCTTGCATACTATCGGCGAAGTCCCGGCCGAGGAGTACGGCATTGGCCTCGTCATTGGTAAGGAAGCTTTCATTGTCCAGATTGCTCGATCCGATAGTAGACCAGACATCATCGATAACTGCGGTCTTTGCGTGCAGCATCCCTCCGCGCCTCTCAAACAATTGCACGCCTGCTTTTAACAACCGACTATAGTAATATCGGCTCGCATGGAACACCAATGGGGAATCACTGAAGCCGGGAAGCAGCATCTTCACGTCAACACCGCGCGCTGTAGCATCGCTGAGCGCTTTTAACATTTGATCGTCAGGCACAAAATAGGGAGTCGTTAAGTAAATGGAGTTTTCCGCGTGAGTGATGGCTGAAATGTACATCATGAATATCAGCCGATCACTATCACCCGGTAAACTGCCGACCACCCTGACCAGCGTGTTTCCAGCCTGCTTCACATAGGGGAAATAGTCCCTGCTGGGGAGTGCCGGTCCCTTTTGCCTTTCCCAGGTTCTCATGAAAAGCCATTGGAGTCGCATTGCTGCCGGCCCCTCGATTCGAACGTCTGTATCTCGCCAGGGTTCATCCTTCTTCTCACTACGATACGCACTGGCCGAGCTTCCGGAATAAACAGCACTGATGTTGACTCCGCCGGTGAAAGCGATGGCGCCGTCAACGACCAGAATCTTACGATGGTCTCGATGGCGTAATTTCCATCTTTTCCCCACTAGTACCTTCCAGGGGTTAAGGGGATTGAATTCAAGCACGAGAACCCCGCCATCGCGCAAGTGCTGAAAAAAGCCAGCCGGAGTCTTCATGGATCCATAACTATCGTAAATCAGGTTCACTTGTACGCCTTCGGCGCTTTTTCGGATGAGCAGGTCAGAAAATCGTTTGCCGACTTCATCATCTTCAAATATGAAGGTTTCAAGATTGATGTGATCTTTAGCGTTCTCGATGGCCTCGAACATCGCCGCGTAGGTAGCCTCACCGTCAATGAGCAGCGTGACCTTGTTGCCGGCCACCAAAAGACTCCCACTAACGGACTGCATCAACTGAACCTGCTGCTCCAGCAGTTCGGTTGCATCGACCTGACCCTCAAGCCGTTTGATCATGGCGTTACTTGTTTTTGCAGAGAACTCTCCTTGAGGCCCCATGATCTTTGTCGGTTGATCAAAGCTCGAGATTAGATGGACCATCATCGTCTGTACATTCGGCAGGGATGCACAGCCGGAAACACTGCTCAGACAGAGAAACGTGAATAATAAAAAAAGAGGCCCCATTAGCGGGCCGGTGCTCAAATCTTTCATTGCACGAATCATCGAAAGCCCCTCCTCTTACAATTATAGAGTTGAGCAATGTACAGTCTTTGAATGCGATTTACCCCCTGAAATCCCTCCTGGCACTTTTGAAAAAGCGGCAAATGGAGACTTCAATCATATTGAAAAACACTTGGGTTTTAGTACCTGGACAGCGCCTTTTGAAGCTTCACGGCCCCCGCCGGCACTTTGACCTTCCCGGACAGGATCTGCCCCGGTGTTACCGACCGTCCGTAATATTCTGCGTTTGTCTCGTTTCTCGCCCCAATGACGGTGCCCTCAACTGACACGCCGGCGAAAAGTCCCTGGCTGCGGCTATAGGCATAGACTGCGGCAACAGGCGTTACATCCGCCTCGGCAGTGCGCCCCACGGGACCGGCAGCCGCGCTTATATCGCCTCCCAATTGCACGTTTCCTCCTTGAGCGAATGCCTCCACGGCCTCATGAGTATTCAGAATGAAAATGAACTGGGTTTCCGATGCTCCGATCTGAAAGCCGAATCCCGCTCCACCAGTCCCGATTGATGAGGGACCGCTCCAGCCTTTGCGTGTTCGCGCAACTACCACACCGGTGCCGCCGCGCCCGCTGACCATAAAGCCCGCCTTGTAGACCGTCATGATAGCCACTCCCTTGGCGTGCCTCAGCACCTCCGGGGGGATGGATTTTTCGGGCATGTCCCGGAAGGCCTGGATTGTCGCCACGGCCCGATCTACCTCATCCTGCTCGTTTGCGTATGTCACGGGCGCATTGAACGTTGCAACCAAAGCCAAAAACAGCGTAAATAAAAGAACATGTTTCATCATTTCATCGCCTTTGCATGCTAACCGGTTCGGGATTGTGCTCCGGCCCACACCGAGGCCGGAGCGCCTCTTTTCTATAAACTGTAGTATGTTGCTGTCGGGACTCCTGCCGCTTCGGGGACATTCAGCCCATCATCCCCCGACGGCAGGGTTGTCAACAAATCAATAACCAGGAACGCTCATTACGTCCGGTGTGGCCGGACCCAAGGAATATGCGCCCTGGCAAGTTACGTCTTATCTGTCCGCATCTCTAACCGGCGCGCTTTGCAAGGCTTTGCCACAACTTGAGCCGCAAAATGAAGGAAAGTGCCAGTTGCAGGGAGCGAGAGCCGACAAGTGCCAGTTGCAGGGAGAGAGGAAGGACAAGTTCAAGCCGCAAGGAGAGATACTGGGCAGACAGCCACCAGAGCAATCTGCTTGCGCGCTGAACAAGCCGCCGCTGACGAGGACCAGGGAAAGAGCGATTGCAATAATCAGTGTTTTTCTCATTTTAATCTCCTCAAAATCCTACTTACCGTTAAACGCAGAGCCTGAGATCAGGGCCATAGATAAAAACAAAACTACGAGAAATGCGGCCTTTTTGATCTAACATCCTTTCGGGTGTTTTGGTGCACCAGTAAAGCGATGGCAACTGCAGCCCGTTCAACATGAAACCAATCTAACTCGAACTTTCCTTGTCCTTTGAGCTTCGTATCGGCTTCTTAGTGTTTGATGCTTTATACCTCCCGTATCTTCCCGGATAAATGCTCCGGCACTCCGATTAAGCCTGCCTGTTGCTTAGGCAAGTTATGTGCCCGAGGGGATCGAGAACCGTCGTGTTATCCTTTTAGAGAATGTATTTGGATACCTATGGAAGAAGCGAGAACCATTCAGCGAGGTGGACTTGGATAGAATAAGTGTTGCATGCAACATTATAGTTGCATCTATTCGATGTCACATGCAACACTTCAACATCAGGGGGTATCTTTAGTGAGGTTATATCTTTTGATTTTCCTGTAGAGGGTCACACGATCTATGCCCAGCAATCGCGCTGCTTTTGCTTTGTTCCAGGCGGTCTTATCCAGGGCTTCAAGAACTGCTTGAGAATCGACCGCCTGTGTCACATCGGGAGAGCGGCGCTCGATTCCTGGAGCGCTCATGAAGTCAGGCGGCAGATGATCTAAGGTGATGATGTTCTGGCTGCACAAGACGAAGGCATGCTCCATGGTGTGTTCGAGCTCCCGCACATTGCCGGGCCAGGAATACTTGAGAAAAGCCTTCAAGACATCAGCCGATATCGCCTCAATGGTTTTCTTGAATTTAGCGTTGAACCCGTTGCGAAAGTGTTCAACCAGAAGCGGGATGTCTTCGGGCCTGTCCCTTAAGGGCGGCAACCTTATCTCAACCACCTTCAGCCGGTAATAGAGGTCTTCTCTCAATTCGCCACGGCTGATTTTCTCCATGAGATTTCTGTTCGTTGCAGCGATCAGCCGAACGTCCACCCTGGTTGGAGTAGAGCTTCCGACCCGCTCGAATTCGCTCTTTTCAAGGACTCGCAAGAGCTTCAGTTGTATCATTGGCGAGATGTCACCAATCTCATCCAGGAAAATGGCGCCGCCATCCGCTCTGTGGAACCGCCCCACATTGTCTCTAATGGCTCCTGTAAACGCCCCTTTCACATGACCGAAGAGTTCGCTTTCAAGGAGACTTTCAGGCAAGGCCGAGCAGTTCACCTTGACCAGCGGTTTGTGGCTGCGTTCTCCGGCACGATGCAGCGCCTCGGCTACAAGTTCTTTACCCGTCCCACTTTCCCCCGTGATGAGAACAGTCGTCTGAACACGGGCCAAAGTTTTTATGAGGGCATAAACCTTCTGCATCGGCTCGCTTCTGCCTACCAGGTGATGGAACTGCCGGTGCTCTTGGAGCTCGCTTTCGAGGTCGGCCAAATGCGTATCGTCCCTCAAAACTATAACGACGCCTGCAAGCGTACTCTGCGCGCCAAGCAAGGGGTATGTCCTTACGCTAACGACCCTTCTTGCACCATTGGCAGGCCGGCACTCGATACGGTCAACCTCAACAGGCTCTCCACTTTTGATAGCTTCCTCAAGAATCTCCACACATCTCCCATTGCACACTCTGGCCAGAGAGGCAAAGGGTTTTCCTATGTCATCACGGGAATACCCGCACATGGTCATGGCTGCCTCATTGATCTCGAGTACGACTGATGCTTTATCTACGGTGATGATGGCATCCCTGACGCTCCTGAAGATAGCCTCGAGGTTTGTGCGGTATCTTTCCTTTTCTTCATTTACGGCCTTATATTTCAATGCCGTTCTGGCGGCATGCAGCAATGACTCCTGGTTGACGGGCTTGGGGATGTAATCGAACGCACCCAGACGAATGGAGTCGGCAGCGGTCTCGACAGCGGGATCTCCCGTGATCATGATCACCGGGCAACTCAGTCCCCTTGCCTTGATCTCGCGCAGGATATCGATTCCCGTCCCGTCCCCCAGAATGATGTCTGCAAACACCACATCAAAGCTCATCTCGTTCATTCGGGCCAAAGCCGCGCTGCAGCTTTCAGCAGTCGCTACGATATGCCCCTCGGTCGTGAGGAACCTTTCGAAGGTAAACCTGATGGATTCCTCATCATCGATTACAAGAATTCTCGCACTCATTTTCCACCCCGCTACCGCCTCGACTAGCCGGCAAATCGATTATGACCCTGGTAAATTCCCCTTTGGTGCTCTCGAAGCTGAGCTGCCCGCCATGATCTGTGATGATCGTTTGAGTGATGTTCAACCCAAGGCCGGTCCCTTTCCCTAACGGCTTTGTGGAAAAGAACGGTTTCGTTAGCATGGAAAGCTCATGGGCGGAAATTCCCACCCCTTGATCGTAAAATACGATCCGCACATACGGGCGGTCGCCGATAGTTACTTTCTCGCCGGTGATCTCGAAGCGTTTATTTTTATGCTTTCCCGGATACTTCTCGTTTAAGGCATAGCGCGCGTTGTTTATGATATTTATAAAGCCCTGCTGGAGCTGCTGAAAGTTGACATCCACTTGAGGAAGGTCGTCGGGAAGATCCACTTTTAGATCGATACCCTCCTTCCGGATTTGCGCCTGGATTAGAATAATGGATTCTTCAAGAATGGCAGGGACACGAGTAGGCTTTCTCTCTTGCCGTCCACTGCGCGCGTAGGAGAGAAGCGTACTTACGATACGGCCGATACGCTCGCCTTCCTTCACGATGCGCTCTCCAAGGTCCTTTTCCATGCTCTCGGGGCTGCACTCATTTATCAGTATTTGACCATAGTTTATGATGCCGGTGATGGGATTGTTGATTTCATGAGCAACTCCTGCGGCTAACTCTCCCAGTGAGGCCATATGACCTGCCTGCATCGCTTCTGCCTGCATAGCCATCTTTTCGGTAATATCACTCACCAGCAGGAGCACGCTGCTGACCCTCCCAGCCTCTTTGACTGGAAATGCCCTTAAGTCCAGTACCGCCCCATTGTGCCTTACAATGGCGGCTTCCTTTTCAGCCGTATCGAAACATCTTCTTATCGGGCTGTTCTCAGAGGGAACAGAACGATCGTGTAATAATTTATAGCAGTAATGCCCTACGGGATCGGATACCGCCTCATTCAACCCCAAAGCATTGCCGTTGTTTGTCCACAATACTTCCATTTCGGGAGAGAGCAGGATCAACGTATCGCTGATAGCATTAAGAAGAGTCAGGAATTCCTGTGAGAGTTTTCTAAAATTCCTTTCGTTCTCACTCAGTTCGGTCGTGCGTTCCTCCACCCTTCTTTCCAGCTCGTCATGAGCCAGACGCAACTCTTGCTCAGCAATCTTGGAACGGGAGATGTCGATAATTGACGTTCTGCACCGGCCCGTGCCGTGTTTATCCTCAAAGAATATACTCTCAAGCCGCGCGTAGAATTCCTCGCTGCCTCTTGCCCTCAGCCTCACTTCACAGGTCTGCCTCTCCCTTGTCTTGAAGACCCTTGCGATGTGTAAACGAGATTTTTCCTTATCCTGCTCGCTAACGTAAAAAGGGAATATACTCTTGCGCAGACGTGCTCTTTCAGTGCCCAACTGGCTTGCGGCGGTAAGATTGGCCTCCCAGATCAGGCACTGCTCATCTAAAGTGACGTATCCAACGGGGGCGAAGTCATAGAGGTCGGCATATTGGCTGCTGAATTCCTCAAGCTGAGCCTGGGTTTTGCGGAGTTCTTCATTTTGCATCTCAAGCTCGATCTGATGAACCCGCAACTCCTGAATGAGGCGCTTGGCGTCTTCTGCGGGGACATCGTCCGGCAGATCCCAATCTTTCAGTTTCTCTTCGGCTTCCCTGCGCAAAATAGCGTTGCCGTCCTCACTTTTCTTGTCCATTAACGGTTCACCTTCGGGCTTTTGAGGAATTTCAGGGGCCCTCGTACTGATCGAGACAACTGGATGGATGGAGGAGCCCTGACTTCTTGCTGAATCACGTCATTAGCCAAGCTTTTCAACGATCAAATCATCATAAGTTGGCATGGACTGAGCCTGCTTCATGTGTCATAATTATATAATAGAATATTATAAGTGATTAAAGAAATTCTCCCCATGCCGAGGGAAAACTTATGCCCACATCCCGCCCCCCAAAGAAGATCAGCCCAAAAGCAGGTGCGATGAAGGATTTCCCCATTGTCGGTATAGGCGCATCTGCCGGCGGCCTGGAGGCCCTGGAAGCTTTCCTGGCCCCTATGCCCCTCGATACCGGGATGGCCTTTGTTGTCATTCAGCATCTCAGCCCAAAACACAAAAGCCTGATGGCGGAGATCCTTCAGCGGATAACACCGATAAAGGTCACCCAAATCGAGGATGGGATGAAGATAGAGCCCAACCGTGTCTATCTCAATGTGCCGGATAAAGAAACGGCTCTCTTCAATTCTGTTTTCCAGCTTACAGATCCGGCCTCGCGCGAGGGATTCCGGCTGCCCATTGACTACTTCTTCCGCTCGCTTGCCGAAGATCACGCCGAGAAGGCCATTTGTGTCATTCTTTCGGGGACAGGATCAGACGGGACCCTTGGTTTAAAGGCTATCAAGGAAAAGGGCGGTATGTCCATAGCTCAGGAAGAGCATCAGGCAAAATATGCCGGAATGCCTCAAAGCGCCATTGAGACAGGGCTTGTGGATCTCGTATTGCCGGTTGAAAAGATGTCCAAAGAACTTATTGCCTACGTCAAACACCCTTACGTCAGAAATCGTGTAAAAAGCAACCGCATTGTTGAAGATACTAAGAATGCGTTTTTTCAGAAAATCCTCATGTTGATTCGTTCCAGTGCAGGCGCGGATTTTACGCATTATAAGCGGTCTACTGTCTCTCGAAGAATTGAGCGGCGTATGGCCGTCCATCAATTAGACCACATTGGCACCTATTTCCGTTTCCTCACTGAAAGACCGGCGGAAGTGCAGGTACTCTTTAAGGACCTGCTCATCGGGGTTACCAGTTTCTTCAGGGACCCCCAGGCCTTTGAGATTTTGGCAACGAGAGTCATCCCTCGGCTGCTGGAGCAAAAGCAGGCAGATGCTCCTTTGCGCATCTGGGTCCCGGGTTGTTCCACCGGCGAGGAAGCTGTCTCTATTGCCATACTCATGGAGGAAGCAGTAAGTAAGTCGAACAGGCATTCCGATGTTCAGATCTTCGCAACGGACCTGGATCCGGATGCGATCGAGTATGCCCGCGCGGGCAAATACACGGGAAATATTGTTGCCGATGTCCCGGCAGGGTTGCTGGAGAAGTATTTTGTAAAAGAAGAAGACAAAGGATACAGAACATCCAAAAGAATTCGCGCAATGATCGTCTACGCCCTCCAGAACCTCATAGCAGATCCGCCGTTTTCCAAACTGGACCTCATTAGTTGCAGGAATCTTCTGATTTATCTCGATACATCACTGCAGCAGAAAATATTTCCAATCTTCTACTATGCCCTGAACCCGGATGGATACTTGTTCCTGGGTTCCTCCGAGAGTATCGGGAAGTTCAGCGATCTTTTCTCACCAGTCGATTCGAGATGGAATATATATGAGCGCAAGGATCCCATCGTGCAGAGATCTTCAATACCTCGTCTCCCTCCTCCGCAATTCGTCGCTTTGCTGGCTGACTGGGTGGAAAGAAAGAGCACACAAGGAGAGATCGATATCCGTGAACTGGCCGAAAAGCGGATCATTGCGCAATACTCTCCTCCCTGCGTATTTCTCGACGATCACTACAACATCCTCTACTTTCAGGGATCAACCGACAAGTACCTGGCTCAGCCGAGCGGAAAACCGACACTCAACATCCTTAAGATGGCCCGCAGGGAGTTGCAGGCCAAACTGGCATCGGCCCTTAGCAAAGCCGTCCGGCAACAGACCAGGGTAGTGTGTGAAGGAGTGCAGATTGCTCCGGACGACAACTCCGGGATTTTTAGCGTCGATGTGATCGTACAGCCCGTAAGGGAGCCGGGCGTTAAACTAGAACTGATCATGGTCTCATTCGAGGAAAAGTCCCATCCGCGTAAAACCGCCGAAGGGGATACGGAGCCGGAGGAGTCCTCGGAGACGGACCCGCGCATACTGATCCTTGAAAACGAGCTTCATGCGACGAAAGAATACCTTCGGGTCACCGTTGAAGAACTCCAGACCACGAATGAGGAACTCAGGTCAACCAACGAGGAGATGCAGTCCGCCAATGAAGAATTGACGAGCACCAACGAAGAGTTGGAAACTTCCAGGGAGGAACTGGTGAACATGAATTCGCAACTCCAGAGCAAGGTCATTCAGCTCTCGGAACTCAGCAACGATGTGGAGAATCTATACTCCTCCACAGCAATAGGGACGGTCTTTCTGGATACCCGGTTAAATATCAGGCGCTTCACTCCGGCTCTGACCGAGATTTTCAATCTTATTCCCTCCGATGTGGGGCGGCCGATAAGCGATATCACGTCAAAGCTTGCAGACTATGACCTTACGGCCAGTGTCAGGAATGTGCTGAAAACGCTTCAGCACAGTGAAGCAGAGGTGCAGAACAAGGAGGGGAGCTGGTTTTCCATCCGCACGCTCCCCTATAGAACTGTGGAGAACGTGATCGACGGTGTCGTTGTTTCGTTTGTCGATATTACCGCTCTTAAAGAGGTGGAAAAGCTTGCAGACGACGCTAGAGCTTTTGCCGAAACCATCACCGACACAATACGGGAGGCGTTGCTCGTTCTCGACGGTAACCTCAAGGTCGTCTCGGCCAATAAAGTTTTTTACAGGAATTTTAAGATCACCAGAGAGCAGACCGAAGGGGGACAAATTTTTAGCCTTGGTAACGGCCAGTGGGACATCCCGAGGCTTAGGGAACTCCTCGAAAAGATTATACCGGAGAAGTCTTCTTTCGATGACTTTGAGGTGGAACATGACTTTCCAAATATCGGGCACAGGAAAATGGTTCTTAACGCCCGAATGATGAAGCAACAGAGCGGAAAGCCCAGTCTTATTTTACTCGCCATGGAAGACATTACCGATAGAGGACATCATGGCAGATAAGACCCGGGAGCAAAGGTTGGCAACCGCTCTGGCAATAAGGCTGAAAAGAGGCTTGCGCATCCGGAAAAGATTTCCTCTGAGGGCGATGCTGAGGAGACCCAAAGGCTAATTCAAGAATTGCGGTTGCACCAGATCGAACTCCAGATGCAAAACGCCCAGCTTGCCCAAACTCAGGCGGAACTTTAGAAATCACGCCAGAAGTATTCCGATCTCTTCGATTTTGCACCTGTTGGTTACCTGTCTCCGGACGAAAACGGGGGCGTTCTGGAAGCAAACCTCACCATCGCAACTCTTCTGGGCGCTGAAAGGATGTGGATGATCAACACAGTCCCTCTCAAGTCCATGTTGTAGTGGCATTTCCCCTGGCATCAGCGGGGGATGCGTCCGGGCATCGATTGCTGAGTTGCGCCTCGCATAATCGCCGAATTCTTGCTCCCGGAGCTTAAAGTTCGGAGCGCAACTAGTTGGAGGGAGCTTTCATGCCTATTATACCCGACGCCAAGGCCGAGCCCCTCTTCTGACAACTTCCCGTTATGACGCCCCTTTGGAGCACCTGAATTTCAGCCCTGACCGACTGAACGGCGCAGAGGCCTCTCTCTGCGTGCATGGCCCATTTCGGCCCAAAAGGTATTCCCTGGCATTGAAGCGTTACGTCTGAGATGGAAATAATGCAACGTTTATGTTGCATGCAACACTTTTTCTGCACCAAGTCGCACCCCCGGATGGCGGCCACCCTGTCCTAAGTAGCCACGATCACAAGCTAAAAAGACAATACGGTAGATCTCACCCTGTCGGGCATGGAACTTGCCAAAGGTAACCACATAGGGATGTAAAGGGAACCTGCATCGGAGCTGCCAACTGTTCCAATAGGCAGAAAGGGCACAGAATAATGGAAAAACAGCAAAGCTCCAAAGGTGCGGGATGTCGGTAAGACCATTGGTGAGCGTTAAATATGTCAGGACAGTTCTATCTATATCAAGACAGGAGGCAAGAACCAATGCAACGCATTGTGTTAGCGTGAAGTCCCCGTGCGACGGACGGATCGGCGGGGTAAAGTTGGGCCTGCCATCCGCCGCTGATGGGAGTCAATAAACCGCGATATGCCAATAATGATTGGCAACAAGGAGAGAAAATGAACAGAATTATAAGTTTATCCATTTTTGGAATAGCCATGGCCGTTGTGGTCGCTCTCGGCGTCCCCGGCACGACAAACGCTTTAGCCAATGACAATGGCGCAAACGCCAGTATGATCCAAGTTGCTGACCTGGGCATAACGATCGGAGGAGGCGGAGTAGGCGTAGGCGTAGATACCAATAGAGATATGCAGGACAGGGATCGAGCGTATGAGAACGAGAGGGCTCGGCAAAGAGCATACGATGAGGGTCGAGAACAGGATCGAGCGCTGGATCGAGCAGAAGACCAAAGGCGAGAGTATAACCGGGAGAATAGAGAGGGAACCTACGACCGTAATTGAAGCTAAGCTAGCGTCCATCCGGAATCTCCGGGGCAAATTCCACGCTCCGCGAGGTAAGCCCGAAGATTGACGCTGCCAGGACGGTAAAGGACCCTTTCCGGATGGAAACTAAGCTATGATTTGAAAGACATTCCGGTGGTTGTGGCCAACAACAGGTCCAACTGCACTCTTTTTGTTGCGTATTGCGCCCTTCCGGCGTTTGTCTTTAAGGGCTTGTCCGTAAATAAGCCTCTTAGGAATTGCGCTGGATTTTGAGACTGATTTGGTCGCGAAGATTGAGCAAAACCGCAGGCGTAGCTGGTGCCCATCCGGAAACTCCGGATGGAACACTAGCAGTTTCCAATTCGAAAAGGAGGCATTTTTCGTACTGGCAAGGAAATCGAGGGGTTGCGCGGAGGCGTACTTGGGTACGCCGCACAAGCAAGCCTGAAGATTGACGCTGCTAGGACGGAAAAGGACCTTTTGCGGATGGAAACTAGCTGGGCTACATCGAGGATTTTGCCATTGAGGAGCGGCCAAAGCCGGCCAAAAGCCGGATGCAAGCGCAAAGGTTTTATTTACGGACAAGCCCTAAATAAGACCGGTCAGATGTCGACAAACATTTGCATCCTGTTCGTCACCCGCATGTTGCGGCTGTTCGCTTAATGGGGCCATCGATGAGGTAACCAGGATGAAGGTGAAAAAGTTGAACACGCAAGCACCCCCCGAAGGCGAGACTGTGGAGAAATCCTTCCCTATCGTCGCTCTTGGAGCTTCCGCGGGCGGGCTCGAAGCGCTTCAGGATTTTTTCGACAACATGCCATCTGACTCAGGCATGGCCTTCATGGTCATCCAGCACTTGAATCCTACAGGGAAGAGCATGCTGGGGGCTATCCTGCAAAAGCATACGCAAATGGAGGTCCTGGATGCCGAAGACGAGATGAGGGCCGAACCAAACCGCGTCTACCTCAACCCTGCCGGAAAGGACGTCGGTATCTTCAACGGGGTCTTTCAGATGACGGACCCGGTTAGAATACGAGGGACCAGCCTCCCCATCGATCACTTCGTGCGCAGTCTTGCCCAGGATCTGGGAGGGAGATCCCTTTGCGTTATCCTCTCAGGAACCGGCAGTGACGGCACATTGGGGTTAAGGGCAATTAAGGAGTCCGGGGGGATGACCATCGTCCAGGACCCGGAGAGTGCGAAATATGATGGAATGCCAAGGAGCGCTATAGAGGCCGGCCTTGCGGACCACATTCTGCCCGTTAAAAGGATCCCTCGCGAGTTGCTGAGCTATGTACGGCAACCTTACATAAAACCTTCCGGAAAACTCCAGACCGAGGAGAAGCAATTTGCCGGGTACGTGCAGAAGGTCCTGATGCTTATCCGCTCGGTTACCGGCAGGGATTTCACGGGATACAAACAGAGCACCATCCACCGCAGGATCAGGCGCCGCATGGCCGTTCATAAGATCGAACACGTGGCGTACTACCACCGTTATCTCCAGGAGAACCATGCCGAAATATATAGACTCTTTAAAGAGTTACTGATCCTGGTGACGAGCTTTTTCAGAGACCCGTCCGCGTTTGAAGTTCTGGCTGCCGTAGTGATTCCGCAGATCCTCGCCAACCATCGGGATGGATCACAGATACGCGTCTGGGTGCCGGGATGCGCCTCCGGGGAGGAAGCCCTTTCGATTTCGATGCTCTTTATGGAAGCAATGGATAAGCTTGTCAGGCCCATCCCTCTTCAGGTGTTTGCAACCGATGTGGACCCCGAGGCCATCCAGCGCGCACGGGCTGCCGAATATCCCGAAGCGATCGCCCTGGAGGTTTCGCCGGAGCGCCTGGAGCGTTTCTTCATCAGGAAGGACGGAACATACGAACTAAAGAAAGACATCCGTGATTCTATCATATTTGCCGTCCAGGACCTTGTGGCCGATCCTCCTTTTTCCAGGCTGGACCTGATCAGTTGCAGAAATGTGCTCATCTACATGGACACGCCTCTGCAAAAGAAAATAATGGATGTTTTTCATTTTACTCTGAGTCAAAGCGGGTACCTCTTTCTCGGAACATCGGAATCGATCGGGCAATTCTCCGACCTTTTCTCAACCGTTGATGTAAAGGCTAAACTCTTCAAGTCAAAGAAGCTTCTCACCAGGCAAGCTGCCCCTGCTTTGTCCTCGGGTGAGTCTGGTCGTACCGGTCGGGCGACCTGGGAAAGGCATGAGTCAAAAGTGGCAAACGTCAAGGAATTTGTGGAAGAAATCGTACTGGATGAGTATGCACCGGCCAGCGTCCTCATTAACGAAAAATTCGATGTGATCTATTCCCAGGGGCCGACCGACAGGTACCTGCTCTATCCCAAAGGGGAGCCGAGTTCCAATATTCTCAAGATTGTCCCTGACCCGTTGCGCCTCCGGCTGCCGTCGGCAATTTTCAAAGCGATAAGAGATGGAGCGCCTTCGGTTCTTCATGGGTTACGGACAAAGCAGGAAGGCCGTGCAAGAGCGGTCGATGTCGCCATCCGCCCCATGCGAATGCCGTCAGAGACTCAGAAGCTCGTTCTCCTGGTATTTATTGACAGACCATACTCCGAGAAACGCAGGACGAAAAAGTCCAGCGAGGAGACTGATTCATGCATATCGGAGATCGAACGGGAACTACAGGTTACCCGTGAGAACCTCCAGGCTACAATCGAAGGACAGGAGGCAGCCAACGAGGAACTGAAGTCGACCAATGAGGAGCTGCAGTCCACCAACGAAGAGCTGCAGAGCATGAACGAAGAGATGGAGACCGCCAAAGAAGAACTCCAGTCCACCAACGAAGAGCTGGTCACGGTCAACTCCGAGCTTCATGCCAAAATAGATGAGATGTCCGATCTCAATAACGACATCAATAATCTTCTTGCGAGTACTGAAATAGGGACAATCTTCCTTAATTCCAACCTTGGGATAAAGCGTTTCACCCCTTCCATGACGAAGCTCTTCAGTCTCATCCCGACAGATATTGGAAGACCCATCCAGGATTTGACTACTAAAATTTCGTACGCGGGTCTGTATAAGGATGCGCAGACGGTCCTAGATACCCTCCAGGCAAAGGAAACCGAGGTGACGGCCGAAAACGGCAGATGCTTATTAATGCGTATTCTGCCCTACCGGACGAAGGAAAACGTAATAGATGGGGTGGTGATTACCTTCATTGACATCACGGACCGCAAGCTGGCCTTAGAGCAGATGCGTGCGGCCAAAAACTTCGCCGAAGCAATCGTGGAGACCGTGCGCGTGCCCCTGCTGGTCCTGGACCAGGATCTTAACGTAATCTCCGCAAATACCCAGTTCTACCGCGTATTCAGCACGACACCCGCGGAAACTGAAAACAAGCGCATCTACGATCTTGGAAACGGCCAGTTGGATATCCTGAAGCTTCGGGAACTGCTGGAAAAAATCAAACCCAACAACAACTCTGTTAATGACTTTGAGATAGAGCACGATTTTCCGGGGATCGGCTTAAAGAAGTTGTTTCTGAATGCCCACCTGGTTCCGTGGGAGGGTGATCGTCAGGGCATGATTCTCCTCTCCTTGGTAGATGCCACCGGTGGTGCTGAGATTGAAGAAGAGCTGCGGGAGCTTTAAACCCCGAGGCGCCGCAAAGAGAGGCACATAATGAAGGTCAGTCGGTTATAATAGTCTATTAGAGGGTCTGCTAATGAAAACGAACAATAGCCCGAAAGGTCCCGAAGATATAAGGAGGCGAGCCGAGCAAAGCCTGAAATCCGAGCCCGACAGACCGGATGAAATGTGCTTTGAAGAGGCAAATTGCCATGTTCACGAACTGCGGGTGCATCAGATCGAACTCGAAATGCAAAACGAAGAACTCCGGCGGGTGCAAAACGAACTCGAAATTTCACGCTCGCGATATGCCGAACTCTATGATTTTGCTCCTGTTGGCTACCTTACTCTAAATAAACATGGCGAAATCGTCGATCTCAACCTGACTGCAGCCGGGATGCTTGGTGTTGAGAGAGGGCATCTGCTTAACAGGCACTTTCAACATTTTGTTTTCCCGGCGGATAAAAAGGAATTTTTTGCTCACCTTAAAGCGCTTTTTGAGAAGCAGGAACGACAGATTTCTGAAGTAAAATTGTCTCCGAAAAGCGGCGAGCAATTCTATGCACGGCTCGAGAGCATATACATGGAAAGTGGGAGCGGCGCCGGGGTTTGCAGGACAAATATGAGTGATGTCACTCTGCGCAGACGGGCGGAGCAGGTGCTCCAAATCGCCCATGACGAACTGGAACGCTGCGTTGATGAGCGTACCGCCGAACTCAGAACGGCAATAGTTAAACTTGAACAAATCAACCTGGAGTTACAGGATTTTGCCCATGTCGCCACCCACGATCTCCAGGAACCCCTGCGCAAGATACAGACTTTCTGCGACATGGCGATAATAAGATGCGCCCCGGCCCTGGACAGTACCTGCCAGGACTACCTTCATCGGGTCCTCAATTCGGCAAGTCGTATGCGGCAACTATTGCGTGACTTACTCCTGTTCTCAAGGGTCGGTGCGGAACCGCAACCATTCAAGAGAATAGATCTCGGCGGAATTGTGCGGGAGGCGGCGGATGTCTTCGAACTAGTGGTCAAGAATGGAGGCAGCCTGATTGAAATCGGAACAATGCCCGTCATCGAAGCTGATGAGAGTCAAATTCTACAACTCTTTCAGAACCTTGTCGGTAACTCTCTGAAGTTCCGCGGCGATCAAACTCTTCAAATTAATATTTATACAAAGCAGACTGCAAACGGCATGTGCGAGATTCACATGGAAGACAACGGCATCGGATTTGACCAGCATTTTGCAGAACATATTTTCAAACCCTTCCAAAGATTGAACGGCCGGAACGTATATGAAGGCACCGGAATGGGCCTTGCTATCTGCAAAAAGATAGTGGAAAGGCATGGAGGAAGTATCAGGGCCGAGAGCGAACCCGGAAAAGGTTCAAAATTCATTATCCGTCTGCCTGTAAAACAAATCAACTTGAAGACTGGCAGTGGTGGCGGAGAGAGCAATAATAAGACTTGTCTCTCACCGCCGGGACCGCATCTTGCTTGTCCGGGGCAAGTTTCAATTGCTTGATTATTTATACTTCCAGTTCCCTGAATTGTCTTCCTGACTCACCTTTAGCATGCCCCAGCGCTTAAAGTTTCGTGGTCTTTTTGGTAATGATCCGGGCAACCCTGCCCTCTTCCAGCCGCTTTATCGACTTCAATCGCAGGAAACTCCCCGGTGTTGAAATGTAGCTTGTGACATGGAAGTTATGCAACGCTTATGTTGCATGCAACACTTCCTCAATTCAAGTTAACACCCTTCGTTGCCCCCAACCATACCGTAAGTGTCTATATCTTCTAGCTAAAGTACGAACGGGACGCCTCTCGATCCGGCGGGCATAAAACTTGCTCATGTATAATGTAGCATCGATCATTTGGCTCCCACCCTGTTTTTGTTATGCTATTCCACATTCGGTAAGGGCCAAAAGGCATGTGTGTCACTTTAGGGATGTCAGTTCTAAACGCCGAACTTTCGGCAGAACGGAGAGATGAAAATGTTGGGAACAATTCTACTCATAGTATTAATTCTTCTACTTGTGGGCGCGCTCCCTACCTGGCCACACAGCAGTGGGTGGGGATATTATCCAAGCAGTGGCCTGGGACTGGTCCTTGTGATCGTGGTCGTGCTCCTGTTAATTGGCCGTATCTGACAGTAGTAAAGGCTAGCCCGGCAGCCGTAAACACTAAACTTCTTTAAAAGAGAAGGAACAAATCATGAACTGCCATCAACTCATAGGGAACTGGCAGCAAGTCAAAGGAGCGGTTGGAGACGGAGGGGGCAAACTCACACACGATAGTTGGCGCGTCATTGCTGGAAAACGTGATACACTCCCCGGCAAAGTACAAGAAAAACAGGACAACGCATGTGAACAGGCAGAAAAGGAGTTCAAGGATTGTGAAGCTTCTTTGAAGTAGTTGAGGCGTGCCCATTCTTTCTGTTTTCTACAGACAGAGCACTGGGAAGTCACCGGTTGTTCTTTCTGATGTTCCACTGATTGGAGAAAATGCGATGACCGATCGTATCGCGTCTATCAGGAAGGCGGTTGTGGATGGCAAACACGCCGAGATCGAGACAATGGTCCAGGAAGCCATCGATGACAAGACCGATTTGGACGCTCTTATCAATGAAGCGCTGATAGGCGCGATGGACATTGTTGGGAAGAAGTTTGCGGCCAACGAGATATTCGTCCCGGAAATGATCGCTTCCGCTGTAACCATGAAGAAAGGACTGGCGTTGATAAAGCCGCTTTTGACGGGCAAAGGCCCTCAATCGAAGGGCGTCATTTTGATTGGGACTGTCAAAGGCGATATTCACGACATTGGAAAGAACCTTGTCACAATGATGCTGGAAGGGGCTGGATTCAGCGTACACGACCTGGGGGTCGACCTTAGCGTCGAAAAGCTTATTTCAAAAGTAGAAAAAATAAAGCCGGACATTCTCGCTCTTTCTGCCCTGCTTTCCACCACGATGCCTGAAATGGGAAAGGTCATCAAGGCCCTTGAAAACAGGGGGCTGCGCGACAGTGTCAAGGTCATGGTCGGTGGCGCCCCGGTGGATTCGGAATTTGCCGATAAAATAGGGGCAGACGGCTACGCAAAGGACGCCGGAGAGGCCGTCCAACTGGCAAAAGAATTCCTGCATCTGAACTGAAGCAAAGATGGCCGCCGAATAATGTGCGCATAACGGCTTTTTATAGGTTTCTTCGGGTTTATTACTTTTTTTTATAGCCTATCTCAGTAGGTTTTTCGTCAAATGAAAATCACGAGCGAGATTTTCGAGGTGGGCGGCAGGCACCTTACCGCGCCACAAGATGCAGCTATATACCTCATAAAGTTCGGGGAGCAATCCGCCCTGGTGGATGCTGGATGCGGCTTGGCAACCGAGAAGCTTTTCGCTAACATCAGGAAGTGCGGGGCCGATCCGCAGCAGATAAAATACCTGCTTATCACGCACTGCCATTACGATCACACTGGCGGCGCAGCCGAATTGAAACGGCGCATCGGACTCGATATCGTAGCACATGAACTGGATGCGCCCTTTCTTGAATCCGGCGACAACCGTGTAACGGCGGCAAACTGGTACGGAGCAGAGCTAAAGCCTTTTCGGGTGGACAGAAAACTTGCCGGTTCGGGCGATGCGATCATGCTCGGCGGCAGGAAAATCGAGGTTGTCCATGCACCCGGGCACTCGCCGGGCTCGGTTGTGTACCTAACCGAATCGGACGCACTGAAAGTCCTGTTCGCCCAGGATGTACACGGCCCGCTCGATCTAAGCTTTCAATCCAACATCAAGGATTACAACAAGAGCCTCAAAATGCTGCTCGAAATCGGGGCGGATATCCTCTGCGAAGGACACTACGGGGTATATAGGGGCAAAGCCGAGGTGGCAAGATTCATCCGGCAGTTTATGAAAGCATAGGGCTGCGCAGACGCTGCCGCCTCCGGGTGTGGGGGAACCGCCGGCTACCCCTGTCTACATAGTCTTCGACCGACAGGCCGGTCAATCGCATGCGTCCACCTGGACGAATGGCAGCATCAATCTGTGTTTACCCTGGCCGTAAGAATTCGTGTAATCCCGAAATAGTTGCATGATTCTACGGGTATGCTCACCAACACGGCCATTTCCGATTTGCAGATCGTTTACCTTCACAATCGGCATTACTTCCTTGTTGGAAGCGGTTATAAACGCTTCTTCCATGTCGTATAATTCGGAGCTGTCGATGTCCCTGGTTTCCACGCCGTAGAAGTCTTTTGCAAGCTCGAATATGACGCTGCGGGTTATACCGGGCAATATGTCCCGATGGGAAGTGACGAGCCTGTTGTTCTTGAAAAAGAAAAAATTACTGGTGCAGCCTTCCAGAATACGGTTATTGCGATCCACGTACACCGCCTCGACGGCTTTCTGCTTCTTCGCCTGTTGTACCGCATGCACGGCCGATAAATAACACGTGCTCTTGGCGGAGGGCAAAAATCTTTCCACGCCGACGGTGATTATCTTTGCACCGTCTGTATACAACTCCGGCGCCAGCTCATGCTTCGGCGTCACCATCACCATCAGGATGCCTCGGCCTTCAGGGGTTAGACCATCGGAACTGATTCCGCCGGTATACACAATACGGATGCCGGATTCCATATGATGGCGGTTTCTCTTGACCGTCTCCTGGACGATCTCACAGATTTCAGAGTTCGTGTGGTGGATTTGAAGGCCGATGCATCTTGCCGAATTTGCGAGCCTTTCTACGTGCTCTTCCAAATGAAAGGGTCGTTTGTTGTATGTGATAAGAAAGTCAAATACCCCGAAACTTCGTAGTACGACAATGTCTCTTGCGCTGATAAGCGAGTTGTCATCGCTTACAAACTTCCCGTCGATGTAATAGGTATCCATGTTGCTATGATATCCACTGTATCTGGTTTCTTTGTGAGATAAAGAATTTTCAGCCCGCACTCATCCATTATATTTCGGAAACCACGCCGGAGGCGGGGAAGAAATCAAGGAGAGCGACGTTATCATGTGAGGGGAATTATTACCATACTCAATAATCGATATGATAATAAATACACTCTGTTTTGGAGCAAAATACCGCAAATTACTACTGCTCTATTCTTCGAAAATCCATTATTTTCCATTACGTGACTCAAAATTGCTGAAAATCCGCCCGAGGCGTTATACGAAATTGGACGGTCAATTTTTTCGAGAAGACCTCAGCCTGTTCGAAAGCGCTTCACTTGCCTGCGCTGAAAGGAGGGACCGGAAATATGGCCAGGATTCTGATTGTCGACGACGATAAAGTGCTGCTCTCAGTCTTGAGCGAATATTTGCGCGCTTATGGTTTTGAATTAGAAATTGCATACAGTGCGTCTCAGGCCCGGCATTACCTGGAACGCTCGGCATGCGATGCGATCCTTTCGGATTTCAACATGCCCGGCGAATCGGGGCTCGATCTCCTGGGCCATGTCTCCAACCGCTATCCGGGACTGCCCTTTATCATGATGACCGGGTGCAGTACGCCCCTGCTCAAAGATACAGCCATGAAAATGGGCATCAGCGGATACGTTGTAAAGCCGTTTCGACTTAGAGACTTGGTTGGCACCCTCCAGACTATTCTGGATTTCTCAAATCGGGGGCAACAAGCGCTGGCCGCAACAGCCTAGCGCCGAACAGGGAGGCCCGTCTGCATTCCGTCAATTTCCCCCGCCGCGGCTGTTGTGAAAGGTTGCTGCCTGCATGTGGTTCGAGACTTGGATCACACGGCAGGGTTCAGACTGACTTTTACGAGCATGTTAACGAAGTTTTTGCCGCCGAAGAGGCCAATAATGCCTTCGCAACACTTTTAATCGCTTCGATGATCGTATCTTTCCACTTTACCCTGCCCTCATGGATCCACCGGCGCATATCGGAGCAGAACTGCGCATGCTCGTCCATGAGATCGACACTGGTCCCCCCAAAGTCAATCTCCTGGGGGTCGCCAATCCTCGTATCGAAAAAACATCGTCTGCACCGAGAATAAGATAATCTCCCTCTAACTGATTAACTTTACAAAAATTGACTAAACCATACTATTTCGGTATAATATAGTCTTTGCGTTAACTCAGCAAGTGTTGCAGCAAATGAACAAATCTATGCAAGGTGGCTCCCAAAAGTGGGCGAAAAATGTTTAACTTCCCGGATCGAAGAATGATCATGTCTCAAGTGTCAAACGATCTAATGCTCTAACAAGGAGTTCATAAATGACGACAGTCCTGGAATTCACACCAGACCAAGCCAGTTCACTGGCTGGAGAGGTGATGGCTCGGTCGGGGCAAAACCTCAATGCTTGTTATCAATGCCGGCGCTGCGCATCGGGGTGTCCGGTAGGCGAAGAGACCGGTTACCTAACCCCCGATCGCCTTATTCGGATGATCGTTCTCGGCAAAAGAGAAGCGGCCCTCGATAACCCTCTGGTTTGGAAGTGTGTTTCGTGCTTTACCTGCGGCACCCGATGTCCCAACGACATCATGACTTCCAGGATCGTCGACACTCTGAAGAAAATGGCCAAGGAGGCCCACGTTCCACCGTCATCTCCCAAGGTGGCCGCCTTTCACGATAGTTTTGTCGCCGCCTCCACACGCCTGGGTAGGTTGAATGAACTGGAGTTCATGGGGCGTTACGTATTGAAGACTACCTTAGGAGGTCTGGTGAAGCTCAAGTTCAGAGAAGTAATCGAGACGCACAAAAGTCAAGCCGGATTGGGTGTGACCATGCTGCGGAAGGGGAGAATGCACTTTCGCATCCAGAAGATCAAGGGCAAACAAGAATTCAGGCGGCTAATCAAGAAGGGCAGAGAGCGGGCGATGGGCCTCTCAAAGTCCCCGGCATCGCAGGAGTAGAACATGGAGCTAGCTTATTACCCCGGTTGCTCGCTGAAATCATCCAGTGAGATTTACCATGCGCAGTGTAAACGGGTGCTCTCGGCCATCGGGATCAACCTGCACGAACTCGATGACTGGAACTGCTGTGGAGCAACCTCAGCGAGCAAAGTGGACGATTTTATCGCCGTCGCTATGCCGGCACGCAATTTAGGAATCGCTGATGCATCAGAATACACCGAGTTGGTCATTCCTTGCTCCGCCTGCTACAGTCGAATGCTCGTGGCCCAGAAGATACTTGAATTCGACCGGAGCCTTTTGGACGAGATCAATGCGGAGTTGTCCAACAAAGTCATTGGAAGGATAAAGATCCTGAGCATTTTGGAGGCCATCCAGCCTGTGGTGAATTCCGCAGACTTCGCCAAAAGGGTCACCAGGAAACTCGAAGGCCTGAAGCCCGCCTGCTATTACGGGTGTATGCAGACACGCTTTTCGTATGGAGTGCCGGTGCTGGACGATGTGGAGAATCCGCAGGGCATGGAGACCATCCTGGAGAGCCTGGGAGCAACCCCTTTGGACTGGAGCTATAAGACAGACTGCTGCGGGGCCTCTGCAGCGGTAAATGAAAATGATACCTCCATCCTGCTCATGTCCAAGATCATGAAGGACGCCATTGCCCGGCAGGCCAACTGTTTTGTGACCACCTGCCCCATGTGTCAGCTCAACTTGGACGCATATCAGGAGAAGGTCAGAGCCAAATATGGCATTGCCCAAAGCATGCCCGTTTATTTCATAACCGAACTTGTCGGCGTAGCCGTTGGGCTGCCGCTCGAAGATCTGGGGTTGCAACGGCATTTCGTGGATGCCATGGAATTACTAAAGGAGTTGAATCTAAATGAGTAAGCGATCCTCTGCAGGCAATCGGAAGCGCGGGTCGGTGGTAATAGTTGGCGCGGGCATCGGCGGAATTCAGGCGGCCCTCGATCTGGCCGAGAGCGGTTACAAAGTACACGTGGTCACAAAGGAATCGTCCATAGGCGGCACCATGGTCCAGTTGGACAAGACCTTCCCCACCGGAGACTGCTCCATGTGCATGATCTCACCCAAACTGGTGCAGGTAGGCCGCCACCCGGATATCAATGTCGTTTGTCTCGCTGAGGTGATCTCTGTTGGCGGGGAAGCCGGAGATTTTTCGGTGAAGGTGAAGCAGCAGCCCCGCTACGTGGATGTTGACAAATGCACGGGCTGCGGCATGTGCGAGGAGAAATGTCCAAAGAAGGTAATCAGCGAATACGAGCAGGGCCTGACAGTTCGCAAGGCCATCTATTCCTTGTTTCCTCAGGCATATCCAAACACCAGGGTTATAGATCGAGACAACTGCATTTATTTCCAGAAAGGCAAGTGCAGAATCTGTGAAAAAATCTGCCCGGCCAAGGCCGTCAATTTCAAAGATACCGAGAAAGAGATCGATCTACATACTGGGGCCATCATCCTCTCTCCCGGCCTCAAGCGATACGATGCAAAGGTGCGGGGCGAACTAGGTTTCGGCCGTTGGCCCAACGTGGTGAGTTCCATCCAGTTCGAACGCATCCTCTCCGCCTCGGGACCTTACAAGGGAGTCATCCAGCGTCCCGGGGACGGTCAACACCCCCACAAGATCGCCTGGATCCAGTGCGTCGGCTCCCGCGATCCTCACAATGCAAATCCCTGGTGCTCCTCTGTGTGCTGCATGTACGCTACGAAGCAGGCGACTATCGCCAAAGAGCACGATCCGAACGTGGATGCCACTATCTTTTATATGGAGATGAGGGCCTTCGGCAAGGATTTCGACAGGTACGTAGCAAAGGCCCGGGACGAGTACGGGGTCCGTTACAGACGCGCCATGGTTTCAACGATAAGGGGAGAACCCGGGACGGAAAACCTGATCCTGAGATACTCTCAGGAAGATCAGGTGCTTGTAGACGAGACCTTCGACATGGTGGTGCTCTCTATCGGACTTCAACCGCACGACGATGCTGCTGAAATGGCTGAGATCTTCGGCATCGAGACTACACAATACCTGTTCCCCAAGACGTCCGAATCTGCGCCGGTAGACTCTTCTCGACCGGGCATTTATGTGACCGGCATCTACCAGGGCCCAAAAGATATCCCTGAGACCGTTGTCCAGGGAAGCGCTGTGGCAGGCAGAGCCATGGCCTTTCTGGGAGAGGCCCGGCGTACGGAGACATCGGTCAAAGAGTTGCCTCCGGAGCGCGATGTATCGGGAGAAGATCCAAGGGTAGGCCTGTTCGTCTGCCACTGCGGCGTCAACATCGCTCAAACTGTAGACGTGGACGCGGTCGTTAATGCTTGCAAGGACCTCCCCAATGTGGCCCACGTGGAGAATATGCTCTATGCCTGCTCTCAGGATAATCAGGAGAGATTGAAAAGCCTTGTAAGGGATAAGAACCTCAACCGTGTGCTGGTGGCCTCCTGTACTCCTCGAACCCATTCGCCCCTCTTTCAGGAGACCATCCGGGACGCCGGTCTGAATAAGTACCTTTTCGAACTGGCCGACATCCGGGAACAGTGCTCTTGGTGTCACATGGGACAGAAGGAAAAAGCCACTGAGAAAGCCATACAGATCGTCAAGATGAACTTGGCCAAGGTCACTAACCTTAAACAGGTGGCTACGGAATCGGTGGGAGTGACGCCTGTGGCGCTCGTCATAGGGGGCGGCATTGCGGGAATGACAGTGGCCATCGCCATTGCCGACCAGGGCTACCAGACCCATCTTGTGGAGAAAGAGGACTCGCTCGGAGGTCTTATCAAAAGCCTGTGCAGGACTGCCGGCATAAGCGACGTTCAGGGCCTACTCAAGGATCGGATCGTTACAGTCCAGGCACACCCCAAGATCACAGTCCACACCGGTGTGGAAGTGAAGAGCACGGACGGTTTTGTAGGCAATTTCAGGACAATGCTAACCGATGGAACTCAGTTCGATCATGGTGTGGTTATTGTCGCTATCGGTGGAAAAGAATATCTCCCCACCGAATATCTCTACGGAGAAAACGACCGGGTTTTGACTCAGAGGGAACTCGAGCATCGCCTGGAGGACGGCCGGGTTCTCTCGGGCGAGAGCTACGTGATGATCCAATGCGTTGGGTCACGCGAAGAACCCCACAATTATTGCTCCGGGATCTGCTGCCAGGATGCCACCAAGAACGCCATTGCAATCAAGGAGCGAGACCCCAACAGCCTGGTCATCATACTTTACAGGGACATGCGGACCTATGGCCTGAGAGAAGTTTACTACAAGAAAGCGAGGGACCTTGGGGTCCTCTTTATTCACTACGAACGGGAGAAAAAACCTAAGGTGGTGGCGGCGGGACAGAAATTCCTGGTCAATGCGTTCGATGCCGTGTTGGGTGAAGAAGTCGCCTTTGAGACCGACTATTTGGTATTGAGCACCGGTTTAAGGCCTCACCCCGACGCCGGCAGTATTGGCCATATCTACAAGCTGGCCTTGAATCAGGATGGTTACTTCCTGGAGGCCCACGTCAAACTGCGCCCCGTTGACTTCCCCTCCGAAGGAATCTTCCTCTGCGGGTTGGCGCATTCGCCGAAAAACCTGGATGAAACCATAGGCCAGGCATTGGCCGCCGCAGGCCGTGCAGGAGTTGTCCTCTCACACGAGCATTTGGGAGCTTCCGGCATAATTTCCAAACACAACAGGGACATATGCATGTCGTGCCTGACCTGCCTCAGGCTCTGCCCGTTCGATTCTCCATACATCGGCGAGGACGGTAAGATCGGTCACAATGAGGTGAAGTGCACGGGGTGCGGCATCTGCGCCAGCGTCTGTCCGGCCAAGGCGTTTCAGGTAAACTATTTTCGAGATGATCAGATCGTACCCATGATTGATGCCCTGACAGAGGGTATGTGAAGTGATTTGGAACATTTCAAAGGAGATGACCAGCGCATGTTCGAACACCATGCAATTGCGGCCAATGAGGCCGTTAACATAGAAAGGGTACAGGAAACCCCGCCGGGCTGGGAGCCGAATATTCTGGCCTTTGCTTGCCATTATTGTGCCTTTGCGGCAGCAGATCTGGCTGGGGTGATGAGGCTTTCTTACCCGACAAGTGTAAAGATAATACGGCTTCCCTGCACGGGGAAACTGGATCCTTATTATGTGCTTCGAGCCCTGGAGCGGGGGGTCGATGGCGTTTTTGTGGCCGGGTGACTTCCGGGGCAGTGTCATTTCCTGGAAGGAAATTCAAACGCCAAAAAGAGAATCCAATACCTTAAAGCCCTTGTTCCCGAGGTGGGAATCAGTCCGGAACGCATCGAGATGTATAACCTCTCCGCTGCCGAAGGACCAAGATGGGCGAAAATATGTACGGAATTTACTGAGAGAATCAGGCAACTCGGTCCATCTCCCATCTGGCTGGCGGACCACAAGCGGGCCGGGAAGGAGTAATGTCGCATGATTGTCGGCAAACAGAAGCCACTTGAAGAAATTTGGAACATAGTCGAAGGGTACCGGAAGATTCTTGTCTTCGGCTGCAACACCTGTGTTGCGGTCTGTCATGAGGGTGGGAACAAGGAGGCCGAAATCCTCGGGTCCCTCCTGCGAATGAAGGCCAAACAAGAGGGAGTGGATATAGAGATCAAGACTGGTGGAATCGAGCGGCAGTGCGAACACGAGTACTTTGAAAAGGCCGTCGAAGACATCGAAGGAGCTGACGCCATCCTCTCCCTAGCATGCGGCGCCGGGGTGCAGTTCCTGGGTGAAAAGTTTCCCGGCAAAACGGCCCTGCCCGGTCTTAATACGACCTTTATCGGCGTTGTGGACGCCCCTGGAGAATTCAGCGAGCGCTGCATAATGTGCGGAGACTGCATTCTTCACCTAACAGGCGGCATATGCCCCATCACCCGCTGTTCGAAGTCTCTCATGAATGGCCCCTGCGGAGGCAGCAACAAGGGTAGCTGTGAGATCAGCCCCGATGTTCCCTGTGCATGGCACTTGATCCATGACCGTCTCAAGTCCCAAGGGCACATGGGTCTCATCCAGGCTTATATCCCCGCCAAGAACTGGACCACTTCAAGGGACGGAGGGCCGCGCAAGCAGGTGAGAGAAGATATGAGAATGGAGAAGGAAACTGTCGCAGGCTAGGCGGCGTGATCCGGGCAGAGTCACTATTATTCATGGTTAGTCAGGGAGGAAGTCGAGGTATGAGTGTGTTGAGGTCCGGAAGCAATTTGGAAAAGGTTCTCAAAGCGGGGCATTTTGCCTTGACCGGAGAGTGCGGCCCCCCTAAGGGAGCCAATGTTGAGCATCTTAAGGAAAAAGGGACCCATCTGGTAGGGATAGTCGACTGCGTAAATGTTACGGACAATCAGACGGCAGTCGTGCGTATGTCAAGTTGGGCGGCCTCATTGATCCTGATGCAGATAGGGCTCGAGCCCAATTTTCAGATGGTCTGCAGGGATCGCAACCGTCTGGCCATGCAAGGCGACATCTTGGGTGTTTACTCCCATGGAGTCCGGAATATGCTCTGCCTCTCGGGGGATCATCAAAAATTCGGGAACCACCCGGAGTCGAAGAATGTCTTCGACTTGGATTCCATGCAATTGATCCATCTGGTCAAGACAATGAGGGATGACGGAAAGTTCCTCAATGGTGAGGACATCGATGAGAGGCCGAAGCTTTTCATTGGTGCAGCCGCCAACCCGTTCGCCGAACCCTGTGAATTCAGGGTCCATCGTCTGGCCAAAAAAATTGCAGCAGGGGCTGATTTCATCCAGACTCAGTGCATCTACAACATGGAAAGATTCCGGGAATTCATGAAACAGGCCGTGGACATGGGCCTTCATGAAAAATGCTACATTCTGGCCGGTCTGACGCCAATGAAGACCCTCGGCATGGCGCGATACATGGCCAAATCTGTCCCCGGCATGGATGTGCCTGAATCCCTGCTCAAGAGACTCGAGGGGGCGGGCAAAGGAAAGGTTGCAGAGGAGGGGATCAAAATAACCCTTGAGCAGATTGAGGAATTCAAGGAAATGGAGGGCGTTGCGGGCATCCACCTCATGGCTATTGAATGGGAACACAGGGTCCCGGAGATCGCCGAACGGGCCGGCCTGCTGCCAAGACCCAAGGTTTAATGATCTCTAAGAGGGCGCCGGAAAAATCATTTCGCACCGAGGCGGCCAGCCATCAAATCAATCACCCCAAGTCGGATCAACGTTTGGCGTCTTTGTAGAGTCGATTCAATGGGATCAATTCCATGAACCCGCTCTCCCCATCGAACAAGGTCAATACTCGACAGGCAACCCTGCCAGTTGCTCCAATGTAAATACCGGACCTTCCTTGCGAACGTATTCGGTTCTGATATTGCATCGCCCACAGATGCCTATCCCGCATTTCATGCGCATCTCATGGTTTTGCGGGCTTTGGGCGTTGCACGGAAGTTATTCCGGCAAAATCCGACCCGGAAAAGCCGTTTGGATGAATACCGCACACCTCGAACCATTATTCCGGCTTACTTCTTCGACCGTTTATCACGAAGCTCGCCGTTTAATGACTCACGATTCGGCCACCTATCATCAGTGCTGAATCTGGCCGAGATCGTACCGTCATAAAATCAACTATAGAAAATATGATCGTGGATGTCGTTGGATTCACGTATGTACACAGGCAGGGAGATGGTGAAGGTAGTTCCCTTCCCGGGTGCACTTTCCGCATCGATGAAACCCCCATGCTTTCTAATGGCCCCATATACGATGGAAAGTCCCAGACCCGTTCCTTTCCCAGGTTCTTTTGTAGTAAAAAAAGGCTCGAATATATGAGGCAGGTGCTTCTCGTCTATCCCTTCGCCTGTATCAGATACCAAAATTTTTACTGAATCATTCGAGTCCAGTCCGGTGGTTATCGTGAGCTTGCCCTTGCCATTCATGGCATCTGCGGCATTGATGAGCAGGTTCAAGAAAATCTCTTCCAGCCGAGCCCTATCACCAATCACTTCGGGAAGGGCTTCAGCAAGCCGCGTTTCGATTTCGATGTCGTGAAATATCCACTGGTTCTTTACCAGATTGAGAGAGGTATTGATAACCCCGTTAATTTCGAGAGGCGCCATGTCGCCGGTGGGTATTCTGGCGAAGTTGAGCAGGTTTTGAACGATGTCTTTGCACCTGTTCGTCTGCTGGATAATTTTCCGCATGTTTTCCTGCGCGAAAGAGCCCTCAGGAAGATCTTCGGCAATGAGGTTGCTGTATAGAAGTATGCCCCCAAGCGGGTTGTTTATCTCATGGGCTACACCTGCCGCCATTTCACCCAGGGCTGTCAATTTTTCCGCTCTTGCCAATTGCAGATATGAGTGCTTCAGGTTCGCTACCATGCTGTTAAATGAACGCGCCAGATCGGCTATTTCGTCATTACCTTCGACCTCGATTCTAAAATCCAGATTGCCCTTCTTGACCTCGAGGGTCCCTTCGGCAAGTTTGACCACCCGCGCATGCACCAGCTGCTTGAGAGAAAGCCCTGCGAAAAGCGCGATGGCCAGAATAGCGCCGATGGAGTAAACGATAACCAGATTGCGGCTGTCAACGTTATCCTGGTCGAGCTGCCCGAGGCTGAACTGAGTGTCGAGCATACCCAGTATAGTCTGTCTGGTAAGCGATGGATGGCAGGCTGGTGCGGAGCAATTGGGCTCATTGTGAATCGGATTTACAACTCCGAGGACCCGGTGGCCGTTTGGGGAGGTAATAATTCGAGACCCGGCGGTTTCCGGAATGTTTTCAAGTGGCTCCTCACCGATGTGGCATACAACGCACTGCTCGGCCTTGAGGTCCGCCTCCTGTCCGATTTCCCGGCGGTTTGTGCTGAAAACGACACCCCCTTTTTTGTTATAGATTCTTATGCCTTCAAGTCCGGGTTCACCGCCAAGAGCGTCGATCGTTTGCGCGACGTCTTCCAGACGGTTGAACAACATGCTCTGGTGCATGGACCGTAGAATTAGGGCGTTAGTGCGTTTGGTCGAAAGAATTATTTGCTGCATAACATGCTGCTCGTTGGCCCGGATAATGAAAGAGGTCACTGAAATGAACACAACTGCGGTGGCAATCAGGAGCAGGCAAAAAAGCCTGAAGGCGAGTGAATTGATAATATTTCGCAAGGCTGGTCCCGTCGTGCTTCCCTGAAAAAACTGATTTTCAAGTCAATATTTTAAACCAACAGGATCTCTAACGGAATATCTCTTAACGCCCTGCTGTTTACAAACTAAGGGAGATATAATTGTTTTTTGTTTTAGATCCATCTTCATGCCACATCAGGCTAACTTACTTCCAGCACAATTCCTAATGAATTTGCAAAATGGTGCGTATTTTTTCAGGCAGCTTGACATCTCCGGAAGCAAAGGCCCCCTTGGCTTCCGGCGCCAGCGGGCGATCCGCAAATTTGCCCGCAGTTAGTGAAGGAAGCAAGGAGATCACATCGGCGGCAATCTCTTCGATAATGGCTGGAAGTTTCTCGTTGAGTGCAGTCGAAAGGCTTTCACCGAAGGCTATTTCGCTGCCTATTTCGATACCGTAGACCACTTTGAGGTGGGGCATCTCAAATCCGCAGCGTGAGCCAAGTTCCATCAATTCAAAGATATTCATGCCGTGTGAGGAGAACAGATGCAGTGTACCGCACCGGTCATGTTCGTAGATCTTCTTCAGTTCCCCTACCTCTCCTCCCTTTGTGGTCATAGCATCGATGATAAAGATCGTGTCATAACCGAGGATCAGATCGAAGAGGTCGAGTCCGATCATGGAACTAAACGCCACGTCAGCCCCGCGGATACTATCTCGCAGCCTCTCGGCTATTGACAACCCCACCCCGTCATCGGACAAGATGGGGCTGCCCATACCAAGGATAAGGGTCTTCATCTGTTTTCTCTCTCAGCGGTTGATTTCTCTTATCAGTCTACCTTCATGATCCCTGATATTCACTTTTAGGGGCATCCTACCGGGCAGAGAGTGGGTCGCGCATGATAGACAGGGATCATAAGCCCGAAACGCCATTTCCACCATGTTAAGGAAACCCTCCTTCACCTCCGGGCCTCGGACGAATTCCTGCGCGGCTTTCTTTACCGACATGCAAATTGGGGCGGCATTATTCTGAGTAGCTACTATGAGATTAACCTTCGTCAGGATGCCTTCATCATCGGTTTCGTAGTGATGGAAGAGTGTTCCGCGAGGTGCTTCCACACACCCTACTCCCTTCTTTTTCAGTTTTAAGTTCATGTTTCTGATGTCTTTGCTGGTAAGCTGAGGATCATCCGCAATGCCCACGTTCTGTTCCGCGGCCTGTAGCGCACAGATGAGCCGCGCCCAATGAGTTGCAAGTGTTTGGTGGGCTGGTTTGCCTCCCAGGGTATCAAACATGATCTCCGCCTCTTTTTGTGCCAGAGGGCTCTGCATGGCGTCGGCCACGTTCAACCTCGCCAGCGGGGCAACGCGGTACAGCGAAGTGCCGTCGCCTTCTTTCAAGCCCTGCCAGCCCAGATTCCTCAAGTAGTTGAGTTTGATATAGGTCCACGGCTCCACCCACTCACCGATATACTGATCATAGTCTCGGGCGTCGAACTTCAGGTACTCGGCGCCCTCCTGATCCACAACCCGCACTTTCCCATCATAGAAGTTGGCCCGATTGTTTTCATCCACCAGGGCCATATAATAAGTCTTCAATTTGTAAGCCTCGTTCAGGATCAGGTCCACGTAGGACGAGTTGGAAAGCACAACATCCTTGAAGAGCTGGATGGCAAACTGGGCGAATTCGAGGGAGAATGCGGCAGTTTCCTTGATCCATTTCCGATCCTGTTCGCTGATTCCTCTCGGTACACCACCGGGCAGCCCCCCTTCCGGGTGAGGAGCCTTGCCGAAGATGTGCCTGATGATATCCCGGTTTCTCTTTCTGACCTCAATAACCTTCAGGCCTATCTCGGTGCCGACCTTGCCGATTACACCGAGGATGTTTCGCTCTTTAGGATCAGCGTGCGGGCCGACCACAAAGTCGGGGGCCGCCAGGAAGAAAAAGTGGATATAATGATCCTCTATATAGAAAGCGTTGTATTCGAGCTCCCTGATCAGGCGTGCCGCCGGAGTGGGTTCCACACTGTAGAGGTCGTCGAGGGCCTTGGTGGCGGCCATATGGTGCGCTGACGGACACACGCCGCATATATTGGGTACGATTCTCGGCATCTCCTCCGCAGGCCTGCCGAGGCAGAAGCGCTCAAAACCACGCAACTCTGCCACCTGCCAATAGGCATCCTTTACCTTGCCTTCCTCATCGAGAAGCAATTCTATTTTCCCATGTCCTTCAAGCCTGGTGATCGGGTCTATGGTTATTTTCCGTGCCATGATTATCACTCCTGATTTTTAGCACTCACAGGTTTCAGCAATGCAGAAGGGAGACTGAAACGATAACAGTAACCTGCCAGGTCGCCAATTCCATCGATGGCCTTAAGGGACTCCTCTTCGGTCTCCGCGCCGATGAGCGTTGCAAGCCCCGAGACAAACTTTGCACCAGCATCAGTCACCCCCGTAATCGGACCGAAACAACCCCTGCAGGGAATATTGGTCCTGATACATGTTTCGCCGCACCCGGAACGTGTCGCGGGCCCCACACAGATTATCCCCTGTGCCAAAAAGCACGTATCCTCGTTTGCCTCAACCTCGTGTATCCTCCGAAATTCTGAAATTTCCATCCGAAGTGGTTTAGACTTATTTCTCTGACAGGCGTCGCACAGGGCCTTCCTGGGTGCGAGTGTGGCACCTCGGGGAGGCAGTTTGTCTTCCAGTACGGCAAACACCGCATTCGCTATCAGGTCCGGCGGTGGCGGGCATCCCGGCAGATAGTAATCCACATTGATTACATCTTTCAGTGCATAGACCTGTTCGAAGAATTCAGGCAGTGTCAGTTTGTTTCCGTTGACCGCAGTCTCGGTCTGAGGCCTGGTATTGTAAGGGTTCACCACCGTGGGTGCGTCCCGGTAGACCCAGTTGAAAATGTCATCTTTTGACCTGAAATTTGCCAGCCCCGCGGTCCCTCCGAAGCACGCACAGGTGCCGAAGCTAAGCACAATCTGCGACTTTTCTCTAAGCAATACGGCCATCTCTTCCTGTTCCGAATTACGTACGGACCCATGAATGATGGAGAGGGTGATTTCATCCTTTTTCATCTTCCGAATACTCTCATACTTGAAATCCATAGCAACCGGCCAGAGCACAATATCCACGGCATCGGCGACCGTTAGAATCACTTCGTTCAGATCCACAATGGCTTCATCACAGCCGCCGCAGGCCGTTAACCAATAAATTGCCACTTTGGGTTTGTCCGCCATATCATCTGCTCCAATCTTGATTTGAGACCCGGCAATAACATTGGGTGTCGCCTTTCAGAGATCTCACTTTCCGACCCTGATGTATCAACATGACAGATATCGGATTACACCATAGGTGAAAGCGGTCCCAAACTTCCCACCTCCGTCCTCATCTCTTCAATGATTAAGGGTATCCGGGTGCCTTCCGGGTCAATATCGAGTGCAATTTTGAGGCGTCCGGGCTCGATGCCGAATTCCTCCAGGATGTTGTGCAACAGAAATACCCTCTTCCTTGCCTGGTAGTTGCCGGTCTTGAAATGGCATTGCCCGTCGGGGCAACCCAGGATGAGCAGGCCGTCCGCTCCATCCTTGAAAGCCCCAATGATATGTGTAGTGTCCACCTTCCCGATGCAGATCACCGGGATAAGGTTTTTTATCTGTTTGTCATACCCGTTGCTATTCAGATAACCCCAGCCGAATTTACAGGAGAAGCATACCAGTTTGGGAATGAACTCCGTCATTTTGTCCTCCTAATACAAGATTATCTTTAGAGCGAAGCATAGACTTCGGCGATCCGCTTTTCCATTTCAGAGCCGATCAGCTCCCTTGCACCAGCCGGACACGAGGGTACGCACACACCGCAGGCTTTACATCGGAACATATCGGTGGCAGCCACAAGACTGCCGCCTGCCTCCTTGAGATGGGCCGCGCTGTAGTGGCATGACGAGACACATATCCCGCACCCGCTACAAAGGTTCTCGTGAATGACGACGGTGGGCAAATCATCTTGAATGCCGACAGATACGCATGCCCTGCACGAAGCGCAGGGGCCGCAGTAAAGACAGCGTCTGGCCTCCGCGATGGCTTCTTCCAGGGAAAACCCTTGCTCAAACAACTGGAAGTTCAAACGCCTGTCGGCCGGAATCCACACTACTTCAGGCTCAGATCTGTAATCCTCATCCTTGAGTTGGGGAATCGCGAATGCCTCGAATTGCCTCTTCCTGCCCGCCTTGATGTCAAGACCCTTAAGGTAGCGTTCGATGGACACGGCTGCCTCCCGCCCTTCCCGCATGGCATCTACCATGAAGCCCACTCTTCTGACGTCACCACCAAGGAAAACCCATTCTTTAGTGTGGCTCTGGAGGGTAAGGGGATCTATAGCCAGCCGTCTCTGATTATCCAATAGACCTTCCTGCTGGAGAAAGGCCCAATCAGGTCCCTGGCCGACAGTTACGATAAGCACATCGCCATTTACGGTAATAGCGTCTTCAATGTCGAATTGGGGATTGAACCTCCCCTCTTTGTCGAAGACGCTAATACACTTGGGGGAAACGATACCGGTAAAGCGACCTCCTTCACCCAATATCTTGCTTACGCCTCGGGAGTAGATGATCCTGATGCCCTCCTCCCATGCACCTCGGATCTCCTCGTAGTCAGCCGGAATACAGTCCTTCGAGGACTTGTCGCTGCATTCGAGGGCCACCAGGGTTATATCGCCCCCGAGCCTCCTGGCCGATCGCGCTACATCAAAGGCCACGTTGCCGCCGCCTATTACGATAGCCGCCTTGCCGCCCAGGTAATCTTTAGCGAGGATTCCTCGACTTACCTCGTACAGGAATGTCTGCCCATACATGACACCATCCAGGTCGAGGTTGTCCACCAAGTCCCGGCCGAAGGTGAGCACTCTCGGGGATGGAGTCCCTTTAGCGATGAACACGGCCTTATACCCGTCTTTCCTGAGTTTATCGAGAGACAGATTGCCTTCGCCGAGCTTGGAATTGTATTTCACATCTATACTGGCAACTCTCAACATATTCTCAATGACTCTCTGGAGGACTACTTTAGGCAAACGGTAGTGCGGGATGAGCCAGAGCGCGCCGCCCAGCCTACCTGATGCCTCAAACATAGTCACCTTGTAGCCTTTCTTGCTAAGATGAAAAGCGCACATCAAACCGCCCGGGCCGCCGCCAACCACGGCTACATTCCCCGCATCCTTGACAACGCCGTATTCTTGTTTCTTATCGAGGTGATCCAGGTAATGGTCTGATACAAAGCGTTTCAACAGCCTGCGCCTGATGGACCCCCCCTTGCTCTGATAATTACAGCCCAGTTCACAGATACCACAGACATAGCCGCATACCGGGAAAAAGGGGTTGTTTTCAAACAGATAGTCCCCGATCTGGGTCAAGCCCTCTTTAGCCTGTTCCAGATCTTCGGGTAACAAGGAGATAAGGACGTTGGTGCGCTGGATATCCTCATTGATCGGACATCGCTCCTGGCAGGGTGCTAGAAACTGCTTGATTGCAGGTTCCACACACGCCTCTCCAAAGCTTATGGTATTCCACATCTCGTTTCCTCCTCAGTTGCGGTTCAGCCAGGACAACGTGCACTTTTATTATTGTTCAGTCATTCTAACAAAGAAATAGCAACACTAATGCCATGTGTTATTTTCTAAATAATTATCACGTGATAGCATTTCCTTCAGTTCCAGCAAGGGGTATATTGCCCCCTCATTGGGGTCTTATTCCCCTTGAAAACATTTTCGTAGAAAGGGGCTGAGCCGTTTGTTTGCAAGGGGACCATCGACCTTAAAATCTCAGAGTCAGTCCCGGAAATCCGGCCTGAGGTCATGGAAATCTTGTTATGTTATGACCAGCCCGGAAACATCCTGCCACAACACTTGTGTAAGAGCCTCTCTATCTACCACTTTCGTCGAGTGGTAAGTGCCATGGCTTTGTATTATCCAGAAGATAGTCTGCGATATTCTCAACCGTGCAGTTCCGGCACAGATGAACAAGCTTCATACTTCTGATGTGTCGAAGAATCAGCAACCTTTCCGAATTTTGACTGCAGGCGTAACACCTGTCCGCTCTGTCTTTGTCGTGAAACTGGTAAGACCTTTCATCATCGTACATTACGCATTATCTCGTTAGGCTTTCGGTATTAAGAGTCTCCTATGAGTTTTGCACAGCCATCGATCTAGGGATGACCTCTAGAAGCTGTTCCTGTTGATGACAAAAGAGTGGGGAATTTCAGCACAAAAGTTGTGCCTTCTCCTTCCTTTGATGTAGCGCATATCATCCCACCGTGAGATTCCATGATTTTTTTGCAGAAGGTGAGTCCAAGCCCTGAGCCTCTATGGTGTTCCTCCTTTCCCTTTACTCTGAAAAACGGCTCAAAGATAAAGGGAATCTTATCGTAGGGGATGCCAGCCCCTGTATCCGAAATACTCACAACAACATAGCACTCATCATCAGTTGCTGAGACCGATATTTTGCCGCCCGGCGGTGTATATTTAGTAGCATTGTCGATGATATTAGTGAATACTCGTATCAGGCTTTGCTCATCCCCAACGATTGTGAGCTGATCTTTAGGTGCAGTTATTTCCAGTGAAATCCCTATTTTTTCGCAAAGGGGAGCCATTTCTTCCGCACATTTGGCAATAAGGTGGGATAAGCTAAGTGGTTCTTGCTCTTGTGCGAAGGTACCGTTTTCTATTCGGCTTAAATTAAGCCAGTGTTCAATCAGTGCTTCAAGGTTCAGGATGCATATGCTGCACCTTCTGATGATTTCCGCAACATCTTTATCAAGACTATTCCCTGCAATCGCTTTAAGGGATTCTATATATTGGTGAATGACGACGAGGGGAGAACGCATTTCGTGACTCACAAAGGTAATAAAACCCTTCTCCATCCGCTCCTTCTCTTCCCGCAATCGTCTTGTTTCAATCAGAAGCTCCCGATGATTAAGGCCTCGCATGGCGGCAGCCCTCAGCTGGTCAGGGCTGAAAGGTTTAGGAAGGTAGTCGAAGGCACCTTTCTGCATGGCTTCCACTGCGGAAGCTACGGTTGCGTAACCGGTAATAACGATGAGGGCAGTGTCAGGTACATCTTCGGAAAGAGTTTCAATGACTGCCATGCCAGATATACCTGGCATTTTGAGATCAATAAAAGTTACGTCTGGTTTACTCTCCCGAGCAATCTGGATGCCATCGACTCCCTCTGCCGCAGTTAAAACCCTGTACCCGGATTTTTCAAGCGTCTGCCTGCACCCGTCCCGCAAGGATTCTTCATCATCGATGATCAAGAAGAGCGGTTCTTGAGCTTTCATGATGTCGGCTTGTTACCGATTACCTGGTCGATATATCGGAGGAGATCATCGGCCTTCACAGGTTTGTGCAACACCATGTTAACCTTTGGAAAATCCGCAGGTGGTCCAAACGATTGGTATGGTCCCTGCAGATCAACCGCAGTCAAGATGAACAAAGGTGTATCCCTTCCTGTTTCCGTTGCACGGATTTTTGATAACACTGAAAAGCCTTCACCCCATGTCTCCATCATCATATCGATAATGGCGAGATCGGGGGTCACCGATTTACACATTTCCACACCTGTTTTCCCGTTTTCCGCCAGGAACACCTCATACCCCCCCCTCTCGAGAATCACTCTCGTTGCGTAAAGGAAATCTCTGTCATCGTCAATTACTAGAATCTTTTTTCTTGCTGTCATGGTCTTTCACCTCCTTCTCTGGTTTTCTTCCGCGTATATCGCAAGGATGATGCCAAATCTCAACATATTGATTTATAAGCGTATAATACAGAGGGCGGGAGAGAAAAAGGTGAGTTGAAGGGGCAAAACTCCCCTTACGTGAGGCAGGTAACCCCGAGCGTATTGCTGTACTTAATGATTCTCTATCTTTACACCATAATTGCGCATCTTTAACCTCAGGGTCTTCCTGTCAATACCGAGGAATTCGGCAGTTTTATTTATCTGGAAGTGAAAATGGTGCAGTGCTTTTGATATGTGTTCTTTTTCCACATCGAGCAGCGTTAGCCTGCCCGTAGAAGAATCCAATACAGGGGCCTTTAGATTATCGTTTCGCCCATAGTAGAATATATCCGAAAGGTCGACGACCCCATGGTCGCAAAGGACACATAGACGCTCTACGGTGTTCTTCAGTTCTCTGACATTACCAGGCCATTTGTATGATAAGAGGGATTTATTTGCTTCTTCCGAAAAGCATCGGACCTTGCTTTCGTATCTGTTTTTGAATATATCGAGATAATATTGGGCAATGGGTAGGATGTCTGATTTGTGTTCTCTCAATGGTTTTATATAGAGTGGTATAACTGAAATCCTATAGAATAAATCTTCCCTGAATTTCCCTGCATCAATTTCTGAGCGGATCTCTTTATTTGTTGCCGAAAGGATCCTTACATCTATCTTCTCTGGTGACGATCTGCCGACTTTGGGTATCTCCTGCTCCTGAATTACCCGCAATAACTTGGCCTGAACGCTGAGGTTGATATTGGAAAGCTCGTCAAGAAACAATGTTCCCTTATCGGCCCTCTGGAAACGGCCCTCGCGCGATTCGGTAGCTCCGCTGAATGCGCCTTTCACATGTCCGAACAACTCGCTTTCCATGAGGGTTTCCACCAATGAAGAGCAGTCCACGGTGACAAAAGGTTGATCCGCCCTTTTACTGAGTTTATGTATAGCGCGCGCTACCCATTCCTTTCCCGTTCCACTCTCTCCTGTAATGAGAACGCTACTGTCGGTCTGTGCTATCCGGCTGACACAATCCTTGAGCTCTTTCATATACTCGCTGGTGCCGATCAGCATGGGGAAATCCTTTTCCGCAATGCATGCATCATCCTGCTGAAGGGCTTCTTCAACCGCCTTTCTGAGAGATTGTGCGGAGTAGGGCTTCGTGAGGAGATTAAAGGCACCGTGCCTCATGGCCCCGACGGTCAAGGGAATAGTCCCATAACCGGTGACGATAATGATTTTTGCGGAGATGTTATTCTCGACTTTGAGCTTCTTGAGGATTTCCAATCCATCCAATTGAGGCATCCGGATATCTAATAGAATAATATCGTAGATATTGCTGAGAGCCATCTGAAATCCCTGAAGTGCATCTCCGGTACTTTTGACCTGGTAACCTGCGCGTGACAGAACCTGTGTACATCCATCCCTTATGGATTCCTCATCATCGATGATGAGTATCTTCTTATTCTTGGTTGTCACTATACCCTGTCTCCTCATATGAACCATTTGGAGCATTTCATAATACGTCATTGCGAGGGGCAAGCCGCTATGGAATCGCCCAACACGACTTGCCACAAGGATATGATTATGCTTTAACTGCGAGCCTCCTGCAAAGGATTTCCGCTCATGCAATTTCCAAAAGGCTCACACTATGGCTTCTTACTGCGGCCGCACCAATTCCCTGCTGTAATAAAAATCTCCGTCGCGGGTGACCCACCGGCCGTCAATGCGCTCCATGATCCAGCCGCTCTCCTTCTTGCCGCCGAAAGCAGCGCGAAGCGGCGAAAGAAGATAATCCGGATTGTCGTAAACCATTCCGTAATTTTCTCGAAAGAGTCTTAGATAATCCCTGGTGGCTGAGCCGAAGAAGGAAATAAGAAAGCCGTACCTGGTCGCTATAAGCTCATGGACAGCCATCTCCGGATCGTCGAAAGGCTTGAGCACAAGAAAAGGCCCGAACAGCTCCAGGTCCGGGATCGTCCAGCCGCTTTCAGCTTCGAAAACGATCGGGTGCACAGTCTCGGAATTTACTGTGCCGCAAAGCAAACGGGCCTGGGAACAACTCTCTATGGCCCTCTCGAGACTCAGCCGGGTCCTCTCTACTCGAATCGGGCCGATATCGGTGTCAGGGTCCAGAGGGTCTCCTACGCGGAGTTGCGCCGTGATCTCCAGCACCCGGTTACGTACAGCATCGTATAGGGACCTGTGAATAAGGGCCTTCTTCAGGGTTGTGCAGTACTGGCCACCGTTGACGAAGGCGCGGCGAGCGATGAAGCGGCTGGCTTTTTCGACCTCCGCGTCCTGAAAAACAACCGCTGCAGGCATCCCGCCAGGGCCCGCGAAAAATACCTTGTCGAAGGCCTCGCGGCGCCCGCGATACGCCTGTCCAACCTCCGAGCCCCCGGACATGAAAAGGACCCGCACATCATGGTCCTCAACGCATTGCTCTCCGAACTCGCGATTGTTCACTCCGACAACGGGGTCAAGGGCGCGAACGGGTTTACAGATTTCTGCCATAACACCGGCCACACGGGGAGTATGAGATGAAAAGCTGAAGCGCAGGCGATTGCCCGTAATCATGGCGGCGCCTCCGAGACGACCCAGCATAACGGCATGCCCATCGTAAGGGAAAATAGCCGCAACTACACCATAGGGCCTCCTGTTTTCAAGCCAGGGGATTTCATCTTCCATGCTGAGAAGGTAACCCACTGCCAAATCCACCTCCATCCCGGTTACGCTTACCGGAAACCCGGCATCGGCAGCAGCAGCGACCTGAAGGTCGGATTTTCTATTTTCCAGACGCTGCGCAATCTCCAAAATCTGTTCGAAACGCCCTTCGGCCTCTTTCATCCGGTTTCCTCCATGGCATCAGACTGTACCTTTTCCATCACACACCGGGCACTTCATTTCCCTTTTCCCCCCGCACACAGAACACTTCTCTTTGGCCAGTCCCGAGAGCCAGGGCGGGGATACATTCCCTTTCTTGCAAGTAATGCAATAAATTACCCCCCTACCTCTGCACATCTCACACAACATACACTCGCCTTCTCAAATAACTGGAATCTTTGCCCGATCAATTTCACGGCTTCATCACTTCAGCCCATTATACCAATTCAAACTCAAATCGTCACTTTGCTCGTAAGATAGACTTATACAACATCCTAAAAATTGCAATGCGTATAAGAATGATTATCTAAAAAGAATATGAATCGGCCGGTCTCCGGCCGAAGGAGGATAAATATGAGCGATGTACATGACAGCAATTGTTATTTCGACGGCAAAAGAACTGTTTCAGGGGAGATTATCTGCCTTTCCCAATTCTGCATGATCTGTCAAGACGGAAGATGGGAGGAATTCAACAGGCTCACAGTGCTTTAGCCGGTGTCATCCGCAAACCCCGGACGGGCCAAGATTGGTCCCGCTTTGCGCGAGATCGGAGCGGGAGACGTGCAGTTTAGAAATTTTTCCTGCTGTCCAGAAGCAAGGTTACCGGCCCGTCGTTTATAAGAGAGACTTCCATCATTTCCTGGAAGCGCCCCGTGCCCACTTTCGCAGTATATTTGAGAAGTTCTTTTACGTAGGATTCATAGAGGGCCTGGGCGATATCGGGCCGGGCAGCCGAAGAGTAGGAAGGTCTCCTGCCTTTGCGGCAGTCGCCATACAGGGTGAACTGCGATACGACGAGTATCTCCCCTTCAATGCCCAGAACCGAGAGACTCATCTTGTCCGTTTCGTCGGGAAATATTCGAAGATAAACTGTCTTTTCGGCAAGATAGCGTGCGTCTTCCTCAGAGTCCTCGCTGCTGATCCCGAGCAGGACCAGAACGCCCCTGCCGATTCGCGCAATTTCCACATCCCCTGTCTTGACGCTCGCATCCAGGACACGCTGGATTACCGCTCTCATCTACTCCAGCTCCGGCAAAGGACCGGCTGCCGCATCGATACCCTCTCCCATCGAGGCATCAGGCCACCAGTAGTAATTGAACAATTCAGCGAAGTCGATGCCGCCTGACTCCTCATTGCTGTACTCCCGGTATATTTTAGTCCTGCCGTCCTGAAGGTGCTGGGACCGAATGCCGTGCCTGATTGAAAGCGAGGCTTCGATAAAGGCCGCGAGCTTGTCGCAGGACCGGATCACTTCGCCATCAACAGGAGAGAAGCGCTCATGGTTGTAACGCTCCATCTGCGGTCCGGGAATATCTTTCCTGACCGTTTCACCCTCCATTATCCTGTTTGAGAATTCGTCCTGGATAAAATAGACCACCTCGTTGCGAATCGAGGAAGGAAGAAGCGGCAAGATGCGCTCCTCAAACTGCATTCTTTCATAATCTTTTATTATTTCGTCCAGGCCCTCAACCGAAGTTTTCACAGGCGAGACTATGTCTCGGGTCAGCACCTCGGGCAGATCATGGAAAAGTCCGCTGAAAAAATTGTTGTAGGCGCGTTTGCGGCAGGCGCCCATTTCTACCGAACAAAAATAGGACATCATGGCCACTATCAGCATGTGTCCCAGGACTGAGGTTTTGGGAACGCGGGGCGAATGCGCCCACCTCTGCTGAAATCGAAGCTGTGCGCAAAGATCTATAAAACCGAAGGATTTCTTTCGCAGCGAGAGTTTCTGCACGCCGATAAGGTCATAGTGGTCTTCTATCTGGTTTTCGATTTCCTCTTTCGTTTTGTCGATTCCATAGACAAATGGGGCTATGTTGTAAATTATTTGAAACTCCCAGTTGGTCGCAAGATAATGGGCTGCTTTAAGAATCCTTTTTTCAAACCGGGCGTAATTGCTGTCAAAAAGATATTTTCTGAAATTTTCTGCGAAATCGCCCCCAAGACCTTTGATATCTTCATCTATCTTCTGGAGCACCAGGGTATTGATTTCCTGCCCTTTTTTGCTCATCAGCTTGTGAAAAACCGGGGCCTTGATGTCGGTCAGTATGACGCGGGGGAAAAATTCAAAAATCCCGCCTTCTATCAGTTTGATCCAGTCGATCTCGGCGTGGCCTTCGGATTCTTCGAGCTTTCCGAGCACGTAGGCTACAATCATTTTATGCGCCTGTTTGTCCAGTTCGGTGAACTCAACCGGGCGAACGTGATCGTTCCACCTCTGGATGCTGGCCGCTTCATAAATCCTGTCAAGTAGACCTTTTGTGATCATGAACTTCCCCTCTTTCGGCTACTTATATCATTGTATATTCAATTGTGATAGCCTCTTGACGTATACGGACAGGTAGCTCGACTCCAACCGGAAACTCCGAGGCAGATTCCACGCCCCGCGAGGTTTCTGTTCGGAAAGGAGGGATTTTTCGTCTTGGCAAGGAAATCGAGGGCTTGCGCGGAGGCGTACATAATCTGGTCACTCCTCCTAACGCATTTAGGCGGAAGGAGTACCGCCTCGCGGGTGGGCGGGTGGGCTGTCGAGAACCTGCATGTGCCACCGCCGAAGGCAGTGGCCAAGTCGGCTGGCGGTCCCACCGCCTCCGGACGGAAACTAGCTCGAGCCGATCAAAGGAGCACAGCTTGAAATCACGAAGAAGCGGTATCCTGATTCATGTTACCTCACTGCCTTCCGAATTCGGCATTGGAGACCTGGGGAGGGAAGCCTACGCTTTCGCCGATTTTCTTGCGGATTCCAGCCAGACCCTATGGCAGGTGCTTCCTTTCAATCCCTCTACCCCCGCCTGCGGAAGCTCTCCATACTGCAGTTTTTCGGCCTTCGCCGGAAACCCGCTTCTGATTGCCCCTGACCTGCTGGTCAAGGATGGATATATTTCATGGAACGACCTTAGCTTTGCCCCTTCTTTCGATTCGGCCAGAGTCGATTACGAGAAGGCAGCCGCGTTTAAGGGCCGAGTCCTGGAAATGGCTTATGAAAAATTCAGGGAAATGCCTGATGAAGGATGCAGGTATGAGAATTTCGTAAATGCAAACGTCCACTGGCTTGACGACTACGCCCTTTTCATCGGCCTCAAGGAGCGCTTCTCGGGCGCCCCCTGGAACGAATGGCCACGGGAAATCAGGGACAGGACGCAACCTGCGCTCAATGAATGGACGGAAACACTCGCCGACAGCATCAAGCGGGAAAAATTCAATCAATTCCTTTTTTTCAGTCAATGGTCGGCACTGAAGAGCTACTGCAACCAAAAGCAAATCCGGGTAATAGGCGACATCCCGATTTACGTGAGCTACGACAGCTCGGACGTTTGGACAAATTCCGAGTACTTTAAGCTCGACAGCGACAAAAAGCCTGCATTCGTCGCCGGAGTGCCTCCCGACTACTTCAGTGAAACCGGACAGTTGTGGGGCAATCCGGTCTATTGCTGGGACAGGCTCAAGGAAACTTTCTATGCGTGGTGGATCAGCCGAATGGAGCACAATCTGAAATATTTCGACATGGTTCGGCTCGATCACTTCCGGGGGTTCGTGGCCTACTGGGAAGTGGGGGCTGCGGAAAAAACAGCCATAAACGGGAAATGGGTGAAAACTCCGGCCGTGGAGTTCTTCCAGACGCTGCTGAGGCGATTCCCCTCGCTTCCAATAATTGCTGAAGACCTGGGTGTCATTACCCCTGAGGTCAGGGAAATAATGAACGTTTACGAATTCCCCGGAATGAAGGTCCTGCTGTTTGCTTTTGGAGACAGCCTGGCTACAAACCCTTACATTCCCCATAATCATGTCCGAAACTGCATCGTCTACACCGGCACGCACGACAACAACACCGTCAAAGGGTGGTTTGAGCACGACGCCACGCAAGGGGAGAAGGAAAACCTTCTCGCCTACTTCGGCCGCGAGTTCGACGAAAATACCATCGCCGGGCAACTGGTGCGCACTGCCATGATGTCGGTTGCCTCGATCGCGATAATTCCGATACAGGACTTTCTTGGGCTTGGGGCTGAGGCCCGCATGAACACGCCTTCGGTCGCACACGGCAACTGGGAATGGAGAGTCGCCGCCGCACAATTGACCCCCGATCTTTCTGCGAAGATTTCTAATTTGACCAAGGTTTATGGGAGAGCATGAATGGGCCGCGCAATGCTGGGCCAATCCCCTGGTTCCGCCAGCCGCCATATTGAACAGCTAAGCATAATGACGTGAAATGGTCTGATTAGAGCGAGGTTGCGATAAATAAAGGCAAGTTGGACACGAAGAGCATGAAGGCCACAAAGAAAAACCCAGCTCGCGGGTTGTACAGAACATGCAAGGTTACAAGGTGCCAGCAGGCGGAGCCGCGACTGTGGTGCCCGCTTCCACAGGTGGTGAGTCTTTTCCGGTTTATCGGTTCCAGATCAAAGACCGGGCGGCGGTCTGTGCGAGTTGAAAGAGCCAGTAGGGGCAAAAACCGGCTGACACAATCACCAGTGTAGATGCCCCCGCAAGCAGCTTCTTGGGCAAAGACACGCCCAGGGGCGGAAGAGGTTCGGCAGGTTCCAGCAGGTAGGCGGCCTTGATCACCAGCAAATAATAGTAGAGCGATACGACCACGTTTATCATTGCAATGATAACGAGCGCTATATAACCTTTTTGAACGGCCGCTACAAAAACAAGGAATTTTCCCGCAAACCCTATTGTCGGGGGAATGCCGGCGAGGCTGAAAAGCGACACCATGAGGGCCAGGGCCAGGATCGGGGAGCGCCGGTGAAGCCCCGCCAGTTCTTTAATCTGTAAGTTGCGCCCGTCTGCGGCAAGTTCCACAACCACCATAAAAGCGGTGAATTCCATCACCAGAAGAGCAACCGCATAGAATATGGCTCCCGAATATCCCGCCGGACTTAAAACCAGTATCCCGATCAGCACATAGCCCGAATGCGCTATTGTCGAGAACGCTAGCAGCCTCTTGAGGTCTTTTTGCACGATGGCCGCAAGGTTTCCCAGGGTCATCGAGACAACGGACAGCACCACCAGTATGTGAACGAGGTAAGCGCTGCCCTGCCCGGCGAAGGCCATCACCCGCAGAATAACGGCGATGCCGGCGACTTTGGAGGCCGTAGCGATGTATGCTGTAACCTGGTTCGCAGCCCCCTGGTAGGTATCGGGCGCCCAGAAATGAAAAGGAAACACCGCCAGTTTGAAAAAAAACCCGCCAAGCGTGAACAGCAAACCGATTACTACGTCCGGCCGGTTGATTATCCCAGGCAGCACCCTGGCCATATCCGTAAGGTAGGTTGTACCGGAGGTGGAATATAGAAGCGCCATTCCGAAAAGCATAACTGCCGAGGCGAAGGTCCCAACGAGGAAATATTTTATTCCGGCTTCCAGCCCAAAGCTACGGTTTTTCCTCAGAGCGACCAGGATGTAGAGCGAGTAGCTGGATACCTCGAGCGATACGTAAATAGAGAGCAAATGATCGGCGCTGACCAGCAGCATCAGCGCCAGTGTGCAGGTAAACAGCAGGAAATAGAACTCGTGATGGCGGCCTTCGCTGATATCGGTAATGTCGCCGCATATGCAGATAATCAGAAAAAGCCCTAGCGAGATCACCGTCTTGAAGACCTGCGAGAAAATATCCACCCTGTACGCCCTTATGAAAAGATGGCCATCCAAGCCCACCGAGACCAGGCAAACCAGTACTCCCACAGAGGCGATCGAAAGGGCTGCCAGATGCATACGGCGAGCAGCCGAAGCCGGATTCGGCAGCCCCCCTGCCCGCCCGGCCTCGAGCGGCGCCTTTCGAGACCTGGAGCCGTCTCCAATAAATGTCCAAAGCAGGAAAAACAAGCCTGCGGCAAAGTAGAATATTTCAGGACCGGCTATTCTCCAGTTCATCTTGGCAATCCACTCATGAAAGGAACCGATGCGGTCCGGATGACGTCGAAAAGCAAAGAGGGGTAAAGCCCCAGGATCAAAAGGACCGCCGCAAGTATTATCCGGGGAATCCCCAGAGACAGAGACACATCCGGCAATTTAGCGTAGCGCTCGTTTCCAGGGCCGTAAAAGGTCCTCTGCACGACGCGCAGCATGAAAAGAGCGGTGACAACCAGCGCCAGAACGGCAATTACGCCAAGCACAGGATAAGTTCTGAAAGCCGCCACAAAGACCACCAGTTCACCCCAGAAATTCGCCAATCCGGGAACGCCCATACCCGCGAAGGCCGCTATTATGAAAAACGTTGAGGCCACAGGCATGATCCGGCTGAGGCCGCCAAGTTCCGGGATAAGCTTCGTATGGGTCCGATCGTAGATATAGCCGACGGAAGAAAAAAGCAGGGCGGTCATAACGCCATGGGCAAACATCTGGAACACCGCGCCGTTCAGACCTTCGGCGGTGACCGTCGACAGACCGAGGCCGACTACCCCCATGTGAGACACGCTGGAATAGCCGATCACGTACTTCAGATCGGTTTGCCTCAAACCGACAAGCGCCCCGTAAATTATCCCCGTAGCGGCAAGCACGGCCATGAGCTGTGCCCAGTAAACCCACCCCAGGGGGCAGAGCATAATGGCCACCCGAAGCACCCCGAAAGCGCCGATTTTCATCAGAACGCCCGCGTGCACCATGCTTACTCCAGTTGGAGCGGCCACATGGCCGACCGGCGACCAGGTATGCAAAGGCCAAACGCCCGCCAGTATCCCGAACCCCAAAAACAGGAGCAGAAACGCGAATTTCTGCGCTTGCGGGCTGAATAGTCCCGGCTGCATCAGCGAAACGAAGGAAAACGTGTTGAGCCCGGACTGTGCCCATAGAAAAATGATGGCAGGCAGAATCAGGGCGCTCCCCGCCAGAAGATACAGGGTCAGCTTCATGGCTCCGTATTCCTTGCGGGTCGTGCCCCAGACCGCTATCAGCAGGTACATGGGAAAAAGGGAGATGTCATACCAGACGAATATGAAGAACAGGTCCATGCTCATGAAGAGCCCGAACACCCCGGTTACAAGCAGAAAGTAGAGGGCAAAGTACTCTTTCACCCTCGTCTCCAGATCCCACATCGTGAGCACGCCGGTAAAAAAGACAATGCCCGTGAGCAGCAGATTGGGCAGGCTGAATCCGTCAACTGCATTGAAATAGTTGATGCCCAGAGAGGGAATCCACTGAACGTTTTCCGCGAATTGGAGACCGCCAAGGCCCTTGTCATAGGCAAAAAAAAGGTACACGGTCAAAAGGAGCGCAACCCCGGAGAAAAAGACGCTCACCTGCTTCAGCAGGAGCTTTCGCTCCTGCGGGATAATCATGATTGCCAGCATGCCGGCGACACAGCTAAGGAGAATGGCTGAAAGGAAAGGGAATTTGGCGGCCGCGATGTGCATCTGAAAATTTCCTCAGAATACCGGGAAAAAAAAGTAAATCGAAAGCAACACCATGACCGCGAATATTGCCAACAGTCTGTACTGAATCATTCCCGACTGTAAAAAGGCGACTATCCGGCCACCCTCGACCGTTCCTTCAGCGAGTTCATCGATGCTTCCGTCAATTACCTTGTTGTCATTCTGGTAGCAGAGGTAAGATATGCCCCTGTCAACGACCACGTTCACGAGCAGCCTGTAAAAATGATCGATGTACCATCGCTCGGCGAACAATCTATACAGAGGCGGAACCCTCTCTACAAAACCGATTTGCTTTGCGCCGCTCCGGCCGAATTCCACCCACGCCAGGACCGCCCCGGCGACTGCAAGACCCGGCGCCGCCACATGAAACCATTCGAAAGGTCCCCCTTCGGCCGCAGGGATGGGGGTGGCGGCCATTATCCCGGCCTGGAGAAAATCTTTCAGTGGATTTCGCAAAAAACCCAACATGACAGTAATAGCCGTCAAAACAATCAGCGGCCATGCCATAACCCGGTAGTGAGCTTCATGCCCGCCTTCTGCACCCCCATGCGGGTTATGGGAATTCGGCCCGCCGCCGGAGGTTTGAGTGGGGTTAAGTCCGGCCTGCGGTCCCGGTTCCCAAGCCCGTGGCAGCACCAGGATAAAAATCAACCGGAACGAATAATATGCCGTAAGAAAAACCCCTGCCAGGCCGGCCGCCAGCCACGCGGGGTTGGGTAATGCGGCAAGCGATGCCATGACGGCCTCCTTGCTGTAGTACCCGGACAGAGGCCAAAAACCGGAAAGCGCCGCCGCCGCCAGAATTATCGTAACGGTTGGGACTATCGTCCGCCTGGACCCAAGACGGCCGAGTTCATAGACGTCGTTAGTGCCGTACCGGTGAATGAAAACCCCCGAGCAAAGAAAGAGCAACGACTTGAATCCGGCGTGCGCCGTGAGATGAAAGACCCCCGCAAAATAGCCTCCAGCGCCGAGCGCCATTATCATAAACCCAAGCTGGCTGATGGTGGAAAAGGCCCATACTTTCTTTATATCCCGGCTGACCATGGCCATAGTTGCGGCCAGGAACATACTGATCGTGCCGATTGCAAGAAAGACCTCCATCGCCGCCGGCGACATGCTGAAAAAGGGAAAAAGCCGTGCGAACAGGTACACTCCGGCCGCAACCATCGTCGCGGAATGCAACAGCGCGCTCACGGGAGTGGGGCCTTCCATTGCGTCGGGCAGCCACGTAAGCAACGGAAATTGAGCACTCTTGCCAACTATTCCGCCAAAGATCAGCAGGGCCGAGAGGGTAAGGACCGAGGGCGGGAACGCCGCCGATACGGCCGGGCCGTTCAGGTCCGGAATGCTTAGATTGCCCGTGTGTAAAAAGACAAGCAGAAACCCGATAAAGAAGGCCGCATCTCCCGCACGCGTCATTACGAAAGCCTTCTTGCCAGCCTGGGTGGCGCTGAACTTCTCGTACCAGAAACCGATGAGCAGATAGGACGAAAGCCCGACCAATTCCCAGAAGACATAAAGCTGCAGTAAGGTAGGCGACAGGGTCAGGTTCATCATGGCCCAGGCGAAAAGCGACATGAACGAGTAATAGCGTGAAAAGCCGGGATCGCCGGCCATGTACCCCAGCGAATAGACCTGCACGAGAAAGCAGATCGAAGACACGACCACTATCATCAGAAGGTTGAGCTGATCGAGTAAAAAGCCAAATGGAATATCCAAACCGCTCGAAGCCAGCAGCCTCACCGAATACTGAATCGGTCCCGTCATTTTAAGATTCAGCCCCAGCAGCACAAGAGAACATACCAGTGAGACCGCAATCGATCCGATCGACAGCCCTGCGGAAAGCCGGGGATGCCTCCGCGTGAAGACAAAGATCACCAGGAAGGCTGCAAGCGGCGGCATCGTCGCCGGAATCAGCAATAGGACTGAGGACTGGGGACTGAGTACTGAGTGGAAAAACATCAGTGTTTTTGCTCCTTGCTTCCCGCTTTCCGCTTCGCACTTCCGTGGTGGCCTGGATAACTCGTTATCCGGGTGCTGACCACCAGAGGGAAGGGCTTCCCGCTTCTTGCTCCTTGCTACCTCAGAAGGTTAAAGTTGCTCGGATCGAATGAACCTGTCCGCCTGAAGGCGTACACGATTATCGCCAGGCCCACTGAAACCTCGGTCGCTGCTACCGCCAGGATGAAGAGCACGAATGTCTGGCCATCGAGGTTGTTCCAGCGCAACGCAGCCCCAACAAAAACAATGGACACCGCGTTCAGCATAATCTCGATTCCGAGCACTATCATGATCAGGTTCCGTCGGACCACGGCGCAAAACACCCCCAGTGCGAATATGATCCCGGCAACCAGTAGAACATGACCAAAGGGCACGATCATATTTCTTCCTCAACTGCGGCGGATGCCGCCTCGGGGGGCGTCGAGACCGAATCAGCACGCACGCCCTCGCGGCGAGCGCCTTTGCCTATCCCGAGACACAGGGCCCCTATCAGTGCGAGCAGAAGCAAGATCGAGATGACCTCTATTGAAAACCAGTGATGCTCGAAAACATACAGAGCGAATTGTGCCGGTGTGGCGGTCAGCATGCGCAAAGAGACCTCCATCCCCGGTGTTTCAACTATCATCACTACTGCGGCAGCCAGATAGATCAGTCCAAAAATGGCCGCCGGGAGCCACTGGCTCAGGGGAAACATGACCTCTTCGGGCGACTCCACCTTGATCATCATGACCACGAACAGGAACAGCACCATTATCGCGCCCGCGTAGATGATAATCTCCAGGGCAGCCAGAAGAGGCGCCCCGAAAAGGTAGAAAAGCATGGCGGTCCCAAAATACGAGACTATCAGGTAAACCACCGCATGCACCAGGTTTCGCCGGGTGATCGCGATAGCAGTGGCCCCGATCACCACCGCCGATATCAGATAAAAGAAAAATCCATAAAGCGTCATTATGAACTCGCGCATACGGAGATCGGAGGACGGAGGACGGAGGACGGACTTTCGCCTTCTGCCTTCAGTCATCTGTCTTCCGACTTCCGTCTTCCGTCTTCCGCCTCCCGTTAAGGCATATTGCTTTTGATATCGACCGGCTTTTGCTCGCCTACGTGTGCGCCCTTATCGCCATAGTTGGTGGCTACACCGGCGTACCTGTAAAAGTTGTAGTCCTTGTCCTTGCCCTGATGATCGACCAGGAGGTCCTCCTTTTCGTACACAAAAGACAGGATGTCTTTTTTCGAGAATTCGTAATCGGTAGTTAGCTGAATTGCGGAGGTCGGGCAGGCTTCTTCACAGAACCCGCAGAGAATGCATCGGGCAAAGTTGATTCGAAACCACGCCGCGTATCGCCTGCCATCGGGCCTTTCCGCGCCCTCCATCGAAATGCAGTTTACGGGGCATACCGCCGAACACAGATAGCAGGAGACACAGCGCTCCCCGCCATCCGGGTCCCGCGTCAGGATTATTCTTCCACGCGCCCTTACGGGCAGCGGCCGCTTGTATTCAGGATACTGCTCGGTTATCGGTTTTCGAAATAGATGAATAAATGTTGTCGCTAAACCCGAAAACAACGCTTTTGTACCTTCCCAGGCCGATTCCATTTTGTAATTTTCCCTCCGGCTCACTGAGATGCGCAAGTATTGGCCAGGGGTGGCCAGACCCAATGCAAACCCAGACCAGATAGCCTCAAGGAGACGCCAGCAACAACCCTACCGCGCCCGTAACCACGATATTTATAAGGGACAGGGGGATCAGGACCTTCCATCCCAGGACCATGAGTTGATCGTACCTTAGCCGTGGAAGCGTTCCCCGCACCCAGATCATGAATAAGGAGACCAGAATTATTTTTATAAAAAGCCAGACGAACGGAGGCAAAAACGGCCCTCGCCAGCCGCCCAGGAACAGGACTGCGAGAATGCCTCCAAAGACAATCATGTTAACGTATTCGCCAAGAAAAAAGAGGCCGAAACGCATGCCGCTGTATTCGGTGTGGTATCCCGCAATCAGTTCGCTTTCGGCCTCCGGCAGATCGAATGGAGTTCTCTTGCTCTCCGCCATCGCGCTTATGACGAAAATGAGAAAAGCCAGCGGTTGGAACAGGATAAACGGATATCTTTGCTGCGACTGGACTATATCCACCATACTGAATGAGTGCGCCATCATCACGACGGGGATTAGCGAAAGCCCCAGCGGAAGCTCGTAGCTGATCATCTGGGCCGCACCCCGTATGCCCCCGAGAAGACCGTACTTGGAGTTCGATGCCCAGCCGCCCAGCGCCACTCCATAGACACCAAGAGACGACATGGCGAAAACGAAAAGCAGGCCGATGTTCAAGTCGGTCACAACGAGCGGGATTCTACGCCCCCACAAGGTTATTTCCCCACCGAAGGGGACCACTGCGAACATTAAAAATGCGGTTGTGGCCACTACTGCCGGAGCTATCATAAACAACGCTTTGTCCGCCCCATCGGGCACCGTGTCCTCTTTGGCTATCATCTTGACTATATCTGCCAGCGGCTGGAGCAGGCCGAAGGTCCCCGCCCGGTTCGGCCCATATCGGATCTGAAGCCGAGCAAGGAATTTGCGCTCCACCCACACCAGGTAGGCGGCAATAAAGAGTACGACAAACAGTACGATCGTGAGCTTTACGATCAGGATAAGAAATCCCGCAATCCAAATCAGCATTTGTCCCTCCAGGGACAGTAAGTGGACAGGACTGAGTGCTGAGGACTGAGTGGAAAAACACAGTCCTGCTTTCTCAGTCCTCAGTCCTCATGCCTCAGTCCTATTCGCTATCTGTCGATGTCCGGCAAAATAATGTCTATGGACCCTATGATCGAGATAAGGTCCGCCAGGCTCTCTCCGGCCGCCAGTATCGGCAGTGTCTGTATATTGGCGAAGCCCGGCCCCCGCACGCGTATCCGGTACGCATATCCCAGGCCGTCGCTAACCACATAATAGCCATGCTCTCCGCGTGGCGCCTCCGTAACCCCATAGGCTTCCCCTCTGGGGATTTTCATACCCCTTGTCACATTGACAAAATGATGGATAAGGGTTTCGATGTCCCTGAGCATCTCGTTGCGTTTTGGTATCGCGTACCGGTAGTCCTCAGTGACATAGCGGCCGGAAGGCATATTCCGGGCGGCCTGCTCGATAATCCTTATACTCTGGCGCATTTCCTCGACCCTAACAAGATAGCGAGCATAGCAGTCGCCCTCAGTCGCAGTGGGGACCTCGAAGTCATAGTTGTCATAGCCCGAGTAGGGAAACTTCTTTCGGATGTCCCACTGGAGGCCGCAGGCCCGCAGGTTTGGCCCGCTCACCCCCCAGTCCATCGCCTCTTCCAGGGAGATGAGCCCGATCCCTTTTGTTCTGCCCAAAAAGATGGGGTTTTTCCTTATAAGCTTCTCGTATTCCAGGAGGCGGCGGGGGAATATTGCGACAAGGCCGTCGACGGCTTGCTTCCAACCCTCGGGCAAATCGGCCGCAACACCCCCAATCCTTAAGTATTCGGGATGCAGCCTTCCGCCGGTGATAAGCTCGATTATGTCGAGAATCATCTCCCGTTCGGCAAAGGTATAAAAATTCGGCGTCATCGCCCCCAGATCTTGCGCGAAGGTCCCGAAGAAGACGAGATGGTTGCTAAGCCGGTATAGCTCCGCCAGCATGACACGAATAGCCTGCGCCCGCTCCGGGACCCGGATGTCTGCGAGCGTCTCGACCGCCGTTACATATGAAAGCTCATTGCAACAGCCCCCCAGGTAATCGTTGCGGTCCGTGTAAGGGATATATTGATGCCAGCTCTGGCGCTCGCCCAGTTTTTCAGCCGCCCGGTGATGATAGCCAATCTCCAGGTCAAGTTCCCTGATCTCTTCTCCCTCGAGACCGGCGATACACCGCAAAAGGCCGTGAGTGCTCACGTGGTGCGGCCCGATATTCAGGAGAAACTCGCTCTTCCCGGAGGGCGCTTTGTTGTCACGGGCAGCAACTTCCCAGGCGTCCATTGGCTGGCGCATGCGTGCATCGGCAAAGGTATATGGGGGCATCTCAGTGGCCCGGCCCGGATAGTCTTTCCTTAGCGGATGGCCTTCCCACCATTCGGGCATCAGGATTCTTCTGAGATTCGGATGACCGTCGAAGCGGATGCCGAACATGTCGAATACTTCGCGCTCGTACCAGTTCGCGGAAGGCCAGATATCCGTGACCGATCCGGCAGCCGGATATGCGCCGCTCAATCCGGATTTTATCCTCACGCGGCTGGCCGTATCGAAGGAGAGCAGTTGATAGACCAGCGTAAAATCGGGATAGGGCTGCTTCACTTTCTGTGAATAGAACTCGGAAGCGCCTGCGTCAGTAATCGCCCCCGCAAAACTTTCGTTCCACGTTCGGTCTCTTCTGGCGGATTCGTCGATTGCCGTTAGGTCATCGAGCCGTTTGTATTTTTGTTTCGATTCGTGTTTGAGCACACGCAGAACATCCTTTACACACTCCTGGTCAACATGGAATGTAGGCATGTCCGATGTATGAGGTTCCTGGCACACCCTGTCCCCAAACCGTTCCCGCAGCTCTGAGGCAAGCGACTGGTCACCGTTCGATAGCTGGATGCGGCGGGCGGGAGGCACCCACATTATGTCAGATCTGCTGCCCCATTGCTGCGGCCATCCCGGCAGCACCGAACTGCCCCTGATCGATACCCCCTCATATCCGGGACCGCGCGAATCCCTGGATTTGGTCACCCCACCTTCCAGGACCGGCCTGTCCGTCCCCTGGGTCCCGCCTTCCAAATGAAATATTTTCCTGCTCGGTTTCTCGGTGGAGACTATCTTTTCCTGCAGAATGACGAGTCCTTCGAGAAGGGCCTCGGGACGCGGAGGACACCCCGGAACGTACACATCGACTGGAATGATCTGGTCAACCCCCTGCACTACGCTGTAAACGTCGTACATGCCGCCCGAATTCGAGCACGAACCCATGGAGATTACCCACTTGGGCTCAGGCATCTGTTCGTAGAGGCGCAGCACAACGGGTGCAATTTTTTTGAACACGGTCCCCGATACTATAAGGAGGTCAGCCTGCCGGGGCGAAGGCCGCAACACCTCGGCGCCGAATCGGGCCAGGTCGTATCGGGCGGTAAAGGCCGTCGCTTCCTCGACAAAACAGCAGGAAAGCCCGAAGAACATCGGCCAGAGGCTGTATTTGCGCGACCAGTTCACCAACATGTCCGTGAGACTCAGAAACCGGTCTGCTGCCCTTCCTTGTAAGCCTCTCTCCAATCGAGTCCTCCCTGTTTCCAGATATAGAACAGTCCGACAAGCAGCAGAATGATGAAAAACGACATCTGAACATACCCGGCCAGGCCCACCTCCTGGTAAACCACGGCCCAGGTCAATAGGTATGCGCCTTCCACATCAAAGATCAAAAAGAAGATTGCGACCAGGTAGAAAGGGACCGGATAGCGGAAACGAGCAGACCCGGTCGGAATGATGCCGCATTCGTAGGGGCGCGACTTTTCAACGCTCTTTTTCTTTTCTCCTAACCAGGCTGCCAGAAAAAGCTGTGAAGCTATGAAAGCTGCCACCAGGATAGTGTAGACGGCCAGGCTGAAAACCCCCGGTTCCCAGGGTGACATTGCTCCTTCAACTATCGGCTGCACGAGACCTCCTCAGGATAGTCCGCCTCCCGGCAAAAATCGGCGACGAATGCCAATCTAATAATTGTCCGGACGGTGGTAAATGGCCGAGGCCTAATTTGACACGTTTTAAAAGACTTCCGTCACGGCTGAAAAAGCGTTTTCCCCTCGGAGATCCGATTCGTCTCTGATTTCAGGGATCTCAAGGCCTAGCTGGTGTATCTCGCTGAGTGTTTGATTGTGTAGTTTGTTATAGGTGGCTGGGTCAAAATCCATCTCCTCAAGGATTTGGTTCGAGATTGCTCCATTTGCGAACAGCGGTCGAAAAAGAACCTTGCAAATTTGCAGCGAGTACATTATGTTAAGCTATATATTCACATGATTATTTTCAACTTCACTTGTGAGAGGATGGAAAGGGTTGTGGGTCTCATTTCAAAAAAGGACGCCTCGGTACTGGCTGATGTGAAGCCCAGCGCAATTTCGATGTGGAGCAAGCGTTATCCATTAGAATTCAGGTCTGTGCTTCAGGCTACGCCGGACGGAGAAAGAATAAACGAAGATTGTTTTCGTGCCTTCATAAATGAAAGGCTCGGATTTGCGCTTGTTCCCCATCAAAAGCTGGTTAAGGCCATAGCTCAAATGGCCCTGATTGGACGAAGATTCAAACCATACAAATCCAGCCAGGACAATCTAGGCATCTATTGGCCTGCGGATTTATTCAGACGGACAGCGGAGCCATTTCTGCGTTGCTTGAAGGAACGTTCTCAAGAGGCAAAGGAACTTGCAGAAGCTTCTTCGTCTTTGCTCAGCCCTTTCGGAGAACCTCTGATGCAGGCCGACTTAGCCTTCCTGCGATGGGTATCCGGGCAGCATGAAAACAGTTTTTCCGACTGGTTGGCCTATGTCTTGGACAATCAAATGACAAACGGAGAAATTGCCGACTTGCTTGGCGTTAACGCCTTTCTCCACGACCGGGAAAAAAACCTCAGGCCTCTACATGTGCAGCGCGAACCATGGGTCAGGTCAGGACATGAGAACAGTTCCGGAAGAGTTGACGTTCTTGTCCAATGTACCCAAGAGGCGATTATAGTGATCGAAACGAAGAGAGGCAGCGCTGAAAGTGCGGATACACGCAAGCAACAAGGCTACTACAGGTCCCTCCAACGCCAGGGCACTCGTCTTTATTGCATACTGCTTGTGACTCAGGCGAATGAAGCGGTAGTTGATCATTTCAATGTCGTATTCTGGCGCGACTTCACTCTCCGGCTTCGACGATGGGTTTCTGCAAGATCAGGAGACCGCTCGATACCTCATACTTATTTGGCTATCCTTTTAGGTTTCGTTTCGGCGGTTGAAAGAGGCATTCTCGGTCTCTCACTAGAAAATGCAGTTCCTTCAACTGAGACAATCGATTACCTGCGTGATTTCGTGAAAGGAGTAAATCATGGCTGAATCTCCGCAAACTGCACTTCTACTAGAGGCTCTGCCTGAGTATTGGGCCGCGGCATCAGCCTTGCACCTCGTACAGAGTACAGTTGCAAGAAAGTTGAAAGGTGTTCTCGACTCTCGCATGGACAGAATAAAAACCTCTTGGATGCTTAAAGAAAAGCCTGCCGAGGCGTCCCGTTCAATTACCCCGGATTTCCCGGTGGATAATTACGAATATGAGGTAGCTGAGATCTGTGCGCTTACGTGGTTGGGGCAACCTCAAAACGCCACTCTTTGGCTTTACCTACACTTCCTAAGACCAGACAGTCAGAACCACTCGGAAATAAAGATTGCTGTTGCCTTAGAGGTTCGGCAGCAGCGTCGCCGACGTGAGTTAGAATCGAAACTTGAGGGTCACAAAGATCTATTCATTGAGGAATGGGATGGCTATGGAATAGGATTGCGCCGTCCCCTTAAATCTGTTGAATCGCTGGAAGGCGAAGCAACGGAACTCCTTGAAGAATTTCTTTCTTGTATCGAGGTCTGAGGATCGCGTTATCGTCACGTAATTTTCTGGCGGACGGAGATTTTTTCGTCTTGGGGGAAACTGATCTATGTCCGACGAAATCAAAATCGGCTCCCGCTACAGGGGCCCGGGCCACTTGAGCGAGGATGTTGCTGCGGCTCTTGAGACAATAATGCGCCATCTCTCCATCCTATTATCCGAGTGCGAAACGCATTCAGTATTAATTGTGCAGAACTTCCACGACAGGGAAGTCCTGGAAGCAACAGCAGTCTACCTTGTTGCTGCAATCGCACAGTGCATTGAGGCGAACCTGCAAATCCGCGAGGCGCTATTCGACGAAGCTGAAATGTCACGCGAGCTTGAACGTGATGTGATCAGCGTAATTGGCGAAAACGATGTCAATGTTGAATTCAAAAGGATGGTTCGCGACCCATGGATTTGGGAGGGTATCAGTCACATGTTGATTCATCTGGCTCGATTTAATTCCGATTTCCACCCAAGCGGCCGGGTGCTGGTAAAAACAAGCATCAAGTATGACGTGCATGACCACGGACTCGATGTCATCGCAATCTATGAGGCCAACAACCTAGGGATATCCGCTGGAGAGTGCAAAGCCTACTTCGAAGACCCATCCCGGGGCATCACCGATGCGTCGAACAAGTTGAGCGAAGTCGATGCAAATGTAAGGGACATTGAAATTCGGTCAGCTGTGAGTCAATTGCGTAGCGCGTTGGATAACGATGCGAAGGGGAAGTTGGCAGGTGCTTTCTGGAGGGACGAACGCAGTTACATACCGTTTGTCTGTTGTGATAGCGAGCACGAGTGCAGCTGGACGCGAAACAGAAAATCCCTTCAGCGACTTGCCATTCCTGTGTCGCGAAAGATCCTTATTCCGTTGCCTCTACCGGAAGCACGACAGAAGTTCGATACAATCTGCGACATGATGCGTGCATACGTCGCCATCAAGGAGTGATCGGCTCATGTTCGATGATTACGCGAAGTCTCTTTTCAAGGACTTCCCAGAGTTTGAGGGGCTTATCCGTGATGATGCAGTTCGCGCTCTTTCATCTGCGTACCTTGCCATAGTCCAGTACCGGGTAAACGGCACTATTGACGGAATTGAAAAGCTTGGGGATGTAATGTCTTTCCTTCGTCGGTTAGCTAACACCCTGATCTTCCATGTAGTTCTCGACGAACAACGCGAGGATTCCGAGCGTCAGGCATCAGGATTCGTGGCAGCCGAGGCGATTGCCTTAATAGCCGACTATTTGGCGGCTGAACGCGACGTGAGAGGTTTGGAAGAAATTGATCGAATCCGTTCGCCCGAACGATTCGCAAGAATGGAATCATCTCTACTTTATTTGTTCGCGCGATACGACGCCTGCGCTTCGGGTGTCCTGCGACCTGCCCCTCCAAAATTGAACACTGATGAAACCTTTATCGATCTGGCGGCATCGTGGTGTTTCGATAGACTCGAAAGATTGTGTCGTCTCACGTTGTTTCCTCCACTAAACAACGACTTTGGCTATTCTTTCTCCGATGCCAATGAACTCAATCCGCAAGAGCTCGAAGAAGACACGATAGGCAGATTGTTCGTAGAGCTTGGGCGGGTGGCGATAGATTTCGCTTCCTGGCTCGGTGGCGACCAGGGCGGACTTGCATCAGCAACGGAGCGACTCAACTCAGTAATTCGGGCACTTTCCATACAGGATACCGGCGACAATACCTTGTTCGGTTATGAATTCGGCCGGATATTTCATCTTGCAACGCTGATGCAGTTGTGTTTCCCGGCCTTAGGGGAACGTGCACTTCTCCATATTGTGCCTGATCCTCCGGAAGGCGACTCATCTTTGTACCAGAGGTATTTGAAGGCAAGGGCCATCGGGAAATCTGAGTCAATTGGGCGCCCGGTTTTGTGGCCATCTGCGTTTGAGTATGTGAAAGAATGTCTGTTTGGAGATACGAAGCACGCAGTGGTCGCAATGCCAACCGGCAGTGGCAAATCTTTTGTGGCAGAGTTGGCTGTGTCGCAGGCTGTTCACGATGGCTGGGCGCTCTACCTGGCACCAACTAACGCCTTGACCGAACAGATACGAGGAGATCTTGAAAGGGACCTCGCGGAGCTGAAAACACAGATATATGCGTTCATCGGGGATCAGGAATACTCGATTTTTACAACAGAACGAGTGGATGAAATGCCAACGAATTCAGTCGCCGTGATGACTCCCGAGAAATGTGCTTTGGCTCTTCGGTTGTCACCGGACACATTCAGGGATTGCCGCCTAGTGGTCTTTGACGAGTGCCATCTTCTGGGCGAGACGGGCTCTTCGCGCGGACCGATCGCCGAACTTGTGGTAACGCAGTTAATGATCCGTGCGCCCGAGTGTAGATTTTTGCTGATGTCTGCCATCGTTCAGAATCCCGAAGAGTTAGCAGAATGGCTAGCGGACGCAACGGAAAAAAGCAGCAAAGCAGTTACAATTCGGTGGCGTCCCACGCGAACACTAAGAGCCGTGCTCGGCCTAGACAATTACTCATTTCAATCGCGAGCAAAGGACGCCATGAAAGAACTGCAAACACGCGCAGCAAACACCAAACGGCTTGGTTTCAAGTCAGAGTGCGCCCTCGCAGTAAGCTTACAAGGAGCATGGCAGTCGGAAGAAATGCAAGATTACGCCGTGACGCAAATCAACTGTGAAGCCCCATTGAAGCTCTCACGCGAAAAGCGACTCGGCAAATGGAAATATTCCATTGAAGGAGATAGTTGGGTCAACAAATGTGCGACTAGCCTTGGGACGACGCTCGCAGAATCTGGAATTCAAACGTTGATCTTCACACCGGCAAGCAAGCACTATCCGTTCTCAAACGGTAAGAAAGTAAAGCTCAGCGCCCAATTGTTAGACAATCTCCCAGACGGACCCAATCTCGTTTCTGTGTGCCGAACGTTGGCAGAGTATGAACTGGGTTGTGAGTCGGAAGTATTCTCGCTTCTCGATTCAGGAGTCGCTGTTCACACATCCTTGATGATTCAAACCGAGAAAATTGGATCTGAGTTGATGTTCCGAATGCGTTGTGCGCCGATTATGTTCGCAACGGGAACTCTTGCGCAGGGGCTAAATCTGCCTGCAATTGCAGTCATTATCGCGGGATCAAGGATTGGTGACACGAGAGGCGAAGATCAGGCAATCGTGCAGCGCAGAAAATTCTCTCAATTGCTAAACGCTGCAGGGCGAGCAGGACGCGCCGGTTTCGCCAACCAAGGGTTTGTTGTTGCAGTCCCGGACAAGCCAGTCGCGTTTAAAGATTTTGAATCTGTGAAACAAGCCAGAAGGCAGGTTGACTACTTGCAACAGAGCGATGATTCGGTGAGTGTGCAAAGCGGCCTAACCCCATTTCTTGACTCAGTCTGCGAGAATGCATTGCGGTCCCATGAAGCAAACGAAATCGAACTTCAGGTTGTGTCTCTGTTGGCCGGCGGTGGCGACAACCAAATCGAACCCATGCAAGTACTTCGCCGCACATATGCCGCCTACCTCCGGCACAAGACCGGTGCTGTGGATGTGACACACGAAAATGCCAACAATTTAGTGCGAATGGGGACAGAGTTCATAGCCGAAACAGGCGCGCCCGATTGGTTGACAGTTGCAGCCCAACGCGCTGGACTGGATTTTTTCTTAACGTTGGCCATCAGTCAGGCTTGGGAACGAGTGCGTCCACAGTTGCCTCCAGAGTCTAAGTACTGGAGTGTTGTAGAGTGGCGGGAAGAACTTTTGAGGATTATCGTCCACATTCCCCCAGGATTACTTAAAAATCAACTTCCTCCAGCGAAACTAAACTATATTTCTATACAGTTCAAAAAAATCGAGGAAGATCATGCGGCCCTTTTCCTTAGACGCGAACTGAACTGGAGGCCACCTTCCTACTGGATCGAGGCGTGGACCACAGCGGTTGATCCTCTGAATGCATGGATGGCAGGGCAAAGTTATCTTGAAATCGCCAGCATCATCACTGGTGACCCAACTGCGGAGATTTCGTCTGATCGAACAGCCGGAAAGCCAATTCCCAAGGCGCTCTCATTGTCTCAAGACGCATGGTCATCACTGTCATTGATCGCAGGTGGTTTTTTGGCTATTGCCGAGCAGGTCTTTGATGGTGATGTGCCACTTGCACTTGCAAGCCTGCCTATGTGTATCAAGTATGGTTGCGATTCATTGGGGACACTGGCGTGGTTTCGTTTTGGTATAAGGCTGAGACGACCGTCTCGGCTTCTGGCGACACAGTTTCCACCTCCGCCACTGGAGACAGATGAACAACTGAAAGAGTGGGTACGTCAGAAGAGACGAGAATGGTTGACCGCAAATTCGGCTGATGAACGGATCATGACGGCGATTAGGGAATTCATTACAAATGCGTAATTCGGTTCGTCATTTTGGCACGTTGTGACATCGCAAGTATCAGTCCGTTGTTTTTGCCCTTTCAAAGGAGAGGCAACGACCATGTGTGTTCCGCTCTAACCTCTGAAGTCTTCCTTGTGACACTTGAATGGTCTTCCTCACTTATCGCATTTCCCGTCGTTAGAGGAAACACTCGCGCTTCCTACGACACTCTTCGAGTTCCTGCTCTACAACGAATGCAGAGACTGATGGCTTTCAAACTCCCAGTATCCCTGTCGCATCATTAGAGGGAACTTTGTTGGGAAACTTTCTACGAAAAAACATAGGTGAATTAGGCAAAAATGAGTTTATTTTGGTTTCTTCGTTCGTTCAAGGGATGGCACTGGTTAACCTTGGCCCCTCTCCGGAAATGGACCGTTCGTGCCGTTCAGGTTCCGTCAATCACATAACGGTGTTTTAAGTCGCATATTAGGTCATATCATCTCAAAAAGCACAATCCATGTGGAGGGGTCAGCTTCAAGCCGGTAGATAGCCCGCTGAGTCCCGAGATACCATTCGCCTTATCCTGGCTGCCTCTTTCTGGCAGCAAACATCAATCAATGGGATCCTGCCGACCTCAACGATATATGGGGCACCTCAAGCCTGTGGAAATGTCGGTTTCGTCGAATATTAAAGATCGCGGGCGGGGAAATCATTCCCTCGCACCTCTCCGCGCTTCAGACGGTCCTGTTGCTCGGCCCCCATTTTGAGACCATCATCCAACACATAGAGAAGCGACATTGCACCACCTGGAAAATCCGGTGCGTCAAAAAATATTGTGGATTCGATGTAGTGAAGGTTTATGCCATTTAAAACCTCCACGATCCGTCTAAGCGCAATCTTTACCTTCTCACGGCTGGCTGGTTTCAATGGCTCTGCGCCATTTGAGAGTGCAAGGTTGAGGTCGCGATGCGCTATGTGCCGGTTACGCCAGTCTCGGCAAAACTCAGCAGCCAGAACGGCTTTTTGGGTCAGTTCGCTGATTTTCATTGAGAGTTGTGGATCAGAAATCAGTGACGACAAAGCGTTAATGGTCAGGTTAGCCTTACCGACCGATTTGGGAGGGTCGGTGAGGCGGGCGATGTGCAAAACAGTTGCCTCCCACAGCGAGTCTCCAACAATGCGAAAGAAGATCGGGGCTGTCTTGTTCAGGAGTTCAACGCGGGAAGGCTTAGTGCCAAAAAGCGCTACGTACTCATGCCATTCGCGGTAGACCCATGCGACATCCTGCCAAAGGGCGTGAAATAGCGAGCCGAGGGGTTCACCCATGATCCTTTCGTACTCCGCTTTAACTTCTTCAGCTGAACGAAACTCCATACATAAATCCTTTCTGGATTGGCTACCGGGCCTAACCAAAAGGTTAGTCCTCAAGAGCTTGCAGTAGAGCGGCGGCTGAACTAACAAACTGGTGACAAGAACATTCGATCATAGGATTGACCTTGGCACCCTCGGATTCTCCAGCTTGCCTGAAGTCTGTCCTAATGCCTATTGTCTTGCCCCTCTTCGGGTCGTAGTATCCCAAGCCGTGCCGTCATTCACCCGTGAGCTGTCCAGGAGGGCGATTACTATATCGGAGTCTCCGAGATGAAACTCGCTACCGGGAAAAGATTTCGTATTGGGTCCCGCTCGACTGCGTGGATCATCTCTGCCGTTTGGAAGAATTCGATACATCCGCCTAAATCAGGATGCCCCGCTGCCGGGTCTCTCAAACCAGAGCGAAGGCCTCCAGGGCTTCTTTCTCACAGGTGTGGTAATTGACAGCAACCCATGAACCCGCTTTTGCAAGTGCTCCCGCAACACCACGCCCAATGCCGTGGCTGGCTCCGGTGACCAGTGCAACTTTGCCACGAAGATCGTCCATACCTGTTTCCCTTTGCACGATTTTTTATCTGAAAAAGAAGCTATCAGAATGTGTGTCCGGAAAAATGGTTATTTGACGCTCTCGCTTTAGCCCAGCTCCTTATGCTCCAGGAGCGGCCGGGCCTTTTCCATGACCAGGTCGTACTGTGTTTTGGTGAAATCGTTCCAGACCCCATCGTTTTGCGCCTGAATCTTTTTCACCTCATCCACCATGTCCGCATCGACGAAATCCATCCGGCCTAGCGCCACGGCGCGTTCGGTCATAACCGTCATGCCGTAGGCGCACATTTTGACGGTTTCATTCATCGTCTGGCTAAGAGCCGCAAGAAGTGCGGCGCCCTGGAGTCCGCTGGCCTGGGAGTTGATGATGACGATGGCACGCTGCTGAATCGGCCGCGTCACTTTGAGGAAAGCGTCCAGCATAATGCTGACGGCGTTTATAGCTTTATATGTCACCGCCAGTTCGCCTATCTGCACTTCAGTAAGCTTATAGCCGTCCTTGGAAGCCCGGAATTCCTGAGTGGTTGTCTGCAGGGTTATTTCTCTTTGGTCATCGGTGGACATGAGCCCGGTCCGCCTCTGCATGAGTTTCGAGTATTCCTCGGAACCGAGCGCGGATTTTCCTTCAGGTAAGGGTTTGCCATCCTCGACAAGTTTTTCGAGCTCTTCGTTTTCCTTGAGTTTCTGTTCGATCTCAGCCAGTTCCTTGCGGCTGGCATCGAAGTCTTCTCTGGCCTTTTGCGCTTCTTCCCTATATCGAACTATATCATCTCCGAGCTGTCGAAAATATTTGTCGGCTTCTTCTTTGGACTCGGCCAGCAAGGTTTTCTGGACCTGGATGCGGTCAGCCGACTTCTGGGTGACATCCCACTGCTGGCGCAAAAGATCGGGCAGGATTTCAAGAATGTTTGCTTCAATTTCATGCTCGATCGATTTTTTGGCCTTGTCGCTGAAAAAGGGAATATGAGCCGAAGCCAGCTTTTGCTTGAAGTCGGCCGCGCCGCCCTCCTGGCGCGTGGCCAGAGCGGCCAGGACTTGCGACCATTTCTTCTGTAGATCGTCATTTTCGGCCAGCAGTTCGTGAATGGCGATTCCCAAGCCCCTTGATACTTTCAAATAGTTCTGGCTGGCCTCGGTCATGCGGGCCGTGGTCTTGCGCGCTTCAACGTCAGTCGCGGTATCCTGACGGAAAACAGACTTGATTTCATCTACCGACATGTCCTTGGCCTTTTCCATCTGGCCGATGGAAAGCGGGACAAGAGTCAATGCTTTGCTTTCTGCGGGTTCGGTTTGCTGTTCCATTCTTCAAAACCTCCATTGATCCGGGTCGCTTTAGCCCTGTTTGATCGTCTGGTCGTTGTTGCTCACCGCCACAAGTGTTTTCTCGATGGCCGTTGCCGTCGAGGACAGTGTGAGCTGAATTTGATCCATGATTTCCTGCTGCCTTCCGGGATCGGCTTCGGCTTCCGCAATGGAAGCGTCCAGGGATTCGAGAGTCGCCTGGATGGTCTCTATGCCGTTGCGGATGATAGGTTGATTGCCCACCATGCCTTCAAGCCGGTGAAGGGTGGACTTTTTTTCGGCCAGCATTTTATCGAGCCCTTTTTCGCCGTCTGCTATGCGCTTTTCCAGGGTCCGGACCTCCAGCGCCAGGGAATTGGGGTCCTTGGTCTTGATGAAGGTCTTGGCTCGGCGATATTTTTTAGCAAAATCGGCCGCCCCTTCCAGGTAGTCCCGCACAAATCCGCTGTAGGCCTTGATAATCTCGGCCACCACAGGACTGTTTTCGGCATCATAATGGACAAGCCGGTCGCCGGTATCCAAAATCGAGCGCAACTGCATCGTCAGCTCATCCGCCATGCCTGTCTCGGCCCTGAGCTTTTTGATAGGCTCTTCTTGGGCCGCTTCGGCCGCCGCCTTGGCTTCGGCCGCAGCTTTGACTCCTTTTGCCATTCCGTTTTTAAAACCACTTCGTGCAGCCCAGAAAGCCAACGCTGCTCCAGCGCCCAGAACGATTATGCTTAATGCGGGGTTTCGCAACACAATGGCTATAATCACTGCCGCAATCATGATAACGGCGGGCATCAAATAACTCTTTTTAGAGATTTTCCCGGATTCCATATCCTGCCTACCTCACTCAGAATGTTATGAAGGCTACATGGAGTTGGCAATTAAAACAGCCACGCTGATTTGTATGCAGGCCGCCAATATCGCTACAGCCTCATTACGCTGTTTGTCCATTTCGTCCGCATAAGAAACTTTGGGCATAAACATCTTTTGGGCCAGAACCTTAAAAACAAAAAGCGCCAGGATGCCTAACGCGAGATAGATGCCAAATCCTTCAAGCCCTGGTATCCACCCGGTAAACGGCCCGATAATACTGGCCCTTAAAATAATAGAGATGGCTATTAGAATTCCAGCAACATCGACCCCTTCGGCAATGTTGCCTTTGATTTCGATCTCCTCCTGGATATTACGTCTTGAAATGGCCGCTTCCAAATAGAAGACGATTACCAGAGCTATTTGACCCAGGGCAAAAAACACCCCCGCTGCGAAAAGGCCTCCGCCCTCTCCGGTGAAGGCGCCATTCATTATTATGCCGGTGCCTACAAAAGTAGAGAACTCCACGGCGCCCACGGCCACATTACCTTTGGCTACCGCCTCGTCGTTATTGACCTTGCGCAGGATTATCCTTTTATTGATTTCAAAAGTTATGAAAAGAAGAATCACGATCATGATCGTGGCTTGCAAAAAATTCCACAAATCCGCCATGATCTTTGGCGATTTACCGGAAAGAACTCCGGCAAGAGCCAGAAACAGACCAAGACATATCCCGGACTTTCTAAGTCCGACAGCCAGATTGCTTTCGAGGAGCATTGCCTTCTCCTCATCAAAAGGCGCGCGCTTGTCGTCAGCCAGTTTGACTAGCCACACCACCAGCAGACCCACTAATGGATAAACCGCCATCTGAAGCACTATGTTCAAGAAATCCACTCCGATCTCCTTCCGTTGGTTAGCGTCCATCCGGAAACTCCGGATGGAACGCTGGCTGTTTCCGATTCGAAAAGGAACCATTTTCCGTCATGGCAAGAAAATCGAGGGGTTGCGCGGAGGCGTACATGGGTACCGCCTCGCGGAGCGTCGAGATCTTGCCTCTGCCGCAGCCGAAGGCAGTGGCCAAGTCGGCTGGCGGTCCCACCGCCCCAGGGCGGAAAAGGACCCTTTCCGGATGGAAACTAGTTAATGTCTGCTATTCAAACCTGTGCGGCACAAACGGGCTCAGGTTGTTGGTGACAAGAGTCTGCGATTCCCGGATGCCCATGCCGGCGCTATTGCCGCCGATCACCCAGCAGCCGAGTATCGGGTAATTTCCGTCAAAACAGGCAATAGGGACCAGTGCCTGGTAAATGTAGCCTTCCTCCCCGTAAGTACCGGAGGTATGAAAGCCTTCTTTGCCTTCGTGGTAAACGGTAACGTTGGCGCCTTCCCTGGAGAGCAGGGGTTTTCTCACGAATTCTTTCATCCCCCTCGGTCCATCGAAATAGGCTTCGAGAAGATTGGGATGCCCCGGGTTAAGTTCCCACAGAATAGGCAGTATCCCTTTGCTTGAAAGAATCAGCTTCCATATGGGTTCAATCCAGTTCATCCTGTCGAATGTTTGTACCAGGTTTTGCCCGTACTTGTCTGCCAGGAGCCATTCCCAGGGATAGAGTTTGAAAAGATTTTCAATAGTGATGTCATCCAAAGTTGTGAATCGAGCGAATGGTTCGAGCCCCAGGCCGATATCGCCTATGAAAATCAGTTCTGCCTTGATTCCGGCCTCAATGGCCGTATCCATCAGATAGGTGGTGGTGACCAGGTCTTCCATACTATCAGCGACACAAGTCAGGTAGAGTTTACTGCCCTCTTCCCATCGCCGGAATATCTTCGGCCACATTTCCAGGAGTTTTTCATGGATGGAATTAAACTGATCTGATCCGGCGCCAAAGACCTCCTGAAGCCAGAACCACTGAATGACACTGGCCTCGAGCAAAGCCGTCGGCGTGTCGGCGTTGTATTCCAGCATCCTGGGTGGATTGACCCCGTCATAAGCGAAGTCGAAGCGGCCATAAAGCGTGGGGTCCTTTTTCATCCAGGATTTCTTGATAAGAGGGATGGCCTCTTCAGCAATGCCAAGTTGCGCGAAACGATTATTGTCGATTACATACTGGACGGCTTTCATGGCCAATCGATCAAGATCATTGGCAGCATCGTCGAGAACATCGATTTGCTGAGAATTAAACAGGTAATAAGCGCTTTCGTTCCAATAAGTGCCGTCAGGATTATGATGATATAGCAATCCCGAGGCTTCCACCTTGGTCTGCCAGTTTTCGCGGGGTTGGATTTTTATTCTCTTCATATTTTTCTCTTTATCCTCCGATCCCGCCACCACCATGAGCGCCGGCACTGCCGCCAAAACCTCCTCTGCTTACCGACCCGCCAAGAGAACCTGACCCCCCGGAAGAACTTCCGCCCGAACTACCAAGACCGGGGGAAGTTGAAAAACGGCCACCCCCGTAATAGCCACGGGCCGGGGCATAACTGCCGCCACCGGCCATGCTTCCCGGACTGTATCCACCCCCCCCGCCGTAGTACCAAAAAAATATAGGGGGCCCGCCTCCCCCATAATACCGTCTGGTTTCAGCTTGCCGGCAATTTTCTTCAGTAACTACCTTCCCGGTGCTGTCTACACATCGCCTGCTCTGAGCCGAATCATCACAACCGGTCATGGTAGCCACAAGGCTCAACATAGCAACGCCGAGCACAATTTCATGTGACTTTCTTATTTTTCTCCTTCTTTTCCGGGTCACTCTTGACCTCCCCATAACAGGAATTGTTCGCCTGGCTAAACACCTTGCCTATCAATAACCATTTCAAAGGGCTGGTTTTATTGATTATTTTCAGTCGCACACCATATTCTGCTCAAGCCGGTTTGTCAAACACTTTTCTATTGCTGATTTAATGAAATGTTTGTCTAAATTTCTGTTGAAATTCAGTTAATTAACACCTTAATGCATAGCATACATAGACAATCCGATCTCTAATAATTATTGCAGCAGTTGTGTATATTCCGCCATGCCATGAAATACCTCCAAAACCGATAAGAAGGCCAGTTTATGTAACAACACATGCATTTATTGTCTTGAATACGACTAGACGATCCGGATAAGATCAGATTATAAGGACAATGCCCTTGGCAAATAACTATACGATTTTAGTTGATCTTCACGCTCCGATCCGCTGCAAGCGGTTTCGATCCCTTGGCATGCATCCCAAGCGGGTTCGGGAAACTTTCAGTGAAGGAAAGAGATGAACGTAGAGACAGGCATCCCCAGACAGGCGAGCCGATGATGCCGCCACTCGGGAAGAGTGATGAACACGCTAAAATGATGAGAGCCGGAAAGTAAGGCGCCACAATCGGCCCTGCTCACGGCTCTCGGAAGAGGTATAAGACCCTGGTGATATTGCAGTAAAGAGAACTAACGGTCTGAAGTAAAATTAGCGACAGTGCCCCGGAACCCATTCACCTTGGCGGTTGTGATGGCCGGCGACCCAGTGCTGCTGTCTCCAGTGAGCCTCAATCCATTTCCCGTGTCTGTTGTAGTGGCCGTCAATCCAGACCTTTTCGCAAGGAGGGTGGGCGCTGACATCAACGGCTGTGAAGACGGACAAAAAAGCCAGGCAGATACTAAAAACCAGCAGTTTCATTTTCAACTCCTCATTCCTTTCTGATTGGATGCAGGTCGGCTAATTCATTTTGTTGCGCCTTAGAGACGAGGGAGCAAGGTCTTTCGTCTACATGCAGTAATCAAATGAAGCAAATGGTTGTCAAAAATGTATCGCATGGCCTAAGAAAACAAAAAATGTCAAGGCCAGAATGTGCAGAATCCACCAGTTCAAAGAGAACAACTTGAATTTGTTCATGATTACCTCCACAGCCAGTTGCTAAGAACATACACTGTGCTTACGGCCGTAAAATGAACGAGCCACCACCCTGTATTTGGATAACGATAACTTAGCCCCACCTTATGTCTGCCTGAGTCGTATCCAAAGAGTTCCAGATCGAAAAGGGCCTTTCCGATGAAGAATTTGGTCCACAGAACCATTATGTCCGGCAATGTCGTCTTGATTACAATCGATTCGAGCGAGGATGGCAGAGGCCAATTCATAACCGAAAAGTGCGCCATCGCTATAGTGCCGACAATTACCTGAAAGCCGTTGAGAACATATCCATAGCTGATAGTTTTCTTACTGGAGAAAAGCAGCGGCACAATTATGACGCTTAGAATGCCGGAAAGGAGTGGAAGAAAATTGGATGTGTTCTTGGACACAGGGTGTATCCGCAGATGCAGCATCAGCCCGCCAAGAGAAACAGCGATCAGTGCAAGAAGCAAAGTTGATTTTACATAGGTCCTGATGGTCATCTACTCCTCCCCTGATGCGCAAGTGCGCGTTCATTGCAAAAGCCCCGTAAGAGCGGGGAAAGCCGGGTAGTCCATCACAAACGGCTCGCAGATTTCAGCCCGCAGGTTTATTCCCCGTTTTGAGTTGCTTTAAATTTGGTTTTTCCAGGAGGATAAAGTTCCTGAAGATCCCAAGGGCCTTGAGTCGCTCTTTGCCAAACTTGACCTCATAAGTGCTGAACAGGATGTAGTCGGTCCTGACGGTTTGGCTGCTCAACACGCTACCCGCTATACAGCCCAGAATCGGGCCCAAGAACTCGCCCTGATGGTCTTTCATTTTTTTCTGAGTTTCTTTTGTGACGTACTGGCAGACATAGCCGTTGAGATCATCCATGGAGGGGTTCGTGTAGGCCGTCAGGCCAACCAGAACAACCAAAACTATTAAAATTACCAAAGATTTCATGCTTTTTCCCTGTCTTCCCTGCCGGCCGAAGCAACATGCCGTAATAACGGTCTGCCCTATCAGAGTGATGAAAAAGGATTGAAATTCCCACTGTACAGTAAAAACCCCTTGGGGCCGTCACCCCGACGAAGGTCGGGGTCCAGTGTTTTGCTTTAAATATCAGATAGTTCAGAAAAGTTCTGGATTCCGGCTCTTTTGTCGGCAGAAGACGCCGGAATGACGAAATCACCCGTCTTTTTAAGGCTCTTTTCCCACCAGAGAACCCTTTTTCAGCACCCGGCTATTTCTCCCGGCCCGAATCACTTCCGCCAAGATGGGGAAAGCAGCCGGAAAATGATTTTCTCCCCCAAAATAATCATCCGCTCAACCATTCAACCGTCCCGCAAGCAATAAGTTCAAATATTTAAGTAGAGCCCTTACCGCCGCCGTTGTGGTGCCGTTCTCTTCTGGGCTTTTTCCTATATTTGCTATATTGTATGATAGTGACAATCACCAGCGCCATTTCGCTTCCTCAGAAAGAAGAGGAGAGCATGCGTGAAAAAGCCTGCCAACTCCACAAAAACAGCAGGGGACATTATTGTCCCCCTGTTCGGATCTCCGGATTTTGCAGCGGCTTTGGGAACCACATCAAATTCATTGAACCCTGGGAACTGTCCGAGATCGGTCAGGAGTGACGAATGAATCGGGTTGCCTTTGTGAAGACTGACGACAGGTCGCGGGGTGTAACAGCATCGATTGCGGGCCTCGGAATCAATCCGGTCAAAGGGAAAGATGTCCTGATCAAGCCCAACTTCAACACAGCGGACCCATGTCCGGGCTCAACTCACAACGACACCTTAGTGGCCTTGATCGATGAGCTTTGGAAAATGGGCGCAAAATCCGTCAGTTTAGGGGAGCGGAGCTATCCGCCAACCATGCGGGTCATGATGGAAAAGGGGATCCTTCCGCTCATAGAGGAAAGAGATGTCCGGATCATCAACTTCGATGACCTCGCCAAATCAGACTGGATTGAGTTTAAGCCAAAGGACAGTCACTGGCCCAATGGGTTCCGAATAGCCCGCCCCATCCTCGAATCAGAGTGCCTGGTCTCCACATGCTGTTTGAAAACCCACCAGTACGGCGGCATATTTACCATGTCTCTCAAATTGCATATAGGAGTCGTTCCGACTTCCCGGCATGGATTTGATTACATGAGCGATCTCCACGGTTCTCCGCATCAGCGCAAGATGATCGCTGAACTCAATGCACCGTTTGAACCCAAGCTCGTAGTCCTCGATGGGATCGACGCTTTTATCGACGGAGGCCCTATGAGCGGGAAACGAGCCAGAGGCGACGTGTTTTTGGCCTCAACCGACCGGGTGGCAATTGACGCTGTGGGAGTCGCGGTACTCAAGGCGCTTGGCAGCAATCCTGCGATCATGAACCGGAGGATATTCGACCAGGAACAGATCTCGCGGGGGGGCGAGCTTGGCCTGGGAGCTGCGTCGCCTTCGGAAATCGATCTGTTCGCGGTTGACGAGGAAAGCCGGCAATACTGCGCAATTGTTCAAGAAATGCTTCACGCAGATTAGACGGAGATGCCTAAGCTGTGACCTAAGCGCGCAGTTCCCCATGCCTTCCAACTTTCAGGTCGGACAGCAGATCAAGATGAGCCAAATTCAGCAATCAAGCGCTTCCTTCAGCCATTCCTTTAATTCCTCGGTAATGGCGTAAACTCCCACTCCGGGCTTGCGCCCAGCCTCGTCAATCGCTCTGCGCACCATATCGGCCGGCACGAGAATCTTTGCGATTTCTTCGGCCTCTTTCATGGTTCTGCGGATCAGGGTAACCTGAGCAGGCTTTTCCCAGTCATAGATCACAAAATAGAGAGCTTCCTGACCGGGATACCGAACAAAATCATCTTTGCGAGTCCATCCGGTCCCCCATTCGAGATAGGTTTCAACAGCCTTTTCGGGTGTCATTTCCCAGTCAAGACGATCAACTATTTCCCTGAGGCTTCTTAGTTCTTCCACTCCCCACATGCGGTTCCCTCATGCTATCCTCTTGGAAAAATCCATTTCCGTAGTGCAGAATATATATCACAGAAACTAGTGTCCTGAGTCAGAGATCCACTACGTAAGTCCCGAGTATTTAGGCCGTCATTCCGCGGAGCCTGCCCCGGAAGTTTCTAGTCCGGGGGCCGAAATCCAGTATTTTGAATAAATTTCAGTCACTTCTGGACCCCGGCTTTCGTGGGGAGTTAAGATTCCTTGCGACATATCATAACTTTGTTGACAATGTACCAGTGCAGCGTCAACTAAGTTCCTATAGGTAAGGATCTATAACTCGTCATTCCGGCGTAGGCCGGAATCCAGAGTCTTTTCAGTCGGTTAAAAACACTGGACCCCGGCATCGTGGGGTGACGTAGGCGTTGGCTCAATTCCCAGGGTTGAATTATGTTATGAACTTTAGACTCACGACACTGGGATGAGAGAATTTTGACCGGCCAATGGGCGGGAATGTCTATTGTTCCGCCGGCTCCGGAAAGGATCTCAGATCAGAAGAATCGCACTATTCGATTTGCTGGGTTGCAAGTACGCGTTCTTCCAGTTCTCGTGTGCGTCGAACATAATTCGGATACCAGGTCGAGAAGGCCAATGTTCCGATGAGCAAGGTATATGTGATAACTTCGTACCCCAATTCTGACAGAATAAAATGCTCAATCTTCCCCCATGCCAAAATGGCGCTCACTGAAAAGGCCAGCCCCCAGACCGAAGCTATGACGAAATTCGTCCTGATGAACAGCGGGTGATCCCAAAGCGACGGGTCGGTGTGCTCTCGCGCGTAGTCCAGGGTAAATGGCTTCCTGATGGCAATGGTCAGCCAGGTGGAGACGGCTAGCGCCCCGTTGGCCATTACACCCATGTGCTGTGCGATCCACATGTTGTTGAACAGCACCACTGCCACCGTCGCGTATGTGAAAAAGAACAGGCCCGCCCATAGGATCACGCCCCTGTGCAAACGGGTAATACCCATGACAACAACCAACACCAGCGCAACCACCAACCCGAGTTTGAGACGAAACAAACTATCACGGGCAATAATAAGAAACGAAACCCACGGTGCGAACGCGAAAAGCATCTTGAAAAACGACATACTCAGCTCCTTTACTTAGAAATACATGAGCGCAGCAGGTTGTGCCCGTAGGTTTTGTTTAACCTTGCCCCTTTGACGGCGGGTTACATATTCTAATCAAGTGGCGCTGCCTGTGGCATCATAAAAGATGAACAAATGCTTCCAAAAGTTCCTCCCGTGACCTCACAATCCGATCACACGAACACTCGATCGTCGGATTCACCGTGGCACCCTCACTCTCACCCGCTCGGCAAGACTCCTTTCGACAGGTTCCGGAACCAGACCCGTTACGCATCCACCTGACGCTACAACTTCTTTGATGATTCCGGAGCTGATATATATCCAGGGTATTCCCGTCATAATATAGAGCGTTTCGATTTTGTCGTTCAGTCTTCGATTCATCAGGGCCATCTGAAATTCATACTCGAAATCACTGACCGCGCGTAACCCTCGAAGGATTGCATTTGATTTGACCTTGCACACGTAGTCGACCAGTAGTCCTCGAAATATGTCTACGTCCAATCGATGCCGCTGGGGGTGGTCTTTCACGGATAACTTGATCATCTCAAGTCTTTCTTCGCGAGTGAAGAGAGGTTTTTGAGCAGGATTGTCAGCTACGGCTATTATGATACGATCAAAAATCGTCAAGCCTCGATCCAGCAGATCCAGATGGCCGTTGGTAATCGGATCGAACGAACCCGGACAAACTGCCAATTTATCCATAAATTGCCTCCAGTTACGCGTTCTGACAGCGCATCGGCGTCAGATTAACAGGACAGATCTTGAAAGCCCGACAAAACCATACGATTTCCAAATCGAACATACAACTGATATGTCAAGGAGACTGGTTTTTACATTTCAGCCAGAGTAATGCCCTTTTCTTCCGAAGTCTCGTTCGCTTCGGCTTGTTGGCTTCGCCGGCCTCTTTAGCTCCCTGGGTGCACGTTGCCGCTTTCTTCTGCCTTCTCGCCTCAATCGTCTGCTTCAGTTTCTCCGACAGTCCTCTCCTTTTAGCCGCTTTGCTTCCAGCCTTTCCCAATGCCTTGGCAGCAAAGAGTGTTCCCATGCCTCTGCGGCCGTAGACATGATTTCACCAGAAGCTTATTTTCTCGTCAATGGAATTGTCATATGTCAAGATTAAGGAAGTTCGTTTCGCACGCTTGAGCATCGCAAGCCATCGGCCTTTTGATACGGGCGTGTGAAGGGTAGCTAAGCTGCACAGCCATTGAGAGGAGAAAGCTATGGACGGAGAAGAAATTGCAAAGAAAACGCGGGTCATGACCGAAAACCCCCTAAACGCTGAAACTCCCGCTGCATATCTTCGTTCCTGGATTACGGCAAACTCGGTGTTTTTCGACAGAAATCAGAATGCCCTGATGGAAGCTCCCATCGACCTTGCTGACTGGCGGCTAACAATTACGGGAGAAGTCGAAAAAGAACTGCAATTCACCTTTGACAAAATTCTCCGCATGCCCAAGGCAATCGTTGCCAACACACTGGAATGCTCCGGCAACGGCCGTTCCCTGCTCAAAGAAAACGCAAAGGGAAATCCCTGGACTATTGGAGGAGTCGGTAACGCCGTCTGGGGTGGCGTTTGGTTGAAAGATGTGCTGCAGATGGCCGGATTAAAGAAATCGGCCAAACATGTTGCCTTTGAAGGCTTCGATAAGCCCGCGGGTTCCGCCGGGATTAGGTTCGTGCGCAGTATTCCCGTTGCAAAGGCCATATCGTCAACGCTCCTTGCCTATGAAATGAATGGGGAACCGTTGCCGCTAAAGCATGGCTATCCGTTGCGAGGTCTGGCGCTTGGGTGGACTGGCGCGAATTGTGTCAAATGGTTGAGCAGGATAACGCTGTTGGAAAGACCCTTCGAGGGCTTTTTTATGGACAATGTCTATCGTATTTTTCAGCAGGCGCAGGACCCAAAAACCGGAGAAGTGGTCACAAGAATTCCTCTAAAGTGCATTATTACCCAACCACTAGTCAATGAAACACTGCCTGTAGGGCCCGTAGTTGTCCTTGGTGCTTCTTACTGCGGCGAAGCAGCCATCGAGAGCGTTGAGGTTTCTGTAGACGGCGGCCAAACCTGGCATCTCGCATCATTCATAGGCCCCAATGAGCTTTATGCCTGGCGGCAATGGCAATATATTTGGGATGCCCCGGGCCCTGGCACTTATACTCTGATGGCACGCGCCACAGACAGCGATGGACATAAGCAGCCTGAAAGGGCCGGTTGGAATGTCTTGGGATATGGCAACAATGGCGTTCAGGAGCATGCCGTAACAATGGAGATCGTCTGAGGTGGGCATCATGGAAAATTGCGTTCAAGTGTGTACCAAAAGAAGCTGAAAAGCTAGGGGAACTTTGCCCCCCGAACCCTCACTTCGTTCGGGTTCGCGCTTACACATTGGACCGATGCTCGACGCTGGACCCTCACTGCGCTCAGGTCCGGGCTTGACGTCTCTAGCATGGTTAAACGCTTAAAGTCCGGGCACGATCTTTTTGTGAGTGCCCAGTTCGCGCCCGATCTTTTGAGAGGGCGCACCCCTTCGCAGCTCTCCATGCCCGGACCATGATCCTGCTATTTAAGAATGGCGCTGCGGCGGCCGCCCAGCAAGTGCTGGGCAACCGCCGCCGGCGCCGAGCGCTTGGCCGCGCGCGGCCAAATCTTGCGGGGGCTGGGGGGACCAGGGGAAGTCACTTCCCCGCTCTTTTCGATTGATTCAATCTTGAACGCAAACTCGTATAAGGTATCAACCAAACTCAATTGCTGCGATGAAGCTCCGACCAGCCTTCATAGGTGCTGCCATTAACCCGTGTTGCATAATAATGGAGGTGCATCTCCCCATGCTCTATATCCCCCGCGCAGTCGTAAGTAGTGCCATTATCCCTTTTACCGCGTAAGTGTATGGTGTTTTTCCCTGTTTGTGTTCCCCAAAGCGTTACTCCATCGGTCCATATGCCCCTCAGCCCACCGTCGTGCCAGTGGAGGCTAAGAGAGTCAGGCCCTTCTTCACCAAGATTGTTTCTCCAATGTCCAACCCATTCTCCTTCGAAGTCCGCAGCCTGCACCGGCGCTGTTAGGGTAAAAACAAACAGTACCAGAGTCAAAAGCAATCCGGACGTTTTTAACATTCAATTTCCTCCTTGAATTAAAGTGGCTAATGGTTGGCCATTGCAATGCCGGTAATACGCCAAGCCTCTTCTCTCTATTGCGATTGGTCACACGAACACTCGATCATCGAATTCACTTGTGTCCTGAGTCAAAGATCCACTACATAAGTCCCGAATACTTAGGCCGTCATTCCGGCGAAGGCCGGAATCCAGTATTTTTAATAAAATCCAATCACTTCTGGACCCCGGCGAACCCTGCCCCGGAAGTGTCTAGTCCGGGAGCCGGAATCCAGAGTCTTTTCAGTCGGTTAAAAGCACTGGACTCCAGCTTTCGTGGGGAGTGAAGATTCCTTGCGACATATCATGACTTTGTTGACAATGTACTAGACCAAAGTTTGCGAAGCCTCCCGCATTAGCTCGCTTCTCGCTTCTCGCTTCTTGCTTCTCGCTTCTTGCTTCTTGCTTCCGTTACTAAACCAATATCTCCGAAGCCTCCCGCATGAGCTTTGATATTGCAAGTCTCCGTGGGCAGGCCTTCTCCGCACGGGAATAATCGATTCGCGTAAGCAGCTCTCGCGCCTGCTCCGGCAAGCTGGCGTAAACCTCACGCGCCAGGTCGCGTTCGCCATAATCGCGGTAGTACATAAGGCACCTCATTACGTCGCTAACCGGTACCGCTCCTCCGACCGCCTCATGGCAGATGCGGCCACACCCGGCGCAGTAGCTTTCGTAAGTTTCGGCGGCAAATCTATCCAGCAGCTCGAAATCGGTACGAGTAAGACGCGTCAGGTCCCGCGCCGCTGCCACATTGGCCGAAAGAATCGTCAGGTTCGGCATCTGGGAGCAGATGCTTGCAATGTTTGGATTTTCCAGTACGGCCATGATCTTGGCCTGCTTATCGGTAAAGCCGCGCTCGATAAATCGTTCGACCATCTGCATTTCGGCTTCGCTGTCCGTCTGTACCTGTCGGCCTCCCTGGGTTTTCATGGCGACGAGCCCGATACCCTTATCCGCGCATGAAGCAATCGCTTCCTTCATCTTCACGCCGTTCATAATCCGGAAGCTGTAAGCGAACATAACTGCGTCGATCCAGTCTGCTTTGGCTGCGCTCAGCAGACAGCTTTCCATGTTCTCATGAGTGCTGAACCCGAAAAGTTTGATCTTGCCCGCCCGCTTCAATCCGGAAACCCATTGCCTCACTGGTTTCGGCTCCGCTATCTCGCTGAAGTCGTTTATTCCATGTACGTGCAACAAATCGACGTAATCCGTGGCGAGCCTCTTCAGGCATTTGTCCAGCGCCGCCGTCATGGCTTCGGGCTCGCCGGAGTGCAATTTTGTGGTGAGAAACATTTTCTTCCTGGCATCGGAGTTTCGAGCAAGAAAGCGGCCATAGCCCTCCTCGCTCGAACCATTTCCATAGGCCTCGGCGGTGTCCCAGAAATTCACGCCCCAGTTAAGGGCCTGCCTGAGTAGCAGTTGATTATTGACTGTGTCGAACCCCCCGCCGAGCGCGAGAACCGACACTTCGGCACCCGTTTTACCCAGCTTGCGCCTGGGGAGGGCGGGTTTTCCGTCGTCAGCCGGTTCTGGAGCGGCAGCGGCTTTGCCCATTTCCAGTCCAGTTGAAGCTATTCCTGCCAATCCAATGGTCTTGATAAAGTTGCGTCGTGTTAAACCTTCGCATTTTTCTTTTTCTTCCATTACGCAGCCTCCAAACATAGAGCCAAAATTTTATTCTGGAAATTTTGAATTGACCTTCGCCTGACTGATCCACGGTATCATTTGGTGATAGGCTTGCCCTGCTTGAGGTAGTATATCGGGCTCATCTTGAGATCGCCAGTCAGAAAATCCTCAGGTGAGCCTCTTGCAAAAGTCCTTCAACGTCATTCCGGCGAAGGCCGGAATCCAGGTTTTTCAAGGTCCACTGGACCGCGGATGTCACCGGAGTGACGGTTTTGTTGAGTTCTGCAAGAGGCTCAGGTTTTTTCGAAATCAGGTTGCCTCTATTACCTTTTGGTTCCGGTTCAGTATGAAATACCATACGACCCTCATGCCGAGTTGCCTGGAATAATGTATCAGCTTGTGCTCAATCCATCCGAACTGCATTGTAGCATCTGATTCTAGTGCTTACTTGCATAAATTGGCGTGCTTGATTCAACGGAACACCATAATCTCGTCATTCCGGCGCAGGCCGGAATCCAGATGTCTTTTCCATCTCAACAAATCTTCTGGACCCCGGCGAACCCTGCCCCGGAAGTGTCTAGTCCGGGGGCCGGGGTGACGGACTTGAATTATTTACGCGCACTTATACAAGTAAGTACTAGCCGAAAAACTTCTCAAACAACTCCAAAACTCACAAAACCATAGGATTTTGCAACCGAACATGCAATTGATATGTCATATGAGATTGTGTTTTGCGATTTTAGCCGGAATTATGCCTTCTTCTTCCGAAGTCTCGTCGGCTTCGTTTTGCCGGCCGTCACCTTCTCTGTTACCGCCGGTTTTGACGTTTTCGCCTTTGCCTGCCTTCTCGCCTCAATCGCCTGCTTCAACTTCTCCGGCAATCCTCTTCTCTTCACTGCTTTACTTCTCGCTTTGGTCAATGACTTTGCTGCCAATGGAGTCCGCAATGTGAACCCGTATTTCTTCCTGTACTCTTTCTGGCTCATGCCGTGGGAAACGAGATGCTTCGAAGTGAGCTGCTTCATCTCAGCGCCGCATTCGAGACAGATTACTTTGTCGTTTTGGATAGAATTCGCCGGGCTGAGCTTGGTTGCAGCTACTTCCTCTGCGGCCGGCTGAGTACCTTCAATGTTGATTCCACTATCGTCATTTTCACAATTGCGTCACAGAACCATATTCCCTGCGTCAACGAAAATGACCGATCACGTCCCCGGAAAGGGCCTGATCGGTCATTTTTAGGCGTCGTGATATAGGGAATCGACCCCTTATTGTCACGATGGCGAAAAGGACGTTTTAAGTCCTGGATTTTACGAGCGTCCCCAGCCGGATTTGAACCGGCGTCGCCGGCGTGAAAGGCCGTACTGGGGACAATATGCACTCTCTTTTATATTGATTTAACTTGGTTTTTGACGATTAACGATGATCGAAGATGAAATAGATTTACCCCTTTTTTAATCCCCGATTTTTCCACTTGTCCATAGGCTTGCCCAACCACAAATGCCCCGCCTGATCTATCCAACATTATTTTCCCACTTCCACTTTTCCTCACCCAACAATCTGGGCACCCATTGAACAAGTCTCCCTGAGAGTCTTGCATGGAGGCATTCACTCCATCCTTGACCGCCCTGCCCTTACCTCCTGATACCCCGGTGCGGTATATCTTGCCTTGCCTCCCAAAGCTCCCATTGAATTTATCTGAACCTGAAATTTTCATTTAAAAATAAGACGACATCTGCCGACATAATAAATAGCAGAGCATTGTGGAGGGGTCTTATGTTGAATCCTATGCCGGCCAAGACGGTAAATCGACCAAGTGAGGTTGAAAGACGGGTTTTGTGCTCCCGCTACTCGGAATGCCTTGAAATTTGCCTCTCGAAGGGATGGCATGGCTTCTCTTGCTTCGAGTGTCAAGACTTTGAGTTGGAGTGCCCTGATGATACGGTTCATTGGGCCGAACAAGGCAAAAATTCAGGATGGCTGCTCATGAGTGCCGGGTATATCCCCAGGTGGATCGCTGACCGGGTAAGAAATCGAAACGGGTCAGAAGATTTTTCTTGCGATTCCAGAAAATAGAGCCCCAGGTTTTCCCCAGGCAGCCTTTGGTGGCGAATCATCGATTGATTTTCCCCCAGTTAACTGCCGGCTTGCTCTATCCTTGCCTCCTAACAGCCCGTGCGGTATCATCCCTAATCCCCAATTTGCCCACGTCCAAGTTTCAGGAGCAATCAATGACTCTCACCAAATCTCATCTTGCAGACGCACTCTTCGCCAAAAACATTTTCACAAAGACTCACTCAGCCCAGGTCATCGACACCCTTTTCGAGCTTATTAAACAGTCCCTGCAAAATGGTGAAGAGGTTCTCATTAGCGGGTTCGGGAAATTTTTAGTCAAAGAAAAGCGGGGACGTCCAGCCAGAAATCCACAGGATGGTAAGCCTATGGGTCTGTCATCGAGGAAAGTGGTGACATTCAAGTGCTCCAAAAGTAAACATTTACGTGATGCAGAAGAAATGCTTACCTTGAATGTTGTTACTGCCATGAGGGTGGGCACAGACTAACCGGTGCCATTCGCTCTTATGTCAGCAAGGTTTTTGGTCCGGGCATTGGGGACCACCAGCGTTTTGTATTCTCTTCGGCGGACACTGCAGTTTCAGGAATCGGGTATCATGAAAAAAATCCTTGGTCTGAGTATCTTTATCGTGTTTCTCTTTTTCAACGCCGCGCGCGCCGACGAAGCAAAAAACCGTTTTGACGGAGTCTGGGACACGGTTATTTCGTGCGGTAATACAAGAGGTGCCCTAGGTTATTCCTTTCGATTTCCTTCGACCGTGAAAAACAGCACGTTGCACGGCGAAAAAGGAACGAAGGGTGAACCTGGCTGGCTGGAGCTTGACGGCAAGATTCTCACGGACGGGTCGGCGAAGATTTACGCCGATGGGCTGGTCGGGGCACGAGAATTCGCTGTCGGGCAAAGACCAGCGGGCACACAATATGGTTACCACATTGAAGCCAATTTTTCCGACGCAACGGGAACAGGCAATCGGGTCGAAGGTCGCCCCTGTACCATCACCTTTACCAAGAAGGAGTAGAGGCAGGGCAAAACCCATAAATTCTTAATGAAGCCCGATACAGCGTACCGTTGAGGACGAAAGGTTGTAACTTCCTAATAGGACACTTCAGGATTTGCATCAGAAAAACTTCAAAATCGTTTCCATCAACTCATCCCTGCTCCGCACAACCCAATCACAAGAACACTCAATCATCGGATTCACTACGGCGCCTTCACTCTCACCCGCTCGCCTGAAATCAGTTCTGATCCCTATAATTTTCTGTTCGGGTGATTTTCTGGCGAAAAAATATCCGATCTCCCATGAGATCCCGTCATCCACCTGAGAGCCGTCTAGCAAAGCGATTACAATATCGGCATCATCGAGATGGGATTTACAACGGGAGAAAATCTCGAGTTTTGCCTTTGGGCCCAGATTGTTGATATCGGATTGGGTGATCAAATCATAAGGGAAGATGACACTGATCTCGATACCCCGCTGAGCTGCAAGGGATTCGATCTCTTTAATAGTGGAACGTATCCATTCCCGTTCAGCTTCGGAAAAGAGTGGTCCTGCGAAGTAGATTTTCATTGGTCAGTCGCCTCAGTATCCGATTTTGATGCCTCCTCTTTCCCTTTCTTGGTGCGCAGTATCCTGTTCGCAACGTCGTCAAGCCAAACGAATACCTCGTGCCAATTGTAGCCCACCAACAAGCCCGCGGAGAATGCCCACAAGACCTCGTTAATCCTGGTACCCCTTGGTATGTCCCCGCTTGTGACACCGAAACCTAACTTGCCCAAAGCGTACACAGCGATTGCGAGGATTGCTCCCAAAACGGGACATGCAAGGTCCCTAAGTATAAAACGTGCACCGAAAGCCCTCCGTTCAAGGTGCCAAACATAAACACTTCGGATCCCGCTTACGACTGCTCCAATGCTCCCGCCGATTGCTGCGTATGCAAACAGCTGAAAGTTGGGAGATTTAAACCTTTCAGCATATTGGCCCCCAAAAATTGATACAAGAAATGGAACTCTGTCCAGCCAGGTCGTGACCAGCACCCAAAGCAAAAACAGGAGTGCGCCGATTAAATATAAGTAACTCAGGTTAGCACACACCCAGGCGCACACCCCTTCTTCTTCAGGTTGAAACAGTACTCCGGTTTGTTCGTCTTTCACAGGTTTTCTAGGCTTCTTGTCCCAATGCTTTTTTTCGGGCGATTCCTCACACAGCTGCTTTGCCATTGATCTAAACTGAGCCATATCCCATTTGGCGTTATGCTTATCGAAATACTCCCTGTTTTCCCAGATTTCATACAATACGTAACTGCTTGGGTTATTGGTTGCCTGATGCAACTCGCACTCAATGCAGCCGTCTTCAGATCTCTTCGGTTCAATGACAGCCAAGAGAAGCTCGCCAAGTTTCAGGTCGTAGCCCTCCTTCGCTCTATAATGAGTGACCACCGTTACCTTCTGATTCATTACATGCTCCTTTGGCGGAAGGGTGACTAAATCATTTCATTTTCTTCGGTCTAAACAGATTCCTCACCCTCCTAAACCTCGCGGCTCCTGGGCCATCCGAAAGAAGTTTAGGGTTGGCCGATTCCGCCTTGGCCTGCTTCTTCGCCTCAATCGCCTGCTTCAGCTTCTCTGGCAATCCCTTTTTCTTGGCTGCTTTGCTTCTCGCTTTGGTCAGAGACTTTGCCGCAAGCGGAGTCCGCATTGTCAACCCCTATTTCTTTTTGTACTCCTTTTGGCTCATCCCGTGGGAAACGAGATGCGAAGTGGCAGCCAACGCCGCACGCTAAATGAAGTGTGCAACCCGCATCAACTCATTTTCCGGATTCGGACTTCGATCTCCTTTTCATCCTTCAGAAGATCGACAATCTTCGCTGTGTCCATCTCACCGAAGTGATACGGGTAGAGGACCTTCGGCTTAAAACTTTTAGCGGCATCGGCAACCATCTCGGGAGTCATGGTGTAGGGGAGGTTCATGGGAAGAAAGGCAATATCGATCCCTTTGATATTTTTCATTTCCGGGATATTTTCCGTGTCCCCGGCAAGGTAGACTCTCTTGTCGCCGAACGTGACGATGTAGCCGTTGCCCACCCCTTTGGGGTGAAACGGCACCCCTTCGCTCCGCATGTGTACCAGATTGTACGCCGGAACAGCCTCGATCTTCAGCCCCATGACAGTCCGCTCATCGCTATTATGCATGACGATACCGCCTGTTATGCGGCCAGCGACCGTTTCTGTCACAACCAGGGCCGTGGCTGGAGTGCGCAGAATATCCAGCGCATTCATATCGAAATGATCCTGGTGCTCGTGAGTAATCAGAATGAGGTCTGCCTTGGGTAATTTGGTGTAATCTCCCATCTTGCTGAAGGGATCAACATGGATGGTCTTGCCGTCGAATTCGAACATGACCGATCCGTGGCCAATAAAAGTAATTTTAAGGCTGCCCCGAGAAGTGTTGAACGAATCCGATTCGAAGTTCCATGCAAAAGCTGAATGCGGAACAGCAAGCATCAATAGTATAAACAATGCCAGCAACTTGACCATTTCAAATCTCTCCTTCAGGACCAGTGACAGAAAATACAGATTACAATAAAATTATACCTTTTTCTTTAGTGTCGTCCCCTTGGGCTTCCTGGCGGTCACTTTCTCAGTTGCCGCTTTAGGAGCGGATGCTTTGCCTGCCACCTTGGCTTTCTTCTGCCTTCTTGCTTCAATCGCCTGCTTCAGCCTCTCGGGTAATCCTCTTTTCTTCGCTGCTTTACTTCTCGCTTTGGTCAATGACTTTGCTGCCAATGGAGTCCGCATTGTGAACCCGTACTTCTTCCTGTACTCTTTCTGGCTCATGCCGTGGGAGACCAGGTGCTTCGACGTTAGCTGTCTACACTCAGCACCGCATTCTAGACAGATTACTTTGTCGTTTTGGATAGAATCTGCTGGGCTGAGCTTCGTTGCGGCTAGTTCCTCTGCGGCCGGCTGAGTACATTCAATGTTGATTCCAGCCGTTTCAGCTTTTAGAAGTTCATTGAGAGTGATGAAAACCTGCCGAAGAGATGATGCGATATCGGCGGCCGACATAGACATTAAGGATACCTGAGTCTGGACAATTTCTGATGCGATCTCGATGAGTTTTTTTGACATTTAGTGGCTCCTTCATTATCGTTTTATTGGCAAAAAGGCATCGGCCATACCGGCGAAACGTGGATTATAAGCTAGTCAGAGTTATTATAGGTTGGTGTTTGAATAACGCAATGTAAATGAAATGGCCCGCTTTTTTTACTACCATACACAAGCTCTTGTGTTTTAGAATAACTTCTTAAATGCATTATACCATTGGGGCCGTATGGCTCAATAATCTTAACGGATTTGTCAACCTGGAGGGGCGCTATGAGGGAATTCCGTTTTTGCTACTGCATCGCTTGTACTGGTTCTTGTCTGCAGCTCCGCATGGGCCGCAGGTCCTGCCACTGACACCTACAACTGGACGGGGTTTTACGGGGGGCTGAACGCAGGTCTAGTCGCAAACGACTCCAGCTATACCGCCGGTCCAGCTGGTCTGCTGGCAAAAGAGCTGCCGCCGGAGGAGCTTCCGTTTGTTACGCACTCCGGCAACCTTAACAATTGCTCTGCCACCTTTGGCGGCCAAGTCGGCTACAATTACCAGTGCGGCTGTTTCGTCTACGGCCTCGAAACAGACTTCAACTACAACGGCTCCAGCACTTCGGTCACCGGCCCCACTTTTCTCTTCCCTGGTGGTACCTACACTGGGAACCAGCAGATCGATTACTTCGGCACGCTTCGGGCGCGCCTGGGCTATACGCCTGCCAATCGATTGCTGCTTTACGTAACCGGTGGTCTCGCCTATGGAGATGTTTCGAGCAGCACTACCAGCTACACCCCAGTAGGCCTATTCTACGGTTCCTCATCGGGGATGCAGGCCGGATGGACGGCCGGCTTCGGCACCGAATACGCGATCACCAACTGTTGGAGCATCAAGCTGGAATACCTCTATATCGACCTTGGCTCGACGTCTTACACCTCTGGCTTTCCGGACATTCCCGGAGTCGGAGCTGTGTATTCGACCAACGTCGATACGGCTCAGCACATTATGCGTGTGGGGTTCAACTTTAAATTCTGACATCAGCCCTGCTCGGCGGCCCGATCATGGTGAGCAGGGGGTCTTTATGCATAGTTGCCTGACGCTACACGGTTGCTGCCTCTAACCAAGTGTTCGCAGATGGCAACCCTCATCTGGATGGTGGCGTGACTTAACTGCTCTTTCATATAGACTGGACCGGCTCCATCAGAAGCATGCGTGCAGTGGTGTGCCTATAATATGTCTTCCACAAATGACAGCAAGAAAAAATAAAGGCTTGGAGTTGGAAAACAGCCCATTCCAAGCCTTCACAGTTTCAAGCCGCCAACCGAATCTTCCTTCTCGGCAAGTCTTCCAAAACGCCATCAACCGCAACCCTTAATCGGTTCATCTCGTCAGCGATATACATCCTCAGATTCGCATCTTGCCTCAATTCGTCGATCGAGAGACTATTTACGGCATCTCTGGCGTGACCCGCCATCTCTTCGTGAGCGGGTCGCCAACGAAAATGACCGATCACATCCCCCGAAAGGGCCTGATCGGTCATTTTTAGGCGTCGTGAGATAGGGAATCGACCCCTTATTGTCACGACGCCGAAAAGGACGTTTGTCAGTCCTGGATTTTACGAGCGTCCCCAGCCGGATTTGAACCGGCGTCGCCGGCGTGAAAGGCCGGTGTCCTGGACCGGACTAGACGATGGGGACATTGAAAAGCCGGGGCCTCATGGTACTGTCAACAGGATTATGGGCCTTACCGGCCGACAGGCGCCCCGTAGGGATTAGCCACCGAAGCGCTATTTCTAGCACCCGGGGAGCCGCCTGTCAAGCTGCACAGCGCACACAGCGCGGTGCGCAGTGCATTACTAAAAGAACTCGGAGTGGAGAGCAAAAGGCTGGGATAGACCTGGAAAAACCCCGGCACATTCGCCAGGCCGGCATTCGCCTCGGCTGGGCTGCCCTCGTCCTGCAAACAAAGATAAAAGAAGCCCGCGACCTCTCAGGCTTCAAAACACTCCGATATGATGGGCCGTGCTGGATTCGAACCGGCGACTCTCTGCTTAAAAGGCAGATACTCTACCTCCTGAGTTAACGGCCCTTATGTCTTTCATCAGACCGTTGTTAGTAGCATTCTTACTCGTTTCATGTCAACATAAAGAGTCGGCCCGTCTCTGTGCAAGGTCCCCCGATTCAGTCAGGGGGAAGAATCACAGGACAAATTTCTTCCCCGTGATTTGAAAAACCTTGTAACTTTGGCCCAAACCATAATCTCGGAGAGGAGAGCAAAGTGAAAAAAATCGCACTGGGTCCCCAGACCCTTGTTTATCCGATGCCTGCCTTTCTAATAGGCGCCAGTAATGGCGAAAGGCCCAACTTCATGACCGCCGCCTGGAGCGGCATAGCTGCCAGCACGCCTCCCATGCTTACGGTGGCCCTTCAGCATCACCGGTACACCCTGAAAGCAATAAGGGAAAATGGCGTATTCTCAGTAAACGTGCCAAGCGCAGAACTGGCCAGGGAAACGGACTATTGCGGCCTGGTTTCGGGGACCACAAAGGCGGACAAGGTGAAAGACTGCAATTTCACCATATTCTATGGCAAACTCAAAAACGCTCCCCTGATCGAACAGTGCCCCGTCAACCTGGAATGCAAGGTCGTCCACATCCTTACCCTCGGCTCGCATACCCTGCTGATCGCTCAGATCGAGGAAGTCTACGTATCCGAAGATTGCATGACGGAGGGCCAGCCCGATCCGGCGAAAATCGACCCTCTCATGTACATAACAGGCGCGAATAAATCCTACTTCAGGATCGGTGAAAAAATCGGACCTGCCTTCAAAATCGGACTCGAGATCGGTAAATCGAAGTCTTGATTACAGGTCAAAGCGTAAAATAAAAAAAGAGCGTTTCTTCATCTTGCGTTTCCGGAGGTTGGCAGTATCTTCTCATCAGTGTGTAATTTCACGACAAAAGGAGGTGAAAAAAATGGCTTCTCACGAGGAAGTTGAACAGGCAAAGAGGCTGCCCCATGTGGGAGATACGGTTCGCAGCAGGAAGTACGGCACATTGTGGAGGGTCATGGAAAAAAGGGAGATGTGGGAGCACTCCGCCGACGATCCAAATTTGGGACACAGTCGGCTTGTTCCGGCTATTTACCTCCGGTACTGGAAAATCCGCGAGGGGAAAACCCCGGGTACAGGGAAAATGCTTGGTTACAATTACACCGCTCTGGATAACACGTTTGAGTCTAACTGGGAGATCGTGCACTAATACCGAAATATGGTGTGTTGCAAAGCAATCGATTCACGAAGATGACCGGGAGCTCGGGCAGGACAGTCCGGACAGGTTGAACCGGTTCCAACAGTACCGGCGAGGGACGCAAGTCCCTTCCGGCCCCGGTCTGAGAGATTACCCCTCCAGTGTTCAGGGACCTTACCTGTTTTACTAAGTCTCTTTCTGCAGTATCACGACCTCAATCTGGCCCTCCAGGGCCTTTTTGAATTTCATGGCGTCGTCCTCCGAGCCTACTATTGCGCCATAGTGCATCGGGATCGCGATCTTCGGGTTGATCGCCTTTGCCGCCTGTACAGCTTCATCGGCCGTCATGACATAAGTTCCCGATACGGGCAGAAACGCTATATCCACGTCAAGCTTTTTCATCTCAGGAATAAAATCCGTGTCGCCCGCGTGATAATATCGGACGCCATCGACTTTGAAGACAAAGGAGAGCATACCTGCGGCCTTGGGATGGAAGTCTTTGTTGGTGTTGTAGGCCGGCCCGACTTCGATTTCAACGCCTTTGACGCTCAGCTTGGCGCCGGGGGCCACCACCTTTATGTCGCCCTTGAGTTTCTTGGCCGAAGCAGCATCGGTTACTATGACGGAATCCTTTTTCTGGATTTTGGCCACGTCTTCGGGTGAATTGTGGTCGAAATGATCGTGGCTGATCATGATAAGGTCAGCGGGCTTTGTCACCGAAATCTGGAAGGGATCCACCTGCACCACCGTGCTTCCGTCTATGCGGATCGCATCATGGCCAAGCCAGTGTATTTTTTTCACCGCTTCCTTGAGGTCCATGTTTTCCTCCCTTTGCACTTTTGTGCAGTAAGTTGCGCAACCTTGAACTCAAACCGGGGAAAGACTCTCCTTGAATGACTCTGCTTATAATATAGGACTTTTGTCCCGGAATCCAGATGGAGGATTGCTCGCTGGGCATCCAAATTTTTCAGCCGAAGACGCGATAAGACCTCCCGCCCCGTCTCGCGAAGCGTAGAGTTCATACCCCGCACCCCCGCGTCTGAGTTCTCCGAATTCCGGCTTGCACCCTGTTTGCTTTTTGGGTTAAAGTGACCGTACGAGGTTTTCACTGACCCACCATCCAGCATCAGAACCTTTTAGCCGGATTTCGCAGTGATTCAGCGCTTTTTGAAAAGGCTTTTGGACGATCGACTAAGGGATTTCGAAATTGCCCATCATGCCGAATTCCCTGCTCAGCCGCCTATCTTCGGAAAACTCTCATCTCCACTCCCGGAAGCAATCGAAGACGCGCTGCTCAAGTTCGGGATATCCGCTCTTTACAGTCACCAGGCACTTGCTCTCGAACACATCCGCTCAGGCCGCCATACCGTCGTGTCCACCCCGACATCGAGCGGAAAATCCCTCATCTACAACCTGGCCGTTGCTGAGGCGCTGCTCAGCGACCCAGACCGACGCGCGCTCTACCTTTTTCCGATCAAGGCGCTTGCCCACGACCAACTGGACTCGTTACAAAAGTTCTTTGCCGCCCTTCCGGGCTCGGAAGAGGGTTGGCCCTTGACATCGTGCATCTACGACGGAGACACCACTCCTTACCAGAGGGCCAAGATCCGGCAGCGCCATCCCCATGTTCTTTTAACCAACCCGGATATGCTCCATTACGCCCTGCTGGCTTTCCACACTAAATGGGAGCAATTCTGGAAAAGACTTCAATATGTTATCATTGACGAAATGCACACCTACCGCGGGATTTTTGGGAGCCACGTCGCCCAGGTCTTCCGCAGGCTCCGCAGGATTTGCCGCTACTACGGCAGCAGCCCCAGGTTCATTTTACTTTCCGCAACCATCGGGAACCCCGACGAGCTCGCGGGGCGTCTTACGGGAGTTCCTACAGACGAGATAGCGGTTGTGAGCGGAACGAGTGGAGCGCCCCAGGCAAAACGGCACTTCGTCTTCCTGCGCCCGGTTGAGAACAGGATTGCCCATTCAGCGGGCACGGCGGCGCGCCTTATAGTCCAGGCGGCTAAAGCGGGCCTCAAGACGATTGCTTTTACCCAATCCAGGAAGTTGACCGAGTTGGTTCACATGAGCGTGATCGAGATGGACCAAGGGCTCCGTAACAAGGTCAGCTCATACAGGGCCGGATTTTTGCCCGAGGAGAGGAGAGTAATCGAACAGAAGCTTTCCAGCGGAACTCTTTGCGCGGTCATATCCACAAGCGCCCTGGAGCTTGGGATCGACATAGGCGGGCTGGACCTGTGTATTCTTGTCGGTTATCCGGGGACAGTCATGACCACCTGGCAGCGGGGAGGACGTGTTGGAAGGAGCGGGCGGGAATCGGCAATAGTGCTGATCCCCGACCAGGATGCGCTCGATCAGTACATCGTGAACCACCCTGACCGATTCCTCGAGAGTCGCTATGAGAACGCGGTAATAGATCCGTTCAATTCCGAAATCCTCAAGGCCCATCTGCCGTGCGCAGCCGCCGAACTACCGATATGTTCATCCGATGATGATTTTTTGGAAGAAAAGTTCTCAAAAGCGCTAAACGAGCTTACTTCATCCGGACGCCTGATTCAGACCTTCGAGGGCGACCAGTGGATATGCGCTGCAAGGGGGCCACACCGCCTCATAGACATTCGCTCCGTCGGCCCCTCATACACCATTACGACGGCCAGCAACGGCCAGACCTCGACGCTTGGGAAAAACGAAGGCATTCGAGCTCTCAAGGAATGCCACCCCGGTGCAATCTACCTGCATCGGGGAGAAACCTATTCGGTCGAATCGCTCGATCTCGAAAAGAAGTTGATCCAGGTGGTCCCGGCGAACGTTCCCTTTTTTACACGCGCTGTCGGCAGCAAGGAAACCGAGATATTGGAGAGTCTGGCCTCCAAACCCGCCGGGAACTTCATCATCCGGATGGGCCGGCTGCGGGTTACCGAGAATATAACGGGCTATGAGGTTCGAAGGCTTTTTTCTCACGCTCTCATTTCAAAAAATCCTCTCGACCTTCCACCGCAGACCTTCGAGACAGTCGGCTTCTGGATCGAAATTGAATCGATCCTGGAGACCAACATCAGGAAAGCAGGCCTCGATTTCATGGGTGGAATTCACGCCATCGAGCATGCGCTCATCAGCATGTTTCCTCTTTTTGCCGTATGCGACCGCAATGACATTGGGGGGATTTCGATTCCTCTGCACCCGCAGATCGAAAAGGGCGCCATTTTCGTCTACGACGGCTATCCGGGGGGGATCGGGCTGGCCGCGCGCGGATATGATATCATCCTGCCCCTGATCGAGAGGACAAAGGAGCTTATAGCATCCTGCGGCTGCTCACACGGATGCCCTGCGTGCATCCACTCGCCCAAGTGCGGCTCGGGAAATAAACCCCTGGACAAAGAGGCCGCGCTCGAGCTTCTGAGGTATCTTTCCGCAGAAAAGAATCTGGGGGACAACAGCGTCGAGTGTGGGAAAGCGGCCTCAGAGGTCTGTTGTGCTCCCGCCAAAGCACGTAGCCCCTATCGGGACTTGCGGATAGGTTTCTTCGACCTCGAAACCCGGAAGCTGGCCCAAGAGGTAGGCGGATGGCAAAATACACACCTCATGCGCGTATCGGTCGCTGTTCTGCATGAGGTCCCGGCCGATACATTCAAGGTCTACCGCGAGCATGAAATCCAGCAACTCATCGAAGACCTCAAAGGGCTCGACCTAATCGTCGGATTCAACATCTCGCGTTTCGATTACCGGGTCCTGCGGGCCTATACGCCGTTCAACCTGGAAAGGCTCCCCACGTTTGACATCCTGGATGAGATTCAAAAAAGCCTGGGTTTTCGCCTGAGCCTTGGACACCTCGCAGAAAAAACCCTCGGCCGCCCGAAAGGAGGCGACGGCCTCCAGGCCGTCAGGTGGTTCCGTCAGGACGAGTGGGAAAATCTCATAACCTATTGCACCGAAGATGTTATCATAACACGCGATCTTTTTTACCATGGCCTGGAGAAGGGATATCTTGTCTACAGCGATAAGAGCAGCCGCTTGCTGCGGCTTGGCACTCCCTGGAAAATAGATGATTTCCTTTTAGCCGAGAATCGAAGAAACGCCGATGAAAACAAATGAAAACCACTTGTGTCAGACGCCACCAGACAAGGAGTGGTACGCTCTCTATGTGCAGGTGAACCACGAAAGGGAAGTGGCTAAAAGGCTGGAACAGAAGGAAGTGGGTTGCTTTCTTCCACTCATGGAAACATGGAGCAAGAGGCGGGACCGCAGGAAAAAAATACAGCTTCCGATGTTCCCCGGCTATGTTTTCGTTCACGTACTCCTGGACAGCTATGTGCAACTCACTGTCGTCAAGACCCCTGGAGCGCTCAGCCTGCTGCACAACTCCCAAGGCCCTCTGTCAATTCCCCCATATCAGGTCGAAAACCTTCGGACCATAGTCAACTCAATCCAACCTCTCGAAATCCATCCTTATCTGAGACAGGGCGACTGGGTCCATGTTGTTCGCGGCCCTCTTGCCGGATGCATCGGTATTCTCGACAGACTGGACCCCAAAAAAGGCAGGCTCATCGTCAGCGTGGACATAATCAAAAAATCTGTAAGCGTGGAACTCGACCTGGAGGACGTGGAACCCGCCATAGCGCCCACTTGCATGTAAGACCGCATACGAAGCGGATGTTGGTTTTTTGAAATTGGAAGTATCTCGGATGTTGGATGTTATGCCCCATTCTTCTTAATCCCCAGGGTTTTCATTTTCCTGTGGAGATGGGTCCTTTCCAGCCCGACCCTGGCGGCGGTCACAGAGACGTTCCAGCCGTTTTCTTCGAGCTTTCTAAGCAGGTAATCGCGTTCGAAACATGAGCGCGCCTCTTCCAGGCTCTGGCAATGGAAGTAGGCCGTCTGGCCGTTTTCTTTCTGAAGGACATTTCTGAATTCCACAGGCAGGTCGTCCGGCCCTATGTCATGGCCCGGCGTCATGATAATGAGTCTTTCGATGAAATTTCTAAGCTCCCGAATGTTCCCCGGCCAGGAATAGTCCTGAAGAATTGGATAGATGCGCGAATCGATCTTTTTTTTGCCCAGCGCGCTCTCGCTTGCGATTTCATTGGCGAAGTTTTCGACCAGCAAGGCGATGTCATCCAGGCGATCCCTGAGAGGCGGCACAAAGATCGGAATCACGTTGAGCCGGTAGTAGAGGTCCTGCCGGAACCTGCCCTGCTCTATCTCCTTCTGGAGGTCTTTGTTGGTTGCAGCGACGATCCTCACATCCACTTCCACCGGGCGGGAACCTCCGACCCGCTCAAAAACCTGCTCCTGGATTATTCGAAGTATTTTGGCCTGAGTCCGGTGGCTCATGTCGCCGATCTCGTCAAGGAAGAGCGTACCTCCGTTTGCCGAGTCGAATTTCCCCTTGTGCTTTTCGTAGGCGCCGGTGAAAGCGCCTTTCTCATGGCCAAAAAGCTCGCTTTCGATCAGCTCCTCCGGAATCGCGGCGCAATTTACCTCTATCATCGGACGCGTGCTGCGGCGGCTGAGAATATGTATCATCCGGGCGGCCAGTTCCTTACCCGTCCCGTTTTCTCCCGTGATAAGCACGGTTGCGTTGGTGGGGGCCGCGCGCCGAATTTGGTCGCGGAGATTTGAAACGGCCGTGCTTTCACCGATTATCGTGCGGTCTGATTTTTTTCGCAGCAGCCGGTTTTCTTCTTCGAGGCGGGAATACTCGATGGCGTTTTGAATCGAGACCAGCACGCGCTCGATCGAGAGCGGTTTTTCTATGAAATCGAAAGCACCCATCCGGGTGGCCTTTACTGCAGTTTCTATGGTGCCATGGCCGGAGATGATCATTACTGGAATCAGCGGATAGAGCTTTTTTATCTCCTCAAGCACAGTTATGCCGTCGGTCCCCGGCATCCATATGTCCAGAATGATGAGGTCCGGCTGGTCTTTCTTAGTCCTCTCCAGCCCTTCCTCGCCGGAGCCGGCCAGAATCAGTTCATAGCCCTCGTCCTCCAGAATTCCACTAAGGGACTGCAGAATGCTTACCTCATCATCCACGATCAGTATCTTCTGCTTCATCTACTTTATCCCCTAGCCGGGCAGTTCCACGGTGAACACAGTCCCGCGCGGCACGTTTCCACGCACGCGGATGAAGCCGTTATGGTCGGCGATAATGCTCGATACTATGGCAAGCCCGAGACCGGTCCCCTTTTCTTTGGTCGAATAGTATGGTTCAAAAACTCTCTGCCTGTTTTCGGGCGCAATCCCGTGCCCGGTATCGGCGCACTCCAACCGGGCGATTTTCAGGGCCGGGTCGTACGAGAGCCGGATCGAGATTTCTCCTCCTTGCGGACCGATGGCATGCACGGAGTTGTCCAGCAAGTTGATGATTACCTGCCGGAACTGATCTCGATCAAGCCGAAGCGCAGGCATATCATCATCTGTTTCCAGGTGAAATGAAATGCTGCTGAAGTTGTGCCTGTACAGGCCAAGCCCCTCCTCGACAATCTCGTAAAGGTTGCATGGCTCCAGCTTCGCCCTGGGCAGCCTTGCAAACCGGGAGAACTCGTTTACCAGGCTCTTCATGTGATCGACCTGCTGGATTATCGTGTGCGTGCATTCGTCGAAAACCGAGCCGTCAGTCTCGACCAGTTCACGATATTTGCGCCTCAGTCTTTGGGCCGAAAGCTGAATGGGGGTCAGAGGATTTTTGATCTCGTGGGCGATCCGGCGGGCCACCTCCCGCCACGCTGACATGCGCTGAGCCTTTTCCAGTTCGGTGAAATCGTCCAGTACTGCGACCACACCCATGAATTGGTCCTTGTCGTCGCGCAGGACCGATACCTTTATGAAAAGCGACATGGGCGCCCCGGCCACTTTGACCTGGGCAGCCTGTTCGAGATATGCATGGCGGCCTTCTTTGTAGCAGGAAATAAAGCCTTTGACGATCGCCATTTGGGATTGGTCCAAAAAGGCAGTGTAGTGTTTGCCTTTTGCCTCCTCTGCACTAACTCCGAAAAGCACCTCAACCGTATTATTTATCGTCGTGATTTTGCCTTCGGCATCCACGCTGACCACTCCGGCCGCTATATTCTTGAGCACTACCTCCATGTAGCGCCGGCGGTCTTCAAGTTCGATATTTGTGCTCTGAAGAGCGTTGTAGGCGACGTCAAGTTTCGTGCGCCCCTCACTCAGGTCCTCGATCATATTGTTGAACGAAGCCATAAGCATCCCGATTTCATCTTGCCTGTCGGGGTCCAGGCGCACATCGAGATTTCCCTCGGCTATTTGCTGGGTTGCTCTAAGAAGCTTCTCGATAGGTCCCGTAAGGTTCTTGGCAAGATAAAAACCGAACCAGACCGCTGAAAATATCGCCAGCATCGTAACGATCGAAAAGGTGATGAAATGGCTCTTCTTCAGAGGCAGGTGAAGCATCTTGAGCTGCAGATAATTATCGTATCCCCTGGTAATGGATCCCAGTTTGAGGGCAAGCTCTGCCGGAAGGAACCGCAGAACTATAAGGACCGATCCATCCCCTGTCAGTGCCTGCAGCGGGATACGCGCAGCTATGGCGTTCTGCGCGCCCGCTGTAAAACTGATGACTTTCGAAGCGGTGCCGCTCTCCTTCTGAAAACTGCGTGTGAGCAGAGCGGTGTCGATTTCCTGGGCGGTATTCTGCCTGAAGCTCCACCGCAGATCTCCGGAAGAGTTGAACACATACGCGGCGTCGATCCTGGCCGCGAAAAGAAACCCTATACCCGACTCCAGATGAGCGTTCCCCTTTTGCTCGGTTATCATCCGGGCGGCTTCCGGAACCAGAGCGCTGCATTCGGAGACAAGATTGGTCCTTTCCCGCTCGACGTATTGCCTGGCGAGCAGGACCGAATTCTCAAGCGACTCCTGGACACTGGCGCTGAACCAGTGATCCAGGCTCGAGAAGATAAACTGGCTGGCAAGCCAGAAAAGAGGTACTGTGGGAATGAGCGTTAGGCAAACGGTGGCGGCGACCAGCCTTGTTTTGAGCTTGGAGCCGAGGATGTTTTTTTTTCTCTCGAAGATGAGCTTTACGAAGTTGCGCAGGACCAGATAGGCCAGCAGCAAAAGGAGCAGGACGTTCAGATTGATGAACACAACCAGCAGGATGTTGCCAAACAGCGGCGCCTCTGATGGAGGCTTAAAGAACCACCCCTGCAAAAACCCCAGCGTCAGGATAATGATGAAAGCCGCACAGATGACAATTCGTTCCCAGAAGCGGCGTTTATCAACTGATTTGCTATCCAAAGTACTCATGGCTTGCTTCAGTAAAGGAATACGACGGTGTACCACTCGGTTTCGAAATCCCAGAGAGACACCCAAAAAAGAACATATCTGAAAAACAGTGGAAGCTCCACTTTTGAAAGCTCGGCTTTTACCCTCAGATAATACTCCTGGTTCCTGCTAAGCCACCACGTCGGGATTACCGGAAGGTTCTCCACCGTGCTCATCCATTTTTTCGCCTCATCAAAGCTCCTGGTCACCAGCACTCTTTGCGGATGCTCCGGCAGATCCACCTGAAATTCATTGTTCAGACGGTTGTATCTGATTGTATGCCGCAGGGTAAAATCGGCGACCCTTGAATTTAAAATCAGCGCGGGCTTCTCGATAGACACCAGGATTCTAAAGGTTGTGGGGACCCCATCGAGGATCGCCTCCTCCATATCGGAATTAAAGCAATCGATCAGGCGAAAATTGGCCTCCAGGTTCTTTCCGCTCTTATCGATTTCGATCTTCGAAATCTCGGCTTTATTGGGTGCGGAAACGCAAATGGCAGGACATGCAGTAAATACCGCAAGGGAAAAAAAGAAGAAAAATTTCCTGTTGATCCAAGATTTCACATCTTTTCCGCAAATATGCCGGGGTAACACCGCCGCCCCGGGATTCCAGCCGCAATTCGACAGGCGCCCTTCAGGATTTTTGGGGAATTCTAGCGGACCAAACCGTCGAATACAAGCGAAATGAGGAAACCCTTCGCGTCTTCGCACCTTTGCGTGAAAAGCTTGTACCGTTCGCAAGAAAATTCCGCGAGATTTCGGGTATGCGCTCAGGGTCCGTGCGGCTTATGCCGAGGAAGGGGCGCGCCGGGGACCGGGTGCTTACGAACAACCCTCAGTTCGACTCCGTTGAGCATCTTGTTGCGGTGGAGTGGCTGACGGACCGATGAGCCGCAGACCGGCTGTAAGGACCTCACTGTCTGGAGTTCCTCCCCCAAATAACTTACTCTGATCGAATATCCTTTTCGCCGAAAAGAGCCTGCCGCGCTGCGCAGAACAACTGATGGCGGCTGGCCCGTGCTGGTTTCTTTGGCCCGATTTCTTATCTCCGTTCGCTATGTTTTCGATTGCAAATTGACAAGGCTGAACGGAATGTTCTATAAGGATAGGTCATAACTCCGGAGAAATTCCCGAGTCAACAGAGACACAACCGCCTATTCTAGTGAGAGGAGCAAGCTGATGGCCGGCAATATCATTGAGGTTACAGACAGCAGTTTCGAGCAGGAAGTACTTCAGTCCGATTTACCCGTTCTGGTGGATTTCTGGGCCCCATGGTGCGGTCCATGTCGTGCTATCGCACCCGTTGTTGAGGAACTTTCGGTTGATTACGGCCCAAAGCTCAAGGTTGTAAAATGCAACGTTGACGATAACCCGAAAGTGCCGGGGAAATATGGAATTCGCGCTATCCCTACTCTCATTATTTTCAAGGGCGGCAATGTTAGCGAGCAGATCACAGGGGCTGTCGCTAAATCTCAGATTACCGCGGCAATCAATAAGGCTGTGGAGAGCACTCTTTAACCCTAACCCTCAGAATAATTTACGGAGTTTTTATGCTTTGTATCTCCGGCCGCTCTAAGCTGGCTTTTCGACCGTTAGGCCTCCTGTTGCTTCTCATTGCCTTTTCGGTCGTCAGCGGATGCGCAGGATCCAGTCTATCAGACTTCCACCTTAGCAACCCTTTCGCAAAGAAAAAACCGACGACCATCGACAAGACTGCCGAACAACTCGCTCTTTCGGGCATGGCGAAGCTCGAGAAAAAGAATTACGAAATGGCGGCAGAGGAGTTTAAGAAGATCAAGGAACACTATCCTTACAGCAAATACGCGATCCTTGCCGAGTTGAAGCTCGGCGACGCTTACTTCGGTGAGCAAAAATACGGCGAAGCCGCGTTGAGCTACGAGGAATTCGTACGTCTTCATCCACGCAACGAGGTGATCCCATATGTTCTTTACCAGGTTGGAATGAGCCATTTTCTCAGTTTCTCCTCCGTTGACCGGGACCCTGATGAGACCAAGTTGGCAATAACGTCCTTTGAGAAGGTAGTTCAGAATTTCCCCCAATCCGAATACGCGGCGAAATCCGAAAAGCAGTTACTGGAGTGTAGGAAGCGCGTCATCTCCCATATGTTCAGCGTTGCAAAACAATATTATGGTCTTAAATGTTACTCTGCCGCAAAGAGGCGGCTGGATACCATGATTCAGCAATATCCCGAGGCAGTTGCCGATCTTGGATACGGGCCACTTATCCAAAAGATGCTTGCCAAATGTGACAAGGAAGCGCCGAAGGAAGAAAGGAAACCTGACATCTGGACTCGGATCGGATTCTAGTTTGACAAAAATCTTGGCTGACCGGTTGATTTCGTCTCGGCTCAGCGGCTAGAATTAAATTGTGGAATCCTTCCGGGTTTTGAGTAAAATTTGTTGACAAACGGGACCGTTTTCCTGCATGTTTATTTGGGAGCCTGCCTTTTTACCCCCGGACTGCTACAGGCAAAGATTGAGCAGAAAAATTACCGGTTTGAGCCGCTGGCCGGCAATTTCCATTCCCTAATACCTGTGTCCCATGTCTCCCCGGAATAACATGTGAAGTCTTTTAACAAGAAAGAAAAATCCCTAGATTCCTAAATACCTTTAACGGAGAACAGCCAATGCCTGACGCATCAGTAAACTCAGCCGAGACCACCAACAGCCGGGACTCCGTGCGCGACCGGCGCAACGAGATGAACCTGGTCGAGCTGAAAAACAAAAACATCCGGGAACTTATGACCATCTCAAAGGCCTACAACATCGACGGGGCAAGCTCGATGCGAAAGCAAGAGCTAATATTCGCGCTCCTTCAGGCACAGGCGGAAATGAGCGGCCTCATCTACGGTGAAGGTGTGCTGGAGATTCTTCCCGATGGCTTCGGGTTTCTAAGAAGTCAGAACTATAACTACCTGCCCGGGCCCGATGACATCTATGTTTCGCCCTCGCAGATCCGTAGGTTCAACCTTCGCACTGGAGACAGCATTTCCGGCCAGATCAGGCCCCCCAAGGACAACGAACGCTACTTTGCCCTGCTCAAGGTCGAGTCGGTCAATTATGAGGACCCTGAGATAGCGCGGGACAAAATCCTCTTTGACAACCTGACCCCTCTTTATCCGGACCGCAGGATCAACCTGGAATCAGACCCCGACAATCTGTCTACGCGGGTCATGGACCTGCTGACGCCGATCGGTTCCGGGCAGCGCGGACTTATCGTCGCCCAACCCAGAACCGGCAAGACGATGCTCCTTCAGAACATCGCCAACGCGACGGCGGCCAACCATAAGGACGCATACCTCATAGTGCTGCTGATCGACGAGCGGCCTGAGGAAGTGACGGACATGCAAAGAAACGTGCGTGCCGAAGTGGTGAGCTCGACCTTTGACGAGCCTCCCCAGCGGCATGTGCAGGTAGCTGAAATGGTGATCGAAAAAGCCAAGCGCCTCGTCGAACATAAGAAAGACGTAGTCATTCTGCTCGACAGCATTACCCGGCTTGCGCGCGCTTACAACAGCGTGGTTCCGCCCAGCGGCAAAATCCTCTCCGGCGGCCTTGACTCAAACGCTCTCCATCGCCCGAAACGATTCTTCGGGGCGGCGCGTAACGTCGAACAGGGGGGAAGCCTTACCATTATCGCCACTGCGCTCATCGATACTGGAAGCCGCATGGATGAAGTTATCTTTGAAGAATTCAAGGGCACCGGCAACATGGAAATCGTCCTCGACCGCAAGCTGGCCGACCGGCGCATTTTTCCGGCCATCGACATAAACAAGTCCGGCACGCGCAAAGAGGAATTGCTCATCGCGCCCGAGGACCTCAACCGCATCTGGATTCTACGAAAGCTCCTTTCGCCTCTAAATCCTATAGACGCGATGGAATTTCTCCTCGACAAAATGCAAGGCACGAAGAACAATACTGAGTTCTTGGCCTCGATGAACAGGTAGCATTGTTTTGAAAATCATCCGATCAGGGAAGGAAAATAAATGAAGGACAACATTCATCCCGAGTATCACCCGACGGTAATTAAATGCGCCTGTGGCGCCGAAATCCCCACCGGTTCCACCAAAAAGGAAATCCGCGTGGAAATATGCTCAAAATGCCATCCGTTCTACACGGGAAAACAAAAGCTTATAGATTCGGCCGGACGCATTGAGAGGTTCCGTCGAAAATATGAAAAGTTCCAGAAACCCGAGAACAAGCAGTAGAAACGATGTTCGACAGGCTTGAAAGCGTAGCTCAAAGATTTCACAAGCTCGAAGAGGATCTCGGCAACCCGGACCTGCTGAGTAATCAGAAGGAATATCAGCAGGTTGCAAGGGAACGCTCCGAACTCTCTCACATAGTTGAGAAGTATGCGCACTATAAGAAATTAAAAGAGCAGGTGCAGGAAAACCAGGCCCTTTTTGAGGGGGAAGAAGACCCGGAGATGCGCGAATTGATCCGGGATGAAATTACCGCCCTCAAAGATCGGCTCGACGCGGCAGAAAAAGATCTCAAGCTCATGCTGGCCCCGAAAGACCCCAACGACGACAGGAATGTCATCCTGGAAATCCGGGCGGGAACCGGAGGTGAAGAGGCGGCCCTTTTCGTTGCCGACCTTTTTCGTATGTATTCACGCTATGCAGAAACCCGCAGATGGAAGGTCGAGGTCCTTGATTCAAACCAGACTGGTATCGGAGGATTCAAGGAAATAATTATCTCCATCAACGGTAAGGCAGCTTACAGCAGGCTCAAGTTCGAGCGAGGGGTCCACCGGGTGCAGCGAATCCCCGTGACGGAGAGCCAGGGAAGGATTCACACATCCGCTGTCACTGTGGCCGTGCTCCCCGAGGCCGAAGAAGTCGACGTCTTCATAGACCCCAACGACATCCGAGTGGATGTCTTTCGTTCCTCGGGCCCCGGAGGTCAGAGTGTCAATACCACCGATTCGGCCGTTCGTTTAACTCACATCCCTACGGGGTTGGTAGTGATATGCCAGGACGAAAAATCCCAGCACAAGAACAAGGCCAAGGCGCTGAAGGTACTCCGCGCCCGTTTGCTTGACTCCATGCAGCGAGAACAGGAAGCCAAAATTGCGCAGGACCGCAAGAACCAGGTAGGAACGGGAGACCGGAGCGAAAGAATCCGCACCTATAATTTCCCCCAAAACCGCGTGTCCGACCACCGGATAAATCTGACCCTTTACAAGCTGGACGTCATTTTGACCGGGATGCTCGACGACCTCATAGACCCCCTCAATAACCATTTCCAGTCCGAAGCCCTCAAGGGCGCGGCCTGAAGGGCCCCCCCACCCCGATCTAGTTTATCGAAGCCTGTCCTACGAACATTGCTCTTTTTCGGTTAACTCCACGGGCCATCGTTTTATTCTTCGCAATGACGGCTCTCACCATTGCAGCGATCTCAGCCCCGCTCACGGCGTCCTTCAAAACGAAGTGGTCCGCCCCGTATTCTTCAGCGATTTGCCGGTATTCGGGAAGATCGTAGCTCGTGAAGACGCTTATCACTAAGTTCGGATGATGGCCTTTGATCTCTCGTGTCAAATCGAGCCCGTTTTTTCCCGGCAGCCGTATGTCCATGAAGACCATGTCAGGTGAAGTTTGCTCGATCTTTGCGAGAGCATCGGACCCGTCGACAGATTCGTACACTGAGAGGGACGGGATGTACATCTTCAAGATTTCCTTGAAGGAACGTCTGAAGAAATCGTTGTTTTCTACGATAAGGACCGATGACATAATCTGCCTCCCCCTTTTTGCCCCCCCAGGGCATATTATCAGGCGCAGTCTCCCTTTTACTTGATCGCCTTAATCTCATAGAATCATGTTATCGTAAATACAGCGTTTAATGTATTTGTAAGGTCCCGAAACATTATATTCCGCTGCAAATGCTCATCACCGGATACATGTGTGTCTGTTTTCTAAAATTTCACTTCCCCGGGGCGATACAAAAATGTTTCCAGGTCGGATGGTCCCAAATTTTGATTTCCCCAACCAGCCGCTGACCTTAAAACGTATACATTTCAGCAGGATAAAAAAATAAGCCGTGATTGACTTTAGAGTTTCATTTGCTATACTGAGCAAGGCCCGGTTCTTATCCAATTCCGTTGAAAAGACTTCATGGAAAGGGGAAATCCTTTGCGCCAGACAAAGTTCATATTCATCACCGGTGGAGTTTTATCTTCGCTTGGCAAAGGTCTCGCAGCCGCTTCTATCGGGGCGTTGATGGAGAGCAGAGGTCTTCGCGTTTCGATGCTCAAGCTCGATCCTTATATCAACGTGGACCCCGGGACGATGAATCCTTTTCAGCACGGCGAGGTCTTCGTTACCGATGATGGAGCTGAAACGGACTTGGACCTTGGCCACTATGAGCGGTTCACTCATGCGCAGCTCGGCAAAAAGAACAACTACACTTCGGGCAGCATCTACTATTCGGTTATAATGAAGGAGAGGCGCGGAGAGTATCTGGGCGGGACCGTCCAGGTTATCCCGCACATTACCGACGAGATCAAGTCATGCATCCGCGGGTCCTCCGATCACGTGGATGTGGTCATAGTTGAAATCGGCGGGACTGTCGGCGACATTGAGGGCCTGCCGTTTCTGGAAGCAATCCGCCAGTTTCGAAACGACGTTGGCAGGGAAAACGCCATTTTCATTCACGTAACGCTCGTGCCCTATCTGCCGACCTCGGGCGAAGTAAAGACAAAACCCACTCAGCACAGCGTAAAGGAACTGCGCAGCATCGGTATTCAACCCGATATCCTGCTTTGCAGGGCAGAGAAGCAGCTTTCTGCCGAGATAAAAGGCAAAATCGCGCATTTCTGCAATGTGGACACAGACGGCGTCATAACGGCCAAGGACGTTGACTGCATCTACGAGGTCCCCCTGCTCTTCCACCAGGAAGGGCTGGATGACAAGATCGTGAAGCTTCTAAATATCTGGACGCGGGCTCCCGTTCTAGATGATTGGGAAAAGCTGGTAGGCGCGATCAAGAATCCGCTGTTCAATGTGGGAATTAAGATTGTCGGCAAATATATCGACCTTAAGGAATCTTACAAGAGCCTCAATGAAGCGCTCGTGCACGGGGCTGCAGCTCACGGCGTGAAGCTCAAGCTTGATTACGTGGATTCGGAGAACGTGGAAAAAGATGGTGGAGAGGCGCTGCTCGAAGGCGCCGACGGGATTCTGGTGCCCGGCGGCTTCGGCCAGCGGGGAGTCGAGGGCAAGATCAAAGCGATCCGGTATGCGCGTGAGAACAAAATCCCTTTTCTGGGCATCTGCCTTGGTATGCAGCTTGCCACGGTTGAGTTCGCCCGCAACGTTGCAGGGCTTGAAAAGGCGCACAGCATGGAGTTCGACAAGCACACTCCCCATCCTGTCATATACCTGATGCGGGAATGGTTTGACCACAAGACCAATACGATGATACGACGCAGCCAGGATTTCGACTACGGCGGGACAATGCGCCTGGGGGCTTATCCATGCGTCCTCGAACCCGGTTCCTTCGCCGCCGATGCCTATGAGGCGGTCGAAATTTCCGAGCGGCACCGGCATCGCTACGAGTTCAACAACGAGTACAGAGAGGTTCTGGCTGGCCACGGAATGCTATTTACGGGGCTGTCTCCGGACAGAAATCTCGTCGAGGTAATCGAGCTTCCGGAACATCCGTGGTTTCTCGGCTGTCAGTTCCATCCGGAGTTCAAGTCACGTCCCAGAAAGCCTCATCCGCTGTTCAAGGCTTTCACGGGCAAGGCCCTTGAGGAAGCGCGGCGAAAGGACCCCGAACCGCTCGCTAAACACTGTTAGGTGGGCGCCGTGGACTTTGAAGTCTTGGGCCAGAGGATCGGGCGGGACCGTCTGTTTCTGATCGGCGGACCGTGCGTTATCGAGAGCGAGGAAATCGCTTTCGAGGTGGCTTGCTTTCTAAAGAACACCTGCGCGAGATTAAGAATCCCCTTCATCTTCAAGAGCTCCTATGACAAGGCAAACCGGACATCCGCCCGATCCTATCGGGGGCCCGGCCTTGAGAGGGGCCTCAGTATTCTCGCCCGTGTCCGGGACAAGTACCAGGTCCCCATCCTGACCGATGTCCATACACCGGCCGAGGTCGAGCCGGTATCGCAGGTTGCCGACATCCTTCAGATACCCGCTTTTCTCGCACGCCAGACGGACCTTGTTATGGCCGCCGGTTGGACCGGCAAGCCGGTAAATATCAAAAAGGCCCAATTTCTTTCGCCCCAGGATATGGGACAGGTGATAAACAAGATCAGGGAGACCGGAAACCAGAGGATTCTTCTGACCGAGCGCGGCGCCCAGTTCGGCTACAACAATCTGGTGGTGGATATGCGCTCCATCGAAATCATGGCGGATTTTGGCTATCCGGTCGTCTTTGACGCAACGCACAGCGTTCAGCTTCCGGGTGCTCAGGGCGGATCATCGGGTGGGGAGAGCCGCTTTGTCCCAGCCCTGGCTCGGGCGGCAGTGGCGGCAGGAGCACATGGGATCTTCATCGAAACCCACCCTGAACCCGACAAGGCCCTTTGCGACGGCCCGAATTCTCTTAGGTTGGAACAAACAGCCGGACTGCTAGAGAGCCTTATCCGTATATTTGACGTTGTGAGCGGTGAAAATGCATGATTCAAAACCGGTGACATTGGCGCAAACCAGACACGCCCCGGAAGGTGAGCTGAAACAGCGGATCATTCCCCTTCGGATGATGATCTTTGACGTCGATGGAGTACTAACCGACGGACGGGTCATCTATATGGACGATGGCGCCGAAATAAAAGAGTTCGACGCTCAGGACGGACACGGCATAAAGCTTCTCCAGCGTGCAGGAATCGAGGTGGCGCTGATCTCCGGGCGGGCCTGCCGTGCGGTCGAGCACCGGGCCCTTGGCCTTGGAATCGACAGGGTGTACCAGGGATACAGGGTCAAGATTGAACCATACGAGCAACTCCTGGCCGATACGGGCCTCAAAGAACATGAAACCGGCTTCATGGGAGACGACCTGATAGATATTCCCGTGATGCGCCGGGCTGGATTTGCAGTGGCTGTCCCAAACGGGGCGCCCCACATTTTCCCGTACGCTCATTACATAACCAGGGCCAGCGGTGGGCGCGGTGCGGCAAGAGAGGTCTGTGAAATGATCCTCCAGGCCCAGGGGCTTTGGGAAAGCGTAATGGAGCGCTATCTGGCCGACCCACTCGAGCCTGCGGGGTAGGACCGGCCGCCATGTCAATTGTGACTGGAGGTCATGTGGTAAACGATTCCTATCTTGGTAACTTTCGCGGCCTGCCCAACTTTCGTGTTTCGCAGGGTTTGTCTCAATCCCTCGGCGCCTATTTTCCGGTTTCCTTCGCCTTGCCTGATTTTCTTCGAGTTTCCAAAGCCTTACTTAATTAACCTTTACAGTCAATACTACCCATGGTAAAGTACTTATTGAACTGTAATCCTCTAATTTGATTGATATTTTAAGGCGCAAAAAGAAAACGCCGGCGAAATTCCGGCAAGGTTGAGAGTAAGTGATTTCCAAGGGCAAACTCGCGCAGTTTTTCGTCATCACGATCATAGTGGCTCTGAGCCTGATTCTTGTGGCCGGTATCTGGAAGGGAAAATCGCGGCCGGTCCAGCAGGAGGCGCAGCAAGCTTGTCCGCCTGACGCGGAAATGAAGCTCACAGACATGGAATTCACCGAAATGCAGGAGGGCAAGAGGTTCTGGACGCTTTGCGCCTCGGAGGCCAAGTACTTTCAGGACCAGCAGCAGACCCTGCTTCAGAAGGTCCACCTGATTTTGTATTTGGAAAAAACCGGCGAAGAAATCCTCCTGGATAGTCGTGAAGGGGTGTTGCACGCCGGGAGCAAGGATATCGAGCTTAGAGGCGATATCCACGTAATGCTGCCACGTGACTATGTTTTAACCACTCAGACGGCATATTACACTCACAGCAGCAGAATGGTAGAGTCCGGTGATCCCGTTCACATATCGGGTCCCGGGCTGGAGCTGGACGGCGACACGTGGAAATACGGAATTTCCGACCATGTCGCTAAGGTAGATGGCAAAGTCACAGCCTCTATGGTTGTGAACAATCTCAGGATCGAAAAATAGCCCAGCCGGCCCATGCCGCACCATCAAGGATTTATAATGCGCAAAACCATAACCCTGAGAGCGCTGGTCAGTTTTTTCCCGCTTGTTTTCGTTGCATTGCTGATCTGCTGCCCCCTTACCCATGCGGCGAACGGGACGAATGCGAGCAAGCCGCCGCTCGATATGAATGAAAAGATTGCCACCAGCCAATCACCGATTCACATCACCGCCGACAGAATGGAAGCAAACCAGGACGACAACACCATAATTTTCGAAAACCATGTTGTCGTTACGCAGGATGATGTGACGGTCACCTCAAACCGGCTCAAAGTAACTATGCTGCAGGGGGACCAAAAAGCTGCATCGGCTGGACCCAATCCGGCAGATAAAAAAGTAACTATGCTGAAGGGGGACCAAAAACCTGCATCGGCCGAACCCAATCCGGCAGATAGAATAGACTACATAGAATTTGAAGGAGATGTTAAAGTTACTCAGCAAGACCGCCTTGCAACAGCTAAGAAGGCCATCTTCTACCAAAAGGAGCAAAAGATAATGCTGCACGGCAGGCCTGTGGTCACCAAGGGGCAGGACCGGGTCGAGGGAGATCTCATCACGATTTATCTCAAGGAGGGCCGCAGCGTTGTGGAAGGCGGCGCCGGAGCGCCGGTGCAGGCCGTTTTGTTTCCGGGGAAGAAGGAATAACCGTGCTGGGTGAAAATAAAAAGCTGATCGTTGAGAACCTTGTAAAAACTTATAAGGGGCGGTGTGTAATCGATCATGTCAGCCTCGAATTGCATGAGGCTCAAATAGTGGGGCTGCTTGGCCCAAACGGCGCCGGTAAATCGACCACCTTTTACAGCATTGTAGGTATAATCCGTCCGGACAGCGGCGCTGTTTATCTGAACGGAGAAAATATAATCGCTCAGCCGATGTACCTAAGGGCCAGGAAAGGGGTAACTTACCTGTCTCAGGAACCTTCGGTCTTCCGGAAGCTGACGGTAGAACAGAATATAATGGCTATTCTCGAGACTCTGGAGATAGGAAGAGAGGAGAGGCAGGCCAGGCTCAAAGAACTACTTGGTGAGCTGCGGATATCACATCTCGCCAAAAACAAGGCCGACAGACTCTCCGGGGGCGAGCGCAGGCGTGTGGAAATCACCCGGGCACTTGTTACGCAGCCCAGCTTTATTCTGCTTGATGAGCCCTTTGCAGGGATCGATCCGCTTGCGGTACTGGAAATCCAGGGACTTATCAGGGCGCTTAAGGCAAAGAGCATAGGCGTTATGATTTCCGATCACAACGTGCGCGAAACGCTCAAAGTCTGTGATTGGGCTTATATAATGCACGAAGGGCGGATCCTGGAAAAGGGCGACCCGGTCACTATTGCGCAAAGCGAGCTTGCCAAGCGCACCTATCTCGGGGACCAGTTCCGTTTGTAGATGGATGTAATTGATGGCATTGGAACTAAGACAGCAATTAAAACTGAGCCAACAGCTCATAATGACTCCTCAGTTGCAACAGGCCATCAAACTGTTGCAACTTTCCCGATTGGAGCTGCTCGATACGATTCACCAGGAACTAGAAATAAATCCTCTGCTCGAAGAGACCCAAGAAGAACTTCCCACCGAACAGGACGACGAACTCGAGACCCTCACTACCGAAGAGACCCCCTTCCAGGAAGTGCAGCTTTCCGAGAAAATGCGGCAAGACTTTGATTGGGAAGGCTATTTGGAGGAATACAATACAAGCACCCCCGCAGTTGCCGAGATCGACCCAAACCAGGAATGGCCCAGCTTCGACAGCAGGCTCACCGAGCCCACAACGCTTGAAGACCACCTGGTCTGGCAGCTCAGGCTTTCCGACTTCTCGGACCAGGAGCGGGAAATCGGTGCGTGCATAATCGGAAATCTCAACAATGATGGTTACCTGGATGCGACGATTGAAGAGATCGCTGAAATGGCCGGGGAAGATCCCACCATGGTTGAACAAGTCCTGGGCAAGATCCAGAACTTTGATCCAACGGGCGTTGCGGCCAGGGACCTCAGGGAATGCCTGCTGGTGCAGGCGAAAAGCATGCCGATTGAAGACCATCTTGTTGTACGAATCATAGAAGACCACCTGCACTATCTTGAAACGAAAAATTATGCCGCCCTCGTTCGCGCCCTCAAGCGCAGTTCCGAAGATGTGAAGGCGGCGGTCGAAATAATACTCGGGCTCGATCCCAGGCCGGGAAGCGCCTACAGCAAAGAGACCGTCGAATACATTAGTCCCGATATCTACGTATTCAAGGTTGATGATGAATGGGTGATATTGCTCAATGAAGACGGAATGCCCAAACTGAGGGTCAGCTCTTATTACAAAGACGCCCTTGGGGAGGGTGATTTGCTGCCCATTGAAACAAGGGACTACATTCAGACAAAATTGCGTTCCGCTGCTTGGCTCATCAAGAGCATTCACCAGAGACAACGCACACTCTACAAGGTGTCACAGAGCATTGTGAGGCTTCAGGGAGACTTCTTTGATAAGGGAGTGGCCTACCTCAAACCAATGGTGCTCAGAGACATTGCCGAAGACGTTGGAATGCATGAGTCAACCATAAGCAGGGTTACCGCCAGCAAATACATGCACACTCCGCATGGGATTTTTGAGTTGAAATATTTCTTTAACAGTTCGATAAATAGCGTCATGGGCGAGGCTGTCGCCTCGGAGAGCGTCAAGGAGCGAATACGGCAGCTTGTGCGAGAGGAGGATTCCTCAAAGCCCTACAGTGACCAGGAAATAGTGGAGATACTGGAAAAGGAAAATATCAGCATAGCCCGCCGCACAGTGGCCAAGTACCGTGAAATGCTGGGGATTTTACCCTCGAACAGAAGAAGGAAATCTTGCTGGGGGCCTTGAGAGGAACTTTTCGCATTGCTGCTTTTTTAAAAGGATTATGATGCGCATTAAATTATCTTTTCGAAATACCGAGGCTTCAGATCCCTTGAAACTCTATGTTGAGGACAAGCTCGCCAGGGTGAAGAAATACCTTGAAGAGCCCATTGAGGCTCACGTCGTGCTCAGGGTGGAAAAATTCCGGCACATTGCCGAAGTTTCCATCGATGCCTCCGGCTTTCGGCTAAACGGCGCCGAAGAAACCGATGACATGTATTCAAGCATCGACCTGCTGGTGGACAGCATTGAGACACAAGCTGCACGGAAGGGGAAGGAAAAGGTCAGCCGGCGCAGATCGGGCGCAGGGCCCAAAGAGTCGGTCGGCCTGCTTGAACCTGCAGGTCAGACGACCGAAGACAGGCAGGAGCCTCGAGTGATCAGGGCGGAGCAGGTTTACGCAAAGCCGATGCACCTTGACGAAGCAGTAGTGGAGTTGAACCTTTCGAACGGCGAGTTCATGGTATTTACCAACAGGAGCACAAACCGGGTAAATGTTCTCTATAAAAGGAAAGACGGCAATATCGGCCTGATCGAAGCAGTCGGGTAACTGCCCCTTTGCTGTCGTTTCAATAGGTTTCTTGAGGGCGGGAGACTGTTTCCCGCCTGATTCACGATTGGGCGAGGAGGGAAATTTTCCGGATAACCCGCCCTGATTGCTTGGACCTTCACAATGCACGTTTGCCCTTTCCAGATTGCGATATCATCGGCCAAATCCCGCTAGAGGAAATCTAATGAAAATTCTCGACATTCTTGCAGTGGACTCTATTGTTCCTGAGCTCAAAGGGAGGACCAAGAAGCTGGTGTTGGAAGAGTTAATCGATGCCGCGAAACAGCATAAACCCCATATAGACCGTGATCGGCTTATGAAAGTTTTGCTCGAAAGAGAGCGATTGGGCAGTACCGGAATAGGAGACGGGATTGCCATTCCTCATGGGAAGTTAAACGATATTGAGGATCTCGTTCTCTCATTCGGGCGTTCCATTGAAGGCATTGATTTCGAATCCATGGACGGAAAGCCCGTTCACCTCTTTTTCCTTCTGGTTGCGCCCGAAACCTGTGCAGGAATTCATCTAAGGGCACTGGCAAAGATTGCCAGGCTGCTCAAAAACGGGACTGTGCGAAAAAGGCTTGCAAAAGTCGACAATCGCAACGATATCTTTTCAATCATTCAGCAGGAAGACGAGGATTTCTAGCCTCGCGTCCATCCGGAAACTCCGGATGGAACGCTCGCAGTTTCCGATTCGAAAAGGAGGCATTTTTCGTACTGGCAAGGAAATCGATGGGTTGCGCGGAGGCGTACATGGGTACCGCCTCGCGGAGCGTCGAGAACTTGGATGTGCCACCGCCGAAGGCAGTGGCCAAGTCGGCCGGCGGTCCCACCGCCCCAGGGCGGAAAAGGACCCTTTCCGGATGGAAACTAGCCTGGCGTCTATCTTGAAACACCCGACGAGACCTTGATAAAAATGAGTGCAAGAAAGCCGCATGTAATAGTCGTAACCGGACTTTCCGGATCCGGCAAGAGTACTGCGATCAAAGCTTTTGAGGATATTGACTATTTTTGCATCGATAACCTGCCTGTACCTCTACTGGGCAGTTTTCTGCTTCTGTGCGAACAAGACATGCCGGACATGAAGCGGATCGCGCTGGGAATAGACATCAGGGAGCGTAAGTTCCTCACGAACTACAACCAGATATTTTCGGCCCTGGAAGATGCCGGGTACAAGTTCGAAATCATTTTTCTCGAAGCAAACGATGAAATATTGCAGCGAAGATACAGCCAGACGCGGAGGATCCACCCCGCGGCGCCTGCCGAGCATCAATTGCTCCAGGCGATCAATTTTGAGCGGGAGCAGTTGCGTGCCCTTCGCAGCCGAGCCACCAGGATCATTGACACTGGCTCTCTTTCGGTCCATGAACTGAAGCGGATTATCACAAGGTCCTATTCTTACACCGGAGAAGATGAGCAGCTAAGCGTTCAGATACTCTCCTTCGGATATAAATACGGCGTTCCGCTGGAAGCCGATCTGATGATGGACGTGAGATTCCTTCCAAACCCCTACTTCGTTGAAAGTCTGAAGGATCTGGACGGCACAGCGGCTGCCGTTCGCTCGTGGGTATTGCAATGGACCACGGTGCAGGAGTTTATATCCGATTATTGCGCCCTGCTTCTGAGACTTCTGCCCGCCTATATCCAGGAAGGGAAGCGGTATCTCACAATGGCCTTCGGATGTACCGGGGGAAAACACCGCTCGGTTGTCATTGCTGAGGGAATTGCTGACAGCTTGAGGCAGAATAATTATCATGTAACAGTATTTCACAGAGACATTCATCTGGAATGAGAAACCATCCCTCGCCCGCCCCTTCTTTCGGGTGGGTGGGTGGGCTGTCGAGAATGAGCGGTCGTCTTCCGCGCTCCGCGATGTGAAGCTATTCAGGGATATATGCAAGTCTATCATACGAGGTTGAATTGAGCCGGGAAATCCAAACAGAGTTGATAGGAGTTATAGTCACATCCCACTGCAGGCTGGCAGAAGAGATGCTCGCAGCCGCCGAGATGATCGTTGGTCCCCTTCAAAACTGCAAGGTTATCTGCTTCAAACCGGCTCAGCCGGTTGATGAATTGATCATGCTCATGGAGGATGCCATAAAGGAGGTGGATCAGGGAAAGGGTGTCTTGATCCTCACCGATCTTTTTGGCGGCACGCCCGCAAATATCAGTTTGTCTTTCCAGGGACCCAGGGTGGAGGTCGTCTGCGGAATGAATCTTCCAATGCTGCTTAAGCTTGCCGGGTGCAGGAACGGGTGCAGCCTTAGCGAAACCGCTTCAATGGTGAAAGAGTATGGGCGGCGTCACATATCTCTTGCCGGCGAAGTACTTTGCCGCTCGGTGAAAACGGTATCTTCGCCTTAATGGACTTCGAAATTACTGTCTCACCTCTGGCAAAATCCGACATACCCTCAATCCTGGAAATAGAATACGATAGCCAGCCCGAGCCATGGACGGAAAAGGCCTTCCTGGAGGAAATCAACCGGGCTCATTCGAGCCTGCTGGTGGCGCGGCTGTCCGCCGGGGACTTCGTGGGCGCCCCCTGTCCGGAGGTAGCGGGATATATCTGCTTTTGGTCGGTAGCAGACGAGATTCAAATCCTCAACATCGCCGTACGCAAGACCTTGAGGCGACGAGGCATAGCTAGAAAGCTGATTGAACTCGCGATTCGAACCGGATCGGAGCAGCATGCCGGATTGGTCACACTCGATGTGCGAAAGAGCAATTTTGCAGCCCGCAAACTCTATGAATCTTTAGGTTTCAGAGTAACGGGGGAGCGGCCTAACTACTACGAAGTGCAGAGGGAATCGGCTATCCTTATGGAACTTGATATCTCCGGCCGACTGTGACGCGGTAAGGGGCACACGTAGTCCGGCTTGAAATAGAGAAGGGAACTTTCCGCATGGACTTTGACCAGTTTCAATCAGATGCTCTCACCAGGAACCTGGACCTGACAAATATCTCGGTTGTTATCCCGTCATCTTTTCAGGCCCTGGAAGATGCGGTCAGAGGATATGCCGGCAAGGAAAAGCAGGCCCGCGATCTTCTTTTGGAATACCACCACAAGTACAGGAACTGGCACTTTGTTGTGCAAGAGACCCAAAGGTATGCCATCGGCAACCTGCGCCTCTATCGAAACAGCGTTCTTAACGGCAAGGTGATATATCTGCTCTCAAACATTTTTCTCCATGCCTTAAGAGATTCCGAGCGGTTCGAAATCCGAAGCCTGGCTGCCGATCACCTTCTTTCATACTGGTCAAAGCTCCTGGAGGAAATGCCCGAAGAGCTTGCAAAGCAGGCCCCGGGCGAAATCAGCGTCACAGGTATAGAGGAGCTTTTCCAAACGGATACCTCCTGCCACCAGGGCATTGTGAGGCGCCTTTTCCTGGAACTCTTAGAACTGCCCGAAGCTTCCTTTGAGTTCCTCATGCGAAGCTTTTATCCTCCCAAACGCATCGGGGCCAGGCTGCTCAGGATCTGGCAGCACGAATCCTCGTTCGTCGAACTAAGAGCCTTTCTGGAGAGATTTTTCAGGAACACGTATGATTTCTGGCTGAGCAGGGAGGACCCGTGTACATGGCTGGATCGACAGGAAGAGACAAACCGGCCGGCGGAGTCCTGGCAGGAAGACTGCATGCCCCTGGGCCACGAGCTTTTACGAAAAAGGCTGCAAGTCTTGGAGACCGAAGTTGTTCCCGAGCCGGATCATCGCAGGGCTGTCGAAATGCTGACCGGCATGGCCGACTTTCACGATCTCGTGCAACTCTATTTTCATTTGCCTCGAAAGATCGCTGAGAAAGCCGAGAAACCTTCCCAGGCCGCTCACATCAGCCTGCTCATACAGTTAAAGACCTTGGAAGTGAAGGGGCTTGAGGCCATCCATGAGGATGTGCTCCGGGATATAAACTTCGAGATTGGCAGGTGGATACGGGAGGAATCTAAAGATCAACTGGAAGCGCTGCTGGATCGTATATTGAGCGTCCTTGGGATTTCGCTTCAGAACTATCCACAGGCCGCGCTCCAGATCATCCGCACGATGGGCCTTGAAATTGTGGCGACAGACCACCGGCAGTTGATCGATTTCTTCTTGAGGCGGATCATGCGGTTCGGGTTTCAATCACCCATGCTCGGCCAGGTAAGCAGCCAATGGCAGATATCCGTAAATCCGGCCCATCTTCCCAACGTGAGAATATGGCTCGATATCATAAAAGTTAACCCTCTGCGCGCGAGGGCGCTTCTTTCCGCCCTCATAGTCAACCTGTCCCTGGGCGGGATTTTCGTCCGGGACACGGACCTTTTCCAGAAGAACGTTTCTCAGTTGCTAAACGCTCCTATCCGGCCCGTTTACAACCTGGTGAAACAACTTGCAAAGCTCTTCCCTGTCTACTTCAGCCAGATCGGGGCCGAGGGACTGCTCAGGCAAGTCTCCACAGACGTTGACGAGATCACAGGCCGGAGCGACAAGCTTATCCATTTTTTGAGAAAGCAAAGCCACGTAGAAAGCAACAACATCATAGTATCCTTCATACAGGGGATTATCGAATACTGGCGGACAAAGGACAAAAAACCCCTCGAAGGGCTGATTCCAAGCGATGTCTATTCCGATATACCTGAATCCGGGCCGCAGGTTGATGACATCCACAGGATTTTCGAATACGTTTTCAGAGCCAGGACGATCAACCACGTTCAGGACCTGCTCGATTTGACCGAAGATGAGGCCAAAAGTCTGATAGGCCAGGTCCCCGGCGTCTCCGAAAAAGAGCGCTCGCGCGCCTTTCTCATGATCCAGTTCTATCAGCTTCTCCACGAGAAATATGCCCTGAGCTTTAAGGACATCCATATTAACCTCCAGCGCGCAAAAACCGTTGGTTTGCCCGACCCGCAGAAACTGCTCGATGCGCTCGATGAAATTTCTGCTGACAAATACCAGTTGCTTACGGCCATTCTGGATTATCTCGGCGAGCTGAAGGAAGTCATTCTGACTCCCGGCGAACTGAAGATAATGGAGAACATTTACTACAAGCGCCATATCGCCGTAGATATTCCCTCGATGTATGGGTCTTATAATGAACCGCGCTTCGATGCCCTCGGGCTGACCTTTCGGCTGGAAAACCTCGCTAATGTCATGTTCGAGGAGATCATATTAACGGTCAACCTCAGTTTCATCACAAGGGCCACCTTTCACCGGATTGCCCGTTTCATTCCGCTTTTTATGAAAGCGCTGGACATTGACGGGATTACGTCGAGCCGTCTCGAGAGCCAGCAGGAGCTTTTCATGAAAGCCCTCGATGTCCCCGGGTTCTCGCATTCTCAGTACATGGACATCTTCAGAGGTTTTTCAGAAGCTATAAAGCAGATAATTCAGACCCATTACGATTCGGTTCACGACCGAAACCTCGAACTTATAATCAAGCAGCTCGGACCCGACAGGCTGCTTCAGAAATATCAAAGAGACAGTGATGCCGCGGCGGAAAGAATCCAGAGAGTCTCGGAGAGCTTTCTTCGCGACCTGATCGCCAGAACTTTCGGGCTCCAGTATTTCGACCATTTTATTGCCAGCATTCTGACCACGCTGGCCACGCAGCGCGAGGAGCTGAGCATCCACGATCTGGACCTGCTGCTCAGCTATGACCCCGGCAGGACTGTTTCCCACATTTATCGCCCGAACAACGAGACCCACGATTCCATATACATGGGAAGCAAGGGGCACATACTGGCCAATCTGCACTCGATGGGCATCAAGGTCCCGCCCGGCTTCGTCATAACTACCGAGTATTTCCGGTGCAGGCCTGTGATAGAGAATTTCTGGCAATCCAGGGAGGACTTCTTCGAACGGGTGATGGAAATGGTGGCGCAGGCGGAGATCGAAACGGGCCGCAAATTCGGCAATCCTGCCAACCCCCTTCTTTTCTCCGTGCGGAGCGGTTCGGCGGTCTCGATGCCGGGAATGATGAACACCTTTCTCAACGTGGGAATCAACGAGCAAATAGTCGAAGGCCTGATCGCGCAAACTGGAGAAGCATGGTTCGCCTGGGACAACTACAGGCGTTTTATTCAATCCTGGGGAATGTCGTTTGGGATTCCGCGCGACGAATTCAGCACCATGATGTACGCGCACAAGAAAAAATATGACAGGCTCGTTAAGCGGCAATTCTCTCCCGTTGAAATCAGGGAGCTTGCCCTGGCCTACCGGGAAGTCCTGCAGGCGCATGATATCGAATTTTCCGAATCCCCCAAAGAACAGCTCTTCACGGCCATTCGGCAGGTCGTCGAATCGTGGGAATCACACAAAGCGAAGACCTACCGGGAGATTATGATGCTTTCGGACAACTGGGGAACCGCCGTCACGATACAGGCAATGGTATTCGGAAACCTGAACATTAATTCCGGGGCCGGCGTCATGTTCACCCACAATCCGCGCACAGCTGAGGACAAGGTCGATCCGGTCGGCGACTTTACATGGGGAAACCAGGGGGAAGACGTAGTGGGAGGTCTTGTCAAAACTCTCCCGCTGTCAGAAAAACAAAGACTCGGAGAAGCCGAGCCTACGGAAACTTCGCTCCAGACCCTTTTTCCTCGCGTCTATAAGAAGTTGTCGGACATAGCCAAAAAGCTGGTCTATGAAAACCACTGGGCGCCCCAGGAAGTGGAGTTCACATTCCAGGGGGCTGGAGAAGAGGGCGTGTATGTCCTGCAGTCCCGCAACATGACTCCCCGCACAAAGCGCTCCTATCCGGTTTTCAAAAAGACCGAAGACCTCCACTCGAGGTACCTGGGAAGCGGTATCGGGGTCAGCGGCGGGGCGATCTCGGGCCTGGCCGCCTTTGACCTGGAATCCATCCAGCGCATCAAAAAAGAGTGTCCCGGCAAACCGGTCATCCTGATCCGCTCAGACACTGTCCCGGACGACATACACGAGATTTCTGTCGCCGATGGAGTGCTCACGGCCAAGGGGGGCGCGACCTCGCACGCCGCCATCGTGGCCCACCGGCTAGGCAAGACGTGCGTCGTCGGTGTGAGCCGCATGAGGGTCCGCGACTCGGAAAAGACTTGCGCCATTGACGGCTACCCGGTTAGGACCGGCGACTCGATAAGCATCGACGGCAGGACCGGGGCCATTTACTCGGGAATGCTGGAAGTGGAGCGGGTGGATCTTTCCGCCAACCCGGATTATGAATAGGCCTCCATCAAAGAACACGCTTGGGGAGGCGGGAACGGTAAGTTAAAAGCTTTGCCTCGTACTCTTTCGCCGTCTGCCCGTCGATGCAGGGGGACGCCATGTTTGCCATGGTCTAATCTTGAACGCTGCTTAATATAAACCCGAAGTCGTAGGGTCCCCAATTCCCATCGGCGCATCGTATACACTGGTCACCTGGGCAGGTTACGCTGCCATTCGGAAAGCTCCTGCCCTGTAACTCGCAACTTTTCTTTTCCATGTTTTTGGTCCTTTCAGTCATTTAGCCTTACCCACCTTCAGCCTATCTACACGGTGGTTATCATAAAATAAGTACCCGTTCACCACAGAGACACAGGGGAACCCTCACTATTTTCGGGTTCGCGCTAAACATTCCATCCCATGTTAGACGCTTCAAGTTCGCGCCTGATTTTTTGTGAGGGCGCACCCTCACTATTTTCGGGTTCGCGCTAAACATTCCATCCCATGTTAGACGCTTCAAGTTCGCGCCTGATCTTTTGTGAGGGCGCACCCTCACTATTTTCGGGTTCGCGTTGGACATTTCGACCCATGTTTAATGCTTCAAGTTCGCGTCCGATCTTTTGCGAGGACGCACTGAGAAAACAACAATTTAGATAAAAATCTTCGGAATGTTCTTGTAACTCAGTTTTTATCTGCGTTATCTGCGAAATCTGCGGATGTGAGTCCTTTTATCTGTTTGGTTGCGGCCCTGGCCGCGTTGTGCCCTCTGTGCGCCTCTGCGCCTCTGCGGTGAATGCTTGCAAAAACCGGAATAAGTTTTTGACATTGGCCCTTACATGGTTGATATTTTATCTGTGATCTTCTAATAGATCGTGTCCATCCGGAAACTCAGGACAAGACACTGCCAGTTTCCGGTCCGGAAAGGAGGCATTTTTCGTCATGGCAAGAAAATCGAAGGGTTGCGCGGAGGCGTACTAGGGTACGCCGCACAAGGAAGCCTGAAGATTGACGCCGCCAGGGCGTAAAATGACCATTTCCGGACGGAAACCAGCTTGGAGGCCATTATGGACGAAGAAAGAACAAAGATTGCGCAAAAACTGGGCATCAACGGCCTTGGGAGAATCGCAAAGCTCTCGATCTGGCACCATGTGGAGCGTCGATACTTCTCGGATCTCGTGGTCAATATAGGCCGGGAGGTAGGGACAAGACTCGAGGACATAGCACACTTCCTGGAGAAGGATTCCACCTACGGGGCTTTGCACAACTTTCTCCATGGCTCCCGTGCCAAGAGGGTGATCGAAGACATCGACGAAAAGTCGGGCAGTTTTGTGGTTAACGGGATAAAAACAACTTTTTTGCGCAGCGCAAGGAATCCGGCACAAATAGACTGGCGAAAATACGGGGTTGACCTCGTAGTGGACGCCACGGGATCTTTTCTCGATCCCGCTGCCCTGCCGGAAGACCCGAAAGGGTCGGTGCGCGGCCATTTTGTTTCGGGCGCAAAGAAAGTTATCGTATCTGCGCCGTTCAAGATAAAGGACAAGGGCCGGGAAATGCCCCCCGATGCCGTTACGACCATTATGGGCATAAACGATTCCGATTACGATCCCAAGAGGCACCTGATCGTATCAAACGCCTCCTGCACGACCACCTGTCTTGCTTACATGTTGAAACCCCTATTGGATCGTTTCGGGGCCAGGCGCGTCCTTTCAGCGGCGATGACCACGGTTCACGCAGCCACCAGTTCGCAATCCGTGCTGGACCGCGCGCCGAAAGCCAAAGCGACCGACCTGCGAAAGTCCCGGTCGGCCTTCAACAATATCATCCTGACAAGCACCGGGGCGGCCAAAGCGCTCGAACTGGTGATCCCGGAGATGAAGAAAATCGGCATCCTCGCCGAGTCCGTCAGGGTCCCCGTGACGTCCGGCTCTCTCATAATCCTGGCATTGATGATTCAGGACAAGAGCATGACGAACCCGATTAATCATAAGGACATAAATGATATCTACAAAAAGGCCGTTTCCCATTTTCCCGAGGGCTACCTGGTTTTTTCCGAAGAACAGAATGTGTCCTCCGACATTATCGGACTGCCCCGGGCCGCTGCGGTCATAGAAGGCCGCGAGAACCACACACGCACTTCGGCGGTTCACATAGATGTCGACGACCTGGCTTCCGCATTCGAATACCTGGAGTCAACCGGTGCGGACAATTCGGCTTCGCTGGACATTGGAATCGTCTCGCAAAACGTCGAGACTGATGGATCGCGGCGGCAAAGGTTCATCGAGGTGCCGGTCACCCAGGCCGTAATCTACGGCTGGTACGATAACGAACTGGGAAGCTACACGAATATGCTCGGGGACCGGACGGTGAGCATAGCCGGCCTCATGGAAAAGAGCGATCGCGATCCGGTGAGGATAAGAACATAGTTGTCCCCTCGCCGATCTCGGCGCCCGGCGAACCGCCCCTGACTCCGAGCAGGAGCTCACATTGCGCAATTTTTAGTGCAGTTGCATCGATGGGCGGTGCCCTGCGTATTTAGAATGCTCTTGCATTTTAAGGGGATTTGGCTTAGCCTTTCTTTCGTTTTGCATTTAAAATGCTTGTAATTACTCATTAAATCGGATTTTTCGATCTTAGCTCTTTGCGCGCAAGGCATCCCGCGCCCGCCCAACGCGCCCGATAGACACGCGATGCGGTCGCCTTCCGCGCTCCACGATGTGCGATGATTTAGGGATGCCGGCAAGCACGCTTCACAAAGTGAAGCAGTGCGACGCCCGCAGAGCGTAGATTGTACCCCCATTTTGCTTCACCCTTTTTATGTGCTGGACGGTGGGCTTGCTTTCAACTGTACGGCACTCATTCGCGTGGCATGTCGGATGGCTCCGCCAACAGCAGTGGTACTTATGTTTGCATTCAGCATTTTTTCTAATTAAGTGATATATGTAAGTCTATCCAACGAGGAGAGGCCGCGTGATAGTGAGCAACTGGATGTCAACCGATCTGGTAACGGTCGGCAAGGAAGCCTCCATTCAGGAAGCTATGGCCCTGATGAAGCAGACATCCATCCGGCATCTGCCGGTGGTGGATGATAAGATGAATCTGCTGGGCTGGATTACGGACGCGGACTTGAGGGGCGTGCTTATCGCCTCGATGCTCGAAGAACTGACCCTCGAGGACGTGATGATTCGAAGGCCCTTTACGATTCATCCCGACATGGCCCTCGAGGAGGCTGCGCGCCTTTTGCTGGATAAGCGTATTGGCGGCCTGCCCATCGTCAAGAATGGTAAGCTGGTTGGCGTAATAACCGTCAGCGACATTCTTTCGGCGTTCATCACTATCCTGGGGCTTTTCACTGAATCCACGCGACTGGACATAAAGGTTTCAGGCTCTCCCAACCCTCTTCCGGAGATAACCCGAATCGTAAGGCTGCATGGTGGCGAAATTATCAGCCTCTGCCTTATGCCCCTAGAGGAGGGACCAGATTACTCCTATTCCGTTCGGCTAAAAAAAACCGACGTAAAACCAATCGTTGCAGACCTCGAGGAGCACGGAATCGAGGTAGTGTCCTACGTGGACTTCTAAGGGCTTGTCCGTAAATAAAACCTTTGCGCTAGCATCCGGCCTCCCAGACACTGCCAGCGAACGCCACCCACATTGCGCCACCAGTGAAAAATCGGAACCATTCGTCCACTCAACTCTCAACCCAGCTTATTCCATTGTGCCGGACCCGCTCAGGGGAAGAGATATTGAAACCACGGATTGCACGGATGATCACGGATAAAATGCTTCACAAGGGATTGAGCGAGTCTATCGTCGGGGCAGCCATCAGGGTCATGAACACCCATGATGACTGCAAAAGCCCTATCCGTGATTATTCGTGAAATCCGTGGTTTGCCGTATTTTTAAAGATTTTAACCACGGATAAGGAGCGTAGCGCGGTTGATGATCACGGATAAATGCTTCACAGGGAATTGAGCGAGTCTATCGTCGGGGCCGCCATGAAGGTCCTGAACACCCTCAAGCCGGGTCTGAGTGAGAAGGCCTATGAGAATGCTCTCGTCGTCGAGTTGATGAAACGTGGCCACACGGTACAGCAACAACGGCGGTTCGAGGTACGCTACGAGGGCATTCTGGTCGACAGCCTTGTGCCGGACCTTATCGTGGAAGATGCCGTCATCGCCGACTCCAAGGTCGTTTCCGCGTTCAACGATACCCATATTGCGCAGATGATGGGCTATCTGGCCATTACGGATTTGCGGCTCGCCCTTCTGCTAAACTTCAGGCATAAAGATCTTCGCTGGAAGCGTGTGGTGCGCTGATGGAGTCAAAAACCTAATCCGTGATTATTCGTGAAATCCGTGGTTTCCCGCTTTTTCAAAGATTTAAACCACGGATAAGGAGCGTAGCTCGGTGGATGCTCACGGATAAAATGATTCATCGGCTATCTGGCTATTACGGATTTGCGGCTCGCCCTTCTGCTCAACTTCAAGCACAAAGATCTGCGCTGGAAGCGTGTGGTGCGCTTATAGATGCAAAAGCCCTATCCGTGATTATCCGTGAAATCCGTGGTTTCCCGCTTTTTTTTAGGTCTTAACCACGGATAAGGAGCGTAGCGCGGTGGATGCTCACGGATAAAATGCCTCACAGGGAATTGGCCAAGTCTATCGTCGGGGCCGCCATGAGGGTCTTGAACACACATAATGACTGCAAAAGCCCTAATCCGTGATTATTCGTGAAATCCGTGGTTTCCCTACTGACACTAGCAAATCGCTCAATTTAGGTTATAATTTTTGCTCACCTTACAGGCAGCAGGAGGTTTTGGTAATGGAAGCCAAAGGGCGTCAGCTCGAAGCGCTCCTGAAAGAGATGGCAGGGGTGCTGGTCGCCTTTTCGGGGGGCGTGGACAGCTCGGTACTTCTGACTGCGGCCCATAAAGCCCTGGGAGACTCCGTGGTGGCCGTCACGGGTACATCGGCGAGCGTCCCGGCCCACGACCTGGAATCGGCGAAGACGATCTCGTCTCGGCTGGGCGTGCGCTGGATCACTTTGGAAAGCGGTGAACTCGACGATCAACACTATAAAGACAACCCCCGCAATCGCTGCTATTTCTGCAAGAAGAGTCTATTTACACGACTGGTTGAAAGGGCATCCGAAGAGCGGCTGCCTTTTGTAGTCGAGGGCAGCAACACCGATGACCTGACTGATATAAGGCCGGGCATGGCGGCTGCTCGTGAACTCGGCATCCGTTCCCCTTTCCTGGAAGTGGGCATCGGGAAGGAACTGATTCGCCGTCTTGCAAAGTACTACGGCCTTCCGAACTGCGACAAGCCTTCCTCTCCCTGCCTTGCATCAAGAATTCCATACGGAGAACTCATAACCCCCGAGTGTCTCGGGCGCATCGACAGGTGCGAATCGCTCCTGCGCAATATGGGATTTAGCCAGTTGCGCGTTCGCGACCACGGGACCCTCGCCAGAGTGGAAATACTGCCGGAAGACATGGGGCGGCTGTTTAAAAACGGGTTGCGGGAGGCCGTCGTCGCCGCATGCAAGGACGCAGGCTACACTTTCGTAACGCTCGATCTGCAAGGGTATAGGACCGGGGCCATGCATGAAGCGTTCGCGTGAACAGGATTTATTAGACCCACCTTTTCCGGTGAAGTTATCACCTGATGAGGGGTATCTTCAGACATGAAACGCATCTATTTTGACAATAATGCTACTACGCGGCTCAATCCCAAAGTCCTGGAGGAGATGCTCCCATATCTTCGCGATACTTACGGCAATGCGTCCAGCATCCACTGGTTTGGCCAGGAAACGAGACGGGCCATAGATTTAGCCCGAGAGCACGTTGCGGAATTTATCGCCGCATCTGCCGATGAAATCGTCTTCACGAGCGGCGGAACAGAGGCTGACAACCAGGCAATTCTCGGAATTGCGAACATCCTCGGAAAGCCCGGCAGGCGTATCATCACCACGGCCGTCGAGCACCAGGCCGTATGGAACTCGTGCAGTCACCTGGAGAAAAACGGATTTCGCGTGACCTATCTTTCCGTGGACAGCCAGGGACGAATAGATTTGCAGGCCCTTGCCGATTCAATCGATGATGATGTCATCCTGATCTCCGTAATGCTGGCCAATAATGAGGTCGGTACCGTGCAGCCGGTTCGGGAAGCGGCGCAAATAGCAAAATCAAGGGGAATACTTTTCCACACCGATGCCGTTCAGGCTGCGGGGAGAATTCCCTTGGACGTGCACCACCTGGGGGTCGATCTGTTGAGCCTATCTGCTCATAAATTTCACGGTCCCAAGGGTTGTGGCGCGCTCTTCGTCCGCTCGTCCATTCCCAGGCCGGTGCTTATACACGGCGGCCATCAGGAACGAATGATGCGGGCCGGGACCGAGAATGTCGCGGCCATCGTCGGTTTTGGACAGGCATGCCTGTTTGCCGGGCAGCGGCTTCACGAGAACAGTAGCTTTACCGAGTCGCTGCGGGATCGACTCGAAAAAGGGATCGTCGAGCGAGTACCGGAAGTTACGATCAACGGGTGCCCGGAACACCGCCTGCCCAACACCTTGAACGTGAGTTTCGAGGCGGTGGAAGGCCAGATGCTCGCCATGAATCTTGACCTCATGGGAATTGCCGTTTCCACGGGCTCAGCCTGTCAGTCCGATACGATGGGACCTTCCTATGTGCTCTTGGCGATGGGACGTACGGAAGCACAGGCATCGAGCTGTGTTCGTTTCTCGCTCGGCAGCGATAACACGGTGGAAGAAGTGGACATTGTTCTCAGGGCTCTCCCGGAATTGGTGGAAGGACTGCGGCATTGACTTTACCGAAAAAACGCATTGTGGTGGCCATGAGCGGCGGGGTTGACTCGAGCGTCGCGGCTTTTCTGCTCCTGGAGCAGGGGTTCGAGGTCATAGGAGTCACCCTGCAACTGCACGCATGCCACGAGTCCGCGCCGGGGAGATCGTGCTGCGGGACCGATGCCGTAGCCCAGGCCAGGGCTGCTGCGGGTTGCCTCGGTATACATCACTACGTGCTGGACTGCCGTCAGGTCTTCGAACAAGCCGTCCTGCTCCGGGCTTGGGAGGAATACTCCCGCGGCCGTACTCCCAATCCCTGCGTCATTTGTAATGAGCACATAAAATTAGGCATGCTGTTCGATTATGCCAAAGCGCTGGGCGCAGAGAAGATAGCCACGGGCCATTATGCCCGCATCGGCGTGCGAAACAACGGCGATGCTTTCCTCTTGCGCGGCGCGGACATTCTAAAGGACCAGTCCTATTTTCTCTTTTCTATATGTTCCGAGAGGCTTTCGGCGGCGTTATTCCCGGTCGGCCGGCTCACAAAGGACGCCGTTCGCACTATTGCGCGGCAAATCGGTCTGCGGAACGCGGAACGTGAAGAAAGCCAGGACGCGTGTTTTTCCACCAGAGGGACAGCCTACCCGGAAATCCTGCGGCAACGGTTCAATGAAGCCATGGACCCGGGACCGTTTCTTGATGAAGAAGGCAGGTTCCTGGGTATGCATGAAGGGATTCACCGATTCACCGTCGGGCAGCGACGCGGGCTCGGGGTGCCCCTGGGTTCCGCCGCCTGGGTGAAATCCATTGACCCGAAGAGCGGCGCTGTTTTTCTCACTACCACAAAAGAAGGATTGACCGCCCAGGGGCTGATCGCAACCGGTGTCCGCTGGCATGCTTTGGCGCAGAGATTTAAGCGGCTTCGCTGCTCCGTTCAGGTTCGGTACAATCAGGCCCCGGTTTTGGCCACTGTCGAGCAAGACGAACCGGGGACCGTGCGGGTCCTGTTCGAGCGCCCCCTGATGGCGGTCTCACCCGGACAGGCCGCAGTTTTTTACTGCGGCGACCGTCTGCTTGGAGGAGGATGGATAGACCGGGGCATTCATTGCGCATCAAGCGGCCCTGCAAAGGTACAAAATGAATCCAACCGATAACAATCGTTATGCACGGCAACAAATCCTGCCCGAAATAGGTGAAAACGGTCAGGCTAAACTGGCTCAGAGCACCGTTTTTATCCTCGGGTGCGGCGCGCTCGGATGCTTTCAGGCCGAACTGCTGGCAAGGGCCGGTCTGGGCAGGCTTAGAATCGCAGACCGTGACCTCGTGGAGTGGAGCAATCTGCAACGGCAGGTCCTTTTCGAAGAGAGCGACGCGGCGGCGAATGTCTCCAAAGCCGAAGCCGCTGCACGGCGCCTGCGGGCGATAAATTCCACCATCGCCGTGGAATCGCTGGCTGTAGATGTGACAACGCGAAACGCAGAATCGCTGCTGGCGGACGCCGATCTAGTCCTCGACGGCACCGACAACTTCGAGACCCGTTATCTGATCAACGACGTTTGCATCAAACAGGGCAAACCCTGGGTGTATGCTGGAGTGCTCGGCACGGTGGGCATGGTCATGCCGATCCTCCCGGGCCGTGGTCCCTGCCTGAGATGCGTTGTCCCCAGCCCTCCCGATCCCGGCTCCGTGCCCACCTGTGATACAGCAGGCGTACTCAACTCAGCCGTTGCCGTCATGGCCTCGCTGCAGGTGACTACCGCACTGCGGATACTGCTGGGATCGCCCCCGGCCGAAACGGGCCTCTTATACGCCGATGTCTGGAACGGCTCCTTTGAACTTATGAAGTTCCAAAGAGATGAGCAATGTCCATGCTGCGGCCTCGGTAATTTCCAATTCCTCGATGCGCGCCAGGTCTCCTGGACAACCTCTCTTTGCGGCCGCAATGCCGTCCAGGTAAACCCTCCGCGATCCGTCGAGCTTGACTTGGAGGCCCTTCGCCAGCGGCTCGAGCCGGTCGGCCGCGTCAGTTCCAGCGGCCTGCTGATTCGCTTTAAAGCCGATGACGGCGAAATGGTTATCTTTCCGGATGGCAGGGCCATTGTCGCAAATACGACGGATCTGGCCAAGGCAAGGACTTTTTACGCACGATATATCGGGACATAGGTGTCTGGGCGATTGGCATTAATGGAAGGTTACAAAATGGACTTCATCGAGGCCCTTACGGCGGGAGTGGAACTCAGAAGACCCGCCGTTGGATGGCTTGTTCCGCTGCTTGAATCTCAGGGGCACCAAGAAGGCCTTTTGCTCCGCGCAGCCGACAGGCTGAGGGCCCAAACGATGGGCGAGGCCGTTCATCTTAGAGGCATCATTGAGTTTTCGAACCACTGCAGAAAAAACTGCCTGTACTGTGGATTGAGAAGGCATAATGACAGCCTTGAAAGATACCGGCTCACGCGCGAAGAGATCTTGGAAGCCGCAATAAGCGCCTGGCAGATAGGATATAAGACCGTTGTGCTTCAGTCGGGCGAGGACCTCTATTTTAGCACGGACCTGATGGCCGATATCATTTGTGAAATAAAATCCAGGACAGGACTCGCCATAACCCTGAGCCTGGGAGAGCGCGGCAAAAGCGCCTATTCGGCATGGAGGAAAGCCGGCGCGGACCGGTATCTGCTGAGGATTGAAACAACTGACGAGAAAATCTTTAGAGAGCTTCACCCGGATGATGACCTTGATAAAAGAAAGCGGTGCCTTTTCGTGCTCAAAGAACTCGGCTACCAGTTGGGGAGCGGCGTCATGGCCGGGCTGCCGGGACAGGACGCCCTAAGCCTGGCCAAAGATGTGATCTGGATGCGCGAACTCGGAGCGGAGATGATCGGCATAGGTCCTTTCATACCTCACCCCCGGACCCCTTTAAAAAACGAGAAGGGGGGAACGATCGAGCAGGCTTTGCGGCTTGTGGCCGTTTTGAGGCTGGTATTCCCGTACGCCCATATCCCGGCTACAACTGCGATGGGCACCCTCGATCCACTCGGAAGAGAAAAAGCCCTTCAGGCGGGAGCGAATGTTATGATGCCCAACATCACTCCCACCAGGGTCAGGCCACTGTATGAACTCTACGCCAACAAGATATGTCTGGATGAAAATGCCGACAGGTGCTTTGACTGTGTTGCATCCAGGATTATATCGCTTAACAGGACGATTGGAGCCGACTGCGGGCATGTGATCAGGCAGGCCCTGTCCTGAAGGCATCCCGCGACCGCCCGACACGTCCGTTAGACACACGATACCGACATGCACATGCAGCACTATCCGGTATATATTTTCGCATGATGCGCGTTTTTTTAATGAGTGTCCATCCGGTGACCCGGATAAATGTAGGAGAACGTCACCTTATTAGACGCTTGCAGTTTCCGATTAGGAAAGGAGGTATTTTTCGTACTGGCTAGGAAATCGAGGGGTTGCGCGGAGGCGTACTTGAGTACGCCGCACAAGGAAGCCCGACGATTGACACCGCCAGGGCGGAAAATAACCCTTTCCAGACGGAAACTAATTAAGTGATATATGTAAGTCTATCCAACGAGGAAGATTATGAAGGCAATTGCGCTCCTCTCCGGAGGCCTGGACAGCTCTCTGGCCGTCAAGCTCATGATTGACCAGGGTATCGATGTAATAGCTTTCCATTTTACCAGTCCTTTCTGCAACTGCACGCCCAAAAAGGCTGGGTGCAGGAACCAGGCGCGTATCATTGCAGAAGAGCTGGGAGTCGATATCCAGGTAATAACCAAGGGCATGGATTACCTGGAAATCGTAAGGGACCCTCCCCACGGTCACGGCAGGGGCATGAACCCGTGCATCGACTGCCGGATCTATATGCTAAGGAAAGTCAAGGAGAGGATGGCTTCGCTGGGCGCTTCCTTTGTGGTGACTGGAGAGGTGCTCGGCCAGAGACCCATGTCTCAGCACAGGAATGCGCTGGCAGTCATAGAAAGGGAAAGCGGTCTAAAGGGACTTATCCTGAGACCCCTTTCGGCCCACCTTTTTCCGCCGAGCCTGCCCGAGCGCGAGGGAATAGTGGATCGCGAAAGACTTCTGTCCATAACGGGCAGATCGCGAAAAACGCAGATCGATATGGCGAAGGACCTCGGGATAAGGGACTATCCCTGCCCCGCCGGTGGATGTCTGCTAACAGACCCCGTCATAGCGTCCAGGCTCCGGGACCTCTTCGCCTCCACACCCGGCTTTGACATGACTGACATCCATCTTCTGAAAGTGGGAAGACATTTCAGGGTCCTACCGGCCCTCAAGGTTATCGTGGGAAGGAATGAAGCGGAGAATGAGCGGATCAGTTGCCTGACAAAACCGGGATTTACACTCTTTACTCCTGCAAATTTCAGAGGACCTGCAGCTTTGGCGACAACCATTCCCGAAGGACCGGAGGATCGTGTTATCGGGGAGATGGTGGCCCGCTATTCCAAAGATATCCGTGAGGGATATGAACTCAATAAAGAAGTAATTGGTGGCAATGTATCAACGCTGACTGTGACTGGTAAGCTTTCTCAAGAGGTCATCGATACTTTTCAAATAGGTAATCTAGCTGAATATAAATCAGCCCGGGGTCATGAACGCTGCCCCGAGGTTTGCGTGCCCGGCGAACCATTGCCCTGAAGGTAGAAATATGAATTGAATTAATAACTAAAACAAAGTAAAATAATCTTTACTGAACTGTGAAGCTCTCTGTAGTTACTGGATCACGCTCCTATTCAAATTCTGCTTTTGAAAGCTCGTTGGATGAGTCAGCCAGAGCAAACCGGCACAATTATTGACAGCCGCTCCATCTACAACCGGATGCAAGCCTTCGAGTCAGGTGTCGATCCAGTGCGGGTTCGGGAAATCCTGGCCAAGGCGCTGGAACTCAAAGGGCTCGATTCGGAAGACGTCGAAGCCCTTATTTCCGTTAGCGCTCCCGATCTGATCGAAGAACTTTTTCATACCGCCCGAAGTGTTAAAGAATCCATTTACGGCCCCCGCATCGTTCTCTTCGCGCCCCTTTATATTTCCAACCTTTGCAAAAATAACTGTCTTTACTGTGGGTTCCGCGCTGAAAACAGGCAGATACGGCGGCGCGCTCTGTCACAGGAAGAAATCGCATCTGAGGTCAAAATCCTCGTAGAGCAGGGCCACAAGCGCATTCTCATGGTTGCCGGCGAAAGCTATGCCGGCGAAGGTTTTTCCTATATTCTCCAATCGATCGAAACGGTCTACAAAACCCGTAGCGGGCGGGGGGAGATCCGGCGCGTAAACGTCAATCTGGCCCCACTGTCCATAGATGAATTCAGGGAGCTCAAAGCCGCCGGTATCGGTACCTACCAGGTTTTCCAGGAGACTTATCACCCGGAGACCTATTCCATCATGCACCCCTCCGGCCGCAAACGCGATTACGCCTGGCGCTTCGGGGCAATTGAGCGTGCGATGGAGGCGGGAATCGACGATGTGGGGATGGGAGTGCTCTTGGGATTGTACGACTGGAGGTTCGAAATTCTGGCCCTGCTCCGGCATGTGGAACATCTCGACGCCGTGTTTGGAGTTGGACCTCACACGATAAGCGTGCCCAGGCTGGAACCCACGGTCGGCTCACAGATCGCCTCAAATCCTCCGCACCCTGTGAGCGACGGCGATTTTCTTAAAATAGTCGCCATATTGCGAATGGCCGTGCCATATACCGGCATAATAATGTCAACCCGTGAGGATGCTGAGACGCGGCGGTCAACTTTAGCCTTGGGGGTTTCGCAAATTTCGGCGGGCAGCCGGACCAATCCGGGCGGATACGCGGATGGGGTCCAGGAGAGGGGCGCTCAGTTTGAGCTTGGCGACCACCGCACCCTTGACGAAGTGGTCGGCGACCTCGCCGACCTTGGGTACATCCCGTCATTTTGTACGGCATGCTACAGGTTGGGGCGAACGGGCCGGGATTTCATGGCGGTTGCAAAACCGGGCGCCATCAAGTTCCGTTGCGACCCGAACGCGCTTTCGACCTTCCTTGAGTACCTGATCGATTATGCGTTGCCTGAAACCGTGCTTGCAGGCGAAAAGCTGATAGCGGCTCAACTCGATCGAATGGAGGAACACCAGAGGGCGAGAGCATCGAGGATGCTCGATCGGGTTCGCGCAACGGAACGGGATGTTTATGTCTGATGTCTAGAATAGAGCGCGATTTTCTCGGTGAGCTTGCCATTCCGGAAGGCAGGCTATATGGCATACATACGGCCAGGGCGCTGGAGAATTTTCCTCTCAGCGGCCGTCCGGTTCGTCCCGAACTCGTTCGTGCCTTCGGGCAGGTTAAGCTGGCGTGCGCTCAGACTAATCGAAGACTGGGATCATGGAAAAGCGATCCCCAAAAAGCTGATGCTATCGAACGCGCCTGCATCGAAATGGGCGAAGGGCTGCTTACCGAACATGTCGTGGTTGACCAGCTTCAGGGAGGCGCCGGCACCAGCAGCAACATGAATGTAAATGAGGTGCTCGCCAACCGTGCCCTGGAAATTCTTGGTGAAGCGCACGGCAGCTACGGCAGGGTATCTCCGCTCGACGACATCAATCTGCACCAATCCACAAACGATACCTATCCCACAGCCCTGAAGCTCGCCGCAATATGGCGCCTTCGGGTGCTGGAATCAAGAATCGTTTCGATCCAGGAAGGATTCCAGGATCTCGAGAAGCGCTTCGCCCACGTGGTCAAGGTTGGCCGGACCCAGCTTCAGGACGCGGTCCTTACGACTCTCGGACGGGAAATGAGCGCCTACGCGGAAGCCCTTAACCGAGACAGGTGGCGGATCTACAAATGCGAGGAACGGCTGCGTGTAATCAATCTTGGCGGGACTGCTATCGGCACCGGGTTATCTGCGCCGAGAGATTTCATCTTCGGGGTGACTGACTCGTTGCGGGCAAATACCTCTATTGGCTTTGCCCGTGCTGAGAACCTGATCGACAACACCCAAAACGCAGACGTATTCGTAGAAGTATCGGGAATTTTGAAGGCCTGCGCAGCGAGTATGCTGAAAATCTGCTCGGACCTGCGGCTGATGGCCAGCGGACCGGAGAGTGGGTTTGCCGAGATTATCCTGCCCCAGCGTCAGGTCGGATCTTCCATAATGCCGGGGAAAGTCAATCCGGTAATCCTGGAGGCAGCAAGCCAGGCGGCCATGCTCGTATTCGGTCTGGACGCCTCGCTCACTTTCGCCTGCGCTTCGGGGAGCCTTGAACTCAATCCCTTTCTGCCGCTGGTGGCTTCCTGCCTGCTCGACAGCATCGACTTGCTTGCCAACGCTTCAGATATTGTGTGCCGGCTCTGCGTTGCCGGGATCGAAGCCGATGAGGAAAAGTGCAAGAGATACGTTGAGATATCCACCGTGGCGGCAACGGCCCTCTTGCCGGTCCTCGGCTACGATCTCATGTGCCTGATCGCACGGCGCGCACGCGAAGAAAAAAAGAGCGTCCGGCAGATCGTGCTTGACGAAAAGCTGCTGACCCCCGAGCAGTTTGACCGGCTTACAAGCGCGGAAGCCGTGTGCAGTCTGGGAGGCGCTGCAAAAAGGCCGGGAGGCGCCGAATGAGGAAAGCCCCCAGGAGCATGCGCATTCATATCGGCATTTTCGGCCGCCGCAACGTCGGCAAATCGAGCCTTTTGAACGCGATCACGCGCCAAAGCGTAGCCATTGTCTCCGAATTCGCCGGAACGACTACCGATCCGGTCGAAAAACCGATGGAACTGCTGCCGCTGGGTCCTGTGCTCTTCATCGACACAGCGGGCATAGACGACGAAGGGTCGCTCGGAAGGCTGCGGATGGAAAAGACGCGCCAGGTATTCGACAGGACCGACATCGGTGTGCTTGCAACCGATTATTCAACCTGGAGCGATTTCGAGGAAGGTATTGTCGAAGAGCTTGGGGCTCGTGGAATCCCGATGTTCGTCGTTTTCAATAAGTGCGATCTTGGCGCCCCCGACCCTGCCCAACTAAAAGAGCTCTCCGGCCGAAAAATACGTGCCGTTTGCGTCAGCGCGCGTTCCGGTGAGGGGGTTGCTTCACTGCGGCAGGCGCTGCTGGAGAGCGCTCCAGCCCACTTCATCGACGATCCGGCAATTGCCGGGGACCTTGTCGGGCCGGCAGAGGTAGCCGTACTGGTAATCCCGATCGATAAGGAAGCGCCCAAAGGCCGGCTGATTCTACCCCAGGTCCAGACCATCCGGGACTTGCTCGACAGCGACGCTCTTTGCATGATGGTAAAGGAGCGGGAGTTGCGAATGGCCTTTGAAAAGTTAAAGAGTCCACCAAAGCTGGTGATCACGGACTCGCAGGCATTCTTGAAAGTCGCGGCCGACACCCCTGCGGGCGTGCCGATGACCAGCTTCTCGATCCTTTTTGCGCGCTTCAAGGGCGATCTGCCCACGCAAGTCGAAGGTGCCCTTGAGGTCGAAAAGCTAAGGGCTGGAGACCGGGTGCTGATCGCCGAGGCATGCACTCATCATCCGATCGCAGAGGACATCGGCCGGGTGAAAATCCCGCGCTGGCTGACTCAATATGTGGGAGCAAGGCTGCAAATCGATCACGTCCAGGGGCACGATTTCCCCGAGGACCTTTCGCCTTACAGGCTCATAATCCATTGCGGCGCCTGCATGTGGAACCGCAGAGAAATGCTGAGCCGAATACTTCACTGCCGTCAGGCAGGCGTTCTAATCACCAACTACGGACTCGTAATCGCATACAGCCTGGGCATCATGGAGCGCGCGCTTGCGCCGTTCCCCGCTGCGCTGGACATTTACCGCAAATCACGCCTCGCGGGGGTCGAAACTGAGTGGAGGCAAGAGGGACAGCCGTGAGTGAGAAAAAAGAACCCATTGAGTTGGCGATCTGCATGGGCAGTTCCTGCTTTTCGAGAGGCAACAAAAAAAACATCGCTCTGATCCGGGATTACATCGAGCGGCACGGGCTTTGCGGAAAGGTGCTTTTGAAAGGGCACCTGTGCGAAAGCCTCTGCAAAGACGGCCCCAACCTGACGGTTGACGGCAACGTCTTTAGCCTGATGAACTCCGATTGCCTGGAATTTATTCTCGATGACCATCTGAAAGGTAAGCAATAGGCAGCGACATGAACTCTCAAACCCCCATCTATACTGAACGGACTGAATGCCAGGACTGCTTCAAGTGCATTCGGGAGTGTCCCGTAAAAGCGATTAAAGTCGAAAACGCTTGCGCCGCAGTCATTCCGGACCTGTGCATCATGTGCGGTCACTGCGTCGAGATATGTCCGAACGGGGCCAAGCATGTTAGAGACGATCTGAAACGGGCGCGCAACCTTCTTGCCGAAAAAGAAGAGGTCTATGCGTCGCTTGCACCCTCTTTTGTCAGCGAATTCCCCGATATTCCCGCAACGGCGGTTATCCGCGTCCTGAAGAAGCTCGGTTTCAAGGGCGTTTCGGAGACGGCGCTCGGCGCAGAACTGGTCTCAGGGAGCGCGGCCACACTGCTCGAGGACAGGACCCCACGGGTTATCATCTCCACCGCATGCCCGGTAGTCGTTAATTACATCGGAAAATACGTTCCGCAATATGTCAACTGCCTGATGCCCCAAGTTTCGCCGATATTGGCGCACTGCAAAATGTTGCGCGAAACATTCGGTCCCGGCATTGGCGTCGTCTTTTTCAGCCCCTGCATCGGCAAAAAGCGAGAGGCGGATTCAAATCCAAACATTCTCGACATAGCCCTGACATTCGAAGACATGCGGCGCTGGATGGTTGAAGAGGGACTCATCTTCGAAACCGATTCGAGCGGCTCGGAGAGCTTTGTTCCTTTTAGCGCCCGTGAAGGGGGCCTCTACCCGATCGATGGAGGCATGATGGCCGGGGTCAAAGCAAACTGCAGCATCATGGAAGCAGATTGTATGGCTTTCTCAGGGATTCGTAATATTAAAAACGCGATTTCGGGCCTGAATGAAATGCGCCTTTCCCACCCCGTCTTTCTTGAGCTGCTGGCCTGCGAGGGGGGGTGTGTAAACGGCCCAAAGGCGAGCCAGCGCCATGCTACCGCCTGGAAGCGCTGCCAGATCATAGACTATGCAAAATATCCCCGAAACGAGATACCTCGCCCGCTTGAAGCTCCGCAGTCAGACGGGCTCGCCCCCGATCCGGTGCCTGCCAAGGAGTACAGTGACAAGATAATGAAGCAGGCACTTCAGTCGGTTGGCAAGTACGGTCCGGAGGACGAACTGAACTGCGGCGGCTGCGGTTATGACAACTGCCGCGAGTTTGCAAAGGCACTGATCGACGACAAGGCCGAGAAGGTAATGTGCGTCTCCTACATGCGAAAACTGGCCCAGAAGAAGGCCAACGCCCTGATGGAGAAGGTCCCCAGCGCTATCGTGCTGGTCGATGAGGAGATCAGGTTGATCGAGTGCAATATGAATTTCGCCAGGATTCTTGGCCCTGACGTTGAAGCAGCATTCCGCAGAAAGCCGGGCCTGGAGGGTGTGCTTCTGCGTGAGATTGCGCCGTTCCATTCGCTTTTCAAAACGGTCCTCGAGAAAGACGAGGATATGCTCAGTCGCGATCTGAGGCATAAAAAATCGGTGCTCCACGTGGACATCTTTTCCATCGAAAAACATCGGGTCGTGTGCGGCATTTTCCAGGACATCACCAAACCGACCGTTCATAAAGAGGCCATGATTCAGAAGGCGCAGGAAGTTATCAAGAAAAATCTGGCGACTGTTCAGCAGATTGCTTTCCTGTTGGGCGAAAATGCGGCGGAATCCGAAGTGATCCTGAACTCCATAATCCAGGCCGTAACCACACAGGAAGTCGAATGATAAAGACCACCAGGGATTTCTTTCTCGATATCGACTCATACCAGTTTAACAAGTACCGGCAATATGTCTCCGGAGACGTAGTGCTGACCCATAAGATCAAGGAAGAAAACCGCGTGATCACCTGCCTCTCCGATGGGCTGGGCAGCGGGATAAAGGCGAGCGTTCTGGCGAATCTCACGGCCACTATGTCCTTGAAGTTCATTTCCAATTACGCCGATGTGAGCGAGACTGCCGAAGTCATTATGGAGACCCTGCCTGTCTGCAAGGTTAGAAAGATCAGCTACTCGACTTTTACCATAATCGACATCAACAGCTCGGGACACGCCCGCGTAATAGAGCACGGAAATCCCGATTACGTGCTGCTGCGGGGCACCGAGGTCGTCAAGGTCCCAAGATCTCCGTTGCATCTAAAGAAATGGAGCGATAGGCAAGTCAAACTTTCCGAGTTAGACTTCCATATCGGGGACAGGCTCATCTATTTTTCTGACGGCGTCAGCCAGGCAGGCATGGGACTGCCCAGCTACCCGCTCGGGTGGGGCAGCAGGGAGGTGACCAGGAATATCGCGCAGTGGATTAGCTGGGAAAAGGGGCTATCCTCGCGGCAACTCTCAAGGAAGATTGCGATTCACGCACGCCAGATCGACTCCTTCGAACCCAAGGACGATATCACCTGCGGGGTGATATATCTGCGGCATCCCCGTTTTCTGCTGCTTGTAACTGGGCCGCCCTTTTCGGAGGCCAAAGACCAGGAACTGGCCGCAGTGGTCAAATCTTTCAACGGACGAAAAGTAATTTGCGGAGGCACAACCGCACAAATTCTGGGCCGCGAACTCGACGAAGAGATCGAAATGGACCTGGACAATGTCGATCCGGAAATTCCTCCGCCTTCACGGATGGCGGGGATCGACCTTATAACCGAGGGCACGCTTACCCTCAGCAAGGTGGCGGAGATGCTTGAGAGCGGGCAAAAGCCCGAGCTGGCAAGGTCCAACGCCGCCTCCGATCTTGTATCGATCCTGCTGGACAGCGACGTTATCTTTTTCCTGGTGGGGACCCGGGTGAACGAAGCCCATCAGGACCCCAACCTCCCGGTGGAACTCGACATTCGCCGCAACATAATCAAGAAAATCATTACCCTGCTCGAAGAAAAATACCTAAAAGAAACGCAGAAACGCTTTATTTAGGGTAGACCATGCCCTTTTCATCTCCTATGCGTCCTGTGCGTCTCAGGCGTTAATGCCTTCGAACAAAATGCTTGATAAATATCGTTCACCTGCATCGGGAAGGACGACCACAATTATCTTATCTTTGTTTGCGGGCAAAGCTGCCGATCGAACGGCCGCTGCCATCGCTGCACCGCTGGAAATCCCGCAGGTGATTCCTTCTTCCTTGTGCAGACGCCTCGCCATTTCCACGGACTCATCGTTTGTCACGGTGGCTATTTCGTCTACCAAATCCAGGTCCAGCACGTCCGGTTTGAACCCGGCGGCAAGACCCTGGATTTTGTGCGGTCCCGGCTTTGGCGGTTCCCCGTTGCGGATGGCGGTCAAAACCGGTGAATGAATCGGCTCAACGGCAACCGACCAGATGGATTTTCCTTTGACCCCCTTAATATACCGGTTTACCCCGGTTATAGTTCCGCCGGTCCCTACCCCCGATATTAAAATGTCTATGCGGCCGTCGGTATCGTCCCAAATCTCAGGGCCGGTGGTCTTGAAATGAATTTCAGGATTGGCTGGATTTTTGAACTGCTGAGGCATGAAGTATTTTTTAGGGTCGCCGCCCGCGATCTCTTCGGCTTTTCCAATGGCCCCAGGCATGCCTTTGGCGCCTTCGGTCAAAATCAATTCCGCCCCGAATGCCTTGAGCATGCGCCGGCGTTCAAGGGACATGGTTTCAGGCATGGTTAGAACCAGTGGGTATTGCCTGGCCGCACAAACAAACGCCAGGGCGATCCCGGTATTGCCGCTGGTTGGTTCGATCACGGTTACATCCCGTTGACCTTTTTTCAGCTTTCCCTGCTCCTCGGCAGCCCAGATCATTGCTGCCCCGATCCGGCACTTCACCGAATAGGAGGGGTTGCGCCCTTCGATCTTTGCCAACACTATCCCGGGCAATCCTGCCGTGATTCGATTGATGCGGACCAGAGGGGTCCGGCCGATGCTCAAACTGTTGTCCTCAAATATCATTCCCATGTCTACTCTCCTTCCTTCACTCGTTGGGTGAGCTACCACCTCTAAAACTTTCTTCGCACTCTCAGAGGACCTCCTCTGCAAGTTGATTGTTTTTGTGGGATAAGCATTGATTCCGCTCTGACAAGTCTTCTTATTTCATTTAAGGAATAAACGCCGCCAGTTCGCCACGAAATCGTACACCTGTCGGGTGTTTAGGAAAAATCAGGTCTCCCGCTCCCGCCCATCGCGTGTGATAGACCTATCCTGCGGTCGACCTCCGCGCTACGCACTCACACATCGAGCAGGGAGGCCGGCAAGCACGATTCACAAAGTGAAGTCGTGCGAAGCTCGCGAAGCGTGATCTTGACACCATTTTCACTTCACCTTTTGATGTGCTGCACATTTGGCTTGCCTCCAAACGCACCACGGGTACTATCTGCATTGTCTGCATGGTTGCGCGTGCAGCTCTCGCTTTTTGAGAATTCGAGCAGGGTATTGTATAAGTCTATCATACGAGGCTGTCATTTTGGGATGCATCGGTCAGTGCCGGGCGCCGCGAAGTTCCCTGATTTTCGCTGCAAGTATCTCGGCTGCGCGGTCTATTTGCTCAATTGTGGTGAGCCGGCCTAGACTCAAGCGAACAGCGCCAAAGCCTTGCTCGCGGGATGTCCCCATGGCGGCGAGCACCCCGGATAATTCACCGCTGCCCTCATGGCAGGCCGATCCGGTGGAGGCTGCGATCTCCGGTGTCTGCGCCAGTAGATCTGCTCCGACTACCCCTTTGAAACTGACGTTAAGGGTGTTGGGGAGCCGCTCGGTTGGGTGTCCGTTCAACATTACGCCATCCGCCAGCTCGCCTAACCTGCCGTAGAAATGCTCCCGCAGGCGGAGGATGCTCGCGCCATCGGCGGCCAAGCGCTGTGCGGCCAATTCGGCCGCCTTGCCAAGGGCTGCTATATAAGGAACATTTTCCGTACCGGCACGGCGTCCTCCTTCTTGCCCGGCGCCGTGCAGATAGGTGTCGATTTTTATCCCGCTACGTATGAAAAGCGCACCAATTCCCTTGGGGGCATAAAGCTTGTGGCCTGCGACCGTCAAGAGGTCCACCCGCAGATCGTCCACCAGCGTTGGGATCTTCCCCACCGACTGGGCCGCATCGGTATGAAATACGATCCCTTTTTCACGGGCGATTGCCCCGATTTCGGCCAACGGCTGGATCGTCCCCACTTCGTTATTGGCGTGCATGACACTGATGAGTATGGTCTTTCCTGTGATGGCGCGGCGAACTGCCTGGGGATCGATGCGGCCGGCGCCGTCAACCGGCAGATATGTGGCCGTGAAGCCCTGTCTTTCCAACCAATGGACAGGGTTCAGAACTGCAGGATGTTCGATTGCGGTGGAAATGACGTGCTTCCCTCGGTCCATGTTGGCAAGAGCGGCGCCGATCAGGGCCTGGTTATTGGACTCGGTACCGCCGCTGGTGAAGATCACTTGCGCCGCATCACAGCCCAGCAGGTCCGCCACCCTGGTTCGCGCCAGTTCTACCGCCTCCCTGGCCTTTTTCCCGTAAGGATGGCTGCTGGAAGGATTGCCGAACACCTCGGCCAGGTAAGGAACAAGCTCTTCTATTACGGCAGGGTCGGTGGGGGTCGTAGCGTTGTAATCGAGATAGATGGGTTGCATGCGCACCTCCATGTTCAGGACTGAGGACTGAGTGCTGAGGACTGCGTGGAAAACCTTTCTTAATCCTGCTAATCCTGTCCAAGTCCCGGGCATACCGCTTTGCGAAGTTCCCAGATTCCGGCGGCATCAATCCTGGCCGCGGCGGCTCGGCGCCCGCGCAGGTTCCAACAGACGACAAAAGGCGCACAGACCTGGCGCGCCGGTTGCTTGCCCGCATTTTTCACAAGGGCGAAGTTCGGGCCGTATGTACCCTTTGAGAAGGCTGTTTTCTTTGGCCCGCAAAAAACTGAAGTAGAACTGCAGTTTCGTCCCGGGAGAATTATTCTCCATAGAGTTCAGAACATCTTTCAGACGAAGGCTTGTCGCTCCCACTGAAAACGGGCATTCATCCTCCATGTATTCAATGTTGGAGATGATCGCATAAGCGGCGGTTTCGCGCTCATAGAACCGGGCAAGAGGTTTTGCCCTCTTCACCAGGCCCGCACCATCAGCCGGGAGCACGGGCGATTGTCTGACAAGATATTCGGCTTCCCAATGTAGAACATTCCCAAACAGAACAGCCGCTTCGTCATCCAGATTATGGCCTGTGGCAATGACCGTGTAGCCCAGCTCTCGAGCAACGCGGTTCATTTCATGCCGTTTCACCAGGCCGCACACCGAGCAGAATTTTTTTCTTCCACCCTTTCTCCGGCCGGCCATTTCGGGTATTGTTTTTCCATAGATATCGGCGACATCCAGGACATGCAGTTTCACTTTGGGGGAGATGTCCTGCACAAACTTTTCGACATACTCACCCGATCTTTTTGAATAGCTGCACTCTGCCTCTATCCCCAGGTCCATATACAACCCATCGGCCTGGAAGCCCAGTTTCAATAGAATGCGCCACAGGGACAGGCTGTCTTTTCCCCCCGATACCGCGACCAGTATCCGGTCGTCAGGTTCGAACATGCGGTGCTTTTTGATGAAGCTGAGTGTTATATTTTCAACCCACTCCGCAAAATGTTCTTCACACAGAGCGAGTCTATGCTGGCGCATATTGATGACGCTATCTGCCGTGCACCTGCGGCAACGATGTACTCCCACTTAGCTCCTACCCGCCCGAAATAACGGAAATCAGCTTGACCTCGCCCTGATCTCCAAGTCTGGTTTCATTATTGACCAGTTTACCGTCTCTGACAGCCAGAACGCTTTGGGGGTTGAGTCCCAACTGTGTTATCAATTCCCGGATGGTTATCTTGCCGGGTATTTGCCATTCCGCATTTCTAAAGATGACTTTGACCATAAGCGAACTTCGAATTCAGTTGACTTAGTTCCGGGCTGACTGAGTTTATATCCGGGAGAAACGCAAATCATTTGGAAATCACGAATATACCGATTTGCGCAAATATATTAGGGAACCTGCAAATACGCCCCCTATCTCCAATATACTCGCAACGCTCGATTGTAATCCCTTTGTCTTGGCAGAACACGAAAAAATCGCAGATACTCAGAAAATGAAGGTTTGGCGTTTCATACCATTGATATGGCAGGGAAGCCGTGACGGGCGCCCTGCCCTTGAAGAACATCTGAAACCTTGCGCTGTAATGGGCAAAGTTGGGAAACCCAACGATTACCTTCTTGCCAACCCTCAAAGAATCCCAGACCACCGGTTCGACATGCTTGACCTGCTGTAAGCTCTGATTGAGAATTACATAATCGAACGAACGGTCCGGAAACTCGGAAAGCCCCGAGTCGATATCTCCGTGAAATACGTTCAAGCCACGCTCAACGCATGTGTATATGGCTTGTTCGTCGATTTCTATACCCTGGCCGTGTGCTCCTCTTTCCTTTATCAGCATATAGAGCAGCTCTCCTCCGCCGCACCCGAGATCGAGCACCGAGGAGCCGGAGACAATCAATTCGGCAATAATCCGGTGGTCCACCCGGCTGGACTCAGACGGCATATTCGCTCATTACCTCGTACCCGTTGTATACCTTCTTCAGGAAGTGGGTGATCAAATGGGTTTCCTCCGCTATTTCGAGCAAAAAGGCATCATGCCCGTAGGTGGAATCGATTTCGCAATAGCTGGCCTCCAGACCCGCAAGTTTGCAGGCCCTGACGATTTCCTTGGTCTGATACGCGGGGTAGAGCCAGTCGGACTTGAAGGCAATCACCAGGACCTTCGCATCCGTCCCCCTCAACAACTCGTGGAGAGACCCTCCCTCACCGGCGTCGAAATTGTCCATTGCCTTGGTGATGTAAAGGTAAGAGTTGGCATCGAACCTTTTCACGAAATTCTCGCCGTGGTAGTGAAGGTATCCTTCCACCTCGAAGCCGGGGTCGAACTTGAACGGATCGATACTGTCTTTGCGCTGCCTCCCGAACTTTTCGTGCATCGAGGCATCGCTCATGTAGGTGATGTGTCCGACCATCCTGGCAACCGACAATCCCCTGGCAGGAGGCGGCCCGCCGTAGTAGTGCCCCGACTTCCAGTGGACGTCGGCCATTATTGCCTGCCGTCCGACCTCGTCAAAGGCGATTTGTTGAGGCGAGTGCTTGATCGCCGTCGAGATGGGGATAACACTGCGCACCCGGTCCGGGTACCGGGTCAGCCAGGAGAGCACCTGCATCCCGCCCATCGATCCGCCCGATACGCTCAGGAGCTTCTCTATGCCGAGGTGATCCAGAAGTAGTTTCTGGCAGTTCACCATGTCATGCATCGATATAAGCGGAAAACTCAGCCCGTAAGGTTTTCCCGTGTCAGGGTTGATGCTCGAGGGCCCGGTCGTCCCCTTACAGCCCCCCAGAACGTTTGAGCATATAACGAAATATTTATTGGTATCGAAGCCTTTTGCGGGACCAATCATGCCGTCCCACCATCCCGGCTTTCTTGCCCCCCGGTGAAATCCCGCTGCGTTGGCATCTCCCGAAAGGGCGTGGACGATCAGGATCGCATTGGTGCGTTCGCGGTTGAGTTCTCCATATGTTTCGTAGGCGATGGTGACCTTTTCGAGCTTCCGGCCGGACTCCAGCAAAAACCCTCCCGGCGGGGAGATCGTTATGGATTTGGTCTCAACAATACCTATACTCCCTTTTTGACTCACTTCATCTTCTCCATCTAACTTCTATCGAAACCCCGCTCCGTTTTTGACACTGGAGGGGGGTTAAACGATTCCAACGAATGTCGCTAATATTCAGCAGGTTTATTTGCCCTCGCCCCCTTTTTCAAGCGCTTGGCTTATGTCGTTGATGATGTCCCGAATATTTTCCAGACCTATCGAAAGCCGTATATAATCTTCAGTGACACCGGTCGCTTCCTGCTCTTCCCTGGTGAGCTGCTGGTGTGTTGTCGAAGCAGGATGGATGACCAGGCTTTTTGCATCTCCGATATTGGCAAGGTGCGAAAGCAGCTTTACGGAATTGATGAATTTCTTTCCAGCCTCGAGGCCGCCTTTTATTCCGAAACCGATGATCGATCCATAATGCCCGTTGAGATATTTTTTTGCGACCGGATGATTCGGATTGTCTTCAAGACCAGGGTAAACGACCCAGTTTACCATGGGGTGCCCCTTCAGAAACTTTGCCACTCCCAGGGCATTCTCTGAATGCTTCTCCTGCCTGAGGGTTAAAGTCTCGAGCCCCTGAAGGAAAAGAAAAGCGTTGAATGGACTTAATGCCGGTCCGATATCGCGAAGCCACAGTACACGTGCCCTGAGTATGAAAGCGACATTGCCCAGGCCGGGAAAGTTGCCGAAAACATCCCAGAATTTCAGCCCGTGATAGCTCGGGTCCGGTTCCGTGAATTCGGGAAACTTACCGTTTCCCCAATTGAATTTTCCGCCATCGACGATCAGCCCGCCAATGGAGGTCCCATGGCCGCCGACATATTTTGTCGCGGAAATAACGCTTATGTCTGCGCCAAAATCGAACGGACGGAACAAGCCTATCCCCACAGTATTGTCGACAACAAAAGGCACTCCTGCATCATGAGCTATCTTTGCAATTGCCTCGAAGTCGGGCACATCCAATTTGGGATTGCCGATAGTTTCGGCATAAATGGCCCGTGTCCTTTCTGTCAAAGCTTTCTTGAAGCTGGCGGGGTCTGTCGAATTAACAAATTTTACTTTTCTTCCAAGTTTGGGGAAAGTGTAGTGAAAGAGCTGGTAAGTTCCGCCGTAAAGATTGTCAGCCGAGACAATTTCATCTCCGGGTCGCGTAATATTAAGAAGAGCCAAAGTTTCTGCGGCCTGCCCGCTAGCGACCGCCAATGCTCCGCTTCCACCTTCGATCATGGCGATGCGCTGTTCCAGGACATCATTGGTCGGATTCATGATCCGGGAATAGATGTTGCCGAATTCTTTCAGGGCAAAAAGATTTGCAGCATGCTCCGTACTCTTGAATACATAAGAAGTGGTCTGGTAGATCGGAACCGCCCTCGCGCCGGTTGTTGGGTCGGCGACCTGTCCGCCATGCAACCCTATCGTTTCAGCGCCCCATCCTCCATTTTCCGGTTGTGCCATTTTTGTCTCCCTTGATTAGAAATGCTTTTAGAAACCTTTTCCTCTAACCCGACCGGCAAGAAGCTCAAACTCGGGATGTCACAATCAACTTCTTCCAAACTTCGAACGCCTGAAGTTCGAGACCGCTAGATTCCGCCGCCATCTTCTAGCAGCCACACATCATCGAATCTCTTTTTTTGCGTCGTGGTTATGTCTACCTGGACAATTCTGGAGCCGAATACAGAGATCGTAATGGTTCCCAGTTCGATGCCGTGAACCATTTCGACAATGTCCTTTATTATAGCGTCATTAACTATTCTTCTCTCGCCCATATCGAAATCCCCTCAGGAGTGGGAAGGTCATATTGAGTCCATGGCTGAACTCCGGATCACCCGAGGCTCAGATGCAGTAGGACAGCACACGCCTTTTGAGCTTCTGCCTTTCCATAAGCCCCTCCAGTGTAAAGGATTCGAGTGCATCGAGCATTTTCCCGGTCACTTCGGACCAGACATCCCGCATAAGGCACTCCTCGGATCGTTGACAAAGCAGGGGCTTTTCAGTGCATTCCACCAGGCACATCGGCCCTTCCAGTGCGACCAGTATGTCTTTCAAAGTGATGTCCCGGGGCGGCCTCGCCAATGTGTACCCGCCCTGGGAACCTCGGACCGAGTGAACGAATCCTGCATTCTTGAGGACGAGAATAAGATTGGAGAGATACTTCTCCGAGATCTCCTGCCGCGCCGCAATATCCTTCAGTGTGACAGGTCCATCTCCTGCCTGGAGGGCAAGATCGAACATGAGGCGAACGCCGTACCTGCCTTTGGTTGATAATTTCATAAGAGCTTTCTCCGATACACAACAAATTCCATCGTATTTGTGGACTATGTCGCATATTACAATACGCTCTGTCAATAGTCTTTTCCTGGATTACCCACTTTTTGAAACTCCGCACAGGACCGCTTTCTATATTTTCAGGCGTTCGGGCATTACGCAAGGTCATCAACAAACCCTGGCAGGCAAATCAGCCATCCCCGCAGGGGGAAATGTGAGGGAGGGCTTGATGGAAAAAAAGATCTGATTAAATTGTGGTCCAATTGGCAGGTGAATATTTCCACTTTCTATTTAGAGTGTTGTCTATTCACATTTAAATTATTCAGGGATAATGCTCTCCTGATCGCGCAAACACTTTCACAGGAGGGATCGATGTATAAAAGCCCTTAGGTAAATTTCCCGGGTCTGCTCTTATCCTTATCTGATGCGCTGGATCTCGCAAGTCCGGAACTATCCCTCCATCGGATGCGAACCGCATTCATCGCATGGCAAATCAGCAGGGCTGCCAATCTCCCCTCCGGCTTAATTGAACAGCTTTTCATCGCCGCGTTATTCCACGATGTCGGGGCTCTGACGGCCGAAGAGAAACTAAGTATTCGCAGGAATGAAGTCGAGAATGTTGAACCCCATTGTATCTTTGGTGAAGCCTTCATCAGCCATCTACCAATGTTTGAGCCTTCCGCAAAGATCGTCAGACGGCACCATAAACCCTGGCAAGAGTATGAACAGACCAGCGCTGATTCGCTCATATTCGCGTCTCAGATCCTCTACCTTGCGGATTCCGTTGAGCGTTTACTCGACCGCAACAGGTACATTCTGCTCCAGGGACGAGACATCCTTTCAACGATTTCCGGATGGTCCTCAACGTTGATCCACCCGCAAGCGGTCGATATATTCAAATCGGTAGCCGCCCGTGAAGATTTCTGGCTCGATTTGGTCTCACCGCGCCTGTATTCACTCCTGCTGCACAATGGACCATTCCGGAACAAGGTACTCCCGATAACCGATCTCATGCCCATCTCTGAGATGTTTCGCAATTTAATCGATTTTCGGTCTCCATTCACCGGGACTCATTCCTCTGGAGTGGCAGCCACGGCATCCAGTATCGGTCTTTGTCTGGGCATTACGAAGACCGACATCGAGTTTATGGAAATCGCGGGCAACTTACACGATCTTGGAAAAATGGCAGTCCCGAACAGTATAATTAACAAGCCGGACAAGCTCACAACAGATGAGTTTTCAATAATGCGACAACACACCTATTTCACCTATTCGTTATTAAGCATGGTTGGTGGAATGAGGCAGATCGCCGAATGTGCGGCTTTCCATCATGAAAAGCTGGACGGCAGCGGCTACCCGTTCCACATCGATGCCAGTAAGATCAGTACGGGGGCGAGGATTATCGCAGCAGCAGATGTTTTTACAGCAGTGGCTGAGGACAGGCCTTATAGAAAAGGTATGGCAAGAAGTGATACCATATCCGTACTAAGGGGCTTGAGCAGCAAAAAACATTTAGATAAGAATGTGGTAGGCGTTATTGAATCCAACTATGATGCGATCAGTGCGTCATCGGTTCTCAGGCAAAAAGAAGCCAGGGAATCTTATCAGCGGAAATTCCAGATTAATCTAAATTAGCATTGCTGTCCGGTCAACTTCAAAGCTTAGCCTGTAACATACGGATTGCACGGTAATAAATCGACACTTTTCTTTTTGCGGTTCAATTTTTCACTTCCCTTTTCAAACATTCGCCAAGATAATCAGAATTCCAGGGTCTTACCGGTTCGAATTCGTGACCTTCCAGAGTCCCTGGAGTCTGTTTGAGACCTTTGAAACGGTAGGTCAAAAAGCTGCGGCGGCCAAACGCCGGTAATGAACTTTCCGGCTTGCAAAGTAGACTAATTCAAAGTCCGATACGTCATATCGGTAATAAAGAAGTGGAAAGCCTTATTGACCGCTGCACATGAGGAGGAAAAAATGCATACGAGAAAGTTCATCATTTTGACGTCCATCGGGCTGGCTCTTTTTATGATTGTTCCGACCACGCCTGCGAATGCTCAAGACTGCTGTTGTTGCAACCCGCTTCTCTTTCCGTTCGCTGTGGCGGCCGCCGTAGTCGGAACCGCAGCAGTTGTTGCGACTGCTCCTTTTTGTTCCTGCTGCGGACCTCCCTATTACGGGCCGCCCCCTCCAGCGCCCGTCTATCAGGGTCCTCCCCCTCCCCCCGCGTATTACGGTGGGCCCCCTCCACCATCCGCGTATTATGGTGCTCCCCATCAGGCGCCCGCCTATTCAGGCGATCCGCCATATGGCTACAGGGCATGGGTTCGTGGACATTACGACCAGCATGGGGTATGGGTGCCTGGCCACTGGCGAGATCCACGTTAGCCGTTTCAGTCAAATCGCACAGCAGGCCCCAGTGATCCCTTCATCCTGACTGCAATGATCCGGGGCCTGTCCTTTCTGCCGGAACCATTCCGGCGGCAGGACATTTTTCAGCCGCAACGAAATCGCCGGACTCCGTTTAGGCCTCTGTGGTGTTGCAGGTTTTCCCGCGCCCAATGACAGCTTCTCAGCACGTTTTCCCTTGCTCACACGAGAAGAGCCTTGAGTACGCTCCGTACCCTTCTTTATGCAAATCTTCCTTAGGAATGAACCTCAATGCAGCGGAGTTTACACTGTAGCGTAATCCGGTCGGTGATGAATCATCCTTTAATACGTATCCCAGGTGCGAGTCGCCAATCTGGCTCCTGACTTCGGTCCGCTGAATGAAAAACAGCTTTCGAATCCTTTTTTCAACAATATTATCGGGTTCGAGCGGTTTAGCGAAGCTCGGCTATCCGGTGCCGGAATGAAATTTGTCCAAAGAACTGAAAAGAGGCTCTCCGGAAACGATATCCACGCAGATGCCCTCTTTGTCGTTGTTCCAGTATTTATTTTTGAAAGGAGGCTCGGTGCCGTTCTCTCGGGTTACCTTATATTGGAGCGGAGACAGGGTCTTGCTGAGTTCTTTATCGCTCGGCCTGGAATAACCAGGCATGTCCGTTCCCGCTTGCTCCCCGGCGCTGTGCGAAAGTCCAGGTCCCAGGCACAGCAAAACGGCGGCAACGACCAACACCTACAAGACCAAATTTCATCACCATCTTCTTGCTCGATAATTCCCGGACGCCAGGCGCCTCCCCCACGTCTGTCCGTGCACCGCCACCTCATAATATAATCTTAAAACTAGAATCCTGATCTTAGAAGAAGCTCCATTAGAAAGGAAGAAACACACATCACGGTGGCAATGACTAAGAAAGCTACAAAACCAAATTCCATCAGCGTCTCCTTTCTCTATCATTACCCCGTGCCAAGCGTCTCGCCGACGTCTGGCCGAGCGCTATCTCCTCTATAGTTAATTTTAACCATGATTTCAATTTCTCAATCCCCCTTAAGAAGAAAAAGACAAACTTGATGCTGGATCAAATTAGGTAGGAAAACTATTTGCCACATTGACTCGCCTGCGGCAACGCACTGAGGCAAAAGGGGACATTGATCATCTCGGAGAGGAATTGTTCAAGAGGATCGGAACGGCTGCCAAGGAAAAAGCACAGTAGCAAAATCTGACGACGCACCAACCTCTATTCCCGTCAAGGCCAACGTGCCCTTAAAATGTTATGGCCTTTTCATTAACGATTTGAGCCGTGCTTTTCGCCACGGCTTTGAGGTTCACTTGCCTGTGGCCGTCTTCATGCTTTGGAAATGCTCATTTGCAGCCTGCAGTACAGCACTTTCGAGAAACTGCTCCACTGTAATGCTGCTGCCCAAAGCTGGAAGGTATCCGGTTTTATCAAGTTCCGCATCTTCAAGGCCGCCGGCAAATTCAACGAGCTTCCGGCCGTGATTCCGGAGGATGTCCAATACCTCGGATTTCGAACACTCGGCGTGCTCCCTGGCATGACGGTTGGCGTTTTCCGTGATCTGTTCCATGGTCATCTCCGGGAACTTCTCGCCTTTAAGGATCATTTTTCCCCATGACACCACACTATAGTGGTTTGCTCCAATATGCCGCCCCGTCACCCCGACCGGCCACTCCTCAACGCCGATCTTTTGCCAGTCGGCTTCCGAGCAGCTCTCGACAAATGAGATCACTTCCTCATTAAATGAATTCAGCCGGTCCGCCAACTTTTTCGACCTGTCACCCATTGCTTTACTCCTTCTTCGACCTTTCGCTCATTGCTTTGCTCATTCATAAAAAGTAAGCATGGATAACGGTTTGGTCACTACATAGCTTGAACATACCATTCAATAGAGGCTTCCATGCCGCTGGCCACACTGTACAACGGTGTGTAGCCAAGCAGTTCCTTCGCCCGTGAGATATCTGCCAGAGAGTGCCGAACATCCCCTTTGCGAAAGGGCCCATATTCGGGATCTATGCCTCGTACCTCCGGCAAATGAGAGCAAAGGCAGTTCTTAATAATCCCCAGCAACTGGTTGAGCGTCGTGCGATCACCGCAAGCAATATTGTACACCTTGTCAATGGCTAGAGCAGAGTCGGACAAGGCTGCCAGGATATTTGCCTGTACCACGTCCTTGATGTAGCAAAAATCACGGCTCGTCTCACCGTCACCATTTATGACGGGGTTTTTCCGGTTGACCAAAGCATCGATCCAACGGGGAATAACCGCAGCGTAGGCGCCATTCGGGTCCTGCCGCTTCCCGAATACGTTGAAATATCTCAGCCCAATCCAGCTAAAATCGTATACTCTTGAAAAAACTCCCGCGTAAATCTCATTCACCAGCTTTGAAGCCGCATACGGGGAGAGCACCGATCCAGTTTCTTCCTCCACCTTGGGCAGTTTTTCGCTGTCGCCATAAACAGATGATGAGCTAGCGAACACGAACCTTTTTACCCGCGCCTCCATCCCCGCAACGAGCATTTGCAGAAACCCGTCCACATTGCACATGTTTGTCGTGATCGGATCGTCTATAGATCGAGGCACACTGCCAAGAGCAGCCTGATGCAGTACGTAATCGACCCCCGAGCACGCCCTGCGGCAGTCTTCAGGATCGCGGATGTCTCCCTGGATCAATTGGAATTTACCCCACTTCTCAAGGCCGACAGTCCTCATGACATCGTCGAGGTTATGAGCATAGCCGGTTAAGAAATTGTCCATTCCCACCACAGGCTGATCGAGCTCAAGCAGCCCTTCGAGGAGATTTGAACCTATAAACCCGGCCACCCCCGTGATCAGCCACTTCCTGGGTTCTTTGCGAAGTTCGGCCTTAACATTGTCAAATCTGCTCACAGTCAATACCTCCACCGTTTGATAACTATTACCTCGCCGGCATGTCAACTGACAACAATTCTTTTGCCATTCCTGTAAAAACCTGCTGCACAGAACCCGTTGGCTGTTTCCTGGCGCATTGCGCCAAGAGACTTCGCTTACATCCAGGACACCACACATCAAGGAGGAGGCCGGGCTGGATTCCCGAAACCCGAACGCCCTTCCGGACCTGACCCGTTGCTTTTAGTTGTCAAAACCACCTTGAAAAATAAACTCTTTTCAGTCCAAACCCTAAGATGTATGATTTGTAATTGAAGCGGCAGGTTAAGCGGAATCAGCATCAATTGGCAGTACATGCTTCTCCGGATCTTTGTAACAACTGTTATGTTTTCCCTATTATTTTGATAATGTTCAAGACTTCTCTTTTTATTGCATTCAATTACTCTCACTAGCCGTTTTTCCCAGCAACCAAATGATCCATCGTTGCAATCCTGGAGAAAGGACACTGACGATGAACTAAGCTGGTGATCATTTCAGATCGGCGCCACACTCTTTTCACGGTACCCATAGCCCTAATAGAAAAGGAGTTGATTCTATGACAGAGCAAGGAATTGACGAGAATAAGTTGACTGAGGGTTTATGCGATACCCCTGCGACCTGTAAGCCCGAGAAAGGAGGAATAAGCGAAGACTGGTTGGCTGTGTGGATAGGTTTGACCATTTTTGTTCTGAGCCTTGGAGTATTTGTGGGATGGGACATCCTGGGCTGGGGCGTTACAACCGGGATTTGGGTCGACCTTGCAAAGGCGCTTAACCCTGTGTCCGCGACATACAAAAGCTTCGGAGGACCGGGCGCTCTCATCGTCACATATATCGTACTAACTGCCATCATGACTGTCGGGGCCGCAGCACTTAAGGCCAACATCAAGAAATTCATCATCGGTTTTACAGTCGTTTTCTGGATCAGCTATATTTGTTGGATCATCGGAAGCTGGGCCCCCATAGCGGTGACCACCGCGCCCGACCTGAAGAAGTTCGGCATCACCTGGTCTTTGAAACTGACGCCGGAGGCTGGGTTCATCGTTGCCCTCCTGGCCGGCCTGATCTTAGGCAACTTCTTCCCCTCCTTTGCGGGGGCCATCAAGGAGGCTGTGCGCCCCGAGTTGTACATTAAGACCGCCATCGTAATATTGGGTGGTTTTCTCGGCGTCACCGCCGCCGAAAAACTCGGACTCGCATCAGCGGTAATGTTCCGAGGCCTCTGCGCCATAGTAGAGGCATACCTCATTTACTGGGCGCTCGTCTATTTTATAGCCCGTAAATATTTCAAATTCAGCAGAGAGTGGGCTGCGCCCCTCGCTTCGGGCATATCGATCTGCGGCGTCTCGGCTGCAATTGCCACAGGTGGCGCGATCAAGGCAAGACCGGTGGTCCCCATCATGGTTTCTTCTCTCGTTGTGATCTTCGCCGTTGTCGAGTTGCTTATCCTTCCCTTCTTCGCGGAGCACTTCCTTTATCGCGAGCCCATGGTGGCAGGTGCATGGATGGGACTGGCGGTAAAGACCGACGGGGCTGCCGTGGCTTCCGGAGCAGTCGCGGAGGGGCTCATTCGCGCCAAGGCCCTCGCCGTCGATGGGGTAAACTATAAAGAAGGCTGGATCATGGGCGCCGCAGCGACGGTCAAAGTTTTCATTGATATCTTTATAGGCATTTGGGCCTTTGTTCTGGCCATCATCTGGTGCTCAGTGATCGAATGCAAGCCGGGCGAGAAGTTCCGGCCGGGCCAGATATGGGAGAGGTTCCCCAAGTTTGTAATCGGTTATGTCGTGACTTTCGCCATAATCCTATGGATCTGTGTACCCGTGTCCAAGAGCTTAACCGCCATCGGAGACCAGGTAGCCTCGCTGAGCAAACAAGTGACAGCCCAGGAGACACAGCTAGCCTCGATCCAGGACGTGGCTGCCGGCGCAAGCCTAAAAGACAAGATCGCCCAGGACAAAACGCAGCTCGGGAGCCTGAACCACCAGCTTGACGAAGCCAAGAACACCATGGCGCTGGCAAAGTCCGCCACCAATCAAGGTAACGTTTTCCGGGGAATCTTCTTCACATTGACCTTCTTCACGATAGGTCTGGTGTCGAATTTCAGGAAACTGTGGGAAGAGGGCATCGGCAAGCTGGCCGCAGTGTATGTGATCTCGCTTTTCGGGTTTATCATCTGGATTGGACTGTTCATTTCATGGATCTTTTTCCACGGCGTCAAACCCCCACTGGTCGGGTAAGGACGGCAATCCATATGGCAAATGAACAATTCTTCAATTCCTGTTGTGCGCTGTATGTCCGGCGAGCATAACCAAAGGAAGGGAATACATATGGCAGATGAACAATCCAAATTGGCCGATGAACTGAAAACGATGCAATATGAGCCTCTCCTCCCGGTGGAAAAGAAACTCATAGGGTGGAGTATCGCTCTAGGCGTAGCACTCCTCGGCATTCTCGTCTGGGTCAGCTACACTTTCTTCCCGGGGACCCACTGAGGCAAGAGGCAATTACTTTTGGCGGTGGGGGCAGGCACTGGACTACGTCGAGGATTTTGCGATTGAGGAGCGGCCAAAGCAGGCCAAAAGCCGGATGCGAGCGCAAAGGTTTTATTTACGGACAAGCCCTTAAAGCCATCACTGCCCTTCGGAGACAGGGGGCGGTTTCATCCCGCCCCATTCGAACCCGGCCGGGTATTGTCAACCTCCGAACGACAGATGATATGCAATTGAATCGAGCTTTATCGTAAAGTCCACATTTTCAACATGACAGCAATCCGGTACCTGGATCTGTACGGGAGCGAAGTTGAGAATTCCGTTTATGCCGGCCAACACCAGCTGATTGGCGACGCTTTGGGCATCGCTGGGCGGAGTGGCAATGATTCCCACGTGGACTTCCCGTTCTTTTACGACATCCTCAAGTTCGCTGACATGATTTACGACAAGCCCATTGGGAAGCCTTTTGCCCACCTTCTGCGGATCGACATCCAAGGCCGCCGTGAAAACGTACCCGTGCTTTATGAAATTCCCATGACGCACCAGCGCCGATCCGAGATTGCCAATTCCCACCATTGCGAGGTTCCAGGGTCGGTTTAACCCGAGAATACCCTTAATGTGATTTACAAGGTCGTTTACCTTGTATCCTACCCCTCTTACTCCAAATTCCCCAAAGTAGGCCAGGTCCTTCCGGATTTGGGCTGGGTTCACACCGCACTGCTTTGCCAGGCGCTCCGAGGATATGACCTCCACGTCACTTTCCAAAAGACCCTTTAGAAAGCGCATGTAGATCGAGAGCCTGACGATTGTGGCCATTGGGATTTTAGCAAATTTCATCTCATCACCTCGGGCACAAGAATGAAGGCAGCAGGCGTTAACTATGTGATTTTATTCACATCACCGGTTCCAAAAAAAGCCTGCCCAGGCAATGATGCAGAGGGCAACTGCTGCTGACACCTGCCCTCTGCAACATCCGAATCTCAAGACCTACTTGGGCAGACCCACAAAAGCGGCAATCCCCGAGGAGATCGGGTTAGCGTAGATCAGAATCAGTGCGATAACAAGTGCATAAATCGACAGAGACTCGATCATGGCCAGACCGATCAGCATGGTAACGGTAACCTTTCCCGAAGCTTCGGGATTGCGAGCGATACCCTCAACAGCACCTCTAACCGCCATACCTTGGCCGATACCGCATCCGTGAGCTGCAATGGCTATGGCCAGCCCGGCTGCGATGGCGGAATAAAGGAAGAACTGAACCGCTGAGGACTTTGGGTCGCCGTCAGCGGCGAAAGCCGCACAGGATAGACCGAGGACCAAGATTGAAGTGAAAAGCATAACTTTCTTCATGAAACAAACCCTCCTTGTCTTTGGTTGAATAAATATAGAATATGCGAACATGGCCTTCCTTACCAATGTTTTCGCCACTTTAGTGAGCGTGCTCTATTGCTCCGGCAAAGTACATCATCGAGAGCAGGCAGAAAATGAAAGCCTGAATAAAGCCGGTAAAAAGTCCAAGAAGCATCATCGGCACGGGCGCAAGGTAGAGCCCGGCCAGGAAAAAGAGGATGCTAAGGACCAGTTCTTCACCAAATATGTTTCCGAAAAGACGGATCGACAGACTAAGGACCCGCGAGATGTGTCCCACTATTTCAATGGGCAGGATAAGCGGAACGAGCCACCATACGGGACCCATAAAATGCTTGATGTACTTGATCCCGTGGAATTTGACTCCCAGCACGTGGGTCGTTACGACGACGATCAGCGCACACGCACCCGTGGTATTGAGATTGGCCGTAGGCGAAGCAAATCCCGGAATCACTCCCAAATAGTTACTGCAAAGGATAAAAAACCCGAGGCTCGCGATAAGTGGAAACATGAAGCGGCCTTCCTCGCCAGTGACGCCGATCATAAAATCTTCAATGCCCGTTATCACCATTTCGACGAAATTCTGTCCGCCCTCGGGAACCATTTTGAGGTTGCGAGCCGCAAGGGCGCTCAAACACACCAGCAATAATATGATTACCCACGTGTAGGTTACGTGTGGCTGCAGCAAATTATCTGCAAAACTATGGGGTTGGGCAGGCACATGAATACCCAGCTTCTCCAGAAGAAGGTTTATGAAAAGGATAGGATGTTCCATAAGCTTAACTCTCTCCCTTTTTCATCATAAAAAATTCAAATACCCCAACCACAACGATACTCAAAACCATAATGGACAGGCCGACCAGAAACGGAATGGGTGTGGCCAATCCCAGATACAGCGCAAAGAAGACTAGAACAAGGGTCGCCAAAAAACGAAGGTAATAACTTACGAAAAGGCCCGCTTTGCTGGGCAGCTTCCCAGGTTTTTGAAGAGCGCGCCTGAGTTGCCATTTTAGGACTTGGAAACTTGCAATAACGATGATGCCGCCCAAAAAAACACCTGAGACAGCTTTCCAGGAAAACCAAACCAGAGCGGCAGACGTAAATACCAACAGTAAAATGGCGGAAGCCAGCTCAATGCGCCGCAGGAGCTCTTCGCTCTCGATAACTTCCCTCACTGTTTCTTCCGACCTTTGTCCTCTTCCTGCTGCTGCTTTGCGAAACGGTAGTAATTCACGCCCCCGGCGGCTATTCCAAAGATCAGGAATAAAATTGTCAGATATGGACCGGTTCTCAGCTTCAGATCCAGGAAAACTCCAATCGCAATCCCGACAAAGGGCGCAAAGGCCACCTGATAACCGATAGTGCTGGCCATGACGGCCTGCATGAGCGTTTTCTTATCTTCTTTTTTCATTGTATTTTCGAGCAAATATTCACGAGGCGTACTACCACACAAGCCCTTTTCAGTCAAACCTTTTTCTACTCGCTTTTTCTATTCGCACAATGGTCAATTTTGCCCTACGACCTTCAAAGCATCGAATGCAGCCTGGATCGTGCGGTCCAGATCCTCCTTTTCATGGGCCGCGCTGACAAAGAAGGCTTCGAACTGGGAGGGGGCAAGGTAAACGCCCCTTTTGAGCATTTCACGGAAGAAGACGGCATAAGATCCGGTATCGGATTTGGTTGCGCTTTCCAGATCGATAACCGGCCCTTTGGTAAAAAATCCGCACCCAAGCGAGCCAATTCTGTTGAGCGTCATTGGAACTCCTGCCGAGCGGGCCGCTTCATGCAGCCCCGCACACAGGTAGGAGTTGCTTTTCTCAATTTGCTCGTAAATCCCGCCTCGGCCGAGCACGTTGAGCATCGACAACCCCGCGCTCATAGCCAGGGGGTTCCCGGAAAGAGTTCCCGCCTGGTAAACGAGACCAAAAGGGGCTACGTGCTCCATTATCTCCCTTTTTCCTCCATACGCGCCAACCGGAAGCCCGCCGCCAATAATCTTCCCAAGACAGGTCAGATCGGGCATCACCCCGAAAAGCTGCTGTGCGCCGCCGGGGGCTACCCTGAAACCGGTGATCACTTCATCAAAAATGAGCAGCGATCCGTGTTCGGTGCAAATGCGCCTCAGCCCATCGAGATATCCGGCTCCGGGCAGAACTACCCCCATGTTTGCCGCCACTGGCTCCACAATAATCGCGGCAACCTCTTCGCCCACGCTCTCCATGGCCAGGCGCACTGCCTCCAGGTCATTGTAAGGCAGCGAAATCGTGTGCCGGACGATTTCCTCGGGGACCCCTGGAGTTCCGGGAATACCGAAAGTCATAAGGCCGGAGCCGGATTTTACGAGAAGCGAGTCCGAATGTCCGTGATAGCAGCCGTTGAATTTTATAATCTTTTTTCGCCCGGTATATCCCCGCGCAAGCCTGACGGCACTCATGGCCGCCTCGGTCCCCGAATTCACCATCCTGACCATCTCTATGGCCGGAACCATCTCAATCACCTTCCTGGCCATTTCGATCTCAAGTCGAGTTGGAATCCCGTAGGAGGTGCCCCTGTCGACGGCCTCCCTCAGGGCTGCCACAACCTCAGGATGCGAATGGCCAAGTATAAGCGGTCCCCATGATCCCACGTAGTCGATATAGACGTTGCCGTCTTCGTCGGTTATATGGCACCCGTTGGCCTTTCTTATAAAGAGAGGTTCGAAACCCACCGCCCTGCCGGAGCGAACAGGGCTGTTCACGCCTCCGGGCATCAATTCGCAGGCTTCCCTATAGAGTTTATTCGAGATATTCCAATTCATAGGATTATTCACTGTCCAGCAGCGCGATGTCGTAATTTTCGAGGTGGAGGTTCGGGTCCGCTTTGACTGAGACAAGGGCGTGCACGCTCTCCTCGACACGTTCCAGGGCCGCCCGTTCTTCGTCATAAAACATGGCGGCGACCTCCGGATGCGCCATAACAAGGACTTTCCTGCCGTAAAAATCCTTACTCTGCCGCTCCAGGTCCCTCAGCACTTCATAGCATACGGTCTGCTTGGATTTGAGGTATCCTTCACCATCGCAGTAAAAACATGGCTCGCAAAGCACCTGTCCAATGCTTTCCTTGGTACGCTTTCTTGTCATCTCGATCAGACCGAGATCAGACATGCGCAGGATGTTGGACTTGCTTTTGTCCTTGTAGGTAGCGTCCCGCAGTGCATTCCAGACCTTCTCCCGGTTTGCTTCTTTCTCCATATCGATAAAGTCGATGATAATGATCCCGCCAAGGTTACGCAGCCTCAACTGGTAAGCGATCTCTTTTACGGCTTCCAGGTTCGTCTTAAGGATTGTCTCTTCCAGGCTGCGTTTGCCGACATACCTGCCTGTGTTTACGTCTATTGCCGTAAGCGCCTCGGTAGATTCTATCACGATGTATCCGCCCGATTTGAGCCAGATTTTCTTGCTCAGCGCTCTCTGGATCTCCATTTCAATGCCGTAGTCATCGAAAATTGGTTCATCGCCTTCGTGCAGTTCAACCTCATTTTGAAGTGAGGGCATGAAGGTCTCGGTAAAATTCAGAATTTTTCGGTACTCCGGCTCAGAGTCGATTACGAGCCGGTCGACTTCTTTGGTGAAAAGATCGCGAACCGCGCGAAGGGTTATATCCAGCTCCTGATAGATCAGCGAGGGCACAGCGGCGTTTTCGGACCTGTGCTGAATCGCTTGCCAAAGTTTGGCCACGAAATTGGACTCCGACTGCAGCTTTTCTCTTTCAACGCCCTCGGCGGCGGTACGAACGATAAAACCACAGTACGGCGGTTTTATTTCGCATATTGTCTCGCGGAGGCGCTTCCGCTCGGTTTCGTCCTCGATCCTGCGGGAAACGCCCACGCGGTCCATCGTGGGCATGAAAACGAGATTCCTGCCGGGCAGCGTTATATGAGTGGTTATCCTGGCGCCCTTGCTTCCGATGGGCTCCTTGGCCACTTGCACCAGAATCTCCTGCCCCTCCTGAAGCCGGTCCTCTATGGGAATGCCGTCATAGGTATGGCGAAACTCCGATTCACCATATTCGCACCCGGCATTTTCAATAATCTCGTTTGGTTTGTCGCCAGCGGCTTCCTCTTCGCACGATGAGATAAAAAGCCGTTCTATTTCGCCCATTGGCCGATAAATATCGCTAACATACAAAAAAGCCGCTTTCTCGAGACCGATGTCCACAAAGGCTGCCTGCATGCCCGGCAGGACCCGTACGACCCGCCCCTTGTAGATGTTTCCGGCAATCCCCCGGTCTGAGCTCCTTTCAACATAGAGTTCGGCGGTTTGCCCGTTTTCGACCAGCGCCACACGGGTTTCAAATGGATTGCTGTTAATGATTAGTTCTGCCGACATTGTCGTTCCCCTGCAGGACTTCCATGCGGTATGAGGCAATTTTGCAGATCAAGCAGTTTTCCAGGCCCGCTGCTTGAGTGCCTGCCAGATTTTCAAGAATCGCCTTCGGCCTGAAGCACAAAACCGGTGTTTCGTAGATATCCATTTCCAGAGAGCTTTCTCCGGCTTTTCGCATATCGAGAAGTATATGGCCCAGCCGAGCCGTTACCTCGCCCTTTTTGGTCTTCTTGGTAAGCAAATTGTCGCCGCACTTAGGCCATGCATCCAGAAAATGACGCACAACGAAGGGATTGAGTCCCGACACATGGTAGACGCCACGGCTCGGAAGGCCGGAGACTGGTTTTTTATCCACCCGGCTGACCACGCTGATCTTGATCACGCCATTGCATTGCCGGTCTAGCCGCTCGCGAATCAGCGCAGGTTCGATATCTTCGTTCAGAGCGACGTAGGCCTCGGCAACTATGGTCTCCATTCCGAGCGGCAAGGCCTCGCCGAATGAAATCTTCGGATGAGGATTGTGGCCTTTGCTGAAAGCCGCCGGGAGACCCGCCCGCCTGATGGCTCTCTCAAACGCGGCAGCCATCTCCAGTTGCCCGAAAAAGCGCGATTTCCCAAGCCTTGAATAAATCACCCTGTAGAGAAATTCTTTGTCCGCGAAAGAGCCGCCATCGCTATCCGGCGGCTTTTCCGATTTGGACTCCATGACCGGTTCCTGATGTATACGAGGAAGAATTCCCTCATGATCGCAGACCCCGCAAAGCGTGCATTCCCCCCGGCGGCAGTCATGGGTGAACTCGCCCCCCATTGCTTTTTCATATTCATTCCACAGATACTCGCGCGAAACACCCGCCGAGAGATGGTCCCACGGCAGAATTTCATCACGATCCCGGCGGCGTTCGGCATAGAAGGCCGCACTAAGGCCGGTTTCCGCAAGAGCTCGATACCAGATGGCCTCATTGAAATGGTCGCTCCAGCCGTCAAACCTGGCCCCCAACTCCCAGGCACGCTTGAGCGCAGCCCCCAACCGCCGGCTTCCACGGGCGAATACCGCTTCAAAAATACTGCTGCCGGGCAGGTTCCACTTCAGCCTCAGACCGGGTTTTCTCAGGCGTTCCCTAAACATTCGCAGACAGTCTTCCATCTGCGCCTTGGGCATTAGAGGGGACCACTGGAACGGGGTCAAAGGTTTGGGGACGAAAGTGGATATCGATATATTTAGAGAAGATCTCGTCCTCTTTCCTTTTTCCCAGACCCTGAGGCACAAGTCCACAATAGCGTCCCGGTCGGCTTCGGTTTCGCTGGGAAGGCCCATCATGAAGTAGAGTTTTATTAGCCTCCAGCCCATATCGAAAGCGGCTTCGGCCGTACTGAGCAGGTCCTCGTCGCATATTCCCTTGTTTATAGCTCGGCGAAGACGCTCGCTTCCAGCTTCGGGCGCAAGGGTAAAGCCGGTTTTACGGACCTTTTTGATATGCTCCATTAGTTCGGGGGTGAGCGTGCCAACACGCATCGACGGAAACGAAACAGCAATTTTCCGGGGTTCGACTTCTTTTACCAGCTCTGCCAGCAAACCCAGTATCTGGCAATAATCCCCCGTGCTCAAAGATAGCAGTGCGACGTCTTCGAAGCCGCTTGAAGCCAGAGCCTTTTTGGCTGAATCGAGCACATACTGAGGATGGCGTTCTCTGACAGGCCTATAGATGAAGCTCGCCTGGCAAAAACGGCATCCGCGCGTGCAGCCCCGGGCAATTTCGATCCCAAGGCGGTTGTGAACGATATCGATGATGGGCACCAGCGGTTTTTCAGGAATCGGGCAGGTTTGGTCAAAGTTTGAGACCAGTCTTTTCCTTACTCCGGTGTAGTCGGCAAACCTTGGAACAACGGCCGATATGATCCCGCTTTCATGGTAGGAAACATCGAAAAAGGAGGGAACATAAATTCCGGCGATATGTCTCACCGCTGAGAGAAAACTTTCCCTCGACCTCGCGCCGCTCCGTTTCCAGTCGCTGTAAGCATAAATGATCTCGGGCAGGACCTCTTCCGCCTCGCCCAAGACGAAAAAATCGAAAAAATCGGCAAGCGGCTCGGGGTTGAATGCACAAGGGCCGCCCCCGATTACGAAAGGATGGGCGGTGTTTCTTTCGCGGGCATGGAGAGGTATTTGGGCCAGATCGAGAATAGTGAGTATGTTCGAATAGCTCAGTTCGTACTGAAGGCTTATCCCCAGGAAGTCGAACTCGCATAGAGCGTGCTCGCTCTCAATGGCCCTAAGCGGCTCAGCAGCGCTCCTTAGTTTCTCCTCGTAATCGGACCATGGCGCGTACACCCTGTCCGCCATTACTCCTTCGGCCTGGTTCAACTGATGGTAGAGCAACTGCAAACCAAGATGGCTCAAGCCGATCTCGTAGACATCCGGAAATGCAAGCGCGAAGCGGATCGAAGCGTTCTCAAAGCTCTTGCGGCAAGCGTTGAGTTCCAGCCCGATATAGCGGCCTGGTTTCTCCACACCATTCAAATACGAATCGAACATTTTCTCTACTATATCCTTTTCACGTGCGAACCGGTGCGGCCCGCACCAGTTGCATTCGTGAGTATCGGCCAAGCATATATATATTTAATCTTTGAGCCTCTTGCAAAAAACCCGCGCAATAACAATACTGAGGCAGCGAGTATTCTAGAATCTTTACTTATACTTATGAGAGCTATAAAGAGTCAACAGAAAAGCAGACAACCGCTGTCCATCAGAAAGAAACGTGGATGGTTCCGGAACACCGGCCCCCGGATACCTCACGAAGAGCGAAAATGGATCTGAATGCATCAAATTTTGCAATTGGACCCTTTGCGCTTTTTTTGAAGACCGCTACGGAAACCGTCTACTGTCCATCTCGAAACACCACATCAAATCCCACGCCCCGCGAGGTTTCTGCTCGGAAAGGAGGGATTTTTCGCTCTGGCTTGGAAATCGAGGGCTTGCGCGGAGGCGTACATGGGTACCGCCTCCCGGGTGGGCGGGTGGGCTGTCGAGATCAGCGATCAAGCCCGCCGAAGCCTCTGCGGCCACCGCCAGAATCTCGACGCTCCGCGAGGCGCGGCGGTCCCACCGCCCACGGCGGAATTGGCGCTCAAAACGGCGATTTCCGCTTGCATTATTCAAGTGGGGTTACTATGTTGTGTCTTTCGGTTCCCCGCCGAAACGACAGCATTGGCGAAGACTTGATTTTCGAAATCTGCTCAACAATTTTCATAGCTGATCGCGAACTATTTGAAGGAGGAAGGACATGAAGGTTTTTTTGGGTGGTGTAGCCGCGGCGTTCCTAGGCCTTCTGGGCATCTTGGTCTGGCATCATGAAGTTTTCGAAGTCGTCGGAGGCGCGATTCCCCTTATCCTGCTATTCGGCGGACTGATGGCCGCATATCTTGGCTACGATGAGGTAAAGGATAAGCTCCCCTTCTCGAAAAGCACGGAAAACCAGGAGCCCTCAAACGATTCCAAACTGAAAGAGGAAGCCGAAAGATACAAACAGGAAGTCGAAAGACTCAAAGACGAACTGGACAAGTCCAAGACCAGCTAGAAAGTTCGCTTCCCCGGATAAAAAGAGGCCGCACACATCCTAATGATGGCGGCCTTTTGTATTTAACGGTTAATTCTTTCCTGCACCGTCTGAACGCTCAGAATTAATCACGCGTGAGCTTCAGTCCAGTTGGCCCCCCAACCGATCTCGACCCTCAGCGGCACGTCCAGGACCCGGACATATTCCATCTCGTGCCGCACGAGTTCCTCAACCGGCCGCCTATTTTCACTGGGGACCTCGAAGAGCAGTTCGTCATGAACCTGAAGGAGCATTTGAGCCCCGAGCTTCTCCTTTTTTAGCCGCTGACTGATATCTACCATCGCCTTCTTTATGAGGTCGGCCGATGTACCCTGAATGGGAGTGTTGATAGCAAGCCGCTCCCCTAACTGCCGTATGGAGAAGTTGCGGCTCTGAAGCTCGGGAATGGCCCGCCTGCGCCCAAGCAGGGTTTCAGCGTACCCCAGATCGCGCGCTTTGCGCACCACCTCATCGATGAAGCGCCGCACCCCGCTGTAGCGTTCAAAGTACCGGTCGATAGCCGCCTTTGCAGTCTTGGTGCTGATTCGAAGCCTTTGCGACAGGCCGAAAGGGCTCATGCCGTAGGCGATGCCGAAGTTTATCATTTTGGCCTGCCTGCGCATCTCGCCGCTGACTTCCGTCACTGCGACGCCAAATATTTCAGAGGCGGTCCTTCGGTGCACGTCCTCACCGTTTCTAAAGGAATCCATCAGGCTTTTGTCGCCGCTGTAATGGGCGAGCACGCGAAGTTCGATCTGCGAATAGTCCGCAGACATCAGCATATTTCCGGGCGCCGATATGAAAGCCTGGCGAATCCGTCTGCCCTCGTCGCTCCTGATCGGGATGTTCTGGAGATTCGGGTTCGAGCTGCTCAGACGTCCCGTGGCCGTCACTGCCTGGTTGAAAGAGGTGTGAATGCGGCCGGTATCCGAGCGAACCAGCCTGGGAAGAGCGTCCGCATAGGTACCTTTAAGCTTTGAGAGGGTGCGGTAGCCCAGCACCTGCTCGGCAACCGGATGCTCCAGCGTAAGCTCCTCCAGAACACTCGTATCGGTCGAAGGACCGCTTTTTGTCTTTTTGAGCACCCGGAGTCCGATTTTATCGAAAAGTATGTATCCGAGCTGTTTTGGCGACTGAATGTTGAATTCCTCGCCCGCCAGTTCGTAGATGAGCGCAGCTTTCTGGTCCAGCGCTTTCTCGAACCCGATGGAAAGTTCTTCGAGTTTTTCCGAATCGACAAGAATTCCAGTGTACTCCATGCGGGCCAGCACTTCGGTAAGCGGGAGCTCGATTGATTCATAAAGCTCGTTCAGCTTGTTTTCTTCAAGTTTGCGCCGCAAAACCGGCACGAGGCGCCAGCATGTCTCGACGACACAGCATGCGTAGTCAAGGGCCTTTTCGAAGCCGATTTCGACGAAACTTACATGGCCCCTGCCTTTGCCGGTGAGGTCCTCATACGAGCATATCGCTTCGCCCAGATGCTCGGCGCAAACACGCTCGAGCGCATGCGTTTGCCCTCCCGGGTCGAGCAGGTAGCTTGCTATCATGGTGTCGAAAATCATTGCCTCCAGATTGATTCCATACCTTTTGAGCACCATCCACTGAAACTTGAGATTGTGCCCGGCCTTGCCTACCGTCCCGCTGCTCAGGACTGGATCAAGCACGCGAAGCGCTTCGGCCACCGTCATTTGGATGCCGCATTCGACATGGTGGCCGACCGGAATGTACCACGCACCGCTGTCATCCCAGCAGAGCGCGATGGAAACCAGATCGGCGTCCATGGCGTTCTGAGAGGTGGTTTCGATTTCCATAGCAAGCAGCGATTTTATCTCCGCTATCCTGACCATCTCAACTAATTCTTCGCGGGTCCGAATTATCCGGTCTGCCCTTTTCCGACTGGACGGCCCGGGGCTTATGAGCTTTACTTCCTCCGGCTCCGCCCATTGCCGCCTGAGCATATCGAGAATCGTTTTTAGTTCGAGTTCCTCGCACAGCCTGAACATTTCCTGCCGCATAGGCGGCGCGGGCGCAAACTCCTCCAACCCTTTGTCTATCAAAACATCCAACCGTAGCGAGACCAACTCTCGCGAGAGATAGGCGCTCGGGTTGCCCGCCGAGAGCTTGTGCCTCAAGGAGTCGGGGGCTATTTCATTCAGATGCGTGTAAATCCCGTCAAGCGACCCCCATTTCTTTAGCAGTTGGCTTGCAGTTTTCTCCCCTACCCCCTTGACGCCGGGAATGTTATCCGTTGTATCGCCCACCAGCGCGAGGTAGTCCACCATCTGCCCGGGGGCCACTCCGAACCGCTCCAAAACGACTGATTCCGTAAAAACCCGCTCGTTTTGAGGGTCCCACTGCCTGACCTCCGGATCTTGGATGAGCTGATGAAGGTCTTTGTCCCCCGAAACCACCACGATCTTCAGCCCGCGTGCCGAAGCCCAATGGGTGAGCGTGGCTATCAGATCGTCTGCTTCATAGCCTTCGAGCTCCATTTGAGGCACCCCTAAATATCCAACCGCTTTCTTGATGTAAGGGATTTGTTCTATCAACTCTTCGGGAGTGGCTTGACGGGTAGCCTTATATGCCTCGTACAATTCATGCCTGAAATTTGGCCCGGGCGCGTCGAAAACGACGCAGATATAGTCCGGCCGGCGCTCGCGCATCACCTTCTGAAGCATGGTTACGAACCCGTGTACGGCCTGGGTAGCCATTCCCCTGGAATTGGTCAGCCGCCGGATCGCATAGAAAGCCCTGTAGATATACGAGCTTCCGTCGATTATGAAAAACGTTTTCCCCTCGCTTGTTATCTGCTGGTTCATTCGCCTCCTAACGATTAAGGACTGAGTGGGAACTCAGGACTGAGTGGCAACACAGGACTGAGTGGGAACTCAGGACTGAGTGGCAACACAGGACTGAGTGGCAACACAGGACTGAGTGGCAACACAGGACTGAGTGGCAACACAGGACTGAGTGGCAACACAGGACTGAGTGGCAACACAGGACTGAGTGCTGAGTGCTGAGGACTGAGTTAAAGAAGACTGGAACAACGGCTTTCATTTGCATCCGTCTTATTTCTGTCTGTACACAGAAGAGCGCAAACCGCCCACAATACTGCCCACTTCCTCAGCTTGCTGTATGAGCGGGTCGAATGACTCCTTGTCCAGGTAACCCGTATCCAGCGCCACATACAGTTGAGAACGCACTTCAGCGCATGACGCCTTGGCAATGCAGAGGAACTGATGAAACTCGCCGCGACTACTGCGCTCAAACCCCTCCGCGATATTCGACATGATCGAAACAGCGGCCCGCTGAATTTGCCCGCTCAAACCGTAGTCCTTAGCAAAGTCTCCATTCCGAGTCGCCTCATAGATGGCTCGTACCAGCCCCCGCGCTTTTTGCGAGGCAATCAGCTCCTCAAATCTCTCGACTTTTGCCATCCCTCAGTCCTGCCCTTTTCCACTCAGTCCTCAGCACTCAGTCCTCAGTCCTGCTGTTTTCAGTCCTCAGTCCTGCCCTTTTCCACTCAGTCCTCAGTCCTCAGTCCTCAGTCCTCAGTCCTCTTCCTTCTCCCCCTGACTGGAAGTCCCTTTGGCAGGTACTCGAGGTTTACGTTGCTCATTGCATGGTAAATATTTCCCCGGACCTTTAAATTTTTCCTGAAAAGGCCCTCGAGCATATTGCGGATTTCCGTCCTCTGGCTTTTCGCGGCCGAAGGACACTTTGTCGGCAAGATGGGCAACCCGAGGTTTTTGCAAACCCTGAGTATGCTTTGGGCGGGAACCAGCGCAAGAGGCCGTATCAGTGTTATTTCACCACCGAAAAACTCCTGCCTGGGCATCATGCCCGCAACCTGCGCCCCGTAGCAGATGTTCATGAAGAATGTCTCTATAATATCGTCCTGGTTATGGCCCAGTGCGACCTTCGCGCAGCCCAGTTCCCGCGCTTTTCTGAAAAGCACGGACCGCCTTAGCCGGGCACAAAGGAAGCAGGGGTTTTCACGGTTTTCCGGTCCGTGCGCCCTTGGACCATGATCGGTGCGGATGATTTCGTACCGGAACCCCTCCTGTTTGAAAAATGCTTCGAGCCGGTCCGCCGATTCCCTGTCGAACCCAGGATCGACGTGGACAGCGATAAGTTCATAGCTGATCGGAACGCGTCGAAGCCTTTCGCGAAGCAGCCACAAAAGGACCATGCTGTCCTTGCCCCCCGAGACCCCAACAACGATTCTGTCGCTGTTTTCTATAAGCCCGTAATGGTGGATACCCTTTCCGAGCAGCCTGCGAACTTGCTGATCCACGAAGGCCATGATTAAGAGCGCTTCTCCCTTTGAAATTTTGCTAAAATTTTATTTTAGCCGATTTTGCCTTTCATTTCAGCGCATATTGCGTTTGGTCCCGATCCGTGATTGTGCGCATCCTGTCATCGTTGAAATCGCATTGCCCTACGAAGATACTCAACGTATAATTAGGCAGTTCATCACGTCAGCCCTAAGAACAAATTACCTGTTGTTTGGTGGAGTGCATGCAGCATAAACTGGCCGAACTGATCGACGTCAAAAAAACCCAAACGCTAATGGAAAATTTTCTGGGCGCCGTAGGGGTCCCCGCAGCTATACACGATCTTGAAGGAGAAGTCATTGTCGCCACACGTTGGCAGAGAATCTGCACCGATTTCCACAGAGCAAACCCTGCAACCTGCAGGAGATGCATTGAAAGCGATACGGTACTTGCAAATGAACTGATGCAGGGGAAGAGCTTTTCACTGTACCGCTGCCTGAACGGCCTCACCGATGCAGCTTCCCCGATCGTCATCGGAGGAGAGCACCTCGCCAATGCATTCATAGGCCAGTTTCTGATCGAAAAACCCGACCTTGATTTCTTCAGCCGTCAGGCCGATGAGTACGGGTTCGATAAATCGGATTATTTCCAGGCCCTTTCTGAGGTCCCCATTGTAGAGCCTGACGTTCTGCCTCCTCTGCTTTCATTCCTTACCTCGTTTGCCGAGATGATAGCGAGCCTGGGCTTGAAGCAGTTGATGCAGTTAGACATAGAAACAGAATTGCAGAGGGCCAGGGACGAACTGCAAATCCAAAATGAGGAACTCAGCACATCGGAAGAGGAATTGCGGGCACAGAATGAGGAACTGCTTTTATCCAGGGAGCAAATAGAAATCCTCTCGAGGTTCCCTGCTGAAAACCCCAACCCCGTGTTGCGGATAACCGCAAACGGCAGGCTTCTTTATTCGAATGGGTCCGCTCGACGCCTGATGTCCCCTTCGGGGGGGTGGCGGGAAGGCGGGAGTGTGCCTCCGTTCTGGCGCAAGGTGGCCGCTGAAGCTTTCGCCAGAGGGACGTCAAACACGCTGGACGCCCGGATGGACAAGAAGGTCTTTTCATTTGCCGTCGTGCCCGTTCTCGACAAGGATTATGTAAATATCTACGCGACAGATATAACCGAGCGCAAGCAAATGGAGGACGAATTGCAGCGGGCCAAGCAGGAGTGGGAGCGCACATTCGATAGTGTCCCAGACCTGATAGCCATCCTGGACCCTCAGCACCGCATTATCCGCGCCAACCGCCAGATGGCCCGGCGGATGGCATTGGAGCCCGAAGAATGTGTCGGCCTGCTTTGTTATGAATGCGTCCATAATCTGCCGGCAGCGCCCGAGCTTTGTCCGCATCAGCGGACGCTGCGCGACGGGCGGGAGCACATTGCCGAAGTCTATGAACAGCGTCTCGGCGGCCACTTTCTTGTCAGTACGACCCCGTTGTGCGACGAACACGGCGCAATTACGGGCACAGTCCACGTCGCCCGCGACATCACCGAGCGCAAGCAAATGGAAGAAGAGCTGCGCAAATCGCATAATGAACTGGAAACTCACGTACAGGAACGCACTGCCGATCTGGCCCAAGCCGTTGCAAAGCTTGAACTGACCAACCAGGAACTCCAGGAGTTCGCTTTCGTAGCATCACACGATCTCCAGGAGCCGCTTCGAAAAATCCAGAGCTTTTGTGAGCTCATAGTGAGGTCCAGCAACGATAAACTTGACGAAAAGGGCAAGGATTATCTGGCGAGAACGCTGGAAGCCGTCAAACGTATGCGGCAACTGCTGAAAGACCTTCTGAACTATTCGCGCGTCGCCTCCCAACCCTTGCCTTTCAAGCCGACGGACATGAAGGCGATCATCACGGAAGCCGCAGAAATCTTCGAACACCGGATTGCAAAGGTCGGCGGCAAGATTGTTATATCGGAGATGCCCGTCATCGAAGCCGATTCGAGCCAAATGAACCGGCTTTTCCTGAACCTGATAGGCAACGCCGTAAAATACGCAGGCCCAGAAAAGCTTCTTATAAGGATTTACAGCGGCAAGGACGATTTTTTTTGTCGCATTTATGTCGAGGATAACGGGATAGGATTTGAGGAGAAATACCTTGACCGCATTTTTTCCCCGTTCCAACGGCTGCACGGCCGCACCGAATTCTACGGAACAGGCATGGGGCTTGCCATATGCCGGAAAATAGTCGAACGCCACGCCGGTAGCATTACCGCAAGGAGCTCGCCGGGGAAGGGATCGACTTTCGTAGTGACGCTGCCGCTAAGACAGAGAAAGGGATCACTGAAAGCGAGCAGCCGGAGTTGACACAAAAGACTCTACGCACCTCGCGGTTTTGTGGTTCGGGCTTCCGCGCACAGCCAACTGTTACGTACAAGAATCGTCTTTATGAGACCCATTCAGGTGTGTTTGGCGGCTTTTGTCACTTGTTCTCCTTATAGGCTTTTTTCCGGGGGGTCCGCCCCTCGACAGGCTCGGAACAAGTTCCTTTGGCAGCCTCAGGACAAGTTCGAATCTTTTCCAGATTGACTCAGGCGGGCGGCTTTGGTACTATACCTGATTCCTGGAAGCGCCCGTAGCTCAGGTGGATAGAGCGTCGGACTTCGAATCCGCAGGCCGCAGGTTCGAATCCTGCCGGGCGTACCAATAAATATCGTTTCCGGGCCGCTAGCTCAACGGTAGAGCAGCTGACTCTTAATCAGGAGGTTCGGGGTTCGAGACCCTGGCGGCCCATCAATTAAATCAAGGGGTTACAGCGATTACGCTGTAGCCTTTTTTTATTGCGTGCATATTGCGTGCACGAATTCAAATTGAGGCCCTTTTTCTCACCATATCCAGCCCACTCCTTCGAGTCATCTTACCGTCGCCCGCCTTATTCCTGATCGGTATCGTGGTGCCATGGCAAATCCCTCCCCCTGGAATTTGCCATGATTATGCCGAATTATACGAAAAAAACAATGTTACATGGTACTAGTCTCCAGTGTTTTTACCGGACAGTTCCACATACTTGCTTTCCACTTTGCGCCAACTGCTGTCGGGACTGAATTGTTTCATCCCTTGTTCGATGGACTCAGTCTCTTTACCCAGATCTTTTTCGTATACGACGCCATCGTGGCTGATAATGAAAGTCTTGATTCCCGATGATCCATACCCCGCAGGATAAGCGACCATCGCGAACCCGCCGACCATTCTGCCGTTGATAACGTAATTGTATGCGCCTCGAGGCGCATTCTTCCCCTGGGCCGTCAGGATCTTGTAGAAGTAGCCGTGATATGGAGTGGGCTGACTGCCCGATTTCTTCTTGTATCCTTCCTTCTTGGCCATACCGATCAACGGCCCCAGAGGACTTTGCTCCTCGCCTTCTTTGGGCTCCCAGTAAAGGCCGTCCTCTTTACCATGCTCACTTATGAACTTCTGTGCGTATTCCAGTATTCCGTCACCGTTTCTGTCCTTCGATGCATATTCGCGTTGGGCGTCAACGAATGCCAGGCAGACCTGGATGGCGTTTAGCTCGTTTCTGCCGATGCGCCGGTTTACGATCTCTTGTCCGCCTTCTTTCGCAGAAAAATACCACACCTTCCCGGCCCTTAGGATTGGAATCGGAAACGGCCAATCTTGGTTCCCTACTTCAAGAACCGCTTTATTATCGCTGACTTTTACTATCCGGTTCTTTTCCTGGTATGTCTGAAGAAAGCGTTCGCGCTCGGCCTTGTCGGAAACCTCGTCGCCTGAGCTTATGAGCTGTTTATTGCTGGGAATATTACCGAAGATGGCGAACAGCTTCTTCTCGTCATTTGCGCTCAGGGCTTCAACCAGCTCCTTGACGGCATCTTCGGGGGAATTGTAATCTTTCACATGGTATTTAGTTCCTTGGCTTTTGTACGCGTCGCTTGGCCAACTAATGGGTCCTCTAATGTGTACTCCCCTAAATGCCGATGCGCTGTCACAGAAGCAAACCAACATCAGAGAAACCGTTAGACCAATGGCCAACCCCAAAAGGAACACACGTTGCCTTTCCCTCTTATGTTTGAACAGAAACATTATTTAATCCTCCCTAAGACAGGGTTTGTTATAAATTCGGCGTCTTCATTCCCGTCTCAATGGACGCAATTCTAGTTACTGGAAATCACACGCTACCTGCGGCCACCTCCACCGCCACCACGGCCGCCGCCGCCACTACGGCCGCCGCCACTACCGCCGCCTCCACGGGCACCGCCCTGGTGCCCGCCACCACCGGATCTTTGACCGCCAAATCCTCCCGGGGAGCCCTGGCGGCTCGAAAGACCGCGGTCCGAACTCATCCTGGCACTGCTGCCGCTCCCCATACCCTGGAACGCTCCTCCGCTCCCTCGCCCCTGGAGACCCTGTTGCACTGAGGATGTGGTTGGTCTGGCCGAAGCGCCCTGTCCCGGCCTCTGAGCTTGGAGCTGCGACGCACCGGGCCTGCCAGCCCCTGCCGATACGCCCTGACCCGCCCGCCCGGCCCCTCCCGATGGGAGCTGTGATGGTCGCTGCCCGCCGGCACCTGCGGATGGACGCTGGCTCGGAGTGTTGCCGCGAAAATCGTTCCTGCCACCTGTTGCACCTGTGCCTCCGCGCCCTGCAGAGGGCCGGGTTGCGACACTTCCGTTGCGAGCGCCCCCGTTCCATTTCCCGGTCTGAGATTGAGAAACGCGAGCGCTATTGATATTTGTGTTGCGGTTTATATTGGCGTTCATGGACCCGCCGCCCCAGTTCCAGTTGCCCCACCCATTGTTCCAGGCGGCTCCGACAGCCACGGCGGCGGCAAAACCAATTCCCGCAGCGACGGCTCCTCCATATGGGTAGTAAGAAGAGGGGGGGTATTCCGGATAGGGCCAGGCACCGTAGACCTCGGTCGGGTTATAAGCAGGCACGTAGACCTCAGTCGGGCTGGCAGGTTCGATTACAATTGATTGTCCTTGGACTTCCACCTTCTGCTCTTTCGTGGTTTTCAGATTTCCTTCGGCCTGGGCCTTGGCGCGCAGCTTCTGGACGGTGTCCATGACGTCCGGCTGCTGAGCCAGGAAAGCATTACCCAGCGTCTGGGTCCATTCCAACTGTTCGCTCATCATGGCAAGAATTTCTGGAAAGGGCGCCAGCGCTTTCACGCTGAGGTCCCATTTCATCTTGTCCAGGGCGGCGTTCATCTGGTCTCCCTTCAGGTCCTTGTTTTGCTTCACCCAACGGTCGGCCGCCACGACCTCCAGCGGGAAAGTGGCCGCTACCAGTACGTTAGCGAGCAGGGAGTCCGGGTAAAGGGCTACCGGGGCAAGCATCTGGTTCAACTCTTCCGGCTTATATGCCGCGGGTGCGCCTGTCTCTTGTCCCAAGACTCCGGATGGCGCGGCAAGAAACAAAATCAGCAACGCGATCGTAGCATGCTTACAAGCTGTCGACCTTTTCATAATTGCCCTCCTTTTTTGAGGTATGAATGCGAATCCTCGGACCCATTTGTCCGGCTCCGGTATCGAAGTGCGGTCAAGGGAAGCGGGTAAGCGATCCAAATAGTTGCTGAGGATCATCCTCCCACCCGCTTAGGTGAGACCCCCCCAGCATCCTCTGGTCCGCTATCCGCATCGCATCCCTGCTACGGACATAAACGACCGAATCTGTGATCCTGATGATCTTACAAGCCACTTGTGAAACTCCTCTGACTGCTGGTTTTTTCACGAGGTATCCTTAACGGTAAAAGATGTCTGCCCACCTTTCGCAACTATTCAATACAAGAGCAGTGCGCTGGAGCCGGTTAAAATCGTATGTTCGTGCGAAGCCCGGCAATGAAGGCGTTCTCCTCGACATTACCGGGAGGATTAATAAGTTGAAGGTCAGGAGTGATATATAACCATGGGGTCACGGCGTAGCTGTAGTACACCTCGACTCCTTGCTCGTCGCCAAACCTCTCTATTCTGCCGTTGAGGGTTTCTTCCAGGGCATCGTTTCATGTTGGTCTCGTCCTTTTTTCCGTTTTCAACTGACTTATTCTCTAATGTCGGCAGCCCGAATTGGGCTGCCGACTCTGAATATGTTTATTGTCGCGCCAGCGACTCGGACGTGACAAAAGGGTCGTTCAGGTGCCAACTCCGTTGGGTGAACTGGGCATGGCCATCCGGCGAAACAGGCGGTCGCGGTCACTTTCGAAGTAGTATAGCTTGGCGACTTCAATGCGCTTCGCAAGAATACTGCAGGCAAGAACAGCCAAAAACATTCCGGCCATTGGCCCAATCCAGTAGATCCACCAGGCATCCCATTGCCCGGAGATGACCGATGGGCCAAGGCTGCGTGCAGGGTTTGTGCTGGTGCCTGAGATCGGCGCCTCAGCCCACACCATGATCGCGTAGAGAGGTGGGAAGATCGCCGGTGTGAAGGGACGGATTGTCCGGAAACCCAGAAATACGGCAAGCAGAGCGACCATCGTAAACGTTGTGATCACCTCGCCCAGGAGGATCGTCGAGAGGGCGTAGCCGGGACCCGGCAAGGTCGCTCCAAAGGCCGTGCTTTCCCCCATCGCTCCCCACAAAAGAAGAGGCAGCGACCCCACGACCGCGCCCATCATCTGAGCCACGATATATCCGAGGGTAGTCCGCAAGTCGAGTTTGCCCATAAGCCGGAAGGCGAGCGTGACGACCGGATTAATATGCGCTCCGCTCACCTTCCCAACAGGAGACAGCGCAATGGAGGCGCCCGTCGTCCCGAAGAGAAAACCCGTGATCAGGCGCCGCAGCTCCTCGCTTGGGATCAGGCTCGCCATAGGGGTACCGGTTCCAAACATCAGGATGACCAGAGAGAGCCCGACCAGGACGAGCAAAGCCGTCCCGATCAGTTCAGAGACGAAAAGTGCCCAAGGGATATGCTGGGTGTTGGAATCTTTCATCATAGCTCAGAAAACTGAATGACAACTTTGATGTCGTCGGGTTTTCTCTCCAGAGCCTGCTTGAAATTCTCCGGCTTTTCACGGCGTGTAATCAGGTGGCTCAGCCACTTCCGGTCCAGCCGGGCCAACCTTTCACTCGCTCTGTACCAGTGACGTCTGTTCGCATTCACGCTGCCGATCACCACGTTGTTCTTCAGGACCGCTGCCGCCGCGAAGTCGGCTGTGGCCCGGGGGGCGATCCCGCCCGAACCGACTCCCGTCAGGCAGACGACCCCGCCCGCTCCGACCTTCTGGATCGATTCCGCAATGACCGATCCGACACCGGTACACTCGACGATGATGTCCGGCTCGAATCCGAGATCCAAAACGCTCCCGGAGTGATACGTCGCACCGATGGCGCGCACTAGTTCCGGCTTCAGTCCGGTCTCGACACGATCGAGGACATGGACCTCGGTTCCCGGCAGTCTCGCTACGCCGGCCGCCAAGAGACCGATCGGACCCGCGCCGGTCACCAGCACGGTCTTCGGTTCCCAGAAGGCGCGTTGTCCCACCGCGAGGACCTGCTCCAGCGCTTTTGTGATCACCGTCGTCGGCTCGAGAAGCACGCCGAGGATTCCCAGGGAAGAGTCTACCTTCATGGCGTATTCGGGTTCGATGCGCCAGCGTTCCGACATAAATCCGTGGATTTCTTTGATCCCTCGCTCGGTGTACTGGCCGTTGCGGCACATGTCCCACTCGCCCACCGCACAATTGGGGCAGGGAACCGGATCCGGGCGGCGGACAATCCCAACCACCAAGTCTCCCTTTTTGAGAGAACTGCTTGCACCTGGATCAATTACGCGGCCGAGGGATTCATGACCGAGCACGAGACGTGTCTTTCCCGGCGGAGCCCAGCCGTACTTCCCTTCAACGATCTCGACGTCTGTTCCACAGACACCGACAGCCACCGCTTCAACCAAGACCGAGCCCTCAAGCACATCGGGCTCCGGAATATCTTCGTAGAGGGCTGTCCCGGGCTTTTTAGGTTCTACAGTAATTGCTTTCATGGGTTCACCTCCAAAATAAAGACATGATAGCAATAGGGGTGCATATCGAGATAGAGCCCTCGCTCAAACAATTCATCCCCTTTGTGGATATAACGGGCGGGGCTGAGCAAGTCCTTGAACCGTACCGAACGGTTACTGATTTCGGAAAAGGGTAGTTTGATATAGCACTGACTGGGATGAGGTGCGTAATTCACAGCGATCAGCATCCGTTCATTGCCGGATCCTCGCCAGGAATGGGCGATGAATGAATCCCAGGATCCATTCCCCTCCCAAGCCGGCTGACAAGAAAGAAGCTGCCATTCTCCGCTTTTCACGATGGGCTTACGGAGTATCGCGAGCAAATGCTCATAGAAGTCCTGAATCTCCTTGTCCGGAGATTCTTTAGGCGCCCTAATGAGATGAGGTGAAATGCGTTTTTTCCGGCCTTCGAACTGTCCCTGATGGAAGAAGCGCAGGCCGGGGATGAAATACGTGATCACGGCTGCGGCCCGGTAAACGCTGGGGTCAAATGAGGCAGAAGCGCGGGGTTCGTCGTGGTTCTCAAGAAAACGCGCGAGCTTAACCTGATAATCAAACGCCGCGTGGAGGTGTTCACGCACCGGCCGGGCGTGGCCCTCGCGCAGGCGGTCATAGAGGCGCTTGTCATAGGTGTAGTCAAACCCCTGTTGCTGGAGGGTCCATTCCATGTCCCAGTAGACCTCGGCCATAAAACAAAAGTCCGGGGCCAGTTCTCGCACCCGCCGGATCGCGAGCGGCCAGAAAGGCGGAGACTTTCTGCCCCATGTTCGCTCAAATACCTCGGGAAGAATTAGCATCGCCATATCGCAACGCACACCGTCGCAGTGGCCGGCAATTTTCTCGAGTTCCCGGATCATCGCTTCCTGGATGGAGGGATTGCTGTAATCGAGCTGCAGGGTATCCGGCCAGCCGGAGAAGTAAGGATCCCGGCCATAAGCCAAGATCAAGACCCCCTTTTTCCGTTTGACCCGAACATAGTTCTGCGGCTCCCGCGCTAACAAGTCCTCCGTTCCCGCAACAAAATACTCCGGGTGGTCCTCAACCCAGGGATGATCAAGCGCCATATGGTTCGGGACAAAATCGAGCATCAGCTTCAAACCGCGTTTCGCAAGCCGTCGGCGCAGGCGAGCCAGTGCCGCATCACCTCCCAGATTGGCCGGGACGGTATAGGCGGTGATCGCAAAACCGGAGCCTGCAATGTCTGTTTCGCGCAGATCCGGCAGCGTGTCTCTGAATTCCTTTTGCCAGTCTGGGTTCTCTCGGGAAATCCGTTGACCCGCCGATCCCGTCTGCCACACGCTCAAACACCAGACCCACTCCAAGCCCATCCTGGCCAGTCGATCCAGTTCAGCGTCCGGAATATCGTCCAGCAGCGCGGGCCGGCCCAGCGTCTCCGACATCGAAGTCAACCAGATGCGCGTGTTGAATTGATAGAGCGATGGATAAAGGATTTTCGTCATGTCTTCCTCTCCCGTTGGGGGATCTCGCTCATAGCTTTTTCTTTGCCCCTCTCAAGTATCTTTTGCGCATCAGAAGACGCAAACAGATGCATGACACGCGCGATCGTCCCGGACCATCCCGTCTGGTGGCTCGCACCGACCCCCACGCCGGTATCACCGTGGAAGTACTCATAGAATAAAGGATAGTCTCTCCAATGGGGATCTTCCTGGAATTTTCGTGACGGCCCGTGCACGGGACGATTCCCTTGCTCATCCCTCAGGAAGATCTTGAACAGGCGGCGCCCGATCTCTTCCGCCACTTCATAAAGGTTCATCTGTTTTCCTGAGCCCGTAGGGCACGCGGTCGTAAATGAATTCCCGTAATACAGGTAGTACTGAAGCAGCGCTCGGAGAATCAGGATGTTGACAGGCATCCAGATCGGGCCACGCCAGTTCGAATTGCCGCCAAACATGCTGTTGTCCGATTCCCCAGGAAGGTAGGACACCCGGTACTCCTGATCGCCGACCCTATAGGTGTAGGGGTGTTCCTGGTGAATGCGTGAGATGGCTCGAATTCCGAAGGGGCTCAAGAATTCCTTCTCATCGAGCAGGATCTTCAGCACCCGGCGAAGATTGGTTTCATTCAAAATAGATCCCAGGAGCCGGTCTTTGTAACCGGGCTGCAGCGGGTCATGAATGAAAGCCATCAGTTTCGGGCGTGCCTTGAGATATTCACGCACGGTCGTGCCGATCTCAGGGTATTTCGCCGATATCTTCCCTTCGAAAATGGTCACCGCGCAAAAGGGCAGCAGCCCGACCATCGAGCGGACCTTCAGGCGTTCGGACCGCCCGTTTGGCAAGCGAAGCACATCGTAAAAGAAACCGTCTTGCTCATCCCACATTCCGCATTCCTCGCTCGGCCGAATCATCCCCGAGGCGATCATGAGAAAGTGTTCGAGGAATTTCATCGTGAGACTGGTATAGGCCGGATTGGCCATCGCCAGCTCTGCACCGATCTCGATCATGTTCTGACAGAAGAGGGCCATCCAGGCGGTGCCATCGGCCTGTTCCAGATATCCGCCGGTGGGCAAAGCCGCAGATCGGTCGAAGACCCCGATATTGTCCAGCCCCAGGAATCCTCCTTCGAACGCATTGTTTCCGGCACGATCTTTTCGGTTGACCCACCAGTTAAAGTTAAGAAGCAGCTTGTGGAAAGAACGCTCGAGCCAGGCGAGATCTCCCTTCCCGCGAAGCTCTTTCTCTATCAAGTAGGTGTAGATCGTTGACCAGGCATGGACCGGCGGATTGACGTCTCCGAAGTTCCACTCATACGCGGGGATCTGACCGCTGGGGTGAAGGTAACGGGACCTAAGAAAGAGTTCCAACTGTTCTTTGCCAAAGTCCTCATCGACCAGCGTCAGAGCCGTGACATGGAAGGCGAGATCCCAAGATGCGTACCAGGGATATTCCCATTTATCCGGCATGGAGATAACGTCAGCGTTGACCATATGTCCCCATCGGTCGTTGCGGATGGAACGCTGATTTGCTTTGTACGGTTGAACGCCGTGCTGTTTGAGCCATCGGCCGACGTCATAGAAAAAGAACTGCTTGGACCAGAGCATCCCGGCCAGAGCCTGCCGCATGACGCTGGCCTCGTCGGGGTTAAAGGAGGGAGGAATAACTGTCGCATAGAACTCATCGGCTTCCTGGAGCCGGGTCTTGAAGACGGATTCAAACGCCTTCCCGAAAAGTTCGCCAAGCGCTTTCTTGGAGTCCCTCATCGGCTGATCGCTGAGTCGCAGGCGAATCGTGCTGGATTCTCCGGCCCCCAACGTGAGCGGATAATGGGCCGAGACTTTTGTCCCCTTCTTCTCGGGATTGATCGCGTCTTCTTTACTGTGAACGATAAAGTTGCCGATGCCGTCTTTCACGTAAGGGGAGGGATTGGGCGTGCCGACCAGCCGCTCCGCATTGGTTTCATTCTCCGTGAAGAGGAGCGCCGACGCGCCTTCCGCATAGAAAAAGCGCTCACCGAGATCTCGATGCGACAGCGCGACGATCCCGCGGGTTTCATCCTGAGCCAGCTGACGAAGGGTGGGGCGAGCGACATCGTCTCCCCACGACCAGTCATTGCGAAACCAGAGTGTGGGCAGGAGATGGAGCGTCGCCGCCTCCTGGCCGCGGTTATGAACGGTAATCTGAATGAGCATATCCTCGGGTGACGCTTTGGCGTATTCCACGAAGACATCAAAATAGCGGTCCTGGTCAAACACACCCGTGTCGAGCAGCTCATATTCTGGTTTGCCTCGGCCGCGGTCACGGTTCGTCGCGACCAGATCGTTATAAGGAAAGGCCGCCTGAGGGTATTTGTAGAGGTACTTCATGTACGAGTGGGTCGGCGTCGAATCAAGATAGAAATAGTATTCCTTCACGTCCTCGCCGTGGTTCCCCTCGCCATTACTCAGCCCGAACAGACGTTCTTTAAGGATCGGATCTTTTCCGTTCCAGAGCGCCAGCGCGAAGCAAAGACTCTGACGGTCATCGGAAATACCGGCGAGCCCGTCCTCGCCCCAACGGTAGGCACGCGAACGGGCCTGGTCATGGGTGAAGTAATTCCAGGCGTCTCCGCTTTCGCTGTAGTCCTCACGGACGGTTCCCCACTGACGTTCGCTCAGGTAAGGTCCCCACTTCTTCCATGGAGCTTTCTTTGTTCGGGCTTCTTCAAGACGGAATTGTTCGGCATTCATTGATTGTCCCTTTTTATGGTCAACGAGTCAATCATGCGGCCTATCCCGATGGAACAACGCTTGCCTTTGATCACTCGGCACCGTGAGTCTCTGCGGCGGCCTGCTTCTTTGCTCGCTTCAATGCTTGGCGCACGACATCTTTGTGATGAACTCCTCATAGGACCGGACCATGGTCTTACCCGCTTCGAGAACAAACAGAAGGAAGAGTCCAACGCCAAGGTAGAGGTAGATGACGTTGAAGACGACACCGACGGTCGTCTGAGGACCCCAGCCGGTGCCGTAGGGGGAGTTCATCGCCAGCGTCGCCGCGGCATAGGTGGGGGCATGGAGAAACGTCTGGTTCTCGACCAGCCAGAAGAAAAGGGTGCCGATCAAGACCATCAGCAGGAGCACGGTGCCGAGGGCCCTGAAATATGCGTCATGGAACAAACGCTTGACAATGTCGTATCCAAACTTGAACAAGAGCAATAGTGATGTAATCATGAATCGTTTCCTACTTGGCGGGGCATCCTGGGGATTGAATCTGAGATCCATGTCCAGCAGGCTGCCCGCCATGGCCTCACCGGTGAGATTTTAAGCAGGATCATCAAAATATCATTGACGTACTATTCCCTGTTATTATCCAAGCAGGTAATTGTGCGCCAGCGAAAGCATCCCTCCCGATACAGTCTTAGCTTTGAATCCGTTCTGCAAAAGCATCCGCGTCGCAATGTAGGCGCGCTGGCCGGAACGGCAAATGACATGGATCTCACGGTCGCGGGGGAGTTCGCCGAGACGGGCGCGGAGCTGTCCAATCGGGATGTTGAGCGCTTCCGGCACATTCTCCACGGCGAGTTCCATCGGTTCGCGCACATCCAGGAGAAACCCGGTCTTGGCGGAATTCCAGTGACTGAGCGGCATATCGCCCTTGAGCACATTGGCGGCAATCATCCCTGCAAAGTTCACCGGATCTTTTGCGCTTCCAAACGGGGGCGCGTAGCAAAGCTCAGCTTCCTCAAGATCGTATATTGTCGCGCCCATCTGGAGCATCACCGCAAAAGCGCTGATCCGCTTATCCACATTATCCTCGCCGAGGGCTTGCGCTCCCAGGAGACGCCCGTCGGATTTCCGGAAGAGGACCTTCATCGCAATGGGTTTGGCCCCCGGGTAATACCCCGCGTGTGAATTCGGGTAGAGGTAGATCTTTTCGTAATCGGTATCGCCAATCCGGTTCAGCATTTTTTCGCTGACGCCTGTCCACGCAATGCCCGCACCAAACAGTCCAATAATGGAGGTGCCTTGTGTACCCCGGAAACGTGACTTGCGCCCGGCGATCGCATCGGCAGCGATCCGGCCCTGACGGTTAGCCGGGCCCGCAAGCGGGATCAAACTCCATTGGCCGGTTACGAAATCCTTCACTTCGACCGCGTCACCGACGGCGAAGATGTGCGGATCGCTCGTGCGCATCTGGTCGTCCACGCGGATCCCCCCCCGTTCGCCGATCTCCAATCCGGCCATTTTCGCCAGCGTGGTATCGGGGCGAACGCCGAGGGCGAGGATCACAACGTCAGCCGGATAGGTCTTCCCTGATTTGGTTTCGACATCGATAGCGCCGTTGGCAGCCTGTTTGAACCCGGCCACCCCGTCGCTGAGCGCCAGGCGGACACCATGTTTCTTCAGATAGCCCTCAACGACGCGTGCATGTTCCACATCGACCGGGGGCAGGACCTGATCGAGCATCTCCACAAGGGTGACTTCAAAACCGCGATGGACCAGATTTTCCACCATTTCTAGGCCGATGAACCCCCCGCCGATAACCACGGCCCGGGTCTTTGGTGTTATGGTCTGAAATCCCGAATACTTGTGCATGCCGGAGAGAAAGGCGGTGCCTTTTTCAATCCACTCATTGATTTGTCTGACATCCGGTACTGTCCTCACGTGAAAAATGCCCGGAAGGTCTATTCCCGGCAATGACGGGCGGACGGAAGCGGCCCCGGGCGACAGCACGAGTTTGTCGTAGGATTCGCTTTTCACCTCGCCGGTCGCGACATCCCGCAGCTTCACGGTCTTTTCTCTCGGCGAGATCTCAATGGCCTCACAACTGGTGCGTACATCAATTGCGAACTGCTCGTGGAACAACTGCTCGTTTGCCACCAGCAGGCTCGACTCTTTTTCAATCACGCCCCCAACATGGTAAGGCAGTCCGCAGTTCGCGTACGAAACATACGGCCCGCGTTCCACCATGACGATCTCGGCCTTTTCATCCAACCGGCGCAGGCGTGCCGCACACGAAGCTCCACCAGCCACTCCACCAACAATGATGACTTTCATGATATTTCATCCCTATTGTTTTTAACGTTACGCATCACCAGATCGGCGGTAATGCTCCGTTTGCTTAAAAGGCCAGGCTCGGCCGCCTGGATAAACCTGACTTACAGCATGCCGCCCTGATGTCACACTGTATCCAACCTCCTTTCCGAATGAGCGGAGTCCGGGTCCCTTCTCCGGAAAAAGAGAGTCCTTATTTTGCCCTCCCCTAACACCCTCCCCAACTCCCTGACGGCGAAGAAGGGGATAAAAGCAACAAAAGTGACCAGACACCCGGCGAACAATTCATGGTGCCCCTTCCCAAGGAAGTCAGAAAGGCCTCCCGTGAGCCCCTTCCCATTCCAAAGGCCCTTGATCACATGCTCAATGACGGTAAAGGCACCGACAAAGAGAGTGAAGACGACTGTCTTTAAAAGGGTGGGATAAATCAAGGGCTTGTCTTCAAGGCGGCGACCGAGGTGGAGCACATCTCCGATCATGACGACTTTTGCAAGAATCAACGCTTCGATCACGGCCACCCCGTAATTCGTGTACGTGATATCATGGGCAGCCAGAAGGAATCTTCGGTACTGCGTGAAAGCGGCGAACACGAGGGTGAGATAACAAACATTTGTCCAGTACTCGGCCACCTCGTGGACTATTTTTTGCTTCACGTCCCCTTTTTTCTTATCAGGGTTGCTCATAATCTATGGCCCTCCCATCATTTCGATTCACCAAGAAAGAGCATCGAACGGGACAGCATGCCTCCGGAGATTTTTCGGACCTTGAACCCGTTCTGCAAAAGGATGCGCTTTTGAACGCCGCCTGTTTGCAGCGGCTAATGACGCGGATCCTATCGACTGCCGAGCGGTCCGTTACATCTCCGCTAATTTTGCACTCAGTTTAGCGGTGCTGAGCTGATACTTTATCTCCGATTCCACACAGAGTACTTTCAGCATTCCCATAAGCACGCTGAACGGCTCGGACCGTATATATCGCTCCATAGAGTCCTGTGTTGCCCACTCCTGGATCAGGTAAAAGACGCTGGAATCGTTCATATCCTGATAGAGTGAGGATTTCGACAGCTCTTCTTCTGCCTTGAGATTCTTCTGTATGGACTGCAAGGACTGAAGGAGCTCTTCACGCTTTTCAGGACGGACCCGAAGCAATACGTTGATTTTGTTCACGTTTCCTCGGTTTGATTAAGATACGAGACGTTTCAAGTATGCTGATCAATTTAGCTGCTCATTTTATAAGAGGAAGGTATAGCAAGACCCGCACCAGGGAAAAGAGAACTCCTGGATGCAGGTATTATATTGAAATCTTTATTAATTGTATAAGGAGTGGATAAGAGGGGGTTTGAGAAGCAGGTACAAGCCACGGAATAAATCCACGATATACCGCGATGCCCACGACAGACCGTGGGTTATCGGCAGTACCTGCTTATTAGTCGTTGATAATATTAAAAGATAACAATGTGCCGATCAAATTTCTCTGGATTCTATTGACTGCTGGCTATGCACCTTCTGGATCAGAAAATCTCCGGCCGGCTAATATTGAGCTTCTCCATGCGAGAGCGAAGGGCGCTGGGCTTAAGGCCGAGTGCATGGGCGGCCCCGTTCGGACCTTCTATCTTCCACTTCAGCGCTTCGAGGGTCTTTTGGATATGGGACCGCTCCACGTCAGCCATGCAGGAGGGTGTTGTTTCTCGAACCTCAGCCGTGGGCGGCAAGACGGCACGGAGTTGCTCCGCAACCTGCAGCACCGGTCCACGGCTCATAATGACCGCTCGCTCGATGATGTTTTCCAGCTCACGCACATTGCCTGGCCAATGATAGCTCTGCAATGATCGCACGACCTCCCGGGAGACCGTGGAGATGCGTCTTCCCAACTGCTTGTTCAGACGCTTGATGAGCGCATCAACGATCAGCGGGATGTCCTCGGTCCGCTCCCGGAGGGGCGGCACGGTGATGGGAAAGACATTCAGCCGGTAGAAGAGGTCTTCGCGGAACCTGCGTTTGCGCATCTCCTCGCAGAGGTCCCGGTTCGTCGAAGCGATGATCCTGACGTCTACCTTGATGGTATGGGGATCGCCGAGCCGTTCGAACTCGCCGTTCTCGATGACCCTGAGCAGTTTTGCCTGAAGCTCAACAGGCAGCTCGGCGATCTCATCCAGAAAGATGGTGCCTTTATGGGCAAGTTCGAAACGACCGATCTGTCTTGCCTGGGCTCCCGTAAAGGCGCCCTTTTCCCTTCCGAACAGTTCACTCTCGATAAGGTTCGCCGGGAGCACGGCGCAGTTAACATGGATCATTGGCCTATCATTGCGCAAGCTCCCCTCGTGCACGGCCACAGCGACCAGTCCCTTTCCTGTTCCGGTCTCGCCGTTGATCAGTACCGTGCTGTTCATGGGTGCCACTTCGCTGATGCGGTGGTGAACGTATTTGATCTGATCGCTCCGGCCGATTATGGTCTTTTCCTGGATGCTGACCTCTCTCTTAAAATAGATGTTCTCGGCCTCTAGCCTGTCCTTCAAGCTGGAGATCTCATCACAGTATTTCCTGATCTCCTCTTCGGCCTGTTTGCGCTCGGTGATATCGATTGACACACCCATCAAGCGGGCGGCTGATCCAGACGTTGCCTTAGAGAGCCGACCCTTGGATAGTATCCATCGAATGCTTCCATCAGGTCGAACGATACGGTATTCGGCGCTTCCAACACTTCCCGACTGCACGGTCACTTCCGCAATTCGTTGAAGATTCTCACGGTCTTCGGGGTGAACAACACCGAGGAAGCTCTCAAGGTTCATATCGCTGTCCGGGGCAAAGCCAAAAAAATCCTTGGCCTTTTGTGTAGTCCAGATATGACCTGAGCTCACATCCAGGTTCCAAAGCACCGCCCCGGCAGCATCGGCGGCCAGACTCAGACGGGCTTCGCTCTCTCGCAATGCCAGGTCAGCTTTTCTTCGCTCTAATGCATTGATAAAGATCTCCCCCAAAAGCCGCAGCCGAGGAATGTATTCCTCGGGCCAGGAGCGCTCCTCGCGCGTGGCGTTGAGCACGAAGAGGAACGAGACCCTACCTTCGAAGAAAAGTGGAATGTTCAGGAAGGACCGGATGCCCATGGCAATGCAATTAGATCTGTCCCGTCCGGCCCTCTCCGGCAGTTCTTCCAACCTGTCAATACGAGCTGGTTGTCTCTGCAACACGAGCCTTTCATAGAGCCATGGGAACAGATTGGCGAGTTCAATATCCCCGGGGACGCGCTCGGTCCCTTCGGAATAGGCGATATGGGTTATATGCACTCGCTTCAGGTCAGGAGATAAACCGAGCAGAGCGCAACGGTCCACCTGGAAAAATTCACGCACCTGCTCCAGTGCGAGCTCAATTTCTGAGTCAATCTGGTCAGAAACGATACTAACGAACCGTGCCGAGAGGTCGGAAATCAGCCTTTCAAAGCGCAGAGATTCATCACTCGAATCATCTTCGCGCCGCACCAACTGCGCGGGCGTCTCAGCATCTCTTTCTCTGGGGTGCGGATTCTCTTTCCTTAGCATCACCCTGCTCCTAATATCCGGCAAAGCACACTACCTACATGGATTTTAGGATAGATTTTAGTAGAAGGTTACTGTTTTTTTGTCAATTGTGGTAACTCTGAAAAACAGTATTGTTTTCCCCATCCCGGTCCATGGGGCCTTCCGTAAGCTGCATTCATTAATTGTTACTTCAAGCTTGCGGGTCAATGATGCTTGCCAATTTAGCAAGAGTCCAGTTTGCAGCGATTCGGTAAACAAATGATTCGCAAACGGCGAAGATTTTGGCGCCCCATTTTCTCAAGGGCGAGGGGAGAGCTGTCTGAAATCGACGTGTCGCAGCCCCCGCAGTGCGATACAAGGCAGATATCAGTAAGAGTCCTGCCCGTCACCTACCCTCCCCACAATGACATGCCATGATGACTTTTCTCAGTGTTTGCAAAGTATTGGAACGAAAAGATTTTTGACTGCATCCGCGAGAAATGCTACTACAAAACCGTCGAAAGGCAATCTTTTCAAATAGAGGGTAAGCTCAGTATGAGTAATTTAATGGACCATCCGCTGCTCGTTTTCGTGCTCTCTTTCTTCCTTCAGTCTTTTTCGGTGTGGATCGGGAAGCTTTTATCGAAGAGGCAGCGAATCCTTGAAGGTGCGGCGCGTGAAGATTTTGGCGTTATCCTGGCCGCTACGCTGACCCTGCTCGCGCTTATCATCGGATTCACCTTTTCGATGGCCTTAAACCGCTACGATCAGCGCAAGAACTACGAGGAGGCAGAGGCCAACGCGATCGGCACAGAATACCTTCGTGCCGACCTATTGCCTGCTGCGGAAGTGGCGAAAGTGCAGACGCTGCTTCTTAACTACCTCGACCAGCGTGTCTTGTTCTATAGCACCGGCGATGAGCAACAGCTTCGGCAGATCGATGCCCAAACCGCCAAATTGCAGGCCGCGCTGTGGTCGTCGGTCCGGACTCCGGCGGTTGCGCAACCGGAATGCGTTGTTGCCCTGGCAGTTTCAGGCATGAACGACGTGTTGAACTCGCAGGGCTACACGCAGGCAGCGTGGTGGAACCGCATTCCGATTGCAGGTTGGGCCTTGATGGTGGCGATCGCCATCTGCTCTAACGTACTGGTTGGCTTTGGTTCGAGAAACGATAAACAGAAATTTATCTTACTTCTGGTTCTGCCCTTTATTGTTTCCATCGCATTCCTTCTGATCGCTGACATCGACAGCCCACGCGCAGGCCTAATTCGCGTGGTCCCGCAAAATCTCCTAAGCCTATCTCAATCCCTGCATGCGCAGTGAGCGATACTTCTGCGAGGGAAGATATGGCGCACGCGGAAGAAATGGCAAAACGGGAATTTCATTATCTACCAGCGTGAAAGTGTAAATATCTTGCCAAAAGGTGGAATCTGACCGGAGGGGCCTCCCACAAAAACTATGATCCGAATGTGCTGAACTTTTGAGTCCTCACTAATTCAATGGTCAGGGCAAGAATAGTGAGTTTGTCAATTAAGGGGTCCGATTGTGTAAATAGTCCCATAAAAATGAAAAGGACTGGCCGCCAATTCATTCCCGCGAGCAGTCCCTTCAGGTCATCTTATATTATCTAATCCGCATTGTTGCAGGTCTGATTGCGATAAACCTTCCCGGCCACAATCCGCCGCCTGCGCGCTGTAAATGCTGCCGCTGACGAGGACCAGCGAAAGCGCCAATGCAACAATAAGTGTTTTGCTCATTTCTATCTCCTTAAAACCCAAATTGTCATTTTTCTAAACGAAACAAACACCTGAGGGCGGTACAAAAACTCCTTAAAAAAAGGTAAAGATGGTTTCAATTACTGTCAACGCCCCGGAAATCAGGTACGGCCTTTTTCCGTGATATCAAATCGTTAGAACAATCCATAAAACGCCGGGAGCAAAACCTCCCCCCTTCACTCTTCCTCGCGAAGCGATAGAACCAAGAGGAATTATTTCCTTTTGCTTTTTCTGTTCACTCTTCACTCTTCACCTGGAATAATGCATCAACTATGCACTTCGGTAACGCCGAATTGAATTTCGAGTCGGATTCCGCCCGAAAAAACTCCCTTGACAACCCGATAGACCGCAAAATCATACGATTCCCAATCAAACATGCAAGTGAAACACCAATGGCACTGGTTTTTGCGATTTCAGGGCACACCCCTTCCCCGCATTTGGTGTACTCGTTTGCCACTGGGTGGCAGGCTCAAGCGAAAATGATTCGATGGTAACGAACGAGAGGAAAAGCCGACGCAACATGTAAATGCCGCTTCCCGGTATGGCAGACCGTCTGGCCCCAACCTTTGCAAACCGCTTGATCATTCAGTCTATGCATATAATCTGTTATGAATGGGGTCTGCAAATCACTGTTTAAAATCTCAACCCAACTCGCCACTGTACGTGACTAATCTTCACGGCACCCATCCGCTCAGGGCTCAGTGAAAGTCCATTTAGCTTGCCAGAATTTTGAATCGAAGATAATGGCGGGAGCATAACGCTTAACGTTTTGATATGTTGACTTCCGGCATCGGCTTTGCTGTGCAAGCCATCGGATTCATCCAGACCTGATTTTGCCTATTTTGGTGGACAGCCTACAGGATTTCCCGTCGGCCCGGGCGCCGTGATCTGTTTGTTTCCAATCCGATCGAGGCCGGCCAGTATTCGAGCCAATTCTGCGGCACTGGCAAAGCGGGGCGGGGCAGGCAAATTCGGCCCGCATACCTGGGTCATCATATTGGCGGTAACAAGCGCGGGTTTACCCGGAAATTCACGGCTAAACACAATGATGGAATTTTCAAGGCATAACGCAGTGGCCAGCCCTCCCAGGCAAACTTCGTCCCTGGGCAGTTCCCGGTCATAAGCAACGATAAAGACGGTATCGAGGCTCCCTACGACGGCTGTCCCGGTTTGAACGCGAAACCGCCTGTCATTGAATCCCTGGAGGTCCTGCACGGCAAACCTGGCTTTGCCGTATGTCAGGGAAATGAGTCCCTGCCTGATTTTTTCGGAGCGATTGTACACATACCCGGCAATTTCCAGAGTGGTGTCTGCAGCGAGTTTCATCCTGCTCTGATCGATAAAGACGATCTCAGCGGAACTGCCTGCGCCGGTAGATATCCTGTCTTTGACGAACACTGGATCGCCGGCCTTGAGGGCCTCCTGCTTCCCGGCCCTATCAACGGTTACCGTGCCGGTGATAACGTCGACCCTGGCGGCAAGTTCGGGCGCAGCCGGCAATTGAGGGGCCCCAAGAAGAAATGCAATGGCGGTCAGCGACAAAAGGACTTTAGAAGCGGGTTCACGCGAAGACGCGAAGGCGCGAAGAAAGAAAAAACAGGTGCAGATTACGGAAATCGGCTGCGGAGCCCGCCAACGGGGTCCCCGCCATAGTCCGGGGGACTCTATTCGGGTTGTGGACTTTGGATGCAAGGTGCTTGATTGCCTGTAAGCAAGCATTCAGACTTCGCGTCTTCGCGTGAAAAAGCAAAGATGCATCGGCTTGTTTTCTCTGCGTCTTCGCGGCTTCGCGTGAGAGAAATTCCCCCTGCCTTAGCCGTAACGGTAGTGTACTCCGAATCCGCCACGGGGATATTGCCATTCGATCGCGACACCTGCATTGGGACACACTACCCGGCATGTTCCACACTCCAGGCAGCCCGCGTAATCAAAACTCAGCTCTTCGTCCTTTATGGAAAAAAGGCTTGCGGGACATGCGAATGTGCATGGCTTGGGCTGACAGGCCGAGCAGATCTGCTTGTTCACCTTGATATGCGCCTGTTCATCGTCTACGACAAACTTGTTCACACCCAACAATTGTTCGATGGTAAGCCTCTTCAAAGGTTTCTCGCTCCTTTCCAGCCATCGCGGGCCAATTGGATCAGGCTTATACCGCTTTGCTTTATCTGGCCGAGAACCATCTTCATGAGATGGACAGGCGGGGCGCCGTCTACCGTGAACAACTTGCCGGCAAGGCCCGTAACAAGCTTGGGATATGCCTTAAACATGCGTTCATTTTCCAGGAATTCCGGCGCATTCCGGTATGCCTCAAGATCTCTTAGAACAAAGCTCTGTTTCAACAAATCCTCATATCGGCTGAGCCCCCGTCGAGAGAAGTCATTGCTGGCTTTGGCCTCAATAACCGTCCTGGCGGCAGCCTCTCCCGATGCGACGGCGAAATCCATTCCGCGAACCGTATAGCCGAGGTTGAGAACAAATCCCGCAGCATCGCCCGCCACAATCATCCCGTCGCCATATAGCTGCGGCGTCATGGCCAAACCGGCCTCAGGCACCAGGTGAGCAGAATATTCAGCCACTTCTCCGCCTTCGATCAAGGGGGCAATGTGGGGATTGCTTTTGAAATCCTCCATGATGTCGCAGAGCTTTACCTGGCAGCGTTGGAGTTCCCCCACATTGATGACCAGTCCCAGAGAGACGCTGCTCTTATTAGTATAAAGAAAGCCGCCTCCCTGCATACCGTTGGAGCAGTCGCCCACGAACAGCAGGGCTGCGCCGTTATTGCCCTCAAGTTGAAACCGCTGGCTGATCGTTTCCGCCGGCAGTTCGATGATCTGCTTGACCCCCGTGGCCACCTGGTTCGGAGCAAACATCTTTGCCCAGCCTGCCTTTTGGGCCAGTAGCGAGTTGACCCCATCTGCTGCGATCACGACATCCGCCAGCATTTCGTCCTCGCCGGCTCGTATCCCGATGACCCTTCCGCCGTCCATCAGCAGCTCGTCAACCCGTATGCCGCAGGCGAGCAGCGCGCCAGCCTCCTCAGCCTTCGCCGCAAGCCAGGCGTCGAATTCCGCCCTCAACAGCGTAAAGGAATGATACGGGTCGGCAGCCCAACTCATATTCCGGCAACCGATCGAAACGCTTTGATCGCCGTTCAGAAAGGTAATGCTCTCCTGGGCGATCGGCCGCTCAACCGGGGCTTCTTCCCAAAACCCCGGCACAATGCGGTTAAGAGCGTGACTATACATGCGGCCGCCATACATATTCTTGCTGCCCGGCGCCGTTCCCCTTTCGACCAGGACCACGTCGTGGCCCTCTTTGGCCAAAACATAAGCGGCCGTACTGCCGGCAGGACCTGCGCCCACTACAATCGCTGTGAATTTTTCCTCTGCCATATCAAATACCGCACAAGCTTATTTATTCAGAGCTTTTTTCAGTTCTTCGATCAGTATCGGTACAACCTGATAAAGATCACCCACTATCCCGTAGTCGGCCGCTTCAAAAATGGGGGCGCTCTCATCGCGATTAATGGCGAAGATAACCTTACTGTCGCGAATACCGGTCACATGTTGAATCTGTCCTGAAACCCCGACGCCAATATAGAGGTCCGGCTTAACCTTCTTTCCGGATATGCCCATGTATACATCTTCGGGAAGCCAGCGAAGTTCTTCGGCAATGGGCCTCGAACAACCCACCTCGCCCCCCAGGACATCCGCAAGGTCTCGAGCCAGCTTGACGTCTTCCTTTTTTTCGAAACCACGGCCAACGCAGACGATGATCTTTGCTTCCGTTATATCTACGGCCTCACGCGCCCTGGGGGTGCGACTGACGACCGTTACCGGCGAAAAGGGCATGGCGGAAATTTCGCGAACCTTTCCTTCCCGCCCTTCCACCAGGGGCGCCCGATCGAAAACTCGCGGAGCAACGGCGGCCATCTGGGGCCGGGTGGTACAAATCACTTTCTGGACCGCCAAACCACAGAAAAGCAAACGTTCCATCTGCAGGAGGTTTTTTTCTTTGTCAAGCTCGAAGCCGATACAACCGCTGCATAACCCGGTGTTCAATTGCGAGGCAAGACGAGCGCCAATTTCCTTTCCCCTCTGAGTCGCCCCGACCAGGAAGACGTCGGGGTCCTCTTCGCGGACGACCTGCGCTAAAACCGGCACATAGGATTCCAACGGCTGATCCTGTGCCAGCGGCTGCAGCACGAGGACCTCGTCGGCGCCGTGGCTGATGTATTCAGGGGCAAACTCATTGCCAAGAGCGAATGCCACCAGCTTCGTCCCGAGGTCCCGGGCAAGATTCACACCAGCATTGAGCAGTTCCAGAGTATGTTCACGCGTTTCTGCAAAAACCAAAATTCCAGCCATCTATGAATTCTCCTCAGGCAATCACCCCATCTTTCAAAAGAGCGCTTATGAGCGAACCGATCTCCTCCGGCTGGGCGCCAAACATCAGGTGCCGCCGCTCCATGGTCGCTCCCAGAACGCCGATTGTCTGCAAACATGGATGGAAACTTTGACCAAGTTTGTCGAGGGTGATATTTTCCACAGGCTTTTTCGCCGCTCCCAACACCTGTTTCAAAGAAGGTATCCTCGGGGTGTTGATATCCGGCAGAACCGTTATCAAGGCCGGTAACGGAATGGATACAGCTTCAATCCCGTCATCGAGTTTGCGCTCTGCCACTATGCGGTTTTCATTTTCAATATACGTTAGCTTGTTAACATATGTGGCGCATGGAATGCCGAGCTTCTCCGCCAAAACCGGCCCGACCTGCTGAGTGTAGAGATCGCTCGAACCCTCACCGCAGATGATCAGATCGAACTCGATATCTCCATGGATCGCCGCCGCAATCACTGCGCTAGTCTGAGAGGGCTCAAGGTCGGTAAACGACGGATCGTTTATGAAATATGCCTTATCCGGACCACGAGACAGGACATCTTTCAGACAGCTCTTGGCCGTTGGCGGAGCAACGGTCACAGCGGCCACAGCTGCGCCATGCAGTTCCTGAAGATGCATAGCTTCTTCGACTCCATTGCGGTCATAGGGGCTTATCTTGTAGCTGACCCGGTCAAGTATTAACCTGCGCGAACCGGCATCTATCCTGATGTCTGCTTCGTCAACCACCCACTTGAAACAAGTTAAAATCTTGAGCATTTCATTTCCTCTGTTTCCCGATGACTACCAGCCCGGCACGTTATCGGCGATGACCATCTTTGTGAATACCGATGTGCCGCCATGAATCTGAGTTATCTTGGCATCACGATAAAGGCGTTCGACCTTTTGACCCTTTATGGTGCCCATACCGCCGTGAATCTGCACCGCTGAATCGGAGTAGCGCACGGCGGTTTCCGAAGCCATGAGCTTTGCCATTGCGGCTTCCTTGCTGTGAGGCATATCTTGATCATAACACCAGGCGGCGTAATAGGCTAAATATCTTGAAACCTCTATTTCGGTAGCCATATTGGCGAGCATCCACTGGATTGCCTGGAAATTGCAAATAGGCTGGCCGAACTGGACTCTTTCCTTTGAATAACGAATGGATTCATCCAAAGCACTCTGAGCAATACCCAAAGCAAGGGCAGCGATGCCTATCCTGCTTGCGTCAAGGGCCGTCCCGGCTATAGCGGGTCCCTGCCCTTCCTGACCCAACAGGTTGTCTTTGGGAATGCGGCAGTCTTTCAGCAAAATTTCGGAACTCGGCACACCTCTCAAACCCATTTTCTTGACGTCCTTACCCACTTCAATGCCGGGGAGACCCGCAGGCACTATAAAAGCGCTGACTCCGCCGGTCCCACTGGACTTATCGATCCTGGCAAACACGATGAACAACCCTGCATTCGCGGCATTCCAGACGAAGGTTTTGACGCCGTTCAGAACGTATTCATTGCCGTCCGAAATAGCAGTTACGGCCGCATCGTCACCAACTCCCCGTTCGTCTAAAGCGAAGGCCCCCAATATATCTCCCTTGCAAAGGGGAGCGAGGTATTTTTTCTTTTGGGCGTCGGAGCCATATTTATATATGGGATTGCAAGCCAGGGACGTATTGGCCTCGACGATAAAGCCCGTGGCTGCGCAAGCACGGGAGAGTTCCTCGATGGTTATGATATAGGTTAAATAGTCGGACCCGGCCCCACCGTATTCCTCAGGATATGGGATACCCAGCATGTCCTGCTCGGCCAATCTCTTGATATTCTCGGCCGGAAAACGTGCCTCCTGATCGACTTGGTCTGCGATGGGTTCAACGTACTTTTCACAAAACTCTTTTATGTTGGCTTTGACCAGTTCCTGTTCTTCCGTCATTTCGAAATCCATAGTAACGTCCCCCATTGCGGTTTGTCTTGGTAACGGACTCTTGTAATTCTCAGTTACCGTAACAGTTCGCGAGCAATGATCAGGCGCTGTATCTCGCTGGTTCCTTCATAGATCATGGTAACGCGAGCATCGCGGTAAAAACGTTCCACGGGACAACCCTGGGTGTAGCCGTAGTCGCCAACGATTTGTAAGGCGTCATGGCAAGCCTTGTTCGCCGCTTCAGTAGCATAGACCTTAGACATCGAGGCTTCCTTGGCGTAGAACTTCTTCTGGTCCTTGAGGGACGATGCGCGCAGCAGCAGAAGTCTCGCACCTTCAAGCCGCGTGTAGTTTTCCGCTATTATCGATCGAACATCCTGGCGGCCGGCCAGGGTCTCATTGCCCTGCATCTGCTCTTTGGCATACTTTGCGGCAAAATCCATGGCCGCAAGGCCGATGCCCAGTGCCATGGAACCTATGCCGATCCTCCCGCCCGCCAGTTCAGATGCGGCAATGCGGAAACCATCATTGTGGACACCCAGAAGATTTTCCTTTGGGACTCGACAGTTGTCAAAGATCAACTCATTGGTCGGAGAGGCCAGTTGTCCGAGCTTCTTTTCGAGTTGGCCCACCCGGAAGCCGGGGAACGACGGTTCCACCAGAAAAGCGCTGATGCCTCTGCCCTTCCGCGCTTCTTTGTCAGTTACCGCCCACACAACAAAAACACCCGCAAATTCGGCACTGGAAATAAAAATCTTTTGACCGTCCAGCACCCAGTGATCGCCGTCAGGAACAGCGCTCATGCGCATACCGGCGGGGTCCGAACCGGCAATGGTCTCGGTCAACGCAAAACCACCTGCAGCAAACTCACCACTGCAAAGGGGCGGAATGTATTTCTCTCTGAGTTCCTGCGCGCCCACCGCCTGGATCACTTCAGCCACCATGTTGGTGACCGAAGCGGTCACTCCCGTTGAACTGCAGCCTCGACCTATTTCAGTCATGGCCAGGGAGAAAGACACGGTGTCCGCCCCGGTGCCACCGTATTGGGGATCTATGGTGATGCCCATAAAACCGAGTTCTGCAAGCTTTCTCAAAACAGCCAGCAGTTTCTCACGGTTCTTGGTACGGTCCAATTCAGCAGCTATTGGCTCCAATTCGCTTTTGACAAAATCTGCGGCGGTTTTCTGAATTTTCTTCTGCTTTTCTGTCAGTTCAAAATCCATTTTATCCACCCTGCCCGATCAATAAGTGTAGAAACCGCGCCCTGTTTTTCGACCCAGCCATCCGGCTTCCACATACTTGCGAAGAAGGGGGCACGGACGGTATTTTGAATCGCAAAACCCATTATATAACACTTCCATAATCGCAAGACATGTATCCAGACCAATGAGGTCGGCGAGTGTCAGAGGGCCCATTGGGTGATTCATCCCAAGCCGCATGACTGTGTCAATATCTTCAGCCTTTCCCACTCCATGGTAAAGCGCGTAGACCGCTTCGTTTATCATGGGCATAAGAATCCGGTTGGCAATGAAACCCGGAAAGTCGTTGGAAAGGGCCGGGGTCTTCCCGAACTTGATCGACAGGTCCCATGTCGTCTGAAAAGTCTCATCGGAAGTGGCAATCCCTCGAATTACCTCGACGAGCTGCATAACCGGCACCGGGTTCATGAAGTGCATGCCGATCACCTTATCGGGCCTTTTCGTCTGAACCGCAATCCGGCCGATAGGAATAGAGGAGGTATTGCTTGCAAGGATCACTTCCGGCCGGCAGATTGTATCCAGTTCGCGAAAAATTGCGAATTTTATTGGTTCGCTCTCGCTGGCGGCTTCAACGAGGAAATCGACAGGAGCCATGTCTTTAAGAGTGGTGCTGATTTTAATCCGCCCCAGGATGGCTTCCTGGTCCGCCTGGGTCATCTTCCCTTTTTGGACATTTTTGGTCAATATATTCGTGATGTTCTTGAGACCGCGCGCGACGAATTCATCCTTTATGTCATTCATTATCACCTGAAGGCCGCTCATTGCGGCTACCTGGGCAATCCCGCCTCCCATCTGGCCTGCACCAATAACTCCAAAGGTCTTTATTTCCATTTTAGTCTCCTCTTTTTTTTGAAATCTACCTCTTGACCACCATGGCTACAGCTTCACCTCCTCCGAGGCACAGTGAAACAAGCCCTGTCTTTTTATCGGAACGTTTCATTTCATGGAGCAAGGTGACCAGAAGACGGCAGCCGCTCGCCCCTATAGGATGACCCATGGATACGCTGCCTCCTGCCACGTTTACTTTGGCGGCGTCCAGTTTCAGCTCTTTCATCACGCACACAGTTGATCCGCTGAAGGCTTCGTTGATTTCGAACATATCTACCTTATCCATACCGATGCCCTCTTTTTTGAGGCATTTGGGTATGGCCCAGATCGGAGCTGACAGAACGTACTTCATATCTATGCCGCTCGACGCCTGGGCGCCGATCGTACCCATGATGTTGCAGCCCAATTCCATCGCCTTTTCCCTTGACATAATAACTGCCGCAGCGGCGCCGTCACTTATCACGGAGGCATTCCCGGCAGTCGTGACGCCTCCTTCCTTGAATGCGGGTTTCATTGCCGCCAGTTTTTCATAAGAGGTTTCCCTCGGGCACTCATCCTGGCTGAAAATAACCTGCTCGCCTTTGCGGGGCGCTAACTGCACCGGGACTATCTCTTCTTTGAATTTACCTCCGGAAATGGAGGCCAGAGATCTCCTGTAGGATTCGAGGGCATAACGGTCCTGATCTTCACGTGTTACGCCATATTTTTCAGAGCAAAGCTCGTTTGAAATGCCCATGTGGAAGTCATTGACTATATCCCACAACCCGTCGTGAACCATGTGATCCAGCAGGGCGCCGTTGCCCATCCGGTAGCCACCTCGGGCTTTTTCCAAATAGTATGGAGCCATGCTCATGTTCTCCATGCCCCCCGCAACTACAACATCAGCATCGCCCAACTGGATGGCCTGAGCAGCAAGCATCACCGCCTTCAAGCCCGAACCGCAGACTTTGTTCACCGTGATGGCTTCCACCTCCCAAGGCATACCGGCTGCAATTGCAGCCTGTTTGGAAGGATTCTGCCCATAGCCGCATGGGAGCACCAGACCCATTATGACTTCATTTACCTGATCTTTGCCTATCCCTGCGCGCTTAACAGCTTCTTCGATTACGATACCACCCAACTTTGTGGCCCCTATGGAACTGAGCGACCCATTAAAGCTCCCCAGCGGGGTCCGCACGGCGCTGACGATTACGGCTTCACGCATGGCACTCTCCTGATGATCGGTGAAGTGAGAACACTTTTCTGAGACAATACAGTCCTCGATAGATTCAGAGAATGGCGGGCGGAACAGCCCGCATTTGACAAGAACAATCTTAATTGAGCGATTCAATGGTTATCGGGGCATGGCGGGGAATTGCGTTCGGATGATGCGTAAAAATGGTCCGGATAACGAACAGAGCTTGATTTTACTCCCACCAGCGCCGGATACGATCAGTCAGCAAGAAATCGCTCATCCTAGTGATATCTCAAATCACTTTTTAGCAGAAGAGTTGGTCTTTTACAAAAAGAATATTGCCTTGCGGCCCAGCCTGCTGGGGCCGTGTCGTTTACGTGTGAAAAGGGGTGCGTTTAAACACGGTCCAAACCCGCTTCCTTCAATTTTTCTCGAACGAACCCGATCGGCTTTGAAATAACGAATGTTTTCTCACGTGACTGCCCACCTTTGAGCAGTTGGATCTCGGATTTGGAAACACCAAGAGTTTTGGCAAGAAAATCAATGCATTCCTGATTTGCCTCTCCTGCAACCGGAGGAGAGCTGATGCGTATCTTTAGCCTCTCGCGGAAAGTGCCTGCAAACTCACGCCTCGAGGCCCTCGGTTGAATGTAAGCGCAAAGAAACGTTTCTCCCGCTTTCTCCGATAGATAAGCGAAATCTTCCTGCGCCATTTTACATTCCAATCGGTTGGAGGTTAGCTGGTTTCAGTCCGGATCTCTTGACCTAAAAGAATCCCTTCGCACCCCGGGGCGGACTCTGCCGGAATCAATCTTTCATATACCACACTTCGCCGAGCGTGGAGAGTGAGTTTCGCGCCTCCGCGCAACCCTTCAGTTCCCTGGCCGGGACTGCGACTCTCCCGGTCAATGACCGGATTATGCTGGTTTTCCGAATCAAAATTCCGCTTTTGGCCCGACCAACCCGGCATTTCGATTGAGAGTGGCATCAAGGTCTGCTACCGGTCAGGGTTATTGACAGCCTGATGAGTACAATGTATACCGTAGCAGGAATAAAGGTTAGTCTCGGTATTTCGTGTGCGGGCGTGACAGTACGGCGCACCCGCCGTTTAAATCAAACAGCCGGCGAGGTATGCGATGAGAAGGGTGCTTATTCTTTCTGTAATCTTTTCCGTGTCATTTGCTGCCCTGGGGTTTCTGGGGGTTGCTCAGGCTAAAGCAGTGGAGTTTTCAGCCGATATGTTCATAGTGCCCAAAGGCGATGAACCGATGAAGGGCAAAATCTTTGTAAAGGGCGCCAAAGTTAAGCAGGAAACCTCCGGAGATGACGAGACGCAAGTCATGATCATCAGGCCCGATAAGAAGCTGACCTGGATGCTCTCGCCTGAAGAGAAAACATATGTTGAAATGCCTTATCAGTCTACGGATAAGACGTTTGAAGAATGGACGGCCGACAAGGAAAAGAATGCTAAATTTCTCGGGGAAGAAACCGTTTCCGGCATGCCTTGTAAGAAATATGAAATCATAGAAGACGGGGAAAAGACTTCCCTTTGGATTTCCAAACAATTTCCATTTCCGATCAAGATCGAAGATTCAGAAATGACAATGGAGTACAAGAATATCAAGTTAGGTCCCCTTGACGATTCCGTCTTCGATCTGCCGGCCGGATACGAGAAAATGGATATGCCGATCATTCCGCCAAAGGATTGACAAGAAGAAGATATGGTCCTTTTACCGGTTTTGGGCAAATCCCAGTCTTACCAGGTAAAGCCGTCAAAGATAATCGCCCTTGGCCTGAACTACCGCAGCCACATTGCGGAAAGCCATTCGGTCAAAGTCCGAGGGTTTACCGAGGAAGTCCCTAAAGAACCCATCCTGTTCCCGAAGACCCCAAACGTACTCATAGGACCGGGTGAACCTATAGTGATACCCGCTTTTCTGCTGGAGTACGGATTCGAGGACCTTAGAACCGACTACGAAGCCGAGTTGGCGGTAATAATCGGGAAGAAGTGCAGAAATATAACGCCCGATAAGGCGTTTGAGCATGTTTTGGGCTATACGTGCATGAACGATGTCAGCCAGCGCAATATTCAGACCGGCGACCCTTCGGGGTGGTTTCGGGGAAAATCTCTGGATACCTTCGGTCCCATTGGCCCGCAGATCGTTCTTCAGGAAGACATCGGCGATCCCCAGGAGCTGCGCATTCAATGCCGGTTAAACGGCAGGACCGTTCAGGATGCCAGCACCGCCCAGATGATTTTTCCGGTGCACGATGTAATAGCATTCATATCAAAGAATTTCACCCTCATGCCGGGCGACATCATCGCAACCGGCACCCCGAGCGGAGTGGGACGAATCCATGATGGAGACGTAGTGGAAATCGAAATAGAGAAGATAGGCGTTCTGAGCAATCCAGTGATGGAAGAGTGGAAAAAATGACTCGCGTCCATTGATGCTTAAGTTCGATGACGCTGCGAATAAGAGACCGGCCGGTTGAAAACCCTCCCGTTTCTCAACAGGAACAACCGGCCCGCCATCTCTCGAATTGAATTGTCTGCGCCCCCGCAAATCTTACTTACAACCGGGCAACTGGCTGAAAAAGTCGTTGCCTTTGTCATCGACGAGGATGAAAGCGGGGAAGTCCTCGACTTCGATCTTCCATATGGCTTCCATACCCAACTCGGGGTACTCCAGCACTTCGACTTTCTTTATGTTGTCCTGGGCCAGGATAGCAGCAGCCCCACCGATCGAGCCAAGATAAAAGCCACCGTGTTTCTTGCAGGCGTCGGTCACCTGTTTTGTGCGGTTACCCTTGGCGATCATGACCAATGAGCCTCCATGAGACTGGAACAGGTCCACATAGGAATCCATGCGGCCGGCGGTTGTCGGTCCGAATGAGCCGGAAGGCATCCCCTTTGGGGTTTTGGCAGGTCCGGCGTAATAGATCGGATGATCTTTCAGATACTGAGGCAGGCCCTCGCCTCTGTCGATTCTCTCCTTGAGTTTGGCATGCGCGATATCTCTGCCCACCACTATCGTTCCGCTCAGAAAGAGTTGCGTCTTGACCGGGTGCTTCGACAGTTCGGCCAGGATTTCTTTCATCGGCTTGTTGAGATCGACCTTCACAATGCCATGCTCATGTTTTCCACGATATTTTGCGGGTATGTATTTTTCCGGATGCGCATCGAGTTCCTCGATCCAGATGCCCTCCTTGTTTATTTTAGCCTTGATGTTTCTGTCCGCCGAACAGGAAACTCCCATTGCGACCGGACACGAAGCCCCGTGGCGCGGCAGCCTTACGATTCTTACGTCCAGGGCAAAGTGCTTTCCGCCGTACTGCGCGCCGTACCCGGATTTACAGGCAGCTTTAAAGACCTTTTCCTCCATTTCCAAATCCCGGAATGCCTGGCCTCCATCGTTTCCTGTGGTGGGCAGGTGGTCGAGATAGCCGGTCGTCGCAAGCTTTACAGTCTTAAGACATGCCTCCGCAGATGTGCCGCCGATCACAAAGGCAACGTGGTAGGGAGGGCAAGCGGCCGTACCCAGAGTCATCATCTTTTCCACCAGATATTTCTCGAGGCTCACCGGGTTCAAAAGCGCCTTTGATTCCTGGTAGAGCATATTCTTGTTGGCCGAACCACCGCCTTTGGCTATGAACAGGAACTTGTATTCAGCCCCCTCGGTTGCGTAGATATCGATCTGGGCCGGAAGATTGCAACCTGAATTTTTTTCTTCGTACATTGTTAGAGGGATGGTTTGAGAGTAACGCAGGTTTTCTTCCGTGTAGGTTTGATAGACCCCCTTGGAAAGAAATTCCTCGTCTTTTACGCCGGTCCAGACATACTGGCCTTTTTTGGCTACAATCGTGGCGGTCCCGGTATCCTGACACAGCGGCAGGACAAACTTGGCGGATACTTCCGCATTCTGAAGCAGGGCAATGGCTACGCCACGGTCATTCGGAGAGGATTCCTTATCTTCAAGGATTGCAGCCCACTTTTCGAGCTGTTTGGGGCGAAGCAGAAAGGAAACCTCACGCATTGCCTGGTTTGCGAGGTACTGGAGTCCTTCGGGCTCCACCTTAAGAAGCTGTTTCCCCTCAAAGCTTGCAACAGAAACGTAACCCTTGGCCACCAGTTTGTACTTTGTGTCATCTTTTCCAATGGGAAAAGGGTCCTGGTAACTGAATTCGGTCATTTTCAACTCCTTGTGCAGCAGCAGGTTAGATGAGCGCGCGTCAATTTGAAATAACTTTCACATGCCTTTAACCATATCATATTGAAAAAAAAGATTTTGTCGAGCATTGAATTACGCGCAGGCTAGTAAAAGAGATCATATTGCGGGAGCTGAAAGAGCTCACGTATGAACATAACGAGCGTATCGGGCAAATACCTTCCCCAGAGCTTTATCGGAACCTCCTTAATCTCAGCAGCAGGACTGAGTCCTACGGCGAACAGGTACTCCAGAAGAAATTCGACGTTTGTGGGAATATATCCTTTGTAGGGTTTATGATCTCGCTGCAAGATTATCCGCTCTTCGTGGATGCTGTTTCCCAGCTCGGATTCCACCATTGCTTCCGGTGTAGACAGGATCAGCTCGACTTTGAGTCGCGCCTCCGCGTTTTCCAGGAGGGGCTCAATCCCCTTCTTCAGCTCGGATGCTGAAATGCCTCGATTCAAATACTTTTCCCAGCTTTTCGAATCCCGGTATTTTCTGCAAATTTCTTCAGGATCCCACGGAATATCAAGGATCAGGCTGGAAGCTTCATAGCTCCCGTAAAAACTCTCCCGCTCCGAAACGCCGATGGAAGGATCGCTCCTCAGGGCTTCTTCGATCTTTGCCAGTTGCTCTTGAGTCCCCAGGATTTTGACCCCGCCCACATCGTCTATCGTGATTGAAGATCGCTCAAATCGGATGGCGCCCTTACGGAAACTGTCGGCAATGCTTTCCTCAGCCTCAATGAATTCCCTGTCCATCTCCTCGCGGGGAGTAATCAACTGATCGAGCGCAATACCGGACTTTTTAGCGCGGGCGCCGGCCATCGTCTGGGCTTTGCTCTGAACGGTCTGAAAAATCCAGTTGGCTATTCGCCTATTGGCTTTTTCGGCGATTCTTTTAGGCCGTTTGATTCTGTATGAAGCGATGAGCCGGCCGCCGTCATCGATGCAAAGGACGCCGTTGACAGGGGTTTGATAATAGAAGTACTCAGAATTTTGCCGATAGCACTCGAAAAGATATGCCATCCTGGGACTGATCTCGCCGGTAATGTGACACAGCTCGTCTCTCAGCCCTCCCTTGGACCTGATGCGCACCTTTCGAAACTCCCGGCAATACAGCTTGCCGACAATTTCCCCTATCACCGTTTCAAGGGTCTCGCCCAGCACATACCCGTCGCAGATAAATATCCGCGTAAGCAGCATAGCGTCAAAAGGTTCCGCCCTTCCACAAAGCCAGCGCTGGGCAATGCGCAGCAACTCCTCTCGGTGAATGAAGGAGGTCAGGTACATTCTTATCGCTCCTTCTCTGATTTCTGGTTGTGAAAGGCTTTTATGATAACACGTTTTGAAATAAAGGGACATGCCGGGAACCGAGGCAGGATGTCGGAGCGGTTCGAGAGGTGTCGAGATCGGTACTTTTCAAATTCCCTCTTCGGGTAGTCGTTTTCAGCCATAGCTGCCATATTTTGAGTCAACCACTGATTTTAGACCGCAGATTTTTCAGCAAGCCTTGTAGATTTGGCCGAAACCCGTTATATATCAGCACCGTACAAGTTGATCTCCCTGTGCTGATTCTCTCCACTATACCCCTAGCATCTTGTGCGTAAAGCGGGCCGAATTTCTCCATACGGAGACCTTGATGGACAGAATAACAGTAACTTTCCAACCGGAATCCACTCGCACCGAAGCGAACTCAGGCGAAAAACTGATCGATGTCGCATCCCATGCAGGCATAGACATCAGTAACCTTTGCGGGGGCCAGGGGGTTTGCGGCAGATGCCGCGTCCAGATTAAACGAGGCAGGGTAAATCTGACCAGCAAGGTCATCGGAAAGCTGAGCCGCAAAGAAATAGAACGGGGTTTTACGCTTGCCTGCCAGGCGGAACTCGCAGAAGATGACGTTGAGGTTCGGATTCCACCTGAGTCTCGAAGCGACATTCAAATCCAGATTTCGGATTACATCGTCTCCTTCGATGAACCGATGAACGTGCACGGCCCGGATTACGGTCCAGCGCCCATAGTCAGGCCTCTTTGTGAGAAATATTATCTCGAACTGTCCCCACCTACAATAAACGACAGCCTTTCCGATCTGGACCGTGTTTATCGGTCGCTTAGGAAAAAAATCCCGGAATTCCCTTACTTTCAAGCGCATTTTTCATGCTTGTGGGGTCTGGCCAGCCTGCTGCGCTCAAATAAATGGAAAATAACGGCAACTGTCCATTTCCGTGACTCTGATTGCCCGATGATCCGTGAAATTGAAGGCGGTAATACCACATCGAGGAATATGGGTGTTGCAATTGACGTGGGAACCACCACTATAGCGGCCCAACTGGTCGATTTGCGCACCGCAGAGGTCCTTGGTGTGCAGGCCAGCCATAATTCCCAGGCACGCTATGGAGAAGATGTCATATCGCGAATGATTTTTGCCTGTGGCCAGGCAGGTTTGGGGCCCCTGACCGAGGCCGTCACTTTTACGATCAACGCACTTATTGATTCACTGGTCAGGAAGAACCATATCAAGCAAAATGATATCACTTGCCTTGTGTCTGCCGGAAATACCGTTATGAGCCATTTGCTGCTGGGCCTTGAACCGTGTAACATCCGTACTGCTCCTTATATTCCCTCTGCTACACGGTTTCCTCAGTTCCAGGCCGCAGAAGTAGGATTAAACGCCAATCCCAAGGCCCTTTTGCATTGCATGCCCTGCGTCAGCAGCTATGTAGGCGGAGATATCACCGCTGGCGTTTACGCCTGCGGAATGCACGATCATCATGAAATTAGCGTCCTTATCGACGTCGGAACGAACGGAGAAATAGTAATCGGAAATAACGAATGGCTAGTGTGCTGTTCGTCTTCCGCAGGTCCGGCATTTGAAGGCGGAGGGATCAAATGCGGTACCAAGGCCATCTTGGGAGCTATTGAAAAGATCGCAATCGATGGGGATCACGTTTATTACGAAACCATTGGAGGACAAAAACCCATTGGGGTTTGCGGCTCCGCAATAATCGACGGAATTGCCGAACTTCTCTGCTCCGGCATAATAGACCAAAGCGGAAGGTTCACGCTTCTGGATAACCCCAGGGTGCGGGTGGTCGATGACGTTCCCGAATTCATTGTCGCCCGGGCCGAGGAAACGGCCACAGGAGAGCCGATCGTAATCACCGAGGATGACATCAGCAATCTTATCAAGAGCAAGGGGGCAGTACTTGCGGCTGTGCGTGTTCTGCTCAAAACCCTGGGAATGGATTTCACAGATCTTGAAAAAGTCTATGTCGCGGGAGGGTTCGGCGCTCACCTCGATATCGAAAAGGCGATCTTCATCGGTCTTTTGCCCGATGTCCCGAAAGAGAGGGTCCGTTTTATCGGAAACAGCTCCCTTGCCGGGGCCAGGCTTGCTCTGCTCTCCACTCACGCTTTTCACAGGGCCGAAGAGATCGCAAACCGGATGACTTACATAGAATTGAGCGTACATCCCGAATTCATGAACGAGTTCATAGCTGCACTTTTTCTGCCTCATACCGACGTGGAGCTTTTCCCCACCGTGACGGAGTCACTGAGGCGAAAGCAGTACGGATTTAAGGCCACCTGAATGCATTTCTATCCGGCACTCGGCGATGACTAACCAGTGGCCGATAACGGACATAGGCCGCCTGTGTTCTGCGGTCCCGAATTTTCCCCAAAATTCCTGTTCGCCAGTCTCTTTTCCGATTTAATTGTTAAATTGGTGTTATGCAAAGTTTGGGTTTTCGACGATATTCATATTATGGGGGTCTTGTGGAGTTGACTTACCAGGCGCCCGTATGCTAATAACCCGCAATTTTTATGTCCGGGAGAAACCGCTTTGAAATCGATCGCCGCAGAATCTCCTGCCCTGGTGCAGGAATTCGTTGTCGCCAACAGAATGGGAATCCATGCGCGGGTTGCGGCCCAGATAGTCAGAGTTGCCAGCCGGTTTGAATCGGTAATACTCTTCGCCAAGTGCGGGAATACAGTTAGCGGCAAAAGCATACTGGATCTAATGACCCTGGTTTGCCCCCATGGAAGCAAAATCATCATCTCCGCAAAGGGTCCGGACGCATCCGAAGCCCTAAATGCCTTGGCTGCCCTTTTTCAGGCCAAATTCGGCGAACCCTGAAGACTCTTCCCTCCGCAGCAAAAATCGACTAATAAGAAGAGAATTTAAGGCTTATCCTATTCTCAGAAAGACTTGATTATTAATGAACGACCACTCCTCATTGACTATTAAGGGGATCGGGGCAGCTCCCGGGATTGCTATCGGCAAGGCGTACCTGCTGGAACGGGGCCAAATACCCATTCCCCGTTACAGGCTTTTGGACGAGAAGGCCGTCGCTGATGAATGCAGACGATTCGAACAAGCAGTCGCCAGGGCCGAATCCGATCTGGAGGCGCTAAAAAAGAGTATCAGGTCCGAATTCAGAGAACACGCGCGACTGCTTGAAGTGCAGCAGATGATTCTGAGGGACCCGTCAATCTATGACGAATCCCTGCGCTATATCAAAAAGGAGTGTTCGAACGCGGAGCTTGCCGTTATAAAATCGCTGAGGAAAGCAAGGGAGCTTTTCAACGGCCTTAATGATGAAAACGCAAGAAGCAGGATAGCCGACGTGAATGCGGCCGGAGACCGGGTCATCCGGATCCTGGCGGGACAGAACTCCAACTACCTGGCAGGTATTCGCGAACGGGTCATCATTATAGCTCACGATCTTTCGCCTGCAGACGCCATCCAGTTGCAGGTAGGGCGGACGCTCGGCGTAGTTACCGAAATCGGTGGACGTACTTCGCATACTTCGATTGTTGCGCGCTCGCTCAACATCCCGGGGGTCGTAGGGGCCGAAAACGCCGCCCGTCTCATTTCGATGGGTGACATCCTCATCGTCGACGGTGGGACCGGAACAATAATCGTCAATCCCAGCGAGAGCGATTTAAGCTCCTACTACGAACGTCAGGAAGAACTGGAAGCTTATGTCAAGCAGATCACCCGGCATGCTCATTTGCCCGCTGAAACCCGTGACGGTCACAGGGTCGGCGCTGAGGCCAATATCGAGGTCCTCGAAGAAGTCGTAGCTGCCAAGGACAATGGAGCCGAAGCCATCGGCCTGTACAGGACGGAATTTTTTTTCATGAACCGGCTGGCATTCCCGGATGAGGAGGCTCTGTACAGAGATTACCGCGATCTGGCGGAGCTGATGGCGCCTAGCCCGGTCACGATTCGAACCCTTGACCTCGGCGCCGAGAAACTCACCTCCTGGTACCCCAGGCTCGAGGAAACAAACCCCGCGCTTGGACTGCGATCCATACGCCTTTGCCTGCACTACAAAGAATTGTTCAAGAACCAGCTCCGGGCTATTCTGCGAGCCAGCGCAATCGCAGGCAACATCCGGCTGATGTTGCCCCTGGTCTCGGGCGTCGGAGAAATTTTTCAGACCAAGCGCATCTTAAAAGAGGTGCAGACGGAGCTGTCCAGAAAACGAATCCCTTTCGATCAAAATATGCCCTTCGGAGTAATGATAGAAGTCCCTTCCGCCGTCGCCGTTGCGGACATGCTGGCGCCCGAGGTGGATTTTTTCAGCATCGGAACCAATGACCTTATCCAGTACACTATTGGAATAGACCGATCTAACGAACACGTCGCCTATCTTTACGAACCGCTCCATCCCGGCGTTCTCAGGTTCATAAAACAAGCGGTAGATGCCGGCCACGTAGCGGGGATCCCGGTCGCACTTTGCGGAGAGATGGCCGGAGAGCCTATGTACGTTCCAATCTTGCTCGGCCTCAACATAGATTCTTTCAGCATGAACCCGGTGTCCCTGCCTCGTGTCAAGAATCTTATAAGACGCTCTTCGATGAAAGAATGTTGCCGGTTTGCCAACAAAGTGCTTCGCATGAGGACAGCACAGGAGGTAAACCAGTCAGTGAGAAAAATGGTTATGAGGAAGTTCCCGGAAGAATTCCGGGTATTCGAACCGAACCATTACGGGAACGCAGCCCTCCCTGCGTGACAGACTTATGGGCACACAGAAATAAGGTCCGGTCGGGTATATGTCCAAGGTCAACGACCCTGCAGAAAAAATCAAAATAATCAGCCAGAACAAAAAAGCTTTTCACGACTTCGAAATAGGTGAAAGGTTCGAGGCCGGGATCGTTCTGCTCGGTACCGAAGTGAAATCGCTTCGGGAGGGACGCGCCAACCTCAAAGACAGCTATGCCAGAGTGAAGCGAAACGAGGTGTTTCTATTCGGCCTTCACATCAGCGCATATACTCACGCGTCCTTCGATAATCACGAACCCGAACGGGTACGAAAGCTTCTGCTGCACAGATCCGAAATAAAAAAACTGCTGGGCAAAACTCAGGAGCGCGGCTTCTCACTGGTCCCCCTTAAAGTTTACTTCAAAATGGGAAAGGCAAAAGTGGAAATCGCTCTTGCCAGAGGGAAAAAGGAATACGACAAGCGGGAAAGCCTGAAGAGAAAGGAAGAGACCCGCGAGATGGAGCGGCTGAGAAAACACCACAAAATATCCTGACCATAGGATTGCGCGGAAACAATGCCGATGTGTTTACTCTGATGGTTCTCACTCGCGTACTATATCGAAAATTGTAACCTCAGGTGGGGCCAGGACTCGTATAGGCGGCCCCCAGGTACCGGCGCCTCTGCTTGTGTAAAGGATCGACCCTTTCGAAAGATAATAGGGCCCGTTCTGAAGGGGGTAGACGAACCCGGCGATATAACGAAACGGAAACAACTGCCCGTAATGAGTGTGCCCGGAGAGCTGCAAGTCGAAAAGACCGAGGCTTTCGTCCGCCGGTTCCGGCCTGTGCTTTAGAAAGAGAGTAAAGAGGCCGTTTTGAGCCTTTCCCAGGATCGCCTTTTCATCCTCAGGCAGACCGGTCGCCGGATCGTCAACCCCGGCTATGTTCAAAATATTGTCCACCGTTTTCACCTCGCCTCTCAGCACGGTGAAACCGAAAGCTCTTTCTGCCTGAATCGACTCAGCCAGCCCGGCGTAAAATTCGTGGTTGCCGGTTATGGCGTACTTTCCGAGCCGAGGCCGCAATCTTCCAAACAGAGCCGGAAGATCCTCAATTTTTTCCATGTCTCCATCGACAAGATCCCCTGTGCTTACGAGAATGTCCGGATTCTCAGCCTCAACCTTGTACAGAATGTCGGCCATACGCTCCTGTCTAACCAGCAGTCCGAGATGCACATCGGAAATTTGCGCTATTCTCAACCGGTCGACTCCTGCGGGGAGTTTGGCCGTTTTGACAACGAGTCTCTCTACCCGTACGCTCCGAGCCTCAAAATACCCGTAGATATTTATGACAAACGCTACAGCAAGGACGCAAACGGCCGAGACCGAGCCGCTGAAGGTGGGCAGAGAAAACCCGGCGATAAGGTTTGCCAGCTTGCAAAGGATTCCGGCAACCCCCAGCAGTAAGAACCCCCAGAAAAGATAAAAGACAAATCCCAACCAGCCATACCCCAGAAGAGCACTTGCGCGCGCCAATACGTGGTGGCCGCCTCTTTCGAGCAATCGAGTCCCGATTGGCGCAAAAACCATAAGGGCCATGAATAAAATCAGCAGAAGATGGACGGGCCACTTTACAGGCAACAGGACCTTGACACGGGCATAGACGAATGCGTGCAAGAGCGAATAGATTGACAAAAAAGCTATAAGGAATCTGGCCATCTCTAACGCCGGTAGGCTAATTGGAACACCATAAACTATGAAAACCCCGCGCCCCGGGGCGGTAAAGACTTTTGGCTTGCAGCCCCGAACGGGGCTGTAACATTTACGGAAGGATACGGGAAGGGTCTATTCTTAATTGTCGAAGCCGAACTGGTTGATCAGCTTTTCATAGAGATTTTTGCCCAGAAAACTCCGGAGTTTTCGACTCTGCTCACACTTGGATTCATATTCCAGCCAAAACTCATCAAAGCCGTCCAGTCTTGCATCCGAACCTGGAAAAATCTCGTTAAATTCATCCTGCCTGGCGTAATATTCCTTGAACATCTCGCAGCCGGAGGCATCCAGAATAAGCATGAACAGCACATCGGAGGGCGTGATGGCGTCTTCTTCGGGAGGCACTACGACATAGAGGTCTATTTCTTTCCCGGGCCGGCTGATCTGGCATCTATAGCGTTCCAAGTCCATCGGGGGATGAGCGCGGCCGGATGTGGCCTGATTTACCTTCATCAACTGCATCGAGATGCCATACTGGTTCATAAAAGTCTGAATCGAGCCGTTTTGCATATTGTCCCCCCGAAAATCCATGATCTCGAATATACACTCGCCCGCTATTCCACAGTTAATGAGCTGAACTCTATTCGTGTGTACGAATACAACGCTAAAAGAATAATATATATGGGGTGAACAAAGTATTTACTGGAGTAAAAGATGTATTTTTATGGTGGGGATAGAGTAGTCCAGCTCCCGCAACTCCTCATCAGCGCTTAAATAAGGATGAGCAATTGCCGCTAGCAGGGTGATGAAAAAGGATTGAAATTCCCACTTTGCAGTAAAAACCCAGTGGGGCCGTCACCCCGACGAAGGTCGGGGTCCAGTGTTTTGATTTAAATATCAAATAGTTCAAAAAAGCTCTGGATTCCGGCTCCCGGACTGGACACTTCCGGGAGCCGGAATCCAAAACCTCTTATTTCTGTTGTAATATCAATAGGTAATGGCACTGGACCCCGGCCTGCGCCGGGGTGACGATGATATGCAAGCAGGCTTTTAATAAATTCAATGAGTTACCTGCTTATTTAAGCGCTTATGGGGCATACACTCTGTTTGGCAAGGTGATGAAAAAGGGTTTTCCGGTGCGAGAAAAGCCTGAAAGTTGCTAATGATTCCGTCGTGCCGACGGGAGCCGGCACGGGGTGACGACGTTCGACCTCGAGCACTTCATTAAATCAACGACATTGCCGTCGGTGGGTCACCGTCAGCCGGTTTTAACGCGTTAAGATATTGAGCGCTGAAGGATTCAGAATCAGCAAAGCCAAGTGAAACAAACTCCAAAGGCATCTTCATGCCGGGTTTGGTCAGCTTCTCGACAGACCTTATGCGCTGGATTCCGGCTTGCAATCCCCATCCAACCCGAGGAAAGCGCGAAGCAATAGATTCGCGCTTTCTACAACTGCTGCAATTTCTTCTGAGCGACCTGGGCCTGGGCTGTGCCGGGGTATTTTTCCACAAGCCGCGTGTAGATGATACGAGCCATTGTGGTTTCGCCCATCTGCTGCCATCCCATTGCCTGCTTGAGAAGGGCGCCGGCGGTTTTGCCCCCTTTGGGATATTTGTCTACCACCTGCTGATAAGCTTTAATTGCGTCCTCATAGTGTTTTTCCGAAAAGTAGCACTCACCAATGTAATACAGAGCACTTTCTTCAAGGCCGGACTTGGGGAACTTCGAGACGAATCCTTGAAATTCTTTTCTTGCAGCTTCATATTTCTTTTCCTGCATCAGGTGGAAACCTCTGTCAAAGTCCGCTTGTTCGGCGTTTTTGCCCTGAGGAATTTCGACTTCAGGCGGTCCTGACGTTACGGCGGCCTGCTGTTGCGGCCGGAGCGCGTGCGAGGATGGTGGCGGTTCTTCCATAACAACGGTCCCGGAAGGAGGCATTGAGGGTTCGGGCGCCTGGGCGGCAGAAGCCTGGGTGCGTTGGACCTGGTCGATTTTATGCTCCAGTTGTTCGATCTTGCCGTTAAGCACCCTCATTTGCGTTTGCAGCTCTTCCATCCGAGCGTACAGGTCCCCGCTTTTTCGAGCTGCTCCTTCGGAGCTTTGAATGCGCGCCTCAATAGCGCTCTGTCGCTGGTTCAGAATAGACAGGTTTTCCTGAATTGTTGTAGTTTCCGACGTCGAGGCGCACCCCACAAGCAATTGTGCAAAGAAAACAACCACGCAATACCGCAACAATATCTTCTCGATTCCACAAGGCATAAATTCCCTTTCCTTCGAAAGTAAAAAGGAATTTTTAATAATTCAAAACAAAGTGAGCCCGCCGGTTCTTTGCCCAGGAGGCCTCATCATGCCCTATAGCGACAGGGCGTTCCTTGCCGTAACTGACCGTAGTGAGCTTCAGGTTAGAAGAGTTAGAACTGAGAATGTATTGCTGTGCATCATGGGCACGCCTTTCCCCCAGTGCAATATTGTATTCGGTTGTTCCCCGCTCGTCGCAATGGCCTTCGATAGTCACCGCCACCCTGGGGTATCTTTTCAGAAAGGCGATTTTTTCGTCAAGTACCTTTTTTGCAGGTTCTGTAAGAGTATAGGAGTCGTAGTCGAAGTAGACATCCTCGTTTTCGAAGGCTTTAGCCTTCTCCAAAAACTCCCTTTTTTCAGCCTCCGAGTTGATGCCCAACTCCCGCCACTTGGCATCGTCCATCGGCCCCCCTGTGGCAGCGCCATACTCCTGCCCCGCAGGGCCGTAGCCAGGCGGAGGAGGAGCGTTTTTCTGCGAACATGCGCTCATTGCGGCTATAAACGCGAAAATCATCAAAACGAGAAAAATACTTTGTTTGCTTTTCATTCCTTTTCCCTCCAGGCGATTCGGCTTACTGGCGATTCCTTCTTGGTGACCAGTCAGGCAACTCCTGCGCCCCGCTCTGCCGCGTTAGCTGCCAATCCCCAGTCCCATTCGAATACATTATCCGAATTGCGGATCCCCCCTGCTTATTAGAGCTGTACGCAATACTCCGGCCATCGGGCGACCAGCGGGGACTTTCATTCCTGCCTCCGTGGGTAAGAGCATGATTATCACCGCCGTTCGGGCTAATAACAAAGATATCGAAGTCGCCCCCTCCCCTTCCGCTGTATGCGACCCAGTCGCCTTTTGGCGACCAGGACGGAGACACATTATAATTGCCGTTGAATGTCAGGCGTTTTTTCTGGCCGGTCGTAACATCGAAAATGTAGATCTGCGGACTCCCGGAATCATTGGAAACATAGGCGAACCTTTGGCCATCCGGCGACCAGGAAGGAGATACGCTTATCGAAGACCCGAAACCCACACCGAATTTCCGTATGATCTGTCCTGTCGCGCTTACCAGGTAGATGTCCTGGCCTCCATCTTTGCTCAAAGCAACAGCCAGCTCATTCCTTCCCGGTCTCCACGCAGGACTGATATTCATCCCCGGAAAACCGCTGATCAGGTAACTGGAATTGTTGAGCACATTTACCCCGTAGACTTTGGGTGCGCCGTCCCTATAGCTCACATAGGCGATCTGGGTCTGGTCGGGGCTCCATGACGGAGAAAGCGCGATGCTGTTGTCCCTGGTTACCTGAACCGGATTGTTGCCGTCAAAATCGCAGTAGAAAATCTCCTTGGCGCTTCCGACGCTCTGAACGTAGGCAATCTTTGTATCGAATACCCCACGCTCGCCCGTAAGCATCAACATGATATCGTCAGCAAAGGCATGCACAATCTGCCGCCAGGCCCGCAACTCGCCGGCATAGCTCTTTTGGGTTCCTACCATTTTCCTGCCTGCAATATCGAAGAGCCGGCCGTCCAATTTGATTGAATTCCCCTGGACCTGATAAGAACAGCGAGCCAGAAAGTCTGCCCCCTGGCGCCTCCAATCCTCAAACTTGATCTCGGAAGCTTCAAGCCCCATTGACTGAGGGTCTTCCAGAAACCCTTTCCGGTCCAGCGACCGAAAAACGCCTGAGATATTTAAATCGTTTGAGAGAACGTCGCTCATTTCCCGGGCCAGTTGGGTTTGCTCCGGTGACATGTATTTGAAATCCGGGACGGCAATTGGAATCCTCTGGATAGCTGACGGGCTGATCTCTAACTCAACCAGAGCTGACGAGGTTTTAGCGAAACCAAGTAAAATCAAAGCCAGGGACAACACAGAAAGAATTCTGACAGTTTTAATAATGAGCTGTTGACTCATGGATTTTAAATAAAACCTTTCTTCTAGGAGACACCCCGCGAGCTGAATTTGAGCCTGAAGTCCTGTTGCGGACGCTCCATAACCGGAGGCATCGCGGGTATATTTGCATTTCGAATTGCTCGAACCGCTGCAGCATCAAGGACACTGTTTCCCGAAGACTTCTCGATTTCTAAACTCAGGACCTCTCCATTCCTGCTCACCACTATTAGGGCACTGGTCTCCAAGCTTCCAACATTCTGATCGGGGAGTTTGAATTCCTGTCTTATCGCGTTTCTAACCTTTTCATAATAAATCTGCGCAGCGGCAGAAATAGCTCCACTTCCGTCAGGAGACCCGAAGACACTGCCCTGCGTCGCACCTTTGGCCCCTCCCTCGGCCGCGCCGCTCGGCGTCCCGCGCGTCGCTTTTTCACTCCCCGGCAGGTTCATTGCCGGAGCTGTGGGCTGAGGCTCCGCCTGCTCTGCAGTCGCCATCGACGTGTGGGGAATTACTTTCGGTTTGGCAATCAGCTTATCGAGGTTCTTTTCAATAGCTTCAAGGCTCTGCGGCTTTTCGGGCGCAATGGGAACCTCTTTGGGTTCGATTTTCTTGATGTGCGCCTCCGGTTTTCTTACCTCATCATCGACTGCCAGGCGCTTCACCGACGCAACAGGTTCGGGTTTTCTGCTCGCCTTGGCCGAAGTCGCCACATTCTCGGAAACCACCGCCTCCTCAGCCGCCTTGGGATTGCCTTTGATCTCCGAGGAGCCAATTCCCAGATCTTTCATGGACACCAGATTAACCGTGCAGAAGGGAGGCTGCAAAGGTTTGTGCGGCATCACAAACGCCCAGATAAAGGCGATGCTGAAAGCCAATAAATGGACTAGAACCGAGCCCCCGATCCCGGCCGCCAGGTCCTTTTTGGGAATTCTCTTACCAGCTAATTCCAGGGATTCCATTCATTCCCACCTGAACCCTCACTACGTTCGGGTTCGCGTTAACATTTTCGGCCGGCCTTAAACGCTGGACCCTCACTGCGCTCAGGTCCGGGCTTGACGTCTCTAACATGGTTAAACGCTTCAAGTCCGGGCACGATCCTTATGTGAGTGCCCAGTCCGGGCACGATCTTTTTGTGAGTGCCCAGTTCGCGTCCGATTGTTCGTGAGGACGCACCGGCCGCCATGCGGCAGCAGACTGTGAAGGGAAATCAAATCTTGCCCTTGCCCTTTTGTTGAGAATTGTTAACAGGACTTTTCGCAGGCTCGGTCACCATCCCTATCTGATCAATTCCGGCCTCTCTTATAAGTCCCATAACCTCCATTACATACCCATAAGGGATTTTCTCGTCCGCTCGCAGAAAAACACCCTTCTTATCCAGCCGGTTCTGAGTAATGGCCTCCAGCTTGGATTCCAGTTCGCCCGACTCCACAAGATTGTCGTTGATATAGATTTTGCGGTCCTGAGTAATCGTGACAAGCAGCCGTTCATCATCAGACGGGATAGCCGGCGCCGAACTCTCAGGCAGCTTCACATCAACTCCCTGGGTCATCATCGGGGCCGTCACCATGAATATGATGAGCAGAACGAGCATTACGTCGACAAGCGGCGTAACGTTAATGTCAGAAACCATTCCTCTGGAACCGCTTCCGTTGGCTTGCATCAGCATCTATCCTTTAAGTTCAATCCTGCAAAGCAAACCTCTGTTCCGGGCCCTGGTTCGGCGCCGCTTCTTCCTGCCTGCCCTTGCGCATCAGGTCGCGTTTGAGCATATTGAGATAATCGGCGGCAAAATGGCTCATCTCGTTTTCGATTCCCCTGATTTTAGTGGAAAAGTGATTGTAGGCGACAACCGCTGGAATCGCTGCTCCCAGACCAATGGCAGTGGCAACAAGGGCCTCCGAAATTCCCGGGGCCACAACCGCAAGGTTGGCGGCGCCCTTGATACCGATTTGCTGAAAACTTGTCATGATGCCCCAAACCGTTCCAAACAAGCCGATAAAGGGGGCGGTGCTGCCGGTTGTGGCAAGCAGAGGCAGAAAGCGCTCCAATCTCTGCCGCTCCGAAGTCATTCCTCCCTGAATCGCCCGATCAACGTTCTCCAGCAGGATTTCGGGGTTTGAAGACAGCTCCAGCACGTTCCTTGTTTCCAACGATTTTCCGAGCCTGCTCAGTTCCGCGTAGCCTACCCGGAAAATCTGTGCGAGATGGCTGTCTTCCAGCCTCTCGCAGTCCCGGTATAGCGCAGAGTAGTTCTTACGCTGTCTGAATAGGGATATGAATTCAACCGACTCCCGGTTCGCCCGGCGGATCAGGCGGTATTTGAGCACTATAACACACCAGCATGATACGGAAAGCACCATAAGGATCAATAACACGAACTTCACCATCGGTCCCGCATTGAAGACCATATCCATCACGCTGTCTGCCGATCTCTGATAAGGCGCGTCGAAATCGCGAGCACCATATGCTATCGCCGACAAAAATTGTATAGGCATCAATTTGTATTCCCTTCATGCATCGCTCTGACAATTTTCATAATATTCCTGAAAGCCGCTGCGGCGCACTCCATAATGTGCAAGTCCGTTATCTGATCGGACACTTCGGAGGCAACCGGATTTATTTCCAGAACTTGCGCCCCCCTTCTCTTGGCAATCAGTGGAAGGTGGGAGGCGGGAGCAACCCTTGCAGAAGTCCCGACTACAACCATCAGGTCGCACTTCTCCGCCGCATCGAATGCGCTGGAGTACGCTTCGGCAGGTATTCCCTCCCCGAATAGGATAATGTCCGGCCGAATTGGTCCCCCGCACGAGCATAAAGGCGGAAGACTCTCCAGTGAGATGTCCGCTCGCAGAAAAGGCTTCTCACAGTTGTCGCAGTGCATTCTGCGGAAGTTTCCATGAAATTCAACGACATTGGAACTGCCACCCCTTTGGTGCAGGCTGTCCACATTCTGAGTGATAACCATCTTTATAATGCCTAGCTTCTCGAGCTCACCCAGCGCAAGATGCGCTTCGTTGGGACTGACTCCTTCTACAAGAGCGCCCATCTCCATAAGCATATTCCATACCTTCGCAGGATTGGCGCGGAAAGAATCTATATGCCCGTATTCAAACGGGTCGTATTTGGTCCACAATCCGTTGTTACCCCTGAAATCAGGTATTCCGCTCTCCACCGATATCCCGGCGCCGGTCAGGGCTATGGCATGACGGCTCTGCAAAAGCAGCTTGGAAAATCTGTGGTATTTATCCATATTTCTCCAGAATAATTAAGTTCTTGGACCTAAACGGCGCGTTATCGTAGTTCTCCCGGAAATGCTTGTCAAGAGTTTAAGCGGGGGGCGATTCGCGCCTCAAAACGAGAAAAAATGGTCGTTCATAAATCAGAAAATCCCCTACCTGTAAATCTTGAGCGTCTGCCCGACATGTATTTTATTTCCGGCAATCTTGTTCCAGGTACAAATCTGCTGCCTTGTTGAGTTGTACTTCTGGGCGATCGAATCGAGCGTATCACCCCGCGAAACCTTGTGCACCAAAACGCTCGGCTTAAATGTGGACTTCCAAACCTCCACGTCCTGCTCGAATCTCTTTCCCTTACCCTCGGGCACTCGCAGCGTAAAGGCCCCCTTCGGGATAACGTCCGAAACCAGGCAGGGATTGAGCACCTTCAGTTCCCGGTAGGTAACCCCGGCAGACTCGGCTGCCACGGTGATCGGCATCGGGCCTGGAAGCTCGACTTTTACCCTCTCGAAAATAATCGGTTGATAACCGGCCCCCTTGGGAAGGTGATAGCCGTACTGCTCAGGGTGCTCTAAGACCTCTTTTATGGCCAGAATCCTGAAAACGTAGCGCTCTGTTTCCTGAGGCAGTTTGAGAAAATAATAGTTTTTGGTCTTTTGTTTTCCGGTTTCAACCTGAATACGCCGCTCCCCGCAATTAAAAGCGGCAATGGCAAGCGTCCAGTTCTGAAACTCGTCGTGCAGGTTCTTCAAATAGCCAAATGCCGCGGTAGCCGATTTATCGAAGTCATAGCGCTCATCAATCGCAGTCGACTGCGATATGCCGTAGGAAGTCGCCGTACTTGCCATAAACTGCCAGGGGCCGGCAGCGCCCGCAGGTGAGAGGGCCAAGGGGAGCAGATCGCTTTCCGCGACAGCCACATATTTCAGATCGTCCGGAAGACCCCTGGCCGCCAGTTGCTTCTCGACCCATGGGAAATAGCGCTCTGTTCTTTTCAGCCAGAGGTAAACCTGCGCATGGCTTTGCGTAAGGATTGTAAACTCACGGTCGAACCTTTCGCTAACGTCGGCAGACCCAAGAGGTGCCGCTTCACCGCAAAGCTCAGCCTTCTCCGGAAGCCCAAAGCAGGGCACAAACCATGTAGGAGTGGGCAACCTGGAATCAACTCCGCCCCACCCTCCGGCCCCATAGAACCCCAGCATCAGGATTAAAACCAGAGCCAGGACCCCGAGTCTGCATTTTCTTTCAAGCGGCATTGTTAAACTCCTGTCCAAATATCATCAAAATGCTTAAATAAAACAAAAACACCGATGAAAGCGCGGCGATAACGAACCCTTGGCCGGGTCCACAACCCTCATGGACGTGATCGGCTCTCTCAAGAACTTTCGCGGAGACCGCCTGGTCTCCGGGTCTTAGTGAAAGCAGGACTTACTGCGTATCCGCAGAACTGCCGCCATTCTTCAAACGGTTCATCCTCGCCATGAACTCGCTTGGCGGCAAGACTCCCGAAACCCGCAAATCGACCCTCTCCGCACCCCCGGGCTTTAGAAAAATGGCACAGGGTATCCCCAGAATATCATAACTGTGCGC